>Ga0207842_1000013_pt1 | contig 151704 bp, 139 predicted proteins | sample HigsolmetaGSP19D_FD_184847 | JGI IMG/M metagenome (GOLD analysis project Ga0207842, IMG submission 184847) | High solid enriched microbial communities from the Joint BioEnergy Institute, USA - SP1-9-D (SPAdes) | ecosystem: Engineered > Bioreactor > SSF (Solid state fermentation) > Aerobic >... | reverse complement strand
CACGTTAAGAAAATAATTTAAGTTTTAAGTATTGAGTTTTAAGTAATAAGTTTTTACAAAATTTATGAATGAAAAAAGGATTAGAAAAATGTCATATGATTTGGAGGCGAGTGTCAAAAAGTTGAGTGGCATGGTTAAAATGTTTTACTGTTTGCGTAGCAAATGATCTAAAACATTGAATGACTAAAACTAATTTTGACCGTCGAAAATCAAAGACTTGATGTTTTGTAATCACATACTCTGTTTGCACAGACTTTGCATTAAGGTAAAAGTTAGAAGAAAAATAATAAAACAGGTTTTTAATTTCTCGAAAAAAATCGACATCCTCTACAAATAAAAGCCAGAATCCTCAGTAATCCTTTCCTTCGTGAATTAACGGAAAGCAATGCATATGCAACCTGTTTTTGCTGATGCACCTTATTATGGAGGAACGGTAGCAGAAGAATTATTTGAAAATGGTTTATGTTTACCTTCTGGTTCTAATTTAACTGATGTAGAACGCGAACGAATTACAGCTAAAGTAAAAGAAGTATTTGGAAAATAATTTTTAAAAATATAATATCAATCAAATCCTCTTAAGTTTTCTTAGGAGGATTTTTTTATTAAATATGAAATAAATTTCCCTCTTGAGAGGGGTTAGGGGAGTGTGTAAATGATGTTAAGATTCAAATTAAGGTTAAGATTTCTCGATACATCAAAATGACAAAATTTCTTTTTGAAAAGAGTATTTGAATTAGAAAAAAGGATATAGAAATAGGCATTAAATCTCTCACGTTAAGAAAATGTTTGAATGTAACGTTAAAAAGGTTTTAGCCCGTAGGGTTTTTAAAATCTTTAGTGAAATGATAACATTTTTAGTAGAGAGGTTTACAGCCTTGACTTTTTTGTTTCGTTTTTGTGTCAAGACAAAAATGAAAGAATAATCAAAAATAAATTAGGATATCCAATCGACATCCTCTACAAATAAAAGCCAGAATCCTCAGTAATCCTTTCCTTCGTGAATTAACGGAAAGCAATGCATATGCAACCTGTTTTTGCTGATGCACCTTATTATGGAGGAACGGTAGCAGAAGAATTATTTGAAAATGGTTTATGTTTACCTTCTGGTTCTAATTTAACAGATGCAGAACGCGAACGAATTACAGCTAAAGTAAAAGAAGTATTTGGGAAATAATTTTCAAAAATATAATATCAATCAAATCCTCTTAAGTTTTCTTAGGAGGATTTTTATTTATAAGAATTAGACGTTTTTAATAAAAGTACTCGAATAATTTGTTATAAGTTGATTATCGGTTAAATTTGTAATCAAATTGATCAGAAATTATGATTGACCAAATCAAACAATATATTGAAGAAGTAAAAAACTTCCATTCAACAAATGCTGCTGAAATTGAAGAATTCAGAATTAAATTTTTAGGAAAAAAAGGAATTTTAACAGACTTGTTTACACAGTTCAAATCTGTTCCGAATGAACAAAAAAAGGAATTTGGTCAAGTTGTAAATGAATTAAAAACATTGGCAACTGAAAAATCAACTGTTCTTAAAAATGAAATCTCAAACGAAGGAAAAACTGATTCTTCTTTAGATTTGACACGTCCTGGAGAGCCTTTTACATTGGGTTCTCGTCATCCAATTAACATTACAAAAAATCGCATAATCGAGATTTTTAATCGCATTGGATTCAGTGTATCTGAAGGGCCAGAAATCGAAGATGATTGGCACAATTTTACAGCGTTAAATTTGCCTGCACATCACCCTGCGAGAGACATGCAAGATACATTTTTCATCGAAACTAATCCAGATATTGTGTTGCGTACGCATACGTCGTCTACGCAGATTCGTCATATGGAGAAAAATCAACCTCCAATGCGTTTCTTAGCGCCAGGTCGTGTTTACCGTAATGAGGCTATTTCGTCTCGTTCGCATATGATGTTCCACCAAATTGAAGGTTTATACATTGACGAAGGTGTTTCGTTTGCAGATTTGAAACAAACGTTAAGTTATTTTACAACTGAGTTATTTGGTAAATCTGAAATTCGTTTACGTCCTTCATATTTCCCTTTTACAGAGCCTTCTGCTGAGGTTGACGTATATTGGGGATTAGAAACTGAAACTGATTATCGTATGACAAAGGGTACAGGTTGGTTAGAAATTATGGGATGTGGTATGGTAGATCCTAACGTTTTGCGCAATGTAGATATCGATCCTGAAAAATATTCGGGTTATGCATTCGGTATGGGAATTGAGCGTATTGCGTTGTTGTTGTATCAAATTGGGGATATCCGTTTGTATACAGAAAATGATAAACGTTTCTTAGAGCAATTCCAATCAGAATTATTTTAAGATGAATAGAATATAAATAAAAAAAGGAACTCAATTTGAGTTCCTTTTTTTATTTACTACCTTTATGTAAACAAATGTTATTCATGAAAATACTCAATTCAAAACAGATAAAAGAATGGGATCAATTAACGATCAAACATCAAAATATATCCTCTTGGGATTTGATGGAGCGAGCTGTATTGAAATTGACTGAAAATATAGTGAATGATATTCCATCTAAAGAATTACCAATTATTATTTTTTGCGGAAAAGGAAATAATGGAGGAGATGGATTAGGAGTTGCAAGAGAATTGAAAAAATTAGGCTATAAAACATTGATTTATATAATGAAATCAGAGAATTATAGCGAAGATAATTTAAAGAATCAACAACTTTTGAGTTCTAATGATTTACATTTTTTTAATGTGAATGAAGAGTTACAACTTCCTGAAAATTCAGTTATTATCGATGCTATTTTCGGAATTGGAATTAATCAACCTTTGCATGATGATTGGAATTCAGTCTTCAATCAAATAGAAGAGTCAAATCCGACGCAAATTATCTCGATAGATTTGCCTTCTGGTTTTATTGCTGATTCTCCTATGCAAAAATATTTTCCGTGTTGTAAATCAAATAAAACATATACTTTTCAGGTTCCTAAATTAGGTTTATTATTTCCTGAAAATCAGATTTACACCGATGAATTTATTTTGTTAGATATTGGATTAGAACAAAATGTGAGTAATGAATTTGAGACAAATTATTATTTTATACAGAAAAATGATGTTCAGAAATTTCTAAAGAAACCAAGTCAGTTTTCGCACAAAGGTACATTTGGTCATACGTTGATAATTGGTGGAAGTTTAGGAAAAATAGGTTCAATTATTTTAAGTGCAAAAGCAGCCTTGAAGACGGGTAGTGGTTTGGTAACGACTTATACTCCTCAATGTGGATTAAATATTTTGCAAACAAATTTGATAGAATCAATGAGTTTGACTGATGATTCAGAAAAACAAATTGAACATTTTCCTGAGATAAAAATTTATCAAGGAGTTGCTGTTGGAATGGGAATGGGACAACACCCAACTACAGAAGCAAATTTTATCAATTGGATTAAGAATCAACAACAACCTTTGGTGATTGATGCTGATGCATTAAATTGTTTAGCTAATCAGAAAGATTGTTTTACGTTGATTCCACAAGATTCAGTTTTAACACCGCATCCAAAAGAGTTACAACGTTTAATTGGAGAATGGGAAAATGATTTTGAGAAATTAGAAAAAGTTAAAAAACTTGCTGTTTTTCATCAATTGACATTTATTATAAAAGGTTTTTATACTGCAGTTATTACATCCGAAGGTAAAATTTATTTCAATTCGACAGGAAATTGGGGAATGGCAACTGCTGGATCTGGAGATACGTTGAGTGGAATTATTGCGTCGCTAATTGGACAAGGTTATCATTCATCAGAAGCTTCAATTTTAGGTGTTTATTTACATGGATTGGCTGGAGATTTGGCTGTAAATAAAATTCATCCACATAGTTTAATTGCGTCAAATATTAGTGATTTTATCAGTGAAGCTTATTTTTATTTGGATTCGAATTTTTGAAAAAATAACAAAAAAACGGAACTTAATTTGAATTCCGTTTTTTGTTGAATATCTTTTCTAACTTGGTTTTATCAATTTGTTGATTGTTGACTTCTACAAAATAATCTTGTTGCCAATTTTGAGTTTTCTCCGCTTGTTTATTTTCAGGTTTTACCCAATTCGGATAAACTCTAAAACCTCTTTTTCCTTCTTTTTTAATTGAGGTCAAAATATGTTTTTCAATTAAAATTGATTTCGGAAAAATATAAAAACCTAGTTTAGAATTATCTTCTGCCGCAATAATGTAATAATCAAAACCATCATTTTCGTCGAAAGGTTCGGTTTGTTTAGCTGTATTTCGTTTCCATAATGTTACAAATTGACCAACTTTTTTAGGCGTAATTTTCGCTTTTCTAAATTTTATAGAAAATTCTTTAACATTGAAATTATACCCTATATATTCGTCACATTCTGCATCTTTTTCAAGAGTTGAAATGGATAAATTCGAAGATTTTAGAACAAAATCTTCGAATTTTTGAATAATTTCAATCATTTATTTCAATTGTTGATAAAAGTATAAATCATACGTTGGAAATAAATTTGGATAGAAAATTTTTCCTAAATCATTCAAAATAATATCTGGACGAAGAATTCCTTGCTCAAAATAATCATTCGAACCTTTTGCATTCATTCGTTTGTTGTAAGCGTAGACATTTCCTTTCTTAAACGCATCAAACCACGCATAATTTGGATAAGAAGCTTTCATTTCTGCCAAAGAATTCACGTTTGTTGCATTGATCCAATAATTTGCAGATTTTCCAGCTGTATAAACTTCTTCAAATGTTAAACTTAAACTATTTTCACCTGTTTTATTCTTGAAAATATAATTTCCTTTCGCATCGTCTATCAATTTTGCTTGCAACAAGTCATTTGTCGGAACGTACCAAATGTCGCCATACATTGTATTCACAATTGTTGAAACATTACCTTGTGCTTTGGTTTGAATGATATTTTTGATTGAATCGTAATTATTTTTAACCGTTTCTACGCGTTTTTCAGCTTCTGTATCTTTTCCGAATAATTTTCCGAAAACCTTCAAATACTCAACTTGTCCTATTGGATTTTGCTCTTTGTATTCATCTAAATACAATACTTTTATCCCATTTTGTTCCAATTGTTGATGAAATTTTGCCAAAACAGGATTTGAATTTGCAATAATCAATTGAGGCTTATTTTTTAAGATAATTTCTGTGAATAATTCGTTTGAATTTCCAACTTTTAAGATTGATTTATTCGCAATTCCTTCGGCTATTTTAGGATTGTAAATAAAATCTGCATCGCAAACTCCTTTGATTAAGTCAAGACTTCCTAATTGATCTAAAAACGTAACGGCAGCAGAAGTTTCAACCATCACAGTTTTGATTGGCAAGTCTTTTTTATCAAATGAAATCGTATTTCCAGATGATTTTATCGTGATTGTTTCGTTGTTTTCTTCGATAGAAATATTTTTTGCAAACTGGAAAGTTGTATTTTCTTGTTCGGTTTTAACAGCTTCTTTTGACTGTTTACAACTACTAATGGCAAGAAGAACGAATGAACTTAGAATTAATTTTTTAATCATTTTGGATTGAATTTAGAGAAAGCAAGTTAAGAATTCTGCCAAAATCATAAAAAAATATTTTTGTAAGCGATTGATACGTTGTAAATTAAATTATTGTTAAAAATTTTTCTCGAAAAGCTTAGGTTTTTACGATAAAAGAGCTGTATATTTGCATTCGAAAATAAGGGAAAATACTTTCAATTATTTCAAACGGCCGAGTGGCGCAACTGAATAGCGCACTTGATTACGGCTCAAGAGGTTACAGGTTTGAATCCTGTCTCGGTCACATAAATGCTCAGCGGCAATCGTTGAGCTTTTTTTATGAATGTTAAATTCTATTGTTATCAATAAAAAAGTCCATCTACAAATTGTAAATGGACTTTTTGGATTTTTATTATTTCTTTCTGAAGTAAACTTCAATAGGAACTCCTTCAAAATTGAATTCCTTTCTCAATTGATTTTCGATAAATCGTTTGTAAGGATCTCTAATATATTGCGGCAAGTTACAGAAAAACGCAAATTGAGGCGTTTTTGTAGGTAACTGCGTTACATATTTGATTTTGATGTATTTTCCTTTTACTGCAGGTGGAGGTGTAATCTCGATAATCGGTAACAAGGTTTCGTTTAATTTACTTGTTTTGATACGACGACTGCGGTTCTCGTAAACTTCGATAAATGTATCCACAGCTTTCAAGACACGTTGTTTTGTAAGAGCCGAGATAAACAACACAGGAACGTCTGTAAAAGGCGCAATACGTTTTAGAATAGCATCTTTGTATTCTTTCATTGTATTGGTTTCTTTTTCCAATAAATCCCATTTGTTGATTAAGATGACCACACCTTTTCGGTTACGTTCTGCTAAATAAAGAATATTCAAATCTTGTGCTTCAATACCACGTTCTGCATCAATTACTAAGACACAAACGTCGCATTCTTCGATTGCACGAACCGAACGCATGACAGAATAGAATTCTAAATCTTCGCTTACTTTTCCTTTTTTACGCATTCCGGCAGTGTCTACCAAAACAAATTCGTGTCCAAATTTATTGTACAACGTTTCGATAGAATCACGTGTTGTTCCTGCGATATCGGTTACAATATTACGTTCTTCACCTAATAATGCATTGATTAATGTAGATTTTCCAGCATTTGGACGACCTACGATTGTAATTTTAGGTAAACCTTCGAATGGATCAATGTGTTGTTCTTCTTTAAAACAATCTACCACATCATCTAATAATTCACCTGTTCCACTTCCGCTCATTGCAGCGATAGTGTACATTTTTTCGAATCCTAAGTTATAAAACTCATAAGAATCTTCTAAATTTTTGTTGGTATCGACCTTATTCACAACTAAGAATGTAGGCTTCTTAGTGCGTCTTAAAAGGTTGCCAACTTCCTTATCCATATCCGTTAAACCAACTTGATTGTCTACCATGAACAAAATTACATTTGCTTCATCAATAGCCAATTCAACTTGCTTGCGGATCTCTTCTTCAAAGGTATCATCTGAACCAACGACATACCCTCCGGTATCGATTACGGTAAACTCTTTTCCATTCCAATCAGATTTTCCATAGTGACGGTCACGTGTAACACCAGAAGTGTCATCAACGATAGCTTGTCTTTTTTGGATCATTCTGTTGAAGAACGTAGATTTACCAACGTTTGGTCTTCCTACAATTGCAACTATATTTGACATTTTGCAAAGGTATAATTTTTAGAATTATTTTTTACATTAATTTTTTGATTGAGAAAGTATTGTAAATAAAAAAGGTTAGATAAACTCTAACCTTACTCCATTTTTATTTTACAACTTTAAGAAGTTCTTTTTCAGCAACCACTTTTCTAAGTCCGGAACTTGAGAAACGGTGGTCTCTTGAATTGTAATACAATTCGATTCCTTTTTCTTCACAATATTTACGTCCTGTAAAGTTTTTGTCTTGGTATTCAATCCCTAAAATACGCACATCGATTTTGAAAGATCTCAAAACATCTTCTAAATCCTGTTCTGTTGCATAAGGCACAATTTCGTCAACAAATTTGCAACCTTTTAACTGAATGTAGCGTTCTACAACAGTTTGTGTTGGTTTGTTTTTTTCTGGTCGATCTAATGTTGGATCTGTTTGTAAACCTACAATCAAATAATCGCAATGTTGTTTTGCGTCTTCTAGCATTTTGATATGTCCCGCATGAAGCAAATCAAAAGCACTAAATGTAATTCCGATTTTCATAGTCAATTAGTTTAGTCTTTTATAGTTAGTTTTTATTAATCTTCAGATGATCGGTTGTAATCATCTTCAATTCGAATGATGTCTTCCTCACCAAAATACGTACCATGTTGAACTTCGATAAAAATTAGAGTCTCATTACCTATGTTCTGAATACGATGTTTTGCTTTTAATGGTATAATAACGACTTCACCTGCTTTGTATTCATATTCTTTATCATCAAGTGTCACCATTGCAGTACCCTGAACAATTGTCCAAACTTCTGCACGATGATTGTGATATTGATAAGACAAACGCCCGCCAACATTCACTTCTATTCTCTTCAATTTATATATATCGGTGTCCTCTAATACGTAGTAAGAACCCCAAGGTCTATTTCCTATTTCCATGTTTTATGCAATTTACGGAATATTTAGATACAACTCTAAAATACTCGATGAATAAATTGTTATGTTCATTCAAAAAAAAAACCTCAAACACATGCTTGAGGTTTTATAAATGTGGTGGTGCCTCCAGGAATCGAACCAGGGACACAAGGATTTTCAGTCCTTTGCTCTACCAACTGAGCTAAGGCACCGTCATTTTGGATTGCAAATATAAGAAGGTTTATTTATTATTTCCAAAATTATTTTTAAATATTTTTTGTTAATTTTTTAAGCAGTTGATTTTTATTCATTTATTTTTATAAAAATTACGAATTGGTAACAAATGGAATGGTCAATTACACTTTTGCACATCTGGAATTTTATCAAAGAATGGTATTGGGTTCCGCTTACAATCCTTTATATAATGGTGATTGTTACTATTTTGATCGAAAATCGAAACCCTACTAAAACAATTGCATGGATACTGGTGATTGTTTTTCTACCGTTTATTGGAATAATCTTATATTTTTTCTTTGGACAGAAATTTAAAAAAGATGAATTTTTTAAACGTATAGATAAGAATCATCAAAAAATCATCAATGAAAAATGGGCTGAAATGGATCAATTTGTTCACGATGATTTAGATAAAGTAAATGCAAGAATTGGTTCTTTGTCACAGGTTTATCGTTATTTAAATAATGCAAGAGTTGCTTATCCTGCAACAAATAATAAAGTAAAGTTGTTGACAAATGGAGAAGAAAAATTTCCTCTTTTTTTGGAAGCTTTACGTGAAGCTAAAAATCATATTCATCTCGAATATTACATTTTTGATGAAGATCATATTGGAAATGAAATCATTGATATTCTGATTGAAAAAGCTAAAAATGGTGTAGAAGTTCGTGTAACTGCGGATGATTTTGGATCATCAAAACTGAATAAACATCACTCAAGATTTGATGGAACAGGTGTGGAGTTTCAGACATTTTTACCTGTTCGATTTTCGTCTTTGGCGAATTCTAATTACCGTAATCACCGCAAAATTTTGATTGTTGATGGTAAAAAAGCATTTTTAGGAGGAATTAACATTAGTGATAAATACATCAATCAAAATGGTGTAATAAGTCCAAATAATAAGATTTATTGGCGTGATACTTCTGTGATGATTGAAGGAGATTCTATCAATAGTTTGCAATTGCATTTTTACTTAAATTGGATGATGACGGAAGGCAAAAAGTATAATATTTCTGATTCAAATTATTTTTACAATTCTCAAAGTAAGATTTTTGAAGATGCTGCAACTGTTAGTTTCGGACTTTCTTCGCCTGGTAGTGATGTACATTCGGCAATGGAAGCGATGATTTTGGCAATTACTTTAGCGAAAAAGAAAGTGCAATTGTGTACACCATATTTTATACCAAGTGACGAATTTAAGACAGCGATGATGATTGCTGTTTCGAGCGGAGTAGAAGTGGAGTTGATTATCCCTAAAAAAGGCGATTCTATTGTGGTGCAACAAGCGTCATTATCATTCCTAAAACCTTTGATGAAGCGGGGTGTAAAAGTTTATTTATACGAAAAAGGATTTCTTCATGCCAAAACAATTACGGTCGATGATAAATTGGCTTTTATTGGAACAGTGAATTTAGATTATCGTAGTTTTATGATTAATTTCGAGATTACTTCGGTGATTGAAAATGCAACGTTATTACAACAAATGAGTGCTCAATTTGATATAGATAAAGAGGATTCAGAATTATTAACGCTAGAAAAATGGGAAAATAGACCTTGGTATAACCGTGCGTTTGCATCGATTTGTAGATTATTAGCACCGATATTGTAAATATTTATTATATTTAATTTTAAATTAAGGTAATATGAAAAAGCTATCTTTATTATCAATTGGAAAAATTGCTATAGGTGCAGTTCTAGCTTATGGTTTTCTAAATTTTATAGATCAACCAGATGTTATGATTGAATCTTTTAAAACTGGATTTTTAGAAGGAATCTTAGGAAAATAAAACAAAAACCTCCACTTCAATTAAAGTAGAGGTTTTTGTTTTTTATTGATTTTTAAAATCTTCGATTTCTTTTCTAATTTCTTCATATCGACTTCTCAAATCGTCCGAAATATTATTCGGGATATCTTTAATTTTCTTCAATTGTAATGAAATAAAAATCGCAAATAATCCGGTAGAAATAACTGCTAATCCTAGCCATGCAACAGCTGTTAAACCTGCTAATTGTGGAGATGATAATAAAATAAGCGAAATAACTAATCCAACAATTGCCAAAAATAACGAAACACCCCAATCTCTTACACCATAATTTTTCAGGTCGAAAGCATAACTAATTCCAGAAATTGAGCGGAATAACACTAAGAACCCAACATAATAAGCAAAAACTTCTAAACTTAGAATTGGATTTACAACTAACATAAATCCAACAATAGTTGTAATAATTCCATATGTCAATGTCCAGCCCCAACTATCAATTTCATCTTTGTTCGAAATGGAAAAGATAATTTCTGAAATTCCTGAAAATAAAAACGAAACTGCAAAGAAGACTGAAAGTGCTACATATGATGCAGTAGGAAATGCAAAACAATAAATTCCTAATCCAACAAATAGTAATCCTATGATTAATAAAATCCACCAATATTTGATAGAGTTTTTAATTGATTTGTAAAAAGTACGTGCCATTTTGAAAATTGATATTTTAAATTATGCTCTTAAATTTAAGAAATATTATAATTAAAAGCATTCTTTTTTGAGTAATTTATAATGAAATTAGATTTCTTAAAATTCAGGATTTATTTCATGCCAGAATAAAATTAAAATACCCTTAACTTTGAAGTTCGCTTAAAAATCAACGAAAATGAAGTATGGAATAGAGGCGGCTTCTATCTACGTTCCGCATATATATTTACCAATAAAAGATTTAGCAATTCAACGCAATATTGATCCTGATAAACTTGAAATTGGTTTGGGTTTAAAGAAAATGTCTGTTTTAGATGTTCATGAAGATACAGCAACTATCGCTGCGAATGCTTTGTTGAAATTAATCACAGATTTTGATATAAATCCAACTGAAATCGGACGAATTTATTTAGGAACAGAAAGCGCTTTAGATGGAGCAAAACCAACCGCAACTTATGCAGTACAATTGGTAGAATCTGTTTTGGCTAAACAATTTGGTGAACGACCTTTTAGACATACAGATGTTGTGGATATGACGTTTGCGTGCGTGGGTGGAGTAGATGCGATGCACAATTCTATCGATTATGTTCGTGTAAATCCAGCTAAAAAGGCGATTGTAATTGCGGCGGATTATGCAAAATATGGATTAGAATCGACAGGAGAATATACACAAGGTGCAGGTGCAGTAGCGATGTTAATCTCGAATCAACCAGATTTGATTGCGTTTGATAACAATTGGGGAATTGGCATGGAATCTGTTTTTGATTTCTTTAAACCACATCAATCAACTTCTGATGAAGCGATTTTGAATGCTTTAGGAACAACAAAATCTGAAATCGAAATTTTTTCTGATGAACCAGTTTTTGAAGGGCAATATTCTAACGAATGTTATAAAAAAAGAGTTAGAGAAGCTTATTTCAACTTTAAAGATGAGGCTAAAATAGAAGGTAAATTGTACGAAAATTGGCGATATATTGCTTTTCACTTGCCTTATGCATTTCAAGGAAAAAGAATGTTTTCGGATGTTTTTGCATTAGAAAATGATCAAGATAATTCGAATGATAACTTGAAAGTTGTTTCAAAATCGGATGAATATAAAGCCTTAATCAAAGAAAAAGTAGAACCAACTCAACGTGCTTCTTCTGAGATCGGAAATATGTACACAGCTTCTGTTTTCACGGCATTTTTATCGGCTCTACAAGTAAGCGCAGATAGCAATGAAGAATTAAATGGAAAAACAGTTGGTTTTATTGCGTATGGTTCTGGATCTAAATCGAAAGTTTTTCAAGGACAAATTGGTGAAGGTTGGAAGAATGTGATGAATAAAATGGATTTGTTCACTTATTTAAATAAAAGAGAAGCAATTTCTTTTGAACAATACCAAGATCTACACAATAAAAATCTGAAAACATCTATTAATGATTCGAAAGGTTTTGCTTTAGATCGCATTGAAACTGAAATTCCAGATTTGAAAGGTGCAAGATATTATACTTACAAAGGATAAAAACATAAAAAAATCGCTCATTTGAGCGATTTTTTTTATACTATTTTCTGCTTCCATTTCCCTCGTTTAAAGAGAATAAATGCTAAAATTGCAATAAACGTTTCCGAAACAGGAATTGCTATAAAAACGCCTTCTTCCTTCAAATTGAAATGATACGTTAACATATACGCTAATGGAATTTGGAATAACCAAAATCCAACAAAATTGATAATCGTTGGCGTCATTGTATCGCCCGCGCCGTTAAAAGCATTCATCATTACCATTCCAATTCCGTATAATAAAAAACCAGTTGCCAAAATGTACATTCCTTCTTTTGCAACAATTTTGATATGTTCTTCTGTTGTAAAAATTGAAACTAAATAATTACTTAATCCATAGAATATAACACTTACAATCAACATGTAGATGATATTAAATTTCATGGTCATAAGGACTGATTTTTCTGCTTTTTCGGGATCTTTATTTCCTAAGTTTTGACCAACTAAAGTTGCCGCAGCATTACTCAATCCCCAAGCAGGTAACATAAAAAACATCATCAGTCGTAAAGCTGTTTGATAACCAGAAGATGCAATTTCTCCACCAGATTGAGCAACAATTCGCGCAAGAATAATCCAACTACAACTTGCAATAATATATTGTACAATAGCAGGAACTGCAATTTTTACAATATTGATAATTAGTTTAGATTTTGGAACGAAATAACTCCATTTGATTTGAATTAATGAATCTTTTTTCGTTAAACCATACAATTGATAAACCACACCACCACTTCTACCAATTGCAGTAGCTAAGGCTGCTCCTTCTAATCCCATTTCAGGAAAAAAGAACCATCCGCGAACAAGAATTGGACACAGAATAATATTTATTCCGTTAGCTAACCACAAACTTTTCATCGCAATTGCTGCATTTCCAGCTCCGCGAAAAATTCCGTTAATCAAGAATAATAACACAATTGATAAACAACTTGCCATCATTATTTTAGTAAAATTCTTCCCGTATTCTGCGGCTTGTTCAGATGATCCCATCCAAATCAATAAATCTTTGGCGAATATAAATCCGAAAATACTCAACAGAATTGTAATGATTATCGATAATAAAATTGCTTGCGAAGCACTTTCCGAAGCTTTTTCGGGTTTCTTTTCTCCAATTCTTCGTGCAATAATGGCAGTTGCAGCCATACTTATTCCTATTGAAATCGAATAAACAATTGTTAATAAAGATTCTGTAAGACCAACGGTTTGTATGGCGAAAGCGCTTTCTTTTAAATGTCCTACAAAATATAAATCGACCAATGCAAAGACAGATTCCATCACCATTTCGAACATCATCGGAATTGCTAATAGAAAGACTGATTTTTTGATTGGTAACGCGGTTAAATCTAAGTTTTCGCTTGAAAAAGATTGTTTAATTAACGAAAAAATAGACCCAATTTTGGCTGTTAAAGACTTTTCTACAGTCATTTTTTTGGTTTTAAAAAAATTAAAAATACTTGATAAATTTTTAAATCAAAATGAATTTAACGTTAAGTTGCCGCGAAGTTGTAAGTATTCATTTCAATTAAAATCTGAGAGGATTTTGCCCAAAAATAAATCATTTTTTTCAATACCAATTTATCTTTTTGATTTTATTATCTTTACCAAAACAGCTATACTAAGAAGAAATGAAAAAAACTGCTTTTATTTTATTTAATGTTGCCCTTATGGTAGGAGTGAATGCACAGAGTTATAAGAAAAAGTATCCAGATTCAAAAAAAATTGATCATGTTGATACGTATTTTGGAGAGAATGTACAAGATCCATATCGTTGGTTGGAAGATGATTTGTCTGAAGATACTAAGAAATGGGTAATTGAACAAAATAAAGCAACTTATGCTTATTTGAATGAAATTCCATTACGTACACAATTGAAAAAATCGTTGACGGATATCTGGAATTACGAGAAAATTTCGACTCCTTTTAAAGAAGGAGATTATACGTATTACTACAAAAATGATGGTTTACAACAACACTCAGTTTTGTACCGTAAATTAGGTGAAAATGGAACAGAAGAAGTTTTTTTAGATCCGAATAAATTCTCGAAAGATGGTTCTGTTTCGTTGGCTGATGTTAGCTTTTCTAAAGATGGAAGCTTAGTTGCCTATTCAATTTCAGAAGGTGGATCAGATTGGAGAAAAGTAATTGTTCTTAACGCAAAAGATAAAACACAAGTTGGAGAAACATTGATTGATGTTAAATTCTCTGGAACAGCTTGGAAAGGAAACGACGGTTTCTACTATTCGTCTTATGATAAACCAAAAGGATCTGAATTATCTGAGAAAACAGATCAACACAAATTATATTACCACAAATTAGGAACAGCTCAGAAAAAAGATCAATTGATTTTTGGAGGAGCAGAAACACCTCGCCGCTATGTTGGTGCTTATTTGACGGATGATGAGCGTTTCTTAATTATTACAGCTGCAAATACAACAACTGGAAATGAGTTGTATTATCAAGATTTGTCTCAAGCAAATAGCCCAATCAAAACAATTGTGAATAATTTTGATACAAATACTTCTGTGATTGATAACGATGGAGAGACTTTCTACATTTTTACAAATAACAAAGCACCAAACAATAAAGTAGTTAAAGCAACTATTTCTGATTTGAGCGAAGCTGCTTGGAAAATAGTTATTCCAGAAACTGAAAATGTATTATCTGTTTCTACAGGAGGAGGTTATTTATTTGCTAAATACTTAAAAGATGCAATTTCGGTTGTGGAGCAATACAAATATGATGGATCAAAAGTCCGTCAAATTACATTGCCAGGCGTTGGTTCTGCATCAGGATTTGGAGGAAAAAAATCAGAGAAAGAAATCTATTTCGGATTTTCAAATTATATCACACCATCTACAAGCTACAAATACAATGTAGAAACGGGATCTTCGGATGTTTACATTAAACCAAATGTAAAATTTAATTCAGATGATTACATTTCTGAACAAGTTTTTTATACGTCAAAAGATGGAACAAAAGTTCCGATGATTATTACGTATAAAAAAGGATTGAAGAAAAATGGTAAAAATCCTACAATCGTTTATGGATACGGAGGATTCAATATTAGTTTAACGCCAGGATTTAGTCCAGCAACTGCTGCTTGGATTGAAAATGGTGGAGTTTACGCTGTTCCAAACTTACGTGGAGGTGGAGAATATGGTAAAAAATGGCACGATGGAGGGCGTCAATTCAATAAATTAAATGTTTTTAATGATTTCATTGCTGCTGCAGAATATTTACAGAAAAATAATTATACTTCACCAGATTTTACTGCATTATCAGGAGGATCTAACGGAGGATTATTAGTTGGCGCAACAGAAACAATTAATCCAAAAATAGCAAAAGTAGCATTGCCTGCGGTTGGGGTTTTAGATATGTTACGTTATCATACGTTTACTGCTGGTGCAGGTTGGGGTTATGACTACGGAACTGCTGATGACAGCAAAGAAATGTTCGAGTATTTGAAAGGTTATTCACCAGTTCACAATGTAAAAGAAGGAACATGTTATCCTGCTACATTAGTCACAACAGGAGATCATGATGATCGTGTAGTTCCTGCGCATTCGTACAAGTTTGCGGCTAATTTACAAGCGAAACAAGCGTGTGATAATCCAGTTTTAATCAGAATTGAAACGAAAGCTGGTCACGGAGCAGGTCGTTCGACAGAAGTTGTGATTAATGAAACAGCTGATAAATATGCATTCACTTTGTGGAACATGGGAATCAAAAAATTGAAATAATTATAATTTAATTCATTCAAAACCATCTGATTATTCAGGTAGATTTTTTAATTTTATAGGATTAAAAATTTTAAAAATAATGAACACAAAAACATACGCAGCGTTTAATGAAACTGATCCATTAGCGCCACACACAATAGAACGTCGACATTTACATGCGAAAGATATTTTTATAGATATCGAGTATTGTGGAGTTTGTCACAGCGATATTCATACAGCGAAAGGCGATTGGGGAAAACCAAATTATCCAGTTGTTCCAGGGCACGAAATTATTGGTCGAGTAAAAGAAATTGGTTCTGATGTAACAAAGTTTAAAGTTGGAGATTTGGTTGGAGTAGGTTGTATGGTAGAATCTTGTCAACATTGTCATTCTTGCGACGAAGGTTTGGAGCAGTATTGTGAAAATGGTTTTACAGGAACGTACAATTCTAAAAACTCGAAACATGGTGGAATCACTTACGGTGGTTATTCAGAAAACATCGTGGTAGAAGAAGATTTTGTGCTTCACGTACCCGAAAATATCGATGTAAAAGCTGCTGCGCCATTGTTGTGTGCGGGAATTACAACGTGGTCGCCTTTGCGTCACTGGAATGTAAAATCGGGCGATAAAGTTGGTATAATTGGTCTTGGAGGTTTGGGACATATGGGTGTTAAATTTGCAAAAGCAATGGGTGCACATGTTGTAATGATTACAACATCTGAGTCTAAAGGTGAAGATGCAAAGAAACTTGGAGCTGATGAGGTTTTGATTTCGAAAGATGCAACACAAATGAAAGCGCATGCAAATTCATTTGATTTTTTATTGAATACAATTCCTGTAAAACACGATGTTAATCCATATTTACAATTATTAAAATTAGATAAAACAATGTGTATGGTTGGAGCTATCGAGCCTTTAGATGCTGTTCACGGAGGTTTATTGATTATGAAACGTCGTAATTTAGCAGGATCTTTAATTGGAGGAATCAAGGAAACACAAGAAATGTTAGATTTTTGTGGAGAACATAATATTGTGTCTGATGTCGAAATGATCGATATTCAAAACATTAATGAAGCTTACGAGCGAATGATGAAATCTGATGTGAAGTACCGTTTTGTGATTGATATTAAATCATTGAAAGAATCTTAATCTTAGATATAGAAACAAAAAAATCCGCTTAACGAGCGGATTTTTTTTTGAGTTTTTAAGTTCTATTTCGCAACAGAATCTTTTGTTGTTCCTGCTGGATTTACAGTTTTCGAAGAATCTACCGTAACTCCTTCTACAGAATCTGCCGCAGGAATCTCTGCTTTTTCAACATTTACAGAATCTTCAATAACTGTTGTTGGTTCTCCTACACTTGTTGGTTCTTGTTTACAAGAAATTGCTGTGAAAGAAATCGCTGCGAAAGCGAATAACGCTAATTTTTTCATTTGATTTTTTTGTTTAATCTATTCTACAAATTATTTTTTCTCTGTTGTTGTAGTCGTAGTTGTTTCAACTTTTACAGGAGTTTCTTTTACAACTGCCGAATCTTTGATAACAACAGAATCTTTTCCTACAGAGTCAATTTTTACAGAATCTTCGATTGTTGTAATCGTGTCATTTTTTACTTCTGTTTCAGTTTTTGTTTCTTTCGATCCAAATAAATTACAAGATGTTAGACCAAATGCAGTTCCGATTACTCCTAATACGATTACGTTTAATGCTAATTTTTTCATAACTTTAATTTTTTAAATGTTTAATTGATTTTTTGTTTTTCTTGATTTTTCAATCATTTTGTTGAACCAAAGTTAAGATGACATCAAAGTTTTTTGAAGCAAAATAGTTGTAAGATGATTGTAATCCAATCATCTAATATTCAACAAATGTTTTACAACAAAAGAAATCATTTAACAACGCATTAATAAAGAAATACAACTCAACATATCAAAAAAATTATTTTATTTGTAGTTGTATTAATAGACAATTTGTAAAATCGAAATTATTTTACAAAATACTGAAAACCAACTTTATAAATTTTATTTTTTTGAGCAAATTTACAGATATAGAAATTTTCGAAATTCTGAAAAAAACGATTTCAAATCGATTTTTAGAAGAAAATTCTGCTCAATCCGAAAATATCTCCGATTGGAAGGGGCAAGAAATTACATCTTTTCAAGACGATTTATTCAATAAAACCAGATCTACTGTTAGTGAAAAATGGTTTTATACGTATTTTAAGTCAGATTTTAAGAAACTTCCGCGTATTGATATGCTCAATCTTTTGGCGCAATATTGTGGATATAAAAATTGGGCACACTTTCTTAATGTTCAGAAAATCGAACATTTTGGTCCAAATAAGACTGAAGAATCGACGATTGAAGCAACAGAAAACGAAAATTTTTCATCAGAACATATAATTCCAGAAGAATCTGAAGTAGAGATTCCAGTAGAAGTTAAACCATCAACAGAAAAAGAAAGAATTCCTGCAAAAGAGGAAGTTGTTAAAACAAAACCTAAGCTAAAATTGATCTCGATAATAGCAGCTGCAGTTGTTTTGTTGAGCGGAATTGGCGCAACTATTTATTATTCAATTTTTGGTCAGCGCGAATACGAATTTTGTTTTGTAGACTCGGATAGACAAGCTGCAATTACCAATTCTGTTGAGGTTACAATTATTAGAGATGGTTTTACACCACTTTATTTATCGACCAAAACAGGTTGTATCAAATTTGAATCGCAAAAAGATACAATCAAGATGTTTGTGAGTTCGCCTTACTATAAACAAGATACGTTTAAGGTTAATTTACATCAATATAATCAGCCAGAAAAGCTTTTGTTAGAGCCAGATGATTATAAGATTATGCTGTATTATTATTCGAATTCAGCAAAAGATTTGAAACAACGAATTTCTAAGCTAAATCAAATGATTGCAGATGATGCGTTGATTTATCAAGTGTATGACAATGATTTTTTTGGTGTAGAGATTCTTTCGAAACAACAATATATCAATTTAGTTACAATGCCTACGACGTCATTAAAGAATTTTTCTTTGATCGAATCGGAAAGGAAAAATGGAAAAATTGTGAAATTAAAATTTAAAATCCAGCAAGATGAGAACGATAAGTAAAATAGTTCAGTTTAGCATGATATTGCTGATGAGTGTTTGGATGATATTTTCGTGCAAAGACGATAAATATAAAGGAGATTATAACCCAGAAGCGATAAAAGGTTACAAAAACGAAGCATCGACAGTAAGTAATAAAATGGATTCGGTAGAAGCTGTAAATTTTATTGCAAAACAAAAATTGCGCGAGTTTTTCGAGCTTTCGGCGTTGGCATCTAATACCAATGATACGGTTGTTGATAGTTTGTTGAGAGATCAATTGTTATCTTATTTTCCTAAAAAAGATACGACCGAAATATTTTCGTTATTGAGAGAACTTCGTTCGAAAAAAGTAACATTTACTTCCGTTTCTAAATTTGCAATTTTACCAAAAGATTCAATTACACCAGACTCTATCAAGCGAATTGCGTATACAATTAATTATTTCAATTCGGATAAAAAGTTAATCGAAACCAATAATCATGTTGGGGTATTTGTGTTAAAACAAGAGCCGATCAAATTTCAACGAGAGTTTAAATTCTATTTTAGAACGTTAAATGATAAAAAAGACTCGATTCAGAAAGATTCAATTCCGTCTGGAGTAATACAAAAATCAAGAGGAAAATCGCCGAAATAAGCGTCTTCAATATATTCGATAGGTCTAAAATAAGTTAGACCTATTTTTTTTGAATCAGCTCTACATCTTGCCAAAAACTTATCATAATATCCTCCTCCGTAACCTACACGATTTCCTTTTTTATCGGCAACAAACATTGGAATAAAAATAACATCAATAGCTTTAGAATCAATTTCTGAATACTGAATAGGTTCTGGAATTTGAAGTGAATTTAATACCGTTTCGAAACCTTTTTCTACTTTACAATTAATCATATCATCGCCAATAACCAAAGGCAAAACGACCTCTTTTTGTTGTTGAAATAGCCAATTTATGATTGGATAAGTATTGATTTCGTTATTTTTTTCGATAGGTAAGAAAATATGAAAAGTCTGATCTGTAGAAAAATCTAATTGTTTAATGTGTTCGAAAATTTGATCACTCAAGTTATTCACTTCTTCTTTAGTGAATGATTTTCTCAACGTTCGATAATATTTTCTAGCTTCAGATTTTGTCATTTCTTCGTAGTTTGATACGAAGTTAAGAAATTATCAAAGTAAAAAAGTAGAGAGTAATAAATTCCAATTAATTTAGAAAAACTAAAACAAAAATAAAACAAGCGATTGCCATAAATAGTAATAAGTTTACCGGTTTTATTTTCATTTTACTGAATAAAGACTTTTTGTAAGTTTTGTGAATTCTTTTCGGTTTAGACATTTTATAGTTTATTTGTTTTCTATATAGATGCAAATATGTATAAAAGGTTGCTTATAAAAAAAAGGGAAACCGTAAATATCTTTTATGAATTTGTATATTAATTAAATAAAATTAAAAAAATAAAAAGTCCATCAAAATTTTGATGGACTTTTATATAGCTAATGTTTTAACCTAAATTTCTTTTACTGTAATTATATTTACAGGGCAAGCTTTGGCAGCACGTTCGCAATTATCTGCGATAGAATGATCAGGGTCTTTCAACGTGTGGAAACCTTTTTTATCAATTGCTTTTAATAAAACAGATTTACCATCTTTTTTTGACATTCTGAATCGTTCTGGTGCTAACTCATAACAATAGTTGCATCCGATGCATTTATCGCGTTGTAACGTAATAATGACCATTGATAACTATTTTTTTAATGAGAATAAGCGCCTTCTTCAACACTATTTTGTTGTGTTCCTGGCTCTTCTACTTTTACTAATTTGTATAATTTATCAGATGGACGAATTCTAAATTCCATTGGAATTGTAATCGAATCACCTTTTTTAGCTGTATCAGATTTTACATCTTCCACCATCATTTCTGTTACCACCATTTCTTTGGCTCCAGTTGTTGGTCCTGTAACTAAAATTAAATCTCCAATTTTCAAATCATAGGCATCAATTACAAATTGACCAATACTTGGTTTTGGGAAGAAATGAACTCCTTTTCCGATATAAACTTTTTTCTGAGTTGCCATAGAACCTGGAACAGCAGACCATTCTCCTAATTTTTGACCTAAATAATATCCAGACCAAAAACCACGATTATAAACAGTTTGCAATAATCCCATCCAGTAATCCACTTTTTCTTTTGAATATGTTTTATCCGCAATAGAATCAATCGCTTCTCTATACGCACGAATTACAGTTGCAACGTATTCTGGAGCACGTCCACGACCTTCAATTTTCAATACTTTTACACCAGCATCAACCACTTCATCCAAAAATTCCATTGTACAAAGGTCTTTTGGCGACATCATGTATTCGTTATCTAATTCGATTTCGAAACCAGATTCTTGGTCGATTACCGTATATTTTTTACGACAGTTTTGTTTACAAGCTCCACGATTTGCAGAAGAATTGTGCGAATGTAAGCTCAAGTAACATTTACCTGAAACAGCCATACACAATGCTCCGTGACCGAAAATTTCGATTTCAACTAAATTTCCACTCGGTCCACGAACATCATCTTTGATAATCTGTTCACAAATCTTTTTCACTTGTTTCAAACTCAATTCACGCGACAATACCATTGTATCAGCAAACATTGCATAGAATTTTACTGTTTCGATATTCGTAACGTTAATTTGTGTCGAAATATGAATCTCAATCCCAATTTGTCTTGCATAAGCAATAACAGATTGATCCATCGCAATAACAGCCGTAATATTTGCTTCTTTTGCTCTGTCCAATAAGTTTTTGATTAAAGATAAATCGTGATCGTATATAATTGTATTTAAAGTAAGGTAAGAACGCACACCTTTTTCTTCACAACGTCTTACGATTTCTGGTAAATCGTCCATTGTAAAGTTTATTGATGCTCTCGCACGCATATTCAACTGCTCAACTCCGAAATATACAGAATCAGCTCCATTATCTAAAGCCGCTTGTAACGATTCGAAATTCCCAGCAGGAGCCATCAACTCCATTTTTCCATCTTTGGTCATACGAAAATTCTGATTTTAAGGTGCAAAGGTACAACAAAAAATACAAGTGATTAAGTTATTTATAATCAAGTTAAATTTTTGAGAATGAATTTACTTTGAAGTTTAAGTTAGTTTTTAGCATAATATTTGTTGTCAAACAATAAATGATATTCCATGAAAAAAATTATTTTATCAAGTATTTTAAGTATCGGTTTATTTGCCTCTTGTGCTTCAACTAAAGAATTGAAACAATGAGAAGAATTGTTAACAGTTGCTCCAGAAACAAGAGAATGTACCGCAGGAGTTGCAAAAATGCAATGTATGATGGTAAAAGAAGCAAATGCAGCTGAATGGCAATATTTTTATAATCAGATTGAAGGATTTAAGCATGAACCAGGTTATGAATATCAAATTATTGTTTCAAAATCTGAAATTGAAAATCCACCAGCAGATGCATCTTCATTAAAATATAAGTTAGTAAAAGTTGTAAGTAAAAAATTAGCAACAATGAAATAATTTGAATCTACTTCAAAGAATTTCGAGTAATTTTGTAAAATGTTAATAGAAAGTCTTCAAAATCCAAGGATTAAAAACTTGCTGAAATTGCAAGAAAAATCGAGAGAACGTAAAAATCAAGGTTTATTTATTGTGGAAGGAACACAAGAAAATGAATTAGCTGTAAAAGGTGGTTACGAAGCGGTTGAAATTTATATTTGCGAAGATATTTATAACAAATCAATTGATTTTGGACAGGCAAAAGTATTTATAATTACCAAACAAGTTTTTGAAAAGCTTGCGTATAGAAAATCGACAGGCGGAATTATCGGTGCCTATAAAACGAAATCTTCGACATTAACGGATTTACAATTACCAGAAAATGCGTTGGTTGTTGTTTTGGAAGCTGTAGAAAAACCAGGGAATCTTGGTGCAGTTTTACGAACTGGAGATGGAGCAAAAGTAGATGCTGTAATTGTTTGTGATGAAACAGTTGATTTTTTCAATCCGAATGTGATTCGTTCTTCGGTTGGAACATTGTTTACCAATCAAATTACATCAGCAAGTAAAGAGGATGTTTTGGATTTCTTAAAGTCGAAAAATATTCAAGTTGTTTCAACATTTTTGAAAGATGAAACAAAGAATTTATACGAGGCTAATTTTACAAAATCATCTGCGATTATTTTAGGAACTGAAGCAACAGGACTTTCGGACTTTTGGGCTGATCATTCAGATTTGTTGATTAAAATTCCGATGTTAGGTTTTGTAGATTCGCTAAATGTGAGTAACGCAGCAGCGATTTGTGTTTACGAAGCTGTGAGACAAAGACAATAAGAGATAACTTAAAAAAATAAAAGCCACTTCTTTCGAAGTGGCTTTTATTTTTTTAAGTTATCAACCAAATTTTTTCATGCGCTTTGCAGCCTCATTCAACCAAGGTTGATAATTACAGTGTTTTTGTATCGCTTGATAAATTCCGTTGCTATTCGGATCTTTTGGATCAAGTTCATAGATTAATGAATTAATAAATCCGTTTTTTATCGATTGACTTTTGATGTTTTCCAATAAAGTATCTGGGGAAAGACCTTGATATAATTTTTCTTGTAAGTTTGTTAAGACAATATTACGGTAACTCTGATACGTTCTATAATCCTCGTCATTATCTAAATCAATTTCGTCTAATTCTGTCAAAAAATTAACGGGTAATTGTTGTGAAGCAGGATTGTAGTAAGTGTACGAATCCTTGTATATGTACAACAAATTGATAAAATCGTAATTTAAATTCGTTTTTTCTGTTTTGATGAACGAAGAATTAACTTCTAATTTTTCTAAATTTTCGAAAACTTTTTGATGAAACTTTTTGATTTGATTTTTGAAATCTGGCGGAGCAAGTTTAAATAATTCGGTATGTTCAGTTAAGAATTTATCCGTTTTAAAACTTTTGTCAACCAAATAATTGTTTCGATTTTTTCCTATTCCAGAGAATTTGAAATTATTCTCCAAATGTTTTAAATCTGTATTTAGAATCAAACTATCACCTGGAATCAAATAAATTGTAAACTCTTCGCGCTCGATAGAAAGTGTTTTGTAGCCTTCGTCAACTAACTGAAGAGTATCCGAAAAGTTTCCATCAAAATCTAAAGCAAAAGCTTTTTCACGATTATTCAATAATAGATAAATGCTATCTGTTTGCGCATTTGCGATTCGTCCACTAAAGTAGACAAGTTCACCTTTTTCTTTTTTAGGCGAACAACTGTAAATTGTAATTAAAAGTAGTAGGAGAAATCTCCACAACGTCTTCATTTTCATTTTTCTCTCTGCCTCACAAAAGTAGAAAATTATTCTTCGTTTTGATGAATTTCGAAGTAAGAATCTATCTTAAAATTTTCTGGTTTATTTGCTGCCGCAACCGCCAATTTATCAGCTTCTTCGTTCCAATGATGTCCAGCATGACCTTTTATCCATTGAAATTTTACGCGATGAATTTTATAAACCTCTAAAAATCTTTTCCACAAATCAGCATTCTTCTTTCCTTTGAAATTCTTTTGCACCCAACCAAAAACCCAACGTTTTTCCACAGCATCTACCACATATTTAGAATCCGTCACAATAGTAATCTCCGTGTTGGTGAACTTTAGCGTTTCCAAAGCCGTAATAACTGCCAACAATTCCATTCGATTATTGGTTGTTAGTCGAAAACCTTGAGAAATTTCTTTTTTGACTTTTTTCTCGGTTTCCAACAAAATACAACCAAATCCTCCTGGACCAGGATTTCCCAACGACGAACCGTCTGTATATGCTACAATCGCCATGTTTTATGGTTTGTAATTTAACATTGTATCAATTGTTTGACGCGCAACAAAATGATAATTTGGACGCGCATCTTTATAAATATTCTTCGCTAAATCCAATTGATTAGATTCTTTTAAAGCTAAATATAAAGGCTCTAAAAATTTACGACGACCAACATTTACCAAGAATTCTTTTGCATTTGTGTTGACTTTATCGTAATGCATTAAAAATGCTTTTTCGTACCAAGCACATTCAATTTCTGGATTTTTTGAATTTGTAAAATCATAAATAGCATCCAAATAAGCTAAATCTTCTTTCGTGTTTTTAGTCGTATCAATTTGACGAATAAAATGAACCCATTCGTTTGTAGATTTCGTAGATATCGCCACTTTTTTCGGAGCAACTTTATTTCGCCCGTTTTTAATATCTTGCTGTAACTGTGCTTCTGCTAAATCGAATAATTTTGAAGTAGGTTTTTTCAAATCTTTTGGCCAACCTGTGTTATAAATCCATTCTTGAACAAAAGAATCGTCTCCATTTGTCAAATTAGTTTTCAAATACTCCACAAATTTTTCTGTCGTCATCGTTTGGAAAGCGTGCGAAGAAAAATATTGATTCAAGAATTTATCAAATTTTTTACGACCATATTTATCTTCTAACATTTTCAAAAATAAATAACCTTTATCGTACGGAACATCAGAAAAAGCATCATCAGGATTTGCACCTTTCATGTTCACTTTTAATGAAGTATATTTTTCTGGAATATTTTTCATCGACGTTTCCAAATCTTGAAAACCGATTACCGAAATCATATCTGCATAATCTTTTCCTTCTAATTCTTCCATAATTCTACGTTCGAAATAAACTGTAAATCCTTCATTTACCCAGAAATCATCCCAAGTAGAATTCGTTACTAAATTTCCAGACCAAGAATGCGCCAATTCGTGTGCAATCAAATTCGTCATCGAACGATCACCTACAATTGCAGTTGGTGTTGCGAATGTTAAACGCGGATTTTCCATTCCACCAAAAGGAAACGAAGGCGGTAAAACCAATACATCAAATTGTTCCCAAGGATATTTTCCGTACAATTTCTCGGCAGCCGTTACCATTTTTCCCATGTCGGCAAATTCCCACGCAGCAGCTTTCAATAAGCCAGGTTCTGCATAAACTCCCGTTCTGTTATCGATTGGTTGATATTGTACATCACCAACAGCCAAAGCAATCAAATAAGGTGCAATTGGTTGAGGCATTTTGAACGTGTAAACACCTTCTGCATTTTTCTCTTTCGGATTGATTGCACTCATCAAAGGCAACAAATCTTTTGGCGTTTTTACTTTTGCATCATACGTTAAGCGAACACTTGGTGTATCCTGAATTGGAATCCAAGAACGCGTTAAAATCGCTTGTCCTTGCGACAATAAAAACGTATGCTTTTTATCGTGAGTTTGTTGTGCATTTAACCATTGTAAGGCATTTGCGTCTGGAGAAGTTTTGTAGAAAACTTTTACAATTGTATCATTTGGCGTAACATCAATGATTAAGGCTTGACCTTTAATAGAATCTTTTTCACCTAATTTGTATGTTGTTTTTTTTCCATTCGCTAATAAAACTGAATCAATTATTAGTTTTTCGGTATCTAAAATCAATTGTTTTGCTTGATTATTTTCGAATGTATAAGCCGCCGAACCTTTGATTTGATGCTTATCGAAATCAGTTTCGATATCTAAACTCAAATGTTTGATGCGAGTTTTATCTAAATCAGCAAAAGTTTGATTATCCTTTGCTTCAGTTTCTGTGGTAGAAGTGATTTGTTTATTGCAACTAACCGCCGTTAAAGCCGTTCCTAATGCGATATAAACTAAATTTTTCATTGTTCTAAATCTTTTAAAATCATGTTGTAAGCAGCTTCTTTCAGCGCCACTTTATCGTTTTTTACATTCAAATCTTTCGTTTCGAAAGTCGCCAATAATCGAACTTTTATTTTCCCTGGATATCCTCGAAACCAATTGAATGGAAACATTTTATTAACACCGTGAATCGCCAAAACAGCCAAAGGTGTTTGTGTTTCAATCGCAATGTTAAACGCTCCATCTTTGAAAGGATCCAAATAAATTTTGAATTCTTTGTCGTTTGTAACGCCGCCTTCAGGAAAAATAAAAATACTCAGATTTTTGTCTAACTTTTTCTTTGCTTCGGGATAAACAAGTGCTTTACTACGTGCACTTTTTCGGTCGACAGGGATACAAATTCGTTCGAATATTCGTCCAAAGATAGGGATTTTAAGCAATTCTGCCTTGCCTACAAATACGATTGGATGATGTTTTAGAATAGTCAACATCAACATAATATCCATCACCGAAGTATGATTAGCTATAAAAACATAATTTTCTTTCGGATCGAGTGGAACAAGTTTTTTGTAATCTATTCTAAATCCTGTTCCATACAAAACAAATTTTCCCCAATATCTTATAAATGGGTAGATGTAAGGAAATGTTTTATCGAAGTTTGCTAAAGGTAATACGATAAAAACACCAATTGTTAGGACATAAATTGCGGCTAATAAAATCATCCAAATGCGCCAAATAAGGACGAAGAAACCTGTGATGTATTTCATTGAGTTGGTTTAGTTGGGTAAAGATATGGAGAAAATGAAAACTAAACCTATGTTCCTATTTTTTCAAAAACTTCAAAATGGCTTCATTTAATACTTTTGGTTGCTCGAAAGGAACATAATGTGTCGAATTTGGAATAATCAATAACTCTGCTTTTGAAATATTTTGTTGAATTTCTTTAGTATGACTCTCTTTTACTTCATCTTTTTCTGCAGCAATGACCAATACAGGATTTTGAATTTTATTTAATTCTAGTTTAGTAATTTTTGGTTCATTTAACATCAATTTGATTAAGCGTAAATTCGTATTTTCTGAAGATCTATTTACTAAACTTTTCAAATTCTCAATCAGTTCTTCGCTTACTCCATTTGGATTAAGAACTGCTCCAATTGTTATAATTTTATTAACTAATTCAGGATGTTGAGTATTGATAATTAAAGCTGTGTTTGCACCATCACTCCAACCAACAAGATTTACTTTCTTTAGATTAAGTTTTTGTATCACTTGAAGTAAATCATTTGCAAACTCTTCATAAGTGTAAGGTGTATTTGTCAAATCGGTACTTCTACCTTGTCCGCGCGTATCAAGAACAATTACTCGATAATGCTTCGCAAAAAATGGAATTTGTTGATAAAAATCCTCAATACTTCCATTATTTCCATGCAGAAATATCAAAGGCTCACCTTCTCCATATTCTTCATAATAAATCTTCGCATCGTTTATATCAACATATTTTCCTGACTTATTTTTTCCGTAAATCGACCTTTTAGCTTTCTCTTTATGCTGATAGTATGAAATCAATTCTTGTGTTTTTGTATCAATTTCTTCAGACTTTTCCTCATTTATAGTTAATCTATCTTTTGAGTATAAAACTTCTAAGTTAGCGATAAAAACTCCTGCAGAAGCTTCCCAATTTCCTTGACTTTGATATCTAAACAACAAGTCTTTTCCTAAAGATTTCTTAGCAGAAATACCAAAAACAAAATCTTCTTGATCAAGTTTTTTATAACGAACTAATTGTAATGTTACAGCAATTTGCTCTACATTTTTGAATCGAAATTTATAAGGAGTTAAATCAATTTTTTGCCATGCAGTTGTAGAAGTTTTATAAATAATATTCTCATCTAAAAGCGATTCTGTTGGTAAACCATTTTTAAATGCGTAAATATTAACTTTCAAAGTGATTTCTTCGTATTTAGAACTTGGAATAATATGAAAATTAAATGCGTTTAGTTTTGTATTTGGGTAAATTTCAAAAATATTTCCTTGTTCAATTGTTGGTACATTTTCATCAAACATTTTAGAAAAAGTAAGCATTGGACGAGTTTTTTGACCAATTATTTTTTCTTTCATTTTTTCAGATTTAACAATAACTTCAGCTAATGAAACTTCTTTTTCCTTTAAAATTATAACTGAGTTTTGTTGAATTTCTTCAATAGATTTCGAAACTTCTTTATAACCAGCTGCATCAAAAATTAAATGACTTTTTGTGAAATTTTCTGGAATTTCGATTAAAAATAGACCATTTTCATCTGTAATAGCTCCAACTTCTGAATTTTTTATTCCAATCGCACAATAAGGTATAGCTAAATTATTACTGTCTTTTACACTTCCTTTCAATTGAATTTGAGCTTGAAGAATTGTACAAATTGTTACGATTAATATAAAAAAATAGTTGCGCATATTTTATTGTTTTTGTTTATAAGACGAATTGTTTTTAAAAAGGTTACATGACAAGATAGATAATTATTTCTTAAAATTTTTCTGCTACAACGTTATCGCAATAATATTGATTTTGAGATGAATTTGAAATGATTAAATTTGTTAAGGAAAGAATACTAAAAATATTATGGCTTTAAATACAATCAATCCAACAACTACGAATGCTTGGAATGCGTTAGAACAACATTTTCAAACGATTCAACATACGTCAATCAAAGAATTATTTGCTCAAAATGTAAATCGTTTTGAAGAATTTTCGATTCAATATCCTTCATTATTAGTGGATTATTCGAAGAATAGAATTAATGCAGAAACGATTCAACTTTTGGTTGATTTGGCGAAAGAAATGGATGTTGATGCAGCGATTCAACAAATGTTTGAAGGAGATGTCATTAACGTGACAGAAAAAAGAGCTGTTCTGCATACAGCTTTACGTAATCGCTCTAATGAAGAAGTTTTAGTTGATGGAAAAAATGTGATGCCTGAAATTAATGAGGTGTTACATCAGATGAAATCTTTTTCGGAGAAAGTAATTTCGGGTGAATGGAAAGGTTTTTCTGGTAAAGAAATTACAGATGTTGTCAACATTGGAATTGGTGGTTCTGACCTTGGACCAGTGATGGTTACAGAAGCACTGAAACATTATAAAACGCGTTTAAATATTCATTTTGTTTCGAATATTGATGGAACGCATTTAGCAGAGACTTTTAAAGAAATAAATCCAGAAACAACATTATTTATTGTTGCTTCAAAAACATTTACAACGCAAGAAACGATGACAAATGCGTTTTCTGCAAAAGAATGGTTTTTGAATTCTGATGCACAAGAAGCTGATGTTGCGAAACATTTTGTGGCATTATCAACAAATGCAGAAGGTGTTGCAAATTTTGGAATTGATACGGCAAATATGTTCCAGTTTTGGGATTGGGTTGGTGGTCGTTATTCATTGTGGAGTGCAATTGGTTTGAGCATTGCTTTGGCAGTTGGTTTTGATAATTTCGAAGAATTATTAGAAGGAGCTCACGAAATGGATTTACATTTCAAAACAGAAACTTTAGATCAAAATATTCCAGTTGTATTAGCGCTTTTAGGAATTTGGTACAACAATTTCTTTGGAGCTGATTCGGTTGCTTTGTTACCTTACGAGCAATATTTATCGCGTTTTGCAGCTTATTTTCAGCAAGGAGACATGGAGTCGAATGGTAAATATGTTGGTCGTGATGGAAAAAAAGTGGGTTATGAAACGGGACCAATTATTTGGGGAGAACCAGGAACAAATGGACAACATGCTTTTTATCAATTAATTCATCAAGGAACAAAATTAATTCCAGCTGATTTTATTGCAGGTGCTAATTCGTTGAATGTTTTAGGCGATCATCATGCAAAATTGTTATCAAATTTCTTTGCACAAACAGAAGCTTTAGCTTTTGGAAAAGATGAAGAAACGGTTGTTGCTGAATTAGAAAAAGCAGGGAAATCGAAAGAAGAAATTGATTTCTTAACAGCGTTTAAAATATTTGAAGGAAATCGTCCTACAAACTCAATTTTATATGAAGTATTGACACCAAAAGTTTTAGGAAACTTAATTGCCATGTACGAACACAAGATTTTTGTACAAGGTGTGATTTGGAATATCTTTTCTTTTGATCAATGGGGCGTTGAATTAGGAAAACAATTGGCAAATGTTATTTTACCAGAATTAGAAAATGATGAGCAAGTTACTTCTCATGATGATTCTACAAATGGATTAATCAATGCTTATAAATATTGGAGAAAATAATTTATCAATATAACTACTAAAAAATCCGCTCAATGAGCGGATTTTTTTATGAATTTTTGTGACCAGTTTCTTTTAAAAATAAGGTTAGAATAATGGCAATAAATATTCCGATGATCCAAAACCAAATTGCTTGATGATAATGTCCAGTTTTATCTGTAACATTTACAATTTCGTTTCCATATAATTTAGCAAAAACAGGATTAACTAGAGAAGTTACACCAAACGTTAAAAAGTTTTGAACTCCAGTAGCAGAGCCTTTTACATAATCTGGATTAGCTTCTTTGATAACCGAATATGGGATCATTGCGACTCCAGAGAAAAGCCCAAAAATGAAAAATGTAACTTTTATTGGAATTAAATCTGGAAGATAAATGAGTTGTAAAAACATCAAGATCATTCCAATACAACCAAAAAAAATAACTGGTTTTCTTTTTCCTATTTTATCCGTTATATAACCCATTAATGGACATCCAACTACCCAGCCTAGTGACGCCATAGCAGCAGTCATAGCAGCAGTGTGAGCATCAAAACCTAAGTCTAATTTGAAAAAAGGAACAGCCCAAGTCATGGCAAAAATTGTTGTCGGTATAAATAATAACCCAGAAATAATACCAGTTAACCATGAATTAGGATTGCTGAAAATAATTTTGAAAGGTTCAATAAAAGAGGTTTGTTTAATTTTTTCGATCTCTTCTTCAGATGATTTTGGAGTTATGAACAGCATTGCTACAGCCGGAATTATACATAAAACTCCAGCAATTATCCAAAATGTTTTATATCCAAAACCATTTTCTAATAATGGCGCAACCACAAATTGTCCTGCCGCTCCACCAAGCATTCCTATACATTGAGAGAAGCCTATTGCTGTTGCTAAAGATTTTGATGAGAAACCTTTGGTTGCTAAATAGACACAACCAGGAAAAGCAAATGCGCTACCTGCTCCTTGTAATAATCTGCCTGTTGTTCCAGCAAATTGGGAGGAAACAATAAATAAAATACATCCTATTCCGAGTATAAAACACCCTGCAAACATCGAATATCTTGCACCAAATTTGTCTAAACATATTCCAGCAATTAAAGCGAATATCGAATAAGTGTAATAATATGTTCCAATGAGAGAAACTAAATTTTCTTTAGAAATGTTGTAATTCTGAGCCAAATCTGTAATCATTAATGAAGGTGCAGAACGAGTTGCGTAATCAATGAAATAAAAGATTAAGCCTAAAACCCATGCAATGATGAAAAGTTTTTTACTTGATTGTGTGATAGATGATGGTTGATTCATTATAAATCTTTTAAATGTTTATAATTGGATTTAATCGTTTCCATTACCTCATTCATTTTTCCACCTAACATTAGTTTCGCCATAGATTTTGTCATTCCAATCATTTGATCAAGATCTACTTTTGGAGGCATTGCTAAAGCGTTTGGATTTGTAAATACATTTAATAAATACGGTCCATTATGCGCAAAAGCTCTTCCGATTGCATCAGGTAAATCATCAGGATTTTTAACCGATTCGCTTTCTATTCCCATTGCTTTTCCAATCAAAGTAAAGTCAGGATTTTCCATATCTGTTTCATTATCAGGTAAGCCAGCAACTTCCATTTCCAATTTAACCATTCCTAATGTTCTATTATTAAAAATAATTAGTTTAACAGGTAGATTATATTGTTTGATAGTTGCTAAATCTCCTAATAACATCGAGATTCCACCATCACCACACATCGCAATAATTTGTCTGTCAGGATATGCAATTTGTGCACCAATTGCTTGAGGCATTGCATTTGCCATAGAACCATGATTGAAAGATCCTAACATTTTCCTTTCCCCCGTACCCGTTATATAACGTGCTCCCCAAACACAACACATTCCTGTATCAACTGTAAAAATAGCATCTTTTGTAGCTAACTCATCTAATAAATAAGCTGCATATTCGGGTTGAATGGCATTTTCTTTTCCTTTTTCATGAACAAATGTCATTTTGCTTTCAAGAACTTTCTTGTACATTTCTAATTGACTATCCAAAAAATCTTTGTCTTGCTTAGGTTCTAATAGCTCAATTAATTCGTTAATTGTTTCTTTTGCATTTCCGACTAATCCTAAATCAATTTTAGCTCTTCGTCCAAGTTTAGAGCCATCTGAATCAATTTGAATGATTTTTTTATCTGTTGGAATAAAATCTTTATAAGGAAAATCGGTACCAATCAAAATAATTAAATCAGCTTTGTGCATAGCATGATAAGCAGATGGTTGACCAAGTAATCCTGTCATTCCTATTTCATTTGGATTATTGGGTTGAATACTCATTTTTCCTTTGAACGAATATCCAACTGGAGCATGCAAATGACGAGAAAGTTTTATAACTTCTTCATTTGCTTGAGATGCGCCAATTCCACAGAATAAGGTAATATTATTAGCATCATTTATAATAGAAGCAGCTTCTCTTAATTCAGTTTTATTTGGAGTAATAATAGGTTGATTGAAATAGAAATTCGAGGTATAATTACTTTCAACGGCTTCCATTTCTGCAATATCTCCTGGAAGTCCAATAATTGCAACATCTTTTTTTGAAATAGCATGTTGTATTGCTGTTTGTACCATTCTAGGAACTTGTTCTGCTCGAGTAATAATTTGATTATAACAACTACAATCATCAAAAAGTTTAATAGTATTCGTTTCCTGAAAATAATCTGTACCAAATTCTATTGTAGGCAGAGTAGAGGCAATTACAACTAAAGGAGTTCTTGATTTATGCGCTTCATAAACTCCGTTAATCAAATGTACATGACCAGGACCAGAACTTCCAGCGCAACATCCAATCCCATTCAATTCTGATTCGGCAGTAGCAGCTATTGCTCCAGCTTCTTCATGTCTTACATGAACCCAATCAATTTTGTCACTTTGTTTAACTGCAATATTAAAAAAATTGAGACTATCACCAGTTACTGCATAAACACGTTTTATATTCGCTTTTTCTAGTAATTCTACAATTTGATGTGCTACATTCTTTCCCATAATAAAGTATTTTTTTGATTGTGACTAACAAGTTATGAAATTATAGAATGAAAATATTTGGAATAAGTGTTAAATATTTGAACAATAAATTTTTGTAAAATAAAAAAGCCTGTTAAGAAACAGGCTTAAAATTAACACATGAGGACAAAATTTACTCTACTAAATCTTATACGATTAATATAATTCAATATTTGTGCCAATATTATATTTGACATATTAAATATTTAATTTATTTAACCGCTTTTATTTTTCCATTCATTGTGGCAAAATGACCAGGGAAAGAACATAAGAAATCGTATGTACCTTCTTCTAAAGTAAATTTGATTTGATCATTTTCTTTACCACCTAACAATTTTGTGTGCGCAATAATTTCTGATTGTAATTCGGTCGGAATATAATCTGTCGCCTTAGCAGAAGCCGCTGTATTTGCAAAAGCAGAAACATCAGAACCTGGTTTTAACAAAATAAAATTATGTCCCATTGCTTCTTTTGACATTTCACCAGCATTCATTAAGATTAAAGTTACTTCTTCACCAGCTTTTACTGTAAATTCAGTTTTATCGTAGCGCATATCATCACTCGCTTTCAAAACAATATGATTGTTTGTAGCAGGCGTAGCTGTAGAAGTTTCAGCATCTTCTGATGGAGCTGTACTATAATCTATTTCTGGTTGAGTTGATTCATCTTTCTTAGAATCTCCGCAGCTCATCATCAAAATTGCCGCGAAACTCATCAAAGCTATTTTTTTCATTATTTCAATTTTTTGTTTGATGTAAAAATAATGAAATTCAGTAACTTAAAAAAATTTACTCAGTCTAAATAGAACTGATTTTAAACAGATAAATTTCTAAGGAATATCCAAATATTTGTGTGTTTGTAAAGAATAACGCCATTTTGGATTTTCTTTTACATATTCCACAATCAATGGAAGGTTTTTGTCGCGTTTGCTCCACTCTGTTTGTAAGAAAAGCGTACAATCTTTTCCAACTCGAGCAGCTTGTTCTTCAGCAAATTGAAAATCGTGATTATTGAACACAATACATTTCAATTCATTTGCAGCTTCGCAAACTTCGTCTAACGGCAACATTAATTTCTTAGGAGAAAGACAAACCCAATCAATTTCTCCGCTCAACGGATAGGCACCCGAAGTTTCAATATGGATTCTTGCACCTTTTTCGTGTAGTTTTTTTGTCAAATAAGTCAAATCCCACATTAAAGGTTCTCCTCCTGTAATGATGATTGTTTTGGCTTGAGAAGTTGCCAAATCCACCAATTCATCCACATTAGTTAAGGGATGCTTTTCAGCATCCCAACTATCTTTTACATCGCACCAATGGCAACCAACATCACAACCTCCTAATCGAATAAAATAAGAAGCCACACCTGTGTACATTCCTTCACCTTGAATTGTGTAAAAATGCTCCATAACAGGCAATAATTTCCCTTCTTGTATCAATTGTTGTTCTTCTGCAGTTGTTGATGCAATGTGTATCATAATTTTATTTTTTGTTGTTGTATGCCAACAATGTGTTTTTTAATAACATAGCGCGTGTCATTGGTCCAACTCCTCCTGGAACTGGCGTTATCCACGATGCTTTTTCTTTTACATTATCAAAATCTACATCACCAGCTAATCTAAATCCTCGTGGATTAGTTTCGTCATCAACGCGTGTAATTCCTACGTCAACGATAACCGCTCCAACTTTTACCATATCAGCTTTTAAGAAACCAGGAACACCTAATGCAGTGATCACAATATCAGCTTCTTTTGTAAATTGTTCTAAATTTTGAGTTTTCGAATGAGTTAATGTTACTGTACTGTTTCCAGGATTTCCGTTTTTACTCATCAAAATACTCATTGGGCGACCAACGATGCGAGAACGACCAATCACAACTGTATGTTTACCAGCTGTATCAATGTTGTAACGCTCTAACATTTCCATAATTCCGTAAGGTGTAGCAGGTAAAAATGTTTCCATTTCTAACGCCATTTTACCAAAATTCATCGGATGAAAACCATCTACATCTTTCTTAGGATCAATTGCATTGATAACCGCTTCTTGATCGATGTGTTTTGGTAATGGCAATTGCACGATAAACCCGTCCAATGTATCATCATTGTTCCATTTTTCAATTTCTGCAATCAAATCTTCTTGAGAAATTGTATCAGGCAAACGTAATTCTGATGACTCGAAACCTACAAAATGACAATCCTTGATTTTATTGTCAACATAGGTCTGAGAAGCACCATTACTTCCTACTAAAATTGCACCCAAATGTGGTACACGAACTCCTTGGTCCTTGTAATTCTGCACCAGCTCCTTGATCTCTTGTTTGATCTCTTTTGCCAGTTTAATACCGTCTAAAATTTGCATTGTTTTGTTGTGTTTGCGCAAAGATACGGACAAATTGGAAAATAAATCATTAAGTTTTGAGTTGATGATTTTCTGATTAAATAGAAAAACCACTTCGTTGTGAAGTGTTTTTAGCATTATTGATATTTTTTCTGCGATTCTTTTAAGTAATTAAAAACTTGTGTTGTGTTCATTTTTTTTAGAATTTATATTAAAAATAAACATGCCAGTTTCGACATTGAAATAATAATCTTTTTCTCCATTTTTCAATTGAAACCATTCCAACAAACCATTTGTAAGATTAACACCAATCCAATTGATTTGTGAAGTTTTCAGATCGAAAATAAAATTATCATTCGGATTATTTGTGGTGATATATTGTGTTTTGTCGTCCAAAACATATAAAACACCACTTCCTTGAAACGCTTTCATTTTTAAGAATTTTGATTGTAGATTTCCAAAGTTATAACGCAAAACTGCTTTAAATTATACATTTGGAGGAACTTGTGTTAACAAAGCATTTTGTTTCTTTTCGCGTGATTTACTTGACCAAAAAGTTATTCCAAAAATTAAGGCAAATGGTAAAAAACAACAAAGTAATGATGATAGTAATGAGAGAATATTATCCATAATAGATTGATTTAGGTTGTGTTAAGATACAAAAAAAAGCTGTTAGTTTTCTAACAGCTTTTTTGAAATTTTATAAAGTTTGATTTTATTACAAATTACTCATTTTTTCTTCTACAACTTTTCGTTCTTGTGCAATCAAATGATCTTCTTCTGTCGGAAATTGAAAAATTCCAGAATTGATACTTTCAATGCGTGTCAAGACTTCGAAAGAAGCTTTTGCTTTTGTGATATCTTCTCGATTTAGATAAATACGAATAGCTTTCATAAACGTCAAAATATTTTTCTTTTTCAATTCATCAGCTAATAAAAATTGATCGCGTTCTTCGTTTGTTTCCAATAATGTTGATAAACTATTATCATCAATCTTGTAATACGATTGTAACATTTGATTGAAAATAATCAAAAAACCTTCATCTGCATTTCCAACTTCTAACGAAATAATTCGAGCCAATGTTTTGTTTAATTCTTGAATATATTTTGAAATAAAATCTTGTTTAATCATCTTAATCTAATTTTTTAGATAACTTTTCGAAAGTTTTTTTTGCGTTTTTATCTTCGTATAAAATCTTATGAACAGCGTTGATAATTGGCGCTTTTATTTGGTATTGCTCGTTCATAATTGCCACACCTTTTGTCGCATAGTAACCTTCGGCAACCATATTCATCTCCAAAATAGCAGATTTTACGGTGTAACCTTTTCCAATCATATTTCCGAACATTCGATTTCGTGAAAAGAACGAATATCCTGTTACCAACAAATCGCCTAAATAAGCCGAATCGTTAATTTTACGCTTCATAGGACTTGCAGTTTTTAAAATATGATTCATTTCTCGAATCGCATTACTCATCAAAACTGCTTGGAAATTATCTCCATAACCCAAACCATGCGCTATACCTGCTGCAATCGCGTAAATATTTTTCAATACCGCGCCAAATTCAGTTCCGTAAATATCGTTTGAAAGTTTTGTTTTGATAAAATCACAAGCCAAACAATCCGCAGCAATTTGTGCTTTGTTTTCGTCTTGCGCCGCAATTGTCAAATATGAAAGACGCTCCAAAGCTACTTCTTCAGCGTGACAAGGTCCACTTACAATTCCTAATTGTTCTTCTTTTACGTCGAATTTATCAAACAAATATTGTCCAACCAATTGATAATGATCTGGAATAATTCCTTTGATTGATGTCACTACAAATTTATCTGTCAACGGAACAGTTAATTTACTCAAACAATCGACAACGTAAATAGATGGCACAACCAAAAAGATGATATCCGAATTCATGACAACTTCGTTGATATCCGTTGAAATTTTAAGCTTTTCTGACTTAAATTCGACATCAGTTAAATAATTTGGATTGTGTCTATTTCGCTCTAAATATCCTTTTACGTATTCATCTTTTACCCACCAGTTGAAAGTTTCAAGGTTTTTATTCAGCATTTTTGCAATCGCAGTTGCCCAGCTTCCATTCCCTATTAATCCAACTTTACGATTAGATAACTCTATCATAATATATGTATTGAATAGACAAAGTTAATTAATTTGTAGCTTAGGTATTTTGAATTTTACGAAAAGAAACTCAATTTTGTAAAAATTTTAACGACTTTGTATAAAAAGCTTTTTAGTGAGACCATTATCTACGGTATTGGCTCTATATTGCCGAGGGTAATTATTTTAGCATTGAATTTTTTTATTATCAAGCAAGTTGATAATTCAGATTTTGCAATGTTTTCTCAATTATATTCTGCGGTTTCTTTCCTGAATGTCATTTTAACATTTGGTTTCGAGACTGCATTTTTCCGTTATGCAACCGAAGAAGGAATGTATCAAAAAGTGTTGAATACAGCTTTTTGGTTTATGGTGATGAGTTCTACTGCAATGCTCGTTTTAGTTTTTCTTTTTTTACAACCTCTGGCAGATTCTGCAAATTATAGCGATCACCCAGAATATATTTTGTGGTTTGCGTGGATTGCTTTTTTTGATGCAATTTGTGTGATCCCTTTTGCAGTTCTACGTTTTAAAAATCGACCAATATTATATACAACAATTCGCGTAATTCAGAATGTTTTTCAAGCAGTTTTGACAATTGGTTTGTTGTATTATGTTTCGAAAGATTTTATGCTAGGTTTAGGTTTTGATAATGCGATTTCCTATCCTTTTATAGCGAATTTATTAGCGAGTATTTTAGGATTTGTATTATTAATAGGCGTTGTACGTCATGTTCAATTCAAATTTGATCAATCACTTTTCAAACAAATGTTTTTGTACGGTTATCCGATTATGATTGCTGGTTTGGGGTATATTTTAAATGAAAATTTCGATAAATTAGTTCAACGACAATTAATAGATCCAGCAGCAGCGGGTTCTTATGGCGCTTGTTACAAATTAGCAACATTAATGACGCTTTTCGTAACAGCTTATCGAATGGGAATAGAACCATTTTTCTTTAAAGTTGCCAAAAAAGGAGATGCAAAACAGACATACGCGAATATTTTGTTCTTTTTCAGTATCATTTGTAATATTGTAATTCTTGGAATTTTAGCAAATATTGACTGGATTAAGAAAATATTTGTTCCAAATTCAACGTATTGGAATGCTTTAGATATTGTCCCAATTATTTTAATTGCGAATTTATTTTTCGGAATTTATTATAACCTTTCAACATGGTACAAAGTAACGGATAGAACAAGTATCGGAACTATAATTTCATTGGTTGGTGGTGCGATTACTATTATTTTGAATGTTTTTTTATTGCCAAAATATGGTTTTATGGTTTCTGCCTGGACAACTTTATTGGCGTATGGTGTAATGATGGTGATTTCGTACATTTGGGGTCAGAAAGTTTATCCGATTCCGTATAAAGTCAATAAAATTGTACTTTACATGGGAATTGCAATTGCTTTAGCATGTACAAATTATTACATTCTCGATTCTAATTTGATTATTGGTAATCTGATTCTTATCGTGTACATTGCGTTTATTGCGTTTGCGGAAAAAAATACACTTAAAAAACTAAGAAAATAAAGATGAAAGTAAAAGTTATCAACATCTCGAAACACGCTTTACCAGAATATAAAACAGCTTTATCGGCTGGAATGGATTTAACAGCTAACATTGATGCACCAATCGAATTAAAACCTTTGGAAAGAAGATTAATTCCAACAGGATTGAGCATCGAATTACCAGCAGGTTACGAAGCACAAGTTCGTCCTCGTAGTGGAATGGCGTTAAAATATGGTTTAACTTGTTTGAATTCTCCTGGAACAATTGATGCAGATTATCGTGGAGAAATCGGTGTTATTTTAGCTAATGTTTCAAACGAAGCCGTTACAATCAACGATGGGGAGCGTATTGCACAATTAGTGATCGCGAAACACGAAACGGTTGAGTGGGAAGAATCTAACGCTTTAAATGAAACTGAACGCGGAGCTGGAGGTTTCGGAAGTACAGGAAAACAATAATTTTTTTGTCATTCTGAGCTTGTCGAAGAATCTAAAAAAGAAGTAATTCAATTATAAAATATCAATCTAACAAAAAATATTTTTAGAAATAAAATGAAAATTATTATCCCAATGGCAGGACGTGGTTCACGTTTACGCCCTCATACATTAACAACACCAAAACCATTAATTCCAATTGCAGGAAAACCAATCGTGCATCGTTTGGTAGAAGATATTGCGAAGGTTTGTTCAGAAAAAATTGACGAAATTGCTTTTGTAATTGGTGATTTTGGAGCTGAGGTTGAAGCTGATTTAATTGCAATTGCAGAAAAATTAGGAGCAAAAGGAACAATTTGTCATCAATTGGAGCCGCTTGGAACAGCGCATTCTATTTGGATGGCAAAAGAAGCTTTGGATGGACCAACGGTTGTGGCGTATGCAGACACATTATTTCGTGCAGATTTCAAATTAGATATGGAATCGGATGGCGTTGTTTGGGTAAAACAGGTCGATAATCCTTCGGCTTTTGGCGTTGTGAAATTAGATGATAACAGTGTTATTACAGATTTCGTTGAAAAACCAAAAGAATTTGTTTCGGATTTGGCGATTATTGGGATTTACTTTTTCCGTGATGGACAAAAGTTATATAAAGAAATTGAATATTTATTAGAAAATGATATTCAAAAAGGTGGAGAATATCAATTGACAGATGCATTAGAAAATATGCGTGCTGCAGGTGATAAATTTACGCTTGGAAAAGTGGACGAATGGATGGATTGTGGTAATAAAGCGGTTACAGTTGACACCAATACACGTGTGTTGAATCTGGATAAAGAAGATTTCAAAACGATTCATTCTTCTGCAAAAATTGACAATTCATTAATCATTGAACCATGTTTTATTGGAGAAAATGTCGTGATTAAAAATTCGAAAATCGGACCTTTTGTTTCATTAGGAAATGGAACGGTTGTTGAAAACTCGAATATTGATAACAGTTTGATTCAAGAAAATTCAATCATCAGTAATGCAAATCTTACAGATACAATGATCGGAAACAATGCCAAATATTATGGTGTTTCGCGTAGTATTAGTTTAGGAGATTACTCCGAATTGGACTTCAAATCATACGAAGCTTAAAAAATTATGATCAAAAAATTAACGTATATCTTTTGTTTAGGAGTTCTTGCAACAGCTTGTAACACTCAGAAAGTGGCAAAAGTAGATAAAGATAATACAGAAGTTGTTTCGGCTTCTTCAAAAATTATTCAGCAAACCTTATCAAAAAAATCATCATTCAAAGATTTGACGATTAAGGCAAAAGTTTCAGCAGATTTGGGAGATGTAAATGCTACAATTGCTGTGGAAAATGGACAAAAGATATGGGTTAATGCAACAAAATTTGGATTTACAGGTGCTCGCGCATTGATTACGCCTGATGGTTTTTCAGCTTTCGAAAAGTTAGGTGGAACATATTATGAAGGAGATTTTTCTATCGCAAATAAATTATTAAAAGTTGACTTTATCGATTATCAAAAATTACAAAATTTGATGTTAGGAAAAGTTTTCGTTGATCTAAATCCTACAGATTATACAGCTACTTTTACAGATAATCAATATACGATTACATATAATAAAAATCAAGCGATTGCGACTTCTCCAAAAGAAGGCGAATATATACAAACATATGTTTTTGATAATGGTTTCCGATTGAAAGAAGCACATCTGAAAGATCCAAAACGAAAAATGGAAGTTGATTTGGCTTACGACAATTGGGTAAAAGCTGGAGCAGAGGAATTTCCGAAAAATGTTAAAATTATTATAAAAGAGAAAAAAACGCGTCAAATAGACTTGGAATATAATAGTTTTACGTTTCAGGAAACGAACACACCGTTCTCAATTCCAGATGGGTATAAGAAAAAAGAAATAAAATAATGAAGTTTGTTTTATCAACTGTACTTTTAACGTTGTCATTATCAGTGTTTGCGCAGGTTCCGTACAATAAAGCGAACTTACAAAAACAGAATGCTCAGCTTAAAAAAGAGATTATAAACTTAAACAAACAACTCGAGGTTAATAAGCAAAATTCGAAGTTAAATGTTGATTTTGTGCAGAATTTGACGAAAAAAATTCAGGTACAAACAAAATTAGTTAACAACTTATCGAAAGAAAAACGCTTTATCGAGGACGAAATTTATTTAACTCAATTAGAGATTAATAAACTTTCGCGCGAGTTGGTTGAGCTAAAAAAAGACTACAAACAGGTTTTGGTTCGAGCATATAAGAACAAATCTGTTGAAAATAAATTACTTTTTGTGCTTTCTTCTAAAAGTTTGGGAGAAGCATATCGTCGTATCAAATATTTAGAAAAATATTCGGCTTTTCAATTAGGACAAGCAAATGAAATTATCGGTAAACAAACTGATATTCAGACGAAAAAAGCAAAAAAAGAAAAAGCGAAAGACGAAAAAGAAAAAGTACTTTCTCAGCAAACTTTGTTTAGTCAAAATCTTGAAAAAGAACGATTAACAAAAGAGAAAGCGGTCGAAGAATTCCGTAAAAACGAAGGTGTTATTGCTGCTGAAATTAATGCAAAAGAAGCACAACAACGCCAAATTGATGCACAGATTAAAGCAATTATTGAAGAAGAGATTCGACAAGCAAAGATTCGTGCAGAAAAAGATTTAAAAGATTGGAACGAAGCTAAACGAGGAAATACAATTGCATCTTATAATGAGTATTTAAGAGATAACCCAAAAGGAGATTATGCGAAATCAGCTCGTACAGCTATTTTAAGAATTGAGAATGATGCCAAAGCATGGAATATTGCACGTTCAGCGCATACAAAACAAGCGTATCAATCTTATTTAAATCATCATCCAACAGGAAGTTTCGTATCTACAGCAAAAACAGAAGTTGCTAAATTTGAACAATTAGAACGCGAAGCTGAAGCAGAACGTCAACGTATCATTGCACAACGTAAAGCAGAAGAGGAAGCTCGTTTGAAAGCTCAAAAAGAAGAAGATGCTCGTAAAATTGCAGCAGCTAAAGCTGAAGCTGAGCGTAAAGCGAAGATAGAAGCTGAGCAGAAAGTTGTTGTAAAAGTGCCAGAAAAAGAACGTGTTGTAAAAGTAGATGCAGTAAAACCAGCTGAGACTTTTGCAGAACGTCCAGATTCTGAAGGTATTTCGGGAGAATTCTCATCAAACAAAGGTCGTCTACCTTGGCCTGTTGATAAAGGAACGGTTGTAAGTAGATTTGGAGCTAATTCTCACCCAGTTTTATCTAATATTACAACGCAAAATAGTGGTGTTGATATTTCAACTTATCGTGGAGCACATGCACGTGCTGTTTACGAAGGAACTGTTCAAGCTGTAATGAGTGTATCTGGAAATGGTAAGTCTGTATTGGTAAGACATGGTTCGTATTATTCAGTTTATACAAACTTATCAAGTGTAAGTGTTTCGAAAGGTGATGATGTAAAACGTGGTCAGTCTTTAGGAATTATCTATACAAGTGGAGATGGAGAAACAATCATGAATTTCCAAGTTTGGAGCGGAACAACAAAACAAAATCCTGCTTCTTGGGTAGCGGGAATGTAATAAATTAATTATATATTTGCATTAAAATCAATTCAGTATGGGATTAGGAGGTAAAGAATGGATCGTAATCGTACTTGTTGTGTTATTATTATTCGGAGGAAAGAAAATTCCTGAATTAATGAAAGGATTAGGTTCTGGATTAAACGAATTCAAGAAAGCAACAAAAGATGATAACAAATCAGAAGCTACTGAAAGTACTTCTGACAAAAAAGAAAATTAAAATATATTTTTAATTAGATAATAGAGCATTGTAGTTGCGTATACAATTACAATGCTTTTATTTTATAAACTAAAACAAAACATGAAATTCACAGATAAAGCTTGGTCTATTTTTAATCAAAGTATCAATGATTATCACAAATATGATGATGTAAATCGTCAAATCGAAAATCCATATAGCGAAGAAGATTTAATCGCTCATTTATTGTACAAAAAAAATTGGATTGATACAGTTCAATGGCATTTAGAAGATATTATTCGTGATCCACAAATTGATCCAGTAGAAGCATTAAGCTTAAAACGTTGGATTGATAAATCAAACCAAGAACGTACAGATATGGTAGAATATGTGGATAGCTGGTTTTTACAACAATATGCGAATGTAGAAGTAAAAGCAGATGCAACTTACAATACAGAATCTCCTGCGTGGGCTGTAGACCGTTTTTCTATTTTATCGCTTAAGGTTTATCACATGAAACAAGAGGTAGAACGTGAGGATGCAACACCGGAGCATAAAGCAGCTTGTCAAGTGAAATTAGATGTTTTGAATCAACAACATCAAGATTTATCAACAGCGATTGAAGAATTGTTGGCTGATTTTGAAGCAGGTAAAAAATACATGAAAGTGTATAAACAAATGAAAATGTATAATGACGAGGATTTGAATCCAGTTCTTTATGCAAACAAGAAATAATTTTCAGAAAAATTAATAAAATATAGAAAACTCATCTTTTTTGGATGAGTTTTTTTATTGCGTACAAATATGTTAATTTCATCTAATCAAAATATTAGAATGAAAAAACTGAAATTTATTACTTGCTTTACCTTATAATCAACCTAAAAATTAACACCAGAAGAATTTAAAAAGCTTCAAACTAAAATTTTAGAATAATTATAAAGTTGAAATTACCTCGTATTGAAAAATATGAGGTAATTTTATAATTACTGTAAAATTTCACACATGAAGAAAAATTATTTCAAACCCTTACTTTTAGGAATAAGTTTATTCTCGATTTCGGTTTTTGGTCAACAAGAAAAACCAAAATACGATTATCAAGAAGCTTTCAAACCATTTTTTTATCAGAATAATGCAACAGAAACTCGTTCGGCGAGTGGAAAACCAGGTCATAATTATTGGCAAAATCGTGCAGATTATAATCTGAATGTTAGTTTGAATGAAGAAAAAAATGAAATTTCGGGAACATCTGAAATTACATATACCAACAATAGTTTTGATGATTTAGACTTTTTGTGGTTACAATTGGATCAAAATTTATTCAAAAAAGAATCTCGAGGAAGTGCTTTATTACCGATTTCTGGAAGCCGTTATGGTGATTCAACTTCTGAATTTGAAGGAGGTTATAAAATTAAATCTGTTCAAATAGACGGAAAAGAAGCGAAATACACTGTTTCGGATACACGCATGCAAATTGATTTGATTAATCATTTGAAAGCTCGTGGAGGAAAAACAAAAATAAAAATCGAATATTCATTTGTTTCACCAGATTATGGAGCCGATAGAATGGGTGTAGAACCAACTAAAAATGGAAAGATTTTTACGATGGCGCAATGGTTTCCTCGCATGGCGGTTTACGATGACATCATGGGATGGAATACATTACCATACTTAGGACCAGGAGAATTTTATCTGGAATATGGAGATGTAACAGCAAATATTACAGTTCCGTCTACGCATTATGTGGTTGGTTCAGGAGAATTATTGAATGAAAACGAAGTCTACTCGAAAGAAGAAGTGAATCGTTGGAACAAAGCAAAAGCGAGTGATAAAACCGTTATTATTCGTTCTGCTGATGAGGTAAACAAAGCGACAAAAGTTGCAAAAGGAACAAAAACGTGGAAATTTAAAATTCAGAATACACGTGATTTTGCTTGGGCTTCATCATCTTCGTTCATCTTAGATGCAGCAAAAATTAATCTTCCAAGTGGTCAAAAATCGTTGGCAATTTCGGCTTATCCAGTAGAAAGTGACGGTAATGATGCTTGGGGAAGATCGACAGAATATACAAAAGCTTCTATTGAGCATTACTCGAAACAATGGTTAGAGTATCCTTATCCAGCGGCGACAAATGTGGCAGGAAATGAGGGTGGAATGGAATATCCTGGGATTGTTTTTTGTCATATGACTTCGAAAGGTGAAGGACTTTGGGGTGTTACAGATCACGAATTTGGACATATTTGGTTCCCGATGATTGTTGGTTCTAATGAGCGTGTTCATGGTTGGATGGACGAAGGTTTTAATACGTTTATCAATGATATTTCGACGAAGAATTTCAACAATGGCGAATATTACAAAAAGCAATCTGCACAACGAATGGCGGGTTATTTATTCAGCGATAATCTTGAGCCTGTAACGACTCAACCAGATAATATGCGCGAAAGAAATATCGGTGCATTGTTGTATTATAAGCCAGGTGCAGGAATGAAAGTTTTGCGTGAAACAATTTTGGGTGAAGAAAAATTCGATAAAGCATTGCGCCAATACATCAAATATTGGGCATATAAACATCCAACGCCAGAAGATTTTTTCCGCACGATGGAAAATGTTTCAGGAGAAGAATTATCTTGGTTTTGGAGAGGTTGGTTTTTGAATAAATGGACAATTGATCAAGGAATTAACAGTGCAAAATATGTAGATGGAGATTACAAAAAAGGCTTGATTTTGAAAGTTGAAAATTTTGGACAATTACCAATGCCAACTACTGTTCAAGTGAACTTTAAAGATGGGACTTCTCAAGAAGTTAAATTACCGATTGAAGTTTGGAAACGTAATACAGAATGGACATTCAAAGTGCCTTCAACAAAAGAAGTTTCGATGATTAAATTGGATCCAAATGGAGCTTTACCAGATATTGATTTGAAGAATAATACATTCAATATGGCGGATGCAAAACCTGTTGAAAAGGTTAATCCAAAAGAATACGAAGGTACATTTACGAATAAACAAATTAATTCAGAATTTGTGTTGAAAGCTGAAAACGATAAATTGAAATTAGTTTTTGGTGGACAAACTATTCCATTAGATTATCAAGGTGATAGTAAATTTGTGAATGAACAAGGCGGTTTGGAGTTGACTTTTGCAAAAGATAAAAAGACATTTTCTGTAGAAGAAGCTGGACAAAAGTTTGAGTTTACAAAGAAGTAAATTTGTTCTAAATTTTCATACTGAACCCGTTTTAGCATCACATCATAAAATATAAAAAACCACTTCATAAGAAGTGGTTTTTTGTTGACTATTATTTTTGAGATGTACCTTCTGGTTTAAGATATAAATCGAAGTAATCTGTAATTTTTTGCATCAAATGAACGCGATCTTTTCCACGAACATTATGCTCATGTCCAGGATAAACAAAATAATCCATTTGCATACCATTTTTCACTGCTTCGCGAATAAAATCAATCGAATGTTGCCAAACAACCACATTATCTTGCGCTCCGTGAATCATCAATAATTTACCTTTTAAGTCTTTTACACGGTTAATTAAATTCGTGTTTTTGAAACCTTCAGGATTATCTTGTGGCGATTCCATGTAACGTTCTGTGTACATAATTTCGTATTGTGTCCAATCTAAAACTGGTCCACCAGCAACACCAACTTTGAAAACATCAGGCTTACGTAACATAAAAGAAGTAGTCATAAATCCACCATAAGACCAACCATGAATTCCCATGCGTTCCGCATCTACGAAAGGCAAAGTTTTCAAGAAATCAACACCTTTCATTTGGTCATTCATTTCTGTAGTTGCTACATTTCCGTGAATCGCTTGTTCAAATTTAAGACCTCTATTCGCCGATCCGCGTCCGTCCATTGTAAATACAACATAACCTTTTTCCGCTAAATGATCGTACCAAAGATTTCCTGTTGCAGGAAAACGATTTGTGATTAATTGCGCGTGAGGACCATTGTATAAATAAACGATAACGGGATATTTTTTCGAAGAATCAAAGTTTGTTGGATAGATTAATTTTCCATACAAATCTGTTCCATCATCTGCTTTTAACGTTACATTTTCAACTTTCGCTGTATTGTAATTTGCCAAAGGATTTTGAGCAGTTAAGATATTTTGTTTGAATTTTCCGTTTGCATCCAATACATCAATTTTACGAGGCGTGTTATCATTACTCCAATTATCAATTGCATATTCTCCGTTCGTTGAAACCGAAACATTGTGCGTTCCAGCATCAGTTGTTATTTTACGCAATTTTCCATTCTCCCAATTCACCGCATATAAATGACGATCTTTCGGAGAATCTTTTGTTGTCATGATTAAGAATTCTTTTTTCTTCGCATTTTCTCCAACAAGATCCGTTACAATCCAATCTCCTTTTGTGATTTGGTTCAATAATTTTCCTTCCGTATTGAATCGGTACAAATGCATAAAACCATCGCGTTGCGACCACCAAACAAACTCGTTATTTTTTCCTGGAATAAAATGTAATTCATTTTGAGGTTCTACATATTTTGTATCATCTTCTTTGAATAATGTTTTAATCAATTTCCCTGAAACTGCATCATATTGATTCAATTCCATGTGCTTTTGATTACGAGAAAGTAAAGCAATATAAATATGTTTTTCGTCTGGCGACCACGTAACCGAAGTTAAATAATGATCTACTTCTGGGTGAGTTTCTAAGAAAGTCGTTTTTTGAGTGGTTGGATTATAAACACCTAACGTAACCGTATGATTTTTTGTTCCAGCAAACGGATATTTGATATTTTTGTTTACAGCAGGTTGTACAGACCAATCGATAATTGGATAATCTGTAACCGCTGTTTGATCCATTCTATAAAATGCAACTAAATTCCCTATTGGAGAGATGAAAATTCCTTTGTGAATCCCAAACTCATTTTGATGAACCGATTTTCCATTCACGATTTCATATTTTCCGTCTTTGGTAATTTGATGTGTTTTTCCAGATTTATCAACAAAAAATAAATTGTTGTCAATTACATATCCAACTTGATTATTCGTCGCGTCAAATTCTATATTTTCTGCATTTTCAGGTAATTTCAACCAATCGTTTTGTTGACCAGCAGTTGTAATTGTTTTGTAACCTGTTTTTGTAGAAAAATAAGCTTGCTTATCATTGATCCAATTCAAAGAAGGAATTCTTTTATTCTCAAATTGAGAACTTCTAAAAATTGTATCAGTTTTAAGAGATGGAACTTCTTTCTTGATTAAAGCTTCTCCGTATGATGTTTTTACATTTTGCGTGTACGCATTTTGATTCGGAATCCATTGAACTTGATTTAGATTTTCGATACGTAAATTCGTCGATAATCCAAGTACAGCATCTTCCATTGTGACATTCTTTTTCTGAGCAATTAAACTAGCGCTCATTAAAAGTGTAGTCAATAAAATTGTTTTTTTCATGTGTGATTTCTATTTCAAATATTGCCCAAGTGCTTCTAAGTTTTTCTTTTCATTCCCAATAAAAATTTTGTCTCCATCTACCACGACAGGACGTTTTAGGAAAGTATAATCTGATAAAATATAATTTTTGATATCATCTTCAGAAAGCTGTTGATCTTTCAATCCTAATTTTTTGTAATTCTGTGCACGACGTGAAAATAGAGCTTCGTAGTTGCCAGCTAAATTCTTCATTTCTTCTAATTCTTCTGCTGTTATCGCAGTCGATTTTATTTCATGCAAATCAAAACCTGTAAAATCAAACTCTTTCATAATACGTTTGCACGTATCGCAAGTTTTCAAAAAAAATATTTTTTTCATTTCTCAAAATCTTTGGTTTTGTAAAGATAAATAAGTTTCATCGTTTTGCAGAATGATAAAGAATTTTGTCAAAATATATTTCAAATCGATAAAAAACTATCTTTGCAAGTATGGAAGAAACTAATTTTTTGCGTTTAAACAAATATATTAGCGATAGTGGTTTTTGTTCGCGTCGTGAAGCAGATCAATACATCGAAAATCGTTTGGTACAAATTAATGGACGAGTTGCTAAAATTGGGCAATTTGTAGGACCAAATGATGTGGTGACTGTAAAAGGTGTCGAAATAGAACCGCGCGAAAAGGAGCATGCGGTTTATATTATGCTGAATAAACCTGTGGGCGTTACGTGTACAACAGATCCTACAGATCCAGATAATATTATCGATTTTCTTTCGTTTGGAGAACGAATTTTTCCGATTGGTCGTTTAGATAAAGATTCGCAAGGATTGATTTTATTGACAAGCGATGGTGATATTGTGAATAAGATTTTACGTGCTGGAAATAATCACGAAAAAGAATACATTGTAACCGTTGATAAACCAATTACGGATGAATTTTGCGAACGAATGTCGAAAGGTGTTCCGATTCTTAATCAGGTTACGAAGAAATGTAAGATCGAAAAAATAAGTACAAATGTTTTCAAAATTACATTAATCCAAGGTTTGAATAGACAGATTCGCCGTATGTGCGAATATTTTGGATATGGTGTAAAAAAATTAGAACGTGTTCGAATTATGAATTTAACGTTGAATGTAGGAATTGGTCAACATCGAGATTTAACGGCAGAAGAATTAGCAGAAATCAATCGCTTGACGAAAGATTCGGAAAAACACGAAGAAAAGAAACCAGCTTCAAAATCAAAAAAATCATCAGCGAAAAAAACAAAAGAAATTTCTCCAGATTTTAAAGATTCGAAAGGAAAATCAATTAAAAAGCCAGTAAAAAAATCAACAACTCAAGCCAGAGTAGGAAAAAGTAAACCACCTACAAATACGAAAGGAGGTAAATTTGGTAAAAGAAGATAAAATCAAAAGACGAATATTTTTCGTCTTTTTTTATACATTTTAGTCAAAACTAACTTCTATCATGTCATTTTACCAAAGATTCAATATCTTTATAAAGTAAAATCTTAAAAACACATGAAGAAAATTGTTTACTCGTTGCTTTTTATAGCGATGACTTTTGGTGCGTCGGTAAAAGCGCAAGAAAATGTTACTTATCAATTGCCTCCGCAAGAAATTTTACAATTGGCAGACGCGGATATGCCACCCTCAATTAGTACAGATCGCAAGGCAGAAAATGCATTTTTGTCTTATAGAAGTCGTTATAAAACGATTAATGAATTGTCAGAAAAAGAATTACGTTTAGCAGGATTACGAATTAATCCAGTTACAAATATTAATTCACGTGAAACATTCAGCGAGAAAATTACTTATTTTGATTTAAAAACTTCAAAAGAAAAAACGATTGCTGGTTTACCTGCAAAAGGTCGTTTTTCTAATCAATCTTGGAACACTTCTCAATCGAAATTTGCCGTTACAAATACAACAAATAAAGGTGTAGAACTATGGATTGTTGATGTAAAAACACAAGCTGCAACAAAAGTTTATGAAGATAAATTAAACGCAAACTTAGGTCGTCCTTTCAATTGGATTTCAGATACAGAATTAATTGTGAATGTAATTCCAGCTTCTAAAAAAGCTTTGATTGACACGAAAGATGCGATTGCAACTGGACCTACAGTTTCTGTTGCTGACGGAAAAGAAGCGCAAAACAGAACCTATCAAGATTTATTACAAAATAAAAATGATGAGTTTAACTTCGAACAATTAGCAATTTCTGAATTAGTAAAAGTAAATATCGAAACAGGTGCAAAATCGAAATGGAAAGACGCTGCGATGTACACAGATATTTCGACTTCTCCAGATGGACAATATGTTTTGGTGAACGAAATCAAAAAACCTTTTTCATATTTAGTAACGTACAATAGTTTTCCTTCAACCAATATTGTGTATGATATCAACGGAAAATTAATAAAAGAAGTTGATCATAAAGAGTTACAAGAAGTTGTTCCGAAAGGATTTTCTTCTACGATTATGGGAAAAAGAGGTTTGAATTGGAGAGCAGATAAACCAAATACTTTATATTGGGTTGAGGCTTTAGATGGTGGTGATGCAAACAAGCCTGCGGAATATCGCGATGCGCTTTATCAAGTAACGGCGCCATTTACAGCGAATAAAGAGTTGTTGGTAAAAGTAAAAGATCGCTATAGAGGAGTGACTTGGGGGAATGATGAGGTTGCGATTGTGAGAGATGCTTGGTATAATACACGTAACGAAAGTAGTTATTTGTTCAATCCGTCAAATCCAAATCAAGAACCGATACGCTTTTTTAGTAGAAACTCGCAAGATGCTTACAATAATCCTGGAAGTTTTGTAACTGAAATGAATGATTATGGTTACAATGTTTTAGCAATTAACAAAGGAAAATTGATGTTAGTTGGAGAAGGAGTTTCTGCGGAAGGAATCTTACCTTTTGTAGATGATTTTGATATCAAAACGCAAAAAACTTCTCGTTTATGGAGAGCACAGAAATCAGATAAACTAGAAGCGATTGCTCGAGTTATCGATCCGAAGAAAGGGATCATTTTAGAACAGATTCAATCGAAAACAGATTATCCAAATTTATATGTTCGTAATATTTTTCAGAAAGGAGGAAAGCCAAAACAAGTAACGTTTACAAAAAATCCTTTTGAGGCAATGAACAAAATTTCGAAAGAATTAATTACGTACAAACGTGCTGATGGTGTAGAATTATCAGGAACTTTATATTTGCCGCCAAATTACGATAAAACGAAAAAGGAAAAGTTGCCAATGTTAATGTGGGCTTATCCTCGCGAGTTCAAAGATGCATCTACGGCTGGTCAGGTAACAACTTCTGAAAATAAATTTACTTCTCCTTCTTACGGAGGTCCTATTTATTGGGCATTGAGAGGATATGCGGTCTTAGATGATGCGGCTTTTCCAATTATTGGAGAAGGAAAAGAGGAGCCAAATGATACGTTCGTTCCTCAATTGGTTGCCAATGCAAAAGCTGCGATTGATGCGGTGGATAAATTAGGTTTTATCGATCGTGAAAGAGTTGCGGTTGGTGGACATTCTTATGGCGCATTTATGACAGCAAATTTATTAACGCATTCTAATTTATTTGCGGCAGGTATCGCACGTTCAGGTGCTTATAACCGTACATTGACGCCTTTTGGATTTCAATCTGAACAACGTAATTATTGGGAAGCTCCAGATGTTTACAACACAATGGCGCCTTTCCAAAATGCAGATAAAATGAAAACACCATTGTTGTTAATTCATGGTGAAGCAGATAATAATACAGGAACTTTCCCGATGCAATCTGAGCGCTATTTCAATGCATTGAAAGGTTTGGGAGCGACAACTCGTTTGGTCTTATTACCAAAAGAATCTCACGGATATGCAGCCAGAGAAAATATTCTTCACATGTTGTGGGAACAAGATCAATGGTTAGAGAAATATGTGAAAAACAAAGGAAAAAATTCTGAAAAGAAATAATTCTCAATATAAGAAAAGCGATTCAATTTTGAATCGCTTTTTTATTGTAAATAATTATTATATTTAGTTCATAATTAATCAACTATGAAATTAAAAGCTTTACTCTTCTTTCTAACGATTTTTTCTCCATTTCTATTTGCTCAAAATTTGTGGAAAGTAGAATATGAAACCTATGATAAAATGTTTTTTGACGAAAAAGATCCTGTTTTTAAGGCAGAATTAGATAAAAACAATTCTACACCAAAATACTATCAATTACTTTTTAATGAAAATCAGTCGTTTTTTTCTGAAATTGTAAGAATTGATAATAGTCAAAATCAATCATCTATGTCGATGAGTACAATTGATGATAATATTTACATCGATTATAAAACTTCACAATATAAAATTGAAGGAAATTATGTGAACAAGAATATTTTAATAATAGATAATTTGCCTAAATACACTTGGACAATTAGTAGAGAATCAAAAGAAATGTTGGGAATTAAAGTAAAAAAAGCAATAACCGAATACAAAGATTCTAAGATAGAAGCTTGGTTTGCGCCAACTTTACAACCAAAAGGAGGACCAATATTTTTCAATGGGTTACCAGGTTTAATTTTAGAATTGAAAGCTGTAACAACAATGAAAGACGAGAGTTATGAAACGATTTTCAGAGCAATTAATATAAAAGAAGCATCTAAAAACGAAGTGATTAAAATTCCAACAAAAGGTCAGAAAATGACACAAATTGAGAAAGATGATTTTGTGAAAGAAGCAAATAAAAAGATGATGGAAGCTTATAATAACAAGGTTTCGAAAGATTAAAACATAAAAAAACCACTTCTTTCGAAGTGGTTTTTAAATTTTATAGCTGAGGTATTATAACATTTTCAAGAAGTTAACTTCTAATTCTGTTAATCTTCTAAAATCACCTCTTTGTAAAGTTTTCTTTGTAAGTCCTGCAAAAGAAACGCGGTCTAACGCTTCTACTTCGTATCCTTTTGTTTCGAAAATACGACGTACAACGCGGTTCCAACCAATATGTAATTCTACACCAACTTCATTTTTCGGTCTACCTTCGATAAAAGAAATTTCGTCAACAACTGCAATTCCTTCAGGAATTAAACGAACACCTTTTTTGATGTCAGCTAAATCATTTGCTGTTAACTTTTTGTCCAATGTAACGTGATATATTTTTTTGATATCATGACTTGGATGCGTTAATTTCTTAGTTAAATAACCATCATTTGTAAACAATAAAACTCCTGTTGTTTGTCTATCCAAGCGTCCTACTGGGAAAATTCTCGCTGTAGTTGCTGTAGACATTAAGTCCATCACAGTTTTACGTCCTTTTTCATCATTTGATGTTGAAATAAAACCTTTTGGCTTATTCAACACAAAATATACATTTTTCTCTGAAGAGATTTTACGACCATCGAAACGAACTTCATCATCGGGTTGTACTTTATAACCCATTTCAGTAATCACTTGACCATTCACTGTAACGATTCCAGTTTTGATCAACTCGTCGGCCTCTCTTCTGGATGCAATCCCTGCATTCGCTACATATTTATTTAAACGAATAGTCCCGTCATCAACTGGTGCTTTTTTCAGTCTTTTAACAAATGGTTTTTCACCTGGTTTGTTAAACGGTTTCTTTGGTCCAAAACTTTTCTTTCCTTCTTCTGATGGTTTTCCACCAAAAGTTGGTTTTCCTTTCCCTGAAGATGGTTTAGAAGAAGAATTTCCTCTTGCTCCACCTTTTCCACGATTGTTCCCGCCTTGGGAATTTCTGTCGTTGGATTGATTTCGTCTGTTATTCATCTGAATTTGATTAATTTATGCGCTGATTAAAATTTTGCGCAATAGTTTGCAAAGTTAAGGGATTTATTTCGATTAATACGATACTAAATACACCCGCAACAATCATTCCCTTAAAAAAATAATGTAAAATCTTATATGCTTGTGTCGATTTTATTCTCCAAATTATAAATAAAATCACTGTGAAAGCGATATTTGCAGCAATAAAAAAGTATTTCATCGCACCAACATCATTTTTCATAATGATAATAATTCCAATGATTAATTCTGTAATAATTAAACATGAAATCAAAACTTTTGTAAAATCTATTCCATATTTGATTGGAATTGAATCATAATTATAAATCAAATCTGCTTTTTGAGAACTCAAATCTTTTACAATATCAGTAATCAATAATAAAATACTCAAAAAAGTAGCATGTAAAGCCAAATTGAACGTGAAATGATCAAAATAAACCAATAAGGCGAAAAATGGCATGACACGAATAATAACCAAATAAAAGTTTTTGATCAATGCAAATCGATTGATTTTGTGGCTATAAAACCAAACCAGAAATTGATAAATCAAAAAGAAAATGAAAACCTTCCACGAAATTAAAGCTGCAATAATCAATGCTAAAGCATTCAGAACAATGTAAACAGTTAGTTTGAAACCTTGCGAAACTTGTTTCTGAAGATAAACTTGTAAAGGACGTTTGAGTTCGTCTTTTTCTAAATCGTAAAAATTATTGATGATATATCCCGCGGCCACACAAAGTATCGAACAAAGAATAAGCCCGTCCAACTTTGGATTTGTCAACAATTGACGATGACCAACTTCTGGCGCAAAAATAAAAAGTGCAGCAAGATATTGTGCCAATATTAACACAATTAAATTATAGCCACGAACAACAGAAAATAATGCAAAAACTTTTAAGATTATTTTCTGAACGTTCATTGATTATATTTTTATAAATTATTTTTTAGAATTTGTAAATAACTTCGGTCTGGAAGTCTTTTAAGTAGCTTTTCGCTTTGTCATAATCTTGTGTAAAACCAAGAACATAACCGCCTCCGCCAGATCCACAAAGTTTTAGGTAATACGTATCTGTATCAATTCCAGTTTTCCATGCATTCACCAGTTTTTGAGGAATCATTGGTCTGAAATGCTCATAACCCCAAGCTGACAATTTTTGAAGATTTGAAAAAAGTGGATTGTATTCACCTTTCACAAAGTTTTCGATACATGCGTTGTTGTATTTAATAAATTCTTCTTTCAATGTTTTACGAAAACCCTCTTTTTTCATTTTTTCGAAGAAAATATGAATCATTGGCGCCGTTTCTCCTGGTGTACCCGAATTGATTAAGAAAACCGCTCCTTTTCCGTCTACGTTTGCAGAAGGTAAACCAATTGTCGAAATATCATCTTTTGATTGAATTAACAAAGGAATATTCATATAACAAATCAAAGGATCAATTCCAGAACTTTTTCCATGAAAATGAGATTCTAAATTTCCGAAAAGAGCTTTTAATTTGCTAATTTTTTCTTTGTTTAGATTTTGATTGATATCAATTTTATTCAAGGCATATTTGTCATAAATAGCTGCAACCAAAGCGCCAGAACTACCTACACCATATCCTTGAGGAATGTTAGAATCGAAGTACATTCCGTTTGCAACATCTTCCGAAAAAGATTTTGTATCAAAAGTGTCCGCAAAATTCTCTTCTAAAAATTTCGCATAATTTTTCAAGTGAGCATTTGACTCTTCTGCAATTTCAGAAGGCTCAAATTTTAATGCACCTTGGTAAAAATTATAAGGAATTGTTAATCCTTTCGAGTTCTCAATAATTCCATATTCGCCAAAAAGTAAGATTTTGGCATAAAATAATGGGTTCTTCATTCAATGCTAAAATTGGTACTGCAAATCTACAAAATTTAAGCCATTCTTTTTTGAATTTGAGGAAGAGTTTTGCTTTAAAAAATTGTAAATCACATTATTTTTTGATTATTAGTAGATTTTGGAATATATTTTGACTAAATAATTTAGAATAAATTGGTTAAATTTCAATTAATAATCAATGATTTTAACCGAATTAGCATTAAAAATAGAGAATTAATGTATTAAAATATATAAATTTGTGCCATGTATATCACCGAATATCTATCGAATGAGATAAAACCAGGGAAAGTTAATTCTTCTCCAAGTCAGCTTTTAGAAGTTGTGCAAGAGAATAAATTGACGCATTTACCTTTGTTTAAAGGGTTGGATTTTATTGGAAATATCTCGGAAGAAGATTTGATTGAATTATCAATTGATGATGAAAAAGTAGATTATACTTCGTATTTGGAGAGTTTTTATCTTTCTGAATCGAGTACGCTTTTAGATGCAATTCAGATGATGTATACGAATCAGGCGAATATCTTACCGATTATTAATGAACAATCGCGTTATGTTGGTTTTATTACGGAAACGGATATTATCAACACGTTTGCAAATTTCCCTTTTGTCGCTGCACAAGGCGTTTCGATGTTAGTTTCGATTGCGGAAAAAGACTTGTCGATGACGGCGATTTCTAATATTATAGAAGTGAATAACGGAAAAATATTGGGAATGATGATTGTTGGAAATAAAGAAGATAGCGTTTATGTTTTGCTGAAATTTAGTTCATCAAACTTGTTAACAATTGGTGAAACATTTGAGCGATATGGATATCAAGTGATTCAAAAATTTTATAACGACGAAAAACAAGAACTTCTGCAAAGTCGTTATGCACAATTGTTAAAATACATGAATACCTAATGATAAAAGTTGCACTTTTTGGACAAAAAACAAGTACGTCTTTAACGGATATTATTCCACCATTTATTAATTATTTAATTCAGAACGAAATTGCTTTTTGTGTTGAGCAAAATTTTCTTCAAATCTTAAAAGAAACAACTGATTTTGATACTGATAATGTAGAAACCTATACTTCTCATGATGATTTAGACAAATCGGTTAAATTCTTATTCAGTTTTGGTGGAGACGGAACAATTTTATCAGCAACTACAATTGTTAGGGATTCTAATATTCCAATTATTGGTGTAAATACGGGACGTTTAGGCTTTTTAGCAACAATTAATAAAAGTGTGTTATTGGAGCAAATGGATAGTTTTTTCAATGATGATTATAACATTATTCCACGAACTTTATTAACCGTTAAAAGAAGTGATGGTGTAGAAATTGAAAATAATTTTGCGATTAACGAAGTGACTGTAGTTCGCCGTGAAACAACGAGTATGATTACAGTTGATGCTTATTTAAACAATGAATTTTTAAATTCTTTTTGGTCTGATGGTTTGATTATTTCTACGCCAACAGGTTCTACAGGATATTCGTTAAGTTGTGGTGGACCAATTGTTCATCCGTCTAATCAAAATTTTGTCATTACACCTGTTGCGCCACATAATCTAAATGTGCGTCCATTAGTTGTGTCAGAAAACGAAAAAATTGACTTAAAAATACGCAGTAGAGCTAATGAATATTTCCTTTCGTTAGATTCTCGTAACTTTCCTTTAACAACTGACGTCGAATTGACAATACAAAAAGCTGACTTCAAAATCTTAATCGTTGAAGCTATTGACGCGACTTATTTCACAACTTTGAGAGAAAAAATGCTTTGGGGTTCAGATAAAAGGAATTAAAATTTACAATAAAACTTCTTAATTTTTGTTAAATCAGTTACGTTGAATTGACTTTTGTTTATATTTGTTCGAATTTAAAAGAAGATAAAAAGCAAAAGCCGAAAAAATAACACAACTTATGAGGAGATTATTTTTGTTTGTTTTTATATTATGTTTTTCGCAATTAACTTTTGCGCAAAGACATGAACTCGGAATTTTTGCTGGTGGAGCAAATGTGATTGGAGATGTTGGTAAAGCCAGTTATATCAATCCATTTCCTACTAAAACTGAAGCAGGAGGTAAAATATATTTACCAATTTCAATAGGAGGATTATATCGTTTTAATATAAATCCACAAATGGGTTTTAGAGCAAATATATCTTATTCAAAAGTTGGAGCAAGTGATCATCGTTCGAAAGAATATTATAAATTAAAAAGAAATAAAAATTTTCGAAATAATATTGTAGAAGGATCTTTGATGTTTGAGTATAATTTCTTTAACATCAATGATGATCAAGAAAAAGCGCAATCACCTTATATTTTTGTAGGAGTTGGAGCTTTTTCTGCAAAAGGAAAAGAATATGATTACGATGGAACAAACAACGTAATTATCGAAAAAACAAAATATAATACCGATTTAACAATTCCTTTTGGAGTTGGATATAAAGTAAGATTCAATTACAATTGGATTTTATCTTTTGAGACAGGTGTTCGATATACAAATGTTGATTATTTAGATTATAACACTGGAAAATTTACTCAAAATTTTGTAGATGCTGTAGAAACAGGTACTTTGTCTCAATCTGAATATGATAAACGTATATATGGAAACACATCAAACAAAGATTGGTATGTTTTAACAGGAATTTCCTTAACGTACAGTTTTGGTCGACCTGCTTGTTATTGTGATTAAAAAGAATGGAAATTAGTTTAGTAGAACAAATAGATAAAAATAATATACCTAATCACGTTGCAATCATTATGGATGGTAATGGAAGATGGGCTAAGAAGAACGGTAAAGAAAGAACTTTTGGTCACAAAAGTGCTTTGGGAGCTGTACGATCTTCAATCGAAACTTGTCGAAAATTAGGTATAAAACATCTTACACTTTACGCATTTTCTACTGAAAATTGGAACCGTCCAAAATTAGAAGTCAATGTTTTAATGACTTTATTAAGTTCTGCAATTAAGGACGAAATAAATGAATTACACAAAAATGGAGTTCGCTTGAATGTGATTGGAGATTTATCAAAATTACCAAAAAAAGCATTCAAAGATTTGACTCAAGCAATAGAAAAAACGAAAGACAACACAGCTTGTGTTTTGACATTAGCATTAAGTTATGGTTCGAAAGAAGAACTATTACACGCGATGAAATCTATTGCGCAAAAATATAAAGACGGAGAAATATCCGACAATGATTTTAATGAAGAATTAGTTCATCAAAACTTATATACACACGATTTACCTATGGTAGATCTTATGATTAGAACAAGTGGCGAAACCAGAATTAGTAATTTCTTGTTGTGGCAAATTGCTTACGCAGAATTATATTTTACAGAGGTTTTGTGGCCTGATTTTAACGAGGAAGAATTTTATAAAGCAATTTTAAATTACCAAAATCGAGAACGTAGATTTGGTAAGATAAGCGAGCAACTAACGAACTAATCGAACTGAAATAGAGGATTATGAAGAAAATTTTTTGGACAATGTGTATGCTTGGAGCTTACATGGCACAAGCGCAAGTCGTAGATTCTACGAAAACCATTGATTCAACACAACAAGATAATTTTGTCTTAGATTATAACAATGCACGAACTTTCAAATTGAAAGATATCGTTGTAACAGGTGACTCTAAATATTCTAAGAATCAAATTATCCGTTATGCAGGTTTTGCTATCGGTGAAGAGATAGAATTACCAGGTACGAAGGTAAATAATGCTGTAAAAAAATTATGGAGATCTAATATTTTCTCTGACATCGACTTGTATGTAGATAAAATAGAAGGTAACGAAGTTACATTAGAACTTGCCTTGGTTTCAGTTCCTAGTTTAGGAGAAATTAAGATTAATGGTGTGAAAAAATCGCAACGCGAAGATTTAATCAAACAAAATAAATTAAATCCAGGTGTTAAGATTACACAAAGTTTAATCAATACGACAAATAATAAAATCAAAGATTATTATACTGGAAAAGGTTATCCTAACACAACAATTAATGTAGAACGTCAGCCAATTGTTGGTAAAGAAGACGAAGAAAACATTACATTAAATGTGAATCGTGGAGAGCGTGTAAAGATTAAGAAAATCATTTTCGAAGGAAATGAAAACTTAACTGCTGCTCGTTTACGTAAAAAAGGGATGAAAAATACCAAACAGAAATCTATCAATATCTTCAAGTCATCTAAAATGATTCCTGAAAAATTCCAGGAAGATTTAAAAACATTGGTTGAAGAATACAAATCTGTTGGTTTTAGAGATGCTAAAGTTGAGTCATACAATATCGAAAAAGTTGATGATAAAAACTTATTGGTTAAGATTAAAGTTAACGAAGGAAAACCATATTTCTTAGGAGATGTAACGTTTTCTGGAAACTCAATTTATACTTCTGAACAGTTACAGCGAATTTTTGGTTACAAAACAGGAGATCGTTATGACGCAGTAGGTATCAACAAAAAGATTTCTGGATCAGAAAAAGACGATGATATTTCTACGTTATATATGGATAGAGGGTATTTGTTTGCTCGTGCTATTCCTGTAGAAAAAAGTGTAAAAAATGATACAATCGATCTTGAAATTAAAGTTTTCGAAGGTACACAAGCTACACTTAATAAAGTAACGATTAACGGTAATACAGAAGCACACGATCATATTTTATACCGTGAGTTAAGAACTAAACCAGGAGATTTATTCTCTAAATCGGACATTAAGCGTACGATGATGGAGTTAGCTTCTTTGGGATACTTAGAACCAACGCAAATAGTTCCAGATATTCAACCAAATCAAGATAATAATACAGTTGATGTGGAGTGGAAAGTTGCGCCAAAATCATCTTCTCAAGTAGAATTACAAGGAGGATATGGTGCAGGGACTTTCATTGGTACATTAGGATTAACTTTCGGGAATTTCTCATTAAAGAATTTTTTCAATAAAAAAGCTTGGAAACCAATTCCAATGGGAGATGGACAACAATTATCATTAAGAGCACAAGCTGGTAACGGATATAAAAATTATAGTTTATCATTTGTTGAACCTTGGATTGGAGGAAAACGCCCTACAGCTTTATCAACGTCTTTTTATTATTCGCAATATGATTACCGTGATAATTATGGAGAAAAAGCGAAATTGGATATCTTAGGAGCTTCAGTTGGGTTAACTAAGTTATTAACTTGGCCAGATGATTATTTCCGTTTATCAAACTCAATTTCTTATCAGTTATATAACTTCGATAATTATGCGATGTCTGTTGGTAATATGCAATATGAAAATGGTTCGTCAAACAACTTAAACTACACATTAGGTTTAACACGTAATTCTGCTGGACCAGACCCTATTTTCCCACAATCAGGATCAGAAATTAGTTTATCGTTTACGACAACATTTCCTTATTCAGCTTTTAATAACAAAGACTATACAAACATGTCTGATGTAGAAAAATTCAAATGGTTAGAATATTATAAATTCAAAGCTAAAGCATATTTCTACAAAGAATTAACTGGTAAATTAGTTTTAAAAGCCGGTGGAGAGTTTGGAGTTTTAGGAACATATAACCGTAAAATTGGAACAATTCCTTTCGAACGTTTTTACTTAGGAGGAACAGGTCTTACACAAAATCGTTTCGATGGACGTGAGATTATTTCATTAAGAGGTTACGAAGATGCAACAAATTCTGGTGGACAAACAGGAGATATTACGCCAGAAGGAGGTGGTACGATTTATAATAAATATTCATTAGAATTGCGTTATCCAATCACAATGAGCCAAACAGCTAAAATTTATGCATTAACTTTTGCGGAAGGAGGTAACGTTTGGAACAATACAAGTGAATTTAAACCGTTTGAATTAAAACGTTCTGCAGGGGCAGGTGTTCGTATTTACATGCCAGCATTTGGTTTATTAGGATTCGATTTCGGATATGGATTTGATAAAGGATTTGGACAAACAGAACGCTCAGGATGGCAAACTCACTTTATTATTGGACAACAATTCTAATAAATTGAATAAATTTGCTTAGAACATTTTGGCATAATTTTAGAATTAACACACCACAAATATGAAAAAATGGATTAGTTTTATAGCGTTGTTCTTTGGATTAGCAAGTTTCTCTTTTGCGCAAAGATTTTGTTATGTAGACAGTCAGTATATTTTAGAAAATTTACCAGAATATACATCGTCTCAAAACAAATTAAAATCTCAAACAGAGTCTTGGCAAAAAGAAATTGAGCAAAAACAAGAAAATTTAGCTAAATTACAAGCCGAATTCGAAGCCGAAAAGATTTTATTAACGGCAGAACAGGTGAAAGAGCAAGAGAAAAAGCTAGCTGATGAAGTAGCGGCTGTAAGAATTTTGCAAGATAAACGTTATGGACCAAATGGTGATTTAGTTAATCTGAGAAGATCAATGGTAAAGCCTTTACAAGATCAAATTTATAATGCGACAAAAGAAGTTGCAGATAAAAGAGGATATGGTTTTGTATTTGATAAAGGAAGTGATTTAATCATGATTTATACAGATCCAAAGTTTGACATAAGTAGAGAAGTATTAATGACTTTAAGACCAGAGTTGAAACCAAATAATTCAAAAACATCAACTTCTGGAAATAATAAAACTAGTAATAGTAGCAATAAAACAAGAAAATAAATTTTAAAAAACAAATTAGACTAGAAATGAAACAAATTAGATTGATAGCAGTATTTACAATGATGGTTTTCGGAAGCGTTTTATCTTTCGCTCAAGAAATTGCACATATTGATACGCAAGCAGTAATTGAATCAATGCCAGCTTACAAAAAAGCAGAGGCTGATTTACAAGCATTAGGTAAAAAACACGAAGATGCTATCGCAAAATTACAAGCAGACTATAAAACTTTTATGGAAACTGCTCAAAAAGATTTAGCTGGTAAATCTCAAGAAGAGGCTCAAAAATTAATTGCAGCGAACAAATACCAAGAGAAAGAGCAAGAAATGCAAAAGAAATACGAAACGTATGCAAAAGCTGCTCAAGATGAAATGCAAGCAAAAGAGAAAGCTTTAATGGATCCAATCGAGAAAAGAGTAATGGATGCAATTAATGCTGCTGCTGCAAAAAAAGGAGTTAAATATGTTTTACCTGCAGGTGTTTTAGTTTACAAAGCTGGAGGATACGACTTATTAAATGACGTTAAAAAAGAATTAGGATTATAATTTTAAGATATTAATAATACCTTCAAGCCACTATTTTAGTGGCTTTTTTTATATATGAAAAGAATTTTAGTTACCGGAGCGAATGGTCAGTTAGGTCAATCGATTTTAGAGCAATCAAAAAACTACAAGGAAATTGAATGTTTTTTTGTCACTCGAAATGAATTAGATATTACGAATGAAGAATTAATTAATCATTATTTCGAAGATAAATCATTCGATTTTGTTGTCAATTGTGCAGCTTATACAGCGGTTGATAAAGCTGAAGATGATCAAGAGAATGCTTATTTAGTAAACGCAAAAGCAACAGAATTTTTAGCAAAAATCACGAATCAAAAAGGAATTCCTTTTATTCACGTTTCGACAGATTATGTATTTGATGGAACTGAAGCTCAACCTCGTCTAGAAACAGATCAAACAAATCCTATAGGGGTGTATGGTCAAACAAAATTAGATGGCGAAAATTTAGCATTAGAAAACAATTCTAAAACGATTATTTTACGCACAGCTTGGGTTTATTCTCGATTTGGAAATAATTTCGTTAAAACGATGCTTAGGTTGTTTAATGACAAAGATTCGATCTCTGTTGTAGCAGATCAAATTGGTTCGCCAACAAATGCAATTGATTTGGCTGATGTAATCTTAACGATTATTTTGAAAGATGATTTAACCTATGGAATTTTTAATTATTCGAATGAAGGAAAATGTTCTTGGTTTGAATTTGCGCAAAAAATTAAAGAATTGTCTAATTCAACAATCGAAATTAATCCTGTTCCAACTTCAGCTTATCCGACAAAAGCGAAACGTCCTGCGTATAGTTTATTGGATAAATCGAAAATAAAAGAAGTTTATCAATTTGATATTCCGACTTGGGAAGATAGTTTGAAAAAAGAATTGAAACACCTGATTTAGTTTCAATTTTAATAACATAAAAAAGCTCGAGAAATTCTCGAGCTTTTATTTATCTGACAGATTATTGATTAATCTAAAATCTCAAAACGAGTATAAGGTTGCAACGCTTTCGGAATTTTTACTGTTCCATCAGCTTGTTGGTGATTCTCTAAAATTGAGGCTAAAATACGTGGTAAAGCCAAAGCAGAACCATTTAAACTATGTGCTAATTGAGTTCCGTTTTCATCTTTGTAACGTAATTTCAAACGATTCGCTTGGAAAGTCTCAAAATTAGATACAGATGAAACTTCTAACCATTTTTCTTGCGCTTCAGAGAAAACTTCAAAATCGTATGTAATTGCAGATGTAAATCCTGTATCACCACCACAAAGTCTTAAAATACGGTATGGTAATTCTAAATCTTCTAAAATTCCTTTTACGTGCTCAATCATTCCGTCTAAAGCAGCGTAAGAATTTTCTGGTTTTTCGATACGTACAATCTCAACTTTCTCAAATTGGTGTAAACGATTTAATCCTCTAACATCTTTTCCATAAGAACCCGCTTCACGACGGAAACATGGTGAATATGCAGTCAACGTAATTGGTAAATCTTCTGCTTTTACAATTGTATCACGGTAAATATTCGTCACAGGAACTTCCGCAGTAGGAATCAAGTACAAATCATCTTCTCCAATATAATACATTTGTCCTTCTTTGTCTGGTAACTGTCCAGTTCCATAACCAGAAGCCTCATTCACAACGAAGGGAGGAACAATTTCTGTATAGCCAGCATCAGAATTTTTATCTAAGAAAAATTGTGTTAAAGCACGTTGCAAACGAGCACCTTTTCCTTTGTAAACAGGGAAACCAGCTCCGGTAATTTTAACACCTAATTCAAAATCAATGATGTTAAATTTCTTAGCAACTTCCCAGTGTGGCAAATTGTTTGGTTTTGCAGTTGCATCTCCGTGTTCAAAAACGATTTCATTATCATCAGCATCTTTTCCTGCTTTTACGATTTCGTTCGGAATATTCGGGATTTGATACAAAATATCTTTAACGGATGTTTCGTAAGACGATAATAAATCTTGTAACTCTTTTGATTGAGTTTTTAAATCAACCGTTTTGTTTTTTAATTCATTAGCCTCTTCCGATCTTCCATCTTTAAACAAATTACCAATTTCTTTTGCTAATTTGTTGGATTCAGCTAATACATTATCTAATTCAAATTGTGTTTTACGACGAAGTTCATCCACATTTAAAACTTCATCAACAAGATCTAATTGTTTGAAGTTACGTTTTTTAAGTCCTTCAATTACACGATCTTTGTTTTCTTGAATGTAAGAAACTACTAGCATACTTTTATTAAATTTATACAAATGTATAAATAATTAATTTTTTAGAATAAAGATTAAATGATTTAGAATCAAAAATTAATCAAAATCAATTAATTTTTAAATTTAACTGTCTTCATTAGATAAATAATTGACACAATGTTTTTTACAAAAAATATTCAAAAATTGTAAAACTATTTATAATTGATTAAAAATCAATAGTTTAAATTTTATTTATTGAGAATTGATTAATACAATTATATTACATTGATTTTACATGCTGTTGTTTACGTTTCGAAATACATTTGTCAAAGAAAATTAATCGAAAATTATTAATAATTAAAACAATAAAACAATGAAAAAATTTTTCGCAGTAGTTGCAGTAGCAGCTTTATCTTTAGGAGCAGTATCTTGTGGTGAGAAAAAAGCAGAAGAAGCAGTAGAAAATACAACTGACTCTTTAGCAACTCAAACTGACTCTTTAGCAGCTCAAACTGATTCTTTAGCAGCTAAAACTGATTCTTTAGTAGAAAAAACTGATTCTTTAGCAACTAAAGTTGAAGGTGCAGCTAAGGAAGTAGCTCCAGCTACTGAAGCTCCAGCAAAATAATTTGAAATAACATTCAGATCATATAAAGAAACCACTTATTAGATAAGTGGTTTTTTTATGCTGTTTTTCGATGTAAATAGCGAGTTAACTTGATAGATAAATCTAAAAGTATAATTTTAGAATTACCATTTCGCTCGATATGATACGACGCTTCATTAATTTCATTTAAAATATCTTCGATATTAGCTCCATGTATAAAAGGCGCAAAACCTTGCCATTTAAAACCTTCTGCATTAATTTGTAAAAAAACTAAATCATCAGATTGATACGTTTTTAACAAAGCTTGACGAAAAATCTCTGAACAATAATTCAAAAAATCTTTTTGTTCACTTCTCGACCAACTTGCAATTTGATTCGACCAATCAATCAAATCTTTTAAAACGGTTGGCGTTTTGGCTGCCATAAAGGCTTTTCGAACCCAAGTCACAAAATACTTATCGAATAAATGTTCGTCATCATTCAATTGATGCAACGCTTCTCGTACATTTCCTTGCGATAAAAAAGCGATATGTTGCGCTTTTTCTGGATTAATATTTTTCTTCTCAATTAGATAATTCTTTATATCCGATTGCGATAAACGAGGAATTTTAACCAATTGACAACGAGAAGTAATAGTTTGTAGAATCAAATCTTCACGTTCTGTTACCAATAAAAAAAGTGTTTTTTGAGGCGGTTCTTCAATTATTTTCAACAATTTATTTGCAGCTGCAGTAGTCATTTCCTCAGCTTGCCAAATAATCATGATTTTATAGCCTCCTTCGTAACTATTTAGCGCTAATGTTTTGACGATTTCATCCGCTTCATCAACAGGAATAACGCCTTGTTTTTTCTCAATACCAAGATGAGACATCCAATCCGTTAAATTTCCATAGACATTTTCGTCTACAAAAGTTCGCCAATCGTTTAATAAATACTTAGCAAGTGGCTTTTTTACACTTTCTGTTGCTGAATAAGGAAAAGAAAAATGTAAATCGGCATGTTGTAATTTATCAACTTTCAGATTGCATTGTTCGTTATTCAAACCACACAAAACTTCACGTGCATAAGCAATTGCCAAAGCCAAAGTTCCCGAACCTTCTGGACCAGAAAAAAGCTGAGCATGACTTATACGACCATCTTTTATAGATTGTTGAAGCTTGTTTTTAATCTCCTGTTGTCCAATTATATTTTCCCAAAGCATAGTCCAAAGTTACTATTTTTATTTTTCAGAATTTATCATACTTTTTAATCGATTGATTTCTTCTAAATTAGCAATTCCAGAATCATCAATCATCGCTGATGAATGAAAGTAAGTAGCGTTTGTATATGAATCAATTTCTTCAATATTTGTTGAGCGCAAACCACCTCCAGGCATAATTGTGATTTGATTTTCTGCTTTTTTAACAAGGTTTTTTAATTCACGTTTTCCATCATAAACATTACTATCTAAACCAGAAGTTAAAATAGTTTTGAATCCTAAATCAATCACGATTTGAAGTGAATTTTCGGCATCAGAAGTTCTGTCAAAAGCGCGATGAAAAGTACAAGGAAAAGGTTTTGCAAGTTCAATTAATTCATGATTTCGTTCAAAATCGATTTCGTTATCTTCATTCAAAATTCCAAAAACAAAACCATCAATTCTAAAATTTTTAATCATGATGATTTCAGATTTCATTTGTTCAAATTCTTCATCAGAATAACAAAAGTCTCCATCACGAGGGCGAATCATCACCATAATTTCTTTATCTGTTTCTTTTCTTAATGTTTTGATATCTTCAAAACTAGGTGTAATTCCGCCTGTTGAAACATCAGCACATAACTCGATTCTATCTGCATTTGATTTTGCTGCAACTAAAGCTGATTCTAAATTAAAGCAAGCAATTTCTATTTTTTTCATTTTGTAATAGATTTTCCGTCAATTAAACGATTTCCAGTTTCATCATAAACCGCAAAGTTAAAGCCAGGATGAATACAATATGAACCATATTCGCCTTGTTTGTTAATTGCAATAAAACCAACTTGAATCGCCGATAAATCTTTTTTACGCGATTTTGTTAATTTAATGATTCGATGAACAGCCTCCTTACATGCATTTTCTGGCGAATAACCTTGACGCATCAACTCCACAACCAAATGACTTCCCGCAATACGAATCACTTCTTCACCATGACCAGTAGCGGTTGCTGCACCAATTTCGTTATCAACATATAAACCTGCGCCGATAATTGGTGAATCACCAACACGTCCGTGCATTTTGTACGCCATTCCGCTCGTAGTACAAGCTCCAGAAAGATTTCCATAGGAATCTAAGGCAATCATTCCAATTGTATCATGATTTTCGATATTGATAGGCATCTGATAATTAGTATCTTTCAACCATTCTTTCCACTCTTTTTCGGAAACATCAGTTAATAAATTCTCTTTTTTGAAGCCTTTTTCCAACGCAAATTGAAGTGCACCATTTCCAACTAACATCACGTGTGGTGTATCTTCCATTACCTTTCGCGCAACAGAAATTGGATGTTTGATATACTCTAAACTAGCAACAGAACCAATATTTGCTTGATCGTCCATAATACATGCATCTAAAGTTACTTTTCCATCGCGATCAGGACGTCCACCATAACCAACACTTCGTTCATTTGGATCAGCTTCGACCAATTTTACGCCTTGCTCTACAGCATCTAAAGCTGTTCCATTATTACCTAAAACTTTCCAAGCTTCGGCATTAGCTTCAATTCCAAAACGCCAAGTAGAAAGAACAATTGGTTTATTGATTTTTGTTGAAGTAGTTGATCTTTTAGATGTAGTTTGCGCATTAAGATCAAGTTTTGTTGTACCTAAAAGTAAGCCTAAAGCTCCAAGATTTTTTATGAAATTTCTTCTATTACTCATGTGTTAATCGATTTCTAAATTGTGTTAAAACAAATATAATCCATATTATTGTATAACAGAATTTCTGTCAATCAAAACACTAAAAACTAATGAGATCAACTTTACTATCATTTATTCTGATGATGTTTTCATCATTAATTTTTGCTCAGAAAAATAATTATGCACAATATGTTAATCCGTTTATTGGAACAGGTGGACATGGACATACATTTCCTGGAGCGACTTTACCATTCGGAATGGTTCAACTTTCTCCAGATACTCGAATTGATGGAAGTTGGGATGGTTGTGGTGGTTATCATTATTCTGATGATTTTATTTATGGTTTTTCACATACACATCTAAATGGAACAGGAGTTTCTGATTATGGTGACATTATGTTGATGCCAACGCTTAATCAGAAAGGATTTAATCAGACTGATTATGGTTCTAAATTTTCGCATAAAAATGAAAAAGCAACAGCAGGATATTATCAAGTTTTGTTAGATAAATATAATGTCAATGTTCGATTAACGGCAACAACTCACGTTGGTTTGCATGAATATACTTTTAATAAAGCTGGTGACGCAAATATCATTTTAGATCTTAATCATCGTGATAAATTAGTTGACGGAGAAGTGAAAATTGTAGACGCTAAAACACTTTATGTTTACAGAAATTCGGAAGAATGGGCGAAGAATCAAAAGATTTTTGCCAAGATAGAATTTAATGTTCCATTGAAATTAACTGCTTCAAAAGACGGAAATATAATATCTAAAACATTTAAAGGAAATGAAATTGCCTTGGCTTTTGGTAAAAAAGTAAAGAAAGGTGAGAAGATTATGGTAAAAGTGACCTTATCTACAACTGGATATAATGGAACGGATGTTAATAGCAAAGAATTAACAACTTTTGATTTTTCTAAAACGAAAGCCGCTGCTGAAAAGGCTTGGGACAAAGAATTATCGAAGATTGAAGTGAAATCTTCAGATAAGAATAAACTAACTATTTTTTATACAGCGATGTATCACACGATGATGCAACCAAATATTTCGCAAGATTTGAATGGAAATTATCGTGGAATGGACGATCAAATTCATTTGGCAAATAATTTCGATTATTATTCGGTTTTTTCACTTTGGGATACTTTTCGTGCTGCGCATCCTTTGTATACCTTGATTGAGAAGAGAAGAACGATTGATTTTATTAACACATTTATCAAGCATTACGAACAAGGTGGACGTTTACCTGTTTGGGAATTAGCGAGTAACGAAACCGATTGTATGATTGGTTATCACTCGGTTTCTGTGATTGCTGATGCAATGGTAAAAGGTTTCAAAGGCTTTGATTATGAGAAAGCTTATGAAGCAGCAAAACATTCGGCAATGTTAGATCATTTGGGATTGAAAGCTTACAAACAAAACGGATTTATTTCGATTGACGATGAACACGAATCAGTTTCTAAAACATTAGAATATGCGTACGATGATTGGTGTATTGCGCAAATGGCATTGATTTTAAATAAACACGACGATTATAATTACTTTATCGAACGTTCTCAATATTGGAAAAATTTATTCAATCATGAGACAAAATTTATTCAGCCAAAGAAAAATGGAGGTTGGCTAAAACCTTTTGATCCGCGTGAAGTAAACAATAATTACACAGAGGCGAATGGTTGTCAATACACGTTTTTTGCACCGCAAGATATTAATGGAATGATTGATTTTTATGGTGGAAAAGATGGTTTTGATGCAAAATTAGATGAATTATTTAATGCACCATCAGAAACAACAGGTCGGGAGCAAGTGGATGTTACGGGACTTATCGGGCAATATGCGCAAGGAAATGAGCCGAGTCATCACGTGGCTTTTTTGTACAATTACATTGATAAGCCAAAAAAAACAAAAGAATTGGTTCATAAAATTTTGAATGAACATTACAAAAACTCGCCAGATGGATTGATTGGAAATGAAGATTGTGGGCAGATGAGCGCGTGGTACGTTTTGGCTTCGATGGGAATTTATAGCGTTACGCCAGGTTCGGGAATGTGGACGACTGTTGAGCCGTATTTTGATGAAATCACGATTAATCTAGAAGATGGAACGAAGCGTATAATCACGAAAAATAATTACAAAGAAAATCAATTTTTAGGATTTGAATTTTTGAAAGATAGAGAGATTAAACCTATTTCTGAAAGTGAAAAAATTGTAACAATTCCAGTTTTGGTTGCTGAAGACAGATCATTTCAAAATAAAATGAATGTTGAAGTAAAATCTTCTGAACCAAATGCGAAAATCTATGTTTCTGTGAATGGTAAAAAAGCAGAAATCTATAAAAAACCAATTTCAATCAAAGAAACAACTACAATTTCTTCTTTTGTGGAAGTGAATGGAAAGAAAAGTAAAACAATTTCTGGAACATTTACTAAGAAACCAAATGATTATACAATTCAGTTGAATTCTACCTACACACCGCAATATCATGCAGGTGGATATGATCAAAATTTTGATGCAATTGTTGACATGAAAAAAACGAAATCCGTTTCTTCGGTTGTCATGAATTTCTTGCAAGATTCTCGTTCTTGGATTGTCTTACCTACAAAATTAGAAGTCTATACATCGAAAGATAATCAGAATTTTAAATTGGTTGGAATGTTAGAAAAACAAGTTGATGCATTTGATAATAATGTGTTTTCTGATTCATGGAAAGTTCAGTTCAAAGCAGAAAAAGCACGTTATATCAATGTAAAAGCGACAAATTATGGTGCTTTCCCGAAAGGTCATTTAGCAGAACCTTTTCAAGGAAAATCCTATATTTTTGTTGATGAGATTATGATTAAATAAGATAATTTTTAAACTTATATAAAGAGGTAAATCAATACGATTTGCCTCTTTTTTCGTAACTTTATATTCGAAATTAAAGAAAATGCAAACAGAAATTTTAAACAAAACATTACAAAATCGTTCTATTAATCCGACTGCGATGAGATTGTTGGTCTTGGATAAATTGATGAATGCAGAAGTTGCGCTGAGCTTGGCTGATTTAGAAATTGAAATGGATCAGGCAGATCGAGTAACAATTTATAGAACCTTAAAAACTTTCGAAGAAAATAAATTAATTCATTCAATCGAGGACGGAACGGGCTCTATAAAATATGCGCTTTGCGAGTCGAGTTGCAAATGTACGCCCGAATTTACACATGCTCATTTTCATTGTAATAATTGTAATCAAACGTTTTGTTTGCGAAATATTCATGTGCCAGAAATCAATCTACCCAAAAATTTCAAGGCGGAACAATCTTCATTTATTCTGAAAGGAATTTGCGATCAATGTAAATCCTAAACTTTGCAACCAGATTGCAGCAATAACTTTATAATTTTGAAATATAAATTTTTGAATTATGTCTAAAGCTTGTTGTAGTACGTCAAATGACAAACATAAAGATACTCATGATCATAATCACGAAGGTCATGACCACGAACACAATAATAGTAAAATTTTATTAGGTGCCAGTTTAGCTATTTTCTTTGCCGGAATTTTTGTTCAATATGTTTTAAAACCAACTTGGTTTGTTGATAATCAAACTATTCGTTTGATATGGTTTGGCATTTCTTATATTTTAGTAGCATTTCCTGTTTGGGGAGAAGCGTTTAAATTAGCAAAAAAAATAGATTTCTTCAATGAATTTTCGTTGATGGGAATTGCGACTTTAGGTGCTTTCATTATTGGCGAATATCCAGAAGGTGTAGCGGTAATGTTGTTTTATACAATTGGCGAAATGTTTCAGGAAGCGGCGGTTAATAAGGCAAAAGGAAATATTAAAGCCTTATTAGATGTTCGTCCAGATACAGCGCATGTTTTACGAAATGGTAATTTCGAAACAATAAAACCACAAGATGTGGCAATTGGAGAAACAATTCAGGTAAAAGTTGGGGAAAAAGTTCCGTTAGATGGAATTATGATTTCAGATAAAGGAAGTTTTAATACTGCGGCTTTGACAGGAGAAAGTAAACCTTCAACGTATAAAACTGGAGAAACTGCTTTGGCAGGAATGTTAAATCTTGAAAATGTAATCGAAATTCAAACGACTAAAAAATTTGAAGATAGTTCGATTGCAAAAATTTTACAAATGGTTCAAGATGCAGCTTCTCGCAAAGCTCCAACTGAATTATTTATCCGAAAATTTGCAAAAATATATACGCCAATTGTTTTCTTTTTAGCGGCTGCTTTGGTGATTATTCCTTATTTCTTTGTTGATAATTACGATTTTAATGATTGGTTATACAGAGGTTTAGTTTTCTTGGTTGTTTCTTGTCCTTGTGCATTAGTAATTTCGGTTCCATTGGGTTATTTCGGAGGAATTGGGGCAGCTTCACGCAACGGAATTTTAGTAAAAGGTTCTAACTTTTTAGATTTAATGGCGAAAGTAAACACAGTTGTGATGGATAAAACAGGAACAATGACGGAAGGGGTTTTCGAAGTTCAAAAAATTGAAACTAATCTTCCTGAAAACGATTTTTTAAATCTTGTTTCGGCTTTAGAAAAGCAATCTACGCATCCAATTGCGAAAGCGATTGTGGCAAGTCATCCTTCAGAATTGAAAGCGATAGAAGTGGAAGAAATTTCTGGAAAAGGTTTGAAAGGAAAAGTTGATGGAAAAATAGTTTTAGCTGGAAATACTAAATTATTAGATCATTTCTCGATTCAATATCCACAAGAAATTCATGATATTGTAGAAAGTATTGTGGTGGTTGCAGTTGATGAAAAATATGCAGGATATATTACAATTGCTGATAAAATCAAGGAAGATGCGCAACAAGCAATTCAGAAAATGAAAGCTTTAGGTGTTTCGAAAACGATTATGTTGAGTGGAGATAAAAATACCATTACGCAAAAAGTTGCAAAAGAAGTTGGTGTTGATGAAGCTTTTGGTGGATTGTTACCAGAAGGAAAAGTAGAGAAAGTTGAAGCATTGAAAAAAGATCAAAATCAAGTGGTGGCTTTCGTAGGTGATGGAATCAATGATGCGCCTGTTCTAGCGCTTTCTGATGTCGGAATTGCGATGGGTGGACTTGGAAGCGATGCTGCGATAGAAACTGCAGATGTTGTAATCCAAACCGATCAACCTTCTAAAATTGCAACGGCGATAAAAATTGGTCGTGAAACAAAAAAGATTGTGATTCAGAATATCATTTTAGCAATGGGCGTTAAAATTATCGTGCTTTTCCTTGGAGCAGAAGGAATTGCCAATATGTGGGAAGCTGTTTTTGCAGATGTAGGTGTTGCTTTATTAGCAATTTTGAATGCTGTTCGAATTCAACGAATGAAATTTTAGATAAAAAATAAAGCGATCAATTGATCGCTTATTTTTTTATGTATAAATCTTTCATCAAATCTAAATCAACCTTTAAAATATCAGTTAAATAATTTTCGACTGAACCAAAATTCTTATTAATCGCTTCATAAGAGCTTTCCAAATATTCAGGTAAAACATCAATTAGATATTTATAATTCGGATCGATCTTTAAGATGTGTGCATATTTTTGTTCCAAAAAGATATTAGAAGCCAAGTAATCATCCATAATTGTATCTAAATCGACTTTCAAAGCAGATAAAATCATTGCTGTTGCAAATCCAGTTCGATCTTTTCCTGCAGTACAATGAAATAAAATTGGCGTTCTATTTTTATGTTGAATAATATCAAAAAAGCTTTTGTATTGCGTTTGACATGTTTTATCTAAAACAAAATCCTCGTAGATTTTACACATAAATTCTTTCGGATTTGAAATTCCAGCTTTGAATTGTTTCACTAAATTTTCGAAATGTCCAGAAGAAATATCCAAATGAACTTCGTGATTACAACTATTTGGAATGCGATCTTGATTTTTTAAACGTTCGTAAGTCGTGCGTAAATCAATAATTGTTCGAATTGGAAAATCGTTTAAAATCTCCAAATCATCATCTGTCAAATTTGCTAAATCATCAGATCGAATTAACAATCCTTTTCTAATGACTTCATTTTTTGTGTTAATTATTCCACCTAAATCTCTGCAATTAAATCCGCCTTCAAGTGGAAGAGTTCTTTGTCCGAGCGAGATTTCGCATAAAGTATTTTCCATTTTCTGTTCGTTTTTTAGGTTATTTTTAATATGTAAAAGTTAAGGTTAATTATTTAGTTATCATATTAAAATCGTATTAAAAAAAGTATAACTTTTTACTTTAACATTTTATTATTCTTATTCAATCTAAATTTACTTTATATTTGTATAGAATTAGAATAAATCTAAATAATCTGATGGGAGATAAAGTGAAAATTGCGAAGGAGAAGTTCATCTTAAAAAAGAAAGAATTTGTGACACCACATCTTATTCGCGTTCATTTGGAAAATGATGATGTATCTTTTTTTAAGGATACAACGTTGGGCGGAACATGTAAATTACTTTTTCCACCGCTTGGGATCCGTGATATTCACTATGCTGAGTATGATGAAGAGAATCAAAAATGGATTTCGCCATCAGAAAAATTTAAACCAGTTTCTCGTACCTATACGTTGCGCGATATTGATGCAAAAAACAATGTGATTGTGATTGATATTGCAAATCATGGATTGAATGGTCCAGGATCGCGTTGGGCAAATGAGGCGAAAGTTGGAGATATGATTGGAGTTTCGATGAAGTCGAAAAAAAAAGATTTGGCTCCAAAAACAGATTTCATTTTCTTGGCTGCAGATTTAACAGGCTTGCCTGTAATTTCAGCAATTATAGAGTCGCTTCCTGCTAAAACAAACGGAATTGTTTGTGTGGAAGTCCCAACAGAAGATGATATTCACCAAATTGAAACGAAAGCAAATTTAGAATTTAAATGGATTGTGAATCAAAATGTAGGAAGCGGAATAGCTTTATATAGTTTGACAAAAAATCAGAAATTTCCGAAACGCAAAGACGGAAAACGATTTGCTTATGTTGCGGGGGAATCTAAATCTGTAAAGGAAATAAAATCATTTTTTAAAGATGATTTAGAATGGAAAAAAGACGAATTTTATTGTACATCGCATTGGAAAGCAGGAAAAGCAGAGAAAAATGCATTAGAAAATTGTCACGATAAAATAGAACAAGAATTGTTGGTAAGAGTTTTCTAAAAACAAGAGGGATATTTAATCAAAAAGCTTTATCAGAAATGGTGAAGCTTTTTTTGTTATCTTTAAATTTCTAATTGCATTAAAATGAAGTATATCTTATTGTTGTTGTTTTCAGTTTCAGTTTTTGGTCAAGAAAAATTTAAAGTAGAATATGAAAGACGGAATTTTATTAATTTGAATGATCCGAATCCAGAATCGAAAAGATTAAGAGAGGAAATGTTTTCGAAACCAAAATATATTGCTCTTTCTGTCGATGCAAATCAATGTCTTTCACAAGAAATAGAACGAATTGATAATTCGCAAGGACCAAAATATTCGATGAAAGTTTTAGGTGGTTTTAAAGATTTGGAAAGCTTTTATGATTTCGATACGAATTCAAAAATAATCATGAGAGAAATGGATTCCAAATTGTATAATATCTCTGATTCCATTGCAACTTATAAATGGAGTATTACGCGAGAATCCAAAAAAATAAAAGGTTATGATGTACGAAAAGCAGTAGCTGTTGACGCTAATTTCAACATAGAAGCGTGGTATGTTCCTTCGATAAAATCAAAATGTGGACCAGATGAATACAATGGTTTGCCAGGATTATTATTAGAACTGAAGAAAACTTCTTTGAAAGATGAAAATCAGTATACAACTTATAAGTTAGAATCAATTTCGATTGACGATAAGCTGAAACTACAAAAACCAACGAAAGGAAAAGTAATTTCGACACCAGAATTTGATAAAATTGAGAAAGAATATTATCAAAAAATACAAGAAAATATCAACAAAAAAACAGGAGTTGATAAAGATGATTAACAAAAAAACGGCTCAATTTTGAGCCGTTTTTTTGTTATTTTGATTCAATAATCGTAAACTTACTTATTAAGAAATTCATCAATTTCAGTGTGGTTATTCAACCAATCTTTTGCCATTTCGAATGCAGATAAATTTTTGCTTAATTCTAGTGGGTGTTCCTTAAGTAATTTTAAAAATTGTTGATTAATCAAATCAATTGTGTAGCGTTCCGCTTGATTAAGCTGTTGTTTTTCTCGGTTTGATGCGTAATAATTATTTTCATTAATAAAATTGAAATAATCATTGACCAATTCCCAAAGTTCAGGAATTCCTTTTCCGATTAATCCAGAACCGATAATTGATTTTCTTTTCCATTGAGAAGATTTGGTTGGTAAAAATTGCAATGAACGAACAATATCCAATTTTGCATCTTTCACTAATTTTTCTTGAAACGAATCTGATTTATTGACAAAAATTAAATCAGCCATTTCCATAATTCCTCGTTTTATTCCTTGTAAATCATCTCCAGAACCCGGAAGTTGAAGAAATAAGAAGAGATCTGAAATTTCATTTACTAAGGTTTCAGATTGTCCAACACCGACAGTTTCAATCAAAATATTTTCAAACCCTGCTGCTTCGCATAATAAAATTGCTTCATATGTACGTGAGGTAACACCACCTAAAGAACCGTTAGAAGCGCTTGGACGTATATAAGCATTCTCTTCTCGCGATAAGTCCTCCATGCGTGTTTTGTCGCCTAAAATACTTCCTTTTGAAAGGGAACTACTTGGATCAATTGCTAAAATCGCTACTTTTTCACCTTTACTTAGAATATATTTCCCCAAAGATTCGATAAAAGTACTTTTACCAACACCGGGAATTCCTGTAATGGCAATTCTTTTTGAAGTTTTGAAAACAGGTAATAAACTAATGATATGTTGCGCTAATTTCAAATCGTCTAAACGATTGCTTTCGGCTAGTGTAATAGCTCTTGATAAGGCAAAACGATCGCCTTCTTTTATTTTTTGAGCAAGTATTTCGGGGTCAATTTTTCGCATAAGACACAATCTTAGATTAAAGATAAAGTCTTAATTAAGAATAAAAAAATACAATCGAAATTTGTGAATGTATTTTATATAGCTCTTGCATTGATTGGTATAAAAAATAAAACAAATATAATTGTTTATATATTTTAAATTCAATTATATAAACTTCATTAATTCGTAATTATGAATTTTTTTGTTCCTCTTTAATTCTTTTTATAAAAGCAGAAGGAGATTCATTCATGATTTGAGTAAAAGTTGTTGTAAAAGTACTATGAGAAGCAAATCCGCAATCACTTGCTAAATAGCTTACTTTCGTGTTAATGTATTTCGGCTCATTTTGAAGTCGATTGACGATATAATTTACTCTCAATTCATTCAAATAAGAATTAAATTGCTTTTGACGATGAGTTTTAATGATTTCAGAAAGATATTTTGTATTCGTTTCAAATTGTTTTGATAATGAAGCAAGGTTAATATCTTTCTTAGTAAAGCCTTTATTCTTCTCAAATAACTCTAATTTTCGAAGTAAGTCATTCTCGGTTTTAGATGAAATGCTAAGGTTATTCGTTGGTTTTTCTTCAATCATAACCTCTGTTGGTGGAGTTGGAGAAATGATTTTATTTGTAACCTCTTCTTTGATTGGTTCAGAAGGAATTTCTTTAATCTCTTTTACAGAACTTATTTCTTCGACAGAAATCTCAGTTGATTGTTTAGTTTTTTTGGAAACAAAGTAAATAATTAATCCTAAGATAATTATCGCTGAAATTAATAATAAAATGATTAACCAAGTTTCCATTTTTTGTAAAATTTATATTCCGAATTAATAAAATAAAACCAATTGATAATCATTAAAATAATTGATTTTCAATGATTATACTATTTGTAAAAATACTCCGAAATTTTGAAATAAAAAAGGCTAACTTTTAAGAGTTAGCCTTTTTTTTGAAATTCATCTTTGCTTGGAGAACAACCACAGCCTTTTGAGCATCCGCCTCCTTTTGAACTAAATGAGTTTCTAATTAATTTTACAACATACCAAACTGCAAATCCGAAAAGGAAAGCGATAAAAATATATTGTATCCAAATATTGTCCATACTATTATTTTAAAAAATGATATGCAATAAATGCAACTACATATGCCAAACCTGTCATAAACCCTGTCTGAATCAATGTCCATTTCCAAGAATTTGTTTCGCGTTTTACGATCGCAATTGTACTCATACATTGCATTGCGAATGCATAAAATAACAACAATGAAACTCCTGTAGCGAGGTTATATGCTGGTTCTCCTGTGTTTTGGTTGATCTCATTTTTCATACGATGAAGTAAACGATCTTTTTGACCATTGTCCTCTACATCAACTTCTCCTAAACTGTAAACCGTTGACATTGTTCCGACAAAAACTTCACGCGCAGCGAATGACGAAATCAAACCAATTCCCATCTTCCAATCGTATCCTAATGGCTCTACAACTGGCTCTATAACTGAACCTAATCTACCCAAATAAGAATGTTCTAATTTATAAGAAGCAATTTCATTTGCTAAATCTTCTTCATTCATTTTTGGATGATGAGCAGTTACAATTTCTTCTGCATTTCTGAATTGTTCTCCAGGTCCGAAAGTTCCTAAAACCCAAAGAATAATCGAAATTGCAAATATGATTTTACCCGCATCAACTAAAAATCCTAACGTTTTTTCCCAAACATTAATTCCAACATTTTTCCAATCAGGAAGTTTGTACGTTGGCATTTCTAAAATTAGGTAACTTTTATGTTTTGCTTTAATGATTAAATCCAATAAAATAGCACTTCCTAATGCGCCTAAAACACCTAAAATGTACATCACAAATAACGCCAAAGCTTGGTAACTTAATCCAAAAATATGTTCGTCGGGAATTACTAAAGCAATTAAAACGATGTAAATTGGTAAACGAGCCGAACACGTCATAAAAGGCGTTACAAGTATCGTTAATAGACGCTCTTTGTCATTTTCGATATTACGTGCAGACATGATTGCAGGAACGGCACAGGCAACTCCAGAAATTAACGGAACAACACTTTTTCCGCTTAATCCAAATGGTTTTAACCATCTGTCCATTAAATAAACCACGCGGCTCATGTAGCCCGTTTCTTCCATTATTGAAATGAATAAAAACAAAATGGCAATTTGCGGAACGAAAACGGCAATCCCTTCTATACCTGGGATTATTGCACCTCCAATGATTTCGTTGATAGGTCCTTCAGGTATTAAACTAATTGCTTTTTCGTCGATCCAACCAAATAAATCTTCGACCATTGTCATTAATGGTGCAGACCACGCATAAACAGCTTGAAAGATTAATAATAAAATTCCTAAAAAGATGATGTATCCAAAAACTGGATGAATCAATGTTTTATCAATTTTATCGGTTAAGGTTTCATTTCCGTCAAAATTATATGAAATAATATCGTTTAATTTTTCCTCTAAAATTTTATTTCGATCTAAGGCTTCTTTGACTTGTAATCGTTTCGAAACAATAGAATTTTCTTTTTTAATTGTATCTAATTTACTTAGATTTTCTTTCGATTCGAACGGAACTTCTTTCTGTGAAAGATATTGCCAAGCTAAATAATCAGATTTAAGATTAAATTCATTCTTGATTTTTTCTACAATAGAAAGATACTCTTTCGGAATTTCGTAATGACGATTATATGGAGTTGCGTCTTTTGTAAAAGCTTCTACTAATTCATCAATTCCTTCGCTTGTACGCGCGTTTGTTAAGTATATTTTTGTTTGAAGAAAATCTTCTAACTTTTTCAAATCAATATTAAGTCCCTTGCTTTTGATTTCATCTTTCATATTGATGACAAAAATTGCAGGAACGTCTAAATCTCGAACTTGTTGATACAACAAAATCGATCGTTTTAGATTAGATGGCTCACCAATAACAACTGCTAAATTTGGGTAATGACTATTGGTTTTGTCTCCTAAAGTTTTGAATACAATTTCTTCATCCAAAGAACTTGGATAAATTGTATACGTTCCGGGAAAATCTGTAATTTGGAATTTATTTCCATTTCGTTCTATTTTACCTTCGCGCTTTTCTACCGTCACACCAGGATAATTCCCAACTTTTTGACGAAGATTTGTTAATTTATTAAATAACGAAGTTTTACCAACATTTGGGTTACCAATTAAGGCAATTTTATAATGATTCATTATTTTTTTGTTATCAAAATTTTATCGGCTTCGTTTCTTCTTAAAGCTAAAACAGACTTATTAGAGATGATACTGATGCAAATAGGACCACCAAATGGAGCCTTATTTTTTACCAATAAACTTGTTCCAGGAATAAAGCCCATTTCATAAAACTTTGCAGGAATATCTTCGGTACTAAACCCTGTTACAACTGCTTGTTCGCCAATTTTTAAATCTTTTAAAGAATAATTTTCAATCATTTCTACCAATCTATCTATGAATTATCTCAAAGGCAAAGATACTTATTTTTAATTAATCCAAATAGAAGATATGTCATAGTTTTTTTATCTTTCTAATTAAATTTCAATGAATTCAAGTATCTAAATTCAAAATTTTGATTATCTTTGCACTCAATTTTCATTTATAAACATTAATTTATGTACGCAATTGTAGAGATAGCAGGGCTTCAATACAAAGTTGAAAAAGACCAACAATTGTTTGTAAACCGTTTAGCTGGTGAAGCAGGTGACGAAGTAAAATTCGACCGTGTTTTATTAACAGATAACGGAGCAATCACTGTCGGCGCCCCAGTTATAGACGGAGTTACCGTAGTAGCTAAAATCGTTGAACACGTGAAAGGAGACAAAGTAATCGTTTTCAAAAAGAAAAGAAGAAAAGGTTACCAAAAGTCTAACGGTCATCGTCAACAATTCACTAAAATTGAAGTAGCTTCAATCGGTTAAGATTGAGCTGAGATTAATTATTAACTCTTAAAAACAAAACGAAATGGCACATAAGAAAGGGGTCGGAAGTTCGAAAAATGGTCGTGAATCACATTCGAAACGTTTAGGTGTTAAAATTTTTGGTGGACAAGCAGCAATCGCTGGTAACATTATTGTTCGTCAAAGAGGTACTCAACATCATCCTGGTGATAATGTAGGAATCGGTAAAGATCACACATTATTCGCTTTAATTGACGGAAAAGTAGTTTTCACTAAAAAACGTAACGATAGATCTTACGTTTCAGTTGAACCATTATCTTAATTGATAATTCGACAGCGAAAATGCTAACAATATAAAAGCTCGAACTTATTACTTCGAGCTTTTTTTATGATTTTTATTCTTCTAAGTCTACAGCTCCTTTAGAGTATACTTCATCAGAATTTAAGTTTATGTTGAATCCTTTTTCAATTAACTTATCTCGAATTAATTTCCTTTTTCCCCAAGGATCAATAGATTGGATAATTCCTTTTTTATCAAAATAAAATGAATAATACAATGGATTACTCGTACCATGTTTACATTGGAAGGTATTTTCGTTTAAATTTAATTTCTTAGAATTTATTGGTTTTAAAAATTTATACCTTTTAAAATTAATGTCAGCAGAATCTATAATAGCAATTGTATAGTTTTTATACTCATATTGTTGAGTTTTCTCATTTGTGTTACAAGATCCTAAGTATGCCATAAAAGTAATTCCAACTCCAAATTCAGCATTATTAAAAAAAACTTTTCTATCAGGACTTTTTAATTTATCAAAACCTAGAATTAAATAAGAATTATTAGGATTAATACGTTCATTATGTTTTTCTCCTAATTCAATAAAAGTATCAACTGTTTTTTTTAGTTGTTTGCTCTTATAAGTAGAATTGAATGTTGATGAACATGAACAAAAAAATAGAATAAATGAAAGTAAAAAGTATTTCATAAGTGGTTAATTAATAGAACTAAATTACAACTTATTTCAACTAAAAAAGCATCCAATTTCTTGAATGCTTTTTGATTTTATTATTTTGAAGAGAAGCTGAAATGAAATCAGCTTGACACGTTTTGTTTTGATAATTCGTTAAGTCATCTGAACTCGTTTAAGGATCACATTTTTTAATTAGCGAATTATCTCATTAACCTATTCTTCTTCCGTTTCAACTCCCCAACCTTGTGCAGTTAATGGAACCATTTGCTCACTTCCACGAGTAATCAAATAGTTTTCTTCGTTTTTACCAGTTACATGACCAATTACCGTTAAATGTGGATTTCCTTTGATTTTTTCAAAATCTTTTTGATCAATTGTAAACAATAATTCGTAATCTTCTCCACCGCTTAAAGCACATGTGATTGGATTGATTTTGAATTCTTCGGCTGTGCGAATAACAACAGAATCTAACGGGATTTTTTCTTCGTATATATTAATTCCAACACCACTTTCTTTTGAGATATGAATAATTTCAGAAGATAATCCGTCCGAAATATCAATCATAGAAGTTGGTTTAACTTTCAACTCTTTCAAAAGATTGATAATATCCAAACGCGCTTCAGGTTTTAATTGACGTTCAATTAAATATGAATAATTTTCGAAATCTGGTTGATTATTAGGATTCACTTTTGAAACTTGCGCTTCGCGTTCCAAAACTTGCAAACCAAGAAAAGAAGCACCTAAATCTCCAGAAAGAACAACCAAATCATTTTCCTTCGCACCATTTCTATAAGTCAAATCTTTTTCTGGAGCCGAGCCAATTGCAGTCATACTCAAAACAAGTCCGCTAACAGAAGAAGTTGTATCGCCTCCCACAATATCGATATTGTATTTATCGCAAGCGTATTTCATTCCGTTGTAAATTTCGTCCACAGCTTCTATCGTAAAACGATTCGAAATTGCCATCGAAATCAACAATTGTTTTGGAATAGCATTCATCGCCAAAATATCACTAATTGCCGTCACAACCGCTTTGTACCCCAAGTGACGTAAAGGCATATACGACCAGCTAAAATTTACGCCTTCTACTAACATATCAGTAGAAACCACAATTTTCTCTTTTTTATAATCAAGAACAGCCGCATCGTCACCAATTCCTTTGATAGAACTTTCTAATTTGATTGGAAAACCTTCTTTGATTTGGTTAATTAAACCAAATTCTCCAATTTCGGCTAAACTTGTTTTTGAAACGTTTTTATCTTCTAACATGATTTTATTTTTGAGTAAAGATTGAAGGATCTATATTTTCTGAACGAAAAGGTAAATTGATAATGTCCTGTTTCGACATTGTTTTGACGGTTTGTCCTTCAAATGATTTTTTAATATTTTCTAACATTTCTGTTGGTGGTGCTTGCATTTTTCTTTTCGACATCGAAAACCAAACACCTGTCAATTCAGAATGGCAAAGATGTACACCATCTTGGTTATATAAATTATGAATAAATTGATAAATCATTCCATCTTCCGACATTCCACCAATTTCTACCGAAATATAAATTTCTTCACCTTCCATAGCTTCCTTAAAAAAAGAAAATTGTTCGTGCAAAATAGCTGGTCCAATTCCATATTCCTCCAAATTTTTCATCGAAATGCCATAATCTCTCAAAAAAGCAATACGTGCAAAACTTGTAAAATTCATATACGAAGCGTTCGCTAAATGGCGATTAGCATCCAAATCTGACCATCGAATAATGGTTTTTTGAAAATATTTATTATTCATGAATTGAAAAATTATTTAAGGTACAAAGTTACGGATTACTATTTATACGAAAATGATAATATTTTTAATCATCGTAAATAATAAAAAACAATAAGATTTAACATCAAATTAAAATATAGATATTTAATAATTTGTATCTTTAAAAAGCTATTAAACAGACAGATTATGAAAAAAATATTATTTCCAACAGATTTTTCAGAAACAGCAAATAATGCGTTTTTGTATGCGTTAAATTTAGCCGAAAATCAAAATGCAGAATTATATGTTTTGCATGCTTTTCAGTATCCAATGGTAAGTGGAGGAATCGATGCTGGTATTTTGCAAGATGTTTATAATACAATTGAATTAAATAATTTCGAGAATTTAAAAGATCATATTCCGTTCTTGAGAAAAATGGCTGAGGATAATGGTTTTGCAAATGTTGATTTGAAATTTTTCGTAAAAGAAGGAATGCTTTCGTTTGTATTGCCAACATTTATCGAAGATGAAAAAGTGGATTTTGTAGTAATGGGAACGACTGGAAATACAGGATTTGATAAAGTCCTTTTTGGTTCGAATACGATGAATGCAATAAAACATCTTAAAATTCCGGTATTGAGCGTGCCAAATGGTTACGAATTCAAAGGAATAAATAATATTGGATTTACGACAATTTTCCAAGATAAAGACCGCAAAGCCTTAGATTATTTAACCGAAATTGCTTATCGCTATAAAGCAAAAGTGCATTGCTTACACGTTTCGAAAGATGGAAATTACGATATTCCGACGCTTAATCATTGGAAAGAATATTATAAAGATGAACCTGTAGATTTTTTTATTTATACTGCGGATGAATCTGTAGATGCAGTTTTGGAATTTATTAAAGAAGAAAAAATTGATTTGTTGACAGTAGTTAGCCGTAACAAAGGCTTCTTCGAGAAATTATTTTCACCAAGTTTTACAAAGAAAATTTTGACACAACACAACGTGCCTTTGTTTGTTTTCCACGAATAAGATAATTTATACTGAATATACAAAAAGCTTAATCTGTAGAAATAGATTGAGCTTTTTTCGTGTTGAAATAAAATTATTCGTAACTTTTGAGTACAAAACACGAAAAGATGAAAAAAATATTGTTCCCGACAGATTTCTCAGAAACAGCTAATAACGCCTTTTTATATGCACTAAATCTTGCAAAAAGTATCGATGCACAAGTTTATGTGTTGCATGTTTACGAATTGCCAATGATTACAGGAAGTTTGAGTGCTGGATTGATTCAGAATGTATATGAAACGGTAGAATTAGGAAGTTTTGACAACTTCAAAGATAATATTCCGCAATTAAGACAAATAGCTGTTGAAAATGATTTGAATGAAATTCCAATCAAATTTATCTTAGAAGAAGGAAATTTCTTATATATTTTACGTGAAATTATTGGAGAAGAAAGCGTTGATTTTGTAGTGATGGGAACAGACGGAAATTCAGGAATAGAAAAAATGCTTTTCGGTTCGAATACGATAAATGCGATTACGTCGATGAAAGTTCCAATTCTTAGTATTCCGCATGGAATGTCTTTCAAAGGATTTAAGAATATTGGTTTTACTACTGTTTTTGATCAAAAAGATAAAGATGCATTGAAGTATTTGATCGAAATTGCAAATCGTCATCATGCAAAAATTCATTGCATGCACGTTTCGAAAGACGGAAAATTTAATCAACAAGCGATGAAAGATTGGCAAGATCAGTTTGCTGGAGATCCAATTGTATTTGAAGTTTATCATGATGCAGATCCTGTAAATGCGGTGTTGGATTTTATCAAGGAAAAACAAATAGATTTGTTGACGGTTGTAAGCCGCAATAAAGGGTTTTTTGATAAGATTTTTTCACCAGGATTTACAAAGAAAATTGCAAATAAAAATATTACACCTTTGTTCGTTTTTCATGAACAAAAAGTTTAGAAGGAGATGTGAAAACATTTCCTTTTTTTATCAAAAATTCTGTTAAAAATAAAACTTTACCTTTGTCTCGTGAAAAGAATAGCCATAGTAGGAGGTGGTGCCGCAGGATATTTTGTTGCTGCAAACCTTGGAAAAACTGTAGGACAACAAACTATATTGTTTGAACAAGCAAATTTACCGCTTCAAAAAGTACGCATTTCGGGCGGAGGAAGATGTAATGTTACGCATGCATGTTTTGATCCGCTTGATTTGGTCGAGTTTTATCCGCGTGGAAGAAAGGAATTATTAAGTGTTTTTTACACGTTTCAACCGGGTGATACAATGGCTTGGTTTGATGAGCGCGGAGTAGAATTGAAAATAGAAGACGATAACCGTATTTTTCCAGTTAGCGATTCTTCACTTTCGATTATAGAGGCTTTGACAAAAGCGGTTGATAAAAATAAAGTTCAGCTTAATTTCTCAGACGGTGTGCAAGAAATTAATAAAGTTGATGGTGGTTATGAATTGATAACAAAATCAGGAAAACATTTTTTCGAAACGGTGATTGTGACAACAGGAAGTACGCCTAAATTTTGGAAAAGTTTGAAAAATATAGGTTTGAAAATCGTTCAACCAGTTCCTTCTTTATTCACGTTTAATTGCAAAGATCCTCGAATTGAAGGATTGATGGGAATTTCTTTCGATAATGCTGAAGTCAAAATCAATCAACAAAAATTAGAAGAAGAAGGTCCGTTACTAATTACGCATTGGGGATTTAGTGGACCAGCGATTTTGAGATTATCGGCTTGGGGTGCTTTAAAATTGAATGAAAGCAATTATAAATTCGAAACTGAAATCAATTTTGTAAATCAATCTAAAGACGAAATCATTTCATTTTTGAATGATAAAAAACAAGTTGATGCTAAGAAAAATGTGCATAAAAATAATCCATTCGATTTTCCGAAGCGTTTTTGGTTTAGTATTCTGAGCTATTGTAATATAGATGAAAACAAGGTTTATGCAGATTTATCGAAAAAACACATCGAAGCAATTGCAATAGAATTGACGCAAGGAAAATACCAAATTAATGGAAAAAGTACGTTCAAAGATGAGTTTGTAACGGCAGGCGGTGTCGATTTGAAAGAAATTGATTTTCATTCGATGCAAGCAAAAAAAATCCCACAATTGTTTATGGCTGGAGAGGTTTTAAATATTGATGCTATAACAGGTGGATTCAATTTTCAGGCATGTTGGTCTGAAGGTTATATTATATCTGAAAAAATCAAAGAAATTTATCAATAGTGTATATTTTACACGAATGTTATTCTGGCTGAAAGCCTTAATAGTAAAGATTTTTTCAAAATTTATTATGTTAACATAACGTTATTATAAAATTATGTTATTTTTGTTTAAAGGAATTATTAAAAACGAACAAAAAATATGAAGAAAATTTTCTTAACCTTAGCATTAATCGGCTTATCTTCTTCTGCATTTGCAGGTGGATACCGAGTTGCTTTACAAGGAGTTCGCCAAGCAGCATTGGGGGGAACTTCTGCAACACAAACTCACGATGCGAGTGTTGCGTTTTATAATCCTGCAGGTTTAGCTTTTGTTGATAGTAAATTGAGTATTGCTGTCGGAGGTTTTGGTGTAAAAACTGACGTAAAATGGCAAGATCCAATGACGTTACAAAAAGCAGAAACAGATAGTAAATTAGGAACACCAATGTATTTGGCAGTTAGTTACAAGCCTGTAGATGATTTAGCAATTGGATTGAGTGTTACGACGCCTTTTGGTAGTTCGGTTACGTGGCCAGAAGATTGGCAAAACAAAGCAAATATTACACATATTGACTTGAAAGCATTCAATATTCAGCCAACGGTTGCATATCGTTTTTCTGACTGGTTTAGTTTGGGTGTAGGTTTCATTTATACACACGGAACAGCTAAATTAGAGAAAGTACAAACAGTTGCTGGAAATGATATTAAACTTAAATTAGAGGATAAAGATGCCCATGGTTTAGGATTTAATGTTGGAGCAATGTTCAAGCCAACAGATAAATTTGGAGTTGGAATTGCGTACCGTTCTAATGTAGATGTTTCTGCAAACAAAGGTGATGTTACATGGTCGAATGTTCCTTCTGGAATTGCATCTAATGTACCTTTTAATACAGATAAATGGAATACAACTTTACCATTACCATCAGAGTTTACATTTGGGATGTCATACAAAGTTTTACCACAATTAGAACTTTTTGGAGATGTAGTTTGGCAAAACTGGACACGTTACAAAAGTTTAGATATCAATTTATATAATGATGCTTCTAATACTTTCTACACATCATCTTCTACGAAAAACTGGAAAGACAATACATTATTCCGTTTTGGAGCTGAGTATACTTTCAGCGAGATGATTGTTGGACGTGTTGGTTATTATCACGATAAATCACCAGTGCCATCAGCTTATTGGTCATCAGAAACACCAAGTTCTAACTTAAATTCAGTTTCAGCTGGATTAGGATTTAGATTCGAGTCAGGATTTAATGTTGATTTATTTGGATCATATGTAAAAGGAGACGAAAGACATATTGATAATATTCAACAAAACTTCTCTGGAGATGTTAAAATGCGTGCTATAAACTTTGGTTTAGGCGTATCGTACAACTTAAAATAAGACAAAAATGAAACACTTAAATAAAATAGTATTAGTTGCATTAGCTGCTACGATGTTTAACTGTAGCGAAGATTTCGAACATCCAATTGAAGATATTCAAGTTTCTGCTGGTGAAGCAAACTTTTCTACATATATCGCATTAGGAAACTCGTTAACTTCTGGTTATAGAGATAATGCATTGTACAAATCTGGACAAGAAAATTCTTACCCAAACATGTTAGCTGGATTGATGAAAGCTGCAGGAGGAGGAGAATTTAAAATTCCATATATGTCAAATGATACAGGTGGATTTACTGATTTACCAGGTTTTCCAGGTAAATTGAATTTACAAATTGTAAATGGAGCTTTAACACCAGTTCCAAGTGCTGCGGGTGGAGCTTTAGATATCTTAGCAGATAAAGGAAAGTTTCAAAATATGGGAGTTCCAGGTGCTAAGTCTTATCATTTAGTTGCGCCAGGTTATGGAAATCCAGCAGGCTTAAAAACTGATCCAGCAACAGCGAATCCTTATTTTGTACGTTTTGCAAGTGGTGCGACAACTTCTGTAGTTGCAGATGCAGTTGCTCAAAAGCCAACATTTTTCTCTTATTGGATTGGGAACAATGATGTATTAGGTTATGCAACATCTGGAGGAGTTGGAGTAGATCATAATGAAACAAATAATGTTGATCCAAGAACTTATGGAAGTAATGATATTTCTAATGTAAATGTGGTAAAATCTACAATTAATGATGGATTAAAAGCATTAACATCGGTAGGAGCAAAAGGAGTTATTGCAAATATTCCTTCTGTAACATCTATTCCATATTTTACAACGGTTCCATACGCACCTTTATCACCAGCAAATCCAAGTTTTGCACCAATGATTGATGAATTGAATGCAACTTATGCAGGATTAAATCAAGTATTTGATGCAGTTGGTGCTTCAGAAAGAAAAATTTCTTTTTCTAAGACTGCTGCAAGTGCTGTAGTAATTAAAGATAAAGATTTAGCGGATTTATCAACAACGATTACTGCTGCATTAATTAAAGCAGGATATGATACTGGTACTGCAACTTTGTTTGGAATTACTTATGGACAAGCTCGTCAAGCAACAGCAAAAGATTTATTGGTTTTGACTTCTTCATCTGTAATTGGAAAAGTTGACACAAATAGAGTTGCAGAATTAATGAAGTTAGGGTTAACTCAAGAGAAAGCTGGTAAATTATCAGTAGTAGGTGTTAGTTATCCAATGACAGATAATTATGTATTAACAGCAAAAGAAACTGCGAAAGCAGAAGCAGCTGTAGTTAAATACAATGCAGCAATTGCGGAGTTAGCAACTGCTTATAATTTAGCTTTAGTTGATGCATATTCTGAAATGAAAAAATTAAGTTCTCAATCAGGGATTAAATATTACGGACAAACATATACAACAACTTTCGTTTCTGGTGGAGCGTTCTCATTAGATGGAGTTCACTTAACTGGAACTGGATATGCAATTGTCGCAAATATGTTTGCTGATGCAATCAACCAAAAATATCATTCAACTTTAAGACACGTTTACCCAGGAAATTATCCAGGTATTGCAATTCCTTAATTGAATGTTTAGATAACAAAAAAATCCGCTCATCGAGCGGATTTTTTATTATTTATGTTTTTTGAAATGATTATTTCAATTCTTCATTTCGCATAAATTCTTCTGCTTTTTCGACCATATTTTTCGATCCGCAAAAGAAAGGAATACGTTGGTGTAATTCTGTAGGTTCAATATCCATAATGCGTTGGAAACCGTCAGAAGCTTTTCCTCCTGCTTGTTCCGCGATAAAAGCCATCGGGTTGCATTCGTACAATAAACGTAATTTTCCGTTCGGATTATTTGTTCCAGAAGGATAAATATAAATTCCTCCTTTCAGCATGTTTCGGTGAAAATCTGAGCATAAAGAACCAATGTAACGAGAAGTGTACGGACGATCTTCCTCATCTGCCTGACAGTATTTGATGTAATTTTTAACCCCTTGAGGGAATTTTACATAATTACCTTCGTTAACTGAATAAATGTGTCCATCTTCTGGAATACACATATTTGGATGAGATAAATAGAACGTTCCGATTCCTGGGTTCAATGTAAATCCATTTACACCATTTCCTGTTGTATAAACTAACATTGTCGATGTTCCATAAATTACATATCCCGCAGCAACTTGCTTATTTCCTGGTTGTAAGAAATCTGCTTTTGTAACAGGTGTTCCAGGTTCAGAAACACGGTGGTAGATTGAGAAAATTGTTCCAACAGAAACATTTACGTCGATGTTTGATGAGCCATCAAGTGGATCAATCAACACAACATATTTACTGTTTTTTGAATTTTTTGAAGGTTGAATCGCGATAAAATCTTCGTTTTCTTCCGAAGCAATACCACAAACAACTTCGCGTTGCGACAACGTTTCGATAAACGTATCGTTTGCGAAAACATCTAATTTTTGTTGTTTTTCTCCTTGGACATTTTCATTTCCGAATTCGCCTAAGATATTTACAAGTCCTGCTTTGTTTACTTTATAATTAACAACTTTTGTAGCTAATTTAATAGAACTCAGTAATCTAGATAATTCTCCGGATGAGTAAATAAAATCTGCTTGATTTTCTATGATAAACTCTCCAAGAGTTTGATGAGAATTAGTATTCATAATTATGTTTTGCTGGTCAAATATCGGAATAATAACTCAATTTTATATCATTTCAAACGTTTGAAATTAATCTAAATACGTGAAAATCATCATTCAAATTTATTTTTTATTTTAATTAAAATCGGTCAACATATAAAGTGTAGTTTGGTTATATTTGCAAGTTAAATATTTACAAAAAAAAGTTTTTATAGAAATGAAAGTTTTCAAATTCGGTGGTGCTTCGGTGAAAGATGCAGCCGGCGTTAGAAATGTTGCGAGTTTATTGCAATCTGTTGGTTACGAAAATACATGTATCATTGTTTCTGCTATGGGCAAGACAACAAATGCATTGGAAGAGGTAGTCAAACGCTATTTTGAAAAACAAGATTTCGAAAAAACAATTAACGAAGTAAAAGAACAGCACATTGCTTTAGCGACAGAATTATTTGATAATCCAGCTGAGGTTTCTAACGAAATTTCGCAATTTTTTGATGATATTGTTTCGTTTTTAAGACGTAACAAATCACCAAATTATAGCTATGTGTATGATCAAGTGGTTTGTTGTGGAGAATTAATTTCGACAAAAATCATCAGTATGTATCTTAATTCGATACAAATTAATAACGAATGGTTAGATGTTCGCGATTATATCAAAACAGATAATACATATCGTGAAGGAAAAGTAAATTGGGCATTAACAGAAGAAAGTATTAAACGTTTACCAAACACAGGTTTGTTTATTACCCAAGGTTTCTTAGGTTCTGATCCTAACTTTTTCACAACAACTTTAGGGCGTGAAGGTTCAGATTATTCTGCGGCGATTTTTGCTTATTGTTTAAATGCGGATAACATGACGATTTGGAAAGATGTTCCTGGAGTTTTGAATGCTGATCCACGTTATTTTGATAATGCTGAGCTGTTAAATCATATTTCATATGAAGAAGCAATAGAGTTGGCGTATTTTGGTGCATCTGTTATTCACCCGAAAACGTTACAGCCGCTTCAACAAAAAGAAATTCCTTTCTTCGTAAAATCATTTATTAATCCTACAGAAGCAGGAACAGAGGTAGCGAAAGGTCAACCATTAGATCCAAAAGTACCTTGTTTTATCCTAAAAAGAGAGCAACATTTGATTCGTTTATCAAGTAAAGATTTCTCTTTTATTACAGAAGATAAATTGAGCGGAATTTTCAATAAACTATATGATTATCAAATCAAAGTAAATTTGATGCAAAATTCAGCAATTTCATTATCTTTATGTTTGGAGGATAAATATGACAACTTAGAAAAGTTTGTTGCAGATATGAACGAAGAGTATAAAGTGCAGGAAGAAAACAATGTTTTATTGTACACAATTCGCCATTTCGATGCAGATTCTGACAAAGTTGTTTCAAAAGAAAAAGAATTATTGCGACAAACAGTGCGCGAAACATTACAAATAGTTGTTAAAGCTTAAATGAGTTTAATCACGACACAAGATATCTATTCAGCTTCGGGTCTTTCTAAAATTGGTGTTTTAGGAAAACCTGTGGCTTGGGCATTGAAAAAAATTTTCAGTATAGATCAGTTAAACGATTTGTACAATCGTGGAAAGCATTTGCAATGCGAACCTTTTTTGGATTATTTGATTGATGATTTGGGAATGGATTACGAAATCCATGAAGAAGATTTAAAACGTATTCCAAAAGAAGGACCTTTTATTATTATTTCTAATCATCCGCTTGGAGCGTTGGATGGAATTATTTTGATGCATTTTATGTCAAAAATTCGTCCTGATTTCAAGGTAATGGGTAATTTTTTATTGCAAAAAATTAAACCATTAGAACCTATGATTATTCCAGTTAATCCTTTCGAAACACGTAAAGATGCATACAGTAGCCTTTCAGGAATGCGCGATGCATTAAAATTGTTAAGAGCTGGAGGTTGTTTAGGGATTTTTCCTGCGGGAGAAGTTTCTTATCGAGATGACGAAAGTAGAATTATTGACAGAGAATGGCAAGAATCAGCGATGAAGTTGATCAAAAAAGCGAAAGTTCCTGTTGTTCCAATGTTTTTTAGAGCGCGAAATAGTAATATTTTTTACCGTGTAGCGAAGATTCATCCAGATTTTCAAACGGCAATGTTGCCAGCTGAAATGATGAAGAAAAGAACACGACCAATTCAGATTCGTATTGGAAAACCAATTTTACAAAAACAACAAGACGAGCATGTGTCTATAGAAGATTATTCTGAGTTTTTGAGAAAGAAAACATACATGCTTTCGTCTTATTACAAACAAAAAAGAAGTTTAACTCAAGTATTGAAAAACCCTTCGAATATTGAGTTGAAAATGCCGAATTTACCAAGCTTATCTTCTTCTAGTAAAAAGGTTAAGCCGATTATTTCGGAAACAGCTTTAGACTTATTAATTCAAGATATTGAAACTTTACGAAAAGATGAACAAGCATTATTGTTTACAAATAATAATTACGAATGTTTCTTTTCTACAGCTCAACAAATTCCAAATATATTAAGGGAAATTGGTCGTTTACGCGAGATAACATTCCGTGCGATAGGTGAAGGTACAAATGATGAAATTGACCTTGATCGATTTGATAATCATTATCACCATTTATTTTTGTGGGATAAGGATACGAATAAAATTGTTGGAGCATATCGTATGGCGATTGGTTCGGAAGTGTATGAAAAATATGGAATTAATGGATTTTATGTTCATGAATTATTCAATTTTGATCCAGAAATTCATCCATTTTTCAAGAAATGTATCGAAATGGGACGTGCTTTCGTTTCAGCTGAATATCAACAAAAGCCGATGCCATTGTTCTTATTATGGAGAGGAATTGTGCATGTAACGTTGAGAAATCCAAATCAGAAATTTATTATTGGAGGAGTGAGTATTAGTAATCAGTTTTCTGATTTCTCAAAATCTTTGATGATCGAATTTATGAAATCTCATTATTACGATTCTACTGTAGCGCAGTATGTGAGAGCAAAAAATGAGTTTAAGGTTAAGCTGAAAGAGGAAGATAAAGAATTTATTTTCGATGAATCTGAAGCTGATTTGAATAAATTTGATAAGTTAATTGATGAGCTTGAGCCAAATATGTTGAGATTACCTGTTTTGATTAAGAAATACATCAAACAAAACGCAAAAGTGATTGCTTTCAATGTTGATCCAAAATTTAATGATGCAATTGATGGCTTAATGTATATTAGAGTTTCTGATATTCCAGAATCTACTGTTCGCCCTGTTTTAGAGGATATTCAAGCAGAACTTGATAAAAAAATACAATCAGGAAAATTTGACGGAAATCTACTTTAAGATTCATGATGAATTTATAACATAAAAAATGCGCTCAACCTAGTTGAGCGCATTTATATTTTAGCTTCGCTATAAATTATTTAGCAACTGCTGTAGAATCAGCTACTGGAGCAACTGCTGTAGAATCAGTTGGAGCAACTGCTGTAGAATCAACTGCTGTAGAATCGTTAGCTGCTGTAGCTAAAGAATCAACTGCTGGTGCTTCTTCTACTGGTGCTTCTTCAGTTTTCTCTCCACAAGATACTGCTCCTAATGATAAAGCTGCTACTGCAACTACTGCGAAAAATTTTTTCATCTTTTTAAATTTTAATCGATTAATTTGATATGTCAAAGTTAGAATGATTTTGACCTGATATAATAAAAAATGATTGTAATTATTTTGTAAAACATTTTTTATTTTACAAAATAAAGAATTACAATTATTTAAACGTTTATATTTTCCGAAATTATAAAATTTATAAGACAAAAAAATCCTCAAATTCTATAATTTTGAGGATGATTTTTGACTTATTACAAGTGTTTATTTTAAAACTTGTGCTTCTAATTTGAATTTTTCGATTTTATTTGAAATTAAATCCAATCTCAAATTATGAATACTTCCGATATGCGAAGTCTGAAATTCTTTGTGTGGTATATATGTTCCATTTTCTACAGATAAACCAACTTCTTTGTAAGCATCACGGAAAGGTGTTCCATTCTTAATCGCTTCATTAATATTTTCAACGGTATAAATCGGATCATATTTATCCTGATTCATATAGTTATCTTTAATCTGAAGTTGAGGAATCGCAAATGTTAAGATGTCAATAATATTATCAAATTGCATCATTGGTTCGAATAATATTTCTTTCAATATTTGATAATCACGGTGATATCCACTTGGAAGATTATTGATCGTCATCATAATATCATTCGGCAACGCCTGAATTCTATTGCAATGCGCACGAGTTAACTCAAACACATCTGGGTTTTTCTTGTGCGGCATAATCGATGAACCTGTTGTCATTTCGTTTGGCAACTTCACAAAAGCTAAATCTTGTGAATTGTATAAAACCAAATCGTACGACATTTTAGACAACGTTCCACAAATCATTGCCAAAGCTGTTGCGACAGATTTTTCTGTTTTTCCACGAAGCATTTGTGCACCAACAGAAGAAACTAAGATTTCTGAAAAACCTAATTCTTGTGTTGTTTGCAAACGATCAATTGGGAAACTTGTTCCGAAACCTGCACCAGAACCCAAAGGATTTTGATCAGAAATTTTATATGCAGCCTCAAAAAAGTATAAATCCGTCAACAAACTTTCTGCATATGCCGAAAACCACATTCCAAAACTACTTGGCATTGCCGCCTGAAAATGTGTGTATCCTGGTAATTGATGATTCTTGAATTCGTCTGCTTTTTGTAAGAAAATCTCAATTAAATTGACAATTTTTTCAGTTGTATGTTTTAAATACTCTTTCTTAAAAAGTTGAATTGCAACCAAAACTTGATCATTTCGAGAACGTGCAACGTGAATTTTTTTTCCAGCATCGCCAGTTTTTTCAATTAAATAAGCTTCAATTTTTGAATGTATATCTTCGAAATTTTCGTCGACTTCGAAATTATTTTCCGCAATCAGAACCAAAACTTCATCCAAAGCAATTTGCAACGCATCATTTTCTTCATTGGTAATCAAACCTGTTTTTGCCAGCATATTTGCCTGCGCTTTCGACGCTAATGCATCGTATTTCGCAAGATGAGCATCTAATTCTCTGTCTTTTCCAACAGTAAATTTTTCGATTTTATCATTAATGGTAAAACCTTTATCCCAAAGTTTCATATCTATAATAATGAATTAAGGGCGCAAAGTTAGTAAAAAGTTGCATAATATCTCATTAAACTTGTATAATTATTAATAATCATAAATATTTATTCATATTGAATATTTTTGATTGTTTTTTGAGAATGTTTAGACGATTGATAGCATTTTGAAAGATTGATTATTGAATGTTTATTAATATTTCGAAATAATTCAATTTCGTAAAAAAATGACCCAAAAATTATGGAGTTGATATTTTAAGAACCTTTTAATTTTTAACTTCTATTTATTTACGTTTAAAACATTGTTAAAGTGAAATTTAGACCTTTTTTATAATAATTCTAAATTATTGAAATATAACTAAAATATATCATTCTTTGATGAAAAATCTTTACTATAAACGTAATTTTGTGTACCAATTTATAGCTAAACGCGTATTTGTTTAGATGATTGTTAATGTAAGTTTTAGAATAAAACTCTGACTCAAATGCTTATGAGTGTTGAGTTTGTGTGAGTTAAATTATTAAAAATTACCCTTCGAAAAAATTACATACTTAGTTTGTATTCTGATAACAGTGGTTACCTATGCCAAAAATGATTTTTGTTGAAAATAATTTTTGCATAAGATGTGACGATACAGCGAAGTGTTATTATATAATTCATTTTGATTGGATGAAATCAGGTGTAAGTAGCTTGGTTTTAAACAATCTTTAATATTAAAAAGAAAAGATAGATAATTATGAGTCTTTACCAAGAGTATCTTAACGAGATTGAAGAAAGAAAAGGTCAAGGTTTACATCCAAAACCAATTGATGGTGCAGAATTACTAAGTGAAATCATTAATCAAATTAAAGATGTTAACAACGAATACCGCGAGGATTCTGTTAAATTCTTTATCTATAACACGTTGCCAGGAACAACTTCTGCTGCAGGTGTAAAAGCAAAATTTTTAAAAGAGATTATTTTAGGAGAAGCAACAGTTGCTGAAATTACACCAACATTTGCATTCGAATTGTTATCTCACATGAAAGGAGGACCATCTATTGAGGTTCTTTTAGACTTAGCTTTAGGAAATGATGAAGCAATTGCAAAACAAGCTGCTGAAGTTTTAAAAACACAAGTTTTCTTATACGATGCAGATACAGCTCGTTTAGCTGATGCTTACAAAGCAGGAAATGCAATTGCAAAAGATATTTTAGAAAGTTATGCAAAAGCAGAGTTCTTTACAGAATTGCCAGCTGTTGCTGAAGAAATAAAAGTTGTGACTTACATTGCTGCTGAGGGTGATATTTCTACAGATTTATTATCTCCAGGTAACCAAGCACACTCTCGTTCTGATAGAGAATTACACGGGAAATGTATGATTACTCCTGAAGCTCAAGCTGAAATTAAAGCTTTACAAGCGAAACATCCAGACGCTTCAGTAATGTTAATCGCTGAAAAAGGTACAATGGGAGTTGGGTCTTCTCGTATGTCGGGTGTAAATAACGTGGCTTTATGGACAGGTAAACAAGCATCTCCATATATTCCATTCGTAAATATTGCTCCAATTGTAGCGGGTACAAATGGTATTTCTCCTATCTTCTTAACTACTGTTGATGTAACTGGTGGTATCGGTATCGATTTAAAAAACTGGACTAAAAAAGTTGACGCTAACGGAGAAGTTGTTCGTAACGAAAACGGTGACCCAATTTTAGAAGAAGTTTATTCAGTAGCAACAGGTACTGTATTAACTATCAATACAAGAGAGAAAAAGTTATACAACGGAGATCAAGAATTAATTGATATCTCTAAAGCTTTAACTCCACAAAAAATGGAATTTATCAAGGCTGGTGGTTCTTACGCTATCGTATTTGGTAAAAAAATCCAAACTTTCGCAGCTAAAACTTTAGGAATTGAAGCTCCTGTAGTTTTCGCTCCTTCAAAAGAAGTTTCTATCGAAGGACAAGGATTAACTGCTGTTGAAAAAATCTTCAACAAAAATGCAGTTGGTGTTGCAGATGGAAAAGTATTACACGCAGGTTCAGACGTTCGTGTTGAAGTTAATATCGTTGGTTCTCAAGATACAACTGGTTTAATGACTGTGCAAGAATTAGAGTCTATGGCTGCTACAGTTATTTCTCCAATTCTTGATGGTGCTTACCAATCTGGTTGTCATACTGCTTCTGTATGGGATAAAAAAGCGCAAGCTAACATCCCTAAATTAATGAAATTCATGAACGAATTTGGGGTAATCACAGCACGTGACCCTAAAGGTGAATATCATGCAATGACTGACGTTATTCACAAAGTTTTAAATGATATCACGATTGACGAATGGGCTATCATTATTGGTGGTGACTCACACACACGTATGTCAAAAGGTGTTGCTTTCGGTGCCGATTCAGGTACGGTAGCTTTAGCTTTAGCAACTGGTGAAGCGTCTATGCCAATTCCAGAATCTGTTAAAGTAACATTCAAAGGTGAAATGAAACCATTTATGGATTTCCGTGATGTGGTTCACGCTACTCAAGCTCAAATGTTAAAACAATTTGACGGTGAAAACGTATTCCAAGGACGTGTAATCGAGGTTCATATCGGAACTTTATTAGCTGACCAAGCCTTCACATTTACTGACTGGACTGCAGAAATGAAAGCGAAAGCTTCTATCTGTATTTCTCAAGATGATACCTTAATTGAATCTTTAGAAATTGCTAAATCTCGTATCCAAATCATGATTGATAAAGGTATGGATAACAAAAATGCAGTTTTACAAGGTTTAATCAACAAAGCAAACAAACGTATCGAGGAAATTAAATCTTGTGAAAAACCAGCTTTACAACCAGATGCTAACGCTAAATATTACGCTGAAGTAGTAATTGACTTAGATATTATCGAAGAGCCAATGATTGCCGATCCAGACGTGAATAATGCTGATGTTTCTAAACGTTATACACACGATACAATCCGCGATTTAACTTACTATGGTGGTGATAAACACGTAGATTTAGGTTTCGTAGGGTCTTGTATGGTACACAAAGACGATTTAAAAATCGTTTCTCAAATGTTACGTAATGTAGAAAAAGCAAATGGTAAAGTTGAGTTTAAAGCTCCTTTAGTTGTTGCGGCACCTACTTACAACATCATCGACGAATTAAAAGCAGAAGGTGATTGGGAAATGTTACAAAAATACTCAGGATTTGAGTTTAGCGACTTATTGCCAAAATCTACTGCACGTACAGAATACGAAAACATTATGTACTTAGAGCGTCCTGGTTGTAACCTTTGTATGGGGAACCAAGAAAAAGCAGAAAAAGGAGATACAGTAATGGCTACATCTACACGTTTATTCCAAGGTCGTGTGGTTGAGGACCGTGATGGTAAAAAAGGAGAATCTTTATTAGCATCAACTCCAGTAGTTGTTTTATCAGCGATTTTAGGACGTATTCCTTCTATCGAAGAGTACAAAACTGCAGTTGAAGGTATTAACTTAACAAAGTTTAAACCAATTTCAATGAACTAATTGTTTGTAGAAAATGATATAATAAAGGCTAACATTTCGGTGTTAGCCTTTTTTTGTGATAAATATATAATATTGCAAATAAATAAGTTAGAATTGTTTTAAATAAGATTATTAGCACGGTAAAGAGTTAGTAGTTTACAAATAATTCAGTATATTGGGGTATGTTTTTTGATAAATTAAAACCAATTAAATAAATCAATTATTATGGCATTTGATATAAATATGATTAAAGGCGTTTATGCAAAAATGCAAGAACGTGTAGATGCTGCGAAAGCCATCGTAGGTCGCCCTTTGACTTATTCAGAGAAAATTTTATATGCTCACTTGTTTGACGGAAAACCTACACAAGCGTATACAAGAGGAGAATCTTATGTAGATTTTGCGCCAGATCGTGTAGCAATGCAAGATGCAACTGCTCAAATGGCTTTGTTGCAATTTATGCAAGCTGGAAAAACCAAAACGGCTGTTCCTTCTACGGTTCACTGTGATCACTTGATTCAAGCTAAAGTTGGTGCAAAAACCGATCTACAAGAGGCAATCAATAAATCTTCAGAAGTATTTAATTTCTTAGAATCAGTTTCTAATAAATATGGAATTGGATTCTGGAAACCAGGAGCAGGAATTATTCACCAAGTAGTTTTAGAAAACTATGCATTTCCAGGAGGAATGATGATTGGTACCGATTCTCACACGCCAAATGCAGGTGGATTAGGAATGGTAGCAATTGGTGTTGGTGGTGCTGATGCTGTTGATGTAATGTCTGGAATGGCTTGGGAATTAAAAATGCCAAAATTAATCGGAGTTAAATTAACGGGTAAATTATCTGGTTGGGCTGCTCCAAAAGACGTTATTTTAGAAGTTGCTGGACGTTTAACTGTAAAAGGTGGAACAGGAGCAATTGTAGAGTATTTTGGAGAAGGAGCAGAGTCTTTATCTGCAACAGGTAAAGGAACAATTTGTAATATGGGTGCAGAAATTGGAGCAACAACTTCAATCTTCGCTTATGATGATGCTTCAGAAAGATATTTAAGAGCGACTGATCGTAATGATGTTGCTGATGCTGCAAATGCTCACAAATCTTATTTACGTTCTGATGATGAAGTTTATGCAAATCCAGAAAACTTCTATGATCAATTAATTGAAATTAACTTATCTGAATTAGAGCCTCGTTTGAATGGTCCTTTTACGCCAGATTTAATGACACCAGTTTCTAAAATGAAAGAAACTGCTGCAGCTAATGGTTGGCCTTTAGATGTAGAATGGGGATTAATAGGGTCTTGTACAAACTCTTCTTACGAAGATTTAACACGTGCAGCTTCGATTGCGCAACAAGCTTTAGATAAAGGTTTAGAAGTGAAATCATCTTTTGGAATTAATCCTGGTTCTGAGGTAGTTCGTTATACTGCGGATCGTGATGGTTTATTAAAAACTTTCGAGGATTTAGATGCGGTTATCTTTACAAATGCTTGTGGACCTTGTATTGGTCAATGGGATCGTGAAGGTGCGGATAAAGAAGAAAAAAATACAATCGTTCATTCATTCAACCGTAATTTCAAAAAACGTGCGGACGGAAATCCAAATACATATGCTTTCGTAACATCGCCTGAAATGGTTGCGGCGATTGCAATTTCTGGACGTTTAGATTTTAATCCATTAACAGATAAATTAATCAATAAATTTGGTGAAGAAGTAATGTTAGATGCTCCAAAAGGAGAGGAATTACCAACAAAAGGTTATGCTTATGAAGATAATGGATATCAAGCACCTGTAGAAGATGGTTCTCGTGTAGAAGTGATCGTAAATCCAAATTCTGAGCGTTTACAATTATTAGAAGGTTTCAAACCTTGGAATGGTGAAAATATTACTGGAGCTAAATTATTAATCAAAGCATTTGGTAAATGTACAACTGACCATATTTCTATGGCTGGACCTTGGTTACGTTTCCGTGGACACTTAGATAATATTTCGAATAATACATTGATTGGTGCCGTAAATGCATTCAACCAAGAAACAAATTCAGTTAAAAATCAATTAACAGGAGAATACGGACCAGTTCCAGATACTGCACGTGCATATAAAGCGGCAGGTGTACCTTCTGTAATTGTTGGTGACGAAAACTATGGAGAAGGTTCTTCTCGTGAGCATGCGGCGATGCAACCACGTCATTTAGGAGCTGTTGCAGTTTTAGTACGTTCTTTTGCACGTATCCACGAAACAAATCTTAAAAAGCAAGGAATGTTAGCGTTGACATTTGCTGACAAAGCAGATTATGATAAAGTACAAGAAGATGATACAATCAACTTTATTGATTTAACGGAATTTGCGCCAGAAAAACCTTTAACAATCGAGTTTGTTCATGCAGATGGATCTAAAGATTTAGTTGTAGCAAATCATACATACAATACACAACAAATTGAATGGTTCAAAGCTGGTTCAGCATTAAATTTAATTAAAGCGCAACAAGCGTAATAATTATTTCAACATAAAAAGTAAAAGCCGATGTATTTCTACATCGGCTTTTTTTAATTGAAAATATTTTTTAATATATTATTAACATTTAAAAATTAAAACTAAAAAAACCTCAATCAAATGATTGAGGTTTTAAGCAGTGGTGCCTCCAGGAATCGAACCAGGGACACAAGGATTTTCAGTCCTTTGCTCTACCAACTGAGCTAAGGCACCGCCTTAATTGTGATGCAAATATAGAGCGAAAATCTGTTCTACCAAACATTATTTAAAATATTTTTTAGACGAAAAAGCTATCTTGTTCATTTACCGAGAAATAAATTTTAAAATATTTTTATCTTTGCAAAAAAAGAGCGGTTTTAATATTTTAATAGAGATTTAACAACTCATTTTTGCAATCTAATTTTTACAATTCGCAACAAATCATCATATTTGCGTCTTAGAATTCTATTATACATTCATAATGAAGTGGATTATTTGTAGTTTATCACTATTTAGCGTGGTAACAATAAAAGCTCAGTCAATATCAGTTTCACCTTATTCGGCATACGGAGTAGGGGAGCAATTGTTTGATAATAATACTGAACAAGCTGGTATGGGCGGTATCTCAACGGTTCCTACGAATCCTTTTGGACAAAGTGCGAATTTTTCGAATCCGGCGGCAAACCAAAACTTGCGTATGACAACTTTCAATGCAAGTGGAAGTGGAACTAATTATAATTTCAAATCTGGAACAGATAAAGAAAATGCAGGTCGTTTCAATGTTTCTAATATTTCATTGGCTTTTCCAGTTGGTGAAAAAGGAAGTTTCGGAGTTGGTTTTCAACCTTACACAGCGTTGGGATATGATATTATGAATACTTCTGAGATAAATAATATCAAACAAACTGTACAGATGAAAGGTGATGGAGGGTTAAATAGTCTTCATGCTTTTTATTCAAGAAATCTTTCAAAAGGATTTTCTTTAGGTTTGCGTGTTAATTATCTTTTCGGAGAGTTGCAACGTAACGAGATTTTAGCTGTAGATGGAGCAAGTTTAGCTGTAGATTATAGCGATAAATCGAACTATCGTGGTGCTCAATTTACGTTAGGATCTATGTATACGAAGAAAATTGGAAAAAATAACAATTTAAACATTGGTGCTACTTATACATTAGGAACTGAGTTAAGAACAGATGTTACAGATCTTACAACTTCTTACACATATATCGGAACAACACAATCTTCTGTAGATACAATTTCTATTATTAGAATTGATAAAGGAAAAACTAAGATTCCACAACAATTTACTTTAGGAGCATCATATTCTAAAGATAATACGTGGTCGTTAGCTGTAGAAGCGAAATATAATAATTGGAACGATTTCTCTCAACCATTAGAAGGTCAAAATACTACAATGTCTTCTGCAGTAGATTACAAAAATAATGTACGTTTGGCAGTTGGAGGATATTGGATTCCAGATTATAACAGTTACAAAAGTTATTTTAATCGTGTAACGTATCGCGCTGGTATGTATTATCAATCAGCTCAGTATTCTATTCACGGAACAGATATTAATGCTTATGGAGCAACTTTAGGTTTTGGATTTCCAATTGGAAAACAAAATGATGGTTCTATGATGAATATTTCGTTAGAGTACGGACAAAAAGGAAAAACAACAAACAACTTAATCAAAGAAAATTATTTCGGAGTTAAAGTTGGATTTGATATTAACGATATTTGGTTTAGAAAAAGAGTTATTGACTAATTTTGGACAAACAAAAATTGTATAAAAAAGCAAACGAAAAATTTTTAATTAAACCGAGTATTGTATTTGGTCTGATTAGCGTTTTCGTTTTGCTTTTTTCTTGTAAAAAAGAACTTCCACCTATCAGTAAAAAGAAGGTAGAATTCCCAACACGAACACTTATCAATGCAAATATTATCAACAAAGATTCTGGAAGAATTTCGGGTAATTTGCGTTCTCCTTTGATTGAAATATACGAAACGGTAGATTCTCCTTACACGATTTTTAGAAAAGGTTTAAACCTTGATTTTTATCAAAAAGGAAGCGTAAAACCAGGTTATTTTCAAGCAGATTGGGGAAGATTAAGTGATGTAACAGGAATCTACGAAGGTAGAGGAAATGTAATTATCGTAAATGAGAAAGGTGATTCGTTGAAAAGCGAGCAATTATTTTGGAATAAGAAAAATAAAACAGTTTATACATCGAAAGAAGTTTACTTAATTAGCAAGGAAGGCGATTCGTTAACAGCGAAAAACGGTTTGCAAGCTACTGACGATTTAGAAACCTATACTTTATTCAATAATCAAGGATTTAAGTATGTTGATGATAATCAAAAATTCTAAAGAGCGTTAAAAAAATTAACAAAAAAGCGCATACTTGTCGCTTCTTCTATTTTATTATTCAATGTATTGTCGTATTTTCGCCACCTATTATAGAAATAACATTAAAATAAAACAATGGCAGTTTTAGGAGAAATTCGTAAAAAAACTTGGCTGATCTTCGTGGTAATCGGAGTTGCAATGTTAGCTTTCGTTGCAGGAGATTTATTCGGAGAGAATTCAAAAATAAAACAATTATTTACTGGAGATCCGTCTGTAGTTGGTACAGTGAACGGAGAACCTATTGGTATTGCAGAATATCAGAGTGCGTACGATCAAACACAAAAGATGTACGAAAATCAAGGTCAAACTGCAACTCCAAATCAAATTGCTCAACAAACTTGGAACAGCTTAGTTAGTCAGAAAGTGTTGAAACAACATGCTGAAAAATTAGGTTTAAAAGTTTCTGATGATGAATTTTGGAGCTATACAGCTCAAAACTTCGGAATGGCATCTGGTGCAGAAGCACAACAACAGATTGCTCAATTAGAAGCGAATGCGGCATCAAGCCCAGAAGCGCAACAACAATATAGAGGTTGGTTGCAAACTGCTGAACAAATAAAATTACAGATTTTATCTCAAAAATATTTTGGTTATGTAATGGCTGGTACAGCGGTTACAAGTAAAGAAGCGGATATTCAACAAGGATACAATATTTCGAATGCAAATATTCAGTATGCATTTGTAGATTACGCAACTTTGGCTAAAAAATTAAATGTAAAAGTAACAGACGAAGAAATTTCTGCTTACGAAGCGAAATATCCAAAATTGTTCAAAGCAGAAGGTTTAGTAAAATTAAGCTACACTTATTTCCCTGCTGGAGCTTCGACTGCTGATGACGCTGTTGCTTTAGCAAACATCAAAAAGTATTTGTCAACTCAAATTGTTCATGACGAAGTAAACAATGTTACAGATACAATTGCAGCATTTGGTTCTGCAAAAAGTGATTCGGTTTATGTGACTCAAAATTCTGAGAAACCATTTATTCCAAATTATTTTACAAAAGCAGAATTGGAACAAGCTCAATTAGGACCAGAAGCAACAAACTTCTTGAAAACTGCTACAGTTGGACAAATTGGTGGACCTTTCAAAATTGGAAATACATACCAATTATACAAACTTTCGAAATCGAAAGAAGTAAAAGATTCTGTAAAATCTAGTCACATCTTAGTTTCTTATACAGGAAGCGCTGCTGGAAACGGAGTAAAACGTACAAAAGACGAAGCAAAAAAATTAGCTGAACAAATTTTAGCTGAGGTAAAAGCTAATCCAGCTTCTTTTGGAGAAGTTGCTTCAACAAAATCGGATGATAAATCATCTGCTGTACAAAAAGGAAGCATTGGTTGGGTTGGAAAAAACAATCAATTAGATCAAACTTACAACGGATTTATTTTTACAAAACCAGTTGGTACAGTTGATTTGGTAGAATCTCAATTTGGGTTTCATATCATCAAAGTTGATGACGCGAAAAACAAAACAGCTTATCAAGTTGCAAATATTGTAAAAACAATTGAGCCTTCTAAAGCGACAACAGAAAAAGCATTTACAAATGCAAGAACGTATGTTCAGAATGTTGAAGGAAAATCATTGAATGATTTCAAAAATACTGCGAAAAAAGGTGGTTATTTAAATAATACAACAGAAGGAATTGAGCGTTATGCTGCGATTGGTCAAGATATTCCAAACGATCAGGACGGAGATATCTTAAAATGGGCTTTTGACAAGAAAACAGATAAAGGAGCAACAAACTTGTTTACATCTTCTACAGGAGATTACATTGTTGTTCATTTAGTTGAAAAATTTGACAAAGGTTTAGCACATCCAAGTGTTGTTCGTCAATATGTAGAGCCAGTTTTGATGCACGAAAAAGTTGCTAAATTGGTTGATGAGCAAGTTGCAAACGGTGGATTGAATGCTTTTGCATCTAAATTCGGAGCGAAAAAAGGAAATGCTACGGTTAACTTCTCTAATTCTAATTTAACTGGAATTGGTTTAGAACCTAAAGTTGTAGGAGCTGCGTTTGGTGTAAAACCAAATCAATCTTCTAAGGCGATTGCAGGAAATGCTGGAGTTTTCTACATTATTCCTTCAAACCAACAAATTCAAAAGAATCAAAAAGGTTCAATGATTTTGGATAATTTAAACCGTCAATTACAAGGTAAATTTCAACAAACATTGTTACAATCATTGATTCAAGCTGCTGATGTGGTTGATAACCGCGATAGAGCTTTACGTTAAGATTTAAAAAATTTCTTTTTATAAAAAAAACTCCCAAGTTGTATAGTTTGGGAGTTTTTGTTTATGGAAATAATTATTTATTCTTTTTCAATTTCTGATAAAAAAGATTGAACGAAATCCATTTTATCTTTAGTTGTTATGATTTTGAAGAAAATAATATCGCGATCATCATTGTCTTTAGAAATTTCAATTTTATGATAAGATTCGGGTTCCGATAATTCAAACCATATATCTTTATCAAAATTAGTTTGAAAAAGATTATATTTTATTAAATCTAAATCCTTTTGAAAATAAAATTCTTGTATAAGGAGTTTGATAAATTCACTAAAATAAGTTGAATATATCCAAAAATTATTTTCTTCCATATTTTTTAATAAATTAACTTACCTATCAAACTCATTCGGATATTCGCCTTTCACGATTTCAATTTTCGCTTCTACAGCTTTTTGTAAATCTTCTTGATATTTGATTAATCTTTCTTGTAAAGTAGGATTAGTCGCACCTAAAATACGCGCTGCCAAAATCCCTGCATTCTTCGCCGCATTCACTGCAACTGTAGCAACTGGAATACCATTTGGCATTTGTAAAATAGATAAAATAGAATCCCAACCGTCAATAGAATTTGACGATTTAATAGGAACACCAACAACAGGAAGAGGCGTAATAGATGCAACCATTCCTGGTAAATGCGCAGCACCTCCTGCACCAGCAATAATAACATTTATTCCACGTTCGTGCGCTGTTTTTGCATAATCAAACATACGTTTTGGCGTACGATGCGCCGAAACAATTGTCAATTCGAAAGGGATATTTAATTCTGTTAATAGATCAGCAGCTTGTTTCATGATAGGCAAATCGCTATCACTTCCCATTATAATTCCTACCATAGTTGTTACTTTTTTGCCACGACTTTAACCGTTGCATTAACTTGTTTTATGTTTTGTTTTAATTGTTCTAAATCATCATTCACCAATGTAACGTGTCCCATTTTTCGACCTGGTTTTGTGATAGTTTTTGCGTACCAATGCAAAAATGTTCCTGGAATCGTCAATAATTCTTCAATATTTTCGATTTCTGCTTGTCCAGTTTGTCCTTCAGCACCAATTAAGTTAACCATAGCAGAAGTAGTAAACAATTTTGTAGAACCAAGTGGTAATTGCATTAACGTTCTTAACATTTGATCGAATTGTGATGAATAAGCAGCTTCAATTGTTGAATGTCCAGAATTGTGAACACGAGAAGCGGTTTCGTTTACCCAAATCGATTGATCTTTGTTCAAGAATAATTCAACTGCGAAAACTCCTGGAGATTTCAATGCTTTTACAACATCACGCGCAATTTGTTCCGCTCGATCAGTGATTTCTTTCGAAAGTGTAGAAGGCATCAATAAATAATCTAATAAATTATATTCTTCGTTGATGACAAATTCTACGGTTGGATAGGTGACAATATTTCCTAAATGATCGGCAACCGTAACAACCGCAATTTCACGATCTAAATCGGCGGGCGTTTCGAAAATTGAAGGAGATTGAAGCATTTTATCCAAATCAGCTTCAGATTTTAAGAATTGTACACCTTTTCCATCATAACCATCTTTTCGAGATTTTTGAAAAATCGGATAATTGATATCTTGTTTTGATTTTAAATCTTCCCAATTATCTAATCCAAAATAAGGCGCAGTCGGAATATTATTATTGACATAAAATTCTTTTTGAATTCCTTTGTCTTGAATAATAGCTAAAGCTTCAGGATCTGGAACAATGCGTTTTCCGATTGATTTTAGATAACGTAATGCTTCAACATTTACGTGTTCAATTTCAATCCCGATTGCATCTAAATCTTTTCCAAATGCAACAACCGTTTCATAATCTTTGAAATCGCCTTGTACAAAATGATGCGCATGTGGCCCGCAAGGTGCATCAGCAGCTGGATCTAAAATACTAATCTCGCAAGGATATTGCAATGCATTTTGCAAAAACATATACCCCAATTGTCCTCCTCCTAAAATTCCGATTTTTATCATATTGCGAAGTTAATGAATAATATAATTTCTATTTTTACGAGAACAAAAAAAGTATTGACGAGATGTTAACAAAATGGAGCAGAGTTTTATTCTTTGTATTTTTAGGAATTTATTTAACAAGTAAAAGTTTTTATCAATATTTCGTCTTCGATATGTTGGCACAATATTCTATTTATGCGTTGATTATTGCCTTTTTCTTGTGTATGATTTACAATTATTCGATTCGTAAAGAAGAAAAGAAAAATATTTTATGGTTGATTCCTTTGGTTGCGATTCCAATTATTACGTACAAAAACATAGGGAATTTCTATTTTGGAGAAAATGCAAAAGGAGAAAAATCGAATTTTAAAATTACGTCAATCAATATTTTTTCTCAAAATGAAGAGTTTCAACACTTGAAAAAATATTTAAGTAAAGATAAAAGTGATGTAATTGTTTTACAAGAATTAACGCCTGCTTGGCAAAAACATGTAGAGTTTATCCGAAAAGAATATCCATATTATAAAGAAGAGGTGAGAAGTAACAATTTTGGAATTGCGATTTATTCTAAAATTCCATTCTCTAAAGTATCAACAAAAAATTATATTGATGAAATGCATCCTTCTATTTTAGCGGAAATTATTGTAGACGCTAAACCATTAAGCATTTTGGTAACGCATCCTGTTCCGCCTTTACCAAATCAGGCGCGTTTTGAAAGACGAAATAAACAATACGAATTGATGAAGCAGGAAATTGATGCTTTACCGAATGAAAATATCATTTTAGTTGGAGATTTGAATTCAACAGTTTATTCACCGAATTTCAAATTGGTGCAATCAGATAAAATGAAAGATGCGCGCTCTGGTTTTGGATTGAATAATTCTTGGAATGCTTTTATTCCAATTTTCCGTACAAATATTGACCAATGTTGGGTTTCAAAGAAAATAAAAGTGACCAATTTTTATCGTGGAGATGACATAAAATCAGATCATTTTCCGATTGTTGCAGAACTGAAAATAGATTAAGAATTTGGGTTAATTTTTAAATTTCAAAAAAAAGATTACCTTTGAAGTTCAATCGAAAGGGGTGCTTCTTTAAGAGGCTGAGATTATACCCAAAGAACCTGGGCAGGTAATGCTGCTAAGGGAACTGGTACTTCACCAAATTACATTCGCGCGTAAATTATAAAAGTGTAAGATGGCTCCTTTCATAATATTTTTTAAAATTAATTATGAAAAGGTCGATTTTTTTATTGTCATTTTTTGGTGCATCTATTCTTTATGCACAAGAAAAAGATTCTATTCAAAAAGAAGAAATTCAATTAGGAGAAGTTTCAATTGTCGAAAAACTTCCGATTACAGTTGAAAAGGTAACTGATAAAATGTTACAAAAGAAGAATTTGGGACAAGATGTTCCAACTTTGTTAAATTCTGCTACGTCTGTTTCTATAACTTCCGATACAGGAACAGGAATTGGTTATTCGTCTATCAAAATTCGTGGACTTAATGAACAATCAATCAACGTTACATTAAATGGAATTCCGCTTAATAATCCTGAGTCTCAAGGTGTTTTTTGGGTGAATATGCCAGACTTGGCTTCATCTACAAGCTCTATGATAATTCAGAGAGGAGTTGGAACTTCATCAAACGGAATGGCTTCTTTTGGAGCAAGTGTTAATATCGAATCTCAAAATCCGTCTACCGTTCCTTTTGCAGAAGCAAATGTTTCTTTCGGAAATTATAAAACGCAAAAATATACAGTTCAGGCTGGTACGGGAAAAATACTAAATAATAAGTTGAGTATTGATGGACGTTTTTCTAAGATAAATTCGGATGGATATGTAGACAGATCTTGGTCAGATTTAATCTCTTATGATTTTACTGCCTTATATGAATTGAATGAAAAAACAAAGTTTAGATTTCAGAATATGTTTGGAAAAGAACAAACGTATCAGGCATGGAGTGGTGTAGATGCTGAAACTTTAAAAAAAGATAGAACATATAATTTTGAAGGAGAAATTTTAGACGAAAATGGAAAAGTTGAAGGTTTTTATAAAAATCACACCGATAATTACCGTCAAAATCATTATTTTCTTTCGTGGTTACAAGATTTTGGGAATAATTGGAAATCAAATTTAACACTTCATTACACAAAAGGTAAAGGTTATTACGAGAGCTATAAAAATAATCGCAGTTTGAAACGTTATAAATTGGATTATTTAACTTCAGAAAAAAGAAATTTAATTAATCGTGAATATCTTGATAATGATTTTTATGGTTTTAATCTTGAAGTTGAAAATCAACGTCTAAATGATTTTAAAGTATTTTTCGGATTATCTGCAAACGAATATGATGGCGATCATTATGGAAATGTCTTATGGGTAAAAGGCACAGATTTTAAGGATAAAGATTTCAAATATTACAACAATCGTTCTGTGAAAAAGCAATTGGCTGCTTATGCAAAAGTATTGTATCAATTGAATAAATTTGAATTGTTTGGTGATTTGCAATACCGTTATGTTGAATATGATGCGAAATATTTGCCAAATGGGAAAAATGATGAGGAAGATTTCAGACCATTTTCGGATACATTCAATTTTGTGAATCCAAAAGCTGGAATAAATTTTAAAATCAATTCTTCAAATGTATTGTATGCTTCTTATGGTATTTCACATCGTGAGCCTTTGAGAAATGATTATGTAGATTCTAAATCTAAACCAAAAGAAGAATTTCTACAAGATTATGAATTTGGTTATAGAAAAGTAGGACAACTTTCTTTGAATGCAAATTTGTATTATATGGACTACCAGAATCAGTTGGTTGCAACAGGAGAGTTAAATGAAGTAGGTGCAAGAAAGCGTGTTAACTCTGGAAATAGCTATAGAAGAGGAATAGAGTTGGATGCGAATTATAAAGTTATTCCGAATCACTTGAATATTTTTGGAAATTTAACTTTAAGTCAAAATAGAAATATAAATTACGAAGAGGAGGTTTGGGATGAAAAAGGAATTTCTTCTATAAAAAATTATGGAAAAACAAAAATTTCGCTTTCACCAGATGTGATTTCTGCTTTCGGTTTTGAAGCTGTTCCTTTCAAAAATGTATTGATTAATTTGACGAATAAGTATGTTGGTGAACAATATTTATCAAATACAGAACCAGCAGATGGTAAATTAGATAGTTATTTGGTTTCGGATCTTTTGATTCGATATTCGACAAAAGTAAAAGGAATTAAAAACCTTGAATTTTCGTTCTTGATTAATAACTTATTTGATGTAGAATACGAATCAAACGGTTATTATTATGGAGGAGGATATTATTTTCCACAAGCCGGAATTAATGTTTTGGGCGGAGTTGGAATTCGTTTATAAAAAGCTAAAAGCTCGAGAACTTCTCGAGTTTTTTTTATTCTTCAATATAATCAAGAGGAATATGCCAAATTTCGGTTTTATTTTTTTCTCGAAAGAAATCCAAATGTCCAATTTCATCCAATCCATATTCTTTAGGAATGATATTCAAACGTTTTTTCCTCACATTTTTCAAAACTAATTCAGCAAATAAATCTACAGATTTTGGCGTTGCCATAAAATCATCATCCAAACTAATGATTAAAACAGGTTTTGTAATCTCATCATATAAATTCTGTGTTTCATCTGCATAACCTAAAATCGAAGTTTCATTCAGAATTAACTTTCGCCAATCTTTCGCAATTCCGATTGGAACTGGTTAACCCATTCCAACCTTTTGAGAAGGAAAAAATCCGTAAAAAGCAGATAAAATAGGAATTGCAATACGAAAAAAGAAATTTACTTTTGGTTTATCTTTTTGATGAAAATTTTTGATATAACCATATTGAGAACCAATTGTTACAATTTTATCATAAACTTTGTAAGCGCGTGTCAAACCAATCATAATTCCACCGATACTATGACCAATTAAAAATTTTTCGTGATTGGGATAAAATTCTTCGATATATTGTGTCAAACCTAAAAAATCTTTGTCGGCCCAATCTGTAAAATGCACTTTAAAATCTTTTAACTTTTTGGGTTTAGAATCGCTGATTCCGCGATAATCAAACGAAAAAACCAAATATCCCTTATTAGCTAAATACGTTGCACATTTGGCATAAAAAGTTTGTTTAACACCAATTGCAGACGAAATGACAATTATTTTTTTGGTTGCGTTGTTTTCGCCAAAAGAGGTTACGGCAATTGGATATTTGTCGGAAGTTTCTAGTATGAATTTTTTCATTCTTTTTATTTGATAAGGTAAAAAATATACCTTTACAAGGTAAATCAATCTTATGAAAAAAATTATTTTAATTCTATTAATCTTATTCTCTTCAAAAATGTTTTCTCAACAATTAAAACCTGATAATGTGATTGGTTTTTGGAAATTACAAGAATCGGGCTTTTATGAAAATGGCAAAAAAGTGTCTAAAGAATTTGATGATTGTCGGTTAATGAGAAATTATACAATTTGGGATAATGGATATGCTATTTATAACTATGTAGAAGGAAGTAATGGCAATTGTTTTCCTAGTGAGCCTCGATTAACATTGTGGCGAATTGTTGATAATAGAATTCAATTTTACATTGATGATTATATTTTTGAGGATAGAATTGTGAAAATTAATCAAGATAAAACGATAACTTTTGAAACATATATTGATAAAAAAATTGTAGATTCTGATAAGAAATTTGAGAAAATAGCAAATACAATCAGTTATGATATTTTACGTAAACAATAAATAAAGAAAATAAGTTTTCAGGTTTATTTTTTATATTCACTTTACGTCATTCAAAATCTTTATTTTTACCACATAATTATTGAACCGAATGAAAAATATATTCAGCCTATTTTTAGCATCAATTTTATTGCTTTCAGTTTTTTCGTGCAAAGAAGACGATTCGTTGGCAATATCGCAAGATCAATTGTTGCGATCTGGAAAATGGCAATTGAAAGAAATTAGAAAAACGAAAGGGAATATAACGGAAACAGACAAGTTGTTGGCTTGTGAGCGACAGTCTACATTAGATTTTTCGGATGTTACGAATTATAATTCTAACATGTATAAAACCGAAAAAGGAAATTGTGTACAAGAACAAACGATAGGAACGTATGTGTATAATACGTCTAAAACAAAACGTTTGTTAACGATGTCTCTGAATGATACAACGTACAATTATTATGTGAAGCAGTTAGATCCAAAATATTTGATTTTGCAAGATACGTTGAGTAAAGTAGATACGATAAAGCTTCGTTTGCAAGTTTTTGAAATTGTAAAATAATAATGAAAATACCTTCAATCTTGGAAGGTATTTTTTATTCGAACATTTTTCGTGTAATAAAATCTTTGTCTAAACTCCAAGCGCGTGCAGGAGAATATTCACGTCCATAATAAATGATTTGAATATGTAATTTATTCCACAATTCTTTTGGAAATATTTTCTTCGCATCCTTTTCTGTTTCTCCAACATTTTTCCCTTTTGTCAATTTCCATAATTTCATCAAACGATGAATATGTGTGTCGACAGGAAAAGCTGGATGACCAAACCATTGTGACATCACAACCGAAGCAGTTTTGTGTCCAACGCCAGGTAATTCTTCTAATTCATCAAAACCTTCTGGAACTTCTCCATCGTATTTTTCGATTAAAATTTCGGATAATCGTTTGATGTTTTTGGCTTTTGTATTTGATAAACCAATTTCGCGGATATAATATTTTATTTCATCTACTTCTAATAACGACATTGCTTTTGCATTAGCAGCTTTCGCAAATAATTCGGGTGTTACTTGATTCACTTTTTTATCTGTTGTTTGGGCAGATAATAAAACGGCAATCAATAATGTAAAAGCATCTTGATGATCTAATGGAATAGGTGGAACTGGATATAATTTTTCCAATTCATCAATCACAAATTGGACGCGTTCTTTCTTTAACATCATAAGTTCTGAGACTTTTTGTGTAAAAATAATGAAACATCTTTAATTATGCTTTATGTATTACGAAATGCGAAGTTCGCTATTAGAAAATTGAAGTTCGAATATTTTTCGTAAGTTTTTAAATAACAGCTTTTCCTTTTTTTACCTTCATTTTAAAAAGTAAAGTTTAAGCGACTTATTTTGGCGTTATATAACATTACATTTGTAGTATAAATAAAAGATTAATTAGTTAAATCAGTTACGATTCAAGATTTAATCATTATTTTTACGAGAAGTTCTAAAGACAAATCAAGATGTTAAAAATAGGAGATAAAGTTCCAGATTTTAAAGGAATTGATCAAGATGGAAACGAAGTTTCGTACCATGATTTTGCAGGAAAAAAATTAGTCGTTTTCTTTTATCCAAAAGCAAGTACGCCTGGTTGTACAGCAGAAGCATGTGATTTGCGCGATAACGAAAATGCGTTGAAAGCTCAAGGTTATCATTTGGTTGGAATAAGTGCAGATTCTGTGAAAAGACAAAAGAATTTTGCAGAGAAAAACAATTTACTTTTTCCTTTGCTTGCAGACGAAAATCACGAAATTTTGAATGCTTTCGGCGTTTGGGGACCAAAGAAATTTATGGGACGCGAATTTGATGGAATTCATCGTACAACTTTCATCATTGATGAAAAAGGAGTGATTACAGATGTAATCGAAAAAGTGAAAACAAAAGAACACGCAAAACAAATTTTAGAAAAATAAAAAATAATATAATGAGCGATTTAGACAATAAAAAGAAAGCGTTACAGCTAATCTTAGATAAGATGGACAAAGCTTACGGGAAAGGAACTGTAATGCGTATGGGAGATTCGGCTGTTGATGATAAAATAGAAGTAATTCCTTCTGGATCTTTGGGATTAGATTTAGCGTTAGGAGTAGGAGGTTATCCTCGCGGACGTGTTATAGAAATCTACGGACCTGAATCTTCAGGTAAAACAACATTAACGTTACACGCTATTGCTGAAGCGCAAAAAGCTGGTGGTATCGCTGCTTTTATTGATGCTGAGCATGCATTTGACCGTTATTATGCAGCGAAATTGGGTGTTGATGTAGAAAACTTAATTATTTCTCAACCAGATAATGGTGAGCAAGCATTAGAAATTGCAGATAACTTAATTCGTTCGGGAGCGATAGATATTATCGTAATTGATTCTGTTGCGGCACTTACTCCAAAAGCGGAGATTGAAGGTGAAATGGGAGATTCTCGTATGGGATTACAAGCGCGTTTGATGTCTCAAGCTTTACGTAAATTGACAGGTACAATTAATAAAACGAAATGTACAGCGATTTTCATTAATCAATTACGTGAAAAGATTGGGGTAATGTTTGGAAATCCAGAAACAACAACTGGTGGTAACGCCTTAAAATTCTACGCATCTGTACGTTTGGATATCCGTCGTTCAACTCAAATCAAAAATGGAGATGAGGTAATCGGAAATCATTCGAAAGTAAAAGTGGTTAAAAATAAAGTTGCTCCTCCATTCCGTCAAGCAGAATTTGATATTATGTATGGTGAAGGAATTTCTAAAGTTGGAGAAATTTTGGATATGGGTGTTGAGAAAGGAATTGTAAACAAATCTGGTTCTTGGTATTCATACAATGATAGCAAATTAGGACAAGGTCGCGATGCTGTAAAAGAAGTATTGAAAGATAATCCTGAATTGGCAGAAGAAATTGAAGCTAAAATTGTCGCATTAATCAAAGGTGAGCCAGTAGATGGAAAACCATCAGTTGATAATCCAGCTGACGAAGCAGAATTATTTGCTGAAGATTAATTCGAAAGAATTTTTATATAATGATAAAAACCTCTCAATTTTGAGAGGTTTTTTTGTTATTTTGTATAATTAATAAAAAAGGCGTCCTCATCTCCAAATGAAATTCTTAAACTATTTTTTGTTAATATTTCGATATTTTCTATTTCAGTATCATTAGTGTTATTTTCTGTTAAGGTAATTCGTTTGTTTTTTAAACTCCATTTTCCTTCAGACGGGCTATGATAACAAGGGTCATTTCCTCCTCCTTCATAAAAATCATCAATAGCGTCCTAAATAAATTTAGGGCATAAAATATCCACCCACTTTAGTAGGATACAAGCTATAGTTGGACAAAATTTAAAATAGAACCCCTTGTTCCAATTTTGGAGGAGGTTTTTCTACTTCCTTTAGTGGATTATCAAGCCATTTTTGTAATTCAATCTTCACAAAAAGATTTAGTCTTATAAAAGCGACTAAATTGGATAAATGCCAATTGAATTTTGATTGCGCACGTAGTGCTTTAAGTATTAAAATAGTGATAAGCGCCGTCCATATTTGTATCATTACAGCGTTTTCCGAGGTTCCAACAAAGGTTTTTATATGTAAAAGTTGTTTTAAGTCTCTAAAGAATATCTCCACCATCCATCTACTTTTATAAAGCTCACTAATCGTATGAGCCGTCCAGGTAAACTGATTGGTAATAAGCTCTATGACTTGTTCGTTTTCTTGATCCCATACCGCTACACGCCTTAGTTTATTAGGGTATAGCTGTTTTGATTTTTCATTAGCCAAAGTAATGATTTCATCTTTCAGAACATTTTGATGCCTGTTCTTAGGTAATTCTAACTCCTTAATTGTCTCAAATTTCAAGTTATCCTTGTGTCTAATTACAAAGTATACTTGCTTGCTGTCCCAAATGTTTAACAGGCTAAAATCATTGTAAAATCGATCTGCAACAATAACACTACCCTTCAGCAAAGGAATGTCGTAAGCTCCTTTATTATCAGCTGTTTTACCATCGGTGATATTGATGTAAGCTGGTAGATTCCCATCAAAATCAAGAAGTGTATGCATTTTAACAGCTCCTTTGGTGGTCTTGTATTTTGCCCAATCAAAAATACTTAAGCATAGGGATATTGTGGTGGAGTCTAATAATAGGATTTTTGATTTTATGCGGAACTTTACCTGTTTAAACTTGGGGTGCTGTCCTAAACTTTGAAGCAAAGCAAAATAATATTCTTTAAATAGCTCATGGCTTCGGTTTTTATTCTGATAACTTATTGATGATTTAGAGGGCGCTTTAACTATACCAAGATGGTTTAGATTTCCCGTAGCAGATCGAAGGCCATTGCTTATATCACGAACAGACTTGCTACGTGCAAAATGACAAAATAGCATGGAAATCAAATGACTCCAACTGTCAAAACCTTTGTTGTGCTTATCCGTTTGCTTTTCGTTTACTAATTTTTTGAAATTTGAGCGGTTAAGTTTTGTTATTATCTGAGAAAACAATGTTATATTTACCATCAAGCGCGTGTTTTTTTTGGTGTCCAACTCAAAGATAATTTGAGATCCGAAATTTACGCGCTTTTTTTACGCTTTCTTTTAACGTTTAGGACGCTAATGAAAAATCATTATAATAAGTAAAATTTTTATTAAAAGTTATACTTGTTTTAGAATCACATTCATTGTATTCTTCAATTATTTCTTTTCCATTCAAATAATATCCAGAGTTTTTAATCTGCCATTTACCAATTAATAATTCTTCATGCGATTCTACATTAGAATCATCATCGTTATTACAAGATGCGAAAAATGTAGTCGCTGAAAGTGTAGCAAATAATAATAGTTTTTTCATAAGTTATTTTTTTGATTGGCAATAATATGAAAAATGATATTAATTAAACGTTTTTAAGTATTTATAATAAAAAAAACACTTCTGTAGAAGTGGTTTGTCATGTTGAATTTATTTCAACATTGTATACTGTTTATGATGAGAATCTGAAACGAGTTCAGAATATTCATATTTATTATTTAAATAGTAAAACTTTTAATAATAAAAAAAGACAATCAAATTGATTATCTTTTTTGCTCCTCCTCTTGGGCTCGAACCAAGGACCCTCTGATTAACAGTCAGATGCTCTAACCAACTGAGCTAAGGAGGAAAATCCGATATTTTAAAATTTTATTTTTAAGTCTTTGTTTGACATTTCACTAAAAAAGCTCCTCCTCTTGGGCTCGAACCAAGGACCCTCTGATTAACAGTCAGATGCTCTAACCAACTGAGCTAAGGAGGAATGTTGCTTAATTGTGGGTGCAAATATAGAAGTATTTTTTACACCCACAAAAAATATTTTAAATTTTATTTAAAAATCATATTCACAATATCGTTTCCGAAGATGAATACCATTAATCCTAAGATAATTACAACGCCAACCATTTGTGCTTTTTCTAAAACTTTTTCACTTGGTTTTTTACCTGTGATCATTTCATAGATGGCAAAAACAGCATGTCCACCGTCCAAACCTGGAATTGGTAATAAGTTAATAAATGCTAACCAAGCAGAAATCATTGCCGTAAATGACCAGAAAAATAACCAGTTCCATTCTTTTGGCATTTGTTTTACCATTCCAATTGGTCCAGCAACTTGCTTACGACCGTCTTTTACTTGGAACAATGTCCCAATTCCACGAACTTGCGTTGCAATCGCTTCAAATGGCTCTACAATTCCTTTTGCGATTCCTTCACCAATTGTATAATCTTCCTTAGAAATTAATGAATCTAAATATGCTGTTGATCTTAGGAATCCAATGCTTCCATCTTTATCTACATTTACCATCAACTCTACAGGCTCGCCTTTTCTTTCAACACTTAAAGAAACTGTTTTTCCTTTGTATTCTTTTAATTTATTTGTTAAATCTGAAAATAGAGGTGTTGTGAAACCATCAATAGCAATTACTTTATCATCTTTTAATAAACCTGCTTTTTGTGCTGCACTATTCTCAACAACAGAATCCACAACGGTTGGCATTTGAGGAATAAAGAAAGCGCCTTTAGCGTTTAAAATTTCAGTTCTGAAATCTTCTGTAATTGGTAAAGAAACTTCTTTTCCTTGACGTTTTACATCTAAAGTTTCACCACCCAACAAGGCTTCTTTTCCTATTTCATTTAATGCTTGATATTTAACACCATTTACACCAACTGGAATATCACCTTTTTGCAAGCCGAATTTAGTTTGCGTTGCATTCGCTTCGATTCCATATTGCATTTTGTTTACATCAACAAAGCTTTTTCCTTGAGAAATGAATAAAATAGTATAAATAATCATCGCTAAAATGATATTTACAATAATACCTCCTAACATGATGATTAATCGTTGCCAAGCTGGTTTTACACGGAATTCCCACGGTTTTGGCTCTTGTTTCATTTGTTCCAAATCCATGCTTTCGTCAATCATTCCCGAAAGTTTTACGTATCCTCCAAGAGGCAACCAACCGATACCGTAAACAGTATCACCAATTTTCTTTTTCCAAATGGCAAATTTCACATCGAAAAAACAAAAGAAACGTTCAACACGAACGCCAAACCATCGCGCTGTTACATAATGTCCTAGTTCGTGCAACATTACTAAAAGCATCAAACTAAGCATTAAGGTAGCTATCTGTATTAACATATTGTTTTAAATTTATTTATGTTCTAATTTTATTAAACGATTACAAAATTAATCGAATTTATTTATCAAAGCGGTTTATTTTTTCCATTCTAAGGTTTCTAACAATTTTTTTACATCTTTTTTGATGTAATCAACTGCTGGAGCTAAAGAATCGGGTTTTGGTTGAGTTTTGAAATAAACCGAACCTGCTAAAAAATTCTTTACACTATCCGTCGCATGAAACTGAATATTAATCGCTGATTCTCCTCCTAATTCATACATAGTACCAAAAACCTTTTTTTCTGGAAAAGAAAATTCTTGTGGCGAGATAAAACTGGCTTTAACCGTCTGTTCTTGCACAAAACTCTCACTTTCTTTTATTTGAACGATTAAATCTTGTGGAGACTGAACTGGAAAATATGTCAGGTAAATTGTCGCTTTCATTCGTGGATAAACAATATTGAAAGAGTTTGGTTTTTTGCCCACTACGACCTTTCCAAAGTTTGAATATTGGAAAGTATAAGGTACATTTTCTTTGAAAGACAGATAAGTTTGTTGCGGATATTCGAGGCGAACTTGTCCTAAAGGTTTGGCAACTTCCTCGCTTTTATTGCACGACACAAAAAAAATAGCACTACTACATAATGCTATTATAGTTTTAAAATTCATTGTATAACGTAAAACGTTAAATTTTGTAAAATTCATTTAATTTTTTAATTTCTAAAAAGGCAAATCGTCTTCTCCTTCATCTATAAAAGGTGGCTCGACAACTGTTGTGTTTTGTTGACTTTGCTGAACTTTGTTCTGATCATTTTGCATGGCTTGACGTTGTTCATTGTCAATTTTTGGTGTCAAAAACTCGATTGAATTTGCTACGATCTCTGTTGTATAACGCGTTTGTCCGTTATCGTCCCATTTGCGTGTTTTGATGCGTCCTTCAACAAAAACTTTATCTCCTTTTTTCAGATAACGATCACATAATTCTGCCAATTTATTGCGTGTCACAATATTGTGCCATTCTGTTTCTGTAATTCGTTCTCCTGTTCTCGAAATGTAAGATTCTGTCGTTGCAATAGGAAATCGTCCAATACAATTTTGTTCATCGAAATGATGCAATTTTACATCATCACCCAAATTTCCGATCAAAAGTACTTTATTCGTTGTTCCATTCATAGTTGTAATAGGTTTTTAGTGGCTTGTTACTTACAAAGTTAATCCAAATAATGTTTATTTATAAATTTTTCTATTGGTTTTGGCAGCGGATAATGTTCGAGATCATTTAAAGCAATCATTTCAAAATCATTTTCGGCTTTCAAATTTGTTATATCTATTAAAGATACATTTAATTTCCAATATTTTATAAATAAATTTTGATGCGACAAAATATGTTTCTCCTCTTCGATAAAAGTTAGATTATTTTCAAGATTTTGATCTAAAATCCAACCTTTATCCAACAAGTCAGTTTCGGTTTCTATTTTTGGAAAAGTGAATAAATTTTTCCAAACATCATTTCCAATTCGTTTAGACAAGGCAATTTTATCTTCATTTTCGATGAGAATAAAATGTAAAAAACGATTCGAAACTTTTGTCTTTTTCAATTTTATAGGCAATTCGTTGACTTTATTTAATCGAAGCGCTTCACAAGACTCATTAAGTGGACAAATTTCACACTTTGGCTGTTTTGGTGTACAAATTGTTGCACCCAAATCCATTACCGCCTGATTAAAATCACCTGGACGTTTTTTATCAATGATTTCTAAACCCAAATCCCAGAAAATCTTCTTTGTTTTTGGCGAACTTATATCATCTGTAATATTAAAATATCGCGCAAAAACTCGAAACATATTTCCGTCTACAGCAGGTACATTTTCATTATATACAATAGATGCAATTGCAGCTGCAGTGTAATCTCCTACGCCTTTTAGCTTTTTTAAATCTTTGAAATTATTCGGAAATTGTCCATTTAACTCATCAGCAATCGTCTTTGCTGTGAAGTGTAAATTTCTGGCACGGGAATAATAACCCAGTCCTTGCCAGAGTTTTAGGACTTTTTGTTCGTCGGCATTTGCCAAATCGAAAATAGTCTCAAATTCTTGTATGAAATTATTGTAAAATTTCATACCTTGGTCAACCCTTGTTTGTTGGAGAATAATTTCCGACAACCAAATGTGAAATGGGTCTTTTGTATGACGCCAAGGTAAATCTCGTTTATTTTTGTCAAAATATGACAAAATCAGATAGTTGAAGTTCATAAAAACTGAAAAAATCTTTTTTTGTTGGGATACTATCGTTATATTTGCACCCGCTTTCAAATTTAAGAATAATAAGAGGAATTATGACAAAGGCAGAAATAGTAAATAACATTTCAGGTAAATTAGGACTTGAAAAGAGCGATACTCAAAGAGTGGTAGAATCGTTTATGGAGGAGGTGATTAAATCATTAGTAGAAGGAGAAAATGTATACTTAAGAGGATTTGGTTCTTTTACTATTAAAACTAGAGCTGAAAAAACAGGTAGAAACATTACAAAAGGTACTTCTATCATTATCCCAGCACACAACGTTCCTACATTTAAACCAGCTAAGACTTTCATCGAAGATGTAAAGACTAGCGAAGCAAACGTAATCAAATAACAATAAAATAATTGTATCATGCCAAGCGGAAAAAAACGTAAAAGACATAAGGTAGCGACGCACAAACGCAAAAAACGTCGTCGTCTTAACAGACACAAAAAGAAAAAATAATTAGTAGCTAAGCTATTAATAATTTAGTCTTTTTACAAGATAGCACTTTTCAATGGAAATTTTGGAAAGTGCTTTTATCATTTTTAAAAACATAATTTTTTGATGAGTAAAGAATTAGTGATTTCAGCCTTAGCTGATCAAGTACGCATCGCAGTTTTAGATGAAGGTCGCTTGATGGAATTTCATCAAGATACTGCAAATGATGGCTTTGCAGTTGGCGACATTTACTTGGGTAAAATCAAAAAATTAGCTCCTAGTTTAAATGCAACCTTTGTTGACATTGGTTATTCGAAAGATGCATTTTTACATTATCATGACTTAGGTCCACAAATACGTTCGTCAAATGCGTACAACAAAATTGTAGCATATGGCACGTACAAAACCGAAAAATTGAAGAACTTCCGTATGGAAGAACCGATTGACAAAGATGGACAAATTACAGAAATCTTTGCTCCAGGTGATTCCGTTTTGGTTCAAATTACAAAAGAACCAATTCATACGAAAGGACCAAGAATTACTTCTGAAATTTCAATTGCTGGTCGATATTTAGTTTTAGTTCCATTTTCGGAACGTGTTTCGATTTCGCAAAAAATCAAACAAAAACCAGAACGCGATCGTTTAATCAAAATTTTAGAAGGTTTAACACCAGAAGGCTTCGGAGTTATTATCAGAACAGTTGCCGAAGAGAAGAATGCAGAAGAATTACAAGCAGATTTGGCTTATTTGTTAAACAAATGGTCTCAAATCTTCAAAAATCTTCAAAAAAAGAAAGCGCCAGCTAAAATTCTTAGCGAAATGGACAGAGCTTCTTCTATTTTGAGAGATAATTTTAATGATGATTTTATTAAAATTTCTGTTGATGATGATGAATTAGCTGACGAAATGCGCGAATATTTGGAAGTTATTGCACCAGATAAAATTAATTTGGTAAAAGAATACGACGATCCATTTGTTCCAATTTTTGAGAAGTTTAATGTCGAAAGACAAATTAAACAAGCTTTTGGTAAAACGGTAACTATTCCACAATCTAAAGGTGCATATCTTGTGATTGAACATACAGAAGCGTTACACGTAATTGATGTGAATTCGGGAAATATTTCTCGTAATTCTAAAAATCAGGAAGATTCAGCTTTTGCCGTAAACAAAATTGCTGCTTCTGAAATTGCACGTCAGTTGCGATTACGTGATATGGGAGGAATTGTTGTGGTCGATTTTATTGACATGACGGATGTAGAACATAAAAAAGAATTGTTCGAGCATCTGAGAGCTGAAATGGCGAAAGATAAAGCAAAACATAAGATTTTGCCACCAAGTAAATTTGGATTGATTCAGATTACAAGACAACGTGTTCGCCCAGAGGTGAATTTTGTTACAACTGAAGAAAATCCTAACCAAGAATCGAATGAAGTTGAAGCACCTATCGTTACAATTGATAAAATTGAACAAGTGCTCTTGAATATCCTTGATAGAAAAGATAAGGATTTACGAAAAATGTCGTTGCACGTGCATCCTTTCGTAGCTGCTTATTTACAACATGGATTGCCAAGCATTCAGATGAAATGGTTTTTTAAGCATAAAAAGTGGATTAAGATTGTACCAAGAGATGCGTACAAATACTTACAATTTAATTTCTTGGACAAAGATCATAATACACTTTACAACGAATCAAATTAAGAAAAACCTCGCAATTGCGAGGTTTTTTGTTTTATATTCGTTACACAACAAAATACTATGAAAAAAATATTCCGAATTCTTCTCAAAACTTTAGAAGCTTTAGTTTTACTAATTGTGGTGTATTTACTTGCAGTAGTTTTGCTGCCATTAATTCCAGTAAACAAACAAAAAGAGAAGTCTAATGATCAAATCACAGCGTATATTTTGACAAATGGCGTACATACGGATATTGTGGTTCCAGTAAAATCTGAAGCGATTGATTGGTCGACTTTTGTACCTTTCTTGGATACAAAATCGAAAAAAGAATACAAATATATTGCCTTTGGTTGGGGTGATAAAGGTTTCTATTTGGATACACCGGAATGGAAAGATCTTAAATTCTCTACAGCTTTCAACGCTGCGTTTTGGTTAGGAGATTCGGCGATGCATACTACTTTTTATGATAATATGACGATAGATGACAATTGTAAAAAAGTTGATTTGAGTGTAGAAGAGTATCAAAAATTAATTGTTTACATCAAGCAATCATTTGATTTGGATCTAAATAACAAAGTCGAATTAATAAAAACAGATGCTGTTTATGGAGATAGTGATTCGTTTTACGAAGCAAAAGGAAGTTATAGTTTATTTTTTACGTGTAATACGTGGGCTGCAAGCGCGTTAAAAGCAGCAAATAAAGAAGCCCCCTTGTGGACGGCAACACAACAAGGAATTTTTCGTCATTATGAATAATTTTTTTAAATTATTTCTGATTCATTTTCAAAGAGTTGTCTATTAATGCGACTTGTAGAACGAAAAAAAATACTTTTAAGATTTGGAAGTAATAAAATTTGCTCTATATTTGCAACACAATATCGATAACGATACTCCTCCTTAGCTCAGTTGGTTAGAGCATCTGACTGTTAATCAGAGGGTCCTTGGTTCGAGCCCAAGAGGAGGAGCAAAAAAGACAATCAATTTGATTGTCTTTTTTTATTTCACAAATATTTAACATTTCCTCACACAACCATTCACCTAACTTTTGCATCTTACTAATAGAAAAACAAATAAAATCAGATTAGTATGAAATTTAGAAAAGTATTTAGCGTTTTAGCATTATTAATGGTTATGGTAACATTCGCACAAAAAAATATGAAAATAGATTATTCAATGTATCCAAAAGCAAAAGATGGATATGAACAGAAAATTATCACTTTAAAACCACAAGCCAATGAAGAAAACTATTTAGTTGAAATATTTGCTGGGAAAAAAACAAAGGTTGATTCTTGTAATCAATTTTTCTTAAGTGGAAATTTTGATCAAAAAACTGTTGATGGTTGGGGTTATGATTATTTTAATTTCGAAACTGATGGAAATATATCAGGAACTTTAATGGGATGTTTTGACAATAAATCTGTCGAAAAAATTGTACATGCTCAATCTTTGCAGACGAGTTACAATAGCAAATTACCAATCGTAGTTTACGTACCAAAAGGCTATACTTTAGAATATAGAATTTGGAAAGCAGATGAAAAACTTAACATAGTTAAGTAATATTTATAGTTGTTAATTGAAAAAGCTCGAGAAATTCTCGAGCTTTTATATTTTAATGAAATACCAATTGCGTAATCGTGTAAATAACCAAACCAACAAGTCCACCAACCAGCGTCCCGTTAATCCGAATAAATTGCAAATCTTTTCCAACTTCCAATTCTAGCTTTTCGCTCAATTCTTTTCCTTCCCATTTATCAACCGTATTACTAATCAAGCTTTCCATTTCTTTGACATTTCGTAAAATCATACGGTAAATAAAATGACGCACCCAACCATTAATTTTATCAATCATTTCTTGGTTATCGTTCAAATTTTCGGTTAACTTTTTAATGTTTTTCTTAATGTAAACTTGCATTGCAGAATTTTCATCATCAAAACTTTCGGTCAGATTTTGTTTAATCGCCAACCACAAATCCAAAGCATAATCATTCAATCGTTCTTTTGTGATAAAATCATCTCGAAGCGATTCTAACCTAAATTTCCAATCGGGAGATTCTTTTATATTCTGAATATTTTCTCGGATAATTCGTTCGATATTATGACGAACTGGATGTTCTTTATCTTCTTCAACCTCATCCAAAAAACTCACCACGCCTTCTACTACTCCTTTCGATATTTTTTTACCAGCAAAAAATGAAATCACAGGATGTTTTTCGTTTAATTTATCTTTAATAATCAAATCACTTTCTAAGATATATTCTTTCGCTTTTGGAATAATTGCTTCTAAAATTTCGTTGTGTTTTTCCTTTTCTAAAATATACTCTAAACTTGATGATACTAATTCAGGTAAATCAAACTGTTTTAAAATTTCATCACCTTTCAAGGTTATAAAATCAACGACATCTTTATCATCTAAGTCTTTGACAATTTTCTTGGAGAAATTAATCAACTCTTCTTGCAACATTTCTTGATTAGCAGGTTTATTCAACCAATCTGCTGCATATTTTACAACTTCTAATTTCTCGATATATGGACGAATTGTAGATGGCGTCAAAAAATTCTCAGTTACAAACTGTCCTAAATTATCTCCGATTGCATTTTTACTATTTTCGATCAGATTTGTATGCGGAATTTTAAGTCCAAGCGGATATTTGAACAAAGCTGTAACCGCAAACCAATCGGCAAGCGCACCAACCATCGCTGCTTCGGCAAATGCTTCCACATATCCGATCCATTTCACAGGTGAATGTTGACTTAGATAAACCATCAAAAAGTAAATAAAAGCCATCAAAATGAATAATCCTGTCGCAATAGCTTTATGTTTTTTGAGGTTTTGTATTTTCTGAAGTTCCGTCATAAAAGTGTTTTGAAAATTTGTTGCAAAAATTTAGCCAATCAAAAAAGCGGAGAATTCTCCGCTCAAATTTTTGTGTTTTTGATTTATTTACTTTCCTGAAAAACCAATAATGCAACATTTGCACTCGATAATAATCGTTGGCTATGATTGATTGTAAATAATCTTTCGAAAGACGATAATTCACGGTGAACAACACCTAAAACATCGATGTTGTTTTTTGTACAATAATTGATTAAACCATCTTCTACATCTTTACTCGGTTCAATTGTAATCATCGCTTCAGGATATTCTTCTTCCCATTCTTTTTTCACGCTTAACATTTGTGGAGTAATCGATTTATCATCAACATGTACAATGTTCAACAATTTATCGTAACGTTTTGTCACTTCTTCCATTTGCGATAAAGCTTTTGCTTCTTTTTGATTGAACAATGTAGCGTAAGCAAAATTTCTTTCTTCTTTAAATTTTACATTATTTGGAACAACCAACACAGGTGCAGGCGAATTGTTAATGACATTTACCGTGTTAGAACCAAAAAACTTTTTGCCTAAACTATTTTGTCCATTCGTTCCCATCACCACGTATTGTATATCTTCTTTGTTGATAATATCCAAAATCATCAACAACAAATCGCCAACAACCAAAGAACTCTCTATTTTAACGTGTTCAAGATTATTTTCTTTTGCAATATTCTTAAGTTTATTGATATAATTTTCGAAATTTTCTTCTGTAACTTCAAGATAATTTTTAAGATTTGATTGTACCGAGACTAACTTAATATTAGTTTTGAGAACTTTTGCAAGGTTTAACGCATACAAAAAAGCATTGTTCGCTGTTTCCGAAAAATCGGTTGGAAATAATATTTTAGCCATAATAATTAAATTCTAGAATAGATTGTTCTATAAATTTACAACTAAAATTTAGGTAAAGCCACAAAAAAAGTCTTGATTTCTCAAGACTTATCTATTTTTTAACCGTTTTTAATAACCAAAACGACGCAAATCATTCTCTTTGCTTCTCCAGTCTTTTCGCACTTTCACGAAAAGTTTCAAGAATACTTTTTTATCAAAGAATTTCTCTAACTCTTCTCTTGCTTCTTTTCCTACTTTCGATAAAGACTCTCCTTTATGTCCAATAATAATTCCTTTCTGAGAGTCACGCTCAACAAAAATTTCAGCTTCGATAGAAATTAAATTCAAATCTTCTTTGAAACGTTCTGTAACTACCTCAACAGAATATGGAATCTCTTTTTGATAGTTTAATAAAATCTTTTCGCGAATTACTTCATTTACAATAAAACGCTCCGAACGGTCTGTTAATTGATCTTCTGGATAATATTGCGGACCTTCTGGAATAATTGCTTTGATCTTATTAATCAACAAATCTACATTCACGTTTTCTTTTGCCGAAATAGGTAAAATCTCTGCTTTTGGTAATAATTCGTGCCAATATTCTACTGCTTCATTTAATCGATCTGGCGTAGCTGTATCAATTTTATTCAATAATAAAATAATTGGTGTAGATGTTTTTTGCAGACGTTCGAAAACTTGTTCATTTTTCAATCGTTTTTCTCCAATTTCTACAACATAAAGAATCACATCAGCATCCACCAACGATTCATTTACTGCATCCATCATTTTTGTTTGCAGTTCATAAGCAGGATCCAAAACACCAGGCGTATCCGAAAATACAATCTGATAATCTTCTCCCGTTAAAATACCTTTGATACGATGACGTGTAGTTTGCGCTTTGTGTGTTGCGATAACCAAACGCTCTTTCATCAACATATTCATCAAAGTAGATTTTCCAACATTTGGATTTCCTATGATATTTACAAAACCGGATTTAAATTTCTTTTCGTCTGACATTCTACAAATTTAGTGATTTTTATAATATTATTTCAGATTAATATGTTGAAGAAAAGATTAATATTCTAATGAAATTTTAATTTCATAAAATTGATTTTGGTCTGTATTTTGAATAATTCTAATTAAGTTCAAAAAAATATGACGAAAGTTATGGTTTATTGAAAAATATGATTAATTTCATACATGTGTTATGGAAGATTAAATTAACCAAAATTTAAAAAAATGATGAAAGCAGAACTTATCGAAAAAGAAGAAGTAAGAAACTATAAATTTTTAGACGCGCCAAAAGACGAAGTAACGGTAGAGGCAAACAAATTGAATGGCGCAGTAAGATTAGGAAACGAATTCAAATCGAAAGCATATATTACATTTCAAACAGATCAAGGTCCTAAAAAAATTGAGACAACTGTTTGGTCTGTTACGGATAAATTTCTACAAATTAAGAATGGAGTTTTGATTCCGTTAAAATCTTTAATTGATATTCAATACTAAAAATTGTTTATTGCTTAAATTAAAAAAGGGATACGACGATGTCGTATCCCTTTTTTAATTAATTATTTTTATTGGATTCTTTCAGCAATCTAATTAACTCTGCACGTATAGCAGCTTTATCATTACTTTTCGGAAAATCTCCGATAAAAAATGTTTGTTGCGGAACTTCATAAGGTTCTAATTCACTTTTTGGAATATCAACATGTTCTGCAAATCGACTTTCTATTACCAAAGAAATTACATCTTCTGTAGATCCTTTTTTCGGAAAAGCAATCACAATAAAGTTATAATCGATATATGGTTTTAATTTTTCTTCAATCAATTCTAAATTCACCACATCTTTCCTATTCAACTTACATTCATTTCCAGAAATCCATCTAAACTTTTTCTGATCATCCGAAACAACAGCCTGTCTATATAAATTTAGTGATTCTTTTTCGTAAGGCGAATTCAAGACTAAATTACCTTTTTCATCTTCCGAAAGTTCTATTTTATCTAAAACTGTATAATCTGTTTCATCTATTTTTTTTACTGCAATTGGAAATCCATTCGCGGTAAAAACTTGATAAAAACTGGTTTTCGTTTGATCATTCAATTTACTTTTCAAATCATTTGACAAATCATCACTTTCGATTGCAATTTTTTCGATTCTAGCCAAATCTTCAAAAGAATTTTCAATCTGTTTCTTTGTCAAATAAGCATAATTTAATGCGTATCCTATTTCGTCTTGACTTTCGTCTGTTAATGGAATCTTCACTTTATCCGAATCTTCATGACAATACAAATCAAAACCTCCTTCTATGGCTTGAACCAATGAAATTTCTCCTTCATTTTCTAAAACCGATGAACTTAAAAGTGTAGAATCTCCTTTTTTCAATCCTAAAAAATTGTTTAACGAATGAAACGTTTCATTCACAAATCGAGGATCAAAATTCGATACATAAACATTATCTTCTCTCGAATAATGAAAATTAACTTTTTCTTCTTTTGAATCGATCTTTTTCATCAAATCAAAAATATCATTTTGCCATTGAAAGGTATTTTTATCCTGAAATTCACTTAAAATCTCTGGAATGTTTTTATTGTTAAAATCTAACTTCATAATAATTACTTTTGTGTGTTTTTAATTTACTGATAATCAAACTAAATCAATAATTTTACCAAAAAACTCGATTAAAATGTTTTTTCAACTTTTTGTCAACAAAAGTTGAAAAAAGCAGTTTCAAAAATTGGTGATTTTATAAAATTTAATAGATAATTATTTATCTTAGCAAGATGAATCACAAAACAGATTTTTCGAATTTAAGATTTAAACGAAATCTAAATTCTAATCCATCACATATAGAGTCATTTGAATTAGATAGTTTACAAGTCAAAAGTGATTACAATTACGATGATGTAAAAAATCTGAAACAGATTAACTTTTTACCCGGAGTTGCCCCATATTTACGCGGTCCTTATACGACAATGTATGTTCGTCAACCTTGGACAATTCGCCAATATGCAGGTTTTTCTACTGCAGAAGAATCGAATGCTTTTTATAAAAGAAATTTAGCTGCTGGTCAGAAAGGGCTTTCTGTTGCCTTTGATTTGGCTACTCACCGCGGTTACGACTCAGATCATGAACGTGTTGTAGGAGATGTAGGTAAAGCTGGCGTTGCGATAGATTCTGTAGAAGATATGAAGATTTTGTTCAATGAAATTCCATTGGATAAAATTTCGGTTTCGATGACAATGAACGGAGCTGTTCTTCCTATTTTAGCTTTTTACATTGTAGCTGCAGAAGAACAAGGTGTTTCGCAAGATCAACTTTCTGGTACAATTCAGAATGATATTTTGAAAGAGTTTATGGTGCGTAATACATACATTTATCCGCCAACTCCTTCAATGAAAATTATTGCAGATATTTTCGAATATACTTCTCAAAAAATTCCTCGCTTCAATTCGATTTCTATTTCGGGTTATCACATGCAAGAAGCTGGAGCTACGCCTGTTTTGGAAATGGCTTATACTCTTGCAGATGGTTACGAATATGTAAAAACTGGTTTGGAAGCAGGATTGAAAGTTGATGATTTTGCTCCTCGTTTATCATTTTTCTGGGCGATTGGAATGAATTTCCCTCAAGAAATTGCAAAAATGAGAGCTGCTCGTATGTTATGGGCAAAATTGATGCAAGAATTTGAGCCTCAAAATAAAAAATCATTAATGTTGAGAACGCACTGTCAGACTTCTGGTTGGAGTTTAACAGAGCAAGAACCTTATAACAATATTGGTCGTACAGCGATAGAAGCGTTAGCTGCTGCTTTAGGAGGAACGCAGTCTTTGCATACCAATGCGTTGGACGAAGCAATTGCTTTGCCAACAGATTTCTCGGCTCGTATTGCGCGTAATACACAAATCATTTTACAAGAAGAAACTCAAATTTGTAGAACGGCTGATCCTTTTGGAGGAAGTTTTATGATTGAATCTTTGACAAATGAAATGGCAAATCAAGCGTGGGAATATATACAAGAAGTTCGCGAATTAGGTGGAATGACACAAGCAATTGAAGCTGGAATTCCAAAAATGCGTATTGAAGAAGCTGCTGCAAAAAAACAAGCCAAAATTGACTCTGGTGAAGTCGCAATTGTTGGTGTAAATGCTTATCGCTCGAAATTAGAACAACAAGAGTTCGAAATTTTAGAAGTTGACAACACTGCTGTTCGTCAAAAACAAATTGATCGATTAAATCAAATTAAAGCGGAGCGTAACAGCGAAGCTGTAAAAGATATTTTAGCACAATTAACAAAAGCTGCTGAAACAGGCGAAGGAAATTTATTAGAATTATCTATCGAAGCGGCTCGTCGTCGTGTTACTTTAGGTGAAATTTCTGATGCATTAGAAGCTGTTTTTGGTCGTCATAAAGCAATTACAAGAGGAATTCAAGGAGTTTATGCTATGGAAGCAGGTAAAATGAATAAATTTGAGGAAGCTCGTAATTTAGCTGACGAGTTTGCCGAAGAAGATGGACGCCGTCCTCGTATTATGGTAGCTAAAATGGGACAAGATGGTCACGATCGTGGTGCGAAAGTCGTTGCAACCTCTTTTGCGGATATGGGATTTGATGTGGATATTTCTCCATTGTTCCAGACGCCAGCAGAAGTTGCGAAACAAGCTGTAGAGAATGATGTTCATATTTTAGGAATTTCTTCTTTGGCTGCAGGACACAAAACGTTGGTTCCGGAAGTTGTAAAACAATTGAAAGAATTAGGTAGAGACGATGTTTATATCGTAGTCGGAGGTGTTATTCCGCGTCAAGATTATGATTATCTTTATCAAAATGGTGCAGATGCAATCTTTGGTCCAGGGACAAACTTGGCGGAATGTGCCTGCGAAATTTTAGAGAATTTATTGAAATCTTATAAATAAATCTATTTTAGTATGAGTATTCCTGTCTATTGACAGGAATATTTTTATATTTATACCACACAAACCTTAAAGCGAAATGAATAAAACTCTTCGAAATATTATCTTAATCATCTGTACAATTTTTATTATATGGTTTATTGGATACTTTCTGATTGGAGATTTTATCAGTTTAGAATTCGCGAATCATGATTTTGCGAAACTATTTCCAAAGCTTTTAACATTTGCTGCGGCAGTTAGTATTTATGTACTTTTTCTACTTTCTATCAAAAAGAAAGACGGATGGAGTTTTATGAATGTGATGAAATTTATCTTTGGAATTATCTTCGGATTTCTTCCACTTCTAACCTTCGAATATTATAGTATTGGAAGTTGTACAAATTGGAAAATTGATAAAAAAATTCAAAAAACGCTTTATAAATCCAATTCTTCTGATTCAGAAAAAATTGTTTTAATCGAAACATTTTGTCCTGAATCTAACCTAAAAACAACTCAGGTAAAGCGAATTGTAGAAATTACACCTCTTTTTATCACAACTTCTGAAATTGATCTAAATAAAATTTCGGATAAAAGTTGGAAAAAACTTTAATCAAAATTAAACTTTGCTCAAAATTTGATGTCTAACAGATGAAGAAACCAATTCATCTCATGACAAAATATATTCTATCATTTCTTTTTAGTTTGATTACAATTTTTTCTTTTGCACAAGAAAAAGTCACAATTACAGGAAAAGTAACGGATGTGCTTAATTTTCCTTTAACTGATTCTGAAGTTATTTTAGGCAACAAAGTCGATTCTGCACAAATTTCTACTACATCTACAAATGATGATGGTACGTTCAAAATTGAAGTTAATCTACAAGATAAACCTGTTTATTTAATCATTGATGATCCTTTAGAAGGCGTTTTCAAACAAAGTTTCGAATCCATCAAAAACAATATTGATCTTGGAATAATTATCATTAATCCGATGATTTATGATTTAGATGAGGTTGTGGTAACAAATGTGGAACCTATTGTTGTAAAACAAGATACAATCGAGTATAATGCTGATTCTTACAAAGTAAAACCGAATGCAAATTTGGAAGCTTTGTTGAGAGAATTACCAGGTTTTGAGATGGATGACAGCGGAAATATTACGGTAAATGGAAAAGATGTTAATGAGATTTTGATTGATGGTGAACCATTTTTTGGAACGGACGGAAAAGTTGCGTTAGAAAATTTACCTGTAGATATTATCAAAAAAATTCAGGTTTCGGATTATAAAACGAAAAATGAAAAATTCTCTGGGGAACGTTCGAAATCGAATAAGTCTTCGCTAAATATTACCTTGAAAGAAGATAAAAAAAAAGGTTATATGCTCAAAGCCACGGCGGGTTATGGAACGGATAATCATTACGAAGGCAATTTGATGGCGAACTATTTTAAAGATAAAAAGAAAATTAGTTTGATTGGTTCTTCGACAGATATTGCAGCTTCTGGAATGACAAGCGGTGAAGGTTCGCGTGGTCGTGGTGGAATGGGAAGAAGAGGTTCTGATGGTGTAATAACAAATACTTCAATTGGATTGAATTATAACGATCAATTAACTGATAATTTGAAAATTGGAGCTGATTATCGTTTGAATCATTCCTTTACGAAAAACGATCAATATCAACATGTAGAAAACTTTTCTCCAAAAAATATTTATACTTCTGATGCGAATTCTAAAACTAAAAGTGAAACGTATGGTCATAATTTTGGAACAAATTTAGAATGGACGAAAAACAATACAAAAATTTATTTTTATCCATCGTTTAGTAATTCTTCGTCTACAAATTCATCAATTTCGGATAGTAAAACATATTCAGATTTGGGTGATTTGAGAAATCAAATGAATCAAACTTCAAATGGAAAATCAAGCTCGAATACATTTAATACATTATTATCACTTAATCAGAAATTCAAAAATAAATCTTATTTAGACTTTAATTCAAGTATTTCGATTGGTAAAACAGATCGAAATTCGTTCATCAATTCGACAACTTTATATACAAATGATACTATTGCGGATATTTATAGAAACATCAATGAGAAAAATATTTCGAAAAATAATCAATACAATTTTGATGTAAAATATACGTATCCAATTACAGATTCTTTGAAAATCGCCGTTGGTTCTGCTTATAATTTAACCGATTCTGAAACCAATAATAGAACGTGGAATTATAATGATGTAACGGGAGAATATGACAATTTGAACAATGATTTGACGCGTTTTTATTCAACCAAATTGAATGAATTTAATCCGTATGCTCAATTATTATTGAACAAAAATAAAATTTCGGCAACAGTTCGTTTTGGAGCAAACATCTACAATCAACAAAATTTTGGAACGTTTAAAGCAGATGATTACAGCTCAACTCAGAACAAAACTTTACCAGATATTTCGGGAAATATTCGTTATCAAAACGGAAACAACTCACTTTCCTTAATGTATAATTATCAGACAAGTTTGGCTTCGACATCACAAGTTTTACCAATTTTAGACGAAACTGATCCGTTAGATGTTTTCAAAGGTAATCCAGATCTTGATCCCAATAAAGCACATCGAATCAATTTGATGTTTAGCAATTTCGATCGTAAAACTCGTCAAGGATTTAATGCTAACTTAGGTTATACGTACAACGAATCAAATATTGTGAATTACACAGAAATGGATTATTCGATTTATAAACGAACAACAACATATGAAAATGTAAAAGGAAATTATCGTCTGAATGGTAACTTTTTCTTTAATAAACAATATCAAAAAGGGATCAATAAATTTAGAGTAAATGTAGGAATGTCGGCGAGTTATGCTTTAACGCAAGGTTTTAGAGATGCGGTGAAATATGAGCAATACAATACAACTTTATCACCTACATTGAGATTAAACTGGGATTATGGTGATTATTTAACGATTTCACCTTCTTATCGTTTGAACTTCACAAATTCTAAATATGTCAATTACTCAATTGATAATCAAAATAATATTACGCACAATTTCGGAATTAAAACTATTTCTACTTTTCCTAAAAATTTGACTTGGACAAATGATTTCAGTTACAATTATAACTCGAGAATGGCAGCAGGTTTCAAGCGTGATTTCTTTTTGTGGAATACAAGTTTGATGTATCGTTTCTTCGATGATAAATTGGAGGCTGGTGTTAAAGTTTACGATTTATTGAATCAAAATAACAGTTATACGCGTACAATTACAGCGGAATCAACAATCGATCAACGCAATAATATTCTGACTCGTTTTGTGATGTTCTCGTTAACATTCAACTTAAATCAGTTTGGTGGAAAATCTACAAAAGGTGGAGACGGAGACCGACCAAGAGAAGGCGGAATGCGAAGAATGTAAATGCAGTAGTAAAATAACAAAAAAACGGCTCAATTTTGAACCGTTTTTTTTGTTAATTATCTTTATCAACTCCTGTTTTTTTCTTGTATTTTTTGATAATATTCTTCTTCTACTTTATCAAATTCTGATATCGAAATTACTTTTCCTTTCGTGGGTTTTGTTTTGTCATGTTGAATTTATTTCAAAATCGAATATTGTTTATGATGAGAATGTGAAACGAATTCAGATTGATATACGAATAATTTATTCTAAAATATATTTCAATTTATAGCCAAACATTCCACGATCTTTGATCATGTCAGCAACACCTTCTGGACATTCATTTTCCCAATCTTGCTCAGCATTTGCAATTTTTTCTAAAATTCGACGCGAATAAGAATCTAAATAACCTCTGTTGTAATTCAAAATATCTTGAATTCTTCCATTATACAAGAAATATTTGTACAATTCGTGTACGCTATCACTTACTTGTAGATTTTTCGACGTCAACAAAATATCTTTTTCTTTGTCTAAATATGGATACAAATAAACTTTTACATTTTTCTTGAATAATTTTCCGAAAGCTTCCATGATTCCGCCAGGTAAATCGGCATAATATTGCTCATTGAAAATTTCGACCAAATTATTAACACCCATCGCTAAACCAACTTTGGTTTGATTTCGAGTAAATTTCGAGAAATAATCAACTAATTTATAATATTCAGAAAAGTTAGAAATGATAACATTGTAACCTAAACTACCAATAATATCAGCGCGATCTAAAAAATCTCGTTCATTCAATTCGCCTTCAAAACCAGAAGCAATCAAGTTAGAAAGCGTAATCTCAAATAAAATTTCGGTATTATCTGTTCTAACATCATCTTCTTGTTTGAAAATTTCTAAACCACCTTTGAACATATCCATATTTACATTCATAAAAGGACGGAAAGAGCCACGAACAGCGAAGATATTTTTCTTGTATAATAAATCGGCAGGTAAAATATTTTTTCCTTGTGGATTGAAAACCGCAACATCAGTCATTCCATTTTTAACCAATTGAAGCGACATCAAACGATTATCAACATATTTGAATTGTGGTCCACGGAAATTAATCATGTCAATTTCTAATTGATCTTTATCCAACGTATCGTATAAAGATTTTATTAATTTTCGGGGATTATCGTAGTAATAATAAGCGCCATAAATCAAATTAACACCCAAAACACCTAAAGTTTCTTGTTGCAATTGAGCCGTATTTTCTTTGAATTTTACATGAAAAATAATCTCGTTTGCTTTTTCATCTTCTGCATTTAACTTGAAACGTAAACCTATCCAACCTTGACCTTCATTTTTCTTTGAATAATCAATTGTTGTTACCGTATTTGCGTAGGTGAAAAATGCTTTTTCTTTGTAGTGATCGTGGACTAGACGCTCTTTCATCAATTCCATCTCATGATCCAACATTTTTTTAAGGCGAGCTTGTGTCACATAACGACGATTTTCTTCTACACCATATATAGAATCGGACATTTCTTTGTCATAAGCACTCATCGCTTTTGCAACAGTACCCGAAGCAGCACCTGCGCGATAAAAAAAACGAACGGTTTCTTGACCTGCTCCAATTTCTGCAAAAGAACCGTATATTTTCGGATTCAAATTGATCTCTAAAGCTTTTTGTTTAGGAGTAAGAACTTGTTCTAATGCCATATTTTAATTTCAAATAGTTTGTGGTAAATTTACCAAATCATTATGGCTAAATCAAATATAAAAATACATTTTTTAGGAACAGGGACTTCACAAGGAATTCCGATTATTGGTAGCGATCATCCGGTATGTTTGTCAACAAATCAAAAAGATAAACGTTTGCGTTCTTCTTTGTTGTTAGAAAAGGATGGAAAGATTATTACGATAGATAGTGGACCAGATTTTAGACAACAAATGTTACGTTATAATGCGCATAGATTGGACGGAATCCTGTATACACACGAGCATAATGACCATGTTTTAGGATTGGATGATATTCGCCCGTTGGTTTTCAAATCTGGAGAAGATATGAATGTCTATGGTTTGAAACGAGTGTTGGATGAATTACATAATCGATTTCCATATATGTTTGCTGAACATAAATATCCTGGAGTGCCAACGGTGATAGAGAATGTTGTGGAAGATGAAAAATTTTTGGTTGTTGGATTTACGATTGAACCAATAAAAGTTTTGCATGGACCTTTGCCTATTTTGGGTTATTTGATTGATGATAAAATTGCTTATTTGACAGATGTAAAAACAATTCCGACAGAATCGCTTGAGAAATTACGTGGAGTAGAAGTTTTAATCATTAGTGCGCTACGAGTAGAACAAGAACATTTTTCGCATATATTATTAGATGAAGCCATACGATACTCGGATTTGATAGGTGCAAAGCAGACATATTTTACACATATTTCGCATCATTTGGGATTTCATGATGAAGTAGAGGAAAAATTACCAGAAGGTAAACATTTGGCTTACGATACGTTAGAAATAATTCTGTAAAAAGTTTAAAAAATAGTTGGAAAAATAAATAAACTAACATTATATTTGCAGTCCATAAAGGCTCGGATGGCGGAATTGGTAGACGCGCACGACTCAAACTCGTGTTCCTTTGGAGTGTGGGTTCGATTCCCACTCCGAGTACTAAGCAAAAGCTCGAAACATTAGTTTCGAGCTTTTTTTATTTACATTCTCCTTTTTGTATAATTTTTACTTCAAATTTTCGGGCTCTATCATCTATAAAAGTAACTTCGTTTTCATAAAATTCAGGAAGTTTGTAATGCGTATTATCCAGCCAACCACCATTTGGCCAATCAATTTTATGCAGATAATTATTTTTCGTTGTTATAGTTACTCGATATGTCTTTGTTGACTTATTCGTTTTAACCTTGACATTTGCGCAATATTTTCCATCTTCAATGTGATCATTTATATTATGAAAATCTGAAGATGAGGAACAACTATAAATAATAGTAAAGCAAAAAAGTAAAAGTATATTTTTCATCATCTTTTTATTTAATCTTTGCTTAACAATCTATTGATATTCTGTTAAGCTTTGAATTTAATTTGCTGCATACATTTGCAGTAACAAAATCCTCATGTGTTAATTTATATCATTTCTCAAAATTACTTCTCTTTTCGGGAAGTTTTTTTGTTTTTATTAAGAAATCAGATTAAAATGTAACGTACTATACGCCTAATTTTTAAGTATAATACATATTGAAATTTTATTAATAATCAGTCGTTTATAAGTGTTTTATTTTTAATAAAGATTTAACTTCTTGAGTTTTATATTAACGTTAGGTGGCATAGTAGTTGTCATTTTATTCACTTTTTAATTAAAACTTAAAATTACTCAGATGACTAATATAGATTCAAAAAAAAATCTGGCAAACACGATTTTGTTATCCACCACGGAGCCTAAAACAGTGTTAAAGGTTATTCGATCGGATGAACATGAAAAAAAGTCTTTAAGAAATAAATTCATAGAGAGAATTTCTAAAAACTGTCTTACAAAGAAAGATTATCTAGTAATTGCTACAACTTTTGTGATTATGCTAACTTCTATTCTTTTTTTGTTTATTTATAAAAGTGAATTTCTACAATGGCATAGCACTAAATTATCTACCTGGTGGGGTGTTATTATTTATAGCCTTGGATTGGCACTTCTTATTCTTAAAACTTCTTTTCTTTTTTATTTAGGCTATTTATTCATAAAATATAAACCGGTCAAAAATGTTGCTGATGTAGATTTACCAACTTGTACCATTATTGTTCCGGCGTATAATGAAGGAAAATTAGTATATGATACTTTGTTAAGTTTAGCTGATAGTAATTATCCATCCGAAAAATTACAGATCTTAGCCGTTGACGATGGGAGTAAAGATGATACATGGAAATGGCTTCTTGAAGCGAAGAAAGTATTAGGAGATCGCGTTACACTTTTTCAACAGCCAAAAAATATGGGAAAACGTCATGCATTATATAAAGGATTCAAAATTGGAAAAGGAGAAGTTTTTGTGACGGTTGATAGTGATTCTATTGTAGATGAATCTACGCTTAGAAACTTGTTAAGCCCTTTTGTAGTGAATGAAAATTGTGGTGCTGTCGCTGGCAATGTTCGTGTATTGAATAAAGAAAAAGGTTTGATTCCAAAAATGTTGAGTGTTAGTTTTACATTTAGTTTCGAGTTTGTGCGATCTGCTCAAAGTGTGTTAGGTTCTGTGTTTTGTACACCTGGAGCTTTAGCAGCTTACAGAAAAGATGTTGTACATAATTGTTTGGAAGAATGGATAAATCAATCTTTTTTAGGGCAACCAAGTACAATCGGGGAGGATAGAGCTTTGACAAATATGATTTTGAAACAAGGTAAACATGTCTATTTTCAGAAAAATGCAATGGTTTATACCAATACTCCAGAGCGTTATAAGAATTTATACAAAATGTTTATTCGTTGGGAGAGAAGTAATGTTCGTGAGAATATTATGATGACAAAATTTGCTTTCACCAACTTTAGAGAAGGTTCTACAGTAGGAACTCGTATAATTCTGATGATGCAATGGATAAAATTAATCATGGCAATTCCATTATTTTTAATTTTAATCTTTTTTGTCGCAACACATCCAATTTTATTCATCACAAGTACATTGTCTGGCGTTTTAGTTTTTTCAAGTATTCAGATGATTTTTTATGCAAAAAAATACAATTTTAAAGAAGCTTTATTAGCATACGTTTACAGTATTTTCTATATGTTCACGCTTTTTTGGATTACGCCTTATGCCATTGTAACAGCAGGAAGAAGTGGTTGGTTAACGAGAGAATTACCTCAGGCAACTTAAAATTTTAAATATTAATTCATACAAAAACTTCTCTCATTGGGAAGTTTTTTTGTTTTTACATAAAAAGTAAAAGACTAACAGCCATTACAAACATTCCGATTACAATTCCGTAAGTTGATAATTTTTTTCCAGCGTATTCGTTTGCGGTCGGAATTAATTCATTAATCGAAATATAAACCATCATACCTGCGACACTTGCGAAGATTGCTCCGAAAATTGATTCATCAAAAAATTGTAACAATACAAAATAACCAATTAATGCGCCAATAGGTTCTGTTAATCCTGATAAAAAGGAATATAGAAATGCTTTTTTTCTATTCTTTGTAGCGTAATAGATTGGTATAGCAACGGCGATTCCTTCTGGAATATTATGAATAGCAATAGCTGAAGCTATAGAAATTCCGTAAGTTGGATTTTCTAATGCTGACAAAAAAGTTGCTAATCCTTCAGGGAAATTATGAATTGATAAAGCTAAAGCAGAAAACAAACCCAAACGCAATAATTTCTGATCGTTTGTCTCTGTTTTATTTTCATCGCAATGATGATGAGGCAATATTTTATCGATTAAAATGATGATTAAAATTCCTGCAAAAAATCCCAATAATGTATAAGTGTAACCTAATTTTTCTCCAAAAACACTTGATAATGATAATTTAGCTTTTGTTAAAATTTCTACAAAGGAGACATAAAGCATTACTCCTGCTGAAATTCCCAACATTACGCCTAAGAATTTTGGATTGAATTTTTTGTATAATAAACATAAAATACTTCCAATTCCAGTGCTAATTCCGGCAAGAAAAGTTAAACTAAAAGCAAATATTAACGGATTTGAAAACATTAATTTTAATAATTAAGTTAGATTAATCTAACAAATATAATCTTTTCATTGTTTTGAACCAAGATAAATTAAGAAACCAACAAATTTCAATGTAATTTATCAGTTGTTGTAAATTATGAAAAGGATAAACTTATTTTTGTTGTATTAGTTTTTATTCAGATGGAACTTTTAGACGAAAATATTCAAAGCGATGTGTATCGCTCAATGCTCGAAATGATTGCCAAATTGGGACTTTCGAGTTATTCTACCACAATAATGACAACAATTGTTCTATCAATTTTGTTAGTTATTATATTGTATGCAATCGATTTTTTATTACGAAAAGTATTATTACTCGTTTTAACAAATTTTATTGCAAAAAGTAAAACCAAGATTGACGATTTATTGATTAAGAATAGAGTTTTACAATTCGCTACACACATCGTTCCTGTAATTGTAGCCAAAGAAGCAATTCCTCTTATCTTCAAAGGATTTCCTAATTGGATCAAAATTGCGATGCAAATTACAGATATTGCATTGGTAATTGCTGTTGGATTGTTGTTTAATGCAATTTTTAAAACGTTCAGGGATTTTCTTCGAGGTAATAAATCTTTTTCGGATAAACCAATTGATAGTTATCTGCAAGTGATGAATATTTTAGTTTTCTTTGTTTGCGGAATTCTAATTTTTTCGATTGCGACAGGAAAATCGCCTATTACATTTTTGGTTTCTTTGGGAGCGGCTTCGGCGGTTTTGATGTTGGTTTTTAAAGATTCAATATTAGGTTTTGTGGCGAGTATTCAGGTTTCGATGAATGATATGGTGCGCGTTGGAGATTGGATTGAAATGACAAAATATGGCGCAGACGGAAATGTTACCGAGATTAATTTAGGAACGGTAAAAGTTCAGAATTTTGATAAAACAATTACAACAATTCCGACGTATGCCTTGGTTTCAGATTCGTTTCGTAATTATCGCGGTATGCAAAATGCTGGTGGACGCCGCATTAAACGTTCGATAAATATTAAAATGAATTCGATTCGATTTTTGACAGAAGAAGAAATTGAAGAATTAAAAAAAATCCGCATGTTACACGATTTTATTGTGGATAGAACGAATGAAATCAATCAATATAATGTATCGAATAAAGTTGATCCAACGATTTTGGCGAATGGAAGACGAATGACAAATATTGGTCTTTTTCGACAATATATCAAGACATATACCTATAATAGTCCAAAAATTAGAACAGATTTGATGTTCGAGGTTCGGCAACTTCAACCAACCGAACACGGTTTGCCAATTGAGTTATTTATGTTTACAAATACAACGGTTTGGAACGAATATGAAGTGATTATGGCTGATATTTTCGATCATATTATTGCGGTTGTTCCATATTTCCATTTAGAAATTTTCGAGTTACCTTCTTCGGATGATATGCGTGTCATTGCTGAAGCATTGAGAAGAAATAATTAACAAAGAAGTTGAACATTATTGTTCAGCTTCTTTGTTTTCGCTCGGTTTTTCCATCAAATTAACCATCAAATTTTTTAGTTTTTGATACATAAAAGAAGTTAATAAGATTAAAATTCCTAAAACAATAAAAGATATTATTCTGAAAATATTGCTCATTTCCCAAACATCTACGAAATATAATTTTAGAATAATCAATCCAAATAATATAATTCCAACAATAGGAAAACCTTTCAATTGTTTTCTTAATCCGAAATAAATCAATACAAATCCTAAAACTGCCCAAATAATTGGTAATAATATCATTCGGAAAATATCGGCTTGATGCGAGAAATTAGAAGAGCTTTCGTCAAGTGTTATCAACATAAAACCATTGTATTTCTCGAAACTAATCACATAAACCAAGACAAGCATGCTGATGATTTGTTTTGCTTTGGAGCTTTGGAAATCGCTACTTTTCACAACTAAATAAATAATATAAGCGGTTGGAATGAGATAACTCAAATAAAGAAAATAACTACCGATGTTATAATTTGTTTTGTTTGGTAATAATGGAATTTCGGCAAACATTGGTAAAAATAGAATGCAAAAAGCCGCAGAAATTTGTAAAACAAATTGCAAGGTATTTCCTAAATTTAGTTTTTCGCGTAGCGTTAAAATAAAAGCAATAAAGAATAATGTATAAATCAATACATAACTTACAATCATCATAAAGTTGAAATAAGGTTCGATCTGATAAATTAATTCGAACAAAATTCCTGTGTACATCAATAAAAGTGATGTTGATATGAAGATAAATTTGGAATGATTGAGCTTAAAACCTAAAAATTGTTCTTCGGTTTTGAAATCTTTCATCAAATATATATTTGCAATAGAACAAATCAATGCAATAAAACTTGTGATAAAAACATGGTTAAAAATTACGGCTAAATGTTTTTTAGTATCGATATAATCAAACCAACTAGCGCATAAAGCAATCAATAAAAATGGAAACATCGCAATGAAAAAGATTTTGAAAATGTTTTCTTTACTTTTTTTCCAAAGAAACAGTAACAAGGTTGATTCAATCGCGAAACAAATCGAAACGACATTTGCTTTAAATTGTAAGGCAACCGCAGTTGTGATAAGCGCAATGCTCAAACCGATTAAGGTATTTTGTAATAAATTATTTTTAGGTGTTTTGTAGATGTATAATGCACCGAAAGCGGTTATCAATCCAAATAAGAAAGCTATTAAACCATTGTTATTTCCAACAATAAAATAATAAACTGAAGAAATTAAAACGGTTGATAAAATGGTATTGAAAATTAGTAAAAGGCAATTCCAAACCGAAAATTCTCCTTTTTTGACGTAGTTAATTAAACTTGTAATAGTGAAAATAACGTAAAGCAAGCCAAAGAAAAGATATTGCGTTGAGATTTTAGAATTGTCGATCCATGCGATACTATATATAAAGGTAAAGCCAAATGCGATAAACGAAATAACTTGCCAATCTTTTCGCCAAGCCATGTACAGCATACTCAAGTTTAGAATCGTTAAATAACCAAACAGAAATACAAAATTGCTTTCGCCTGTACTAATCATCAATGGAGCGATAAAACCACCAATAATCGAAAAAATGGCTAAAACTTGTCGATTATATAACATTGCCATCACGATAGAAAAAATAGTCACAATTGTTAATAACCCAAAAGTGGTATTTTGAGAAAGTAAATGATATTCTCGGAAGGCAATGGTTAAGGTGAAATATAAAACGGTTAATCCGCCACCAATTAAAATGGAAGAAAAGATTTCAAAATTTTTCCGAATAAAATGAGCAATTCCAATAATTCCTAAACCAACTCCAATTCCAATCATCACGCGAAAAGTTTCGTTAATCCAATTTTGATCAATTGCATATTTTACGAAGTAAGCAATTCCTAGAACTAAGGTTACAATTCCGAAAATCGTCAAGAAATTGTCTTTGATAAATGCAATTGCGCTGTTGAGATTTTTATCAAAACTGATTTCAGTTGTTTGTTTTGGTGGAATTTTGTCAAAAATACCTTTTGGCATTTCAACTTTATGATAGGAAACAACTTCTGGTTGAGGTTCAATTTTTTTCTCTTCAACTATTTTTGGTTGCTCAACAATTGGTTTTGATTCAGTTTTAATTTCTTTCGCATCCAATTGCTCTTGCAAATATTTTAGCTTAGTTTCTTGATAATCAAGTTGTTTTTTTAGTTGCGAAACTTTATTAAACAAAATCACAATCAATACGAATATAATAATGGCAATTAAAAATTCCATAAAGTGTTTTTTAGGTAAATTGAAGTTAAGCTTTTTTTCAGAAAGCCTAAAATTTTGTTTCATACATACCAAAATCATTCTGTTTTCGTTATTCTACAAAATCTTTATTTTTGCTAAATGTTTAAAAAGCTAAGTACATTATTGTTTATCGCGCTATCGACTTCGATTTTTGCGCAAGATGGAACGCGTGTTTACGAGTTTTTGAACATTACAACTTCTCCACGTCAAGCGGCTTTGGGAGGAAATGCAGCAACTTCTTGGGATGCTGATCCCAATTCTGCTTTATGGAATCCAGCCTTGATGAATCGAGAAATGCATGGTCAATTCGGAATCAATTACGTCAATTATATTGCGGATGTAGATTTTGGAACATTTTCGACGGTTTATGAAACCGATAAAGAAAACTTTATTTCTGTTCATGGTCAATATGTTGATTACGGAAAATTAATTGGAACTGACGAAAATGGAAATGTGACAGGGAATTTCAAAGCAAATGATGCCGCAATTACAGTTGGTTATGCACGTGTTTTGGGCGATTATTGGACAGTAGGAGCAAATTTAAAATACATTAATTCTACAATAGAATCATATAAATCCTCGGCAATTGCTGGAGATATAGGTCTTTCGTACCACGATTTCGATAAAAATATCAATGTTTCGTTGGTTGTGCGCAATATCGGTCAACAAATTCAAACGTATAATGGCAAAAAAGAAGACATGCCAACGCAAGTTAATTTGGGAATTTCTCATCGATTAGAACATGTTCCGTTAGAATTTACGTTTTCTTTGCACGATTTACAGAAGTTTGATATTTCCCAACCTTATAATAAAAACGGACAAGAAGTTTCTGCTGGAAGAAAAATGATTGATCACCTTTCGGTTGGAGCAGAATTATTTCCAGAATCAGATTTTAATATGCGTTTAGGTTATAATTTCAAACGTGGAAATGAATTAGCAGCCGAAGGAATTCGCTCTTTATCTGGTTTAACGTATGGTTTTGGAATCCGTATAAATGCTTTTCGATTCGAGTTTAGTCATGCGAATTACCACAAATCTGGAGGTTCTAATCACTTTGGTTTGATTCTCAATTTAGACCGAATTATTCAAGGTCGAGATTATTGGAGAAGTAATCCTTGGTTATAAAAACTTTTCAAACAACTATAAAATCTTATCTTTGTCTTCAATTCTATATAGATGAAAGAAAATTTAATTATTGCAATCGACGGATATTCTTCTACAGGAAAAAGTTCGATGTCAAAAATTATTGCAAGAAATCTTGGTTATACACATATTGACAGTGGCGCAATGTATCGCGCTGTGACTTTGTATGCATTTCAACATCAGTATATTGTCGATAATAAAATTGATGAGCAAGCATTAATAATCAATTTATCTGACATTAAGATAGAATTTAAACAAGATCTTATAACTCAAAAGAATCTTAGCTTTTTGAATGGTGAAAATGTAGAAGCTGATATTCGTACGATGGAAGTTTCTAAAATGGTTAGTCCAATTTCTGAGATTCCTGCTGTTCGCGATTATTGTGTAGCGCTTCAACAGCAAATGGGAGAAAAAGGAGGTATTGTGATGGATGGTCGCGATATTGGGACAACAGTTTTTCCAAATGCAGATATCAAAATTTTTGTTACAGCTTCACCAGAAGTTCGTGCGCAACGTCGCTTTTTAGAATATCAACAACAAGGGAAAAATATTCCATTAGATGAGGTTCTAAAAAATGTGAACGAAAGAGATTATATCGATTCTCATCGCGAATATTCACCACTTCGTAAAGCAGATGATGCAATAGAAGTTGATAATTCGAACATGAATTTAGAAGAAACGGTGAATAAAGTGATGGAGATTATCAATTCTAAAAAATAGAATCCTCTGTTGCGGTTGTAAATTCTTCCAGAAATTTCATTCCTCGGTAGGAGTTTCCTTTTAAGTTTAATTTAGGACTCCAAACTGAAACAATGTAATATTTGGGCATAATTGCAACAATTCCTCCGCCAACACCACTTTTTCCAGGTAATCCAACACGAAAAGCAAATTCACCAGATTCATCATAGAAACCGCAAGTTTGCATAATAGCGTTGATTCGTTTTGTTTGACTAATGTTTAAAACTTGATAATCATCAAATAAGTTTTTTCCTTTATTAGCCAAAAAAGAAAAAGTTTTACTCAACTCCATACACGACATTTCAATCGAGCAGATATAAACATACAAATCCAGAACATCTTCTGGAGAATTATGAATGTTGCCCAACGATTTTATAAAATTTGTCAAAGCTGTATTACGATAAGCGGTAGAAAACTCACTTTTTGCAATTTTATCAGAATATTGAATAGAATAATTACCAGAAACCTTTTTGATAAAATTTAAAAAATATGCTTTCGGATTATCGCAAATATCAATTAAGATGTCGCAAACCACTAAAGCGCCCGAATTAATAAATGGATTTCTAGGAATTCCTTTGTCAGTTTCTAATTGCAACAATGAATTAAAAGGCGTTCCCGAAGGTTCTACATCAACTCTCTCCCAAATTTTCTCGCCAATTTCTCTATAAACTAAAGCCAAAAGCAACACTTTTGAAATACTTTGAATCGAGAATTTTTCTTCACAATCACCAAATCCAAACTGAAGTTGATCCGTAAACAATAAAGAAACTCCAAATTTCTCACCGTCTATTTTAGATAATTCAGGTATATAGTTAGCTGTTTCTCCCAAATTCTCTTCTTCAATTACTTTTAGGTAAATGTTATTTATTATCTCAAAATATTCTTTTTCTTTCGAAATCATCGCGCATATTATATATAGTATGAATGTAAATCTATTTTACATGTTAAACAAAATTAAAAATTTATTTATTTTTTTGAATAAACCATTTTCGCTTTGAGACAATTCCTCCCGAATAGTTCCTTCAAAAGTATCCATTTTGCTTTTCTTGAACAAAAGAAAAGCAAAACGTCTAATCATTTTATGAGTTTAAAAGGTATTCTTGAGTAATTAACAAGTTTAATTTTCCTGTCCTTTCGAGCTTGTCGAGAAATCTATCTCGTTATAATTTTGTGCTATAAAAAGAGCTTTTCTCGTCAAAAATCTAATATCTCAGTTCTCATATCTAAACATTTCAAAAAATATTTTCCATTGTACCAGTGACTTAAGGAAAGAATGTAAAATAAATGTAAAGTATGTTTGGAAAAGCGGAAAAAGGGTACGTATATTTGCAACCTCAATACGAAAGACGAGTAGTATTGTAGTTGACATAGGAACTTATATATCGCTAAAATTTATTTAAAAATAAATTTGCGAGTTTGGAAATAAGTATTACCTTTGCCATCCGATTCCGAAAGGAGTTTGAGAGTGAAAGTAAGAATTGACTTATTGAAATAAAAACTTTAAAATTTATCAAAATAAATTTTGTTAGTTAAGAAAGTAAGTATTACCTTTGCAACCGCAAATATCGAGAGGTTTTGCTAAGATGAGAAGTTCATTTGAAATTATAAAATATACAGAAGAAAAAATAGCCGAATAAAACGAAGTCAATCCTTTAATAATGGAGCTATAGGAAATTCGAAGTTGTAAAAACAGAAGTCTTTTTAGACTAAACAAAATAATTTACAATGGAGAGTTTGATCCTGGCTCAGGATGAACGCTAGCGGGAGGCTTAACACATGCAAGCCGAGGGGTATAGTTATTTCGGGAACTAGAGACCGG
>Ga0207842_1000005_pt1 | contig 248612 bp, 246 predicted proteins | sample HigsolmetaGSP19D_FD_184847 | JGI IMG/M metagenome (GOLD analysis project Ga0207842, IMG submission 184847) | High solid enriched microbial communities from the Joint BioEnergy Institute, USA - SP1-9-D (SPAdes) | ecosystem: Engineered > Bioreactor > SSF (Solid state fermentation) > Aerobic >... | reverse complement strand
AAGGATTTAAAACCAGAATTCTAGCTAAAATTACTGCACTTACTGTGGTTCAGTACATTAATAAAACATACTTTAATCGAAATATTAATAATCTAAAAACTCAAATTATTTAATATGCACAACGGGTAAGAATCATTCATTTTCAGAATAACTTCTGTCTTGGTAAATGGATATTTAATTCTTTTCAGAATTTTCTCTAAATCTTCTGTTGTATATTAGGAGTGGAGTCAAAACCTGTAATTCCTTTTTGTAATTTCATAAATTTTGGTCGTCAATATATTTTAAAAGTAATATTTATTCTTTCAATTTATTTGATTCTCAATTTTAGGAAATTGTTAAATTTTTAAATTATATTTTATGAATCTGATATGATTTATTGTGCCTTATTTAACAAATTCATTACCTTTGTTTCTTTACTTTTGAGAATAACAAAACCATAAATTATTATAACATGAAAAAACTTATATTTTCGGTATGTTTTACAACTATTTCGTCTATTATTTCTTTTGCACAAACTAAAAAGGAGAACATAAAAGTAATCTACAACACAGATTTTATTTTAGATTTCGATAAGATCAAAAGTAGTATCCCTGCTGCGTATCAAGCGAGTTTCAAAAGTGAAATAGATCGCGGAATTTCGGTGAAATTTGTATTGGAGAGTAATGGTAAAATGTCTTCTTTCAAACCTGAAATTAAAATTGATAATAATCAATCCAATGACAATTCTATTGTGCAGATGATTATTGCTGCAGAAGCAAATCCACAATATAAAGATTATGAAAAAAATGAATTTTATAATGTGAAAGATTTTGGCGTGAAAACCTTTTTGATTAAAGATAAAATCTTTGATTATCAATGGAAAATCACAAAAGAAAAAACAGAAATAGCAGGTTATAACGCGACAAAAGCAGTTGGAATAGATGAGGAAGGAAGAGAGGTGATAGCGTGGTATACAACAAGTTTACCTTATAGAGATGGTCCTTATCGTTATGCAAATTTACCAGGATTGATTGTGAAAGCAGAAATGTCAGAAGATGAGTTCAAGGCTATTTTTACAATGAAAGAAATCGAAATTTTAGATAAAGATATTGTGATTACTTTGCCAACAAAGGGAAAAGTTGTGACAGACAAAGAATTTATGGCGGAAATGAAAGCAATGAATGAACGTCATAAGCAAGTAAATCAAGGAGTTGATAAATAACAAAAGAGAGTTGCAGAAATGTGACTCTTTTTTTGAATAAATATTATTGATTTAATCAATCAATTAAACGAATAATCATTTTAATTTTTGATAATTCTAATCTGTTACTTTTGGAAAAATTAGATATATGACAAAGAAAGGAAATCACTACAAATTAACGTTAGAACAGACCGAATTATTAGACAAAGATGCACCATTACAGGCTCCAATCGTTTTAGATTTTATGAATCATGATGAGATTTTTAAGATTATTGAAATGATAAAATCTAAAAATCCGTTCGAAAATGAAAATCAATCAGTAGAATTTGCAATAGGTTTAAAGTTGTTTTTGGAAGTGGTTATGAAGAATAAAAACAATCCAATTTTTGAGGATTTACTTCCTGCGATAAAAGTTTTTATGCCTAAATTGAAAGAAAATTTAAAGTAAAAAAAGATGATTTGGCAAAATGAACTAACAGCATTATTTGGCGTAAAATATCCGATTATTCAAGCGCCAATGTTTGGAGTAACGACATCAGAAATGGTTGCTGCAGCAAGTAATTGTAACTGTTTAGGTTCTTTGCCAATTGCTGATTTGGATGCAGAAAATTCATTGAAGCGAATTTATCAAACCAAAAAATTAACGAATAAACCTTTTGCTATCAATATTTTTGCGAACGATATTCCTGAAATCACACCAGAATTAAAGCAAAAGTATAATGCAACAAAAAATAAGTTAATTGAGCTTGCGCGTCTACAAAACTTTGATATCGTTTTTCCTGAGATTGAAGCTGTAAAACCAAATGGTTATAAGGAACAAATAGAAGTAATTTTACAAGAAAAGTGCAAAATCTTGAGTTTCACTTTTGGCAATTTTGACGATAATTCTATTAATCGTCTTAAAGAACATCATGTGACATTAATAGGGACTTGTACAACGCTGGAAGAAGCGATACAATTGGAAAAATCGAATATTGATGTGATTTGTGTACAAGGAATTGAAGCAGGTGGGCATCGTGGAACATTTAATCCAGATATTTTGCCTCAAATTGGTGGCTTTTCATTGTTTTCGCAAGTAAAGGATGTTGTAAAAAAGCCGTTGATTTTTGCTGGTGGAATTTATGATACGAAAACACTTTTGGCTGCTAAACAATTGGGTGCAGATGCTTTTCAGATTGGTAGTTTGTTTTTGTGTTCCAATGAAAGTGCTTTAAAATCCTTCGAAAAAGAACGATTAAAAAATGTAAGGGAAAGTGAAATTATCTTGACGAAAAGTTTTTCTGGAAGATATGCACGAGGAATTGAGAATGAATTTATTCATTTATTTGAAAACTCTGAGTTTGTTTTACCTTATCCTTATCAAAATAAATTAACAAATCCGTTGAGAAATGCTTCTAAATTGAACGAAAATACAGCGTTTACTAATTTATGGTTAGGACAATCTTTTAAAAATTTTGAAGAAGATTCTACATCTAATCTTCTTCAAAAATTAATTGATTCTGTGGAAAATTATCAATAATTATCGCATCGATTTTTCAATTCTTCTATCTGGAATTAGCCATAGTAAAGCAATTAAAGCATAAATGACAATACCAATTTCTGGTTTTACAAATGAAATTCCGATTCCAGCCAAATAACCAATACTCGAAGAAATTTCTTTAAAACTTCTACTCACAGATTTCCCAATTATTGATTCTTTTCCTTCTTGTTTTACAGCGATTTTTTCAATAATCATAAATGCTACACTGCTCATAAATAAGACAAATCCATAAAAAGCAACTGGAAAAGTTGAGTCGTAATTTTCGCCCATCCAACCTGTGGAAACTGGTAATAAAGACAACCAAAAAAGCAAGTGCAAATTACTCCATAAAATTCCGCCATTTACTTTCTCAATCGCCTGAAAAAGATGATGATGATTGTTCCAATAAATTCCAACATAAATAAAACTGAACAAATAATTCAGAAATTTTGGGATATAAGGTTTCAAACTCATTATATCATCTCCAAGCGGAACTTTCAGATCCAAAACCATAATGGTAATAATAATTGCAAGAACGCCATCGCTAAAAGCTTCTAATCTGTTTGTAGTCATAGGTTTTATTAGTTTTTTTATTATTCAGAATGATGCTAATTTATCAAAATTATCGTAACAATTAGGGATTTGTTTTAAAATTTCTATTATATTTATTTTCATAATTTTAAACAAAGTTTCTCGTAAATAGAGATAGTTTTATGAATACTTTTATTGCAATTCTGAGAGGTATAAATGTGAGTGGTAAAAAAATCATCAAAATGGATGTTTTAACCAAACTTTTAGAGGAACTTAGACTGGAAAATGTTACCACTTACGTGCAAAGTGGAAATGCAGTTTTTTCGACAAATTTGACTGATATCAAAGAAATTGGAGATTTAATTCACGATAAAATTGTAGAAAGTTTATCTTTTGAAGTTCCAATTTTGATTTTAACCATCGAAAAATTAAAAAACATCATCGAAAATAATCCATTCTTAAAGGATTTTAGCATCGATAAAGAGTTTTTGCATTATACATTTTTAGCCAATAAACCTGAGGAAATAAATACTGAAAAAGTTGAAAATTCGAAAACTGAAGATGAACAATATTTTATTGCTGATGATGTCGTTTATTTGTATTGTCCTTCTGGTTACGGAAAAACAAAATTGACCAATAATTTTTTCGAAAATCTATTTAATGTAAGTGCTACTACACGTAATCAAAATACAACAACTGCTTTATTGCAATTAGCATTGATGAGAGAAAATTAAATTACAGATATAAAAAAAACCGTTATTAATCATTTAATAACGGTTTTTTATCTTTTTGAATGAAATTATTCAGCGATTAATTTATCTAATAAATCATTAATTTCTTTATCGTTCCAATCTCTCGTTTTTGTTTCTTTCAACACAACTTCACCTTTTTTATTTAAGATATAAGTTGTTGGAAAAACCTTTGGTAACATATTATTCGAAATTGGACTATTTGGCTCATAAACTGGCATTGTATAATTATTTTTTTGCAAAAAAGGATTAAAAACTGTCGGTTTATCCTGAATAGCAATCAATACAAATTTTACTTTTTGTCCTTTTGCTTCATACAATTTCTGAATTGTTGGCATTTCTGCAACACAAGGAGGACACCAGCTTCCCCAAAAATTTAGGAAAACAACTTCACCACTTTTCTTGAAATCAATCAAGTTTGTATTCGCAGCGCCGTTATGACCAATTAAATCAATATCATAATCACTTTCTGTTAATTCTATATCAGAACCAGCAACGTGGCTATTATCTTCCATTTTACTTTTAAAAAATGTACCAATTGGCGTAAACATAATAGCGACTAAAGCGACAACTACAACGATGGCAAAAATAATTTGCTTATTTCCTTTCATTTTTCTTTTTCAATAAAATCTTACACAAAGATGCGAACAAATATCAAGTTGAACAAATAGAAAAAAATGATTAATTACCGATGTTTTCGTCAATCAAATCTAAAATTTCATTTACAATATCTTCACCTTTATTATTGTTGTAATATTTTTGTAAATCTTCGTGAAAATCATCTGCTGAATACGTATCAGGATTACTTTTGAAACGCGCCAACATTTCCATTCCAGCTTGTGGACGAGGACCAAAACGGAAAGCTTCTTCATTTTCATCATTCACTCCAATAATAATCGGAATAGAAGCTGCACCATTTGTTTTGTATTTTTCCATCAACTCCATGTTTTCATCACGTAAAACATAATGCGTCGAAACTTGAAGTGCATTTGCCAATTTCTCCACAACAGGTAAAATTTGAGATGCATCTCCACACCAACCTTCTGTAATTACTAATAATTTTAAATTATTTGTAGTTGATTTAACGCGTATTTCTTGAGCAGGATTTAAACTGAATGTTTTAAAAATTCTGTTCATGCGTTGCAATCCCAAAGCATAATATTGTACATATTCTTTCGGATCATCGTTTTCGATTTCGTTTTCCAAATCATCTTCAACGCGTGTGATATAATCTTCGTATGATAAACCTTTGTTGATGTATTCTGTTAAATTCATTTGATTCTAATTTGTTACAAATATAAAGCAATTCTACGAGCTTATTTTGTAACAATGATGACATTGTTTATCGTTAAAATTTGGTAAATTGCGACTTTCGAAAGTAGAAAAATGTATCAAAATCCATTAAAAAAAACAATAGAATATTTAAAAGGTGCTGGACCTGAGCGTGCTAAAACACTGCAAAGTGAATTCAGAATTTTTAGATACGAAGATTTGATACAGCATTTTCCTTTTCGTTATGTTGATAAATCGAAATTCTATAAAATTTCAGAAATTTCATCAACAGCAGCCGAAATACAATTGAAAGGTAAAATTGTTAGTTTAGAAGAAATTAACCAAGGAAAAGTAAAACGTTTAGTTGGGAAATTTCAAGATGGAACTGGAACTTTAGAATTAGTTTGGTTTAAAGTTTCTTCTTGGCAAAAGGAGAAATTAAGAAATGATCTTTTCAAAGAAGTTGTGATTTACGGAAAACCAAATGTGTTCAATAATAATTTTAGTATTACACATCCTGAAATTGAATTAGTTGAAGACGCTAAAAATATTCCGCTTGGATTATTTCCTGTTTATCCGAGTACTGAAAAGTTGACGAAAAAAGGAATTACGAATCGTGTTCTTCAAAAAATGATGATGAATCTTTTTGCTGAAAATATTGATATTCCTGAGAATTTACCTTTAAATGTTCTCGATCATTATAAATTAGTTGGAAGAAATGACGCGTTGAAAGCAATTCATTTTCCGAAAGATGTAACAGAATTAAATGCAGCAATTCGTCGTCTGAAATTTGAAGAATTTTTCTTTCTAAATCTTGCAAATCTCTCTCAGAAAGCAGTCAATAAACAAAAGAATAGAAGTAATCCTTTCCCAGAAATTGGTCATTATTTCAATACATTTTACAATGAATATTTACCTTTTGAATTGACAAATGCACAGAAAAGAGTGATGAAAGAAATTCGCTTTGATCTTCGTCAACCTGCGCAAATGAATCGTTTGTTGCAAGGTGATGTTGGTTCTGGAAAAACGATGGTTGCATTATTAACGATGTTGATTGCTGTCGACAATGGTTTTCAAGCAGCTTTAATTGCACCAACAGAAATTCTTGCGCAACAACATTACGAAAGTATTACAGAATTATTGAATGGTTTGGATGTTTCGGTTGAGTTATTAACGGGTTCGGTGACAAAGAAAAAGCGTCAACCAATTTTAGAAAATCTTGAAAATGGAAAACTTAAAATCATTATCGGGACGCATGCTTTGTTGGAAGATAATGTGATTTTTCAGAATTTAGGATTAGCGATTATTGATGAACAGCATCGTTTTGGAGTCGCTCAACGTGCTAAATTTTGGAGAAAAGCTAAACTTCCACCACATATTTTAGTGATGACAGCCACGCCAATTCCACGTACACTTTCGATGACAATGTATGGCGATTTGGATGTTTCGGTGATTGATGAATTGCCAAAAGGACGAAAACCTATCAAAACACTTCATAAAACAGATGCGCATCGTTTAAGCGTTTTCAAATTTATGAAAGATGAGATTGCGAAAGGTCGTCAAATTTATGTGGTTTATCCACTGATTGAAGAATCAGCAAAGTTAGAATTGAAAGATTTGATGGATGGTTACGAGAGTATTTCTCGTGCTTTTCCGTTGTCAGAATATGCGATAAGTATTGTGCATGGTCGTCAAAAACCTGCGGATAAAGAATTTGAAATGAATCGTTTCAAAAATAATGAAACTCAAATTTTGGTGGCGACAACTGTGATAGAAGTAGGTGTTAATGTCCCAAATGCGTCGGTGATGATTATTGAAAATTCTGAACGTTTTGGACTTTCTCAATTGCATCAACTTCGTGGCCGCGTAGGTCGTGGAGCGGAACAATCGTATTGTATTTTGATGACGGGAGGGAAATTGAATGAAGTTTCGAAACGTAGAATTCAGACAATGTGTGAAACTAATGATGGTTTTCAGGTAGCAGAAGTTGACTTGGAATTGCGTGGTCCTGGTGATATGATGGGAACGCAACAAAGTGGAGTTCTCAATCTTAAAATTGCTGATTTAGCGAAAGACAAAGAAGTTTTGTATGCTGCAAGAAAATGTGTAGAAGCTATTCTTTCACAAGATCCGACACTTTCTTCTTCGATTTATGAGCCAACAAAAAAATATTTTATTGAAAATCATAAAGATAAAGTTGGTTGGAGTCAAATTTCTTAAAATTTAACATGAAGGAAACCATTTGTATATTTTTTGGTATAATTTATGTTTATTAAAAAACAAATACAAAATACTGAATTTTATTAGAAACTTTTAATTTTATCAGTTGTGTTAAATGAAATTAACATTAAAAATTATTTTTAACACAATATTAGCGTCAACCAAAAAATTATAGATTATGATGTACACAAATTTAGAACTTATCAGAACTCCACAAGGAGTAGAGGTTGAAGGAAATTCACTATGGATGTTCAATCAGCATTTGAATTTAATGGTATTAATAGCTAATGAATCGATAAAAATTAAACCTTCTATGTCTTTTCAACGATTTAGAAAAAATTAAATAATATCTCTCAAAACCGCTAAATAAGTGGTTTTTTTTTATTTCTAAAATTCTTCATCATTTTTATTTATTCATTTATTGCGAAATAATATATCACCTTTTTCTTCCTTGTAAAGGATTGGGTTATAATTATTATAAAAATTAATTATATCTAATAGATTTTATAGATTTGATTTATAATTATAACAGATTTAGTTTTGCTCTGTCTTAAAATGATAAATAAAGAATAAAACTATAATTATGATCAAAAGAAGTTTAGTATTAAGTTTAGCATTCCTTTCTACGATTGGATTTGCCCAACAATTAACAACAAACACAGGCGCTCCAGTTGGAGATAATCAAAATTCTAAAACAATCGGAAATAACGGACAAGTTTTGTTGGAGGACATTCATTTAATTGAAAAATTAGCAGCATTTGATCGCGAACGTATTCCAGAACGTGTTGTTCATGCGCGTGGAGCTGGAGCTTTCGGAGAATTTGTAGCTGATAAAGATTTTTCTGATGTGACAATGGCTGATTTCTTGTCAACAGCTGGTAAAAAAACACCATTATTTGTACGTTTTTCAACTGTAACGCATCAACAAGGTTCGCCAGAAACTTATCGTGATCCACGTGGATTTGCTGTTAAATTTTACACAGAACTAGGAAATTACGATTTAGTTGGAAACAATTTACCTGTTTTCTTTATTCGAGATGCGATCAAATTCCCAGATATGGTGCATGCTTTCAGGCCATCTCCTGTAACAAATGGCGCATCTGATCCAAATCGTGTATTTGATTTTTTCTCTAATTTACCAGAGTCTACGCATATGTTAACGTGGTTGTTTTCAGATTATGGAATTCCTGCAAATTTTCGTCAAATGGAAGGAAATGGTGTACATGCTTACAAATGGGTAAATGCAAAAGGTGAAGTAACTTATGTGAAATACAAATGGGTTCCTCAACAAGAAACGAAAAATTTAACACAAGAAGAAGCGAATAAAATTCAATCGACTGAAATAGAACATGCAACATTAGATTTACGTAATGAAATCGACAAAGGAAACTTTCCGAAATGGGATTTATATGTTCAATTATTGAAACGAGAAGATTTTGATAAATTAGATTTCAATCCTGTTGATGTAACGAAAATTTGGCCAGAATCTGTTGTAAAGTTAGTTAAAGTTGGAACAATGACATTGAATGAGAATCCAACGAATTATTTTCAACAAGTTGAGCAAGCAGCATTTGCTCCAGCTACGTTGGTTCCAGGAATTGAAGCTTCTGAAGATAAATTGTTACAAGGTCGTTTGTTTTCCTATTCTGATACACAACGTCATCGTTTAACGGGTAATTTCCAACAAATTCCTGTTAATGCACCAAAAAATAGTGTAAAAACATATAATCAAGACGGTTATATGTCGATCCGTGAGCAAAAAGGTGATGTAAATTATCAACCTTCAACTAATCTTCCTGAGGTTGTAGATAATGCAAAATTCAAGTATTCAAAATCTGTTTTTCCTGCAGGAGCTATAACAACTCAGCATGTCATTGATAAAGAAAATAACTTTGTACAAGCTGGAGATTTGTACAAATCATTCTCTAAAAAAGATCAAGATAACTTAATCAAAAATTTATCTGGAGCTTTAAATTCGGTTAAAAATAAAGTAATTGTTCATAAAATGATTGCACATTTTTACCAAGCAAATACAGAATATGGAACACGTTTGATGAAGGCTACAAATACTTCTATGAGCGATGTAAAGCAATATTTACCAAAATAATTTCTATTGGATTGGAGTCGATTGAGTTTGGCTCCATGACTTTCATAAAATCAATATTATCATGAAAAAGTATATATTTTTAGCCTTATTTCTATTCAGTTTTTCTTCAATTTATGCACAAGATTTGTTTAGTGCGGCGAGAGAAAATAATGTGAAGCAAATAGAAGAATTAATTTCGAATGGAAAACATGTAAATGAAGCAAATCAACGTGGATTTACACCTTTAATTTTAGCGATTTATAATAACAGTTCAGACGCTGCGAAAGTATTATTATCAAAAGGAGCAAATCCTAATGCGCAAGATTTATCTGGAAACAATGCGTTGATGGGAGCCGTCTTTAGAGGATTTCCTGAAATGGTAAATTTACTAATTGCGAATAAGGCTGATGTTAATCAAGTGAATTTTAATGGAGCTTCTGCTTTGATTTTTGCTGTAACATTTGGTCAAAATGAAATTGCCAAAAAACTAATCGAAGCTGGTGCAGATTTAAACATTAAAGATAATAATGGTAAAACTGCTTTAGATCATGCTATTTTACAAGAAAATAAAGAAATGATTGAATTATTATCGATCAAATAATTTTTATATTTTAATCTAATCAAAAAGCCATTCAGAAAAATTCTGAATGGCTTTTTATTATTTTGCAATAAAGACCGGAATATTAACGCGATGCCTTAATTTATTAATCGTTTCTCCAAAAATAAAATCCATAAAACCTCGGTGTCCGTGCGAACCAACAATCAACAAATCTGCTTGATTTCGTTTACAAATTTCAGCAATTGAATTGATTCGATTATTGTAACCTAATTCGATTTTAGTTTCATTAAACAAAGGTCGAATGATCTCTGCATATTGTTCTAAACGTTTCAAATCTGACAGAGATTCTTTATCATTCGTACGCTCTCCCGTGTATTTTGCAGAAGCACTTTCGACAATATGAACCAAAATAATGGTAGATTCTGTAGTAGCTAATTGTGTCGCATAATTAATCACTTTTCTATCCGTTTTCGAAAAATCTAACGCAACAACAATCTTTTTGAAATGTTGATTCGAAATTTCTTCTAACGTAAACTTCTCAAATGGTTCATGAATTTCCTTTTGATGTTCTTCATTTTTCTTCAACATAATTGGAATAAAAAATGTCAGCAATAATAAAACTAAAAGTCCTATTTCTAACGCTATAAGAAAAATATTTAAAGTGTAAGATTCACTATTTGCCATCCATTTATTAACTTCTTCATACACCAATTGCGCATTCAGAAATGAAATAATAAAAGCGATTGTCCATGCAAAAAATTTGGTTGTTGTATTGATTGCAAAATTCCCCATTTTCGCTTTATCACTCACAAAATGAATCAACGGAATTACCGCAAAAGCCAATTGCATACTTAGGATAACTTGACTGAAAATTAGTAAAGAACCGACTTCTTTTTCTCCAAAAATAAGAATGACTACAACTGCTGGAACTACGGCTAATAATCGTGTCAAAATTCTTCTCAAAACAGGATTAATACGTAGATGTAAATATCCTTCCATCACAATTTGTCCAGCTAAAGTTCCTGTAACTGTAGAGCTTTGTCCAGCTAAAATTAAAGCAACTGCGAATAATTTTGGAGCCAAATCTGTTCCTAAAGTTGTCCCCAATAATCTATAAGCATCGCTCAGTTCTGCAACATCGTGATAGCCGTTTTTATAGAATACGGATGAAGCTAAAATTAAGATTGCAGCATTGACAAAGAAGGCTAAATTCAGAGCAATTGCGCTATCCCAAAAGTTATATTTGAGGGCTTTTTTGATTGAAAAATCATCGCGTTTTATTTGCCGCGTTTGGACGAGTGCAGAATGTAAATAAAGATTATGCGGCATTACAGTTGCGCCGATAATACCAATGCTGATATACAATGCAGCGCTATTTGGAATAGATGGAATAAATCCTTTTGCAACTTCTCCAAAATCTGGTTTTGCTAAAAACATTTCGGTTAAAAAACATAAACCAATCATCGTGATTAAACCAACAATGAAAAGTTCCATTTTTCGCATGCCTAATTTTTGAAGATAAAGTAGGAGAAAAGTGTCTAAGAAACTGATTAAAACACCATAGATCAAATCTATTCCAAAAAGTAAATTTAGACCAATTGCCATTCCCAAAATTTCTGCTAAATCACAAGCTGCAATAGCTATTTCGGCTAAAATATACAAGATGAGATTCATTCCTTTCGGATAAGTTTCTCGGTTACATTGCGCCAAATCTTTTCGTCGAACAATTCCCAAACGTGTACATAAACTTTGTAATAACAAAGCCATTATGTTACTCATCAATAAAACCCAAATCAAAGTATAACCAAATTGGCTGCCGCCTGCTAAATCGGTTGCCCAGTTTCCCGGATCCATGTAACCAACGCTTATTAAGTAGGCAGGTCCAAAAAAACTTAGGATTTTTCTAAACTTTCCTTTTTTGATTTGAACACTTTCGTGCACATCTTCTAATGATTTGGATTGATTTGGCATTGAATGATATTTCTAATTCAAATTTATGTAAAAATGAATAAAAAAAGCAGTAATAGTAGGAATTACTGCTTTTGAAATAGTGAATGAATAAAATGGATTATATTGACGAAATCGCAAAGGCTAGACCTACGTTTCTTCTTGAAAATTCGTGAATTAATTCATCTAAAACTGTAGCATCATCAATTGTAGATGGAATTGTGAATGGTGTTCCGTCTGCAATTTGAGATAAAGTTTTGCGTAATATTTTTCCGCTTCGTGTTTTTGGTAGTCTGTTAACTATTATAGATGTTTTGAAACAGGCAATTCCGCCAATTTCTTCGCGTAATAAAGCAATCAAATCTTTTTCGATTTCTTCTTCCGATTTTGATGCGTTTTCTTTTGTAACAATCAAACCTATTGGAATTTGACCTTTCAATTCATCTTTAATTCCCACAACCGCACATTCTGTAATATCAGGATGAGAAGAAACCAATTCTTCCATTGTTGCAGTACTTAACCTATGACCAGCGACATTAATAATATCATCAGTTCGACCTGTAATAAATACAAAACCATTTTCATCTCTAAAACCTCCGTCACCAGTTAAATAATGATTCGGAAATTGTTGAAAATAACCTTTTATAAATCGGTGTTCATTTCGCCATAAACTTGTCATACAACCAGGAGGAAGTGGAAGCTGAATCACGATAGAACCTTCCTCTCGTATATCATTTTCTTGTCCTTCTTCATTTACAATTTTTATATTATACCCAAAAACAGGTAATCCAGCTGCGCCAGGTTCAGGCATTATATTTTCGATTCCAACACAAATTCCTAACATTGGCCAGCCGCTTTCTGTCTGCCACCAATGATCAATAACGGGTAATTTTGAAATTTCTTTTAACCAATAATAAGTAGATGTATCACAACGTTCTCCTGCTAAGAATAAACGTTTCAGACTTGACGTATCGTATTTTTGGAATAATTTTCCTTCTGGATCTTCTTTTCGAATTGCTCGAATTGCTGTTGGAGCTGTGAAAACATTTTTGATTTTATGTTCTTCAACCATTCTCCAAAAAGCTCCAGCGTCAGGAGTTTTGATTGGTTTTCCTTCATAAATAACCGTTGTAACACCATAAATTAACGGCGCATAAACGATATAGGAATGTCCAACAACCCAACCAATATCACTTGCAGTAAGAATTGTATCACCTGGTTCTAAATCATAAAAATAGTTCATTGTCGAATTTAGTGCAGTTGCATAACCTCCTGTATCGCGTACGACACCTTTTGGCGTAGAAGTTGTTCCAGAAGTATACAAAATATATAATGGATGTGTACTTGGAACTTCGATAGGTTCTATAGGTTGATGTTGATACATTTCATCATAGGTATGAACGTTTTCTGCTGATAAATCATCGGTGTGATTTGGACGTTCAAAAATGACAATGTTTTTTGGTTTGTAAAGTGTTAATTCAATTGCTTCATCAATCAATGGTTTATAGTTGATTTGACGATTAATTTCTACTCCATAAGACGCAGAAATAATAACATCAGGTTGAGCATCATCAATACGAATAGCTAATTCTGGCGCTGCAAAACCTCCAAAAACAACAGAATGTATTACACCAATTCTCGCACAAGCAAGCATCGCAACAATTGCTTCTGGAATCATAGGCATATAAATAATTGCTGTATCACCTTTTGATAATCCTAAGGATGTAAGACCTCCTGCAAAACGACTTACTTTTTCTAAAAGCTGATTGTACGTAATTTTTTGAACAACTTCTGTAACAGGAGAATCGTAAATTAAAGCAAATTGTTCTCCGCGTCCAGCTTTTATATTTTCCTCCAAAGCCAAACGGCTCATATTTATTTTTCCGTCAACAAACCACGAATAATATCCGTTTTCATTTTGTTTTAAGATTTGTTCAGGGTAAGTTGACCATGCTAATTTCTGCGCTTCTTCTTTCCAAAAAAGTTCAGGTTCTTCAATACTTTTTGAGTATAAAGTTTTGTAATCCATTTATGTGTGTGCTGTGTTTTATTTGTTTTGTTAAGTTAGAAAAATGTTTAGAATTAATAATAAAGTTTAAAATGTTTGTTTTAGGACAGTTAATTATTTATCAACTATACAATAAAAAGTAGTATATAATTGTAAATTGATAAAATCAGATTATATTAATCAACTTTTATTATTAAATTAATAGTGTAAAAAGTACGTTATAAATTAGATTGATTAAAAATAAAGACTTAAAAAACGTGATAAAATCAGTTGAATATTATAGTCAATAAAAAATAAAATATTGTATATTTAATCCTTCGAAGAAAGCAGATAAATAAAGGGAATTAAAGCTTTTTTCTAAATCAACAAAAACATAAGAAAGATGGATACGCCTCATGTTATTACAGACGAACAATTAGAGAGAGAGAACATTGAGATAACGAGACGTTATAAAGAGATGCTTCAAAATACATATGTCACTTTATCAGATGAAGATAAAAAGCTGATTCGTAAAGCTTTTGATTTGGCTGTTGATGCGCATAAAGATCAGCGTAGAAAAACAGGCGAGCCATATATCTATCATCCGATTGCTGTTGCCAAAATTGTTGCTGACGAAATTGGGCTTGGTGCTACATCAATTTCTGCGGCTTTAATGCATGATGTAGTAGAAGATACTGAATATACGTTAGAAGATATTGAGAAACTTTTTGGAAAAAAGATTGCAAAAATTATAGATGGATTAACAAAAATTGCTGTCTTAAATAAACAAGATGTTTCGATACAATCTGAAAATTATAAAAAATTATTACTGACTTTATCTGAAGATGTGCGTGTGATTTTGATCAAAATTGCCGATCGTTTACACAATATGCGTACGTTAGAAAGTATGCGAGAGGATAAACAGTTAAAAATAGCATCCGAAACTATTTTTATATATGCGCCTTTGGCTCACAGAATGGGATTGTATAACATCAAATCTGAACTAGAAGATTTGAGTTTGAAATACACTAAACCAGATGCATATTTTAATATTGAACATAAATTAACAGAAACTGAAGCCGAAAGAAAAAAATACATTGATGATTTCTGTAAGACTATTTCAGAAAAACTTGAAGCCGAAGGTTTAGAATTTGAGATCAAAGGTCGTTCAAAATCAATCAATTCAATTTATCGAAAAATGATTAATCAAGGAATTCCTTTCGAGGAAGTTTTTGATTTGTTTGCGATTCGTGTAATTTATCGTTCAGATAAAAAGAATGAAAAATTCTTAGCTTGGAAAATTTATTCGTTGGTGACGGATTTATTTATTCCAAATCCAAAACGTATGCGCGACTGGATTTCTCAACCCAAAACTACTGGTTATGAATCGCTTCACGTAACGGTTATGGGACCACAAGCGCGTTGGGTAGAAGTACAAATTCGTTCCGAAAGAATGGACGAAGTTGCCGAAATGGGTATCGCAGCACATTATAAATACAAAGAAAATATATCGGACGACGAAACGAAAGTTGATGAATGGATTCATCAAGTTCGTGAAATGTTGGAGCAAGAAGATACTAAGGATGCGATTGAGTTTATGGATAATTTCAAGTTCAATTTGTACTCCAAAGAGATTTATGTTTTTACGCCAAAAGGAGACTTGCATTCGTTACCAAAAGGAGCGAGTTCGTTGGATTTTGCTTACTCTATTCACACCAATGTTGGTGACCATTGTTTGGGTGCAAAAGTGAATGGAAAATTGTATCCGCTGTCGCATCAATTGCAAAGTGGTGATCAAGTAGAAATCATTACATCAACACAACAAAAACCAAAATTAGAGTGGTTAGAATATGTTGTAACGAGTAAAGCGAGAAGTAAAATTAAAGCTTCTTTAAACTCAGATAAACGTAAAGTTGCAGAAGATGGAAAAGAAATTATTCAACGTAAATTAAGACATTTAAAGGTTGATTTTAGTGAAAATACGATTAATCAGTTACAGCAATACTTTAAGTTAAGTTCGAGTCAAGATGTATTTTATAATGTTGCAATGGGAATTATTGACAACAATGATTTACGTAAATTTGCAGAACGAAATACTGGTTTCACAGGATTGATTAACCGTTTCAGAAAATCAACATTCAATACAACTAAAAAAGATAATATTTCTATCGACAAAACGAAATTAGATAGTCTTGTTTTTGGGAATGATGAAGAGCGTTTAGATTATGAATTAGCGAGTTGTTGTAATCCAATTCCGGGTGACAAAGTATATGGTTTTATCACAGTTTCAAAAGGAATAAAAGTACATAAGGTAGATTGTCCAAACTCAGTTTCGTTACAAGCAAATTATGCGTACAGAATTATAAAAGCGAAATGGATTGATTCTTCTCAACAAGAATTTAAAGCGTTGATTGAGTTACAAGGTTTGGATCGAGCTGGAATGGTGAGTGATATTACGTTAGTTATTTCAAAAAATAACTCGTTGAACATGCATAGTATTAATTTATCTGAGGATGCAGGTATTTTTGATGGAAAGATTACAGTTTCAGTTAAAAATAAAGCCGAATTAGAAAAAATCATGATGGAAATGAAAAATATTGAAGGAATTCAATCTGTAAAACGAACATACAAAAATTAGTTTTTATAAAATATTTAATTAACTTTATATAAATTAACGATTTATGAAAAAAATATTATTAGCTTTTGCATTTCTTCCAATGTTGAGTTTTGCACAAGAAAATTCAAATGAAAAAGTTTTAAATAGAATTGTACCAAGTTCTATATCTATTTCTGAATATGAAAATAGTAGACCTGCAATTTTTATTGATGGAGAGAGAGTTGATAAAAGTATTTTTACGAAAATGAGTCCAGATGAAATTAAATATATTACAGTAATCAAAACAGATAAAAAATATCCAAACGGAAAAATTGATATTGTTTCCAAAAAAGAGAAAGAATCATAACATAAAAGTTTGAGAAATTATGGAACAAATATTAATGATATGAAAAAATTACTATTAGCTTTTTTATTTCTTCCATTGTTGAGTTTTGCACAATCTAAAACTTTGAATGATACAATTCCTGGAATTAAAAATTCTAAATTAATCATTTCTTAACCAAAAAAAGATTTAAAAATAGGTTATTCAATTGACGGAAAAGATGTTGATTATGCAAGTTTTATTGCAGTAAATATGGATTTAGTAGATGATTTAAAATTTACAAAGCCTAATTCAAAATATCCAGATGGTAAAATAGAACTTTTTCTTAAAAAAAATAAACAAACAAAAAAGTCCAACTATTGTTGGATTTTTTTTGCTTGCTCATGTTACTAACAAAGGCACAAAGTTACAGAAATCTTTTTGATAATATCGCTTCATTTCTATTGAATAATCTTGTTAATTTTACATCCCGAAAACAAACAAACTCACGATGAACAAACAGAACTATAATCCAATTGAAGAAGTACTTGAAAAAATCAACGAAAAAGGAGGTTGGGTTAATACGCATTCACACTTAGATAGAGCTTATTCATTGACTTCGGACACTTTCGCATTATCAAATTCTTACTTAAAAGAAAAATGGCATTTAGTTGATGATATGAAACGTAATTCATCTGTTGATGATATTTATTTCCGAATGGAAAAAGCGATTAATTTCATGTTAGAGCAAGGTTGTCAAGCAATTGGTTCTTTTATTGATGCGGATGAAGTGATTGAAGATCGTAGTATACAAGCTGCTCAACGCTTAAAAGATAATTACGGAAAAGACATCGAAATGCGTTTTGCAAATCAAGTACTGAAAGGAGTTATCGATCCAAAAGCGCGCGAATGGTTTGATATGTCTTCTGATTTTGTGGATATTATCGGAGGTTTACCTGCAAAAGATTTCGGTCGAGAAGATGAGCATTTAGATATTTTATTATCAACTGCAAAAGCAAAAAATAAATTGGTTCACGTTCATGTTGATCAATTTAACACAGACGAAGAAAAAGAAACGGAACAATTAGCTTTGAAAACGATTGAACACGGAATGCAAGGAAAAGTTTCTGCGGTTCACTCAATTTCTGTAGCGGCTCATCCAAGAAAATATCGTTACGAATTATATGATTTAATTAAAAAAGCAGATATGCACATTGTTTCTTGTCCAACTGCTTGGATAGATCACAATCGTACAGAGCGTTTGGCGCCTTCGCACAACTCGGTAACGCCAGTTGATGAAATGATTCCAAGAGGAATTAACGTTGCCTTCGGAACAGATAATATTAATGATATTTATAAACCTTTTTCTGATGGTCATTTACTTACAGAATTGAGAGTAATGCTAGAGTCTTGTCACTTTTATGATGTGGAACAACTTTCAAATATTGCAACAGTAAATGGTTTGAAAGCTTTAGGAATTCAAAAATAAAATGTATATTTATACAAAATTAAATCTCGCTATTGCGGGATTTTTTTTGGAACATAAAATTAAAAACTACAATAAATTATGCGATTAAATGTACAGAATGAAACGGCTCAACTGCAAACTGTAGTCTTGGGTCGAGCAGAATCTAACGGAGCTAATCCAACACTTGATCAGACGTTCGATGCCAAATCTTATGAAACCGTAAAGAATAATGATTATCCAAAAGAAGAAGATTTGATTGCGGAAATGTCAGAATTTGAACAAGTTTTGAAGAAATATAATGTTGAAGTTTTACGTCCAACATTGATCGAAGATTGCAATCAAGTTTTCTCTCGAGATGTCGGTTTTGTTATTGATGATGAATTCTTTATCTCGAATATTATTCCAGATCGTTTAGAAGAATTGCAAGCGTATCGCGAAATAAAACGTCAATTCAAAGGAAATAAAATCAATGCATTACCAGAAGAAGTTTATGTAGAAGGTGGCGATGTGATTTTGTATAACGATTATATTTTTGTTGGAACGTACAAACAAGCAGATTTCAAAAATTATAAAACAGGACGTACAAATGTTGAGTTTGTAAAGTATATCAAAGCTAAATTTCCGAATAAAAAAGTATTGGATTTTGAATTGAAAAAGAATGATGAAAATCCATATGAAGGAATTTTACATTTAGATTGCACTTTCAATCCTGTTGGGAAAGACAAAGCAATTATTTACAAAGATGGCTTTTTATTTGAGAATGAATATCAGCAAATTGTCGATATTTTTGGAAAAGAAAATTTATTCGAAGTAACAAAAGAAGAAATGTATTGGATGAATCCAAATGTGTTTTCAATTTCTCCTAAAGTTGTTGTTTCTGAGAAAAATTTTATACGTTTAAATGATCATTTAGAAAATGTATGGAACATAAAAGTGGAACGAATTAATTACCGCGAAGTTTCTAAAATGGGAGGTTTACTAAGATGTTCTACAATGCCATTAATCAGAAAATAACATGAAACAAAAACAATATACGTCAACTATTTTGATGGTTGAGCCAACAGCTTTTTATTACAATCCAGAAACGGCTGTTAACAATTATTTCCAAACAGAAACAACAGATTCTCAAGAAGATATTCAGAAAGAAGCGTTAGAAGAATTTCAAGGAATGGTTTCTGCTTTGCGTTCAAAAGGTGTAAATGTTATCACGATCAAAGATACTGCTTCACCGCATACGCCAGATTCAATCTTCCCAAACAATTGGATTTCTTTTCATGATAACGGAAATGTTGTGTTATATCCTATGTTTGCAAAAAATAGGAGACAAGAGCGTCGTGAAGAAGATGTATTGAGTTTGTTGGAAGAAAAAGGTTTTCATATTGATGATGTGATTGATTTTACATCGGCAGAAGAAGACGAAATTTTCCTGGAAGGAACAGGAAGTATTATTCTTGATCGCGAGCATGAATTGGCTTATGCATGTATTTCTCAACGAACTGATGAAGATTTATTGATTGAATTTTGTGAGGAATTAGAATATACGCCAGTTATTTTTCATGCGAATCAAACTGTAAATGGAGAACGCAAACCAATTTATCATACAAATGTAATGATGTGTATTGCAGATAAGTATGCGATTATTTGTTTGGATTCTATCGATGATAAAAAAGAAAAGAAAACAGTTTGTGAGTATTTATTAGAAGCTGGAAAAGAAATAATTGCAATTACAGAAGCACAAGTGCATCAATTTGCTGGCAATATGTTGCAAGTTGGAGGTTTAGGACAATCATATTTGGTGATGTCACAAACGGCTTATAATTCGCTTAATCAAGAACAAATTTCTAAAATTGAGGCTTATAATCCAATATTACCTGTTAAGATAGATTTGATTGAAAAATTAGGAGGAGGAAGCGCTCGCTGTATGATGGCGGAAGTTTTCTTACCAAAAAATAAAAACATTTAGCTTAAAATTTACAAATCCGAGTTTTTTACTCGGATTTGTAAATCATGCAAAATAGTTTTAAACTATCTTTCAATCGGTAAATTTTCGTCAGCGCCCCATTCAGACCAAGAACCATCATAAACTTTTACCTTATCAAAACCTGCAATTGTCGAAGCCAAGGCTAGGATGGAAGCTGTAACTCCAGAACCGCACGAAAAAATATTTTCTTTGGATGAATCTGTCAATTTTTCGAAAATTGCTTTCAGTTTTTCTTTTGATTTATATGTTGTATCAGCCAAAACATTTTCAAAAAATAAATTCTTAGAAGCTGGAATATGTCCGCTTCGTAAACCTTGTCTTGGCTCAGGAGAAGTCCCCTTGAAACGCCCTTCTGATCGAGCATCTATAATCATTTTTGAATCATCATTTATTGCATTTAACATAACTTGTGTATCAGCAAACCAATTCGATTGAAAGTCAGCAATAAAGTCACCTTTTATAGTAGGTAGAAAATAAGTAGAAGTTGTGACAAAATTATTATCCATCCAAACAGGTAATCCGCCATCTAAAACATATATTTCATTGTGTCCCATTACTTTGAACATCCACCAAACTCTCGGACTCGAATAAACTCCCCAACGATCATAACAAACGATGATAGAATCTTGATTAATGCCCAAATTTTGAGCTTCTTTTGTAAAAGTTTCTTCATCAACAAATGTATGAGGAAATTGCGAAGAATGATCAGAAAATTTTCCTTCCAAATCAAAGAAAAGAGAATTCGGAATTAATTTTAATTCTTGATCTTTTATTGATTGTCCAACTTTATCAATCGTACAATCTAAAATAATTAAATTTTTAAGATGTAGATTATCATGTAATTCTTGTGTTGATATGATTGGTGAATTGAAAGTCATTTCTGTTTTATTTTTTATAAAAGTAAAAAAACGCAACCATTTTTGGTTACGTTTTCTTATCTATCTTATTTATTTTTTCTTTAACTGATAATTTTGTGCTAAAGCTCCAGTAATTTCATTTCCTTCTAAATCTAATTGGAATAAAATATTCTCTCCAACCTTATAACGTTTATATTCATCGTCTTTTGTTTTTAATGAAATTGAATTACCATCATCAGTCCACGTAATATTACCTTGATTTTCAACCTTTAGGTTTTTGTCGATATATTCCTCTGTTAAGGTATATGTATTATCTTGATTTAAAGTTAATTCTGTTTTAATTCCTTCACAATCAGCACAAGGGATCACGCCCTCATAAGTTCCGTCCCAATCTAAAGCAGATTGAGAAGTGGAGTCATCGATTTTTTGTGATGATTTATTTTCAGTGGCAGGAGTACTTTCAGTCTTTTTTTCGCAAGCTGTGAATAATATGCTTGTAAAAGCACATAATACAAATAATTTTTTCATAATATATTTATTTTAAGGTTATTATTTTAAGTTAAAGCCAATTTTTATCATTGGTCCAAACATATCCATATCATAAACAAAGTTGGAATTGTTACTTCCTTTCTCGTAGTCCATACTTATGATTTGATAGCCCGCCATTGCGTAAAATAAATCAGAGAATTGATAACCAGCCAATCCTTCTAATTGCCATGCTAATTTTGAGCCGATTCCAAATCCTCCAATTTCTCCAGAAACATTATACAAAAACTTTTTGTTTGGTAAACTTCTTGTTCTTGCAACTAACATTGGATCTACCCAAGTTTTAGAAATACTACGATCTAAATGCATTGGTTTTAAAGAAACTGGATTGATTAGATTTACATCAAATCCAGATTTAATATTTACAAGGTTCATACTAATACCAGCTTCTAGCCAAGGTGTAATTTTTCTCAATAAACCTGCTTCAAAAGAGAATTGTTTTGCTGTTAATTTACCATCCAAAACTAAAGGGTCTTTTTTAACATTTGCAGCTAAAGAAGCATAAATAATATCAGATGTAATCACCCAATCTTTGTTTTCGGCTTCAAAAATTAACATTCCAGCAAATTTCAAATGCTCAAAAAAGTCTGAAGGGGATTGACTTACGTGTACATTCGGAAGTCGAGAAACACTCGCTTTTCCTTTCATATGAGGCAACATCATATTTGGCTCTACTTTGAAATGCCAAGAATCATCTGGCTGAATTGAGTCTTGAGCAAAAGTTTGCGTACTTGATGCTAATAGAATTAAAAATGTGCTTTTTTGAAAAAAGTTAAACATAATTTTTTAAGTTTCGTTTTATTAATTATTTCAAATGATAGAGAGAAAAGTTAAGTTAGTTGTGGTTTTATTATAGGTTAAGTTTCTTATTAAATTGTCTAGATAAATCTAGTTTCATTCCCAATGTAAAAACACTTTGTTCTTTTTTACCAATATAATTTTTACCAAAAGAGATACGCTGTTCTGTATATAATTGTACATATTTCATCGGATAATATTCTAATCCTGTAATGAAATCACTTCGTCTGAAATTTTTATCAATGATTATATTTTCTACAGATTTCTTTGTTTCAGGAACATATAAATTATAACCTCCTAAAATTGAAAATTTATTTAGTTTATATTTCAACGCTGTCTCAAAACCTTTTGCATCAAAAACATATGAAGGATTAATTGTATTTTCAGATTGATATGAAATAGGTATAAAATCACCATTTTGCTGTAAAATTCCAAGTAGACTAACATCAAATTGTTTACTCGTATATTTTAAACCAATTGAATAAAAAGTTGGATGTCCTGATAAACCTAAGATATGATTATCATCAATTAAGTTTTGAGCTATAAAAGCACGGTTAAATGCAGCTCCAATACTAATATTTTGATTTAATTCTAATTGAGCTGAAAAACCAAAACCATCAATAATCTTATCATCATTTCCACCTTTTGTTTGGATTTGAGCACCAAATTGAAAAGCTTTAATTTTATTTCTATAAATTATTGATTGATCTGCTCGTCCTGTTCCTAGCAAACCACCATCTGTTCCACCTGTAAAAGTTGCAGAAGCGCGTCCTCCAAATACATTAAAACGATCTGTATAAGCTGTAACATCACGGTAAACACTCCATTGTTTACCAAATGTTATTTTACCATATTTAGACAAATCAATACCTAAGTAACCCAAGCGATTACCAAAAACTTGTTGTTTTTGTTCTGAAACAATTGTCAAAAGATCACTATCTAAATTTCCATCAACATTAAACGACGAGTTACCTTTGAACATATTTATTTGGAGTTCAATACCAGCTACAAATGCAATATTTCCTTTTTTTAGATTAATTTCAATTCCAGCACGAGAGGCATTTTCTTGTAGCTCCATTACTTTATCATGCACAGCAAGATGACCTCTCAAACTAGTGTAAGGTCTTATCGAAATATCAATTGTATCATTTGATTTTTGAGCATAAACAATAGATCCTAATAATAAAAAGGCAGATATAAAATGTTTGTTATTGGCAATCATATTGAATGTTGATTTAGAACTATTTGCAAGAAAAATATTGATTAATTTTTCGATCTAAATTCCAACAAATGTAAATGGTTTTGTATCACTAAAAAGTTGTGAAGTTTCGCCAGCATACGTTTCATTTTTACTTACGCTTAATCGTTTTGTTTTTGCATTTTTACCAAAATCAATTTTCTTTAAATCAACCCAAAATGTATTTGGAGTTTTTGTAGTTTCAAAGTAATAAACAAGATTTTTATGATCAGAAACTGATCTCCATCTTGTAGACGATATGTTAGGTTCTGCTTCTGAAGAAATTCCTAACGGAACCGATACATTTCTGATAACACTAAAAACACTTGCAGTAGAAGTGCGAGTATCAGCGGTTTGCGGAATTGCATTAATGTAATATGATGCTCTTACATAACGATCAGCAGCTCTGTTAGTTCCTGGTAACATAATTGTTCCTGGAATCCCTTTCCAATATTGATTAATTGCTAATTGCTCATCAAAAACTGGAGAATTTGTCATTACTGTATAAGAAGGATCATGGTGTATTTTTAATTTCCCGTTTACATATTCGAAAATTGCATTGTCTCCATTTGCATCAGAAATTGAAAGATGTAAAGTTGTAAATTTTTGAGTACCTGGAATGTAGTCAGAAACAATTACAAATTTTTCTTTTCTCAAATCATCTACAGCTTCTTTTACTGTAGCATAATTATCTAAAACATATTGTGCCCAAGCTGCAATTGTAACACCTGGCTTTGTTCCTTTTGGATTAAATTGAGGATACTGGCTTTCTACTAACCACAAAACATTCGCAACAAGTCCTTTTTCGTTCATGCCATCTGTTGTCGCAATGTCCCAAGCACTTGCAATTACACTTCCGTATTTTGAAGTCCATTTTTCCGAAGCATTTCCAACGTTGCCAGATCGATCTATACCTCTAGGAAAAACCCAAATATTTGCATCAATTTCATCTTTCCAATCCATAGAACGAGCTGTGATTACAGTATTTTCTGGACCTTTATAGACAACTCTTGTGCAAGCATCTAGTTGTGGAGATAATAAAAAAAATAGGTTGGTAGAAAATAATGTCAAAGTTAATTTACTTAAAAAAGTCTTTTTCATTATGATGTATTTAGAATATTAAAGTTATTAATTTAATTGGAGAAAATTATACTCTTTTACTAATATTGTGCAGAATATTAAAAATTATCCATTTATACAATGTTGTTTTTGGAATATTATAACGTTCTATAATTTCTCATGATTTTGTATAATTATCTTCTATTACAAATCAACGAAAAATGCTGATTTTCCTCTTAAAACAAATCCCTCATTACCCCCTCTTATTTATATTTTTCTCATTATCAATAATATGAGCTTATTATTTATCAAAATAATGTTATAGATGTTAATCGTTAATTTCTTTAATTATAAAATTTAAACAATTGAAATAGAGTAAATAATAATTATAGAAACAAAAAAAAACGCAACTAATTAAGTTGCGTTTTTAGAATTATCTTTTATAAGATTATTTTGGATTTGTTACTTCAGAAACTGGTTCGCCAATATTTCCGTTTGGCTCTTCTATATGTAGCAAAGCGGCAACTGTAGGTGCGATATCTGTCATATAAACACGGTTATTATTTTTACCATGTTTTATACCCCAACCCATCAAAACAAATGGAATGTGAGCATCGTAAGCCCCCCAAGTTCCGTGTGTTGTTCCTCCAGCATTTTGTTTTCCGCCGTACCATTGTGGTTCTAAAATATAAGTAATAGCACCGCTACGTTTACGATTGTAACCGTTAACCATTCGTTCTTTGATAATCGCAGGAATAGAAGCTTCTCCAATTTTATCCATATCAGCTACGAAAGAAACACCATCAACTTTTTGCATAAACTTTACGATTTCTTCTTTGATATCTTCTTCGTCTAATTTATTTTGTTCGATCGTTTGATAATTCAAATGAACCTGATAATTTGTCAATGAGCGTACAATATCAGTAGATTTGAATTTCTCTTGTAATTTAGCATTTAATGCTTTTTTTACTTCTCCAGTTGGAAAGTATCCTGCATTACCTTTTTTATCTTGGAAATATTTAGGATTATGAGCTCCACCATGATCTGCAGTTAAGAAAACTAAATATTGCCCTTTTCCAACTTTTTGGTCTAAGTGATTAAATAATTGTTCCAAGTCTTTATCTAAACGCAAATAAGTATCTTCGGCTTCGATTGTATTTGGAGAAAATTGATGTCCAACATAATCAGTAGAAGAGAAACTAACCGCTAAAAAATCTGTAATTCCTTTCTCATTTTGACCTAATTTTTCGTTATCAATAATTTCAATCGCGATATCTTTTGTTAACGAATTTCCGAAAGGAGTAGAGCGAATCAAACCTAAACCATTTTCTTTTTTCAACGCTTTCAAATCATAAGGAAATTGCATTTTATCTAATCCTTTATAATTTTCGCGATATGGATTTCCATCTTTTTCACTTTGTACATAAGTATCAATCGGATAAAGTGTGTTCCATTTGTCTAAATATTTTTCAGGAACTTTTTTATCGTTGAATTTTTGTAACCATTTTGGCAACTCATTCATATAAAATGTACTCGAAACCCAGTTACCAGATTCTCCATCAAACCAAAAAGCAGCATCAGCAAAATGACCTGCAGGTAATATTCCTCCACGATCTTTTAACGAAACTCCATATACTTTTGAACGGAAATTTGTTGATAATTTTAATTGATCAGTAACTGTAGAAGTTAACAAGTTTTTTGGAGACATTTTTCCTGCTTTTGATGAAGTTCCAACCCCATTTACAGCATCATCTTGCGTACAATACATTTCTTGTCCTGTTGCTTGAATGATAAAATCGTTCCCAGCAATTCCGTGAATAGCAGGCACAGAACCTGTATAAATAGTGCTATGACCGATAGCTGTATAAGTAGGTATATAAGGAATATAGGTATTTTCGTTGCTAAAACCTTCGTTTAACATACGATTGAAACCTCCTGTAGAATATCTATCTTGGTAACGATATAAATAATCCCATCGCATTTGATCGACAACGATACCAACTACTAGTTTTGGACGGCTAACCTCTTGTTGCGCATATAGCGAAAGACCAGCAAATAACCCTAAAACACTTAAAAAAGTTTTATTAAATTTCATTTTAAAAATTTTACACATAGCAAATGTAACAATTAAATTTTGGGCTAAATTTAAATAATAATTAAAAAATTAGTAAATTAAACAAAATCATAAAAAAATAGAATATGAGTGCAAAGCCTGTAGAAATAGTAGAAATTTTTGATGTTTCAATTGATAAAGTGTGGAATGCCTTAACGACAAAATCTGCTTTTGATAAATGGTATTTTGATATTAAGAAGTTTGTTCCAGAAGTTGGATTCGAATTTGAGTTTTATGGCGGATCGTATTTACATCACTGTAAAATAGTAGAAGTAGAGCCGACTAAATTGTTAGCTTATACATGGAAATATCCTGTCTACGAAGGAAATTCTGTTGTTACATTTATTTTGGATGAATTAACAGATGAAATTGTTCCGCAAACAAAATTAACGTTGATTCATGAAGGAATTGAAACTTTTCCGCCTGATGATAAAAATTTCTCGCGCGAAAGTTTTGAAGCTGGTTGGACAGAAATTATCCGAATTAGTTTGAAAAATTATTTGGAAGGAAATTATGAAGAAGATTCGAAAGTCGAATAAATAAAAAAAGGAACTTCGTCAAGTTCCTTTTAATTTTTTTTTACAGCTTATTATTTTTTGAATAATACTGTGATTCCTTCTTGATTTGGTAAAATCGGACGAGGATCTTCTGCTGTTACTATTCCAGCTTTTTCTTTTCTTAAATTCGCAACCCAAAATGGAATCCAAGAAATAGCCATCGTTGCAAAAAAGATGATACCCCAGAATCCGCATAAAGCGATTGTTAAGAATAATAAGAAACCTAAAAATTGAATCATGATTTTATTTTTATGTGATACAAACTTAGTAAATAAAATTTATAGAAATACTAACATTAATCACTTTTCTTTCATCAAACGATTTCTTAAATTTGTGAGATAAGTAAACAATATATAAATAATAAAAAATACCAAAATGGAATACAGAATTGAGAAAGACACCATGGGGGAAGTAAAAGTTCCTGCAGATAAATACTGGGGTGCTCAAACAGAACGTTCTCGTAACAACTTTAAAATTGGTCCTGCGGCTTCTATGCCTCACGAAATTGTAGAAGGTTTCGCTTATCTTAAGAAAGCTGCTGCTTATGCAAATGCTGAATTAGGTGTTTTACCAGTTGAAAAACGTGATGCTATTGCTGCTGTATGTGACGAAATTTTAGCAGGAAAATTAGATGATCAATTTCCTTTAGTAATTTGGCAAACAGGTTCAGGAACTCAATCTAATATGAATGTGAATGAAGTTGTTGCTAATCGTGCGCAAGTTTTAGCTGGATTCAAAATTGGAGAAGGTGAACCAGTTCTTAAAGCGAATGACGACGTTAACAAATCTCAATCTTCTAATGATACTTTCCCAACAGGTATGCACATTGCTGCTTACAAAGCAGTTGTTGAAGTAACAATTCCAGGTGTTGAGCAATTACGTGATACATTAGCTAAGAAAGCTGAAGAATTTAAATCTGTTGTAAAAATTGGTCGTACACACTTAATGGATGCAACGCCATTAACATTAGGTCAAGAGATTTCTGGATATGTAGCGCAATTAAATCACGGTTTAAAAGCTTTAAGAAATACACTAGAGCATTTATCTGAAGTTGCTTTAGGTGGAACTGCTGTAGGTACAGGTCTTAACACGCCAGAAGGATACGATGTTTTAGTTGCTAAATACATTGCTGAATTTACAGGTCATCCATTTGTAACAGCAGAAAATAAGTTCGAAGCATTAGCTGCTCACGATGCAATCGTAGAAACTCACGGAGCTTTGAAACAATTAGCTGTTTCATTAAACAAAATTGCAAATGACGTTCGTATGTTAGCTTCTGGACCTCGTTCAGGTATTGGAGAAATTATCATTCCAGAAAACGAACCAGGATCTTCTATCATGCCAGGTAAAGTAAATCCTACTCAATGTGAGGCGTTAACAATGGTTGCAGCTCAAGTTATGGGTAACGATGTTGCGATTACAATTGGAGGAACTCAAGGTCATTATGAATTGAATGTTTTCAAACCAGTTATGGCTGCAAACTTCTTACAATCTGCACGTTTATTAGGAGATGCTTGTGTGTCTTTTGATGAGCATTGTGCGCAAGGTATTGAGCCAAATTATGCTCGTATCAAAGAATTAGTTGATAATTCATTAATGTTAGTTACAGCACTTAATACGAAAATTGGTTACTACAAAGCTGCTGAAATTGCTCAAACAGCTCACAAAAACAACTCAACGTTAAAAGAAACTGCAATCGCATTAGGGTATGTAACTGCTGAAGAATTTGACGAATGGGTAAAACCAGAAGATATGGTTGGTTCTTTGAAATAAGAATTTTTAAATCATTATATAGGAAGAGGTTGCTTAGGCAACCTCTTTTTTTGTTAAATTTATTTAAATTTGAGAAAAAGTTCCTTTATTAAGTGGAAAAATTGTAACTTTAATAAAAGTTTAGAATTATGGCAACTGTTAAACTAAAAAAATACGAACAAATCATAAATGAAATCCCTGAAGTAAGAGATTTTACGAGTGTTTATTTTTACGTAAATCGTTATAATATTGATCAAAAATATATTCAATATCTTGATGAATTATCAACGTTAAAAGACGAAATAATCTCAAGTTGGTTAAATATCACAACGCGTACATACAGAAATTATAAAACGAAAGATGTTTCTCTAAAAGATAATACAAAAGAGCATATTGTTTTATTGATTTCTTTATACAAACACGGTTTGGAGGTTTTCAATACAAAAGATGATTTCGAGAAATGGTTAACGACGCCTAATGTTTTGTTAGATAAAAAATCGCCAGCAGATTTTCTTGATACAGTTTCAGGTCTGAAATTTATCGATAATCGTTTGACTGCGATAGAATACGGAGAAAACGTCTAACAATGTTAGTTTACAATATTCGTAAAGCGAGATATTCAAAATCATTACAAGCTTCTGGAGTTGCCAACAGATGGAATAAAAATGATGAATTTGTTATTTATGCAGGAAGTTCTCGCGCGCTTTCAACCTTAAAATTGGTGGTGCATAGAAGTTCTATTAGCATTGATAACTCGTACAAATTATTAGTGATAGAAATTGATTGCGAAGAAGATGAAATTTATGAAATTAAAAAGTCTAAATTACCTAAGAATTGGCAATCTGTAGAGGCTTATCCCGAGTTACAAGAGATTGGTTCTGCTTGGTATCAGGATTTTAAATATTTGGTTATCAAAGTTCCATCGTCAATCATTCCAAAAGAATATAATTATTTAATCAATACAAAACATCCTGATTTTTCTTCAAAGGTTAAAATCAAAGAATTAGAAGATTAAAATCGACTAAATATTTAGCCGATTTTTTTATGAATATTTTAAAGTTTTTTTAAATCTTTTTTAAATCTTTTTATACTTTAACAATAAACTATTTGTTACAACACTTACACTACTCAAAGCCATTGCAGCACCAGCAATCATAGGATCTAACAAAAATCCGTTAATTGGATAAAGCACTCCAGCAGCGATTGGAATTCCTATTACATTGTAAATAAATGCCCAAAATAAATTTTGATGAATTGTTTTGACCGTTTGCGTAGATAAATTAATTGCATGATCGATTTTTGTCAAATCTCCGCCAATCAAGGTAACTTCTGCCACATCAATCGCAATATCAGAACCATTTCCCATCGCAATCGAAACATCCGCCTGAGCCAACGCTGCACTGTCGTTAATTCCATCACCAACCATTGCAACAACTTTTCCTTTTTGCTGCAAATCTTTGATAATACTCATTTTATCATTTGGTAAAGCATTTGCGACAACTTGATCAATTCCGACTTGTTTTGCAATTGCATTTGCCGAAAATTCGTTGTCACCAGTCACCATCCAAACTTCAATTCCTTTTTCGTGAAAAGCTTTAATAGCTTCAACAGAAGTTGCTTTTATTTCATCAGAAATTCCAATTAATCCCAAAACTTTTTTATCATTTCCAAAGAAAGAAGTAGTATAATTTTTAATCGAAAAATCTTGAATAGCTTGTTTTACATTTTCATCAATTTGAATATTTAATTCAGTAATCCAACTTGTTTTTCCAACATAATAAGTGTCATTTAAAATATTAGCTTTCAATCCTTTTCCAGATATATCTTCAATTTTTAGTTCAGGTAAAATATCTTGTTTTCCAATATGTTCTGTAATCGCTTTTGCCAAAGGATGTTGCGAATTATTTTCGATTGTATAAAGCATATTTTTAGCAGAATCATCAAACCAAATCAATTCTTGTACTTTTGGTTTTCCTTCTGTAATTGTTCCTGTTTTATCTAAAATAATTGTATCAATTTTCTTCGCTAATTCTAAACTTTCAGCATTTTTGATCAAAATTCCTTGCTCAGCACCTTTTCCCATTCCAACCATAATCGCGGTAGGTGTTGCTAAACCAAGCGCACAAGGACAAGCGATAACAAGGACAGTAATCATCGATAAAAGGGCCATTGTAAAAGCATTTTCTTGACCTAAAACTAACCAAGTAATGAACGTTAGAATTGCAATAATAATTACAATCGGAACAAAAACACCTGCAATTTTGTCTACCAATTGTTGAACTGGCGCTTTACTTCCTTGTGCATTTTTAACCGATTGAATAATTTGAGCCAAAAGTGTATCATTCCCTACTTTCAAGGCTTTATATTGAATAGGAGAGTTTTGGTTTAAGGTCCCTGAAAAAACATTTGCATCAATTCCTTTTTCAACTGGAATTGGTTCTCCTGTCAATGAACTTTCATCGATAAAAGATTCTCCCGAAACAATAATTCCATCAACCGCAATTTTATCTCCAGGTTTTGCAATAATCAAATCACCAATTTGTACATCTTCAATTTTCACTTCAACCTGATCTCCATCTTTCACAACCAACACAGTATTAGGTTGTAATCCGATTAATTTCTTGATCGCTTCGGAAGTATTTCCTTTCGCACGTTCTTCCATCAATTTACCAATCAAGATAAAAACGATGATTAAACCAGCAGCTTCAAAATAAGGATGCGCATGCAAACCTTTGCTGTGCCAATATTCTGGAAATAATGTATTGAAAACGCTAAAAAGATAGGCTACACTTGTACTCAAAGTAACCAAAGTATCCATATTAGCCGATTTATTTTTCAATTGTTTCCAAGCACCGACGAAAAATTGTTGCCCAAAAATGAAAAGAATTGGCGTAGAAAGTGCCCACATAATGTAATTTCCGTAAGGCATATCCATAAAAAACATTCCAATAATAAATAAAGGAACTCCAAAAATTAAAGCCCAAATCACTTTATTTTTCAGCGTTTTGTATTTTTCTTCGTGAAGTTGTTCTATTTCTTCATCTTGATTTTTAGACTCATCAATCACCAAATCATAGCCAACTTCTACTAAAGCATTTTTCAAATTTTCTGGAGAAACTAGAGTAGGAATGTACTCTATTTTTCCCATTCCATTTCCGTAATTCACTTCCGCATTTACAACACCTAACTGACGATTAAGATTCGCTTGAGAACTACTCGCACACGAAGCACACGTCATATTGAGAACGGGATACGATTTTTCGACAGAATCTATTTTGAAGTTATTTTGCTTTAAAGTTTCGTAGATTTTAGGGGAAACTTTCCATAATTTCTTTGCCGAAACGTTAATCGTTTTAGCATCTAAATTCACAGCATATTCATCAAGATTTTCTATTTCAGAAAGTAATTTATTGATGAGTTCAACATCTTTTTCTGAATTCAAATTGATAATCGGTATAGTAAGTGTTAGTGCATTCATAACAGTAATTTTATGGGACAAATTTCCAAAGATTTTGGCGAGAAAGTATTATATAATTAGAGGTTAAAGTTACACTTTTTACTAATTACTTTAAGATGATATTAAAACGTTTCACGCCATCATTTTGTTGATAATACAAATAACCTTTGTGCGCTTCTATAATGTTTTTGGAAAGTGTTAAGCCAATTCCTGCACCATCTTTTCGAGTTGTATAAAAAGGTAAAAATATTTTGGAAATGATTTCTTCATCAATCAATTGTCCAGAATCTTGAATAATAATTTGCAATCGATTATCAGTTTGTTTCGATGAAATTTCAATAGATTTAGTTTCTACATTTTCTAATGAATAAATCGCATTTTTGATTAAGTTAATCAAAACTTGTTCAAATAAGATACGATCAATTTCAACTTCAATATTTTGTGGAATTAAATTCTGAAAAACAATATTTTTTTGATGAAATTCAGCCGAAAAAGATTGTTCAATTCCTTGGACAATTTCATACAAATTTTGTAACGATTTAACAGGGTTTGGTAACATGGTCAATTTACGATATTGCTCTACAAACGTCTGTAAATGCTGACTTCTATTCATAATTGTATCCAAACTCAAACGAATATCATCATAATCATTTTTGTCTAAATGATTCGCTTCAAAATAAGTTTTTGTGGTATTTGCTAATGAATAAATAGGCGTCAAAGAATTGATGATTTCATGCGCAATAACTTTCATAATATTCATCCAAGCCTCTTTTTCAGTGGAATCAATCACGCGCTGAATCGAATCAATAAAAATAATCGCATATTCATCATGAGCAATCAACGTTTTTGTGTTCTGAATCAGATAAGTTTGTCGCTCTTCATCATTAATTTGTATGTCAATTGTACTTTTAAAATCATCAAATTCTTTATTTTCTAAAGTTTCACAAAACTGTGGAATCAATTTTTTTAGATAATTCCACGAACTTGATTTTGGAACGCTAAATATCTTTTGAAAATGATGATTGATAAATATAATTTTTCGATCATTTTCTTCTTTTTTAAGAATCAAAAAGCCAAACGGAACTGCATTCAATAATTGATGATAAATGATTTCTTTAGACGAATTTAAAACATGTTCTTCTCTAATTTTATGATATAATTTTAATACAGAATTGTCTTTTTTATATTGATTTTGATTAATATTTAAGCTAAAGTCATTGTACAATAAAGCATCTATAATTTTCTGATTTTTAGAAAGATAATTTTTAGAAAAATGAATTATTTCCGTAATCGAAACAATTGTAATAATACATACAAATGTAAATGAAAACCAATAATTTTTGATTCCAATAAAAGCCAACATAAACAAAAGAAATGCTAAAAAAAGTATTCTGAGTACTAACTGAAAAATAAGAGAATTGCGTTTCATTATTTATAATTCGTAATGTTATATTTTTCTAATTTTCGATATAAAGCAGCACGAGAAACACCTAAATTCTCGGCTGTTTTACTAATATTTCCTTCAAAAAAATGTAAACGTTCTACAATTTTATTTCGCTCTATTTCGTTCAAATTATTTGAATTATCTGTTATTTTTTGAGGAATAAATGTTGTGAAACCTATATTTTCAATCGTAATTTCATTTTCTTCAGCCAAAATAATTGCACGTTCGATTCTGTTTTGCAATTCTCGAATGTTTCCGTTCCAATCGTAGTTTTCTAATTGATGTAAAATTTGTTCATGGATAATAGGTTTTTCTACTTCATATTTATCAACATAAAGTTCTAAAAAATAATCAATCAAAGGTTTAATATCTTCTTTTCGTTCGCTAAGACTTGGCATTGTAACTGAAATTGTATTGATTCGATAATATAAATCTTCCCTAAAACGACCTTCTTTTACTGCATTTTCAAGATTCGCATTCGTAGCAACAATAATCCGAACATCAATTTTTCTTGGTAAACTTTCTCCTAAACGAATAATTTCTTTATTCTGAATTACTTGCAAAAGTTTTGCTTGTAAATGATTTGGTAAATTCCCAATTTCATCTAAAAAAATTGTTCCATTATTTGCTGCTTCAAATCGACCAATTGTATCTTCTTTTGCATCGGTAAACGCACCTTTTTTATATCCAAATAATTCACTTTCAAATAGATTTTCGTTTAAAGAACCTAAATCAACATGAACAAATTTTTCTGTATTTCGAGAAGAATTTTCATGAATTGATTTTGCCAAAACTGATTTTCCTGTACCATTTTCGCCTAAAATCAAGATTGTTGCATCGGTTTTTGCAATTTTATTGGTGATTTTATATACTTTTTCGATACTCGGAGAATTTCCGTAAAACAACTTATTTTCTTTCGCTTCTTTTATTTTCCTCGATTTTCTAAGTTGTTTTATCGCTTCTTTTATAAGATTAACTAATTTATCATTATCCCATGGTTTTAAAATATAATCAATCGCACCAAGTTTTAAACCTTCAACCGCAGTTTCTACACTTCCATAGGAAGTCATTAAAATTACTCTCGTTTTTGGTTGCGCATGTTGAATTTCTTTCAGCCAAAAAATTCCTTCTTTTCCATCTTCATAACCTGTTCTAAAATTCATGTCCATTAAAACAACATCAATTTCATTTTCTACCAAGATTTGAGGAATCTTTTTAGGATCAGAACAAGTGATAATTGTTTCGAATTGGCGTTTCAAAAGTAGTCGACTTGCAATTAATATTTCTTCTTGATCGTCTAAAATCAGTATAGTGGCTAAAGTTTTCTTCATATTCAGTTTTGTCATGTGTCCGTTTCTGAACAAATAAGTGTTCGTTTTCGGACAGTCTATTTTTTATATAATTTTTTAAAAGAATTGATTTCAATGCTTTAAGAAATTATAAATTTTGGGCATATTTATTACGTATTGATAATTAGTAAAATAACCATAAATAAACGGTTGTTTGGTAAATTTAATAAATAATGGATACGAAAATCAATCAAAAAAATAAAAAATATAAACGCCTCGGAATAATTGCTGTAACGACCATAATTTTAGGCGGTTCGAGTTTTTATTTGATGAATCGACCGCGAACTTTAACTGTAAGTGCAAATGAATTGATGATAAAAGACGTTTCTGAAGATTATTTTGAAGATTTTGTTGTTTTTCAGGCACAAATAGAACCAATTAATTCAATCTTTATCAATGTGATAGAAGGTGGTTCTGTTCAAGAAATATTTGTAGAAAATGGTGAGAAGGTGACAAAAGGATTACCAATTGCACGATTATATAATCCGAATACGGAACTTAATTTTTTGACGCAAGAAACGGCAATTATTGAACAAATGAATCAATTAAATGTTGCAAAACTATCTATTCGGAATCAAGAATTAGATCTATCAAAGGATTTTGTAGGAATTGAACACGATTTTAATCAATCAAAATTAGATTATGAACTAAATCAAAAGTTATATGATCGAGAAGTGTTAGCAAAAAATGAGTGGGAGAATACGAAGGAAAAAATGCGCTATCAGCAAGAACGAAAAGCAATTATTCAAAAAAGTTTGGTAAAGGAACGTGAATCAAATTCGATTCAATTAAAGCAAATTAATGAAGCTTTAGCTATCATGCAAAAAAGTCTAGTAACGCTTCGGAAAAACAAACAAAATTTCTTGGTTTTAGCACCTGAAACTGGTCGTTTAAGTTCTTTTGAAGCGACATTAGGACAATCAATAGAAGCAGGAAAAAGCATAGGAAAAGTGGATATTCTAAGCGGTTATAAATTAGTTGCAATGGTAGATGAATATTATTTGGATAGAATTCAAGAAAATCAATATGGACAAATCGAAATTAAAGGAAAAATCATAAAAGTGAAAGTGACTAAGATTTCTCCAGAAATAAAAAATGGAAAATTTAAAACAGAATTAGAATTTATTGATAAAATTCCTGAAAATTTACAAGAAGGTTTATCCGTAGGAGTAAAATTGATTTTATCCGAGAAAGAGAAGAAATTAGTGATTCAGAAAGGTTCCTTTTATACAACCACACAAGGGAAGTGGATTTTTGTTGTTAATAATGATAAAGCAACACGAAGAAAAATTGAATTAGGAAGAGAAAATCCGAGTGTTTATGAGATATCCTCAGGATTAAAAGTAAATGAAAAAGTAATTATTTCGAATTACGAAGATTATAAAGAAGTACAAGAATTAACGATAAAAAAATAATAACACACAATTTTAGCTGTCATTTCGAGCTTATCGAGAAATCTATAAAATACAGATTCCTCATTTCGCTAAAAGCTATGTTCGGAATGACAAAAAATAAATTAAAAAAATAACATCATGATTAAAATAGAAAACTTATCAAAAATATTTATCACAGAAGATATTCAAACAAAAGCGTTGAATGAGATTAATTTAATAATCAATTCTGGAGAATTTATTTCCATTATGGGCCCTTCAGGTTGTGGAAAATCAACTTTATTGAATATTATTGGATTATTGGATTCTTTCAATGGAGGAAGTTATACCTTGAATAACCTTGAAATGTCTAATGCAAACGAATCGAAACGCTCTCAAGTTAGAAAAGAAAACATAGGATTTATCTTCCAAAATTTCAACTTAATTGATGAATTATCAGTTTATGATAATATCGAATTACCTTTGATTTATTCTAAAGTTTCGAACTCGGAACGAAAAAAACGAGTGCAAGAAATTGCCGAAAAATTAAACATTGTCCATCGTTTGCAACATTATCCACAGCAACTTTCTGGTGGTCAGCAACAACGTGTTGCAGTAGCAAGAGCTTTAGTGATTAATCCTAAAATAATTTTGGCTGATGAACCAACAGGAAATTTGGATAGTATTAATGGAAATGAAGTCATGGAGCTTTTGACCGATTTGCATGCGCAAGGATCTACAATTTTGATGGTGACACATTCGGCTCATGATGCGGCTTACTCTGATAAAATTATTACCATGAAAGATGGTGAAATTCTTTCTGAAAAAATGAATCAGAAAAATGTAAATGTTTTTGAGAAAACTAAAATTTAAATTCAATGCTAAAAAATTGGCTTAAAATATACTTAAGAAATACGATCAAGAATAAAGGGTTTACATTTCTTACAATTCTTGGTTTAGCTATCGGAATTGCTGGTGTTATTTTTTCGACTTTATATTGGAAAGATGAAACGAGTTACAATCAATGGAATCCGAATATTGGTCGCGTATTTGAAACATTAACTGTATTTCAGAGAGGTGGAGAAACTTGGCCTACAAGTGTTGAACCTTTGCCTCGTTACTTAAAAGAAAAATCAGATAAGATAGAAAGTTATTGTTGGTTTGAAGGTTGGTATGGGCAAGAAACTTATTACGTCAATAATAAAAAAGTTTATGTTACTGGAATTACTAGTACAGATCAGAATTTTTTTGATTTTATTCCATTCAAGTTTATAAAAGGAAGTGTAGATGATTTTCGCAAAAACAGATATGGTGTTGCAATAGAAGAGAGTGAAGCAATCAAAATCTTTGGTAAAGAAAACCCTGTAGGGAAAATCTTGACAACATATGATGGAATAAAGATGCCGATTTATGGTGTTTTTAAAGCAGAAAAATACACAAGCTTTCAACCTAAAATGGTTATTTCTAATATTTATTCACGTTTAGAGGATATTAAGGATAACTGGGGAAATTATGGCACAGGACTATTTATAAAGCTTAAAAATCCTGCAGACAAACTAGAAGTAGAGAAACTGGCTACACAATTATTTTATGAGAATAATACAGTTAAAAATGCGCAACGAGAAGGAGTTTCAGTAGAAGAATTTTCAAAGATATACGAACCTGTTAAAGTACAATTACAGCCTTTAAAAGATTCGAGATTAAATGCCAAAGTTTCAAGACTTCCGGAAGGAATGGGAAACAAACTGTTTTTACAGATTAACCTGGGATTATCTTATCTGATTTTAATTTTATCCATCATCAATTATATTAACCTTTCCACTGCACAAGCAATTAGAAGAGCAAAAGAAGTAGGAATCAGAAAAGTGGTTGGAGCAACCAAACGAAATATTGTTGTCCAATTTATTGTAGAAACAACCATTACAACTGTTTTGGCATTTGTGGTTGCTTTGGCTTTGGTTGAAGTAGGTTTACCCAGTTATAATCAGCTGATTGACAAAAACCTGGAAATAGAAATTATCCCGTTTATCCCATATCTTGTAGCGATTTTCATTGTAGTTGTGATTATTGCCGGAATTTTTCCTGCCATTTATGTGTCAAATTTTAAAGAGCTTAACGTTCTAAAAGGGAATTTTTCAAGAAGCAAGAATGGAATTTGGTTACGAAATGGAATGTTGATTTTACAATTTTCTATTGCTACATTCTTTATTGTAGCTGGAACTCTTGTTATTCAACAAATGAATCATATTGCAAAAAAAGATTTGGGATTTTCAGGAGATCAAGTGATTAGTATTCCGTTTAAAAGACAGGATTTAGGAGAAAATAAGTTCAATTTTTACGAAAGTTTCCAGCAAGATTTAGCAAAAATTAAAGGCGTACAAAGCATTAATGCAACGGCATTTAAGTTTGGTTCCGGTGGAGCAATATCCAACACAAGTTTTAGAGTAAAAGATAAACAATTGGTAACAGATAATATGGCGATTGACTTTGGCTTTCTAAACATGATGAAAATTGAAGTAAAAGAAGGACGAGATTTAGATCCTAAAATCTCATCTGATACAATTTCCAGTGTTCTTATTAATGAAACCGCAAAAAAACATTTTGGAGAAACATTAAAGTTAAATGACGAGTTCGATTGGAATAATCAAAAATTAAAACTGGTTGGAGTAATAAAAGATTTTAATTTGGGAGAGCCACAGGCTAAGATTAGACCAATGATGTTTTTTCATTTTAAAGTTGTAAAGTGGATGCCTTCCAATCTTCAAAATATACTGATTAAAATAGACACAGAAGATACAAAAGAAACCATCGATAACATTGAAACGTTTTGGAAAGCTAAAGTTAATCAAGATTATCCATTTGAATATGAATTTGTTGATAAGCAATTTGCTCGTTCGTATGAGAATTACACAAAACAAGAGAAAATGTTCAAAATTCTAAATGTTATTGTGATTACAATCGCATTATTTGGATTGTTTGCGCTTTCATCTTACACAATCGAACGTAAATACAAAGAAATTTCTTGAATTATTCTTACGGAACTTTTTATGCGCAGAAAATTAAGAGTTTGGCGGATACTAATTTTCAGTTTGGAAATCAATTAAAAGACAACAAAAGTCAATATATTGGATTGAATCTTTCTATTCCAATTTATTCGAGAGGAAATACAGCGCAACAACGAGAATTGAAAAAAATTGAATTACAATTAAATGAAGTGCAAAAAGATAAAGAGGAAAAACGATTAAATGATCTCGTTAATCTTGAAATAAAAAAATTAAATTTATTGAAAGATTTGACCAATTCTTTAATTGAAATTGTAAAAACTTCTGAACAATCTTTTGAAACCACAGAAACAAAATATAAGTTTGATAAAGTTGATGCTTCTGTTTACAAATCGTCTAAAAATCAAGTGTTAAAATCAAAATATAATGAACTCAATAATAATTTGAGTCAAGTATTTATTCAAAATCAATTAAAAATTTTAGTTGAAAATTAAAACTATACAAAATAAAAAACGACTCAATTATTGAGTCGTTTTTTATTTATAATTTGTTATTTATTCGGTAATTGCGGTGGACGCATTTTGTATTGATTCTGTTTTAAACTCATCAAAAAAGCTTCTAATGCATCCATTTCCGAAGCAGTTAAATTCAATTTCTGAACTAACTCTGTTGTTTTCGGAAATAATGAATCATTTTCTGTTTCTCATTTGGTTGAAAATGGAACATTCCTGCATTGTACATATTGATTACACCACGAATCGTAGGAAAAAGTCCGTTGTGCATATAAGGAGCATTTTGAGGAACTTCTCGTAATGAAGGTGTTTTGAATTCACCAACATTCTTAGCCAATTTAGTTGTATTGTATAATCCTAAATCCTCGTATTCTCGACCATAATATGTCAAACCTATATTATGAAATTTATTATCCGAAAAATATGCTGTATTGTGACAATTGATGCAACGCGCTTTTGTACGGAAAAGATGTAAACCTTCAATTTCTTGATCAGTTAATTCATCCGATTTTCCTGAAATAAATTTATCAAATCTATTTTTTGGTGATAAAATCGTACGTTCAAAGGTTGCAATTGCTTTTGTAATACGGTCATTCGTTACTTTTTCGTCACCAAAAGCAGCTTTAAATAATTCTTTGTAACCATTAATTTCAGCAATTCGTTTTGTTGCAAAATCAATATGATGATTCATTTCTTTTTTATCACGAATCGGAAATTCAGCTTGTTCTTCCAATGTTTTTGCACGACCATCCCAAAACATCACTTTTGAGTAAGCAACATTCATCAAACTCGGCGAATTACGCGCTCCCAATTGTCGATCTTCGCCATAAGGAACACGACGACCATCACCCCAATTCAGCTCAGGATCGTGGCAATTTGCACAAGAAATTTGATTTGAATTTGATAAACGAGGATCAAAAAATAAGGATTTTCCTAACTCAGCTTTTTCTTTAGAATACGGATTATCTTTAGGAAAAGGAACTTCGCCTAATGTACCAATATCTTCAAAACCATCTTTCAAAACACTTTCGTCAACAGTTGGTTTAGGCCATTTTGACTGATCTTCCGCTACTATACAATGCACGTAATTCGGTAACTGTATAACCTTGATCGATTATTTTGTTACTGTTAAACGCATAAAATAGAGTAGTCGCACCAAATGCAACGATTGGAAGCATTTTTTTCATCTTCATTCTAATAATTTAATTGAATTCCGAAATTCATTAAATACGTATTATCTGTATTGATTTCGGTAAAATTGCTCTTATTTGTTGCAAATATACCTTTTAACTGCGTATATACTTCGATTGTTTTATTGTTTTTTACAGGTAAAATGTAGCGAATAGAAGTTGAAGCATCAAAATGATTGGTTGTATTGTACGCATAATCATAAGCCGCTACATTGTCATAGAAAGTATCTTCGTTGATTCCAGTCATTTTTGTATAATCAAAATAAGAATCCAATAAAGCATAATAATTAAAAGCTAAACCAATATTTATTTTCGAATTATCATTCAACATTAAATCTTTATTTCCATAAATACCAACATCTAACGATTTAATTTTCATGTCATAAATAGCTAAAGCATCGTAATATTTGTTCTGATTATAGCTTGTTTTGAATCCAAGAAAATAATTCATTTTCGTAACATCACGATTAGCTAAGTTAACATCAAAATTTAGATTTTGTAAACGATTTTGATAATTCATTCCACCGATAGAAACATCGTAATTTTCACCATCTTTTCTCGAAAAATCTAAACGTGTATTGATTGTATTGTTATCAAATTTTGTCATAAAATTCGCATAAGCAAAATGCTCGTTGATATCCCAAACATAGATAAAGAACTTATCTTCTTTTGTTTTGCTATCATACATTCGCTGTTGATTTTCTTGGTAATTGTAACCTAAAATCAACTTTGTATTGTCTGAATTAAATTGATATCCACCACCGATTTTAGAAATGATATTTCGTGTAAAATATTCGTAAATTGTTTTTTCGTTATCTATTTTATTTCTCAATGGATTATTAATTTCGCGACCATAACCAGCCATGTAACGCAAATAGGTATTCGAATTTTCTTCTACATCTTGATTTCTACCTTTATACTTTAGACTATAATCTTTATCTTTTCGACCATATGAACCTAACACAAAAATCTGATGTCCCTCAAAAAGTTCATAACCAACTTGAATTTCTCCAACTAATTGATTGTTTTTAATCTCTGGACGAGGATCTAATTTACGCGCCATTTTGTTGACATTCAATTCAGCTTTTGCAGCCAAAGTTAAATTGCCAAAATTTTTCGAAACTCCACCACGAATCAAATATTGCTGATTATCCCAATCTGCTGCACGCGGAACGTAGAAATATTGAGGAGAAAGCACTTGTTGCTCATCTGTACGCTCGTCAGAAAGGTTCCATGAAAGATTTTTTTCATTGAATTTCTGCAAGTCAATCATTCCGAAAATTCTAAAACCATTTTCAGTTGTATATAAACCTTCGCTCAAAAAACCGTAACGACTTGTTTCTTCTGCTGTTTGTTTACGCGAAAATTGATTGTTTTTATGACTGAAATAAATTCCAGTATGCGTATAATCTTTAATCGGTAAAGAATGTGTCGCAACAGGTAATTGCCAATTCAAATCCTTTATAACTTGTTCAGCTTCGTTAGAAGTTACTTTTATCGAATCATTTTCTTGCGCAAATGATGTACTTCCTAAAAGTAAACAAGCAAAAGAAACAATTTTCAATAATTTGTTATCGTATGTTGTTAAATCAATTGATTTCATGTTTTTTAATTTCTATTGCGCAAAAATCTTTGGTTCAGCTTTGATGTTTACAAAATCGTTTGTCGAATTGTTTGTATCCTTCAAAATTATACGACCATTAATTGTTTTTTGAGTTTTACGAATAATAGATGTTGATGTATAAGATCCTGCTGTTAAATAGGCGTAACCAGCATCTTGTTTGTTCTGTAATTTTTTCGGAACCAATTTAGTTCCCATGTCTTGTGTTGTTTCTACAGCATCTAAAATAAAATAATTCGGCAATTGTAAATACTGATACGTCGTTTTATTTGATGGATTTTTAACTTTTCCAAAACCATTTATATCATTTTCATCAGCCCTAAAAAGAATATAAGCTTGACGACCTAAATTATCTAACAATAAATCTTTATTTCCATTTGCCCACCAAACAATATCTAAATCTGGAACAGCAGGATTTTGAATATCATATGAATATTGAGAACCTAAATAGCTCGTCATATTTACCTCAAAATCTGCATTTGATAAATCGACCGTCAACTCTGGTTTTAGAATTTCGATTACTTTACCATTTGCATCGGTGTAATTTCCTTTGTGATTTATCGCCGTTTGCGCAATTGTAATACTTTGTCCTGGTTGAACTGGATAAGTCGTTCCATTTCCTGGAATACGAACCGCATTCGCAACATACACATAACCTGTATTTGCTTCTGCACCTTTTGTGTTTCCTTCACCTTTAGACCAATCTAATTGTCCATTTGCTTGGGAATATGGTTGAGATTCGACTGTATTTGCGCCAAATAATTGTCCAAAAATTAAACCATCTGCATAAATTACTTCATTCGTCATTCCTGTTTGTATATTTTTTAGAATTGTTTTCGCATTTACAGGTAATTTTGAAGCATCAAAATCGCTATCAAAAGTAACTTTTGTTGTAAATGTAACGGGTTGAACCGCTGAATTTCCAAAATCATCATCAGAACAAGAATTAAATAATAAACTTGCTAAAATAGGAGTGAGAAGTATATATTTTTTTAACATAATAATCTTTTTTGAAATTGTTTAGAATTAGAAAGTATATTCAATTTTACCTCCCAATGAAAATTTTGCGATTTTTGAAACAATTCTTTCACCAGAATCGTTGATATAAGTAGGTTTTAAACCAAAAACATTTGTTGTATAAACAGATACTTTGAATCCATTTAAGAAATCTTTCGAAATACGTAAATGAAAATTATGCAATGAATTTTGTAATTCTGCTAATGTTTTTTGTGGAGCTTTAATCAAATGTCCGTATAATTCTGTATTTCCTCGATCTTCGACAGGAATTTCGTGATAAACAGAATTTTCATCTAAGTAACCAATTGGATTTCTATTGTTGTATTTATCGTGATTTTGAATAAAAATATGTTCTGTACGAAGAGATAAAATCAATCCAACTTTTTTTAAATGATAATTAAAATTTGTTCCAAACATTAAAGCTTCATCATTCGATTTTGGATTATAATAAACAGCATATTTCTCTTTTGCTAAAACATTTGTAGAAGCCGAATATTCATAAACAGGCTTATTATTTGTAGTTTTTGTATACGAACCATTCACTGAAATATCTAAATTTAGAGGTTTGATTCGGTTAAAATTCATAAACATTTCAATACCTTTATCTGTCGATTCTAAATTATTTTCCAAAGTATTATAAATAATTTGATAGGCTTCTTTCCCAATAACAGAATAAGTTGGAGTAGAAGTGGATGTGTCGACACTAATTGTAGAACCTTCTAAAGTTGCTACATGATCAACTCTTGAAATTCCATCCTTCAATTGATTATAATACCCTGTTACATTTAATGATCCAAAAGGTAAATTAACATCAAAACCAATTTCTGAATTGTAAGATCTACTTGGTTTCAAGTTTAAGTTATTTCCTTCCAAAAGAAACGTTTCAATCCACCCATATTGTTTATTGTTGACATAATAAATTCCGTCTCCCAACAAACGATCATAAATTCGATCTCCCGTGAATAGCTGATTTAACGAAGGTGCTTTAGAAGCAATACCGTATCCACCACGAATTCTAAACACTTTATTGAACGCATAAGATGTATTTATACGCGGTTGAAATGTGTTATTTCCATACTGATTATCGAATCTAAATCCTAAATCTAATTTGAAAACATTGTCATTTTCGCCAAATTTTACAATTCTATCTTCTGCATAGACAGACAATTGCCATTGCGTTTTGGTATTTTTGAAATTATAATCACGATAACCTAAACCACCTTTTGCACCGCTTAATGTATAATAATTAGGCGTTGTATTTTCGTCCGTATATGTCCCTCGACCTTTGTTAGAGCTTGATCGAGAAGATAAACCAACAGAAAAAGTATGGTTCCAATTATTTTTAGATTCGTAATTTTTCACACCTTCTATATTTAAGAAAGTAGACATCGGAATTCCTTCTACATTTTTGACAAACGTGTATTGATTTGGTAAAAATATCGCATCCGAAATTCCATTTTCCGTAGAAGTTGTAACCGCAGCAGTTGCAACCAATGTATTGATTTTGTTTGATGATTTCCACGCCGCATTTGTTGTTATACGATTATAGGATTTTAAATTATCGCGAACATCTTCATTAGAAGCCAAATAATTACCCGACAAACTCAAGAAATTTCTATCATTAATTTTAAAACCTTTTGACATATTATATTCAGTCGTCGCATCTAACATCGAAATGGAAGCGCGTAGGGGAGTTGCACTAACTTTAGAATTGATGATGATTAATCCTGAAGTTAAATCACCATATTTTGCAGGAGCTATTCCTTGAATAATTTTTACTTCATCGATATTAGCAGTTGTAATTTGACGTAAATCAACACCATAACTAGGGTTATTAAAATCATTGAAACCACCACCAGATAAGGAAGTAAACGCTTGCATATTTTCATTGTTCGAAATTGGAATATCGTTGACTACAATCGACGTCCCAAACGCTTTATTCTGAAAATAATCTTTGCGATCATTATTTGTATTACTTGACAAACTTCCTGATAATCCCAAATTATTTGAAGAAATCGCAGTTCTAAAAACAACATTTTTGAACTCGTTATTATTAAAATCCATTGTTACTTGTCCTGGTAATTGTTGCAAAACTTCGTTTAACGAAAACGCTTGCACATTTTCTATTGCTTCTTTACCAAGCGTAATCTCGGAATATTCTTTCTTTTTTTTTGGGAAAATATCAACTTGTTCCAAACGTAAAGTTTGATTGTATAACACAATCGAAACGTTATTTTCTGAAGAATCTACAACAATTTCTTGTGTTTCTTTTCCTTTTTGAGAAAAAGACAAATTAGTATTCTCGTTCGTTAATTCTATTGTAAAAAAGCCATCCGAATTTGTTTGTGTCCATCGTTTCGTTTGAGGATCCTGAACCTGAACGTTAGATAATTTTTGACCATTTTCATCCGTCACAGTACCAGTTAAAATTCGTTGGGCATTTACAAAACCAAATTTTAATAAAATGAGTAAAGAATATTTAATTCCAATTTCTGTAAAAGGAATCGTTATAATTAATGGAAAATATTTGTTAGTTAAAAACAATAGAAACGAATGGGAATTGCCTGGAGGAAGATTAGAACAAAATGAATTAGTAGAAGAAACTGTTGTTAGGGAAATCAACATTTAAAATTATAAATAATGGATATATAAAAGAGCTTAATAAAATACTTTATTTAACATAATAAAGATTATTAATAATAATATTTCTATGAAATATTATTATTATAATATATATTATGTAAAGTTGAATAATGTCGTCTACCTATTATTTGGGATTATCTATACAACTTTGAAGGTTTTAGATTAGGAATATATTTTAGAACAATATAATTTGCAAACTATTTAAAACTATAATATGTCCATAATAACTATTTTTTATTGTGTCTGTTACAAAAATAATTTTTGATAATTTATTTTGTAAACTTTTATACAATTTTATGTCTTTCTTCTCTAATTTAAATTGATATGAACCTCCATACTCTGTTTCCGCATAATCATCAAATTGATTAATTTCTATATTTACTTTTTAAATAAAGTTTATAGAATATGTGTATTCATAGTCATTTAATTTCCACTCTAGCTCATCATCTTTTGTATAATTATAATATACTATTATACCATCTTTCTCTCTAGCTCCATTAAGACAGTTTATAAAAATTCCGAAAAAAATAACTATTAAGAAAAATCTATTTAACATAATATATTTAGTTTAAAATAAAAAAACCTCTAACAATTAGAGGTTTTAATATACTATAAATTATTGTATTATTATTACATTTTTGGCATTCCTGGGAATCCACCTGCAGGCATATTTTTAGACATTGTTTCCATCATCTTTTTACCATTTGCAGAATTCATAAATTTCATCATTTTTCCCATTTCAGAGAATTGTTTCAATAATTGATTCACTTCTTGTAAAGATGTTCCAGAACCAGCTGCAATTCTTTTCTTACGAGAATTATCGATAATATTTGGATTTTTACGCTCTTTTTTCGTCATTGAGTGAATAATCGCTTCAACCCCTTTAAAAGCATTGTCGTCAATATCTACATCTTTCAACGCTTTTCCAGCTCCAGGAATCATTCCAACCAAATCTTTCATATTACCCATACGTTTGATTTGCTGAATTTGTTTTAAGAAATCATCAAAATCGAAGCTATTTTTTGCAATTTTCTTTTGCAAACGTTTTGCTTCTTCTTCGTCAAATTGCTCTTGAGCACGCTCTACTAACGAAACAACGTCACCCATTCCCAAAATACGATCCGCCATACGTTCTGGATAGAAAACATCTAAAGCTTCCATTTTCTCACCAGTAGAAATAAATTTGATTGGCTTATCAACAACAGTTCTAATCGTTAAAGCAGCTCCACCACGTGTATCACCGTCTAATTTTGTTAAAACAACTCCATTATAATTCAATACTTCATTGAAAGCTTTTGCAGTATTCACCGCATCTTGACCTGTCATAGAGTCTACAACAAATAAAGTTTCGGTAGGATTAACTGTTTGGTGAACGCGACGAATTTCATCCATCATTTGCTCATCAATCGCCAAACGACCAGCTGTATCGACAATAATTACATTATTTCCATTTTGTTTTGCTTGTGCAATCGCTGATTGAGCAATTTCTACAGGATTTTTGTTTTCTAAATCAGCATAAACATCTACACCAATTTGCTCTCCTAAAACTTGTAACTGATTGATGGCAGCTGGACGATAAACATCACCAGCAACTAATAATACTTTTTTGTTTTTCTTAGTTTTTAGGAAATTAGCTAATTTACCAGAAAAAGTTGTTTTACCAGAACCTTGCAAACCAGCAATCAAAATAATTGTCGGATTATCGTCTACTTTCAGTTCAGTAACCTCACCTCCCATTAATTTTGCTAATTCATCATGAACAATTTTTACCATTAATTGTCCAGGATTAAGCGACGTAATTACGTTTTCACCTAAAGCCTTTTCTTTTACCGTATTTGTAAAATCTTTTGCAACTTTATAACTAACATCGGCATCAACAAGGGCTCTACGCACCTCTTTTACGGTTTCTGCAACGTTAATTTCTGTAATTTGTCCTTTTCCTTTTAAGGTATGTAATGCTTTATCTAATTTATCCTGAAGATTTTGAAACATTTTGAGTCAATTTTAGGACACAAATATAAAAAAATTATACCGAATAATATAAAATCACACAACAAGGGTTTTAATTAAGTTATAATGATTAACTTGCGTGCTCAAATTTTGGTTGAATGAAAAAAGGTTTAGTACTATTTTTATTCTTTGTTACTGGGGTGGTTTTCAGTCAAACAAAGAATAACCAAACTTATTATTTTTTTTCCATCGCTTATGGACAAGATAATGAAGTTTATGTGACAGATGTTTATGAAGCAAACATCGATAACAAAGATATCTACGGCAAATTGGCAGATAGATATACAAAGTTTCAGAATTATTTATTGAAAAATGGAACGATTGGTTCTTTAAAAGAAATTCAAACGGGTTACGAAAAGAATTATCAGAAAAAAGAACAAGCTGAAGCTGAACAAAAATATTTTCTATCTACATTAGAAAAACAACAATTTACAGCGAAAATGGTTAATTATTCGCTTTAAAGCATAAAAAATCCACTTCAAATGAAGTGGATTTTTTTATTTTTATTTTGAACTGATTTATTGATCGTTCAATAATCTTGCTGCTTCTTTTGCAAAATAAGTTGAAATTAGGTCTGCTCCTGCTCTTTTGAAACAAGTTAAAGACTCTAAAATTACTTTATCATTATCTAACCAACCTTTTTCTACAGCAGCTTTTATCATCGCATATTCACCTGAAACCTGATAAACAGAAACCGGAACTTGTAAATTATCTTTCACTAATTTAACAATATCCAGATATGCCATACCTGGTTTTACCATCAAAATATCTGCACCTTCTTCTACATCCGCAATTGCTTCGCGCAATGCTTCTTGTGAATTATGGTAATCCATTTGATAGGTTTTTTTGTCTTTCGGAATTTCTTGAGAATCAACTGGTGCAGAATCTAAAGCTGTACGGAAAGGTCCATAAAAAGATGATGCATATTTCGCAGCATACGTCATAATTCCTACATTATGAAAACCGTTCTCCTCCAACGCAGCGCGCATCGCTCCTATTCGACCGTCCATCATATCAGAAGGCGCAACAAAATCTGCACCAGCTTCTACATGAGATAATGTCATTTTTACCAAAGCATCAACTGTTTCATCATTAATAACTTCTCCATTTTTGATGATTCCGTCATGACCATAAATTGAATATGGATCTAAGGCAACATCAGGCATTACAATCATTTCTGGAACAGCATCTTTAATTGCTTTGATTGTATTTTGCATCAATCCGTTTGGATTCCAAGCCTCTTTACCTGTATTATCTTTTAAGTTATCACTAACTTTACAATATATGTTAACTGATTTTATACCTAAATCCCAAATTTCTTTTACTTCTTTTACAGTATTGTCAAGAGATTGGCGGTAAATACCTGGCATTGCAGCAATTTCTTCCTTCACGCCTTCTCCTTCAGCCATAAAAATTGGTAAAATAAAATCGTTTGGTGACAAATGATTTTCGCGAATCATACTACGAATTGATTCGTTTTTGCGTAGTCGTCTATGTCTGTTATATAAAAACATTTGATTAAAATTTTAGACAAATTTACTCGATTTCATTTGAATAAGGCTAATGAATAATATCAATTATATTTATTGATTTTAAAAGAAAATCAATCATTTGAATAATCAATTAAAATATTTATCATTCATTATATTATTTGGATTAATATCTTGTAATAAAAGCAATTATAAAACGATTCAATTTAGAAGTTTTTCTATGGAAATTCCGAAAGATTGGAAAAAAGTGAAATTAGGCGGAATTGATAGTGAAGTTGGAGGAATTATTACTCCAAATAATGATACATTAATTTATGATTATGGTTTACTTGCAGGCGGAGATTTTGATATTAATGCTAAAATTGCAGATAGTATTTTTACAACTATTTTAAATAATAATCCTGATTTAGAATTGGAAAAAATCTCTGAATTATATATCAATAAACTTCATAAAACAAATATTGATTCTATCGTACATTCAAAATACCAGATTTCTTATATTGTTATTGATCATCAAAAAGCAAAACTTATACAATCAAATCATCATAAATTAATTGCAGTTTATATGGATACTATTAAAAACTCAACTTCAAAATTTAATTTTATTGGTTACAATTTAGATGAAAAGTCACAAGAAGAATTTATAAATTCTATTAAAACAATCAAATTCAAAAAATAGATTTAAACTTGCTCAAACGTAGCTAAACAAATATCTTTGCAGCATGCGAATAGATATTATCACTGTTTTACCCGAATTATTAGTTAGTCCATTTTCTGCCTCGATTATGAAACGTGCGCAAGACAAAGGTTTAGCTGAAATTCATGTTCACGATTTGAGAGATTTTGGAAAAGGACGTTATCGTCATGTAGATGATTATCCGTACGGAGGAACTTCTGGAATGGTGATTATGTGCGAGCCTTTGGACAAAATGATTTCGAAATTGAAAGATGAACGAACTTATGATGAAATTATTTATTTGACGCCAGATGGTGAAACGTTGAATCAAACAATTGCGAATGATTTGTCGTTGAAAGGAAATCTTATGATGATTTGTGGACATTACAAGGGAATCGATCAACGTATTCGAGATATGTATGTGACGAGAGAAATTTCGATTGGCGATTATGTGCTTTCTGGTGGAGAATTTGGCGCAATTATTTTGGCTGATTCTATTATTCGTTTATTACCTGGCGTAATTGGTGATGAGACTTCTGCCCTTTCAGATTCGTTTCAAGATGATTTGTTAGCGCCACCAATTTATACGCGTCCTGCCGAATATAAAGGTCTAAAAGTTCCTGATGTTTTACTTTCGGGTAACTTTCCTAAAATTGAAGAATGGTTGCATGAAAAAGCAGTTGAACGTACAAAAGAACGTCGCCCAGATTTGTTAGAAAAAAGATCAAAATAAACTAAAAAAAGCTTCCGAATTGGAAGCTTTTTTTAGTTTATTTTATTTAATTCGATGAATATATTCAATTACTTTATCGTTAAAAATTTGTGGTTGATCGACATTCACAACATGTCCACAATCTTCGATAACAATCAATTCTGAATGTTTGGTATGTGCTTTTATTAATTCCTGAATCGAAGGCAAAAACATATGATCTTCTGCTCCCATCACATATAAAGTCGGAATATTTAATTCAATTTTTCGAAACCATTTTAGCAATGGATTGACATCCGCAGTGAGTTTGAACCATTTCAAAAATTCTTTTTGATACAATTTCTTCGCCTCATTGATAAATAATAGCCTTGACTCTTTGTGCGTATTCTTTGGCATGATAGCGAAAGCAAAAATTCGATACAAGATTAAATAAGGCAACATATGTTTGAATGTATTTCCAACGTTAATCAAAAATTGACATTGAAAATTAATTTTCATAATTGCGCCTCCCATCACCATTGATTTGAATCGCTCCGAATAATCTTCTGCCAATTGTCGAATCACAATCGTTCCCAAAGACATCCCAACAAAATGTGTTTTATCGATATTTAAATGATCTAAAACATCAATCACATCTTTTGAAACTGATTTGAAAGTATAACGTTTTTCGAAAAGCGCTTTCAAGTTTTTCTTAGAACGTCCATGTCCTCTCAAGTCCATTAACAAAACATTGAAATGTTTGCGAAATTCACGCAATTGCTTGAACCAAATCGTAGAACTTCCTCCTGCTCCATGAACAAAAGTCACCCATTCTGTGCTCGTTGGATGATTATATGTAGTGTATGCTAACAATTTTCTAAATAAGTTTTTGCAAAATTAAACTAAAAACTATGCCAAGCATAATAATTTCTAGGTTTTAAGAAATTTTTAATCTTCATCGTCGTCGTCATCTGTAAAAGAACTAGTCTTTTTCAAGTAAAAAACATCGTTCATCACTTCAGCTTTCACGTAATTTAGATTTTCTTGCTCTTTCATTCGATCTGTAAATAACGTTCCTGTTAAATGATCGTATTCGTGCTGAAAAATAACCGCTGTAAAACCTTCAACTGTTTCATCATGAAAATTTCCATCCAAATCATAATATGCCAATCGAAGAACCAAGCTTCTATACACTTTTCCGAAAATATCAGGAATAGACAAACAACCTTCGCGACCGTGACGAACAATGTCCGAATACCACGTGATTTTTGGATTGATAATAAACTCAAAAGGTTCGCCTTCTTTGTCAAAACGTTGCACCCAAACCGCGTTGCGATTAATTCCAATTTGTGGAGCTGCAATACCAACACCTTTACTTGCCTCGTCTTGAACCGTTGCATACATACGATCGGCCAATAATTTGATTAATGGATCTTTTGGATCAATATCAATAGAAGTTGATTTTAAGATTTTTGTATCTGCATCCGAAGTTGTTAATAAAACACGAAAAGGATCATAGGATTTCTTTTCTTTTATTAATGTTAATTCTGCCTTTGCTAATGGCGTATAAACAATGTTTTTCATATTTTTTGATTGAGCAAATAATGCAGAAGAACAAATCAATAAACTATAGGTTAATGTTTTTATCATTTTTTAAGTATCAATTTGTCTAAAGAATATTTTCCTGCGCCTGATAAAAATATAACTAAATAATTGATTAAGTAGAATAATCCCAATTCTTTTTTACCAAAATCATGATCTGCATGCACGATAAATACAGCAACTAACATTGTAATGATTAGTGGAATTACCGCCAAACGAGTAAATAATCCGACCAAAAATAAAAAAGCACAAAGTATTTCCGCAAAAACAGTTAAACCTAAAGAAATTTCTGGTCCAAGTCCAATTGGATCTCCAAATTCGAAATTTCCATTGATTAATTTTTGCAATTTTCCGAATCCGTGTGTAAACATAAATCCACCAGCAGCTAAACGTACTAATAACAATGATAAATCGATAAATGCTGGTTGATTTCCTAAAAGTTTAAATTTTGTGCTCATTTTTTTATTTTTTTTTCAAATATAAGTTCTAGTTTTTACGTTCACCTTTAAATAGATCAAGAAATTTACATTTTTGAATTAATTTTGGTTAATCTTTCTATTCAAGAAAAAAAAAAATACAACATATGTTAAAAAACATTGCTTTAATTACCATATTATTTTCAGGTTTTGCATTTGCTCAAAAATCTGAATTACAACAAAATGATGTTTTAGGAAATCCAACTTTTATCGAAGAATCGATGCAAAAAGCACGTATTCGCATGAAGTTTATTGAAGGTTATGAAACGGAATATTACACAAAATCAACGTATAATAAAGATGGTAATCCGACAAAACGTGATTATTTTGATGAAGCTGGAAATAAAACTTTTGCTGAAATATTTAATTATAATGAATCGAATAAATTGATTTCGAGAGAAATGAAAAACAATGACGAAAGTTTAGTTTTCAATTTTGATTATGAATATACAACAGACGGTTACATTGTCACGAAAAGCGAAAATGATGTCAATGTTTCTAAAACTGAATACAAATTAGACCAAAATCAGAATGTAACTTACGAAAGAGAAACTAATTTATTGGAAGATTCTGATGTTTTTATCGAAAAAACGTTTCAATATCAAAATGGATTTTTAGTCAAAACATTGGTGAAATATAACCAAGGAAATTATACGTTGAATTATAAAAACGACGCGAAAGGCAATCCTATAGAGGAAAATTATGTGGACAAAGACAATAAACAAGTCAATAAATATATTCGCAAATTTGATGAAAACAATAATATTATTGAAGAAACTGTGATTGATGAAGCAGGAAAAGTAAAGAATATTTCCACGATTAAATATCAATATGATAATCATAAAAATTGGGTCAAACGAACACAATTCGTCAAAGATATTGATCAACCAATTTCAAATACAACAAGAACAATACGTTACTAGAAATACAAGAGCCAAGTTAATTTGGCTCTTTTTTATTTGATTATTTAACTAAATGTTTTTAAATTTATTCAAATCAATTATTTAACTTCATCTATTATGATCAATAATGTGCAAGAATTTAATCGACTTTTTCAGTTATACCAAAAAGATAATCGTTTCAATTTGTACATAAATGATTATCCTAAAAATGAATTTTTGTTTCAATTTTATTCAGATGAAATTGAAGATTTAAATTTGGAATATGTTGATATTAATTCAAATTCTATCAAAAAAATGCATGATTATCGTGCAAAATTAAGTGATTTTTTTCAACCCGAAGAACTTCCAACACTAGAGATTAAATCAATTTCAGGTTATTTTAGTCATTTTGATTTTTATTTTATGACAAATGAAAAAACCTTTGTATTTAACTATATTCACCGCGATTTTTTGTCTCAATTAATTGATATTCTTCTTGCTGAATTAGATTGTAATTTTATCAGCCGATTAAAAACTGAACTTTTAATCAATTTGGAGTACGATTAAATTTTTTGTTAAACTTTTTCAGCGATATTTATTCGTTTTGAAAAGATTAATTAAGATTTATTTTTTGCGAAAACTGATCCAAAATATAATGTTTTACCTTTAATTATTATTTTGATGTAAAAGAGAATTTATACCAAGAATTGTGGAAGTCTTATTTTAATTGGACAACAATTGAAACAAGGAAAAATTCGATGTTACTAATCCAAATGATGCCAAAACGCTTTTGGAAACACTTGACAGAGTATAAAATATCAATATTCAGAAAAATATACCTATCAATATAATTATGAGTAAAACTTATTTATCTCCATTTATCCATCTCGAAACGGACTGAGAAAATGTTAGAATATAATCCTAAACCGCTGTCTCCAAAGTTTGTCAAAGCATAATCAATCGAGATTCCTTTGTATTTGAAACCTACCCCAACATTTGGCTGAATTTGAGTTTTATCTTTTCCATCAAATTGCGAAATCTTCTGTAAATTGTTCAATCCTCCACGTACAAAAACCATGTCATCATAACCTAATTCAAGACCAACTTGTGGCGAAATCGAAAATCCTTTTCCAGAAATTGCGGCATTCGTTTGTTGAAATTCGATATTCATATCAACCTCTCCCAATAACGAAACTCGTTCATTAAAATCAAAACGTTTTCCAACTCCAAATTGCAATTTAGGCATTGTTAATTCGATATTCTCTCCAGGTAAATCATTCAAAATTGTTGGCTCACCTTCATTATTTGGTTCGTCAATCGTGATTTCTTTTACCTTTTGTTTATTGATACTCCACGCATTGAAAGTTGTTGTAATATCTCGTGCCATCAAACCAAAATACATTTTATTATCGGTACGATATTGCAAACCAAGATCTAAACCGAAACCAAATCCTTGCGCAAATTTCCCAATATGTCGATAAACGATTTTAGCATTTGCACCAAACTGAATATCTTTATTATTAAAGACATTTCCCGCATAAGACATTGTTAAAGCATAGTCTGCTGTAGAAAATTTAGAGATTTTATCGTAATTAATATTTCCTTGATTATCAATCAATTCTGTTGTATTCAAAATATTATCAACACCAAAACGTGTAAACGAAAATGCAATCGTAGAATTACTTTCTCTCAACGGAATTGCAACCGCCGCATAATCAAATTTTGCAATCGACTGAAAATATTCAGCATGCATTGCTGCAGCTTCCCAATCATAGGTAATTTCCGTTAATCCAGCAGGATTCCAATAAGCCGCATTTGCATTTCCAATATTCGCCACAACCGCATTACCCATTGCAAACGAGCGCGCATCTGCACCAATATTCAAAAACTCGTTCGAATATTTGCGTGTGGTTTGAGAAAAAGCAAATTGACTTGCCAGAACAGATAATATAAGGAATGTCTTTTTCAAAATTGATGAATTACGAATATAAAAACTCAAAAATAGTGGTTTTATTGTGTTTAAAAAGGATTCAGATTAATTTTTGTTTGTATTTTTGCGATGAAAAATTCATTTATGAAATTATTTACAATTCCAAATTTTCTAACACTACTTAATCTTTCATGTGGTGTATTATCAGCCATTTTCATGATTTCGAGCAATGCTCAAATCACAACTACCACAGTTACAATTGTGATGGTTTTGATGTTGATTTCATTAGTTGCTGATTTTTTGGACGGAATGGTTGCACGACTAATGAATATTGGTAGCCCGATTGGAAAAGAATTGGATTCTTTGGCAGATTGTATTTCGTTTGGTGTTGTACCAGGATTGATGTTATTTTCGATGTTTAATCATTTTTCAACTGATTTTATTTATGAAAATGAGAATTTAAAAATTGCTGCAATTTCATTATTTGCTTTTTTAGTTCCTGCTTTTTCGGCGTTACGATTAGCAAAATTTAATTTAGATGAAGATCAAGCAACGTATTTCAAAGGTTTGGCAACACCATCAAATACCTTATTTATTTTCTCATTATTTTCTATCTATTACAATAATGGACAAATTATAAATCCATCTCTTGATCCGTATTTATTAATTGCCGTTTCTATTGTATTTAGTGTTTTATTAATTGTCGATTTACCATTATTTGCCTTAAAATTTAAAGGATTGAGTTGGGCAGAAAATTATTATAAATATATTTTCTTAATCATTACATTAGGTTTAGTGGCTTGGTTGCAAGTTGCTGCAATTCCGCTAATCATCTTATTGTACATCCTTATCTCAATCATTTTTAGAAAAGAAATTACAAAATGAAATTAACTAAAAATATCTGTTTCTTTGATTTAGAAACAACTGGAACTAATGTTTCAAAAGACCGTATTGTTGAAATCTCTATCGTGAAAGCTTTGACAGACGGTTCAAAAGAAGTAAAAACTTGGAAAGTTAATCCTGGAATTCCAATTCCACCAGAAACAACTTTAATCCACGGAATTTCTGACGAAGATGTTGCCGATGCGCCTTCTTTCAAAGAACTTGCCCCTGCGATTATGGAAATGATTAAAGATTCTGATTTGGCAGGATATAATTCAAATCGTTTTGATATTCCACTTTTAGCAGAAGAATTATTACGTAATGGTTTTGATTTTGATTTATCAAAACATCGTCCAATTGATGTGCAAGTGATTTATCATAAAATGGAACCTCGCAATTTAAGCGCTGCTTATAAGTATTATTGCGATAAAGATTTGATTGATGCACATTCTGCGGAAGCTGATACAATTGCGACTTACGAAGTTTTGATGGCGCAAATCGAGAAATATGACGAGCTTGAAAATGACAATAAATTTTTGAGCGAATTTTCTTCTCAACGCAAAACGGCTGATTTAGCTGGATTTATTCAGTACAATGATAAAGACCAAGAAATTATTTCGTTTGGCAAGTATAAAGGACAAGTTGTGACGGATATCTTTGCGAAAGATCCAGGTTATTATGCGTGGATTCAGAATGCCGATTTTCCTTTATATACAAAGAAAGTTTTTACTCGAATCAAATTACAAAACGGTTTTTAAGCGATGAAAATTATTTGTGTCGGACGAAATTACGTCGAACATGCAAAAGAATTAGATAATCCAATTCCAGAATCGCCTATGTTTTTTATGAAACCAGATTCGGCCATTTTAAGAAAGGGTTTTCCTTTTGTTATTCCAAGTTTTACGAAAGAAGTTCATTTTGAAACGGAAATTGTAATTAAAATTGATCGAGTTGGAAAAATGATTCAACCTCAATTTGCAGATCGTTATTTTTCAGAAATCGGTTTAGGAATTGATTTTACAGCGCGCGATGTACAACAAGAATTGAAAGAAAAGCGTTTTCCTTGGGAAATTGCGAAAGCTTTTGATGGTTCTGCATTTGCTTCTGATTTTCATCCAAAAGAAAATTTTGATTTAGAAAATCTTACATTCAAATTAGATCGAAATGGAGAAAATGTACAAACAGGAAATTCAAAAGATATGATTTTTCATATCAATACCTTAATTGCTGAATGTTCTAAATATTTTACCTTGAAAAAAGGTGATTTAATTTTTACTGGTACACCAGCGGGAGTTTCTAAAATCAATTCAAAAGATACCTTAGAAGGTTATTTGAATGATGAAAAAGTATTCGAAATAAAAGTATTGTAATCATTAAAAAAGAGAAATATATTTTCATTTGTTATTATATTTTATTGTTTTCTTGTAAAAAAGAAAACAATATTGTTACACCTGTAATTCATGAGAATGTAATAACAATGAATTCAATTTCTGATAATTACGATTCGATTACTACTAAAGTGAAGAAACTTGGTGATGAAGAAGCTTATTCAGAATTATTTTATCATTTAAAAGATTCAAATTTTGAAGGTAGAACAGATTCTTTAATGGTTTATTCAAAAATAATGGCAGAAAAATATCACTTTGAAAAAGCTTATATAGATTATTTGGATGCTATAACTGAAAAATATGGAATAGAAAATGATATTGGAAATTATTCAACAATTAACCTTTCAAAATTAAAATCTAAAGAAAAGCATGAAATTATTGATTGGCTTTCTAAAATGGTTGAAAAAGGAATAATTACAGAAAAACAATTTCAAGAAGTTAAAAAATAATAAAAGAGCGAAATTTCGCTCTTTTATTATTTATACCACTACTTTTAATCAGAAATAAAATTAAGAATGGAAGACTATCTAAAAATAGAAGAAAAACTACAAAATGATTTTAATTTATTGAAATCTAAAAAGAATAAAATCAGCAATATCAGGCTTGTTGCATTTATTATTTCGGTTGTATTTTTCTTGCTTTACGTCACGTCGAGCAACAATTTATATTTGATTATTTCTTCTATTTTATTTATAGTTTTCATCGTTTTAGTGGTTAAAACTTCTAAAATTTCTTCGGAACTCAATTATTCAATTCAAGCTTTAGAAATTATTAATCAAATAAAATCTGATGATTCTATCGATCCATTTGTTGAAGATAATTCTCAGTTCAATAATGTTTACAACAAAGATTTAGATATTTTGGAAGGAAATTCAATCTTCAATCGGATCAATAAAACGCAAACTCGAATTGGAAATTTACAGTTGAAACATTTTTTATCGAATTTGATTTTAGACAAATCAGAAATTATTGATAGACAAAATGCATTTACAGAATTGGCTGAAAAAAGAAATTGGATAGTGACATTTTTGACATTTACAAAGCGATTAAACATGAATCAATCTTCAATTTTTGTGTTCGAAAATCGTGTATTCAATACTAATTCAATAAAATTACTTCCACTCATCTTTTCTGTTCTGAATATTTTATGTTTTATCGCTTTAGCAATTATTAGTTTTCCGAAAGAAATTGTTTTTTATTGGATTCTAGGCGCAGTTATTATTTCGAATGCAATTTCCATGTTTTATAAACAACAACTTCGACGAATAGCAGCTTATACGACAATGAAAGCAGATGAATTGGATAATTTATATGAAGTTTTTCGACATATTGAAGAAGAAAAATTTGAATCAAAACTAAATGTTGAAATTCAAAATACATTTGTAAATCCTTTCAAATCATCGGATTTAATCAAGACAATTTCTTCAACAAAAGAAACTTTAGATGCAGCAAATTTCCCGATTTTAGGCTTTGTATTAAATACTTTTTTCTTATGGCGATTACATTATTCGATCAAATTTGAAAATGAAGTTCAAAAAACGGTTCATCAAATCAAACCTTGGTTAGATGAATTGGCGAAATTAGAGGCCTTCGTTTCTTTTGCTATTTTCAATGATAAACATACATCATTTACATATCCCGAAATTGTAGATGAACCTTATGCGTTAAAAATTACGAATGGTTTTCACCTTTTATTAGATGAAAAAACAGTTGTGAAAAATGATTTTGAAACCAATCGTCCAAACAATATTGCGATTATTACAGGTGCAAATATGGCTGGAAAAAGTACTTTTTTGAGAACAGTTGGAACAAATTTGGTTTTGGCAATGAATGGCTCAAAAGTGAGTGCAGAAAAAATGTCATTTTATCCAATGGATTTATTTACAAGTATCAGGACAGTCAATAATCTGTCTTCTGGCGATTCTTATTTCAAAAATGAAATTAATAAATTGAAAATTTTGATTGAACGTTTAGAAAATGATCAACCACAAATCATCATTTTAGATGAGATTTTAAAAGGAACAAATTCAGAAGATAAACTAATTGGTTCGCAAAAATTTTTAGAAAAATTGATTAAATCTCCTACAAAATTGATTGGTTTTATCGCGACTCACGATTTAGAATTAACGAAAATGGAAGGTGAAAACCCGGATCATATTATTAATTATTGTTTCGAATTAAAAAACGTGGACAACAATTATTATTCAGATTATAAATTAAGAAAAGGCACAACCAAAATGATGAATGCCATTTTCTTAATGAAACAATTTAAGATTATTGATTAATCTTAAATTGTTAATTCAAATTCTTTAATAAAATTTGCATCAATCGCATTAAAATCATCTACAATACAATTTGCTTTTGAAATATCTTGTTGTTTCGAATTTGCACTTTTGTAACCTAAACAATACAAATTCGCACGGGAAGCCGCTTCCACTCCGTTTTTACTATCTTCGATAACTATACATTCAGCATGTTTAGATTTAGCCAAATCAGCTGCATATAGAAAAATAGCAGGATCTGGTTTTGACTTCGGAAAGTTTTCGCCAGAAATTTTATGTGTAAAATATTGATTCAACTCAAAACGATTAAAAACTCGATCAATTGTCGATTTTGAAGCCGAGGACGCCAAAATCAGTTCGATTCCATTACTGTATAAATCTTTAATCAAACTCTCAACCCCGTCAATCAAATACAAATCAGGTTTTGTGTCAAAAGCTTCATTAAAGATGGTACGTTTTCTCAAAACCAAATCGTTCACTTCTTCTTTCAGATCAAATTTATCTTTCAGAATTTGATAAACATTCTTTGTCGATTGTCCTGTAAATGTAGCAAATAATTCTTCCGTAACTGGAATATTCAGTTCTTTATAATGTTCGAAATAAGCATATTTATGTACTGGTTCTGTATCGACGATTACGCCGTCCATATCGAAAATTACAGTTTTAATCATTATTGTTTTGTTTCTACAAAATTAACTTTTTTAAGAGAATAATGTAAAAGTTTAAACTTTAGAATGATTTTAAATTAACCAAATATCTTACTCATACAAAGCAATATATATAATTATTATTCGATTAAAAATGTTAAAACTTAACATTAAGATAACATTTGCACGCTTTTTGTAAAATAGATGGTATAACAAAGTTAAAAACTGAAAATTTAATAAAAATGAAAAAAGTATTATTAGTTGCTGTAATGGCATTAGGAATTTCTCAAGTAAATGCTCAAAACTATAAAAATGCTTTAGGTGTTGTTGTAGATTTAGGAGATGGAGAAACATTAGTAGGTCCACAATTCAAACACTCTTTTGATGGTAAAAACGCTGGTAATGTACAGGTGATGTTTGGAGATCATGTTACTGTTTTAGGTGCAGATTATACATATAATCAACCTTTTTCTGGTACAAATGGCTTAGGATGGTATGTAGGGGTTGGACCTCAATTAACTTTTGTAGATAAAGGATATTATGAAGATAAAACAATATTTGGTATTCGTCCACAAGCAGGTTTAGAATATAAAATTCCATCTGCTCCTTTGGCTTTACATTTTGATTGGAAGCCTGATTGGAGATTATCAAATGATTCAGATTTTGAAGCTGGTCGTTTTTCTTTAGGATTTAAATATACATTTAACTAATCTAAAGTTAGAAATAATATGAGCCACTCGTTTTGAGTGGCTTTTTTTTATAAGTAAAATCATAAAACATTGGCTTAAATTAATTTTATTCCTATAAATTAATCGCTATTTTTGAAAGATTTTGGATTTTATCTAAGACCAATTATAGATTAGCACTATTATTTGATTATTCAAGATATAATTCCGAATTTTAACTTAGTATTAGATTTAATAACATTTATAAAAGATGAAACAATTAATTGGGACAGGAGTTGCTTTGGTTACGCCTTTTCAACAAGATGGTACCGTAGATTATACTGCATTAGAAAATTTAGTAAACTATAGTATCGATGGCGGTGTTGAGTATTTAGTTATTTTAGGAACTACTGCAGAAGCAGCAACACTTACAAAAGATGAAAAGAAACAGGTAATCGAAACAATAAAGAAGGCGAATGCTAATCGTGTTCCGATGGTTTTGGGTATTGGAGGTAACAATACGGCAGAAGTTATTAATGGATATCAAGAAACAGATTTGAGTGATTATATCGCAGTTCTTACGGTTTCTCCTTATTATAATAAACCAAATCAAGAAGGGATTTATCAACATTATAAAGCGATTGCAGAAAGTACAGACGCCAACATTATTTTGTATAATGTTCCTGGTAGAACGGGTTCTAATATCTCAGCAGATACAACAATTCGTTTAGCAAATGAATTCAAAAATATTGTTGCGATTAAAGAAGCTTCACCAGATTTCTTACAATCAACAGATATTATCCGTAAAAATACACGCGAAGATTTCAATATTATTTCTGGTGATGATGAATTCGCTGTTCCAATGACTTTAGCTGGAGGTTCTGGTGTTATTTCTGTTATTGGACAAGGTGTTCCAACTGTTTTTACAGATATGATTCGCAAAGCAATCAACAAAGAAGTTGTTGCTGCTTACGAAGGTCATTACAAAGTTGTAGAAATTACACGTGCTATCTTCGAGGAAGGAAATCCTTGCGGAATAAAAGCTGTTTTAGATAAAAAAGGAGTTTGTAAACCATTTACAAGATTACCTTTAGTTCCAGCATCAGCTAATTTGACAACAAAAATTAACCAATTATTATCAAACATCTAAAAAAATAAAGCTATGATAAAAGATACAATATTAGACGCATTAAACAAACAAATCAAATTAGAAGGAGATTCTTCTCAATTATATTTAGCTATGGCTTCTTGGGCTGAAGTGAAAGGTTTAGAAGGAACTGCAAATTTCTTGTACTCGCATGCAGACGAAGAACGTATGCATATGTTAAAATTAATTAAATTTATTAACGAAAGAGGCGGAAAAGCGTTTGTTCCACAAATTGAAGAACCAAAACAAGATTTCACAACATTGAAAGAAGTTTTTACTGCAATTTTAAACCACGAATGCTTTGTTTCTGAATCAATTAACGAAATTGTAGGCTTAACATTAGAAGAAAGAGATTATTCAACTCACAATTTCTTGCAATGGTATGTTTCTGAGCAAATTGAAGAAGAAAAATTAGCAAGAAATATCTTAGATAAGCTAGAAATGATTGGATCTGACAAAGGAGGTTTATATCTATTTGATCGTGATATAGTTACATTAAGTACAGACACAACAGCGGAATAAATCAAAACTTTGAGATTTTATTAAGAGGATAAGAAAAAAATATTTTATACTTTAGTCCTCAAATTTTATTAAATTTGCAGAATGTTTAAAAAACTAAGCTTAGTAGTTTTAATTGGCGCTTCTTTAGTGTCTTGTAACAAGACCTATAACAAAGCGATGAAAAGTACGGATAAAGACGAAATCTTTACATTGGCTACACAATTGTATCAAGATGGTAAATATGATTTGGCAAACGAATTGTATGAAAAAATTTCTACATCATTTGTAGGAACAGAAAAATCTGCGGACATTGCCTATAATATGGCACAAGGTAACTTTAACGAAAAAAGTTTCCGTTTAGCAGGACATCAATTCAAAAGCTTTGCAGGAGCTTATCCTATGGATAGCCGTGCAGAAGAAGCTTTATTCAAATCGGCATTTTCTTATTACAAAGATTCGCCAAAATATGACTTGGATCAAACAAGTACGTACACAGCAATCAGTGAGTTACAAGGATTTATCAATTCGTATCCAGAATCAGCACACGTTGCAGAAGCGAATAATTATATTACAGAACTTAGACAAAAATTAGAATTAAAGTCTTTCGAAATTTCTAAAGTTTATTACAAAACAATGAAATATAAGGCTGCTGGAGTTTCTTTTGACAATATGGTTGATGAATATCCAGATTCTAAATTTCGTGAAGAAGCAATGATGTATTCATTACGTTCTAAAACAGAATTGGCGTTAAATTTCTCTCGTATCGAGAACAAAGATTTACGTTTACAAGATGCCAGAACGCAATATCTTTTGTTAACAAGATATTATCCGCAAACAAAATTTAAAGCAGAAGCTGATAAATTGATGGAGAAAATCGACAAAGATATGGTTGAGACTAAAAAACAATTAGCTGATATAGAAGTAGCTAAAAAGAAATTTGAAGCTGATCAAGCTGAATTAAGCAAAGAGCAAAATAATAAATAATAGTAAAATATATAAAATTCTTTCATTATGAATTTCAAGGATATCGGTGCAGCACCAACAACACAAACTTATGATCGTAATAAAATCGATGAGAAAACAGGAAACTTATACGAATCGATTGTAATTATGGGTAAAAGAGCAGAACAAATTAACCAAGAAATGAAAACTGAATTAATTCAGAAATTGGATGAGTTTGCTGCACATACAGATTCTTTAGAAGAAGTTTTTGAAAACAGAGAGCAAATCGAAGTTTCAAAATTCTACGAAAGATTACCAAAACCGACTTCTATTGCGGTTAAGGAATGGTTAGACAATGACGTATATTACAGAAATCCAAATGAGGATAAATAATGTCTGTTTTACATAGTAAAAAAATTCTTTTGGCAGTTTCTGCCGGAATAGCGGCCTACAAAGCCGCTTTTCTTGTTAGAGGGCTTATCAAAAAAGGAGCAGATGTCAAAGTTATTATGACACCAGAAGCTCAAAACTTCGTTACCCCACTTACACTTTCCACGCTTTCCAAACATCCAGTTGAATGGGAGTTTTTTGGCGATAAAGGTGATTGGAATAATCATGTAGAATATGCACTTTGGGCAGATTATATGATTATTGCACCTTGTACAGCAAATACACTTTCTCATATGGCAGATGGAACGTGTGATAATTTGGTTTTAGCTACTTATCTTTCGGCTAAATGTCCTGTATATTTTGCTCCAGCAATGGATTTGGATATGTACAAACATCCATCAACTTTAGAAAATATTGCTAAATTAGAATCTTTCGGAAATATTTGTATTCCTGCCGAAGCTGGTGAATTAGCAAGTGGATTAATTGGAGAAGGTAGAATGGCTGAACCTGAAAACATTATTGCGTTTTTGGAAAGTACAATCGAAGCTACTCTCCCACTTCACGGAAAAAAAGTAGTAGTTTCTGCTGGTCCTACATACGAAAACTTAGATCCTGTTCGTTTTATAGGTAATTATTCTTCGGGAAAAATGGGATTCGAGATTGCAAAAGCTGCTGCTAATTTGGGTGCAAAAGTTACCTTGGTTAGTGGTCCAAGTCACGAATCTGTTACAGGTTTTCCTATCGATCGAATAAATGTTGTTTCTGCTTGTGATATGTACGAAGCGATGTACGCTAATTTTGCTGATGCTGATGCTGTGGTAATGTCAGCGGCTGTTGCAGATTATCGTCCAAAAAAAATGGCTGAGCATAAAATTAAGAAAGAAAACGATGATAATTTAATTATCGAATTGGTGAAAAATCCTGATATTCTAAAATCGTTAGGCGAAATCAAAACACATCAATTATTGGTTGGTTTTGCATTAGAGACGAATAACGAAGAAGAATATGCAAAGAAAAAATTAGCCAAAAAGAATCTTGATTTTATTGTTCTTAATTCGATGCAAGATAAAGAAGCTGGTTTTCAGAAGAATACAAACAAAATTACAATTATTGATAAAGATTTATCGATGCAACAATTTGATGCAAAATCAAAAACAGATGTTGCAAAAGATATTTTGAATGTCATTTTAAATAAGTTATAAAATTTATTATGAAGAAATTAGCCTCAATTTTCTTTTCGTCGTGTTTAGCTATTTCGGCTTTCTCGCAAAATATTATTGCAGATGTAAAAGTCGATTATTCTCAGGTTCAGGGATCTAATACACAGGTTTATCAAACTTTAGAAAGATCATTAAAAACGTTTATTAATTCAACAAAATGGACAAATGATCGTTTAAAAACATACGAAAGAATTGAAGCTAGTTTCGTCATCAATGTAACGGAACGTGAGGGAAACAGAATGAAAGGTACTATTTTGGTACAATCTCGTCGTCCTGTTTTTAACTCAACGTACTATACGCCTGTTCTTAATTTATCTGACGATAATTTTACGTTTCAATACCAAGAATCTGAAGAGTTAATTTTCAATGATCGTAAATTCAGTGGAAAAAATTTGACAGATGTAATGACGTATTACATTTATTTGGTTTTGGGATATGATGCAGATACGTTTGCGAAAGAAGGAGGAACAGAGTATTTCAAAATGGCGAAAAAAATTGCAGATTTCGGTCAAGCAAATAATAATTTCTCTGGTTGGAGCGAATTAGATGGAATAAAATCGCGTTCTGCGTTAATTAACAATATTCTAAAATCGGATAATTCTACACTTAGAAATATCATCTATCAATATCATAGAAACGGCTTAGACATTATGTCTGAGAACGAAGTTCGTGGGAAAAATGCGATTGGAAATACATTATTGCAATTAGAATTTTACCAAAGAGGAAATTATTCTCAATTTTATCCGCTAGAACTTTTCCTAACAGCAAAAAATAGCGAAATTAGTCAAGTATTTTCAGGCGGACAGGTTTCTACGGTGAATATCGAGAAACTGAAAGGAATTTTAAATTCAATCGCGCCAAAATACAATGACAATTATTGGAATAAATTGAAAAAGTAAATGTTAAAAACTCTTCGCGTTAATAATTTTGCCATTATCGATCAATTGGAGATTGATTTTCATCAGGGTATGACTACTATTACTGGTGAAACTGGTGCTGGAAAATCGATTTTGTTAGGTGCTTTAAAATTAGTTTTAGGCGAACGTGCCGATTTAAAAGCCTTGAAAAATATTGATGAAAAATGTATTATTGAAGCTGTTTTTGAGATTAAAAATCTTGAATTGAATGATTTTTTCGAAGAAAATGATTTGGATTATGAAGACGAATCTATTCTGAGAAGAGAATTATTACCTTCTGGGAAATCGCGTGCTTTTATCAATGATACGCCTGTTAAAGTCTCTATTTTACAAGAATTATCAGAATTATTGATTGATATTCATTCTCAATTTAATACACCTAAAATTTTTGAAGCTGATTTTCAACTTTCGATGTTGGATATTTATGGAGAAAATAAAGACTTGTTGAAAGAATATAAGAAGGATTTTAACCATTATATTTCAACAAAGAAAAAGATAAAAGACGCTCAAAATTCATTAGAAAATCAATCACAAGATTTAGAGTATAAATTGCATTTGTGGGAAGAATTGAACAATGCTTCGCTAAAAAATGAAGAATTAGAGGAATTGGAAATCGAAATAAAATCTTTGTCAAACGTAGAAGAAATTATTTCGACTTTGAATGAAACTTACCAATTTTTGGAACATCCAGAGATGGGAATCATTTCTCAATTGAATGAAGCAAGCAATAAATTGAATAAAATTTCGGATTATAATTCGCAATACAATTCTATTTACGAACGATTAATTTCTTCTAAAATAGAATTGCAAGATATTTCTGGTGAAATGAGTAGTTTGATAGATTCGACTGAAATTAATCCTGAAAGATTACAAGAAATTACAGATCGTTACGATTTGATTCATAAATTATTGCGTAAACATAATGTGATTTCTGTTGAAGAATTAATTGCAAAACGTGACGAATTAGAAAGTCAAACTTCTGGTTTTGATAATTTGAGTGATTTAATTATTCACTTAAATAAAGAATTGAATTCAATTTCAGAAAAACTTGAAAAACAAGTAATTAAAATTAGAAAAAATAGAATTTCTTCTATCGAAATTATCCGAAAAAATATCTTGAATACGTTGTCACAATTGGGAATGGAAAATTCTCAATTAACCATTCAATTAAACGAAACAACAGATTTTACAGCAACTGGAAAAGATGAAGTTTTGTTTCTATTCTCAGCAAACAAAGGAATGGAACCGCGTATTTTTGAAAAATCTGTTTCTGGTGGAGAACGGTCTCGATTGATGTTAGCGATTAAAAAATTATTGGCAACTCATCAACATTTACCAACGTTGATTTTAGATGAAATAGATACAGGAATTTCTGGAAAAGTTGCAAATGAAACAGGAAAAGTAATGCAAACAATGGCAGAAAATATGCAGCTTTTAGTGATTACGCATTTGCCACAAGTCGCTTCAAAAGGAAATTATCAGCTAAAAGTTTACAAAGAAGTCGTAAACGAAACAACGCAAACAAACGTTATTGAATTATCTCAACAACAACGTTTAGAAGAAATTGCACAAATGATTTCTGGTTCAGAATTGACAGATGCAGCAATCAATCAAGCAAAAGAATTAATGAATTTGAATTAAAATTCTTAAATTATATAAAATCAAAAAAGCTCGAGAAAATTCTCGAGCTTTTGTTTTATATGATTCCGAAATTATTTTGTTAATCTTTCTAACGAATATTCAATCATTGCATCAACAGCTTTGTAAGAATCGGCACTAAATTCACCTAAAATTCTATTTGCAACAATTGCATTTATCGACAATGCTTCATGTCCCATCATCGCTGATAATCCATAAATTGCAGAAGTTTCCATCTCGAAATTAGAGATTCTTAAACCTTCGTAATTAAAAGTTGTTAAACGCTCATTAATATCGGCTGGATTTGGTTGTAATCTCAAATAACGTCCCTGAGGTCCGTAAAAACCACAAGCTGTAGCCGTTACTCCTTGAATTGTTTTTTCAGAAGCTAATTTATCTAATAACAAATCAGATCCTTTTACTAAATATGGACGCGCTTTATTCGGCGACCAATCAACATGTTTGATAAAAGCATCTTCTACCTCTTTATTCATTATCGCTTCGCTCCCAACATAATAATGCAAAAGTCCATCTAAACCTAAACCGTGAGAACCAATAACGAAACTATCAACAGGAATATCCGCTTGCAAAGCTCCAGAAGTTCCCATACGAACAAATGATAATTTTCTGAAATCTTTTTTGATCTCACCAGTTTCCAAATCGATGTTAGCCAAAGCGTCTAACTCAGATAAAACAATATCAATATTATCCGTTCCCATACCAGTCGAAATAACTGTTAAACGTTTACCATTCAACGTTCCTGTATGCGTCACAATTTCTCTTTTGCTTGCTGTCTGCTCGATTGTATCAAAATGTCTTGAAACTTTTTCGACACGATTTGGATCACCAACAGTTATAATAGTATCTGCTAAATGCTCTGGTCTTATATTACAATGGTAAACACTTCCGTCTGCATTTAAAACTAATTCTGATGCTGCTTTACTCATGATTTTATAATTAAAAATAAGAGAACAATATACAATTTTTATCAGTAATAATTGTAAAGAAATTATTAACCACCTACTCTTTTCACTTTAAATCCTTTATCTTTCAGGAAAGCCATAATCTTATCGCGATAATCTCCTTGAATGATGATTTGTTCGTCTTTAAAACTACCTCCAACACCCAAAAATTGCTTAATTTCTTTTGCTAAAAGTTTGAAATCTTCTGTTTCTCCTTCGTAACCTTCTATAATTGTATTTATTTTCCCTTTTCGTTTCTCAAACTTACAAATCAATGGTTCTTTCTGAATCCATAACTCATGTTGTTCTTCATTTGATACTTCTTCTGGCTCAGGTATATGATCAGGAAAAAGATTTTTTAATTGATCTTGTAAATCCATAGTATTTGATGTAATCTTTGTAATAAATGGCGTTTTAAATTGGAATTCGTCCATTTGTACCATTATAATTACAAAGATAAAATTTTTATTGCAGTTGTTTTATAAACCAATTTGGAACTTTATCCGAAACTATTTCAAGTTCATTTCTCTTAACTTGTGCAAATAATCTCATTTCTTGAGTTGAATTATCAAAAATATAGCCTTTATCTACAATTTTTAAAGCTGGAAATAAATTCATTAAAGTAGAATGATATCGTTTAATCACCTTTTCATCTGGTACAGCGTGACCACCTTTTTCTACTCTATTTTCAATTCGAGAAATATTAATCAAAGGATCTTCAATACAGACAAAATACATATATGTTTTGAAACCACGATTTTTAGCATCCACTATTTCATCAATTTTAGAAGGATGACTCATTACCGTTTCAAATGAATAAGATTTACCTTTAATCAATAAGTGTTTTCGAATAAATGAAGTAATAAAAGACGCTTCGTAACTATGTGTAGATTTAGATTTATCAACCAAAACATTATTTCGAAACTGCACATCAATTGCTTTTCCTTCGTTATTTGCTTTTTCGAATAATGAAACTGAAGCAGGTTCAGTTTTAAAATCTTCAAAATCTTTTTCGGTAAGTTTTAGTTCATATCGATCCAAATCAATAAAACCTTTTAAAGAAATTTCTTTCTCAATCAAATCTGAATTAATAAAATATCCAGCATTAAATTTTGATGAGATTGAATCGAATAAAGTAGACTTTCCAGATCCATTTGGACCAGCAAAAACGCGTAAACGTTTTATTTTAGACATAATTTAGCTCCTTTTTTCAATTCAGCTGGAACTTTTATTCGATCTATTGTTTTAATCACCTTAATTTCTCCATTAGGTTTTCTCTCGATGATTCGATTTCCTTGAACATATTGAACTGATAAATCTAATGCTTCTGAAACTCTAATTGCAGCTTGCGATGCAGATTTAGCTAAACGATTTAACGCTCCTGCTTCTTCTAATTTTAGTATATCTGATTCTTTGTTCATAATAATAGAAATTAAATTAACAATAATTATTCATCAATAAATGTACGCAAATTTAGTGAAACCATTGTAATAATAAAAGCTTGACTTCATTCAAAAGCCTAATCTTTTGAATCTAAATTATATAATTTTTATTAATAGTTATTTGATTAATTTATTCCTAACAGATTAACAATAATCGATATTCATCTTTATTTTCTTTCGGCGCGCGATGTACACAAGGCAAAACTTTTTGTTCTGGATGATCAACTGCCAATCGCCAAAGATCCCCTAATCCTAAATTAATTGGGTCTACACCTGGACGAATTAGATAATGCAAATCAAAGAAATATTCCTTCAAAAAATCTTCAAAACCATCAATGTGTCCATCATATAATTCGAATAGTTTTTCTCTAATTTCTGGAATCAAAATTTTTTGTTCCACATCTTCATTTGCTACAATATAACTGGAAGCGCCATAGTAAGTGCACAAAAAAGTATCCGTAGGAATTGGCGAACGATCAACGTGAAATGAATAAACATCTGTCGAAATAAAATCAAATTCAGTATCGCGTTCGTAACATTTCAGTAAGTTTAAAGTTGGCGAAGCGCCAAAATCAGTTAATTGTTGTAAATCATTGATCAAAATATTTCTCGCTTTAATTCCTTCATTAGATAAATCTAAATCATTCAAATCATCAATAGAAATAACAGTAATATCATCTTTTAAAATCAATTGATTCACAATTTCCTCAAAATCACCTTCTAAATTTCGCCGCCAATTTATCGCATTATTTTTCCCAGAAAAAGCTGTATGTACAAGTTCATCAAACGAAGAAACGACAAGAACTTGTTGTTGATTAGAATTATTTTGAGTAATCATATAGCTGCAAAATTACTATTTATCAAAAAATAATTCAGCCTAAAAATTAAATTATTCCGAATGTAAATTCTCCGTTGCAAAAGTTGTATTTTTACCAAAGATTAAAAGACAATGGAAAAAGAAATTATCACCAAAACATTTACATATAAAGGCCACACCAAAACTTTTAGTGCAGAAGTGCAACCTTTACCACCTTTCAACCCAGAAACGATGGATCGCGTGAAATATGAAGAAACCAAAGAAGCACATTATATGCTTGCCGAAGCGGAAGTTTATAACCAGAAAACAGAATGGTTTTTTAAAATTGAACAAGAATTGCAAAAATAATGAAACGACACTTACGCTAAGTGTCGTTTTTTGTTTAAGTTTAATCCACAAAATTAGAACATGAAACAAATTACTCTAACATTATTTACACTTATTACGCTTTCGGCTTGTACTTCTAGCAAAACGGTTTTTCATAAAAAATGGACAACGAAACAGGCACCAGAAAATTTTGTTGCTCGATTTGAAACAACAAAAGGAAATATTGATATCGAAGTTGAAAGAAAATTATCGCCAAAAGCTGTTGATCGTTTTTATCAATTGGTTAAATACAATTTTTTCGAAGATGGAACTTTTTATCGTGTTGTTCCGAACTTTGTCGCCCAATTTGGAAATACAGACACAATTGTTTCTAATCAATGGAAAAAGTTTATTGTAGAAGATGAACCTGTTATTGCTGGAAATAATAAAGGAGCTTTGAGTTTTGCGCGCGCAGGAAAAAACACAAGAGATTTGGATTTGTTTATTAATCTGAAAGATAATCATCGTTTGGATACAATCAATTCCAATGATGTAGTAGGTTTTCCAAGTTTTGGAAAAGTGGTGAACGGAATGAATGTTGTAGAAAGTTTGTATGATGGTTACGCTGGACAAACAATGGAAGATGAAGAAATTTTTAACAGCACAAAATTAATGCGCGAAAGATATCCAAAGCTTGACAGAATATTGAATGCAAAAATCATTAAACTGAAAAAGAAAAACAAGTAAAACAATGTAACATAAAGTTTTAACATGACACAAAAATCAATTTAAATGTTTTGGCATGTACTTTGTAATACATAATACGTTTTTAAAACATATTTTGTGAAATGAAAAAATCAAAATTCTTTAAAGTCGCTGGAGAAGCAGCAATGGCAGCTCAAAAAGACAAATCTTTTTTTGAAAAAGTAAAGGCTTTTTTCAATATGTTAGGTGATTACAAAAAAGGAAGTTATAAACCTGACAACATGAATTTATTTCTTGGATTTGTAGCAACTTTATACATTATTTCTCCTATTGATATTATTCCAGAAGCGCTATTTGGACCTTTTGGTTTGATAGATGATTTTGGGATTTTACTTTTTGGAATGAAATATTTCAACAAAGAAATTATTAAATATCTTGCATGGAGAGATACGCAAAGAGCCTATGCAAATGTTGAAGATGCAAAAATTATTGAGTAGCAATAAATTAAATAGCTATAAAAAATCCGATTGAATTTTCAGTCGGATTTTTTATTTTTAGATTATTCAAAAAATGCTCTCTTTCTCATAAATAAAATTTATTATCTGACGATTATTCATTAGATTTGAGCAATACAATACTAAAAACTAAAACACCTGAATAATGGTAATTATTAATAATTTCGATGAATACAAAGCTTTCGAAGGTAAAGAAATCGGTAAATCTGACTGGCATATAATAAATCAAGAACAAATCAATCGCTTTGCTGATGCAACTTTAGATCATCAATGGATTCATACAGATCCTGAAAAAGCAGCTAACGAAGGACCTTTCAAAAAAACAATAGCGCATGGTTATTTAACGCTATCTTTAATTCCACATTTGTGGGATCAAATTGCGGAAGTGCGCAACATCAAAATGTTAATCAATTATGGAATTGAAAATTTGAGATTTGGACAAGCTGTTTTGGTTGATAGTGAGGTAAGATTAACTGCAAAATTGAAATCTATTACTAATTTGAGAGGAATTGCAAAAGTTGTCATCGAAGCAAATTTAGAAATTAAAGATAATCCGAAACCTGCTTATACGGCGGATGTGGTTTTCCTTTACCACTTTAATGATTAATTAAAGATCAATATAATTTACAAAGCTTCTATTTTTTATAGAAGCTTTTTCTTTTCATAAAATATCGAAGTATCTTGCGCTCGATTTCATATAACATGCAAAAAATTCAAAATAATAAAACCTTAATTTCTATTGTTGGACCAACTGCAATTGGTAAAACCAATTTGGCAATAGAAGTTGCAAAACATTTTCAATCCGAAATTATTTCTTGTGATAGTCGTCAATTTTTCAAAGAAATGAAGATAGGAACTGCTGTTCCTTCTGAGGAAGAATTGACTGAAGTGAAGCATCATTTTATTCAAAATATTTCTATTCACGAAAAATATTCGGTTGGTGATTTTGAGCGTGATGGCTTAGCTTTTTTGAATAATTATTTCAAAACAAATGACATTTGCGTCATGGTTGGTGGATCTGGTTTATATGAAAAAGCGATCACAGTTGGCTTTGACGAATTTCCTGATGTTAATCCTAAAATTAGAGAAGATTTGAATAATGAGCTTGCTGAATTTGGAATTGAAAAATTGCAAAAAGAATTGCAAGAAGTCGATCCAAAGTATTTTGAAGAAGTTGATATTTTCAATAAACAGCGTGTAACACGTGCTTTAGAAATTTTTAGATCTTCGGGTTTACCTTTCTCTAACTTCAGAAATCAAGATTTGAACAAACGTCCATTTAACATAATTAAAATCGGTTTAGAACTTCCTCGCGAAGAAATGTACGACCGAATCAATCGTCGAGTTGATATTATGATGAACGAAGGTTTATTAAATGAAGCAAAAAATTTATTTCCTTTAAAAGATTTGAATGCTTTGCAAACTGTTGGTTATCGAGAATTGTTCGACTTTTTTGAAGAGAAAATTACATTGGATTTTGCGATAGAAGAAATCAAAAAGAATACAAGACGTTTTGCAAAACGTCAAATGACATGGTTCAAAAAAGATGAAACTGTCAATTGGTTTTCTCCTTTCGAACAAGAAAATATCATTAATTTTATATCGAACAAAATATAAATTATGGAAAATTTTGTTGCCATCGATTTCGAAACTGCAAACAATTATCGTAATTCTGCTTGCGCGGTTGGAATTGTAACTGTGACAGATAATGTGATTACAGACGAGTATTACACGTTAATTCAACCACCACAAAATCAATATAATTATCATAATATTTTGGTTCATGGAATTCGTCCCGAAGACACAATTGATGCACCAAGTTTTGAAGACGTCTATTTTGAAATCAAACATCGTTTACAAAATCAGCTTGTTGTTGCACATAACGAATCGTTTGATCGTTCTGTTTTGAAGAATACAATGGAGTTTTATAGCCTCAATTACTCTCAACTTAACCTTGCCGAAAAGTGGGAATGTACATACAGAATTTTCAAACAGAAAGGAATTGTTCCTACAAAATTATCCGATTGTGCTCGCCGATTTAATCTTCAACTCAACCATCATGAAGCTTTATCTGATGCAAAAGTTTGTGCTCAATTATACTTATTAAAATAGTTTTACTAAAAATTTATCTGATTAAACATTTAAAAAACAATTCTACATTAATTATAATAAATTTATATTCAGCAATATATCCATTTACAAATATTTGTAAGTATTTACAAGTATTTAAAATTGATTAATAATAACTTTAATAACTCACTATTTCTAAGAAAATTTAATAAAGCAAAAATTCTATTCTAAATAAGTTGATTTTATGAAATGAATTGAGAATGCAAAATTTTGAAAATTAACTTTCAAAATTTTATAAAATGAAGTATAAACTAAAATTTAGTTCCGATAAATCTTTGCAAGTTGAAAAAAATAATAATTTAAAAAATTGATTTCAATTGTTTTTATCGAAGAAGTAAAATAATCACATTATGTATTTAACATAATAAAGAGGGTTACTCTGGGAACATTAATTTCATAATTGAAAAATTGATACCTCCCTACTCTTTTTAAAAAGATAAAAAAAGGTTGCATTTGCAACCTTTTTTATAACATTATAACGCCTTCTATCTTCGAAACTTCTTTGTAATAATTGATTACTGTATCCGCATCAATCACATAAAGTTTAATCGAAATAGATGTATATTTTCTATTTTTTGAAGCTTTGTAATCAAATTCAGCATTCGTTCCTGCAAAAATATCTTTGATTTTTTCCATCGTTTCTTCACTTGAAGGATAAATGAATTTGAACAAATAATCAGCTGGAAATTTTTGTACATCATCTAATCTTTCTTTGAATTTTGCATAAAAATCTTGCTCATTGTGAGAGCTATCTGGTATTTCTTCGAATGTATAATCTCTATTTGTGTCCATATCTATTATTTTTTTGTTACAATGTCAAAAACAATACCACTTCACATTATTGATAAAATATAGAATTAATAAGACATTTTGACATATTATAAATCTTATAATTTTAATCTCATTAAATAATCTATTTGTTCATCATCACCAAGTCTGAAAATATGTTGATCGAATTTTTCGAAACCATTCTTTAAATAGAAATTAATCGCAGAAATATTCTTTTCCCAAACTCCTAACCAAATTGTATGCAAGTTGAGGTTTTTAGTTATTTCTACAGCTTTATTAAAAAGAATTTGTCCAATTTTCTTTCCTTGAAACAATTCTAACACATAAATTCTTTCAATTTCCAAAGAATTCATATCATAAACTTCTGTTTGAGCATCACCAATATTTAATTTCAGATAACCGACAATTTTTTGGTTAATCATTGCAAAAAAGAACAACGAATTTTGATTCTTCAATTCTTTTAATAATTGATCTTCTGAAAAACTTTCGTTCAAATATTTTTGCATATCCTCTTCTGTGTTAGAAGAAGAAAATGTATCTGCAAATGTCTTTTTAGAGATTTCTTGAAGTTCTGTAATGTGTTTTTCTTCAACTCTTTTTATTGTAATTTCTTCGTTCATTAATGCGAAACAAATTTTAATCCTACAATTGAACTAATTAATGTAAAAATAAAGAATATTCTCCAAAAATTAGCTGGTTCTTTGAATACAAAAATTCCGATTAAAACTGTTCCAACAGCGCCAATTCCAGTCCAAACAGCATAAGCAGTTCCCAAAGGTAAAGTTTGTGTTGCTTTGATTAATAACGTCATACTTGCAACCAAACATATTGCAAAAGCGCCATACCAAATGTACATTTCTGAGCCTGTTGTTTCTTTGGCTTTCCCTAAAGATGATGTAAATCCAATCTCGAATAATCCTCCTAAAATCAATAAAATCCAATTCATTTTGTTAATATTTTGATGCAAAGATGAATTAGAAAAAAATAGATTTTTTTTACATTTGTAAAAAAATTATTCGCTTAAATTTCTGTGCGAATCCTACTTAATGTCACTTGAGAAATTCCTAAATAAGACGCGATATAACCTAATTGCACACGATTAATCAAACTTGGATTTTCTTCTAACAATTTTTTATAACGATCAATCGCCGTTCCTAGTTGCCTAGAAATAAAACGCTCTTCAGTTTTTATCAATTCAATTTCAGCAAGTTTTCTTCCCCAATTTGCAATTTCTAAATTTGTCGCATAAAACAATTGTATGTCTGAAGATTTAATTTCATATAACTCACAATCTTCCATTAATTCGATTGTTTCGTAACTAATTTTATTTTCGACATAACTTCGCATCGATAAAATCAAATCGCCTTCTTTCCCAAACCAAAACGTAATTTCTTTTCCATCGTCTATCGTATACGCGCGAACAATTCCTTTTTTGATGAAATATAACTTTTTCTCAACTTTATCAGCATCAATAAGCGTGGTGTTTTTTGGTAATCGAATCAATTGAATTTTATCTGCTATCAATTGAATAGACTGTGATGAAAGTGGCGAAATTTGATTTAAGATTTGTTCTATTTCCATTATTGAAACTTATCTAGTAAAAGTAAACAAAAAACTCAACCTAAAATAGGCTGAGTCATTCAAATTAAATTAACACCTGAAGTCTACTTTGCATGTAGACCGCATTCTTTTTTACTATTGTCTTCCCACCACCATCTTCCGGCACGAAAATCTTCACCTTCGTTTATAGCACGTGTGCAAGGAGCACAACCAATACTTATAAAACCCTTGTCGTGTAACGGGTTGTAAGGAACTCTATTTTCTTTCAAATATTCGAAACAATCCCCTGTTGTAAAATCAATCAATGGATTGAATTTGAATAATTGTTTTTCTTCGTCAAACTCTATTTCGTGCATATCATGTCGATTATTCGATTGCTCCGCACGCAAACCTGTAATCCAAACTGATGCTTCTTTTAATGCACGATTCAAAGGAATTACTTTTCTGATATAGCAACATTGTTTTCTTAAATCAACCGAATCGTAAAAAGGATTAATTCCATTTTCTTCAACAAAATTTTCTAACTCCTCTGTTGGTGGATAAAATGGTTTAATCTTCGCTTGATATTTAAATTCTGTTTTGTTCCACGTATTGTACGTTTCCTGAAAAACACGACCTGTATCTAAAGTAAAAATCTTAATATTGTCTAATTTTTGACTTAAAATAACATGAGAAATAACTTGATCTTCGAAACCAAAACTTGTCGAAAAAACTATTTTTTCTTTAACGTTGTTATTCAAAAAAAATAATTTTTCTTCTAAACTTACTTGTCCTGTAACTTTTTCTAATATCTCTTTTAGTTGATTCATTTTCTTATATAATATCTATAGTTTTTATAGAGTATTTATTTTAACAAATGTATTAATTCCAATTTTCTAAAACAACACTAATCTCGACTAATTTTATAGATATAATATAATATAGAATCAATAAATTATACAAGCAAATTTTGTTTATACTTAAATCATCTTCGAGAGTGAATTTTCATATTCGTAAAATAGAAGAAAATCAGTCCAAATTGGCATTAAATAAAGGTTTTCATAGAGTATGGATTGCTAATTAATTCGAAAATCAATATAATTATTAAGATAAAAACATTTAAAATGTCTTAAGAATAAATTCTATCTAATCATCTTCGAGAACGAATTATGAATATCACAAAACTAAAAAGTCAAACTTTACAATGTTTGACTTTTTAATTTATATTTTTTGTAATGATAAATTAGGACAAAAATGGATGAAAATAACCAAATCCAATAACCAAAATGTGGTAAATCATATTCATGTATTTGTAAAATATCTAATCTTGTTAAATGATTAATTTCGTATAATGACATTTGAATAACAGCGATAATACCTAATATTCATCCTATTTTTATCTTATAAAAAATCCAAGAAAATAATAATGTAAAGTTCCCTAACCAACAGATAAAATCAATTGGCAACTCTGATATCGTTATATATCCTAATATTAGATATGTAATTCAAATATTCTGTTCTAGAATCTCCAGAATAATATTCAATAAAATCAATACTTAATAAGTGAACAGGCAAAATTAAACTCACCAAATAAGTTAAAATACTTACAAATAAAAACAGATTATTTTTCCAATTTAGCTTCAAACTCTTCTATTTGCTTTTCCAATTTTTTATTCTCTTTTTCCAATTTGTTTTGAGGACTAAACATTGCATAAACCAGCAAGCCTACTCCTACTCCAACAACAGCTCCAATTTTTTCGTTCTTATTAATTGCTTTCGAAATTGCAATTCCTGCTGCTGCTCCAGTTGTTACGATAGAAACTGTATTTTCAAAACCTTTTGATTTTGTGTCCAAAACTTCTAATAAATTATTCATAGTTGATTATTTTTCAATAAACGTTGCAATAAATATTCCTAAATATAAATCATTCCAAATTATTTTAAAAATTGTTCGTATTAATTCAAGTGTTTATCTTTGTTCGGTAACATTTTTAGAATGGAAATACAAGACAAAATTTTAGCGCTTCGAGAAGAGCTTACTCAGCATAATTATAATTATTACGTTTTAGATAATCCGACAATTTCTGATTTCGAATTTGATTTGAAATTGAAAGAATTAAAACGATTAGAAGACGAAAATCCTATCTTTTTTGATGTTAATTCCCCTACACAACGCGTTGGTGGAATGGTTACAAAAAATTTTCCGACGATTACACACGAATTTAGAATGTATTCGTTAGACAATTCATATTCAATTGAAGATTTACAAGATTGGGAAAAACGAATTGAGAAAACGTTAGGTGAAAAAGTAGAATTTGTTTGCGAATTGAAATATGATGGCGCTTCGATTTCTATTTTGTATGAAAATGGAGAATTGACGCAGGCTGTAACGCGTGGAGATGGAACACAAGGTGATGAAATCACGAATAATATACGTACTATACAATCTGTTCCATTGAAATTGAAAGGAAATTATCCTGAACGTTTTTATATGCGTGGCGAAATTACAATTCCGCTCAATAAATTCGCTTCAATTAATGAAGAACGCGCTAATAATGGTTTAGAATTGTATGCAAATCCTCGAAATACCGCTTCTGGATCATTAAAATTACAAGATAATACAGAAGTTGCGAAACGCGGTTTACAATGTTTCCCATATTATTTTATCGGAAATAATTTACCTTATTCTACACAATGGGAAATGCTACAAGCCGCTGATGAATTAGGTTTTAAGATTCCGCATACATCAAAATTATGTACTTCTTTGGAAGAAGTTTTAGCTTTTGTAGATCATTGGGATATCGAACGTAAAAATTTACCTTACGAAACGGACGGAATTGTGATCAAAGTAAATTCTTTTTCGCAACAAGATGAATTAGGTTATACTGCGAAATCTCCACGTTGGGCAATGGCGTATAAATTTAAAGCTGAAGCTGCCGAAACCGAATTATTGAGCATCGATTATCAAGTTGGTCGTACTGGAGCGATTACGCCTGTTGCAAATCTTGCACCTATTTCTTTGGCTGGAACAATCGTAAAACGTGCTTCTGTCCACAACGAAGATATTATTAAAAAGTTGGATATCCGCATTGGTGATATGGTTTATGTGGAAAAAGGCGGCGAAATTATTCCGAAAATTGTTGGTGTTAATACTGATGTTCGCAAACCTGGAACGGAAGAAATCGAATTTATTAAAAATTGTCCTTCTTGCGGAACAGAATTAATTCGTAACGATGGCGAAGCACAGCATTATTGTCCAAATGAAAATGGTTGCGAACCTCAAATAATTGGAAAATTAGAGCATTTTGTTTCTCGAAAAGCAATGGATATTGAGAGTATTGGTGGTGAAACAGCTGTTTTGCTACACAAAGCAAATTTGCTTAATAACATTGCTGATTTTTATACTTTACAAAAAGAAGATATTTTGCCTCTGGAAAGAATGGCTGAAAAATCTGCTCAAAATATTATTAATTCTGTCGAAAAATCTAAAGAGCAACCTTTCGAAAAGGTGTTGTACGCAATTGGAATTCGTCATGTAGGTGAAACGGTTGCAAAAAAATTGGTTAAACATTTTCAAACTATTGATCGTTTGATGAATGCAACAATGGAAGAATTAGTTTCTGTAACGGATGTTGGAGAAAAAATTGCAATTTCGATTAAGGAATATTTTAAAGAAGAACAGCATCAAATTTTGATTCAACGTTTACGTGATTACGGGTTGAATTTCGAGATTGGTGAAGAAGCAAAACCTTTGTCAGATTCTTTGGAAGGCAAAACGTTTTTGTTTACAGGAACTTTGACTAAATTCAATCGAACTGATGCACAAAAAATGGTGGAAGATCATGGTGGAAAAAATATTTCTGCAGTTTCTAAAAACTTAAATTTTTTGGTTGCTGGCGATAAAGCTGGAAGTAAATTGAAAAAAGCAGAAGAAATTGGAACAGTTGTCGTGTTGACCGAGGACGAATTTTTAAATATGATTAACGGCTAATGGAATCAGGATTAATTGCTGTCATTATATTCGGAATTGTATTATTGATTTTGATTCCATTTATATATTATGGATTGAGAATGGCAGGCTACAACAAAGCTGCAATGATAGTTTCGCTTGCGATATTTTTTATTGTGATGATTCCGATGGTGAAATATGGTTACAGAAGTCAAATGTATTCTAATGATGATTTGAAAACCGATTTACACCAAGCTGGAATTGGGTTTAAAGGAAATTTAAAAATTGTTTCGACAGTTATTTCTGGAATTAAAAACATGAAACAAGAAACAGTTTTGATTATGGATTCTGCCGATGTCAATACCATTATTAATCGAATAGAAACTGATCCTCGATTCAAAATTTCTCCAGTAATATTGAGTTTGAAAGAAGAATTAGGTTCAAATGCAAAACATAAAACCAATAGAAATTATCGTTTTAAGGATAATTTTATTTTAGAAACTTATGGAATGTCCGATGATTATACGATTCGATATTCGGAACTGAAATTTAGAAAAGGAAATGACACAGTTTTCTTCAAAAAAGAAGAAGTGTATTAAAAAGATAAAATCCGTCAATTGACGGATTTTTTTATTCAAGATTATTTATTTCTGAGATATTAAAACTATGACTTTTTGAATTTTCAATTTTTCTTTTGATTATTGTAGAATCTACTTTCAATGTTTCAAAATTGAATTTTCTCGGTTTTAAATAATATAATTCTAAAACTGAGTCTTTTCTATTAATTGTTCCATATTTATATTGTTTATTAGTAATAGTATCAAAATATATTGTGTCATTTTTCAGATAATATTTACCAACTTCTCGTGATGGGAAAAAACAAAACGAATTTACAATATAAATACTATCTGATTTAAAATGATAGCTGATACCGCAACTTGCGGTTCCTTCACTAAAAGCAAATAATTTATCCTTACCATAAATTGTATTATCAGTAATTATTCCTGATGGATATAGAAAAACTAAAGTCAAAAAAACAGTGCTAATAAAAACAGGTATTCCTTTTTTGAAATTTCTTTCAGCATCATCAAAATATTTATACAACTTTAGTATTGTAGAAATAATTAATCCTACGAATAAAATAAGCTCTATTAAATATAAAACAATCGCGAAAATTCCAGTTTCATGAATCCAAAAATGTTGTGTATTAATTAATAGAAACAATAACACTAAAGAACAAAAATGAAATGGATATAGTTTGAACATAAAACAAGTTAATCAAATTGTAATATAGCTATTATAAATCATTTATTTATAATTATTTTCCATCTTAATTAATTCATCAAATTCAACTAAAGTATTTTCACTTTCAGTCTTATAATATTTAGATTTTCCTATAAAAAGAATCAATTTTCTATCTTCAAAATAATAACGAAATTCTTCAATTTTCGATTTTTTATCATCAAATCCTTTCCAATATAAAGGAAAATTATAAGTTGTACCTTGTTCAAAAACAAAAGACAATTTATCATTTAACAAATAATATTCGGCTAAATATTGACCTGATTTTCCAAATTTTCGAACCACAATTTTTTCTAATTTATCGTTCAAAAAATAATAATTAATAAAACCACCTTCGGTAGAATCATCAGTTTCAATTTCTTTTATTTTTGTCCAAATTTTAATCGAATTAATTCGATTAAAATTTGATTTAATTGGATCTAATTTATTTTTAAAATCTTTTGAAATAATAACTTCAGAACTTTTAGAATCTTTTTGTTTTTGAGCAAATACATTAAATAAACTAAAAATAATAAACGAAATTAATAAAAGAGTTTTCTTCATTGTACTAAAATTATTTCCATAAAATTCAATAAAATAAACTAATTTTCAATCAATAATAATAGTGAATTTTATGCAATTTTGAGTCGCTCGTCATACCAATCAAATCAACTAAATAAAAAAATTCTATACTAAAGTTTTAAATTTTGAAATTCTTGGAGAGTTTCAAAATCATAATGGATATGATGGTATTTTTATTGGAAAACCAGATTTAAACTGGCATCTAAAATTTACAACAACTCACGAAAATATAAATCATCACTTTGATGAAGACAATTGTTTGGTATTTTATCCAACAACACAACAAGAATATGAAAAAATTATTGAGCGTTTATAATTTCATCATATCAAACCAATAAAATCTAAAAATCCATATTGGAATGATAACGGAATTTCTTTCTTAGATCCTGATGGATTTGCTGTCATTGTTTCACCTTTGAGAATTAAATAATTTGAAAAAATTCAAATTCTTAATAATCCGATGAATAAAAAATTAAATCCTTGGTATAAATTACAACAAGGTAAAATTAAAACTCCAAAATGGTTGTTTACAAGTGATGATTGGAAAACGTGGGATTAAACGTCTTTTTAATACAATATTTAGTCTTAATTTTACACCAAATTAATCGCCGTGAATCGAGAAGAAATAGGAAATCAACTGCTAAATGAAGTTTTACAAATTCAACTTGCCAATAAACCAATCAATTCTAAATATTTAGATTTAAAACGTTTGGTTGAAAATATTGCATTTGAGTTAACAAAAAACGAAGCTTTACAGTTTTCTAACTTTTTCTCGAAGCTATCTTTTATTTGTAATCAATACCAAGTTTCTACTAAAATTCATTCGTTTCGTAAAACTGCTCAACGAATTCTGAGCGAGAAATACGAACCGACAGAACACGAATATTTTACACATTATAAATATATTGCAGATTTTATTTCTTCGATTTATGAAGTAATGATTCCAGCAGAAATTATCTACTATTTTCCTGAAAAAGAATTTTATACAAACAAAATTCTTACTCGAAATCGGGTTAAAAAATTGCGTGTTCAAGTGATTGAAATCAAACGAGATTGTTTGATTTGCGATCATGAAGATAATGAAACAGAAGAAAATATTACAGTTCAAATTGATGAGGATGGCGTAAATGAAAACTTTACTTCTATTGAGGATTTTTGGGTTGGTGCACAATTAAATTTAGTCAATTCGACGATTGATGAAGAAGGAATTTATCATCCACGTTTTATCATTCTCGAACCAGATTATTTGGTTGATATTTCGGCAATTGCTGAATGTTTTCAGGATTATGGAACTTCTGAATTGCATTATATTCAGAAAAAATTTGAAGAAGCGCCAAATAGTAAACACATTCGTTTAGGGAATTTTGCCAATTCAGTAGTCGATCATTTTTCAACAGAAAACATTGAAAACACAGATTTTAATGAGATTTTCAAGAATGATTTCAAAAATTATCCATTAGAATATACGGCTTGCAACGATTTGACGAATCCACAAGACTTGAAAGATTATTATCTGGAAGCAAAAGGTCATTTTGACCGTATTCAAAAAGTGTTGACCGAGGATTTTCCTCAATATGATATTTCGTTGGATCGTGCATTAATAGAGCCTTCATTTTTGTGCGAACAATATGGTATTCAGGGTCGTTTAGATTTATTAGACATTAATCCCGAAGGAAAAAATAAAATTATCGAGCTGAAATCTGGTGGTGCACCTTTTCCTGATGATGGAAAAAGTGTCAAGCCAAATCATGCGACGCAGCTCTTTTTATATTACCAAATTATTGGTGTTTTATATGATTTAGAGTTTAAAGATGTCACAAAAAACACCGAAGGTTATATCTTCTATTCGAAAGTATATCAAGGAAATTTACGTTTTGATGTGCCAACTTTAGCGCGAGTTCAACGTATTTTTGATTTACGAAATCGAATAATTATCAATGAAAATCGGTTAGCAAATCATGCATTAACCGATATTGAATCAACTATTTATTCGATTAAACCTGCCAATTTTATCAAACGAAAAATTAATCCTCGTTTCAAAGAAATTTTAGAAGAACAGTTGGATAAATTTATCTATCCGATCAAAAATAGTTCACCGTTAGAAAAAGCTTATTTTTATTCGTTTACGAATTTCATTGCGAAAGAGCAATATATGGCGAAACTTGGTTTGGGACAATCAACTTCTAACAACGGTTTGGCGAGTTTATGGCTGAATACTTTCGAAGAAAAAAACAATAATTTCGAGATTATTTATGATTTAGAAATTATAGAAAATCATATTTCTGATCCAAAACGTGAAATCAAGTTAAAAAGAACCAATCCTGCGAATGATTTTATTTCGATTCGCGAAGGTGATATTTGCATTCTTTATCCAAGAAATAATTTCAAAGATTCAGTTTTAACAAATCAGGTTTTTAAATGTACCATCAAAAGTATTTCGAGAGAATTTATTGTGTTGCGTTTTCGTTATCAGCAACCTAACACACGCTTTTTTGATTCGTTTGATTCATCAGGAAAATGGGCTTTGGAGCGCGATTTTATGGATTCTTCTTTTGTTTCGATGTACCGAAATCTGTATGGATTAATTCATTCTTCGAAAGCAAAAAAAGATTTGATTTTAACGCAATCTATTCCAAGAAATCAAATGGATTATGCGTATTTTAACTCAAATCTTTCGGATGAACAAAATCGAATTCTGAAAAAAGCGCTTTCTTCTAAAGATTATTTCTTGTTGAATGGACCTCCAGGAACAGGAAAAACATCGATTATCATCAAAGAGTTGGTAAAAGAAATCTACGAGAAACAAGATTGTAATATTTTGCTTTTGGCGTATACAAATCGTGCGGTTGATGAATTATGTGAATCGATAAATTCGGCTATTTCTGATCAAATTGAACAAAAATTTATTCGAATTGGAAACGAATTATCTACTTCTCCTGAATTCCATTCAAATTTATTGAATAAAATTATCGAGCAAAAAGATGCTGATTTAGAGCAAAAAGGAGAAAAATTTTCGAGAAAAACGATTCAAGATATTATTCGTAAACAACGCATTTTTGTTTCGACGGTTGCTTCAATTTCGAGTAAAAATGATATTCTGAAATTAAAGAAATTTGATACAATTATTATTGATGAAGCTTCACAAATTTTAGAACCACAAATTGTTGGAATTCTACCAAAAGCAGAACGTTTTATCATGATTGGTGATCACAAACAGTTGCCTGCAATTGTTTTGCAAAATCCTGAATTAGCAAAAACGAACAACGAATTATTAGAAAATATTGGTTTAATCAATCGTAAAAACTCAATTTTCGAACGTTTGTACGAATTTTGTGAACGAAATAATTACGAAAATGCATTTGATCAATTAACTTATCAAGGAAGAATGCATGCAGAAATCGCGGATTTTCCGAACAATTATTTTTATGATGGAAAATTAAATGTTGCTTATGATATTCCTAATTTGAATGATGAGGTTAAGCAAAGTTTAAATCGTCAACGTGCAGATTTACATTTCGAAAACTACAATCAATCAAATGATTTACAGAATTTTATCACCAATCATCGTTTTGCGTTTATCAATGTGGACGAAAATCCTTATTTGCCTTCAACAAATGAGCAAGAAGCCGATTTGATTGTCAAATTTGTACAAGAAATTATTCATTTATACGAAATCAATAAAAAAGAATTTGATCCGAAGAAAACGATTGGAATTATTGCACCTTTCCGTAATCAAATTGCATTAATTAAACAGAAATTAGAATTAGCAAATATTCCAAATCATGAACAAATTACAGTTGATACTGTTGAGCGTTACCAAGGAAGTCAGCGCGATATTATTTTGTATAGTTTTGCGGTAACATATCATTCACAATTGAATGCGTTGGTGAATATGAATGACCAAGGAAATGTTGACCGAAAACTAAATGTGGCGTTAACACGTGCAAAAGAGCAATTATTTTTGATTGGAAATCAAACGATTTTGAAAGAAAATCAATTGATTAAAACATTAATTGAGTATTTAGAAAATAAATCTTCACATAAACTTATAATCTAATCAAAATCACTTCATAATTCATTTAAGATTCAGTAAATTTGTGCAACTATTTTTGTAAAATTATGTTGTATCAAAGAAGTAGCGCATTATTCAAAGACGCGCAAGAATATATTCCAGGAGGTGTAAATTCTCCTGTTCGTGCATTTAAATCTGTTGGAGGAACGCCAATTTTTATCAAAAAAGCCGAAGGTGCTTATATTTATGATGAAGATGGACGTGCTTACGTAGATTACATCAATTCTTGGGGACCAATGATTATTGGACACACAGATCCGCGTGTTTTGAATGCGACTGTTGAGCAGATGAAAAATGGTTTTTCTTTTGGTACACCAACTGAATTGGAAACTGAAATTGCGAAATTAATTACTTCTGTTGTACCAAACATCGATATGGTTCGTATGGTAAACTCTGGTACAGAAGCTTGTATGTCTGCAATTCGTTTAGCAAGAGGTTATACAAATCGTGATAAAATTGTAAAGTTTGAAGGTTGTTACCACGGACATTCAGATTCATTTTTGATTAAAGCTGGTTCTGGTGCTGCAACTTTCGGAAATCCAAATTCGCCAGGTGTAACGCAAGGAACTGCAAAAGATACATTGTTAGCCGAATACAATAATTTGGAAGATGTAAAAGCTTTATTCGAACAAAATAAAGACGAGATTGCTGCTATTATTGTTGAGCCAATTGCAGGAAACATGGGATGTATTGTTCCAGAAAAAGGTTTCTTAGAAGGATTAAGACAAATTTGTGATGAAAATGGAGCTTTATTAATTTTTGATGAAGTAATGACAGGTTTCCGTCAAGCGATGGGTGGTTCTCAAGAACGTTTAAACATTAATGCGGATATCGTAACATTCGGTAAAGTAATTGGTGGTGGTTTTCCAGTAGGAGCTTTTGCTGCTCGTCGCGAAATTATGAATTACCTTGCTCCTCTTGGTCCTGTTTATCAAGCGGGAACTTTATCTGGAAATCCAATTGCGATGCGTGCCGGTATCACAACTTTGAATATTATTAATAATGATAGAGAATTATTTAATCGTATTGATAATGCAACAGAAACTTTAGATAACGAGATTTCTAAAATATTTGCTGAGAAAGGAATTCCTGCACATATTAATCGTTTAGGTTCGATGATGTCTGTGTTCTTTACTGAACAAACAGAAATCAAAAACTTTACAGATGTAACGAAATGTAACCATAAAAGATTCAATAAGTTTTTCCATCATTTGTTGACAAACGAAGTTTACATCGCACCTTCAGGATACGAAACTTGGTTTATTTCTGATGCGATTAAAGACGCTGAAATCAATAAAACGTTAGATGCTGTAAGAAGCTTCGAAGGTTAAACATAAACAAAAAATGCAGTAGAAAAACTACTGCATTTTTTTATTCTATTTTGGAACTACATTTTTGCGTCCATCAATTTTTCTGTTTTATCAGGTGATTTGCCCATTTTAATAACAAACGCTTTGTTTGAATTATAATTTTTCGGAAGTAAAATATCGTAATAGGTATTTTTATCTAAATCGAAACCAATTCTGAAATAATTCAACTAAAGTCAAAAAAACATAAATCAAAAATTGATAACTATACAAATCAATGAAATTATTATATTTACTAAAATTCATAATGATATGATTACAAATTACTTTAAACTACTACTTGCATCTAGTATAATTCTTATTAATTTTGGATGTAAAGATGATGATGGTTTTTCGGAAGAAGATGTAGTTGAGACTTATAATATTGTGTCCTATAAAGCTAATATCCCAGTTGATTTAAACAATGATAAAAAAACATCAACTAATTTGTTGGATGAAATTGAAATTCTTAATAAACAAGAGAACTTTTTAGAAGTTAGACCTAAAGTAAAATTAATCTCCTTTAATTTTCCTCTAACATTAATAAATTATGATTATCCAAGTATACCAAGCGGTTATGCAGATTTTGTAAAATATGGATTTGTAACATCTACAACATTATCGGATAAAGTAATGGTTATAAAAGATAGTAGTTATACAGAAAGCAACTATACTGGTAACAAGGAAAATAAAAAAAATGTTTCTATTGAAAATTTAAAAATTATAGACTACAATCGTCTATCTACAAATATTACAAAGTCATATTATGATTTTAGCACCAAACAATGGATTGAATTGAATATTGAAGTTATTTTTCAAAAAAGAATATAAAAAAAGCTCGAGAATTTTCTCGAGCTTTTGTTTAATTATAATCCCCTATATGTTCCATTTCACTTTCGAAACTTAGTACTTTAGTCGCGTATTTTTGCAAACTTTTTTGTTTAATTTCTGATAAAAAATTATTCTTGAATTTATCTAAAGTCAATTCATCATTCACAAATAATTGCAAAGAATAAGAAACCGCCCCAGGTTCTATATGAGAAGTTATTTTTCCTAAACGAGCACCGATAAAACAATTTGATTTCAAATAATCATTAATATGCTCTTTCTGAATCCACGCAAACCAATCATCATGCACTTCTTGTTCAACAATAAAAGTTGTATTATATAATATCATTCTCTAATTTTTTGCAAAGATACAAAGGTTTTCGCATTATATTTTTCTTGAAAAAGAAAGTCTAATCAAGATTTTATTTTTAAATTTACCTATTATTCATAACAAACAAAAATGAACAATACGCAACAATTTATACAAGAGAATAAACAACGTTTTCTTGATGAATTAATCGAATTACTTAAAATTCCTTCAGTTAGTGCTGATCCAGCCTACACACAAGACGTAAATGATGCTGCCGAGATGGTTGCAAAATATTTAAAAGAAGCAGGTGCTGATAATGTTGAAGTATGCGAAACAGAAGGTTTTCCTGTTGTTTACGGAGAAAAAATAGTTGACGCTTCAAAACCTACTGTTTTAGTTTACGGACATTACGATGTACAACCAGCTGATCCTTTAGAATTATGGGAATCTGGACCATACGAGCCAGTAATCAAAAAGACAGAAATTCATCCTGACGGAGCAATTTTTGCTCGTGGTTCTGCTGATGATAAAGGTCAAATGTTTATGCACGTTAAAGCTTTTGAGGCTTTAAACAAATCAAACGAATTACCTTGTAACGTTAAATTTATGATCGAAGGTGAAGAAGAAGTTGGTTCTCCTTCATTAGTAAATTTCGTTAAAAACAATAAAGAGAAATTAAAAAATGATGTGATTTTGATTTCTGATACTTCTATGATTTCAAACGAACAACCTTCTATTTCTGTTGGTTTACGTGGTTTATCTTATGTAGAAGTTGAGGTAAAAGGAGCTAATCGCGATATGCACTCTGGTGTTTATGGTGGAGCTGTTCCTAATCCGATTAATGTTTTAGCAACAATGATTGGAAAATTAATCAATGAAAAAGGTCACATTACAATTCCAGGTTTCTATGAACCAATTCTTGAATTAACAGAAGACGAAAGAGCTGATTTAGCTAAAATTCCATTTGATGTAGAAGAATACAAGAAATCTATTGGTATTGCTGATATCCAAGGAGAAGAAGGTTTTTCTACAATCGAAAGAGCTTCTATTCGTCCTACGTTAGATGTAAACGGAATTTGGGGAGGATATATTGGCGAAGGTGCTAAAACAGTTATTCCTTCTCATGCGTATGCTAAAATTTCAATGCGTTTGGTTCCTGGACAAGATCCAGAAGTTGTAACAAAACAATTTGCAGATTATTTCCCAACTTTAGCGCCTTCTTCTGTAGAAGTTAAAGTAAAACCACATCATGGAGGTAAACCTTATATTTTACCAACTAATCACCCAGGTTTTATCGCTGCTAAAAAAGCGTTAGCTGAAACTTTTGAAAAAGAAGCGTTAGCCGAAAGAGCTGGTGGATCTATTCCAATTGTTGCTTTATTCGAAGAAGAATTAGGAACAAAATCTGTTTTAATGGGATTCGGATTAAACTCTGACGTTATCCACTCTCCAAACGAACATTATGGTTTATTCAATTTCTACAAAGGAATCGAAACTATTCCATATTTTTACAAATATTTTAACGAACAATAATTTTCGACAAAATAACTTCTAAAAAGCGAATCAAATTGATTCGCTTTTCTTTTTGGTTTATAGTAGAATGATTAATTTTGAACTTTATTTTTATCAATGAGTAAAAAATTCTTAATTGCGGGTGCAGGAATTGCGGGTTTAACTTTAGCAAAAGCTTTGCAAGATTTAAATTATGATTACGAAATCTTCGAGGCTTCGTCAGAAGTTCGTGGAATTGGGGCTGGTTTTGGTTTGGCTTCTAATGCAATGAAAGCATTTGAAATTCTAGGTTTAGCAGAAGAAGTTGCTCCTTTGGGGCATATGTTAGAAGATTTTGAAATTCAAGATTGGAAAGAAAAAACGATTCTGAAAGCCGATACAGAACGATTAAGAAAAAATTACAACAACGAAAATTTTGCCATTCATCGTGCAGATTTACATCATTATCTAGTCTCGAAAATTGATTCGAATAAAATTAAAACGTCAAAAAAAATAAAATTATTTGAACAAAGTTTTGAGAAAGTTGTCCTTCATTTTGAAGATGGAACTTCTACAGAAGGTGATTATTTAATTGGTGCTGATGGGATAAATTCTACAATTCGTCAACAATTGTTAAAACAGTCGACACCTCGTTATGCGGGATATATTTGTTGGCGTGCCATTGTGGAAGATAAATCGTATAACTCAAAGAAAAGTATCGAAACATGGGGACCAAATGGTCGATTTGGTTTGACTCCTCTTATCAATCATCAAATATATTGGTACGCTTGTGTCAATACAAAACTAAATTCTGAAGTTTACAACTACGCTTTAAGTGATATTAAAAATCAGTTCAAAGATTATTCGGGACAAATCAGAAATACTTTACAAAAAACGAATCCAGAAAGTATAATTGCTACGCCAATTATGGATATAAAACCGATTAATAATTATGCATTTAATCGTGTTTTATTAATTGGAGATGCAGCACATGCAACCACACCAAACATGGGGCAAGGCGCATGCATGGCGGTTGAAGATGTTTGCGTTTTGTATGATGAATTAATCAAAAAAGATACTGATATTTTGTTAGCTTTTGAACATTATAATTTACGTCGTTTGAAACGAACACATTATATTATCGATACTTCTCGTTTGGCTGGAAAAGTTGCTCAAGTAGACAATAAATTTTTGATGAATATACGAAATTTTGCTTTCCGAAATTTACCACAATCTTTGATGCAAAGTCCTTTAGAAGACTTATTGGAAGAAGATTTTATGAAGATTTAGTTTATTCCATTATTAATTTATCTAATAAGTTTTTCATTATTTCTGTTCCGTTTTCTTGGTAAACAAAACCATGATTACCCTTTTCTAATGATTCTAAATGCCAATTTTTGTTATGTTTTTTTAAATAAATTGATTCCACTTCCTCAAATTTAAAAACGTTGTCATCTTTAGCATTCAACATATAAAAAGGTTTTTTGATTTTAGAAAAGTCAATCTCTTCAATTTTTAATTTTGGATCTGCAGAAAAAGCATAAAAACCTTTAAACAAATTCGAATGATTTGTTGCAAACCAAAAAGTTGCTGAACCGCCATTTGACATTCCTCCAAGATAAATTTCTTTCTTGTTTATAGAATATTTTTTTTCAACTTCTTTTACAATCGATAAGACATTTTCAAAAGCTTTTTTTCCAAATGGATACAGAATAATAGCATTGTATTCATCTGCCAAAGAAAATATAGATTCTTGCTCTATTTGATAATTATTATGAGTAAAATTTTCTGTACTCACCACTCCTCCATGCAAATAAACAATCATTCTTGAAGGCTTTTTAGACGAATAACTTTTAGGAATTAAAACCAAATAAGGAACTTTGATAGAATCTACATTGTTTGTATATAAAGCAAATCCTGCATTTGGCTGATCTGTTTTTATTTTTTACTCTATTGTTACTTATACTTTTTAACCAATCTACATTTAATTTTTCTTCACGAAGTTCTTTTTCTTTTAACTTCTCTTTCATCACAGAAACTAAATTATTCCATTTAGGATCAGAATAAATCTTAGAAAAATTTTCATCATTAGAAAGATAATCAACTTCTTCTTTGGTAGAACCTAAACCTTTTTGAACTCCCATTTCTAACCAATCTAATGCTTGATTTGGTTTATTACAATTTACTGACGAGATTGCTCCATAATAAAAATCATAAGGGTTTCGATTTTCATTATTCAGAATTTGTTCAAAAATTTTATGTGCTTCACAATATTTTTTATCTTTTAACAATTCTTGAAGTATAATTGTTTTTTCCTCATAAGATTGAGCATTAATAAAAGTAAACAAAAAGAATATAATTAGTAAGAATATTTTTTTCATAATCATGTTTTTTTAGTGATGTTAATTATAATTCAAAATCAATATAATTAATCCAAACTTGTACTTTATCCATATTTTTATTGAAATTTTCTTTCATAAAAGATGGATTGTAATCTACTTTTTGACTGTATATCAATTTATTATTAGCATAGACTTTTAATTTTTTGTTCAGATTAATCATTTCAGGAGAAATATATAATCGAAATGATTTTACAGAAGATGTTTCAATATCAAATCTATTTTTGGAATAATTTACTTTGATTAAACCTGATTCACGAGGAAAATTAAAAGCCATTTTATCCACATCTTTTATTTGTAGACTATCATTATCATCATATTCTAACCATTTAGTTATTTTGAAATTATAGTTTTTTTGCCACTCTTTTTTAGATGAAATTGTATCCAGTTTTGTGATTTCTATCCAATCAACTTTTCCGTATTTCACATCATCTGTTTCCCAAATTAATTTATTCGGAAATGGATTTCTTTTTCTATTCAACAAATCATCAAACAAAATTTTATACGCAGGCCCATATAAAATCCTTTTTCTGTCATCCAATTATAACGTTTATCAGCTTTAGGAAAAACTAAAATAAAATCATTCTGATCCGCATATTTAGTATAAAATCTATTCCAACCTTTCAAATCTTCATCAGTAGAAAATTTTTCAAATTCACTGAAAAATACAGCTCCATGAAGGAAGATAAGCATAGGATATTTTCTTTCTGGGTTATAATTTTTAGGTAAATGAATAAAATAAGATGACTTTAAAGTATCATTAATTGGAAAGAAAATAGAATAATTTTGTTCTTTTTTCGGTAAATAAGATGAAGAATTTTTCAAACTTTTATAAAGTTTTTTCTTATCTTTAATCTCTAAATTTGTTGATTTCTTAATTCTAAAAAACTCATCATTTGTCAATTGAATACTGTCATAAAATCTTTTAGATTTTTTATTTGAGGTTACTTCTAAATTCTGCCAACGTTTATCATTTAATAGATTTTTGAATTTCACTTTCGAATCTTTATCTAAAATAAAATACCAACCTGGGTATAGTTTCGGATTTCTCTGAATTAACTTTTCTAAAAAATAAAATGTTTGATTTGCTTGACCAATTATGTTAGAAAGTTCAGCCGCATCATATAAATCAAAATTATTGATACTGTCTTTATGTAGATTGAATGCTTTTGTATAATAATCTAAAGCTAATTCCTTCTTGTCTTCTTCAACTAACTTTTCAGCTTTTGAAATTAAACTAGAATATGTTTCTTGACTAAAAATTTGTGTGGATAGAAATAAGATAAGTATAAAGATATAATTTTTCATGGGTTGAATTTTGTGTAAAAATACCATCAACACCCCTAATAAACTTGTAAAATTGGGACATTTTAATCTTTATAAAATCTCCAAAAAGTATCTTCCTCTCCTATTAATTCTCCATTTTTATAAAATTGATTGGGTGATTCAGAAACAAATTTTTTATACAAACGATTAAAATGAGATTGATCCGTAAAATTTAATTTATGCGCAATCGACGTAAATGTTTCATCAGGATTATGTAACAATTTCTCTTCAACCGTTTTTCTAAATAAAACGATTTCATGAAAATTTTTAATGGAAACTCCAATATTTTCTTTGAAAACCCTATTGATATGTTTTCGACTAAAACCTAAATAATCAGCAAGTTGATTAACTGTAAAATCATCATAATGTTTTAAAAATATAATCTATTGAATTTTCTATAATTACATTTTCAATTCTAGTTATTTTATTCAATAAAATAGGCTCAATTATTGAAATAAATTCTTCAGATTTTATGTAATTAAACAAATGATTACACTCTTCTTCATTGAAAAAATCTAAATCATCTATAATACTTGAGAAATCTATATTAATCAGAAATTGATTGATTCCAAAAGGTTTAAAAACAATTACAAAACGTTCAACAGAACCAATTTGTTGAATCTGTAAAACATCTGATCTTAATGGAGTAAAAATTTGAAGAGGAATTCCATTTTGTTTGTAAACAGAATTCCCGTTTATATATTGATGTGATTTGTAAACAGAAATCGTATTATTAAAATGTGGAAAACAATCATATACAGTTAATGTATTATCATGTTTAATATCAACATAATAATAATCAATATACTTTTTTAGTAGTTTGTTATTAGGTTTAAAAGTTCTGAACATTATTTTAAATAATCCCCTACATCAACAGCACATTATCTTCTAATTCTTGCTTCGAAATCTGAAAATGTTTATCAAATTCTTGTTCAAAAGATTCTAAATCCATTGTAATTTCCCAATCACCAAATTCATTTTCGAACAAATCAGTCATATGTTCTTTTAAATCATCTAATTTTTGTTGAATAAATTCATTTTGCTGAATATCTTCTGCATCTTTCTTATCTAATACAACTTGTTGATTAATTTTTCTAAGAATCAAAGTATTAATAAATTCTTCATGTGTATTCATAAAATCCTCAATCGTACCTGTAAATTGTGTCATTTTTAATATTTTTTCCTATCACTTTTCGAGAATAAATATAGAACTATTTTATTAACAAACAATTAAATTTAAAATTTCTATAAATGAGTTTTAACATAAGAATTAACGTCTACTAATTATTGAAATTGGTTGTTTTGAGATAAATTTGAATATATAAATATTGAAAAAATGGAAAACTTTAAACTATCAAACGGGATCGAAATTCCTGCAATTGGATTTGGAACATGGTTATTAGAAGGTGAAAAAGTTATAGAACCTCTAAAAATAGCATTAACAAAAGGATATACACATATTGACACGGCAGCAATCTACAAAAATGAAAAAGAAATTGGAATAGTTTTGAAAGCTGAAAATGTAGATCGTAGCAAATTATTCATTACATCTAAATGTTGGAATTCTGAGCGTGGATACGAAAAAGCAATGGCTGCATTTGAGCAAACATTAACGGATTTACAGACTGATTATTTGGATTTATATTTGATTCATTGGCCAGCAAATGAAACGCAATTTCCTGATACTTGGTCAGAATTGAATGCTGGAACTTGGCGAGCTTTTGAGGAAATTTACAAATCTGGAAAAGCAAAAGCGATTGGTGTAAGTAATTTCAATATCAATCATTTAGAAGCTTTATTTGAAACGGCTGAAATCAAACCAATGGTTAATCAAATTGAGATTCATCCAGGACATTCGCAACCAGAATTAGTCGATTTTTGTAGACAAAACGATTTGTTAGTTGAAGCATGGAGTCCACTAGGTTCGGGAAGAATTTTGGAGAACGAATTAATTGTTTCTTTGGCTGATAAATACAATGTTTCAGTTGGTCAGATTTGTATTAATTATTGTTTGGCGAAAGAAATTTTACCACTTCCTCGCTCCTCTTCAGAAAAAAATATTGAAGCAAATTTAACTTCAAATAATTTTAAATTGAGTGCAGAAGATGTAAAAGCGATAGATGAAATGCCAACTGATGGTTTTTCTGGATTGAATCCTTCAATGGTTGAATTTTAACAAGTTAAACAAATTCACTAAAATAAATTTTAAAAACCTCTGTTTTGCAGAGGTTTTTTCGTTTTAAATCTTCAAAGAATCAATACTTTTACTTTTTAAATGATAAAAAAAATTATTCGATATGAGCCAAAATCCTGAAAATCCATTCAAAACTTATTTTGATCAAACCCTTGAAAGATGTGGTTTTGATGAAGATTTGAAAGCTGGTATTTTATTTTTTTTAGGTGAAAGTATTATTGCTGCGAACACTAATCAATTGATGAATATGTTTGCGGAAGAAGAAAAGATTCAACAAGAATTTCGTCGTTTGTTTACGTTGTATGCTACGCCAAATGCTGACATCAATCCGTTTGAAGCTTTGGATACAGAACCAATAAAGCAAATTATTTATACATACAACGAAATTTATGTCAATGTAATTAGAAATAAATCATTTGATTTTGATAAAGTTATCAATGATAATTTAAAGTCTGAGTTTAAGTTAGATTTTATTAAAGAATTTGAAAATAAACAATATAAATTAGTTACAAATCATAACTTAAATACTTCTTTTTTCAAACAGATTGGAGCGTATCTTAATCAGTTTGAATTGAGTTATGAGGATATTTATTTGGCTGGAATTAATTATTATCAAACGAATCAGAAAGTAGATTTTGAAGGAATAAATGTATTGAATTTGAACATCATTGATAGTTTTTCGCCTTTGTACACAACATTGTTTCATTATCCATTATTGTACACATATTATCCAGCGAATTTGAACGCAAATCATTTGTTTAGTTCGATTTTGCAGTTTCTTTATTTACATACCAACACGGATATTGCGAAACATGTTCACGCTTTTCACAACCATATTTTTTATGAAAATAATCCGAGAAAAGTTCGTAAAGGTTGGGAATTCGAAGAATTGGAGCGTGGTATTTTGATTTCGCAAACTTTCCATAATGCATTAAACATTCGTAAATCTCCTATTTTTGGAACTCGTCCAGATTTTTTAGCTTCGAATAATTATTTATTAAATGAATTGAAAGATCAAAATATTCCGTTGGAGAATTTTAAGGCCTTGATGACCAAAACAATTGAAGAATATTACGAAGCAGATATTGAAGAAGTAGTTGCTGGAAAGCTAAATCATGCTGAATTTTTACAACTTTTAGCAATTATTTTCTACGAAACTTCTGCTAATGCAATGATTATTAAATCATGGAAAAACTAACAATTAATCAAGAAAATCGAATCAAATTAGAAGAACATTTTGGCGAAATTTTGCCAAGATTACCTTTTGAAATGGTTTCATTTTACGAATCGAGTAATTCTTGGGAAGGACAAATTGAATATAATTTGAATTTGAAAACGGGAGAATTGACGTACAATACCATCGAAAATGTAAAACATCAAATCGAAATTTTGCCTGAAATGATGCAACGTATCGAAAGTGAAATTATCTTGATGTTAGAGAATTTATAAACTAATATTTTAAAATCTTTTTCTCGATACAAAATTCTAAAAGAATTTCACTAGAAATGACGATTTTAATAAAAAGTAACATTATAAGTTAATTAAAATCTCACAAATGTGAGATTTTTTTTACCTATTCATCCAATCCATCCAAGCATTAATCTGTGTTTTACTAATAAAAATAGCTTGTTCAGCTTCGGATTTTGGTTGAAGATGAATTTCAATTTTTTGACTTGAATGTCTTATTATTTCAGTAATTGCATCAATGTGAACAATAAATTTTCGATTGATTTTGAAGAAAATAGTTTCATCCAATTTATTTATAATATCCTTTATTGTATCATCATAAATATAGGTTTGTTCATCTTTCGTTTTTATAAAAAGATGTTTTCCCGAAGCAAAAAAATAAGCAATTTCGTGTTCTTCTACCGAACGTAATTTGTTACCATTCGTTACCAAAAAACGATGCATAATCTCGGACGGTGAATTTTCTAAAACAGCTATCGATTGTAATGTTGGTGAAATATCAAAACTAGTTCGAATAGTCTTGAATTTTTGCAATGCAATATGCAACTCCTCTACTTCAAAGGGTTTCAGAATATAATCTATCGTAAAATGCTTGAAAACTTTCATCGCATATTCATCATAAGCAGTGATAAAAATAATTGGCGTTAGAATCTCAACTTCCTGAAAAATCTCGAAACTTTTCCCATCACCCAAATGAATATCCATGAAGATTAAATCAACCGAATTATCTCTAAAAAACTTCGTTGCTTGCTTTGTTGAGCGCAAAATTGTAATTGAAGAAATATCAACAATCGATTGCTCCTCTAACAGATTTTTTAGATAAGTAACCGCCAATAATTCGTCCTCTACAATTGCAATTTTCATGAATGCAAAAGTATAAAAAAACCGTCTAAATGATGAATAAAGACGGTCTAAAAATGTTATAAATGAGGATTATTGAGCTTAGCTGCTTGTGGAATTTCTATTGTATAACGAACATCATTTTCTTGTAAAATATACTCTTTACCTGAAATTTGATGTATAATTTGTTTTTGATTTGCTCGACGTAAATCGTACCAACGTTGTCCTTCTAACGCAAATTCTCTAAAACGTTCATCTAAAATAAACTTCATCAATTCAGTAGAATTCATCGCAGAAATTTCTGTTTGTAATTTTGCAAAACCAGTTGCTGTATAACGATTTTGTAAAACTGAAAATAAAGTTGCTTTTGCTTGATCTAACTTATTTAATTTCAAATATGATTCAGCTTTGATAAAATATAATTCAGCTACGCGGAAAGACGTTTTGAACTCTGAATTTCCACCTTTGATAACTTTATATTTTGATCCACTTTTCTCAAAATAAAGCGGAAAACGTAGATCATTTTCTGTATCATAACTACTTAACAATTCTGGTGAAGCATATGACATATACTGAATTGCAGGATTCAATGTATTGTCTAAAGCTAAAATAGATTCGGCAGATGTATAATGATTTGGAACTTGTTTTGTTGTGTTCAGATTCACTAAATCACCTTTGATTTTTAATGTAGAATCAGAAAAATCAATTGCTTTTTGCCATTCATTTTTATACAAAGCGATTCTTGCTTCTAAAGCATTTAAAGCTGCATTTGAGAATCTATAATTTAATCCAGCTAACTGCGAATCCATTTTCATCAATTTAGTAGCTTCTTCTAAATCAGACTCAATATGATTATAAACTTCTTGAACAGATGATGGCTTAAGCGTTGCTTCTAAATCTACTTTTAAATTTAGAGGAACTCCTTTGTCTGTACTTGCTGTTGCTGAATTATATGGTTTTCCGTATAAATTCACCAAATCAAAATACGCATACGCACGTAACGCATAAGCTTCTGCTAATAATTGATCTTTTTCAGCAGAATTTTCCATTGTTTTTGGCCCTTCGTTGATGATTTGATTGGCATAAAAAATCACCGTATAAAAACTAACCCAAGGAAATTGAATTGATATTTGATCTGGATTTGTATCCTTCCATTGTGCAATTTCTCGGTACGAAATAAAGTCATTTGAATATTCATTCAATGTAACCTCATCGGTGCGTAAAGCTGTCAAAGACTTGTGTGTTGGATATTTTGAATAAGCATTCGTTAAAACCATACGGTAATCTTCTACCGTTTTTGGAATCACTTTTCCATCTGGTTCAATATCCAAATAATTGTCACAACTAACTACTGTAAAGCTAACAGCAACTATGCTTAATAATAAAAATATTTTTTTCATTTGATTTAAAATTTAGAAAGAAACATTAAGGCCTACTGTTACAGATTTAGCAATTGGTTGTGCATAAATATTTCCGTAAGTTTCTGGATCAAAATAACCTTTGTATCCATTACTAAATACAAATAAATTACGTCCTTCTAAGCTAAAACGAGCGCTTTTGAAACCGACAACCTCAGCATATTTATTTGGTAAAGTATAACCTACACGAATACTACTGATTCGCATATAACTAATTTCTTTCGCCCAAATGTCTAATAAATTGTACGCGTTTGCATTGTTTCCTGCAAACCATTTATTCGCCATCCAACTATCGTTATCTCCTTTAATTGGGCTTGTAATTCCTGGAAGTGTAGAACCTGCCTCGAAAATATCTTGCGTATAATTACGACCTGGATCCAATTCCATTCCACGATAAGAAGGTGTTTTCATCACCGTTTGTTTTAAATTGAATGCTGCAGAAATCGTTAAATCAAAATTGTGAATTTTGAAATTATTGATAATACCTCCTGTAAATTTAGGATCGCGATCTCCGATATAAGTAAATAATTTACGTTTTTCTTCGCTTGTTAATTTAGAATCCACAATTTCTCCTGGTAAAAAATCTTCGTATAAGTCATATAAAGCAAAGAATTCTTTTGCAGAAACTTTTTCATCTCCTTTCCAAAACATTGGATTTCCGTATTCGTCAAATCCAGCTGTTTTTAAAGCAAAAATTGCATTTACAGGTAAACCTTCACGAGATGGAATTAAACTATTTTCACGTTGTTGCTCTTTAAGAACTTTACTTTTGTTGTGCGCAAAATTAATTGTTGTCGACCATTTAAAGTTTTTCTTATCAATGTTGCGAGTTGTTAAAGCAATCTCGAAACCTTTGTTTGTTAATTCTCCCCAATTCACCATTGTATATTCAAAACCTGTTTCTAATGGTGTTTCGCGCATACTAATCATATCTGTTCCTTTACGATTGTAAACATCAACAGCAAGGTTGATACGATTTTTGAAAAGACCTAAATCTAACCCAACATTTGTATTCGTTGTTTTTTCCCAACGCAACAAATCATTTGGTAAATTAATCGCATTGATAATATCTTCTTTATTACCTGGTAAAATTGTTGCATCGTTATATTCTCCAATAAAGAAAGGTGAAGTATTACGATCAATATTTCCTTGTAAACCATAAGAAGCGCGTAAACGAAGATTCGAAATAAAATCGATGTTCTCCATAAACGATTCTTTTGAAACTAACCAAGAAGCAGAAACTGCCCAAATTGGTAAGTATTTATATTTTTTATTAACACCGAATAAATTTGTACCATCATAACGAACACTACCAAAAACTGTATATTTTCTGTCTAATGTATACGAAGCGGTTGCAAATGTAGATACATAAGCATTTTCTTCCGTTGGCATTTCTCTATACGTTTCGTAACGTTTTTCTGCTGCAAAACTTGAATTTGGGAAAACGATTGGCGTTCCTGTTTTCGTCGTTTTATTGTAACCAAAAGCACGTGTTAAAGTCGTTTCGTTTTGTGTATGACGAATTTCTGTCCCAGCCATCAAATCAATTTCGTGACGATTGTTAATCGTATTACTATATGTTCCTTGTAACTTCCAGTTATATTGAAAAAATTCGTTATCCCAATTTTGTTTAACTCCTCCGTCAGGTAAGAAATACAAATATTGTCCAGATTTATAATAACGCGTTCCTTCTTTCATTTTACGCGTAAAATAAGTTTCTTGCTCAGCGTATTTTTCTGTTTTGTTACTATCGTACTGAATTCCGAATTGAGATGTTAATTTTAAACCTTTTGCTAATTGATAATTAAGATCAATAATACCTTTTAACGAACGGTTTTTTAATGTATAATTTGTGTTTTCTCTTTCTTCGATAAAATTGAATGGAACAGAACGATCTTCAAATCCATCAATATCGTTGTCATAACGATAAGAACCATCTGCATTAAATGGAGATAGATATGGATTAGCATTTCGTGAATAATTAATCGGATTGATAGACGCATCTGCATCTGTTACAAAAGATTTTTTATCACTTGAAGTTGCAAAAATAGAAATCCCTACATCTAATTTATCGTTAAGTTTATAATTGTTTTTTAAAGTAAGATTATAACGCTCAAAACCTGTTCCGATCGTTGTTCCTTGCTCATCATAATATCCTAATGAGAAGTAATAATCAGAACGATCATTTCCTCCTGAAATACTCAAACCGTATTGTGTATTAATTGCATTACGATACAATAATTTTCCCCAATCGATTGTGTTATTTCGTAAAGAATTAATTTGATTTTGCGTGATAAGATCTAAAGAATTAAATCCTCCATTTCGTAAAGCATTTAATTGACCATTCTTTTGCAAAATTCGCATTACTTCGCCTTTATCAGTACGATACGTTAAATCATCGCGACTAGCAAGCATTAATTCAAGATCAACTTTCTGAGAAGCATTTAGTAAATTTAAACGACCAAAATCTGGACGAGCTGTTACAAATGTATTCGCAGAAAAATTAACCGTCATAGCACCCTTTTTTCCACGTTTTGTTGTAATCGAAATTACACCATTTGCAGCTCTTGCTCCATAAATAGCCGTTGCAGCAGCATCTTTAAGGATTGTAATATCTTCGATATCGTTTGGATTTAATCCAGCGATAGAAAAGTTTTGCAATTGATCGATGTTATCTTTATCGTTAAAGTTTGGCACATCATTTCCTTCTAATGGTAAACCATCAATCACCCATAACGGATCTTGTGGACCAGAAAGAGAAGCCGTACCACGAATTCTAATTTTACTTGGTGAACCAGGCGAACCAGTTTCTGTAGAAACAGCTACACCAGCAATTTGTCCGCTTAACAATTGATCAACACTAGCAACACCAGCTTGTTGAATATCATCCATTTTTACAGTTGATACTGCCGATGTTAGTTTACGTTTTTCAATTTTTTGATAACCTGTAACAACAACTTCTTTTAAATCATTATTTTCTGGAAGAACTTCACCTAAAGTTGATTTTAAGCTTACATGATATGTTGCTAAATCTGTAGAAAGTTCAACTAATTTAGAATCGTAACCTAAATAACTAATTAATACAGATTTTGTACCTGCAGGTACTTCTAATGAAAAGAAACCATCTTCATCTGTAACAGTACCAACCGTTACACTTTCTATAATTCCTTTTTGATCTGTTTTTGTCGAAATTGATTGAGCTTCAATTTTAACAGACGCACCAGCAATTCCAACCAACGATTTTTCGTCTTGAACCGAACCTGTAATCACTCTCTTTTCTTGAGAAAACGCAATACTTGCCGCAAAAAGTGGCAAAAGAATGAGTGTCTTTTTCATTTCTATATCTTACTTTAAAGCTTCTTTAATACGAATAATTAAATCAGCATAATGCGCTTTTGTAGACGCATCTCCATTATTCTTTTTCTTGTTTAACAAAGTCAAAACACGTTGCAATTCTGCTCTTTTATAGGTTGTCACTTCCGACACTCTTTTCATAGAAGAATAGTTAATGTTACGCGCCATTTTTTCTTCGTCTAAATAATTACAGATAGTTGGTACTTGTAGGTTTTGGTCAATTGTAAGTCCAGCTACAGTTGTTTTTTCAAATAATTTGTTTGTTGAAACGATTAAGGCATCAACGTAATTTTTTTGAGTCATTTTTTCAAGAATAGTTAAGTTTGATTTTTTATCAAAAGCTGCACTTCTTACTTGATCAAATAAATTTTCAACTGTATAAATTTTTTCGTTTGATTTTAATTCTTGGTGTTTCAATTCATTTTCTAACATGCGCAATAAGCGATCGTCAGTAAATAAATTATAAATCAATCCATATTGCATTTCTCTCGCTAATGTGTACGGCGTTTGCTCGTAAGGTCCCATTGGCGAATTTTTGATTGCATACGTTTTATCTAAAATATCATTAAAGAATAACCATTTTGGTAATTGAATAACGTTTTCGTTTAAATATTTAACTGCTTTACGTTGCATATCCGCAGGAACCGCTTCGTATGCTTTTTTATCAATTCCGAAATATGTATTATTCAAATAGATTCCACCAACATTTGCTAAAACATGGTTTGAATATAAATCCCATTGTCCGATAGTTTGATAATATAATTTCCCTGTATTGATATAGCTTTTTCCATCTTCGTACGTCCATTTCAAAATATTTTCAGAAACACGTTTTAGATTTTTCATTCCATATTCACTTGCCAAAACAGCATCATCACCTAAATCTTCTGATTGAGAACGCGGATCAATTGTACTTAAATAACTTTGTTGCTCACCATAAAAATACATTGGATCATCTTCGTGCTTTTCAATCATTTTACGAAGCGATGCTTTTTCTGTTTCTTGATTTGGAAACCAACGATATCCCCATTCGATTGCATATTTATCATACAAACCGATTTTTGGTGTAATCGCTGTAACACCATCTTCTGGTTGTGCTACATAATTATATCGCGCATAATCCATAATAGACGGTGCAGTTCCACCCATTTTATCCGTAAATTCTTTCGAACGTAAAGATTCTACTGGATAAGAAAAAGAAGCGCCCATATTATGTTTCAGACCAAATGTATGTCCTACTTCATGAGAAGACACAAAACGAATTGCTTCTCCCATGTGTTCATCACTAAATTTATTTCCTCTTGCTTTTGGATCAATTGCACCTGTTTGAATACGCATCCAATCATGCAAAGAAGTCATTACATTGTGCCACCAAATAATATCAGCCTCTAAAATTTCTCCACTACGCGGATCTACAACAGAAGGTCCCATTGCATTTGACTTTGGTGAAGCTGCATACGTAATTACTGAGTAACGTACATCATCAATATCAAAATCTTTATCATCAACACTTGGCTCTTTTGCGATAATTGCATTTTTGAAACCAGCATGTTCAAAAGCAACTTGCCAATCGTGTACACCTGCAATAATTTTTTGACGCCATTGTTTTGGTGTCGAAGGATCGATGTAATAAATAATTGGTTTTTTAGGTTCTACTAATTCACCTTTTAGATATTTTTCCTTATCCTCATCTTTTGGTTCCAAACGCCATTTTGTAATAAAGCGTTGATCTTCCATTTTGTGTTGAGCATCATTAAAAAACCAATGTTTTTCTGTAAAATATCCAACACGATTATCTGCTAACCTAGGTTGCATAGGAGTTGTCGAAAGTAAAACAATATTACTTGTAACACCTAAGGTAACAGCCAAATCTACCCCTCCTTCATTTACACTTGTCGTTAACTGAGACTTAACCACAATGTTTTCTGGAAATGTTTTCACATTTTCCACATACGATAGATTTGCCTTTACCGAACCTCCTAAACCTATGTTCGTTAATACATCATTAAAACTTTTTTGATTTCCATCAAAAATTTTGTTCACTTTAATCGCAACAGCTGTAGAATCATTATTTTGAGCTTCTATATCAAAAACCTCAATAATCGATTCTGAGAAATTATCCTTTACAGAAGCTGTGATTGCGTCATTTTTAGGTGAAGAAACTTGTGGAACAATTGTTTTGACCCACACTTTTTTAGCTACTTTATCATGATAAAAAGAAATCACTTTGTTTTCGTAATTCATTCCTTTGTTCAAGCCCGCTTCGTTAACTTCCATTGGAACTTGAGACAATTTATTCACAACCAAAAATTGGCGTCCAAATAAACTATCTGGAATTTCGAAATAGATATCAGTTTTTACTTGAATGGTATTAAACAAACCTTTCTTGTAGCTTCCTTTCTTGATTAATTCATCTATTTTTTTAACTTTCGTTACAGTAGAATCCTTTTTCTCTGTTTTATCTTTTTCAGCTTTTTTATCCTCTTTCTTTTGTCCATAAACAACAGCCGAAGACATTGCCAAACCAAGATATAGTGCTAATTTATAATTCTTTCTTTCCTTATTATGACTCATTCGAACATTAAATTATCATTAATTATGGCATAAACTTAAGCGCAGTTTTCTTATAATAATAGTTTTTTGGAGTGAGTGGTTAGTTTTTTGGAGTGAATGGATATTTTGGTTCGATATAAGGTAAAAAACAAATAAATTCTTCATTTTCTACTTTTGTTGAGAAATTATCAATTTGATAAAAATGATAGATTTTTTGTAAATAGTTTAAACCAAATTTCTCATTTTCTGTCGCTTTATTTTTTTTCTGAAAAGTATTTTTGACGATAATCAAATCAGATTTTACAACAATATTTATAGTCAAAGGTTGATCAATTGTAGCAATATTATGTTTTATTGCATTTTCTACAACAATCTGTAATGCCAAATATGGAATGTTTTTTTCTAAGCTTTTCGAATCTTCGATTTGTAAATCAAAAATCAATTCTTCCGAAAATCTACTTTTATGCAAATCCATGTATTGTGCAATAAAATCTAATTCCTTTTTTACAAGCACTATATTTTCCTTTGGCGGAACAATAAGATATCGGTAAATTTTAGAAAGATTCATCGTGAATTTCTGCGCATTCTCTTTGTTCAAACCAATTAACATATAAAGTGAATTCAACGAATTGAATAAAAAATGTGGATTAATCTGATTCTTTAATTGTTGTAATTGCGTTAGAGTATTCGCATTTTTAATCTTTTCATTTTCAATTGATAACCTATTTTTTTCTTCAATAATAGCTGCTTTTTCTTTATATGTTTTAGATGTTATTTTATTGAATAACAAAAAGATAATGATAATTAAAAAAACAGTTCCCAAGAAAATAAAACCTACATAAAATTTAGTTCGTTCTACATTTTCATCAATGATATAACTCAAATGATTCACGACAATATATCCATCAAAATTCTTGGTGTGTAAAGGTTTTATAAAACGTTTGATATCCGTATCTTTTATAAACTCGGACGAAGCATCATTCAACGTATATAAATCTTGCGAAAAATTAGAATTAATTGTGCTCGTTATCGTATCGCTTGGCTGAATATCTGTAAAATCGAAAACATTTTTCCCAATAAATTTTTCATTAGGATGCGTAATACAAATTCCATCTTTATTGAAAACATACATATAATTGGACGAAGTTGCATCTACTGTCGTAAAAAAATTATACAAATCAAACAGATTAATCGTCGAACCGTAATACATATTTTGTCCATTAGACAACTTGATAGAATCGTAATTTACCCAATACAATGTATCCTTATAATCCAACAAAAAATTATCAATCTGTTGATTTTTTGTAGCATATATAGGTTGAAACTCTTTAATATTTGGTTGATTGATAGCTTTTGAAAGGGTTGATTCATCAGGAAAATGATTTGTTTCTAAAGAATGAATAGAAAACCAATCATGGCGAATTAACTTTCGATTTGAATTTAATTCATTCAAAACCAAAAAATGATCTGCTACATTTTTTTCATTTGTCTTTTTAACAACTTTTTTTAAAACCTCTTGATATTCTTCGATGTTTTTAAACTCAAATTCAACTGCTTCATACTTTCTCAAAAAACTTTTTTTGACAAACTCATCATTATTTTTTTGACTTTCTTTATTAATCAAAAAACTCAATATAACAAGAGCAAAAACAGCAATAACACTTACAATAAGCGCTATAACATAAATGGATTTATTGGACAAATGGACTCGAAATCTAAAAGACAAACTATTTTTTTTGCAAAACTAAGGGAAGCTTTTTAATCTAAAAAATAAGAGAACATTTATCATAAAATGATAATTTTCAAATATTTGACAATATTATATAAACTAAAATCTCCCAAAAAGGGAGATTTTTTTATCTTTTTAATCTTATAAGCGTCATTTAGAACTTAACATTAAAACAATTCGATTAAAGCTTGACGAATCGTATCATAAATATAATTTAGATCATCAGTCGAAATACAATAAGGAGGAACTAAATAAATAATATTCCCTAAAGGACGCAATAATATACCTTTCTCTAAAAAGTAAGGATATAGCTTTTCGTGTATATCACTAAAATAAGATGTTTCTTCATTTGTATTCCATTCCAACGCCAAAATAGTGCCGCATTGTCTTATCACTTTTACTTTAGGATGATCTTGAATAGACACAACAAAATGTTGATGTTGATGTACAATATTTGCTATTTGCTGTTGTATAGAAGTCTGTAATAACAAATCAAGACTTGCTAACGCAGCGTTACACGCTAATGGACTTGCCGTAAAAGAATGCCCGTGAAATAACGTCTTATTCAAATCATCAGCATAAAAGGCTTGGTAAATTCTATCTGTACAAGTTGTAACGCCCAAAGGCAAAGTACCACCTGTTAAACCTTTCGAAAAACACATAATATCTGGAACTTCTGTCAAATGATTTGCTGCAAATAATTTACCTGTACGACCAAATCCTACAAAAATCTCATCTTGAATCATTAAAATATGATATGCTCTACAGCAACTCATCAATTGATCTAAATATTCAGCCTCATGCATCAACATCCCCGAAGCTCCTTGAACCAAAGGTTCGTAAATAAAACACGCTACTTTAGTTGCAACTTCTTTTATTTGCGATTTAATCGCTTCTATATTTTCTGCATTCGGCGTATCAATAAATATAACATCAAAAAGCTTTTCACTAAAAGGTTCTGTCCAAATTCCTCTTCCACTTACAGACATCGCGCCAAAAGTATCACCATGATAGGCATTTTTGAACGCTAAAATCACAGGTCTATCTTCTTTTTTATTGAAATGATATTGTAAACACATTTTTAATGCTACCTCAATCGCTGTTGATCCATTGTCGCTATAAAATGCTTTCTTTTGATTTTGAGGTAAAAGAGCCAACAAACGTTCAGACAATTCAATTGCAGGTCGATGCGTAAATCCTGCAAAAATAACATGTTCCAAAGTTGTTAGCTGTTCGTGCATTTTTTGTGCAATATACGGATGCGCATGTCCATGCAGCGTTACCCACCACGATGAAACAGCGTCAATATATTGTTTGTTATTTTCATCGTAAATATAACTTCCTTCTCCTCTTACAATTGGAATAATATTATTGGCTTTTTTCATCTGCGTATAAGGATGCCAATTCACCAACTGATCGCGTTCTTTTAATGTGTACATGTCTGAGTTGTTTCTTGTTTAACCATTGGTATTAAACCTAAATTTTCAAACATTTTCATATCCTCTGTTACCCCAGGATTAGGCGTTACCAGTAAGGTTTCACGCTCTCCTGTAAAAATCGAATTCGCTCCAGCCATAAAACACCAAGCTTGTTCAACTTCCGTCATTTCTATTCGACCAGCACTTAAACGCACAACCGAAGAAGGCATCACAATACGAGCTGTAGCAATCATACGAACCATATCCCAAATATCTACTTTCGGATTATTTTCTAAAGGTGTTCCTTTTACTCTTGCTAAAGCATTTACAGGTACAGATTCTGGATGTTTTGGCATTGTTGCCAAAGTTAATAGCATAGAAATTCGATCTTGATGCGTTTCTCCTAAGCCAATAATTCCACCCGAACAAACTGTAATCCCAGCCTTTCGCACATTTTGTATTGTATTGATTCGATTATCAAATTTACGAGTAGAAATAATCTCATCGTAATAAGCTTCGGAAGTATCTAAATTATGATTATAAGCATGTAAACCTGCTTCTTGCAAACGAATTGCCTGCTCTTCTGTCAACATTCCTAATGTACAACATACTTCTAATCCCAATTCATTTACACCTTTAACCATTTCGATTATTCGATCAAAATCTCGATTATTTCGTACTTCTCGCCAAGCAGCTGCCATGCAAAAACGTGATGAGCCCGCTTCTTTTGCTTTCTTTGCATGTGCTAATACTGTTGCAGTTGGTAACAAAGCTTCTACTTTAATATCGGTATGATAACGCGCTGCTTGTCCGCAATATGAGCAATCTTCGGGACAACCACCTGTTTTTACAGATAACAAGGTGCATACTTGTACTTCTCTTGCATTGTGCCATTCTCGATGTTTTTTGGATGCGTGATATACTAAATCTAATAATGGTTGATGATAGATTTTTTCGATTTCTTCTTTCGTCCAATCATGGCGTGTTTCGTTTGATACTTTCATTGTATTTTAAATATTAAATTGATACTTAATTGTTTCTGCTATATTTCTCACTTCGCTTGAGTTTATTGAATTGAGTTTTGGTATAATGATGATAGAAATATCCGGAGACAAATGATTTTTTATAACACGAGAAGTGTCTTCATCAAACTCTCCATTAAACACAAAATATTCGATAGCGATATTTCTTAATTTCAGTATTTCAATCGTTAATAATGTATGATTAATACAACCCAAGTAATTCGTTGCAACCATAACTACTGGAAGATTAAACTGCTGAATAAGATCAATCATAAAATCTTCTTCATTAATAGGAACAAATAATCCTCCTGCTCCTTCAACAATAAGAGAATTGGTTGTTTTGGGAAATTCAAAATCATTTAAATTAATCTCAATATCTTCTTCTTTTGCAGATTGATGAGGCGAAGCGGCTTTTTGCAAGCGATAACGTTCTTGATGAATTTTCAGTTCTGGAGAAGTTAACGATTTTACCAACAAACTATCTGATGAATCTAAATCTCCCGATTGTATTGGTTTCCAATAATCAGCTTGTAAAACTTCAGTTAACATTGCTGAAACCATCGTTTTCCCAACTTCTGTTCCTATCCCTGTAACAAATAATTGTTTAGACATTTTCTTTTATCTTTTCTATTAATTGATTAATTTCTTCTTGTGTGTTAAAAGCATGCAAACAGATTCTTAAGCGCTCTTCTGCTACTGTAGGCGGAAATACTGCAAAAGTGTTTATTCCTGCCTCTTCTAATTGATTTTGGATTTTGGTTAATTGACTCCTAGACTCAAACTTTAGAATTTGAATTGGACTATTTTTATTTGAAGAACTCGTTAAGCCACTATTTCTAAAATGTGAGATATTATATTGTAAACTTTCTTGAAGCGATTTATTTTCTTTGATAAACTGATAACCTTTTCGTAAACCTGTCACATGAAAATCAGCAATAGCTGTGGTGTAAATAAAAGGTGAAGCATAATTAATGAGATAATCAATCACTAACTGATTAGCTAAAATCGTGGCACCGCTCATTCCCATCGCTTTTACATAAGTTACAACCGTTGCAAACACTTTGCATTGTAAACCGAATTGATGAACCAATCCGTAACCAAAAACACCAAAAGCATGAGCTTCATCTACCACTAATGCTGCATTGTATTTATTGGCTAATTCAACCAGTTCAATTAATGGAGCACAATCACCATCCATCGAATACAAACTTTCTACCGCGATAAAACAACGCTCTTTTACTCTTTGCAATAGTTTCTCTAAATGATCTAAATCGTTATGTTTAAACTTTATTTTTTTTGCGTTGGATAATTTAATCCCGTCATGTACTGATCGATGTATATTTTCATCAACTAAAACAACATCATGTCGAGTTAAAAGTGCAGAAAAAAGTGCTAAATTGGCATTATATCCAGATGAAAAAAGTTATGCAGCTTCCACTTTATGTTCATTTGCTATCATCTCTTCCGTTTCACTTAGATAATCAGAATTCCCACTAATCAAACGTGCTCCAGTAGAACCATAAAGTAAAGATGGTTGCGCTATAAACTCATTTAAAATCTGCTGATGTAAGATTTCATTTTTAGCTAATCCTAAATAATCATTACTATAAAAATCAATTCCAGAAGAACGAACTTTTAATGTTCTTTTAATTCCTTTTTGTTCTCTATCAAATAGAGATAGTCGCAATGAATTAAAAAATTTCGACATTATTCAGTTCATTTTCAATTGCAGAAATCCAATTCATAAATAACACTTCTTCTAGTTGTATCACTTGATTTGCATAGATTTTCCATTCTCTATGAAATTCTTTTAATTGTGAAATCATTTCTTCAAGATGACCTTCTTCTTCAACAATAATAGATTTTACCATCACTTTTTGTTGATGCGCCGTCAAAATATCTTGATATATTGGATACAATTCATCTGCCCTCACTTCTATAGCGTAAGTCACAAACAAATAAGCTGCGTATTTTAAATCTTCCCCATCAAGATTAAATTCTTTCTTCAACAAACGACAAACCTGAATATCTAATTGATGTAAATAATACATTGTTGCTTTTGGTGCTAAAAGATAAATAGGCTCATAATTGACACAAGCATCTGGAATTAATTTTATAATTTGCTTTTTCAAATAATAAGCATGGCGATGTTCCTCAGCTGCATGTTTCAATTGGATAAGATTCACAAAAGTTTTGTGCTCACATGCCGAAATCTTTCGTGCTCCTGCATTTTCCATAAACGAAAGTGTATTAAGCCACTTTACATGTAATTTTGGTTCTAAAACAATATGATTTAATAATTTTTTCAATTGATTTTATTTTTGACCAAAATTATAAGTCCAACGGATTGTATATACATTCCACTTTTATAATAAATGATAGTCCGGATATATTAAACCCATTCTAAAATCTCTGAAAAAGGTTGTAGAATCATCACTATAAAGAAGTTGAATAATGAAAACTATTATTACAGAAAAATTCATTATTCATGTATTAATTCTATCTTTTACGATTAGATTTTTCTAAATAGCTACTTTAATCTTATTTTTGCAAAAATTTTTAAATTGAGTACTCGAGAAAATTGGATAAGTTGCAAGAATTGTAATGGACTTGGAAAAAAAAGTCAAGGAGTTTCGAAAAGGAAACTATCGCGTTATGAATCAGCTGTTGCTCAATCTAAAAAGAATGAAAATTTTATTACTCCAAATAAACCAAAAAGTTCGATGCAGATCTGTACTGTCTGCTCAGGAACCGGTTTGACAACTACAAATGAACATCCATCACCCAACGAAAAAAAATATCCTCATGTTGCAATTGTCGGAGCTGGAATTGGTGGAATTGCATTAGCATTAGCGTGTTTACATCGTCAAATTCCTTTTACACTTTTTGAACGTGATCGAGCTTTCAACGATCGTTCCCAAGGTTATGGACTAACGTTACAGCAAGCTAGTAAAGAATTAAAAAAATTTGGAATCCAAACTTTAGAGGAAGGAATCGTTTCTACATTGCATTTAGCACATACTATAGAAGGAAATGTGATTGGCGAATGGGGAATAAGAAAATTGCAAGATAAAGAAGCGATTGAAGCTAAAAACAAAAATAAACATACCAATATTCACATTGCGAGACAATCTTTACGCTTAGCTTTTTTAAATCAATTAGGTGGCAATAATCAAGTTTTATGGAATCATCAATTAGTCGATTTTAATGTTGATGATAAAATAGAATTAACGTTTGATGTTGATGGAATTCAAAAACACTTTAAAGCTGATTTACTTGTTGGTGCTGATGGCATACGAAGTATAGTTCGTCGATTGATTATAAATGAGGAAAATACTCCATTACGTTATTTGGGGTGTATTGTTATTTTAGGTATTTGTAAACTGGATGCTTTAACTAATTTAGAAAATCATTTGTTGGATGGAGCAACGGTATTTCAAACAGCAAATGGAACTGAACGAATGTATATGATGCCTTATGACAAAGATTCGGTTATGTGGCAATTTAGTTTTCCAATGTTAGAAAATGAAGCGATAGCTTTGAGTAAAAAAGGTTCAGAGGCTTTAAAAATAGAAGTTGCTAAAAGAACGCATTGGCACTCTCCTATTCCTGAAATTATTGCAGCTACAGAACCCAAACAAATCACTGGATACCCCGTTTATGATCGAGATTTATTAATGTCAAATTTACTAGAAAATGCTGGCTCTGTCACTTTAATTGGCGATGCAGCTCATCCTATGAGTCCTTTTAAAGGACAAGGTGCAAATCAAGCTTTATTAGATGCTTTATTGTTAGCACAAAAAATAACATCAGCTTATAATAATATTCAAAATAAACAGATTAATTTACGTGAAGAAGTTTTACAACAATATGAAAAAGAGATGATGGAACGAAGTAGCGTTAAAGTGAAAAAGTCAGCAGATGCCGCAAAATTTTTACATTCAGATATTGTACTTCAAGAAGGTAACGTAACGTTTGGTTCTAAGTGGTCTTCTACTTTATAATTAATTATTCTAGATTTACTCATTCATAATCAATAAAAAAGGAGTTTTTACCTTTTGATAAAAACTCCTTTATATAAAACAACTACACAAATTATTTCAGGAATTTCTGTTGATATTCTTTTCTATATGCATAATAAAATACAACTGGAAGAATTGTAAAGGATAAGATTAAACAAATAATTAATCCTCCTACAATCATAATTGCCAAAGGCTTTTGAATTTCTGATCCCATTCCGGTAGAAAGTGCTGCTGGTAATAATCCCATCGATCCCATAAGCGCAATCATCACAACAGGGCGTATTCTACTTTTAACACCATTGACTATTGCTTCTTTTAATTGCATTTTATGCTTTAAATTATCTCGAATAACACCAATTAGAACAATTCCATCAATCGTTGCTACTCCAAAAAGAATAATAAAACCTATTCCCGCAGATATACCAAAAATGGTTCCTGTTACCCAAAGCGAAATAAATCCTCCAATAAAAGCAAAAGGCAGTGTTAATGCAGCTATCGCTGTGTCTTTTACATTTCCGAAATTGGTATACAATAATAATAAAATCAAAACTAACGAAATCGGAACAACCATCGCTAATTGTTTTGCTGCACGCTCTTTACTTTCGAATTCACCAGCCCATTCCATGTAATTTTCTTTCGGTAATTTAACTTCTTTCGCCACTACTTTCTTCGCTTCATCGATTGTACTTCCTAAATCACGACCTTCTATACTGAATCCTACACCGATATATCGACTATTTCCTTCTCGATAAATAAAAGCAGGTCCTGTTTGATAACCAATTGTAGCTATTTCCTGCAAAGGAACATTGTTCCCATTACTTGTTGGAATCAAAATATTTCCAATTTTCTCAGGAGTATCTCTATAAGCTTCCTGAAAACGAAGAATAACATCAAACTGTCGATCATTTTCATAAAACTTAGTAGCTGCTTGTCCACCAATTGTCATTTCAATTACTGCCTGCACATCCGCTGTACTAATACCATATTTCGCCATTTTTGAATCACTCAATTCTATTCTAAGTTCAGGTAAACCAATATTTTTGTAAACATTGATATCCGTTATTCCATTTACTTTTTCGATAGAAGTAGCGACCTTGTTTGCATATTTTTCTAAATCATACAAATCATCACCAAAAATCTTAATAACTAATGAACTTTTTACACCAGCTACATATTCTTCGACATTATCTTGAATAGGTTGTGAAAATCCAAATACAATTCCTGGATAATGATTCAGTTTATCTCGCATCTCTTGAATAATCTCTTCTTTTGAAACCTTGCGCTTCCAATCTTTTTCATCTTTTAATTGAACATTAAACTCAATATTAAAGAATCCTGTTGGATCTGTTCCATCATTTGGACGACCTGTTTGAGTTAAAATAAAATCAATTTCATCACAATCTTTCTGCATCAACTCTTTCATCTCTTTTGTTAATCGAGTTGATTCTTGTAAATTGACACTATTTGGTAAAGTTGCACGAATGTAAATTGCTCCTTCATTCAATTTTGGAAGAAATTCTGATCCATAATGTGAGAATTTAAACAAACAAAGAGCTAAAATTCCTAAAAAGATTCCTATTGTTGCCTTTTTATAACGAAATGCGGTTTCATATAATCCGAAAATAGTTTTCTGAAAAAATCGAGTAATAAAGTTCTCTTTCTCCTCCATATTTTTCTTAAAAAGCAACTTACACATTGCAGGAACATAAGTTAGACTTAATATTAAAGATCCTAATAATGCGTATCCTAATGTAAATGCTAAAGGAGAGAACATTTTACCTTCCACTTTTTGGAATGAAAATATCGGTAATAAAGCAACAATAAGAATAAGTAAGGCAAAGAAAATATAAGAAGCTACACTTCCTGCACTTTTCTTTATAACACCCATTTTACTCATTTTTGCGAAACGTTCTGCTCCTACTTTATGTTGCATTGTAGCTAAAGCAACAAAAACTGTTTCTACAATTACCAAAGTTCCTTCTAACAACAATCCAAAATCCAATGACCCCATTGAAATTAAATTCGCTGGTAATCCTTGTATTTTCAACATAATAATTGCGAACAAAAACGAAAGCGGAATAACCGAAGCTACAATAAATGTTGATTTCCAATTATATAAAAAAACAAAAACAATTAATGATACCAATAAAATACCTTCAATAATATTTTTAGAAACCGTATGTACTGTATTATCCACCAATTTGGTACGATCTACAACTGTTTCAATTTTCACATTATCTGGTAAAGTTCTTGTGTTCAATTCTTCAATCTTCGCTTTCAGATTTTCAATGACTTCGGATGGATTTTCACCACGCAACATCACAACAATTCCTTCTACCATATCATCATGCTTGTTGTAACCAACTTGCCCCAAACGTGGTTTATTCGAAATGACAACATCTGCCACATTTTTGATCAAAATTGGTGTAGAACCATTTAGAGCGACAGTAATATTTCCGATATCCTCTATCTTATCTAGTAAACCAACACCACGAACTACATAAGCTTGATCTCCTTGCTGAATCACATCTCCACCAACATTTATATTTGATTTAGAAACTGCTTCATAAACATCTAAAGGCGATAAATTATAATTCTTTAATTCTGTTGGATTAATTTTAATTTCATACGTTTTTTCTTCTCCACCAAAACTTACAACATCTGCAACTCCTGATACAGAAAGCAATTCACGTTCTATTACCCAATCTTGTATCGCGGTAACTTCCTTGATCGGTAAATCACTTTTGATCACATAACGAAAAATCTCTCCTGTAGCACCAGAAGGCGGTTCAATATCTGCATCAGCTCCTTCTGGTAAATCAACTCCACTCAATTTATTCGATACATATTGTTGTGCATAAAAATCATCTACTCCATCTTCAAACTGAACCGTTACAACAGATAATCCGAAAAGAGAAATTGAACGAATATTAGATTTATGCGGAATACTATTCATTACTTTTGAAACTGGTAGAGTCACCAATTTTTCCATTTCCTCAGCACTTCTTCCTGGCCATTGTGTTATAATACGAGCTCTAGTATTTGTTACATCCGGAAATGCCTCTATTGGTGTATGTTTTAAAGAAAATATACCTGCAAAGAGTAATGCAAATACAGCAAATAAAACAAAGGTTGTATTTCGTAACGAAAAAGTTACGACTGATTGTACTAACTTTTTCATTTATTATTTATTTAATTCCTCAAATATCATTAGAGCGTTTCGAGAAATAACTTTCTCATTTGGAGCAAACTTTTCGCTAACAAATGTGAATTCTTCATTCTGACCAATCGTCGTAATTTTTCGAATTTCCATTGTACAATCATTTTTATATACCACCACATATTCCTTGTTGTTCTCAAAAACTTTGGCTTTGTTTGGTATCGCAAATGCATTTCCTACAATATTTTGTTTATCGATAATAATATCTGCACTCAAACCTGGCATCAAGTTCAAATCTTGATTTTCTAACACAACACGCGCTTTCAAAACGTGTTCATTTTCATCAAACACATTGTATATTTTATCAATTTTTCCAACATAAATTCGATCAGGATACGCCATAGATTTCACTTTTACAGCATCTCCTTTTTTTACATATTGCAGATTATTGGCGTAAATATTTACCATTACCCAAACTTGTTTCAAATTAGAAATAGAAAATAAATTATCTTCTGAATCTGAAATAATAGATTGACCAACGCTCATGTTTTTCTGAACGATATAACCATTTTTAGGTGATAAAATCTGGAATTGACCATTGCCAACCGCACGATACATTCTCAAGGTTGCATTGATTTTATCAATTTCAATTTGCGTTGATTGTAATTCGTGTTCTGCCTCTGTAACTTCGGGTTGAGAAGCCATTCCATCATTCAACAATTCTTTTTTCGACTTGATTTGTTTTCGAATCAAATCCATTTGATTTTGATGATAACGCTTTTGCTGTACCAAATCCAACACTTCGTTCGATTTTACAACTGCCAAAACTTGACCTTGACGCACATAATCACCTAATTCAAAATTCACTTTATCTACCACTCCTTGCAGCAAACTTTTAAAACCAACCAAGTCATTTTCGTTGTATTCAATTTTTCCTGACAAGGTTAATTGTTCGTGAATCGGCTGCTCTAAAACAGCTACAATTTCAGTTGACTTTTTCAATTGTTCGTTCAAACAAAATTTGTCTTCTTTTACCGCTTCTTTCGGGGCTTCTTGCTTGTTACAACTACTTAAAACCAAAGTAAAAGCAGCTAAAAAATAAAAACTTTTTTTCATCATTTTATAAATCTTGTCCAACGATATAATTTAGTTCTTCGAATGTGTTTTGATAATTTTCCAATAAATCCAAATAAGCTTTTTGAGATTCGCGATAAGCCTGCGTAAAATCAATAAATTCTAATAAAGTGATTTGTTTATTTTGGAGATGTTTTTTGTAATTGTCAATCATGGTTAGTTGCTCTTGATTGTTCAATTTTTTCCACTGAATAAGAGCTTTATCCAATTGACTAATTTGATTTTGAAGTCGATCGATCGAAATATCTAACTCAGAATGTAGCGCATTTTTCGTAATTTGTTGTTGATTCAGTACAATTTCTGAAGCTTTGATGTTTCCTTTATTCGTATTGAAAATCGGTAAATCAATGCTTACACCTACACCTACAAAATCGCGCATAATATTTCCACCACGATCATAATTTACCTGAAAAGCCAAATCTGGTGTACGTTGCGCTTTTTCTAAAATCAATTGTTTTTCAGCTAAATTCATTTCATTTTCTTGTTTTTTTAACGCTATATTTTGCTCTTTTGCTAATTGTTTAGCATTGAATGGGATTGATTTGGAATGAGAATTGAATCTTGAAAAATCGATTTCATTTACATTTAAATCTGAGTTTTGCGTTAACAATCGAAGTTTATTAATGTATTCAATTTCTTGATTTTCTAGCTCAATTTGATCTTTTTGTAAACCAATTAATTCGGTTTGAAGTCTGTAAAAATCAGCTTTCGGAACATTTTTTAAATCAGCTTGTCGCTGATATTGTGTCATCATCTGTTCAAATAAATCAACGCTATTTTGCAATTCTTTTTTTTCAGATTGAATACGCGCCAACGAAAAATATGTTTGTCTTAATTCTTTTTTCAGCTCACGCAACAATTCCTCATACTCAAAAAGTGCCGAATTCTTCTCTAATTCTTTAATTGCAACACGCTTTTTTCGTTTACCTGCGGTTTCAATTAATTGCTCTAATTCGACAGAAATTTGTTGATTTTTCCCGTATTTACCGAATAAATAAGGCTGTTCTTCTACATTATAAGTTTTCCAAAGATTAACCTCAGAAATACTCAACGTTGGATTTTGCCATAATTTCTCCTGAATAATTTCAGCATCAACTCTGTCAGCATTGAATTTATTCGCAATGAGTGCATAATTTTTTTGTAAAAACGCGGCTTCTAGATTGTCCAACGTTACGTTTTGCGCCTGTGTTTGCATCGCAAAAATAATTGGAATTGCAGTATAATAGATCTTCTTCACTTCTACTCTTTTTGAAAATTCAAAAGTAAAAGTGTAAGATTAAGGCGAGTTTTAAGTTAGATTAAAAGTAGATTAGAAAATGAGTTTAACAATCGTTCCTTTAGGTTTATTTGGAACAATTTCGATATCAATTTGATGAAGTGTAAAAATAATATTCGCCATCGAAAGTCCAATACCTTTTCCTTGAAAATCTTGCGTGTTTTTTCCTCGAAAAAAGTTTTGTTTAATTTGTTTGATATCGGTTTCTAAAATACCAATTCCCAAATCGGAAATATGAATTTGTAAACGGTGATTGATTTCCAAAAACTGTACTAAAATCGGTTGATTGTTCGAATATTTTATCGCGTTACTTACTAAATTATTCAACGCAACTTCTAATAATTTTTCGTTTCCTTGAATGGTTAACAATTGATTATTTTCGACTTGTAAATCCACATTTATACGTGCTTGATGATACAAAATAGCATTTTCAATCACTTGCCAAACTACCTCATCAATTCGAATTTGACTAAATTCAAAACTCGTTTTTGCACCCGAAAGTAACATCATTTGATCTAACGTTTCTTGCAAATCATTCGTATATTGTTTTAATTGCACAATCACACTTTCGTATTCTTCTAGCGTTCTTTTTTTATGATTAGTTACCTCTAAAGTCCCTAATAATGCTGTAATTGGAGTTCGTAATTCGTGTGAAACATAATCGATAAAATTCTTTTGTACATTAAAAGTTTGCGCCATTCGATCAATAAAATGATTGTAGGTTTTGATTAAATCTTCAATCTCCGCATACGACTTATTGAGCTTTAAAGGTTCAGTAAAATTCTTTGCATCACGCTCTTTTATTTGCTCAATAATTTTTGTAATCGGTTCATAAGCAATTACTCCTAAAAAATTAGAAAATAGATAAATAAAAATCAACCCAACCAATGAAACCGAAATCAAAATTTGAAGTAACGATTGCATTTGTTCGTTAAATTCTTGTTTAGATTCACGCGTGATTACAACAAAATCACCTTCATTATCACGATAAAAAATTCCGTTATAAAAGAAATCTTTACTTGTAAAAAAATCTGATTTATTGGCACGAATATTTTCTATAAAATTGGTTGAAATATCTTTATTAGACGACATATTTCCATTGTATTTTTTGTTGTTATGATCAACAATTAAAATATTTTTTCGGGAAATCGTCTTCTCTAATTGATTTTTGATATTATTATGTTCTAAAACAGGTAATTCGTCCTTTTCTAAATAATAAATAGAAGCCAAAAGTGTCTTATTCTGCAATGATTTGATCTCTTTTTTCTCCATTTCGGTATAAAAAGAAAAATAAATAATTGTAGAAACAATCAAAATAATGATACTAAAAATAATGACTGAATAAAGCGCTAATCGATGTTTTAACTTCATAATTTAAGCTTTAAACATATAACCAACGCCTTTTACTGTATGAATATATTTCATACCATTTTTCTCTATTTTATTACGCAAATACGAAATGTAAACATCCACAACATTGGTGTGATTATCGAATGTTATTCCCCAAACAGCATTTAAAATTTGGATACGAGTAACGGTTTTATCTATATTTTCGATTAAATAATTCAACAACTTAAATTCACGAGGAGAAAGCTCTGTTTCTTCTTGATTGACAAAAACTTTGTATTGATCCAAATCGATTTCTAAGTCATCAAAAATCAATTTATTTTCAGGAATTTCTTGTGAACGAAACTGATTACGACGCGTTAAAGCTTTGATTCGCGATAATAATTCGTCGAAATGAAATGGTTTTGTAATGTAATCATCTGCACCATAGTCCAAAGCCGAAACTTTATCTTGAACTGTATTTAATGCACTTAACATCAAAATTGGAGTGAATATTTTTTTGTAACGAAGTGTCTGTACAAGCTGAATTCCATCCATTTTTGGTAACATAATGTCACAAATAATCAAATCAAACTGAATCGTAAGAAATTCATCTAAAACAGTTTCCGCATCTTTACAAAGCGTAACCAAATGTCCATTTTCTTCTAATCCTTTGATTAAAAAATCGCTAATTCGCTTATCATCTTCGATTACTAAAATTTGCATATACTTTCCATTTTTCCAAAATTAATGAAATTGATCAAGATGAGATGAATATAGCAAATTTTCTAATTGGATTTTAATTTAAAAAGAACAAAATTCAATAAAAAACGAGCAATAAATTGCTCGTTTTTTATATTCAATAATTCGAAGTCTAATCTCCTTCTCCACTATTTTTCATCGCAGTCAAAAGATTATATGCTCCTTTCGAAACATAGACTTTTCCTGAATTTTGAGGAGATTTTATTTCAATCATTTTATTCGCAGAACCTCCTATTTCTACAAGAACTAATCGAAACTGATTTTTAGTTTGTCTTTCGAACACATAGTCTTTTCCTTCAAACTGAATTACAGCTTCTTCTGGTAAAACATTCGCGTCAAGCGAATTCACTTGCAATTCGATATTGAAATACATATTCGCTGTTAATCGCGTACCATTCGCATTCGTAATTCGTGCAAAAACATCAACCGTTCCATCTTCATTCACTTGATTTGAAATTGAGGTGATTTGCGCATCTAACTTTTGATCTGGTTTTGCATTGGTATAAGCTTTCAAAAATTGACCAATCTGAATGTTACTCAGATCCTTTTCAAATACTTTTACATTCAACAAAGAACGATCTGGATTAATAATTTCTAACATCGCATCTGCTGGCGAAATATATTGTCCTGTATTCGCAAAAACCTGACTCACCATTCCGCTAATCGGTGCATAAACATTGATGGTACGTCGGATATTACTCAACGAAACTGAGGAAGGATTGATATTCATTAATCTTAGTTTCTGTTCCAAGGAACTTTTCTTTACCATCAACGATTGACGTGTTGCTTTCGCTTGTTGCATCACTTTGTCACTTGCTGCTTGCTCTGCATTCAAATCCTTTTGACGAACATAATCTGCACTAGCCTGCTCTAACAAAGCTTTTGTTGTGAGATAATCTTCTTGCATTTGGATATACTGCGGATCTTCTAAAACCACCAAAACTTGTCCTTTATTGACATAATTTCCTGGAATTAGTGCAATTCGTTTCACATAACCACCAAAGGCATTGGTGATAGAAATAGTATTTTCTGGGGTTACTGCCGTCTTTGCATTTAGCCGAATAGTTGTAGGTAAATTCTGATGACGTAAAGAGGTTGTATCAATTTCAAAATTCTTTAATTGAGCATCTGTCAACTTTAAAATTGAAGTAGAAATAGTTGCTTTTTGCTCTACTTCAGGTTTTGTTTCTTCTTTGTTACAACTCATCACAACAAAAGATGTACAAAGCATTAAGATATATTTTTTCATATTATTGTGCAGTATAAAAAGTCATTGCGGCATAAGCCTGATTACGTAGATTCTTTGCTTCTAGAAACTTTGTTTTCACTTCGATGATTTGATTATTCAGAATCACCCAATCCAAAAAATTAATCTCTCCTTCTAGTAATTGACGATTAATTGTTTTTTGTAAATCATTCGCAGCAGGAAGTTGAGTTTGCTCAAAATCTCCTACTATTTCTTCGTAAGCGTTTACTTTATTTTTTAAAACATCAAAATCTTGTTGCAACTTCGATTGTTGTAAAGTATACGCTTGTTTTGCAAGATCAGTTTTAACTTTTGAGGCTTCAATTGACGAATTAATTCCTCTATTAAACAAAGGTAAGCCAACTCCTACTTGAAAAGAATTGTATCGATTTTGATCCAAGTCAGAAAAGCTTTGATTTGAATATCCAACTGTTAAAACTGGAACTTTTTTCGATTTTTCAACTTCAGTTTCTAAAGTAGAAGTCTGAATATTTTCTTCAGCTAATTTTAACATTGGATGTACATTTGAAACAGATAATCCTGCAATTTCACTCCAATTTACACCATCTTTTGTTGGATAAATTTTGAATGATGAATTGGTTAAAAATTGAATTTGTCTTGATTCATTTTCTAATTCATTTTCGACTAATTTCAATTGATTTTGAATCGATTTCAACTGAATAATAGCCGTTGAAACCTCACTTCGGTTTGATTCACCTTTCTTCAAACGTAAATTTGCTTTCTTCAAAAACTCTTGGTAAATCAATTCATTTTCTTTCAATAAATCTTGTTGATATTCTGTATTTTGCATATTGACATACAGATTAGCTAATCGTTGTTTAATTTCAACTTTCGTCAATTGTTCATTTGCTTTAGAAGTACTGATCATTTGTTCGTTCAAAGCTTTTTGACGTTTAAAAACCACAGGAAATTGAAACGATTGCGAAATAGTAAACTTGTTATCAAATTCACCTGAATTCACTTGTCCAAATTCCGCAGCTATATCTAAAGGTGAAAGCGAACGATTGGCAAACACATTTTTCTCGTGATAAACAGTAGTCAATTCTGCTTGTTTAATTTCGAGGTTATTCGCGTCAGCTAACTTGACAACTTCATCAAAACTCATACGTTCTTGCGCATTAGCAGTTGTTCCAAACAAAGCTAGAACTAATAAAATAGCTGTAGGAATTGATTTATGACGAGTTGATTTCTTTTTAAAATGAATATTTTCGAACATAACATATAAAATTGGTAAAACAAATAAAGTAAGGAAAGTCGCGCCCATTAATCCTCCAATAACAACAGTTGCTAATGGACGTTGAACTTCTGCGCCCGAACCATTACTAAGAGCCATTGGTAAGAAACCTAAAGAGGCTACGGCAGCTGTCATTAGAACGGGACGAAGACGAGTTCGTGTTCCCATAATAACAATTCGAGTTGTATTTTTAATTCCGTTATCACGTAGACGATTGTATTCTGATATTAATACAATTCCGTTTAGAACGGCAATTCCAAAAAGTGCGATAAATCCAACTCCAGCACTAATACTAAAAGGCATATCTCGCGCAGCTAAGAATAGTATTCCACCGATTGAAGAAAGCGGAATGGCTGTATAAATTAATAAACTTTCTTTGATTGATTTGAATGCAAAAAATAACAAGACAAAAATCAAAACCAAGGCGACTGGAACAGCGATACCTAAACGAGCTTTAGCATGATTCAAATTTTCGAAAGCTCCACCATAGGTTGTATAATAACCTGTAGGAAGTTTTATTTGAGCATCAACTTTTTGTTGTAATTCTTGTACAACACTTTCTATGTCGCGTCCTTTTACGTTAAATCCAACAACAATTCTACGTTTTGCATCTTCGCGCTGAATTTGATTTGGCGTATTTTTATAATCTACTTTTGCTAATTGATTCAATGGAATCTGAATTCCAGAAGCAGTAGGAATCAATAAATTTCGAATATCTTCGATATTCTCGCGTTTGTCTTCTGCTAAACGAACTACCATATCAAAACGTTTTTCACCTTCGAAAACCATTCCAGTAGATTGTCCTGCAAAAGCCATATTAATAATTCGATTTGCTTCTCCAATACTCAATCCATATTGCGCTAATAAAGCACGATCAAATTCAATCACAACTTGTGGAATTCCATTAATTGGTTCGATATACAAATCTTGCGCTCCTTTTACAGTATTGATTATTTTTCCTAATTTCTCTGCATTATTGGCTAAACTATCTAAATTTTCACCAAATATTTTCACCACCACATCTTGTCGTGCTCCTGTCATTAATTCATTAAAACGCATCTGAACAGGAAATTGAAATCCCGTTGAAAGTCCTGGAACATCTTCCAAAGCTTTACTCATTTTATCCGATAATTCTGGAAAAGTTGTGGCAGAAGTCCATTCTTTTTTAGGTTTCAAAACAATAATCATATCTCCTGCATCCATTGGCATTGGCTCGGTAGGAATCTCTCCACTCCCAATTTTCGTGACAACCATTTCAACTTCAGGGAAACGATCTTTCAGTATTTTAGCTGCCTTATTTGTGTATTCTATTGTTGTCGTAATATTACTTCCTGGTAAAATACGCGCTTCTACAGCAAAATCTCCTTCTTCTAAGGCAGGAATAAATTCTCCACCTAAACGAGACATCACAAAAACAGCAATAGTGAAAAGTGAAAGTACAACAGCTAGAATAATAGTACGAACTTTTAAGGCTTTGATTAAATATTTCTGATGGAAAATCTCAATTTTAGCCATTACACGATCCGATAAATTTGGTTTGACTTTCTTCTTTTTACTTAAGAATAAAGTAGTCATCATCGGAACATAAGTCAACGAAAGAATAAATGCACCAATCAGAGCAAAAGCAACTGTTTGCGCCATTGGTTTGAACATCTTTCCTTCTATTCCTTGTAAAGTAAAAATTGGTAAATAAACGATTAGAATAATAATTTGACCAAAAACAGCCGAATTCACCATTTTTTTAGCTGAAGAACCAACTGTTTGATCCATTTCAGTTTGCGTTAATTTATTCTTCAACCCAAATTTTTTGTTGTGTGCTAACTGATGCATCGCCGCTTCTACAATAATCACAGCACCATCGACAATCAATCCGAAATCTAATGCGCCTAAACTCATCAAGTTTCCACCTACACCAAAAATATTCATCATAATAATCGCGAATAATAAGGCCAGAGGAATGACAGAAGCTACAATAAAACCAGCACGTAAATTACCTAAGAAAAGTACCAAAATAAAGACAACGATTAAGGCTCCTTCAAGTAAATTCGTTTCAACCGTATGAATAGTATTGTCAACCATTTTTTTACGGTCTAAGAAAGGTTCAATAACAACTCCATCAGGTAATGTCTTTTTGATTTCTTCGATACGTTGTTGTACATTCTTAACCACTTCGTTACTATTTGCTCCTTTCAACATCATAACAATTGCACCAGAAACTTCACCTGTATCGTTATATGTCATTGCACCATAGCGCGTAGCAAAGCCAGTTTTTACGTCTGCAACATCTCTCAATAAAATAGGTGTTCCACTTTGCGAACGTTTGACCAAAATATTTTCGATATCTTCGATGTTACCAATTAAACCTTCAGAACGGATGAATAAAGAAGTAGGACCTTTTTCGATATAAGCTCCACCTGTATTTTGATTATTCTCACTCAGTGCATCAAATAAATCATTAATTGTCAGACTAAAAGATTGTAAACGTTGCGGATCAATTGCAATTTCGTATTGCTTCAATTTTCCTCCGAAACTACTCACATCTGCCACACCAGGAACGCCTAAAAGTTGACGACGAACAATCCAGTCTTGAATTGTTCTTAATTCAGTTTCATCATATTGATCTTCGTAACCTTCGGCGGGACGAACAACATATTGATAGATTTCGCCCAAACCTGTCGAAATTGGACCAAGTTGTGGTTCTCCAATACCTTCGGGAATCTCATTTTGAACCTGAATCAATCGTTCACTTACTTGTTGTCGCGCCCAATAAACATCTGTATTGTCATCAAAAACAATGGTTACCAATGATAATCCAAAACGAGAAAAACTACGAATTTCGGTAATCCCACCAATATTAGAATTAGCTTGTTCGATAGGAAAAGTCACTAAACGCTCAATATCTTCTGCACTAAAAGAAGGCGCTACAGTGATAATTTGAACCTGATTAGATGTAATATCAGGTTGTGCATCAATGGGTAATTTTGTCGCATCGTAAATACCAAATATCAACAAAGCCAACGTAAACAAACCCACGATAAATTTATTCTTGATTGAAAAATCAATAATTTTATTTAACATCGTAAAATTGTATAGATTAAAAATGTGCTAAATACAAGTTGTAAATAGCTGAAATTGGATAAATTGAAAGAATCAATCTATCATAAATCTAAAAAAAATCACGCTTGTTTTGGCGGTTGCCAGATAGAATCTAAATAATAAGTATGTAAAAAATCTTCATCAAATATTTTGATTGAAGTGGTAGAAATTTCTTTATCTAAGTGTAAAATATCAAAGAGTTTTATAGGAGAGAAAAAAAAGTCGATATGAACAAACTCAACTTTCATGAAAGGTAATTTTTGGTCAGTTTCCCAATCCGCATCAACCTCATGTCCTCCATAATGATGAACTAAAAAAGTTTTCATTTCATCCAAAAAATCTCCTCCTTTATCATGTTCAATAAAATGAGAAATAAACACAGGCAATTTATATAACTGACAAAATTGAGTTGAAGTCGTTATATAAAAAAAAATAAAAATTTTAGTTGCCCATAGTTTCACGACCCAAATGTACAGTCAATTTTGCTTTCTTTCAAATTTAATTAATGGAAAAATCTCGTTAAACTTACTTAGAAACCTCTTTCTTCGTAAATAAATGAGAAATTACTTCGAGTTTATCATGATCGAATAAACACAAACCTTCAACATAGAAAGGTGTAAAATGAAAACTTTGTTGATCTACGATTCCAAATTCTTTCAGTTTTGGTTCGTAAACGACAAAACCTGTACGCAAGAATGGTTTTTTAGAGACTTTATACAACACAATATCATTGGTAAATAATCGTCGATTTCGTTTATCCAATATATCTATTCCAATATCTATGGTATCAAATTGTAAAGCATTTTCGTGCCAAGAAAACTCGTTATAACCTCTAAAATAGGTCACTCCATCTATCTCCTTCGCAAAACCTTCTACTTTATTTTTGTTTCGTAATCGATAATATCCAATCGTTTTCATCTGGCAAATTTGCAATAAAAAAATTTAAAATAGAAACGAGCAATATTAAAATAGATGATTAAATTTATCATCCGAAAACAACTAACACAATGTACAAAATATATCCACAAAAAAGATACAATGAAACCTTAGCTTTGCTGAAACAATTTGCTCAACCTACTGATAAAATTCTTGATTTAGGAATCAAAAATCCTTTTACAGATGTGATGTTGGAAAATGGTTTTGATGTAAAAAATACAAATGGCGACGATTTGGACTATTATTATAAGGATTTGCAAAATTATGATGCTAACTTTGTAACGGCTTTAGAAATTTTAGAACATTTGGTAAATCCAATGGAAGTGCTAAGAAATTTGCCTGGAGATAAATTATTAGCTTCAATTCCGATGCGTTTGTGGTTTTCGCCTGCTTATCGTAATCAAAATGATGCGCGAGATGTACATTATCACGAATTTGAAGATTGGCAATTTGACATGTTAATGGAAAAAGCTGGATGGAATGTAATACATCGTCACAAATGGACGCATCCATCAAACAAACTGGGAATAAGACCCTTATTAAGAAGAATTACACCAAGATATTATGCTGTCTACGCAGAACGAAAAAAAGACTTTACTTACTAAATACTCTATTGTTATACCTGCACATAACGAAGAAGATTTTATTGCGATTACGCTAAATTCTCTCGTTAATCAAACTGTTTTACCATATGAAGTGATTGTTGTAAATGATCATTCAACCGATAAAACACAACAAATTGTAGAAGAATTTACAGCTAAATATCCGTTCATCAAATTAAGAAATATCTTATCAAAAGGTGAACATCAGCCAGGAAGCAAAGTGATACAAGCTTTCTTGAAAGGTTACGAAATCATTGATCCTAATTATGATATTATTGTTAAATTGGATGCTGATTTAGATATTCCTTTCAATTATTTTGAGACTATTTTAACTCATTTTAATCATGAGGAAGATATTGCAATGGTTGGTGGTTTTGCGTATATTGATAAGGACGGAAAATGGATTCTTGAAAATCTGACAGATAAAGACCATATTCGTGGCGCATTTAAGGCGTATAGAAAAAATTGTTACGAAAAAATTGGTGGATTACGCGCACATATGGGTTGGGATACAGTAGACGAATTGTTGTGTAAATATTATGGTTGGAAAGTTGTTACAGACGAATCTTTACACATCAAACATCTAAAACCAACTGGCGCGAGTTACAATAAATCGGCGCTTTACAAACAAGGTGCGGCTTATTATGCATTAGGTTATGGATTTTGGATTACATTAATTGCTGGCACAAAATTGGCTTTACGTAAAAAGAAACCCACATATATTTTGTATTATTTGAAAGGTTTTTTTGAAGCTAAAATTAATGGTACAAAAAAAATGGTAAATCGAGATCAAGAAAAATTCATCCGAAATTATCGTTGGTCGAAAATGAAACAAAAAATAAAAGGTTAAATCTAACATGCGATATTGGTTAACATACACACTATTTATATTTCCATTCATCAGCTTTGCACAAAATAAGTTGATTACTGGTTCTGTGGTTGTAGACGAAGGAAACGATTATATTTCCTCAGTTTCTGGTGCTCGTATAGAAAATCTGACGTCAGAAAGTAAGACATGTACAAGCTCTTCGGGTTATTATTCTATCCAAGCAAATGTTGGCGATACAATTTTGTTTGAAGCAGATTTTTTGATTCCAAGAAAAATTGTAGTCAATCAAAATATTTACAACAAAGGTTTTTTACAAGCACATTTGGATATTGAAACAATTGAATTGAGTGGTGCTACAATTGGTAAAGGCCCTTTACAACCTAAATATCACAAGGATAATAAAACAGATTTGTACGATAAAATGGGACTTGATCAACGTTTACGAGATTTAGAACCTAAAAGAGATATTGCAAAATTCAAGCCAATGGATGTTTTAAATCCTGTTCGATTGATTGGTCATATGAATGGATTTTATCGTGAGCAACGTCGTGTACGTAATTACGAAACAAAACTTTCTCTCGTTCAAGAAGTTAAACATTATTATCCTACAGATTTTTATACAAATCAATTACAAATTCCTGAATATAAAATAGAAGAATTTTTATATTATGTTAATGCGCGTTATCCGCTTCAAGAAAAAGTTTTGAGCAGACAATTTGGTACGATAATGATTGATTTAGAATCTTATGCGAAAGATTATTTGAATGAATTAAATCAAAACAAAAATCAATAATTCTTAATAGATTTTTAAAATTTAGCCAATAAACGTTAACAAAATTGATGCTAATTTATTAAGACTTATCTTCGTACAAATAATTAAACGTATAATCACGAACAATTGAAATCACTATTTACCATTCTAATATTGCTGTTGTCGAATTTTATTTTCGCACAAGAAAAATGGATTCAGGGAAACATTATCATTGATGATTCTGACGATACAGCAGAAGGAGTTTACGTTACAAATCTGAGAACAAATCATACAACAATTTCTAATTTTACAGGAACTTTTCTTATTCAAGCAAAAGTAAATGACACGCTAAAAATACAATCTGATTGGTACGAAAATCGACTAATTATCTTAAGACCAAATTTGTTCAATAAACAAACAATTGTAGTGCATTTAGCTGTACAGACAATTCAATTGAATACCGCATATATTGGTCAAAAATTGACAGGAATTCTTGAAAAAGATGTCAAAAATGGAAAAAAAGCTGATGTTGTAACAAAACTTTATAAAAGTCTTGGTGTTAATCCTGATATCAAACCTATAAAAGACACATCTTCGTTGAAAGCTGGATTTTTGAGTGGAGATATTACGTTGACGAGATTGGATATTGGGCGTATTTATGATGTTTTTTCTGGTAAAGCCAAACAACGAAAAGCATTGCTTGATTATGAAGATAAATACGATAAAATTACAAAAATTAAGAATTATTTTGGTGAAGATTATTTCACAAATGATTTAAAAATTCCGAAATTCAAAATCAGAGATTTCATTGAAAATGCATTAACAAATACCGAATCTAAAATAGAATTGAATGATGTAAATTATTTCAAATTACTTCAATTATTTAATTCTTACAGTAAAATATACCTCGACTTTTTATACGGAAAAGTACCAAATAATACGAAAATCATCAAAAAAGATACGATAGACGATTAAAAAAAGAGCTTGATAAATCAAGCTCTTTTTTTAGTTTTATAAGTTGTGTAAAATTAGTTTTTATAAGAAACCCATTTTATCATTTCTTTCACAGTTGGTTTTTTACCATAAATTAAAATCCCAATCCTATAGATTTTTCCAGCAATATAAACCATAAATATTGTACTGATTAACAGCAAAAATAAGGATAAAGCTAATTGCCAAATCGGAACATCGAACGGAATTCGAGTAATCATTGAGATGGGAGAAGTCAATGGAATCATTGATAACCAAAAAGCAACTGGACCATCAGGATTTTCGAAAGTTGTCATACTTCCGTAAAGTCCAATCATCATCGGAACTAAAGGAAAATATGTAAATTGTTGCGTATCTGTATCATTGTCAACCGCAGAACCAATTGCCGCAAAAACAGAGCTGTAGAACAAATATCCTAAGATAAAATAAGCAATAAAAGCAAAAATGATTAACGGATAATTAAACGTTAACAATACTTCGCTAATTTCTGTTACTTTTTGCATCATATCTGGATTAGTCTCAGCTAATTGTGCTTGATTCATCATTTGTTGCGACATATCCATTCTTGAAGCAGCAATTGTTGGAAATAAAATCAATAACCCCATTGTCATTCCAATCCATATAGCAAATTGCGTGACTGCAACCATTGTCGTTCCTAAGATTTTACCCATCATTAATTCGAAAGGTTTTACAGAAGAAATGATAATTTCTACAACGCGATTATTTTTTTCTTCAACCACAGAACGCATTACTTTTACACCATAAATCATCACAAACATGAAAATAATGTAAGTTAAAAACATCGATAATCCGATTTTTAACTCCATTCCTTTATCTTCTTTTCCGTCTGTAACGTTAAAAACATTCAGGTTAACACGTGCCTTAGAAGCTTCTAAAGCCGCTTTGTCAATACCAGATTTTGCCTGTTTTTCTTTTTCTATTTTATCACTAATCGTTCTCGAAAGTTTTTCTCGATCAGTAATTCCAAGATTTCCATTTGTGATTAATTCAGTATTTTTCTCGATATTTTCATAATTTCCATCTGTATTTTTCGGAATATGAAGAATCGCATTCAAATATTCGCTTCCTTTCAAAGTATCTTTGATAGATTTCAACTCTTGAGGCGTGTAAATACTGAACATCATTTGTTTAGTCGATTTAAACGAGGTTACAAATTCTGTACTTTCATCTACAATTGCAATGTTTTTCACTTCAGAATTATTCGCAGAACTCAAAAAGAAAATCACCGCTCCTGCCCCAACAATCAACAAAGGCGAAAGAAAAGTCATAACAATAAACGCTTTGTTTTTTACTTGAGAAAAGAACTCGCGTTGTGCAACTAAAAATATATTTTTCATTTGAAAATTAGCTTAAAGATTAGGAATTGAACTTTGTTTAACAGCTTCCAAAAACACATCATTCATCGAAGGAATAATTTCTTTGAATTGATGAACTTGCCCCACTTGCATCAATTTATCTAAAATCACATTAGTTGGTGTTTCTTTATTGTACAACAAATTAAATTCAGTTCGTTGATTAACGTTTCGAACATCCGAAATTTCAAATTCATTCGCTAAATTTTGAAGAGAATCAGCGGGAATTTCATTCAATTGAATCGAAAATTTCCCAGTTTTAAATTGATTTCTAACTTCTTCAATTGTTCCATCTAATACTTTATTCGATTGATTAATCAAAGCAACATGATCACACATTTCCTCTACAGATTCCATACGATGCGTCGAAAAAATAATTGTCGTTCCTTTATCTCTTAATTCAAGAATTTCATTCGCAATAATTTGTGCATTTACAGGATCAAAACCACTAAAAGGTTCATCGAAAATCAGCAAAGAAGGATTGTGAATAACTGTAATCACAAACTGAACTTTTTGTCCCATTCCTTTCGACAACTCGCTCAATTTCTTGTTCCACCAAGACATCATATCAAGTTTCTCGAACCAATATTCGGTACGTTTTTTAGCTTCCGCAGAAGAAAGACCTTTCAGTTTTGCAAAATACAGTGCCTGTTCTCCAACCTTCATATTCTTGTACAAACCACGTTCTTCTGGCATATAACCAACTTGACCGATTGATTTTTTCGTCAAAGGTTCTCCATTTAGTAAAATCGTTCCACTATCTGGCGCCGTAATTTGATTAACAATACGAATAAAAGTCGTTTTTCCAGCACCATTTGGTCCCAAAAGTCCATAAATAGAACCTTGTGGAATATTGATACTAAAATTATTAAGCGCAACTTTATCTTTATATTTTCTTGTTAAGCCTTGAGCTTGCAATAAAAATTCCATTTTCTATATCATTTGATTTGTAAAATTAGTAAGAAGAAAATAAATTTTGTTACAGATTTTAATGAGATTCATTCGGATCCCATACAATTTCTTTAAAATTAATCACTTTATCATTTATAATCTCCACACCTTCATTCTCTAACAATTGCTGCATCAAACTCGAAGGATTAAAATGATGTTTTCCAGTTAACAAACCATTTCTGTTTACAACACGATGCGCAGGAACATCTTCTCGATTATGTGCATGATTCATTGCATAACCAACCACGCGAGCCGAAAATTTTTCTCCTATATATTTTGCAATCAATCCATAAGTAGAAACACGTCCTTCGGGAATTTGACGAACTATTTCATAAATTTTCTCATAAGTATCAGAAATGATTTTTGTCATAATCTAAACATTTATTGTAAATTTAAAGAAAGTAATAGAATATGAGCCAAAAAGTTCCAATTAAATCTCTTTTAAGCCGACCACGTTTTAAGGTTTTTACGCATTTATCAAAACAAGAATTTATTGATTTAATCAAAAAACACCTTGAAACAAATTCGACTGAATACGGAGGTTATGCCAATCAGGAAGTTGCGATGATTCGTGTCCGCAAAGACAAAGATAAATATTGGCACCCGCAATTACAAATCAGAATTGAAGATGACGATGATCATCCTGACTATTTGGTTGTAAGAGGAATTATTGGTCCCCCTTCTAATGTTTGGACATTTTTCGCATTTTTGTATGGTTTGAGCGGAGCTATTTTTATCACCTTAGGCTCTTATGCGGTTTCCGAATATATTGTACAAGGAAATAGTGTATGGATTTGGAGTATTCCTATTGCATTATTGATTACTTTAGGAACCTATTTAGCGAGTTTATATGGTCATTATTTGGCAAAATATCAGCTAGGAAGATTGTATCATTTCGTGAATGAATTGCTTCGTGATGCAGAGTTTTATCAAAATAGCGACGAAATCAAAGAATAAAAAAAGCGACCTAAATAGGTCGCTTACAAGAAATATGTTGAGATAATATATTAATTAGATTACTTTCACATTAACGGCGTTGATGCCTTTTTTTCCTTGTTCTAAGTCAAAAGATACTTTATCGTTTTGAGCTACTTTGTCTGTTAAACCAGAAACGTGTACGAAGTACTCTTTTCCTGATTCGTCATCTTTAATAAATCCGTATCCTTTTTCTTCATTAAAGAATTTTACAGTTCCTTTATTCATAGTATTTTATTTTCGTTGATAAAGATATAAGATTTATTTACAAAACCAATATTAATTTTTAGTTTTTTTTATAACAATTTTTTTAGCCTATAATTTCATTATAATTTTGTCTCAAATCATAATATTTTGGCAGGAATTTATATTCATATCCCGTTTTGTAAACAAAAATGCAGCTATTGCGACTTTCATTTTTCGACAAATCTTCAACATAAATCAAATTTAATTCAAGCAATTAATAAAGAACTTGAGATCAGAAAAGATGAAATTTCAACACCTTTAGAAACAATTTATTTTGGAGGAGGAACACCTTCTATCCTATCCGAAATTGAATTAGAAAGTATTTTCGAAACGATTTATAAAAATTATTCAACCAAAAATTTAAAGGAAATTACACTCGAAGCGAATCCTGATGATTTGAATAAAGAAAAACTTAATTTCTTAAAATCAACTCCGATTAATCGTTTTTCGATTGGTGTTCAATCATTTTTTGAAGAAGATTTGAAATTAATGAATCGAGCACATAATGCACAAGAAGCTGAGACTTCGATAAAATTGGCGCAAGATTTTGGTTTCGAAAATATCACTATTGATTTGATTTATGGTTCTACGACCACAACCAACGAAATGTGGAAGCAAAATTTGCAAAAAGCAATTGAGCTGAATGTTCCACATATTTCTTCTTATGCATTAACAGTCGAAGAAAAAACAATTTTAGATCATCAAATCAAAAAAGGAATCACAAAACCGGTTGATGAAGATCGTCAAAACGAACAATTTCAACTTTTAGTTGACACTTTAACTTCGAATGATTTTATTCAATATGAAATCTCTAATTTCGGAAAAGAAGAGTATTTTTCTTTACACAATTCTAATTATTGGAAAGGAATTCATTATTTAGGAATTGGACCTTCTGCGCATTCTTATAACGGAAAAACTCGTGCTTGGAACATTGCAAATAATTCTAAATACATACAAGCTATCAACGAAAATAATCTGCCTCAAGAAGTTGAAGTTTTAAATGAAGTAGAAAAATTTAATGAAATGATAATGATAGGATTGAGAACAATTTATGGAATAGATTTAAATCGAATTAATTCAGAATTTTCTCAACCTTTAGTTAATTCTTTTCATCAAGAACTCAATCAATTAATCAACGAAAATTTAGTCGAAAAGAAAGAAAATAAAATTATTTTGAAACCCGAAGCAAAATTTTTCGCAGACGGAATTGCTTCTAGATTATTTTACATCAATTAATTTGTTAAATTTGCGATATGAATGATAACAGACCAATTGGTGTTTTCGACTCTGGAGTTGGTGGTTTGACGTTTGCAAAAGAAATAAAACGTCTGCTACCAAACGAAAGTTTAATCTATTTTGGCGATACTCAAAATTTGCCTTATGGAGAAAAATCGAAAGAAGCGATTACACAATTTTCGGTAGACATTACTAATTTTTTAATAGACAATAATTGTAAAGCGATTTTAGTTGCATGTAATTCTGCAACCGCTAATTCGTTGAAAGAAATTAGAGAAGCTGCAGGAAAAGATGTTCCTGTTATCGATGTTATTTCGCCTGTTGCGGAGAAAGTTTCGTTCGAATTAAGAGAAAAGATAGGTGTTATTGCAACAAAAGCAACTGTAAATTCGGGCGCGTACAAGAAAGCAATTCGTCGTCGAAATAAACATATTACGGTTATTGAAATGGCTACTCCTCTCTTAGTACCTGTTATCGAAGAGGGTTTTACAAATTCTACGATTTCTAAAGCAGTTTTAGAAACGTATTTATTGAACAAAAAATTAGAAGGAATTGATTCGATTATTTTAGGATGTACGCATTATACACATCTGGAAAAAGAAATCAATCAAGTATTTGAAGGAAAAGTTGATATCGTAAATTCACCTTTAATTGTCGTGAATCAAGTAATTTATCAATTGGCAAAAGAAGGAAAATTGGCTGCTAAAGATACTGTTGCAAACTATACATTTTATATTTCTGACAATACAGATAATATTATAAAAGTGGCAAAAAAATTCTTTGGAAAAGATATTCAATTAATTGAGAAAAATTTAGAAACGAAATAGAACCGACCATTATTTGTCGGTTTTTTTATAAAATATTACGAACAAACAAAAACAAATCATTACATGGAAAAATCAGCAGAATTAATTGCATTAGAAGAAAAATACGGAGCGCATAACTATCATCCGCTTCCAGTTGTATTGGAAAAAGGTGAAGGTGTTTACGTTTGGGATGTTGATGGAAAAAAATATTTCGACTTTTTATCAGCTTATTCAGCTGTTAATCAAGGTCACTGTCATCCTAGAATTATTAAAGCGTTGAAAGATCAAGCCGAAAAATTAACGTTAACTTCTCGTGCTTTTTATAATGCGGAATTAGGAAAATACGAAAAATTTATCACAGAATTATTCGGTTTCGATAAAGTATTACCAATGAATACGGGTGCTGAAGCTGTAGAAACAGCGCTAAAAATTGCTCGTAAATGGGGTTACGAAAAGAAAGGAATTCCAGCTGGTGAAGCGATTATTGTGGTATGTAAAGACAATTTCCATGGTCGTACAACTACTATTATTTCTTTCTCGAATGATGAAGATGCACGTAAAAATTTCAATCCTTACACAAGTGGTTTCGAAGCTGTAGAATACAATGATGTTGAAGCTTTGAAACAAATTTTAGAAGAAAAAGCAGATAAAATTTGTGGATTCTTAGTAGAACCAATTCAAGGAGAAGCTGGTGTTAATGTACCTTCTGAAGGATATTTGAAAGCTTGTGAAGAATTATGTAAACAACATAATGTTTTATTTATTGCGGACGAAATTCAAACAGGAATCGCACGTACTGGAAAAATGTTAGCAATCGATCACGAAAATATTGATGCTGATGTTTTAATCTTAGGTAAAGCCGTTTCAGGTGGAGCTTATCCAGTATCTGCAGTTTTAGCAAATGATGAAATAATGAATGTCATCAAACCAGGACAACACGGTTCTACTTATGGAGGAAATCCATTAGCTGCAGCTGTTGCTACAGAAGCTTTGCAAGTTGTTTTGGACGAAAAATTAGCTGAAAATTCTGAAAAATTAGGACAAATTTTTAGAGCAGAAATCACGAAAATGGCTGAAGAATTTCCGTTATTCAAATCAGTTCGTGGAAAAGGTTTATTAAATGCAATTTTAATCAACGATACACCAGAATCTGAAACAGCATGGAATTTCTGTGTTGCAATGAAAGACAACGGATTATTAGCCAAACCTACACACGGAAACATCATTCGTTTCGCTCCTCCTTTAGTGATGAACGAAGAACAATTACACGAATGTTTAGCGATTATTCGTAAAACTGCGCAAGAGTTTAATAAATAATCAACAATAAAATGATATAGAAAAAACCTGATGAAATTTCATCAGGTTTTTTTATATTCGAAACTTTAATTAACACTATGAATTCTTTTAAAATAAACGTTTCCGAAACGTACAAAAAGGCGCAAAAAAAATCGGCAGTATGGATTGCTCTTTTCTTGATTACTCTCTTCTTTTCTACAATTTTGAGCATCATTATTTTTATAATTTGTGTTTGTGGAGGAATCGCTATCGTCATTGCTAAACCAATGTGGATTACCATTTTTTTAGGTTTGGGACTGTTGGCTTTAGGAGGTTTAATCGTTTACTATAATATTAAATTTATTCTAAATATTTTCAAAAAAACAGCTACAAATGGAATTGAAATTTTTGAAACGGATCAACCAGAATTATTCAAATTAATAAAAGCAACCGCAGATAAAGTTGGCACAAAACATCCCAAAAAAGTATTTATTATTGATGATGTAAATGCATATGTTTCCTATTCGAACAATTTGCAAAGTTTAGTTTTTCCAACAAGAAAAAACTTATCCATTGGCGTTGGTTTGCTTCATGGTATTTCTCAAAATGAGTTAAAAGGAATTATTGCGCACGAATTTGGGCATTTTTCTCAAAAATCAATGACAATTGGTAGCCATGTTGGAAATGCGACCAAAATTATGGAAGATATTTTATACAGTAATCAAACCTTAAAATTTGATGTTGATAATTTAGGCCAAATTAATGGAATTGTTGGTTTTATTTCAATGGGCGCTGTTGCTTACAATAAAATGATTGAATCTATTTTGAAAATAATTCACAAAAAATTAGAATTCAATTATCTAAAATTAAGTCGAGAAATGGAATTTCATGCTGATCAAATTGCAACAAATGTTGTGGGAATTGAGACGATGAGCAAACCATTATTGAGAATAGAATTGTATCAATTTGTTTACCAAGAATTAGCTAATTTTTATACAAATTTACAAGATGATAAAAAGTTTTCGACTAATATTTATCAAAACATGAATCAATTAGTTGACTTTTATATCGATGATTACGAACTTTTTTTAGAAAATAATTTAGCTATTGTTGGAATTAATGAATTTAATCAAAATCATTCTTTACTACAATTTGAAGATTTATGGTCGACACATCCAGAAATGGACAAACGTTTGGCAAATATAGCGTCTACAAATCATCATTCTAAAATAGATAAATCTCCAAAAGCAATTACATTACTTCAAAAAAATAATGAATTTGAAGAAGAATTTACATTCAATTTTTTCTTTCAATTAAATTTATACCGTGTTAATGAAATAAATAATTCAGAATTTATTGAAACGTTTAAAACCATTTATAATAAATACAATTACCCTAAAGTTTACAATCATTTTTTTACAAATTATGATTTACCTTTTGATCGAATTAAAGAAGTTGATTTAACGAATAAACAACAAAATATTCCTACGAATGAATTGTTTTCGGATGAAAATATTTTAGTTGCAAAACAATATTTAGCTTTACAAATTGATTTACTTCAATTAGATTTTTTTACTGGTCAAAAAAAGCCGCAACCATTCAAATACAACAATGTTGTTTACAATAAAAAACAAGATGTACTGAAAGTTAAAGAAGAATTAGAGCAAATAAATAAGGAAAAAGAAGCTGAGTTCTCAGAATATTTAGACAATATCAAAATATTTTTCAAATCTAATTTAGATGAACAAAAAACTATTTTGTTAGAAGATTGCATCAAAGTTGAAGCAGATTTATCAGCAAATATTCAATTGGTAAATGAAATTAGAACTCATATTAATTTTGCAACAAAACCCATTCATGAAAAGCTAAGAATCGAAGCTTTAACAGTTTTGAATAATCAAATAGAGCAACTTAAAAATGTAACAAAAGATATTCTACAAAGTGAAATCGCAAAGGAAAAAATAACTATTCGAGAAATTGAAAATGCACAATATTTTATAGATGAAGATTGGATTTTCTTTTTTGACTCTACAGGTTATAACAACAATGCTTTTGAAAATTTAATCGAAAATTTATACTTTGTAGATCAAGTTTCAAATAACTTATTGTTTCAAAAAAAAGCTGCTTTCCTAAAAGAATACGAACCATTATTAGACTATACATCAAAAACAAAAGCCTCTTAATTAGAGGCTTTTGTTTTATATCTTAAGGTGCTAAACGCTCTTTTTTCCAATCAAAATCGTCTTGTAAAACATAACGAACTCTATCGTGTAAACGACTTGGACGTCCTTGCCAAAACTCTATCTCAGTTGGACGAATCAAGAAACCTCCCCAATGTGCTGGACGAGGAATTTCTTTTCCTTCGTATTTTTTTTCTAATTCCAATTCCTCTGTCGCTAAATCTTCGTGCTCATCAATCACAGAACTTTGCGCCGAAATCCAAGCGCCTAACTGGCTACTTCTTGGACGTGTTTCGAAATATCCATCCGAATTATTATCCGAAGTTTTTTCAGCCACACCTTTTATAATAATCTGTCTTTCTAGAAATGGCCAAAAAAATGACAAACAAACTTTCGGATTTTCTAATAAAGCTTTTCCTTTCTGACTGTTGTAATTCGTATAAAAAATAAAACCTTCGTCCGTATATCTTTTCAATAAAACAACACGCGTTCTCGGAAATCCATCTTCACCAATCGTTGCAACAGACATCGCATTTGCTTCATCCACTCCATCCGATTCTTCAGCTTGCAGAAACCAATCACGAAATTGTTCGATCGGATTTTCTCTTAACGAATCAAAATTCATCGACTGTTTTTCGTAAACTTTTCTTTTATAACTTAAATCTTGTTTCATTAATGATTATTTTATATTTTTAAACAGCTAATTGTATATTTCGTTAAGATTTCACGTAACAAAACCGAAACAAAAATGTCTATCAAAAGTATAAAAAAAGGAGTTATTTTGGTCGCAAAACCAACATTAAGTAACGATATTTTTCAGAGAAGTGTAATTTTAATTACAGAACACTTAGAATCTGGAAGTATTGGTTTTATTCTTAATCATTCTTCTCATATTCCGATTAGTATTTTTGTATCTGAAATGGAGTCTGCATCTATTGTTTTTGAAGGTGGACCTGTCGATAAAGAAAACATCTATTATATTCACAAACGACCTGATTTAATCAGAAATAGTGAAAAAATTACTAAAAATTTATATTGGTCTGGCGTATATGAAGATGTGCGTGATGCAGTAAATCAGAATTTGATTAGTCAAGATGAAATCAAGTTTTTTATTGGATATTGTGGTTGGGCACCAAAGCAAATCAAAGATGAATTAAACAATAATTCGTGGGCTGTAACGGATTTGGATTTTGATATTTTTGAGCGTTGGGATGCTGATTTGTGGAAAAAATTGATGAAACAGCTTGGAGGTGAGAACTTAATTTGGCTAAACACCCCCGCTGATCCTTCTATGAATTAATCAATTATAAATACTTAAAAATCGATTTTGTTTTGTCTAAAGTGTATTCTTTTTTACGATTTTTGGTAATTGGTAAAATTCCAATTCCATTAATCAAAATGAAAACTTCTTCTGCCTTCTGAATTTCAAATGGAAAAATTTCGACTTCTTCTACTTTAAATTCTTCGGCTTTATTAATTTTTGTAATGAAATTATTTCTCAAAACACTAGTAATAACACCTTCTTCTTTTTTCGGTGTACGAATCGTTTCTCCATTCACAACAAAAATATTTCCTCGTAAAGAACGCGCCATTTTTTTGTTTGCATTTAGCAAAATAATATCAGCATAATCATTCTCTAAACGATAGATTTCTGCAATATTTTCTTCTGGACGATACGTATTCACAAGTGAATAAAATGCAGTATTGATCGCATAATCTTTGTAAACATCAATTTCGTTTTCAGCTTGTAAAAACTCCCAATCATTTTCACTATTTTCAATGGAAATCAAATAATTGATGGATGCTTTTAGATAATCTTCCTCATCATTTCTGAACGCAAAAAATTCTACTTTCCCTGATTTGGTCTGATTTGCTTCTGCTAATAAATTGATTTGTTCTTGAAAAAATTCTGGTGTAAAATCTAACGGAATATTCATGCGGTAAATACGCATAGAAGCCATTAAATTGAAATAATGATCTTCCCAATCAATAATTTCACCATTTACAAATCGCAAAATTTCTTTTACAGCATCACCATTACGAAAAGCTCTGTTCTGAATTCCTATTTCTGCATTTGCTTTTTCGACAATAACGCCACCTAAGTTAATTTTCAAAATAATAGATTTTAAACAGATCCTAAGATTTTTTTTAGATCTTCAATTTGACTTTCCCACAATTGTTTTGATTCTTCTACTTCGTCTTCATCAGCAAAATCTGTAATAACTAATGATACATCGTTCGTTAAATCGTCTTCTACAATTGTTAATTCGAAGAAATATTTTGTATCTTCATCATATTCCCATTGAAAGCGCACGTATCCATCTTGCTTAGATTTCATCAAAAATGCAGATTCTTCGTGTCCATCCCAAATAAAAGTATATTTTTCTCCACGAGAATTTACGTTATCTGCAAACCATTCTGATAAACCAGAAGGGTTTGAAATATAGTTATATAGCAAAGACGGTGAAGACTTGATTGAAAATTCTACTTGATATTTCTTTTTTGGCATAATTCTATTTTATTGAAGTCGCAAGATATAAAATGAATTGTATCTACCAAAGAAAATCAAAATAAGTTTTGTTATAAAATCAAAAAAAAATTACCTTTGCAAAAATTAAAATTTAGGCGAGGTAGCTCAGATGGTTAGAGCGCAGGATTCATAACCCTGAGGTCGGCAGTTCGATTCTGCTCTTCGCTACAAATAAAAAGCCCAAACAGACAATCTGTTTGGGCTTTTACTTAACTACTAAAACCTATACTAATCTAAATAACCTACTACTTGATAAGCTCTTGTTCCTCTATTGTAAATTTTTTGGTACAAAACACCTCCAAATTCATACAGATATTCTCCTCCATAATCTACTCTTTCATATCCTGCTGGTAACGCATATACGATAGCACCTAGTGGAGCTTGAACTACTTCATAATAATTTCTATTTGGGCTGTAATAAACACCTTCGTAGAAATAATATGGATTTCTATTACCAATATTAATTGTTACATAACCTACTGGTAAAATATTAATTCTAAATCCTACATATGGCATATATCTCACATATCCATTGTTATAAGGACGATAGTAAATACCATTGTTTCCGTAGAAGTTATAACTGTTATACGAATACTTGTTATAGTTTCTTACATTCACATTAGAAACTGGTCGGTTTCCTCTGTTGTATGAGCTAGAATTTATACGAACTGGATTGTTGTAGAAATCTCTGTTTTTTAAACTCTCAGATCTATTGCCTTGATTTCCTTGGCTATTTCTACTATTATTCCAATCTTTATTAGAACTTGGTCTGCTACCTACAATAGCAGTATTATTTCTATCTATACGTGTACTAGTTTCACGTTCTGTTCTATTTGTAGAATTTTTCCAAGATTCATTCGTAGAATTTCCACGACCTATTCTTTCTGTTCTATTTCCTTCAATACGGCTAGTTCTATTTTCTGTTCTAGCCATTTCAGAGCGTCCATTCCCTTGACTTCTTGAAGTTGCTTCTCTTGAAGAAGAACTTCTCTCACCACCTCTTTGACCTCTATCTTGAGCATTTACACCAACAGCTAACATGGCTGTAAAAGCTACTCCTAAAAGTGTAAATTTAATTTTTTTCATCACCCAACTTTTTAATAAATTAAGACATTTCTCCTAATACTATTTCCGTGCCATAATTATAAGTTTAAACCATAGAAAATGTTATAACAATCAAAATAATTTATAAGCCATTCAAATTCAATGAATTGCATTAACAATTTTGTTTGACAATTTTGTTAAATATTTTTATTCCTGACATCGTTTGTATTGATTTCTGAATTGATTACTTTTGTTTTTAAGAAATTATATAAAATGATTGACGTTAAAAATGCTTACATCGCCTTTATTAGTTTACAAAAAGTTGGACATAAAGTTCGAGAAGAAGCTAACATTTTTGCCGATAAAACACTAGAATACGATGAATCTAAGGAAGAACAATTGGTACCTTTCTTATTAAGTCCTTTCAAAAAAACACTCGAAATTAATCGTTTCACGCATTATACAGAAAAGTTAGAATTTAATGTTTTGTATAATCAATGCAAGCAAATGTTTGATGAAGAAATAGATTTTATCGATTTTTCGCAAGAAGTTTTAAGTCATTTATACGAGAAATCATTACATCCGCAGATCAAAAGTGGTGAAGTTTTTATTGCCCTTTTCGAAAATATGATGTTCGACGGAATTCCTTGCCGTGGAATTGGAATTTATAAATTAGAGAATAAGAAGAAATTCTTGCGTTTTGACGAATCACGTGGTTTAGATTACAACATTTGGAAAGGTTATAAGCTAGAAGGAATCGACAAAGCCTGTCTTATTCTTGATGCTTATCGCGACGAAGGTTTCCGCGTCTACTCTATCGATGATAAAAATGTGGAGTCAGAATATTGGAAGAAAAATTTCTTAGAAATTGATTTGATTAAGGACAACAATTACCATACGAAGAAATATATGGAGTTGATTACAGATTTCTCGAATGATTTTCTTTTGGATAAAACAGACAAAAAACAACAAGCAGAATTTATCTCAAATTCGATAAATGTGTTGAATTCGAATGAAGTTGTAACGAATGAAATTTTTGAAGATCAAGTTTTGAAACCTTTCGAAATTATTGATGAATTCAAAGAATATAAGAAAGATTATAGCGAAAATAATCGTGTTGAATTTGTGGAAGCTTTCGAAGTTTCAGTTCCAACTTTGATGAAAGAATCTAAGAAAATTAAAAGTGAAATTAAATTAGATACAAAGATTAACATCAAATTAGATTTGACAAATCCTGATGCAGCTGAAGAATATTTGGAGCGTGGTTTTGACGAAGAAAAGAAAATGTATTATTATAAAGTCTATTTCAATTCTGAACAATAAATTAAAGGCTCCTATTTTGGAGCTTTTTTTTTGATATTAATTCAATTTCAAAATACATTGATGATTCAAAATCTCAAAACCATTTTTCAGCCAAAAACCTTTTGCAAATTGATTTTCAGCTGTAAATTCTAATTCAATATATGCTTGATCGTTCAAGAAATTTATCGCTTCTTTAACCAATTTAGAAGCGATGTTTTGATTGCGATAATTTGCATCAACATACAACGAATCTATTCTTCCTTTTGATTTAATCACAAAATATTTCGGACGAAGATGTTTCGAACAAATAATATATCCCGTCAACTGATTTTCTATTTCGGCTACAAATATTTTTATATTCTGTTGATGTAAAATTCCCTTGAAAAAATCATCAATATCATGTTTGTAGGTCAAATCTATTTGATACAATGCATTAAACTCTTGATGATGTTGTAACAATTTTATCATCATTCTTTTCAGTTCAGGAATATCATTTTCTACGGCAATTCTTATCATATCTAAAAATAAAAAAATCCAGTTAAAAAACTCTAACTGGATTTACTAAAAACTATTGTTTATCTAGTTTTATTTTGTCTTGACCTTGTTGCAATTGATACAACTCTATAATATCCTCAATTGGATAATTAAACCAATCAACTTGTTTTTTGATTTTCGAATTTTGATCTAAATACAAATATGTCGTGAATTTCATCGCTGGAAACTTCATTCCATTATAGGTATAAGGCGAAAATTCTCCGTTTGCAATAATCATCGAATCGTTAGAAAATAATTCATTTACTTTCAATAATTTATTATTTTCATATTGCATCGTTTGATCACTCCAACGAATAATATCATTCAATAAATAACGCGGGTCTACCGTAGAACCTCCCGAATATTGTGCTACATTTTCATATACCAAACTATCATTGTAAAAAGACAACATTTTCTTGTAATCTTTTCGAGATGAATAATTTTCGAAAAAACGTTTTCCTAATTCATCATTTTTACTGGCTGAAGAAGAATTACAACTTACTAAAAAAGTAATTGCAATAAGACTTAAAATCCATGTAAATTTTATTTTCATTTGTCTGAAATTCTTGTTAAATAATTTTCACCATTATCATCAGCCATTCCATCTTCATTGAGAATCATAATCTCCGAATTGTCCGACCAACGTAAAAATTGAAAAGGTAATTTTTTCTTTTTTGAATCAATCTCCATCAACGATCCATCATCTTTTTTGAATAATTCTCCGTTATAAGATTGACCTTTGTATTCAGCAGTAAATTTATCATCTGCTAATTTCAAAACAATTTTATCCCCAAAATATTTTCCTTCAAAAACACCCTTATAAACAAGCGTTTCATTTGTAAAAACAGAATTTTTTTCTAAAGACAATACATCTTCATGCGATAAGCTATCTGAACTTTTATCCACTTCTACATTGTCCTTTTTACAAGAAAATAAAAAGAGTTGACTGATAAATAGCAAAAAGAAAATCTTTTTCATCTGAGATGAATTATTTTTTCACGAATTGTTCAACATCTTTTCTCGAAATTGGATCATCACCCAAAATCAATAAACGTTCAACAACATTTCTTAACTCACGAATATTTCCTGACCAATCTAATTCTTTCAAAGCATCATACGCTGAATTATCAAAAGATTTTTGACTTGTTGTATCAGTAATAAAATGTTCAACCAAAGCAGGAATATCATCTTTACGATCATTAAGTGCTGGAACATTAATGATAATTACCGCTAAACGATGGTATAAATCCTCGCGAAAACGACCTTCCTCAATCTCTTTTCGTAAGTCTTTATTTGTTGCAGCAATTACACGAACATTTACATTAATCTCTTTCTCAGAACCAACTGGCGAAACTTTTCCTTCTTGTAGCGCACGCAAAACTTTTGCTTGAGCAGAAAGACTCATATCCCCTATTTCATCTAAAAAAATTGTTCCTCCATTTGCCAATTCAAACTTACCTTGCTTGTCTTTAACAGCTCCAGTAAACGATCCTTTCACATGACCAAACAATTCACTTTCGATTAATTCAGCTGGAATTGCCGCACAATTCACTTCAACCAAAGGTTTTACATTACGATTACTTTTCTCGTGTAAATGATGAGCAACCAACTCTTTACCTGTTCCATTTGGACCAAGAATCAATACACGAGCGTCTGTAGCAGCCACTTTATCTATAATTTGTTTTACTTCTGCAATTGCAGGAGCATCACCAATCATTTCATATTTTTTAGCAACTTTTTTCTTTAAAGCTTTATTTTCTTTCTTCAATTCTTTATTCGAAGACAGCAACGATTTACGGTCTAAAGCATTACGAACAGTCGTCAATAATTTATTAAGATCTGGTGGTTTTGAAATAAAATCGTACGCACCTTTTTTGATCGCATCTACAGCCAAATCAACATCTCCGTGCCCCGTTATCATCACCATTGTTAAATCAGGATTGTATTCCATCGCTTCCGATAAAACTTCCATCCCATCTTTCAACGGCATTTTTATATCACTTATAATTAAGTCGTATTCTTTTTCTTTTATTTTTTCAAGCCCTATAGCTCCGTTTTCAGCTTCATCCACATTCCATTTTGGATTTTCGTCCATTAAAATGCTTTTCAAAACGTTGCGAATTGCCTGTTCATCTTCGATTAATAAGATATTTGACATCGTTTAGATCGTTTATTTTTGTAAAATTAAAATAGACTCAAAGATAATTGAAATTATTATTTTTGAGTCTACTTTTGATATAGATTTTAATACTTTTTTTAAGATGTTTTCACTTTTCGTGCATTTTCTAAACCTAATTCTTTTATAGAAACTTCTCTCATTTCTATTTTTCGAATTTTCCCTGAGATAGTCATAGGGAATTCTTGTACAAACTTCCAATATTTAGGACGTTTGAAATGAGCAATGGATAAACAATAAGCCTTCAATTCGTCTTCTGTTACACTAATACCATCTTTCACTTTCACCCAAGCCATTACTTCTTCTCCATATTTGATACTTGGAACGCCAATAATTTGAACATCAGAAATTGATTCATGTTCGTACAAAAAATCTTCAATCTCTTTTGGTGAAATATTTTCTCCTCCTCTGATAATAATATCTTTAATTCGTCCAGTAATATTAATATAACCATCAACATCCATAGTCGCTAAATCACCAGTATGCAACCAATTATTTTCGTCAATAACTTGCGCAGTTGCTTCCGGATTGTTCCAATATTTTTGCATGACGGAATAACCTCTTGTACAAAATTCACCAGCAATTCCACGAGGTAAAATATCTCCTGTTTGCGGATCAATAATCTTAATTTCTAAATGATCTTGAACTGTTCCAACCGTCGAAACTTGCTTTTCTAAAGGTGTTCCGATAATAGTTTGTGTAGAAACTGGCGAAGTTTCTGTCATCCCATAACAAATCGAAACTTCTTTCATATTCATTTTAGCTTGCACTTTCTTCATAATTTCAATCGGACAAGGCGAACCAGCCATTACACCAGTTCTCAAAGATGTTAAATCGAAACGATCAAAATTTGGTAATTCTAATTCCGCAATAAACATCGTCGGAACTCCATAAAGTGATGTACACTTTTCCATTTCGACTGCATTTAAAGTCTTTGCAGGATCAAAACTATCCGAAGGAATTACCATACAAGCGCCATGCGAAGTACACGCCATATTACCAATTACCATTCCGAAACAATGATAAAATGGAACAGGAATACAAACACGATCACGATGCGTATAATTTAATCGAACACCAATAAAAAAACCATTGTTCAATAAATTATGATGCGTTAAAGTTACTCCTTTTGGAAAGCCTGTTGTTCCAGATGTATATTGAATATTTACAGCATCATCAAACTGAACAGATTGCTCTATTTGATGCACTTCTGAAGTCGAAATTTCTTCTCCTTTAATCAAAAAATCATCCCAATTTTCTTCAAAAATAATGATATGTTTTAGTAATTTCGCATTCTCTTTTACATTATTCAACATCACTTTATACTCACTTGTTTTGAAGCTTAAAGAAGCAAAAACTGCAGAAATTTCAGCTTGATTTAATACAAATTCGAGTTCATTTTCACGATAAGCAGGATTCAAATTAACCAAAATCATTCCCACACGGGCCGTTGCATATTGTAACAATGTCCATTCCGCACGATTTGGCGCCCAAATACCTACGCGATCTCCTTTTTGCAAACCAATTGCAATCAATGATTTTGCTATTTGTTCGGTTTGTGAATAAAATTCTGTATACGTCGCTCTATAATTTTGATCTACGCAAACCAAAGCCTCTTGTTGCGGATATTTTGCAACTGTATTTCGTAAATTTTCGCCAATTGTTTCTCCTAAAAGAGGATATTGTGATGCACCACTTGAGTATGATAAGTTAGAAATCATGCGCTTATATTCTATGTTTTTAAAATTACTTTCCAACTCAAACTTAACAACGATTTTCAGGAAAATAAATTTATCAAATACAAGATTTATGATTTCTAAAAGAATCGTATTTTTTTATTAAAATCAAAAATGAATTCAAAAAAATGAAGGTTTATTTTTAACAAATACTTAAAATAACTCCATCAAATTATCCTTAAATTGTAAAAAATTACTGAAAAATGAATACAATAAACCACGACAATTATACTTCTATTTACGATGGAATAGAAGTTGTAGATGCTTTACAGACACGTATTGCTGACATCAAGAAAACATTAATAATTGTAACAGAATTAGATAAATGGGATTATGCATATGCAGAAGGTAAATGGACTATCAAAGAAATGATACAACATTGTATAGATTGCGAACGTATTTTTTCTTATCGTGCGCAACATATTGCGAGAGAAGATTCACAAACATTAAATTTCTTCGATGAAAACGCCTATGTATTGACTTCGAATGCAAATGAAAGAAAGCCTGAAGAATTAATAAAAGAATGGACTAATTTGATGAAAGCAACTTACTTTCAGTTTGAATCTTTTAATGATCAAACTTTAAACAAAATAGGAAAAGTTGGTAATCGAGAGTATTCTGTTGAGAAAATCGGTTATGTAATGGCTGGTCATTCCATCCATCATATGAATGTAATTAATGAACGATATTTATAAAAAAAGTCAGCTTCTAAAAAGCTGACTTTTTTATTTCGGCATCACATTATAAGTTGGATCTTCTTCGATATTTACCTCAATAACGCTTTTTGCATTTTCTAATAATCGAATAGAATCTTTACTCAAATGTCGCAAAATTACAATTTTATCTTGTTGTGCATATTTAGATGTAATAATATGTAAAGATTCAATTGCACTCATATCAACTATTCTACTCTCTTTCAAATCTATAACAATTATTCTTGGATCAGAATTAATTTCAAATTTCTCTAAAAAAGTAGAAGTCGAACCAAAGAAAAGTGGTCCATAAATCTCATATATTTTTCGTCCATTTTCATCAACAAATTTACGTGCTCGAATACGTTTAGCATTATCCCAAGCAAAAACCAAAGCCGAAACGATAACACCTACAAAAACAGCCAAAGCAAGGTTATGTAACACAATCGTGATAATCGCCACCAAAATACTTACAAACACATCCGATTTTGGCATTTTTGTTATTAATTTAAAAAATCCCCATTTAAAAGTCGAAATCGCAACCATCATCATTACACCAACAAGTGCTGCCATTGGAATTTTCTCAATCACTGGAGCACCAATTAGAATAATAATCAAGATTGTAATTGCACCAATTGCTGGTCCTAATCTCGAACGAGAACCTGCATCTAAATTAACAAATGTCTGAGCAATCATTGCACAACCTCCCATTCCACCGAAAAAACCATTTGTAATATTTGCAGCACCTTGCGCCAAACATTCTTTATTCGACGAACCTTTCGTTTCAGTCACCTCATCCACCAAAGTAAGCGTTAGCAAAGTTTCAATTAACCCAACCGAACCCATAATAATCGAATAAGGCAAAATAATTTTCAAGGTTTCTAACGTAAACGGAACACTCGGAATATGAAAACTTGGCAGTTCTCCTTTGATACTCGCAATATCACCAACAGTCTTTGTATCAATATGAAATCCGATTACCAATAGAAAAGTCACAAGAATTGCAACCAAAGAAGCTGGAATAATTTTCGTTAATTTCGGAAAGAAATAAACTATCAGAACTGTAATTAGCGTCAATCCAGCCATCGTATAAAAAGGTGTACCACTCAACCAACTCGTTATTCCATTCGTAGTTGATTTGAATTGTTCTATTTGTGACATAAAAATAACAACCGCCAAACCATTTAGAAAGCCATACATAACAGGTTGAGGAATTAAACGAACAAATCTTCCTAATTTGAAAACACCAACTACTATCTGGAAAACTCCTGCTAAAGCAACCGCAGCAAAAATATATTGCTCACCATACGTAGCATTCAACGCGATTAAAGTGATAACGGTAGCACCTGCTCCACCCGCAACCATCGCTGGTCTTCCTCCAAAAACCGCCGTTACAATTCCCATGATAAATGCACCATATAAACCTATTAAAGGTGATAAACCAGCTAAAATTGCAAACGAAAGCGATTCAGGAATCATTGTCATAGCAACAGTTAAGCCGGCTAATATTTCGTTTTTATAATTTATTTTTTGATTGAATTTTAAATATTCAGCAATCGACATCAGAAGTTTTATTTCATGCAAAAGTAACAATTACTACGCATCTAAAATTAGTAAAAAGCTAGATTAAATATCAAATTACATACTAATCATTGAAGTAATTTTATAATTGTTAAATATTTCTTAATAAATATTTAACAATTAAGATATATAGCAAGTGTATTTTTGACGAAATTTAATTTCTAATGAAACATCTTTTAAAACTCTCCTTATTCATTCTAGGTCCATTCGTTTTGGCTCAAAGCGGCGTTATCTCAGGAAAAGTTATAGATTCTAACGATCAATTTTCGTTACCAGGAGCTACAATTCGCATCGAGAATTCCAATAAATATACTGTATCTGACCAAAATGGTAATTATCAATTTCTAAATCTTACGCCTGGTATTTATACCATTTATATTGATTATTTGGGATACGAAACCATTTCAAAACAAATAGAAGTTACCGAAAATAAAACAGCCGTTATTGATTTTTCTCTAAACGCAGGTTACAATGAACTAAATGAAGTTGTTATAGTTGGAGATTATTTAAAAGGGCAAGCAAAAGCATTGAATCAACAAAAAAATAACGGAAATATTACCAATATTATTTCTTCAGATCAAGTTGGTCGTTTTCCAGATTCTAACATCGGAGATGCGTTAAAACGTGTGACTGGAGTTACAATGCAAAACGATCAAGGTGAAGCCAGAAACATTATCATTAGAGGTTTATCGCCTGAATTAAATTCGGTCATGTTAAATGGAGATCGTATTCCATCTGCCGAAGGTGATAACCGAAATGTACAAATGGATTTGATTCCTGCGGAAATGATTTCATCTATCGAAGTGAACAAAACTTTGACACCAGATATGGATGCAGACGCAATTGGTGGAGCTGTAAATTTGATTACGCGTGCTGTTCCAAACAAAGAGCGTATTTCTATAACGGCTTCTGGTGGTTATGCACCAATTCGCGAAAAAGGCTTGTACAATTCAGCTTTTTTATATGGAAATAGATTCTTTGACAAGAAATTAGGTGTGGTTGTTTCAGGAAGTTATCAGGTTCAAAATTTTGGTTCGGATAATATCGAAGCAGTTTGGGACAAAGATGAAAATAAAACCTATTTGTCACAATTTCAGATTCGTAAATATGACATTCAACGCGTAAGAAGAAGTGCGTCTTTTTCGGCAGATTATAAGTTTAATGAAAACAATAGAATTGATCTTTCTGCTATTTACAATTGGCGTGACGACCGAGAAAATCGTTATAGAGTAACTTATCGCGATTTAGAATTTGATGAAAAAACAGGAACTTACAAAGGAAATATACGTCGCCAAACAAAAGGTGGAATTGATAATAACCGCAATAAAAATACGCGTTTAGAAGATCAACGTGTTTACAATGTTTCGTTACGAGGAGAGCATTTATTATCACCAAAAATCGATATGGATTGGGCTGTTTCTTACTCAAAAGCGAGCGAAGACAGACCAAATGAGCGCTACATTGATTATCGTGCAAAAGGTGTTACGTTTAATGAAGATTTATCTGATGCAAAATATCCAAATGTAACAACAACTTCTGCAGAAGATTTGACCAAATTCAAAGTTGGATCATTATCAGAACAACACGATTATACAGATGAAACAGAATTTGGTGCAAAGCTTAATTTCAGAGTTCCCTTAAGTCTTATTCCAAATCAGAAAGGACGCTTACGCTTTGGTGGTCGCCTTCGATTGAAAGACAAAGAGCGCGAAAATATTTTCTATTCATACGAAAGCATAGATGGAATGGGAAATTTGAGTACTCAAAATCCTGTAAATTGGTCAAGCAATCGTTTCAATGCTGGTAAAAAATACCAAGCTGGATATTTCTATTCAAATCATCAATTAGGAAATTTAGATTTAAACAATACAAATCTATTCGAATCTAACTTAGAACCTTCTGAATATCTAGCCTCTAACTATAAAGCGAAAGAATATATTTCGGCAGGATACATTCGTTGGGATCAAGATCTATCATCTAAAACATCTTTGATCGTTGGTGTTCGTATCGAAAATACTTCGATAGATTATACTGGGAATTATGTTCAAGATGAAGAAGATTTAATTGGAGAAATCAAGCACAAAAACGATTATACAAACGTTTTACCAAGTCTTTCTTTGAAACATAAATTTACAAATGATTTTATTCTAAGAGCGGCTTTCACAACAAGTATTGCACGACCAAATTATTACAGTTTAGCACCTTTTGTAAGTGTTTTGAAAGAAGATACAGAGCTTTTTGCAGGTAATCCAAATCTGAAAGCGACCTACGCCATAAACTATGATTTAATGGTTGAAAACTATTTCGAAAATATCGGAATTGTTTCGGGAGGATTTTTCTACAAAAAATTAAACGATTTCATCTATACATACAAAAACAATACATTTACAACAAATGATTTCCAAACACTTTTTCCTGACGTAGCAAACCCAGTTCCTGCTGGAGAAAACTGGAAAATGACACAAGCTAGAAATGGAGATCACGTGAATGTTTTTGGGTTTGAGGTTGCATTTCAGCGTCAATTAGATTTCATTCCAGGCGAATTTTTCAAACATTTGGGAATTTACCTTAACTATACATACACCGATTCGAAAGCCAAAGGAATTACCAATGAAGATGGTGATTTGAGAGAAGATCTTGATTTACCTAAAACAGCTCCACACATGTTCAATGGTTCGTTAGCATTCGAGAACAAAAAGTTCTCTGCACGTATTTCGGTTAATTATACAGCCGCTTATTTAGACGAAATTGGAGGAAATGCTTTCGAGGATAGTTACTATGACAAACAATTATTTTTAGATGCAAATGCGTCGTATAAATTCTCGAAGCAATTACGAATTTTTGCAGAAGCAAACAATTTAACAAATCAACCTTTACGTTACTACCAAGGAGTTTCGAGTCAAACAATGCAACTCGAATATTATCAACCACGTTTTACTTTAGGTCTAAAGTTTGATTTCTAAACAATTATGAAAAAAATATTTATCACATTATCACTATTCACTATTCTATTTTCTTGTGAATCCTCTAAACTGGCTCCAGTTCCTACAAATGCAGTAAAACCAACTGTTACAACAGAGCAAACACCAAATGACACTGATGATCCTGCAATTTGGATCAATTATCAGAATCCTGAAAAATCACTTATTATTGGAACAGATAAACAAGAAGAAACGGGCGGTTTATATGCCTATGATTTGAATGGTAAAATCGTAAACCAAATCGTTCCACTTAATCGTCCAAATAATGTAGATGTAATGTACGGTTTTCCTCTGAATGGAAAAAACATTGACATTGCAGTACTTACCGAACGTGCAAACAATAAAATTAGAATTGTTTCGCTTCCAGATTTTAAATTGATTGACAATGGCGGAGTCGAAGTTTTCAAAGACGAAACATTACGAGACCCAATGGGAATTGCGCTCTACAAAAGCAAAAACAACAAGTTTTATGCAATCGTTGGTCGTAAAGATGGTGTAAGTGGCGAATACCTACATCAATATGCATTAGAAAACAAGAACGGAAAAATAGAAGCAACTTTAGTACGCAAATTTGGAAATTATTCGGGTAATAAAGAGATTGAAGCCATTGCAGTTGACGAAGAATTAGGCTTTATTTATTATGCTGACGAAACAGCAGGAATTAGAAAATATTATGCTGATCCAGAAAAAGGAAACGAAGAAATTGCATTTTTTGGGCAAAAAGATTTTAAACGCGACCACGAAGGAATTGCAATTTATAAAACCAATGCAACAGATGGCTATATCTTAATTTCGGATCAACAAGCAAATTATTTTAATGTATACAAACGACAAGGTGAAGCTTCAAATCCGAATGAACACAAATTGATTGCTAAAATCCCAGTTTCTACTATCGAATGTGACGGAGCTGATGCTATAAACTTCAATTTTGGAACTAAATTCCCAAAAGGTTTCTTTGTTGCTATGAGCAATGGAAAAACATTCCAAATCTATGATTGGCAAATAATTCAAAACGAAATTGATAAACAAGCAAAATAATTATACATTCACACATAAAAAATCCGAGCTCATAGCTCGGATTTTTTAGTTATATAGCAGCACCTTTTTTGTCAATATAACATCATTTGCACTTATATTTTTTTGTAAACAAAGCCAATCAAAACAAACTTTATGAAAATTTTCTACATATTTTCTACATAAAAACTTCTACTCCACTTCATCGAACAAACATCGAACAAACATCGAAGAACAAATATAGAATAGATATAAAACCATCGAAGAACTATCGAAGAATCATCGAAAAAACAAACACATAAAAACAGTACATAACTTATAATCAATTGATAATCAATTAATAGAAAAGACAAAAACAGATAACCAAGGAAAAAGAAAGAAAAATAAGGAAAAAACCTGACAATTAGAGAAATTTTAAGAAAATAGAATTTTTGTCAATATATATTGCTGAACTTTAGCATAATAACCCCTAAAAAAATAAAACAATGGGAAAAATTTATGATTCACTTTTAGCAGGCTCTTCAGGACGCACAGGGCGTATAGTTGTAGCAAATGTAAATGGTCACGAGATTTCAAGAATCAGACCTAAAAAAAGAACCAAAGCACCATCAGAAAAACAATTACTCGTTCAGCAAAGAATGAAACTTGCCATAGACTTTATGACCTCATACAGAGCCTATGCTTGCAAACACTATGGTTATCGTACAGGCATGCGATCTTCTTACAATCAAGCGTTTACCAACATCACAACAAACCTTGTAATAGACTATTCAACAGCCACTATAACACCAAATTACCAAAATATTTGTTTCTCCAAAGGTGCATTATTAGCCGCCATTCCATTATCTATTACTTTAGTATCAGCCGCAATGGTCGAGATAAACTGGCAGAACAATGCTTCACCCACATCAGACACAGCTACAGATATGTTGCAAATATTAGTAGCAGTAGAAAACGAAAACAATACATTTTTTATTGAAAATGCAACAGAACGAATGAACGAAACTTACACTTTAAGCCTATCCAACTTTCAAATAGGTAAAACCCTACACTTTTGGATTGCCTTCCGTTCACAAACAGAAGACCAAGTGTCAAACTCAGTTTATTTAGGTGCCATTAGTACTTAAAAACATATTCCTAAGGCTAAAATAATCTAATCATATTTAGCCTTAGGAATATTAAAGTTAAATGACCCACATAAAATTGTCAATCATTATACCTCTTCAAAATATCCAAAAACAATAAACTCCTCAAATAGTAGTTCTTAGAACCTAATCTAAAAAACTTAATCTCACCTTTTTTGCGACACCTATCCAGAGTCTTTTCAGATATACCAAACAATTCAGCAACCTCTTGATCCGTCATCAACTCATCTTTAGTCAATTTAAAATCCTTTGTACTATAACGTTCTACAAACTCCGCATAGATTTGCTGAAGTTCCAAAAATGTAAATTCTGTTTCCTTCATACTACAGCTTTTATAAAAACAATACACATTGGTAATTATTTAATAATGACTAATTTACAAATAAATAAAATATAATACCATATATTAAGCATTTAACTCACAAAGCTTGTTGTATAAATGAAGAAAATAGCCTCTCAAGAAGATAATAAGGCTGTAATCATCCAAGACTCTAAAATCACAAAATGAAAAGAATCTTTTTACATGAAAAATGCACAACTGAAATAAATTTAGTTAACCAAAAAAAAATCCTATTCGAAACAAATAGGATGTATTCTGCTAAATATTTTAATAAAATTACTTGTAGTTAATGAATTGCGAAGGATAATCTGTTTCAATAATATCTGGTCGAGAAATTAAATGCTGAATATAACCCCTTGCCCTTTCTATATCGGTTGGCAATTTATCCGTAGAAGGCGCAATGGCAATCATCACCATAACACCTTTTTTACGCAAATAAGCTATCATTTCTTTTTGTTCTTCTTTCACTTCCAAACCAATCCAAGCAATCATTCTATCATACGAAACATTTAGTTTCTCAAAACTTTCAACATCTTTCATCGAATGAAAAGGTTTCATAAACATTACATACTCAAGATGTTTTGCATAATAAGCAACCTCATCATCTTTTCGCAAACCTAAAACTACATTAGGATAAGGATTTTCTTTCAGAAATTTCACATAAGTTGCATACGGAACACCTTTATTATCCAACTGAAAAATAGTTTTCCCTTGACTCCAATCCAAAGCTTCTTTGAGTGTCGGAATTTTAAAATCTGTCAACTTTCCTTCCCTATCTTTTAATTTCACATTTTTGATTTGAGTATAGGTATAATCTTTTACTTTTCCTTGCAAATCTGTCGTACGATTGAAGGTATCATCGTGCATCAAGATAAGAACAGAATCTTTTGTAAGTTGAGGATCAATTTCGAAAAAAGAAGGCATAATCGATAAGGTTTTCTCGAAAGCCTCAATACTATTTTCAGGATAACCAGGCATCATACCTCCTCTATGTCCCGAAATAATAACAGGTTTATTTTCATCTTGTTCAAAATATGATTTCAACTCATCAAAACTCTTAATATCAACCGTATGCAACTGAGCATTAGCCACAGCAACTGTGGCTAAAACACTCAATAAACTAATTATTCTTTTCATAAAAATGATAATTAAAAACTATATCTAAATCCTATCTGAATTTGATAAGGACTAAACGCATAACTTGTTTTTCCTGTATTAGTATTTACATTATATACAAAATGCTTCTCTGTCGCATCAAAACTTTTAATTGAATAAATATTTTGCTTTCCAATACGAGGACCAACACCCCAATCTTTACTCAATAAATTCGCTACATTGAAAATATCAAAACCAACTTCAAATTTATGCTTCTCAACAATATTGAACTTCTTTGTTAAACGCAAATCAAACGTTCCAGCAAACCCATTAATACCTCCATTTCTTTCTGCTATTTTTCCAAAACTTTTGCGGATATAATCTTTTGTATGTTTTTCTACTTCTGGATTATCTAAAATTGCCTGAATTCCTTTCTTTAAATAATCTGGTGTTGATGCACTATTTGGATCATAGATATAAGCCAAATCATTCGAATTCACAAAATCTCCATTCATGTTACCATTCACTGCCAACGAATAACGAGTTCCTCCTATTCCACTAAAACGAACACCAGCAGTCATTCCCCAAAAAGTTGGTGATTGTCCATACACAACCAGTTTATGACGGAAATGTGTATCAGAATAATTCATTTTACTTAAATTTCGAGGATCTTCAGCAACCATCAAACTCAACGTCGCTGTATTCGCAACATTACCATTATAAGAAGTATTATCTTTCGAATCATTCCAAGTATATGAAACAGAAATCTGTCCATCCTTGAAATAACGATACGTACCATCTAACACAAATGCATATTGATCTTTTTTACCATCACTAATTAATTCTAAAACACGACCCAAGTCTTTCGTTTTACGTCCATTTACCCAATTGGCAGCTCCATTTGTAGGGTTTATTGTTGACGCTGGCACATAAACACCACGATTCGCCTCTTCTGCAATTCTAAAAAATGGTTCATCAACCATATTACGATCCACATACATATAGTTGTTACGCGCCCAGTTAGCATAAGCACTAATTCCTACACGCAAACGATCACTAAAAAAATGGTTATAAGAAGCATTTAACTTATACACCGTTGGCACTTTCGCATCTTTACTATTCGCATTTATTGTGATTAATTTTTCAATATTAGGATTATTGAACAAATCTTTTCCCGGAGCAGTATCAGGATTTTGTCTATAACCAATAAAATCTGGCGTTGGCACTAAAGCACCTTCAATATCTACCGCAGCAACCTTGGTCCCATCAAACAACATATTATTAATCATAGAATAAGGATTAAGTGAAGAACCAAAAATACCTCCACCAAATTTTACGAAATCTTTTCTATTTTGATTAACATCCCAAGTCAATTGAAAACGAGGTTGAATTTGCCACGTATTAATCTTATTATCAGTTCTAACACCCAATTGTTTATCAGCAATTTCATTGTAGTTTGCACCATTCAAGTATTGCATATTCTCTACACGCAAACCAGCCATTAAGTCTAAACCAGGAGAAAGCTCTGTTTCCATTTGTCCATAAACCGCAGAACTTAGTTGATTAATAACTGTAGAAGGATCATCCGTCAATCTAATCTCTCTTGCATAACGATAAGGTGTCATGTTCTTAAAATTGTCCATACCAGTAAAATAAAAACGTCCGTTCATTTCACTACCATACACATTTACCATTCTGTAATACGATAATCTCCACCAAAAGTATATTTGATATTATTTCGGTTGATATAAATATTATTCACCAATTGCACAACATCTCCTTTAAACCATTCTGGAGAAAAGCGTTGTCCACCTAACTGAATATTTGTAAACTGATTTTTACCATTAATCGTAGAACTAATTCCTTCTACAATCGCACGCGGAATAGATGCAGTTGGTAATTCCTTTGATGCTAATACAGATTGGTTCTCTAAAAAATACTGAACTTTTAATTCATTTGTAATATCATCATTAATATCAGTTCTCAACGATAACATCAAACTATTATCAGTTTTCTTACGATCAATATACGATTCGTACATATTGATTGTTGTATTATCTCCTTCTGATAATAAATCTTTTTCATGTACAAAATTATTACGAAGCGTTAATAAATTTCTCGCATTAATCTGCCAATCTAAACGTAAAAATGCAGCATTTGTATCTTTATTCTTATTAAATGATCCAAACTGAGGATTATTCGAAACACCATATTTTTCACGCGCAATGCTCAAAAATTGATCTAAAGTAGATTGCGTTACATTAAATAAAGCTTCATCACTTTCATTATTAATATTTGCAATGAATAATGGACGTTTATCAACTTGTCTATCCCAAGCAACAAAAAAGTGCGCTTTATCTTTCTTAATTGGTCCTCCCAAAGAAAAACCATATTGATAAGTAGAGAACTCATTATCTCGTTTATTTCCACGAATATCATACGGACTCGAAAGCCAATCTGTACGACCATACAAAAATGCACTTCCTTGCATTTTATTCGTCCCAGACTTTGTAACAGTACTAATTGTTCCACCACCAGCACGCCCGTTTGTTACATCATATTCATTTGTTACCACTTTAAACTCACGAATCGCTTCCATCGAAATAGAATAAGAAGACGAAGTAGAACCTCCTGCAATAGTACCTCTATTAGACATTCCATCTATCGTATAATCAACAGACGAAGATAATTGACCACCAATACTTGTTCCATTGCTCAACGGAGATAAATCTATTAAAGAAGTGAAATTTCGTCCATTTACAGGTAAAGTTTGTAAATCTTTTGCCGATACAGAAGTAGACGCACCAACTTGTTTAATAGAACTTTTTAAAGTTTGCCCACTTACCATCACTTCATTCAATTCAGTCGTTCCATTTGTAAATTTGAACGGAACCCAAATTAAATCTCCTTGATTCAAACTATATCCTTCTAAGATCTCCTCACCATGTTCTTCCGAAATAATAGTAACTGTATAAGGAGAACCTAATGGCAACTGCTTTAAGTTATACTCTCCTTTTTCATTCGTTTTCGTAGAAGCTGTAAATCCTGTCGATTCATTTTTCACAACAATGGTTACATTGTGCAAATCCGAACCATTAGCATCAGTAATTTTTCCCGATATACCTGCTAAATCTCCCTGTGCATAAACTGCAGTAGTTGCTCCCATCACAAAAACAACTGCTGATAGTTGAAATAAATTAAGTTTCATGTATATGTTTTATTTGAAACCCAAAATTATTTTTTACCTCACAATATGGTGTTACTTAATAATTAAGAAAGCTTTAACTAAAAGTCATAAAAAAGGTAATAGTTACAAGAAATTTAAACGTTTAATAAACCTTAAGAATTTGGTTTTAAGATTTAAAAGAGTATTTAAAGAAAATAATATGTTAAAAATCCGAGCATTCGCTCGGATTTAATTATACGATTATAGCTTTTTTTCGTGTAGATTTCTTCATTCTATACATAACGTAAATAATTACAGATAATAGAAATGAAAAAATAAAGTATCGGATTGCTAACCCATTTTGAGTATCAACTTTACCAGTACTTGAGATAATAAAACTTGTAAGCGAAGTAATAATATACGTCATTCCTCCCATCAAACCACCAGCAACACCAGCATTTTTAGGAAAAGCCATCATATTTGAAGTAAAGAATGATGTGAATAAAATTCCCGAACAAATATGAATGAAAAACGCAAAGAATAATAAAACAAATAGATTTTGAACAAAGAAACCTGCGATAATCAAAAGAGAAATCAAAACTAATTGTACAATAATAGGTAAAGCTATACTTTCTTTAAAGTCAAGATGCATTCTTTTCTTTCCTACAAATCCGCCAATCATCCACGAAAAACCTAAAATTAAAGTTGAATAACCAATCACTACAGAATTAAAATGATAGGTATTTTCAATTAAAAACGGACCAATAATATTGAAAATCATTACAATAGAATAAGCAACAGCCTGTATCATAATTCCAACTATAAATAATTGATTGCTAAGCATCATTCTATAAGTATCAATAACGTTTTTCAAATTCAATTTAGTCTTTTCAACAATACTTTCCCCACTAAAAATCAATTCAAAAATTAAAATTAAAGCAGCGTAAATAGCTAAAAAATAAAAATTCGCATGCCAATTGAACAACTTTTCTAAATATCCACCTAAAAATGGAGCCAAAATAGGTCCGCATGACCAAACAATCGTGAAATAACCTAAATAATGTTTCGCCTTTTCTGGTGTATGAATATCAATAAAAAGTGCTCGAGTTGCAATAACAATAATCGCAACTGAAATTCCTTGAATAATTCGAAGAAAACAAATCAACAAAATGCTATCTGTACTCGCGATAACTAAACTTGTGATTAATACGACAAATAATGCTACAATTTTTGGATAATATCGTCCAATTGCATCCAAAATACTTCCAATAAACAATTGAGATAAACCATAACTCAATAAAAAACAAGTCAGAGTTAATTGAATACTACTTTCTGGAACTATCAACGATTTTACCATCGACGGAAATGACGGCAAATAGATATCTGTTACAAATCCCGAAATTGGAATCGAAAAGAAACCAAGTATACTTATAATTTTTTTCCTTTTTTCTGATGCTTCTCTCAACATAAATCATTTTTTACTATGCAAAAGTAAAATGAATGTGAAATTGAGGAATTAAAAAAGACAAATAAAAAATTACAAAAATCAAATAAATTAATTTTCTTGTTTAAATTTTAATGGAGAAGTTAAAGTATGTTTTTTAAAAAAATTATTAAAATGAGCAGGTTCCTCAAAACCTAATGTATAACCAACTTGCGCAATATCCCAATCAGTATACAACAACAGGTTTTTAGCTTCTTCAACTATTTTCTGTTTAATAATTTGTGTCGTTGTTTGTTTTGTTACAGATTTCACAGATGAGTTGAGATGATTTACATGAATATTTAATTTCGTTGCAAAATCAGCGGGTGTTTTCAAAATAAGTGGATGAGCAGGTGAATCTAGTGGAAATTGTTTATTTAATAATTCATCAAACTTCTTATACAATCTCACATTTGATGGCAATTCAACCGCATGTATTTCATCAACTTTTTGTTCTAAAACATAATGAAAAATAGCAGATAAATGATTACGAATACTAAAATATCTCAATTGATAATTGGATTGATTAAGACGATACATTTCCTGAAAATAAGACAAAATCAAAGGCAATTGTTCATCAGAAATCTCAATAAAAGGAGAACTCCAATCTTTAAACAAAGATGTTTTTTTGAAGACATCAAACTCTTTATTTTCAGAAAAAAATTGTTGATTGAATAAACAAAAATAACCTTCTTGCAAACTCGATTTACATTCCCAAGTATAAGAAATATGCGGAGATGGAAGAAATAAAACCGGTTTAGAAATATATCTTTCATTATTTCCATATTTAAAAATTCCTTCACCAATCAACAAACTGATTTTGTAATAATCTCGCCGACTATATGGACTTTTAAAACTACAATATTTACGCAAAGAAATATTAAAATGCGCTTTATCGTGTTCAAAGTTAGCAGAATTCATCAATTCGGCTTGTTCTAAACTAATTTTATTATAATAATCTGCAATAGTTTCTAATTCTTGACTCATCTTTATTCTTACAAAATTCAAATAAACGACATTTTAGAATAATTATATGTTAAAAACTACATTAATCATAATATTACCTATTGTGCATTTTGATAATTTTAGCAATTAAACCGTCAATTCGAGTAAAATTCTTTTAGAATTTTTATTCATTTCATTTCTTCAAATCACTCGAACTGACAAATTTTTATTCAAAATACACAGTGGATTAAGTATTATAAAATTTCATTAACTTTAATCACATTCAAAACTCAATAAAATGCCTTGGAATCCCGAAAGATATAATCAATTCAAAAATATTCGTTATCAACCTTTTTATGATTTAGCGGATTTAATTTCTACTAATAATTTGAAAAATTGCATAGATGTAGGTTGTGGAACTGGCGAACAAACAGCAATTCTCGCTAATAAATTTGAACATGCTAATTTTTTAGGAATTGATTCTTCTAAGGAAATGCTCGAAAAGTCAAAAGAATTTGATTTAGCCAATCTTACATTTCAACAACAAACGATTGAAAATTTTGCAAATTCAGATACAACTTGGGATTTAATTTTTAGTAATGCAGCGTTACAATGGTCGGATAATCATGAAGAATTGTTTCCTAAATTAATCTCAAAACTGAATGTTAATGGACAATTTGCAGTGCAAATGCCTTGTCAAAAAGATAATGTATTGAATGTTATTTTGAGTGATTTAGCACGAGAAAAACCTTTTGCGGATTATTTGAATAATTTTCATCGAGATTCTCCTTTGTTAACGATAGATGATTATGCGAAAATCATATTTGATAATGGATTGAAGGATTTGAACATAAACATGAAAGTTTATCCAATTTACGGAAATGACGAAACAGAATTTTATAATTTCATTTCTGGTTCTGCTTTGATTCCTTATATGGAGCGTTTAACGACTAAACATCAAGAATTATTTACGACAGAATTTAAAACGAGAATTAAGAAATATTATAAGACTTTTCCTGCAATTTATTCCTTTAAGAGAATATTGTTGTATGGAAGAAAGAGTTAAACAAAAAGAGAATCAATTATGATTCTCTTTTTTGTTTATTAAAATTTAATCTAAATCGTCTAATACAGATTTTAAGATATCACAACCTTTTATAATATCTTCATCCGAAATATTAATTGGCGGTGTAATTCGTAAATTCTCGATGCTATACATTAAAAAGAAAAGAATCAAGCCTCTATTCATACATTCTTGCTGAACGCGCAACGTATATTCTGGCGATGATAACTCAGGAGCTAACATCAAACCTTTTCCGTGAATTTTCTTAATTTTTGGATGCTGAAGATTTTCTCTGAATAATTGTTCTTTACGATCAATATCATCCATTAATTTCTCTTCTTCTATAACATTTAGTAATTCTAAAGCTGCAGCTGCAATCACAGGATTTCCTCCGAAAGTCGTAATATGTCCCAATTGAGGATTTTGCTTAAGAGAACTCATAATTTTATCAGAAGTCATAAACGCACCAACAGGTAAACCACTTGCCATACCTTTTCCCATTGCCACAATATCTGGCACAACACCAAAATGCTCGAAACCAAACAATTTCCCTGTACGTCCAAATCCTGGCTGAATTTCGTCCATAATCAATAATGCACCAACTTCTTCGCAACGCTTTTTCAACTTGATAAAGAAATCATTTTCTGGTAATCTAAAACCAGAAGCACCACGAATACTTTCTACAATAACACCAGCCGTTTCTTTGGTAATTTTTTGTAAATCTTCTTCGTTATTAAAATCGATGAAATAAACTTCTGGTAACAATGGTCGGAAAGCAGCTTTCTTACGTTCATCACCCGAAACACTTAATGAACCATGTGTATTCCCATGATAGGCATTACGAAAAGAAATCAATTGACGACGACCTGTAAAACGTTTCGCTAATTTAAGCGAAGCTTCAATCGCTTCTGTTCCAGAATTCACCAAATAAACTTGATCCAATCCTTCTGGTGTTAAATCAACCAATCGCTTGCATAATTCGACTGGTTTTTCTTGCGCATATTCACCATAAACAGCGACATGCATATATTTGTTTACCTGATCTATAATCGCTTGATTGATACGCGGATGGCTATGTCCAAGTGTATTCACCGAAACGCCAGCCACAAAATCAAGATAGGCTCTTCCATCCTTTCCATAGATATAAGAGCCCTTTGCGTAATCGACTTCAAAACCAGATGCAAAATTTGTTGTTTGCGCCTGATATTTGAAAAATCCTTCTTTTAATGTTCCCATTTTATTTTAATAAAAAAAGCACAGCTGCACCGCCCATTGCATACGCTGCAACAGTAAGAGCATCTGATTTACCTTTCGAAAATTTTCTTATTTTGAACGATGAAATATCATTTTTATGAAACTTCAATTCTTTTTCTGTTCCTTTTACAACAGCATATAAGGTATCAGCTTTCCATTGCTTTGCCTCTATTGTATATTCTTTTCCTTGCGCATCTACTTTATAAAATTGATCGGGTTTGATAACATCCGAAATATTAATTGTAGAAGGATCTATCGCTACTTTCTCTTCTTTATTCTCTTGTTTTTTAGCTTTTAATGCAGCTAATTTTTCTTTACTTTCTGAAAGAGATGAACTAATTGCATTTTCATTAGGACTTTTGCGTTCTCTTCTCAATTCAGCAATATCAGCTCTGGAACGACTTCTTTCATTAGAGTTAGCCGTCTGATTATTGCCTTTAGACATTTCCAAAGCATATTCGTCAGGATCAAAAGCTTTGTAAGTATAACAACTTGATAATAATAGAATAGATAATATGATAGATGTAGTTTTCATTTATAGTTTTAGAAATTAAACGATTAATTTATGAAAAGATTATTTCGATTCGATAAAAATATCTCGCCAAGTGTTTAATCGTTCAGAAATTCGCCATTTAAAATCGGGTAAATAACGCATTTCTTCAGGAAATTTAGACAATGGATACATTTTTCCGTCCGATTTTATGCGACATGCAACCAATTCAACATCTTTTCCTACAACATCAACTTCTATAATTCCGCAATAAGAAATATTAACTCCATAACGTTCTTTCACTTTCGTTTTTTGATCCGTATCATCCATGTACGTCAACGCGACAGCATTTTCTTCTACATTTATAAAATCAATTTTATCATCCTGAAAAAGAACAGTTAAATATTTTCCTTTGATTTGATGATATTCATTTTCCACAAGCGAATCCACTTTAGCAATCACAAAAGCATTATTAAACACTTTCATCGAGTCTAATTTTTCTGTTTTCGCATTTGTATACGCTTCGATATAATCTCCTGTAACTTGGTTATCACCAGAAAATAAAATTGGATCTTTGTAAAATTGCATCAATCCTTTAGTTTGATTGTACACCAAAGAATCTGCTTTTCCGTTCGCATTCGATTTGTAAAAACGCGCTTTATGAAAAGCTTTCACCAATGAAGTCGAATCAACATCGTGACGTTTTACCGCCAACAACGTATCAGCACTTATGTAAAGCGAATCTTTATCAAACGCTTTCACAGCATACGCGTTCTTCGTTACAAAAGCCGAATCTAAGTATTTAAAAGCTTCTCCGTAATCACCTTTCAAAAATCTTTTTTCTAATGGATCATCCAAAAAAACATCGCCTTCACCTTTACCAAAACCTGTTTTATCGTTGAAATAAAGTTTTTTAGCCGTCAACGTTTTGTTTTGATAATAAACTTTTGAATTTCCTCTTAACCAAGCTTCACCTGTTTTTTTATTAAAATCTCCATCCGAAGTAATGATATATTGTGATGGATCATTTCGACGTGTAATTTTAGAATAATCGCGGAAAGTTGTAATTCCCGTAATATCATTCGTCGTCATTTTTCTCGAATAAATCGTATAATCTTTATTCGTAATAAAAACTTCTGAACCAAAATTTGCCGATTTAGACTTTACATTATACACAACATTTCGTCCTTCGACTAAAGTTCCATCAGAACCAATTGTTTTGTAAGTATCATTTACAATAATATTTCCTGTCAATCGTTCGTAAATCATTTTCTCAGAACTTATTTGTTGCGTAGGTATCTTCACTTCTACTTTCCCAATACCAGTCGCAATCTCGGTTGTACGATTATAATCCATATAATCTGCCGTAATACGAGAACTTGGATCAGTCAACACCACATCTTTGAAAGCTTTTGCAATTATTGTGTTTCCGTCATACTCCATTTTATGCGCCGTAATTGTTTTGTCTTTGCTCACCAAACGTGCATTCGACCAAACAACAGCCAAGTTTTTATCACGATACAAAACCGCACTATCAGCCGAAATTACATCACCTTTATATTCGATTACAACATTTCCTGATAAAAAATCATTTCCCTCAAAACGTTTCGGATCATGTTCTACTAAATCAGCATGCCTTAGATTAACTTTTTCTTTTTTAGGTTTCTGTTGCGCAAAAGCACTTATCGTCATAAAACATGAAAGTAAAAAAGCAACTTTCAAGCCTGTTTTATTTCTATTTATATAATTAATTAACAATTACTTATTATTTTTATTTAATCTCTATTTCACTTCAAAAAAGTGCTAGCCAAAATTAGTATTATTTTTTTAGTCCTAAAAATTAATTATTACGTTAAAACGTGCTTTAATACTTAAAATTTTCATAATATTTTAATCAATATGATAGATTTTCAAGTCTTAATTTAATTAAAAAAATAACGATTATTCATCAAATTCAGTTTTAAAATTCTTAACTTCATATTCAATTTTATAAATCTATTAAATGCCTCAATATCAAAATGTATTAGACAGTCCAAACACCAATACTATTTTTATGGTTTGGAATTTTAAGGAAAATACTGCTTACAAAGATGCTTTCAAAAAGCTTTGCGCTTTAATTATCAATCTCAATCATTCAGCCAATACACGTTTTCCGAAAACGCAATCGAGCGTTATTTTAGGAATTAGTTACGATGCTTGGATAAAATTAAATTTACCAAAACCTTTGCCGAAAGAATTAAAACCTTTTGTTGCCATTAAAGGAGAAAAGCATGAAGCCGTTTCTACAAAAGGCGATATTCATTTTCATATCCGCTCTACGCAACAAAGCTATTGCGTTGATATTGTTTCTAATTTGACTGATTTATTGAATGATGTTGCTACTTGTCAAGAAGAAATTCATGGTTTTAGATATTGGGATGGTCGTAGTATTTTAGGTTTTGTTGATGGAACTGAAAATCCACAAGGTAACGAAAGAATAAATTTTGGTTTGATTGGCAATGAAGATTCTGCTTATACAAATGGAAGTTATTTATTTGTGCAAAAATACATTCATGATATGCAAGCTTGGAAAGATTTACCAATTTCTGAACAAGAAAAAGTAATTGGAAGATCTAAAGTTGATGATATTGAAATGAATGACGATGAAAAACCCTCGAATTCACATTCTGCATTAGCAAATGTTGGAGATGACAAAAAAATTGTTCGCGATAATATGCCTTTTGGAAATATGTCGACAAATGAAATGGGAACCTATTTTATTGCTTATGCTAGAAAGTTTAGCATTGTAGAAGAAATGTTAGAACGCATGTTTGTTGGTGAACCTATCGGAAACTATGATCGAATATTAGATTTTAGTAAAGCTAAAACTGGAACTTTATTTTTTGTTCCTTCTTTTGATTTGTTAGATCAATTTTCTAATTAAAAATAACAAAAAAGACCTTTTACGAAATCGTAAAAGGTCTTTTGATTTTATAAAATCAAGGTTATTTATTCTTACGAGTTCCGTAAAAATATAATGAATGATTATCAATTTTGATATCAAAAATATCTTCTATCGTTTGTTTGATAGATTGGATTCTTGGATCACAAAACTCCAATACTTCTCCTGTATCAGACAAAATAATATGGTCATGATTTTTGTCGAAATATGATTTTTCGTAATGCGCTTGTTGATCTCCAAACTGATGTTTACGCACCAATTTTGCTTCCATCAAAAGCTCGATAGTATTGTATAAAGTAGCACGACTAACGCGGTATTTCTTATTTTTCATTTTGATATACAACATATCAATATCAAAATGATCATCTGTAAAATAAATTTCCTCTAAAATAGCATAACGTTCAGGTGTCTTACGATGTCCATTGTCTTCCAAAAAATTCGTAAACACTTGCTTTACTATTTCGTAATTACTTGATTTTACTGATTCGTCTGTCATATAAAAAATTTGTGTAAATATACAGAATATTTCCTTATCAATGTAACGAAACAACTTTCAATTCGTACGTTTTTTCTATCTCTTGATAGTAAATCTTTATAACAACGTATAATTAACAATATATCTATATAAGAAAACGTATAATCTTTCAAAATTATTTTATCCTTTACACCACAAAGGTTAACTTTGCACACGATGGAAGAAAATTATTTAGAAAAACTGAACGAACCACAGCGTTTGGCTGTAGAAGCTACCGAAGGTCCAGTAATGGTAATTGCGGGTGCGGGTTCTGGAAAGACGAGAGTGTTAACTTATCGCATTGCTCATTTACTAAATAAAGGAGTTGATGCTTTCAATATATTGTCTTTAACATTTACCAATAAAGCTGCCCGAGAAATGAAAGAACGTATCGGACATGTGGTTGGTGAAGCGAATGCAAAAGCACTTTGGATGGGAACCTTCCACTCTGTTTTTGCGCGTATTCTACGTGTTGAAGCTCCGCTTTTAGGTTATCCATCAGATTTTACAATTTACGATCAACAAGATGCAGTTTCTGTAATGACAAAGATTATTAACGAAATGCATTTAGATAAAGATATTTACAAAGCAAAACAAGTTTTGGGACGTATTTCTCAATACAAAAATAACTTGATTACAGTTAGAGCTTATCACAATAATCAAGCTTTAATTGAAGCAGATAATGAAGCAATGCGCCCTCGAATGGGTGATATTTACAGAGCTTATGTAGATCGTTGTTTCAAATCTGGTGCAATGGATTTTGATGATTTATTGTTGCGTACCAACGAAATTTTGACGCGTTTTCCTGAGGTTTTAGCAAAATATCAAGAACGTTTCAAATACATTATGGTAGATGAGTACCAAGATACCAATCATTCTCAATATTTGATTGTAAAAGCATTGGCTTCTCGTTACGAAAACCTATGTGTAGTTGGTGATGATGCGCAATCTATTTATGCTTTCCGTGGTGCAAATATTCGAAATATTTTATCATTCAAATCCGATTATCCTGATGCGAAATTGTATCCATTGGAACAAAATTACCGTTCGACGCAAATGATTGTGGAAGCTGCGAATCAGATTATCAAACAAAATCAAGATCAATTAGAAAAAAATGTTTGGACTGCGAATGAAACTGGTGAAAAAATAGCCGTTTATCGTGGACTTTCTGATGCTGATGAAGCGCGTTATATTGCAACGCAGATATGGGAAAGACAGATAAATGAACATCTTCAACCAAAAGATTTTGCTATTCTTTATCGTACCAATGCACAATCTCGTGCGTTAGAAGAAGCCTTGAGAAAAAGAGGAATTCAGTACCGTGTTTATGGCGGAACATCTTTCTATCAACGCAAAGAGATTAAGGATATGGTTGGTTATATGCGATTATTGATTAATCAAAATGATGAAGAAGCTTTATTGCGAACAATCAATTATCCGGCACGTGGAATTGGTCAAACGACTATTTCAAAACTTTTGGTTGCGGCAGATCAACATCAAATTAGTTTATTTTCTTTGATTGAAAATATTGCGATGTATGCTCCAACCATTGGAATAAATGCAGGAACATCAAACAAATTGAATGATTTTGTGTTGATGATTAAGCGTTTCCAAGTGATGCTAAAATCACATGATGTGTATGAAGTAACAATGGAAATGGCTAAAAGAACACAATTGTTGAATGCGTTGAAAGAAGATTCTACACCAGAAGGTGTTTCTCGCTTAGAGAACGTTCAAGAGTTGTTAAATTCGATCCAAGGTTATGTCGAAGAACAACAACAATTAGACGAAGGAGATGCTTCTTTAGGTGGTTTCTTAGAAAATATTGCTTTGGCAACTGATGCGGATAACGAAGAAGATGACGATAATAAGGTCAATTTGATGACGGTCCACTTAGCAAAAGGTTTAGAATTCCCTGTTGTATTTATTGCAGGTTTAGAAGAAAATCTTTTCCCTTCTATGATGAGTGTTAACACGCGCGCTGAATTAGAAGAAGAACGTCGCTTATTTTATGTTGCCTTAACACGCGCTGAGAAAGTGGCTTATATGACCTATTCTGTTTCACGTTTTCGTTGGGGAAAAATTATCGATTGTGAACCTTCTCGTTTCTTAGAAGAAATTGATGATAGTTTCTTAGAATGGAAAAATCTGAATATTTCTGCAAGAGCTTCTAATAATAGTGGATTATCGGCTGATTTATTTGGAGATGAACCAACACCACAAAACTATCAACAACGAGAAAAATCAGTTGCAAGACCAAATCCAAGAGCTCGTGTAGAACCAGCTCAACCAAGGTCAAATTTCAAACCAGTAAATCAAACAAAAAGTAACGCTTCATCAACAGCAAATGCACAAGGTTTGCAAGTTGGTCAAGTTGTTGTTCACGATCGTTTTGGACGAGGAATTGTGAAAGATTTGCAAGGAGAACCATCAGATATGAAAGCAATTATTCATTTTGATAATGCAGGAGAAAAAAAATTACTCTTAAATTTTGCAAAACTAAAAATCATTCGATCATAATAAAAAAACAGAAAAAGGTTACAGTAATTTGCAACCTTTTTTATTTGTATTTAACCAATTACACACCTTTTATCAAACTAAAGGTTTAAATAATATATCTTCAAAATTTAGAATAAAATTCTTGCTTGTATTTATTTTTTCGAATAAATAAACAGATTAAATCTTATAATTAAGATTTTTTTAGCATTTTAGCACCACAAATAAACACAAGAACAAAATTTTTTACTCAAATGGATGATATCATCAATCTAATAAGTAGCTACGTTTGGTCATATGCCTTGATTGGACTTTGCGCTTTAACAGGAATTTACTTCTCTATTCGCACCGGATTTTTACAAATAGTCTACATAAAAGACATGGTTCGCTTGCTATTTAGTGGCGAAAAATCGGACAAAGGAATCACTCCTTTCCAAGCTTTTTCTTTAGCAATTTCTGGTCGTGTCGGAACCGGAAACATTGTTGGTGTTGCAACCGCAATCGCAATGGGAGGCCCTGGAGCAATTTTTTGGATGTGGTTTATCGCATTTTTAGGAAGTGCATCTGCATTCATAGAATCTGCATTAGGACAGGTCTACAAGCAAGAAATCGATGGAGAATATCGTGGAGGTCCTTCATACTACATCGAAAAAGGTTTAGGAATCAAATGGTACGCGGTTTTGTTTGCAATCATTACAATTATGAGTTGTGGATTATTATTACCAGGCGTTCAGTCGAATAGTATTTCATCTGCTTTGAATAACGCGTTTGATATTCCTATTTATAATTTTGTAGGAATTCCAATCAACATTGTAGGATTCGTCATTATTGGATTATTAGCCTTGATTATTTTTGGAGGTGTAAAACGTTTGGGACAAGCTTCTGAATTTATCGTTCCTTTTATGGCAGGCGCTTACATCTTAATGGCAATCATTATTATTGGAATGAATATCCATCAAGTTCCATCAGTTTTACGATTAATTTTTTCATCAGCTTTCAATCAAGAATCACTTTATAGTGGTGTTTTTGGATCTGCAATTGCTTGGGGAATAAAACGTGGAATTTATTCTAACGAAGCTGGTCAAGGAACTGCTCCTCATGCGGCTGCGGCTGCGGAAGTAAACCATCCTGCACAACAAGGTTTGGTACAAGCTTTTTCTGTTTACATCGATACATTATTTGTGTGTACTGCAACTGCTTTTATGATTTTATTTACAGGAAAATACAATGTGAATCACCCAGAAAAAGCGGGAAGTTTCATTACTCAAAATCTTCCTGGAGTAGATTATACAGGTTTTACGCAAGCAGCTGTTTCAAGTCATTTTCCTTCATTCGGAAATAGTTTTGTTGCGATTGCTTTGTTTTTCTTTGCTTTTACAACGATTATGGCTTATTACTATTATGCTGAAACGAATATTACATACATTTTCAAGAAAGGAAATAGAAAAGTATATGTATGGATTTTACGTATTTGTTTTTTAGGTGCTACGTATTACGGAACAATCAAAACTGCTGAAACTGCTTGGGCAATTGGAGATATTGGTGTTGGTCTGATGGCTTGGGTAAATATTATTGCTATTTTATTATTAAGCGGAGTTGGGCTTAAGGTCTGGAAAGATTATAAAGACAAACGTAAAAAAGGAATTAAAAATCCTGATTTTAATCCTACAGAAATCGGAATTAAAAATGCTACTTTTTGGGAGAACAAAAATAAATAACACAAAAAAAACCACTTCGTTTGAAGTGGTTTTTTTGCTATTAAAAATTATGATTATTGGGCTTGAGTAAACTCTAAATTCACCAATAATTTTACTTTATCAGAAACTACTAATCCTCCAGCTTCTGTTACTTGGCTCCATCCTAATCCGTAATCTTTACGGTTGATTTCTCCTGAAAATTCGAATCCAGCTCTTTGTAATCCCCATGGATCAGTGATAACTCCACCAAAATCTGCATTTAATGTAATTGGCTGTTTTTCACCACGAATTTCTAAAGTTCCATTAATTTTTCCGTTTTGAATACCTGAAGTACTTTCAAATTTCATTTCTGGAAATTGCTCAGCAGCAAAGAAATCAGCTGATTTTAAATGTCCATCACGATCTGCATTTTTTGTATTGATTGAATCTACTTTTGCATCAAATTCAAATTTTGCATCAGAAAAATCATCTGAATTAGCTTCTACATCAGCATTGAAATGATCAAAATTTCCTGTTACTGTAGAAATTACCATGTGTTTTACTTTAAATTGGACTTCTGAATGAGAAGGGTCTAAATTCCATTTTGTTGCCATAATGTTTTGTTTTTATTTGTTATTTAAATTGATTTTATTTATCCTATTTTGAATGATAACATTCCTAATGATCCATAAATTAGTTTATCATTAAAAAGTGTTAGCTCCTCTTCTTTTCCTTGTAATGCTAATGCGTAAATAGCTGGCAAATAATGTTCCATAGATGGGACAGCAAGATTAAATGCGCTACCTTTTTGTACAAAATTGAACAATTCGTCGTGATTACCTGTTTGAACAATATTCTTGAATGTATCATTCACTTCATAAGCCCAATCATAACCAGCATTTGGCTCGCTCCAATTTAATGCTCTCAAATTGTGTACAACATTCCCACTTCCTACTATTAATATCCCTTTACTACGCAAAGCGTCTAATTCCTTCGCTAATTCGTAATGCTCTTTTGGCGTTTTATAAACATCCAAACTCAGTTCTATCATCGGAACATCTGCTTCTGGATACAAAAATTTAATCACACTCCAAGAGCCGTGGTCAAATCCCCACATTTTGTCTAAATCAACCTCTGTTGTTTTAATTAAATATTTGACCTCTGTTGCTAATTCTGGACTTCCTGGCGCTGGATATTCAACATCGAATAAAGCTTGCGGAAAACCATAAAAATCGTGAATCGTTTTGGGTTGTTCTAAAGCCGTAACTTTAGTTCCTTTCGTTTCCCAATGTGCCGAAATACAAATAATCGCATTTGGTTTTGGGATTGTTTTTCCAATCTTCTTCCATCCTTCTACAAAAATATTTTCTTCGATTGCGTTCATCGGAGAGCCATGTCCTAAAAATAAAACTGGCATTTTATCAGTTGTAGAAAAACTTGAAGTAATTGATTTTAACGTATTGAAATCCACGATTTTTATAATATATTTTATTTATTATTATTTAGCTTTTGAAGCTGAAAATTCTAAGTTTGATGTTAATGTAACAACATCACCTACAACAGCTTCTGGGAAATTACCACCGATGTTAAAATCACTTCTTTTTACATTTCCTTTTACTGTAAATCCGTACGTTTTAACTCCGTTATTGTTGATGCTTCCGTTGTAAACTAATTTTAATGCAACTGGTTTAGTTACTCCGTTTAATGTTAAATCACCAACCATTTTAAATTGATTTCCTTTAACACGTGTAATTCCTTTTGAAGAGAATTCTAGTTTTGAATTTTTTGCTGCATTGAAAAAATCTGCTGATTTTAAATGATTATCACGTGCCTCAACTCCTGTATTGATTGAATTGATATCTGCAACTACATGAAATTTTGCATCGCTTAAATCTTCTTTTGTAAAGTTTAAATGAACATCAAAATTTTGGAATTGTCCTTCAACATCAGAAATTGTCATGTGAGAAACAGAAAAGCCTAATTTTGAGTGCGCTTTATCATTTGTATAATTTTGAGCAAATGCAGACATTGAAGCTGCTGATAACATTAACGTGAATAATAATTTTTTCATAACGAATGATTATTTGATTGTTTTTAATTAATTATTTATTTTGATAGGACAAATTTAGCTCAGTCATCAGCGAGATTTCATTGACATAAGATAAGAAATTAAAAAGCTTGATTTTTCATCTAATAAACGATCAAATTGTATCAATTAATATTCCAAAAAGTAAAGATTTTGAATTTGTTAGCAATAAAAAAAACACTTCAATAGAAGTGTTTAATATTATTTTACTGGACTAAAATACCAGTAGGTAGATGTTTTTTTATTCTCGATTTCCAAATATTCTGGAAATGCTTGCGGTAATAAATGTAATTCTTCCGATTTTTTCAAATCTGTTAGAATCTGACGCAAAGGATATCCTTTTTTACGGTCGTGAGGAAAATATCCTTTTTCAATTAAGAAAGGCATCATATCCTTAGTTTTTACACGTTCCAACTTATTTTCTGTTAAATAAGCCTGAATATCTTCGCTCATTTTTTTGACCACTTCGCGGTCTACTTTAATATATTCGTTTCTCTTCATATAATTTTACCAATTACCATTCATGTGCGTTAAAATCATAGGACCTTCAGAAGTAACCAAAACAGTATGTTCGTGTTGTGCAAAAACGCCAGGTGCATTTCCTATCATTGTCCAACCATCCGCTTGCTCAATTGCTTCGTAAGAATTTTCTGAAATAAAAGTTTCCAATGCAATAACTGAATTTTTACGGAATCGACGTTTATCATCAGGGTCTCTGAAATTCATCAAATCCAATGGTTCTTCGTGCAATGAACGCCCTACTCCATGACCAGTTAAATTCTCAATCACATGATAATGATGTTTTTTTGCTTCTTTCTCAATAATTCCACCAATATCAGCGATTTTAACTCCAGATTTTACAGCCGCAATTGCTTTTTGAAGCGCAGAAATAGATGCATCAACAATTTTTTGATAACCATTCACATCTTCTCCAACAACAATAGAACCTCCATTATCAGCCCAAAAACCACCTAATTCTCCAGAAACATCAATATTAATCACATCTCCGTCTTTCAAAATTTTATCGGCTCTTGGAATTCCGTGACAAATTTCTTCATTCACGCTTAAGCAAGTATAACCAGGAAATTGATACGTCTCGAAAGGAGCTGATTTGCAACCAAATTTGTGCATAATCTTCGCACCAAAATCGTCCAATTCTTTTGTTGACATTCCAGGTTTTACATAATCTTTCATCTCTTTAAGAGTAACGGCTACAGCTTCGCTGACTTTTTTCATTCCGATTAACTCTTCTTCTGTCTCTATAATCATTGCTTAAATTCTATTGATTTCCTTTTCAGAAATCATTTGCAAATTTACGGGTATTTGTAACGATTATTTGCTTATTTTGATAGAAATTCGTGATTATTGTATGATAGATTATATTGTTGATTGATAAAGAAGTATATCAATCATAATGAAAACGACATTTCGCAATTTGAATTTCATCTTCTACAACACGATATATTAACCGATGTTCATGATCTATTCTTCTCGACCAAAATCCTGCATATTTATGTTTCAAAGCTTCTGGTTTCCCCAGACCATCAAAAGGATTTCGAGCAATACCTTTAATCAATTCATTGATCTTTTTCAATTTAGATTTATCTGTTTTTTGCCAATACAAATAATCTTCCCATGATTCATCAACAAAAACGATTTTCATCTATTCTTCAATTAACTCCTTTGTAAACGTTTTCTGAGTTTTTAATTTCTCAATTGCAGCATCCAAACGCTCTTCATTTTTGCGAGAAGAAAGCTCATGATTCGTAGCCATTAGCGAATTATACTCTTCTAATGACATAATAACAACACCAGAATTTTTTCCACGATTAATAATCAATGTTTCAAAATTATTCGTCACACGATCAAAATATTCTTTAATATCTTTTCTAAATTCAGAAATATTTGTTATCAACATATGTACAATATTTTGTACAAAAATAAGTATAATTAATTATAAATAAACTTGATTTATAAAGTTTTAGAAAATAAAAAAATCCGTCAAATGACGGATTTAAGGTTATATTTTTCTAACGATTAATCTGCATCATAGATTAATACTCGTTTTGCTAATTTATTTGGACCATTCAAAAACTCGATATGTTGTGGATGTTTTTGATACGTCTCAAATTGTTCCATCGTTTCGAAAGCTGCAAACAAAGAAAACGAATACGAAGCGTCGATAACATCTCTTTCGATATTTGCTGGTGTTCCAACATGAAAAAATACTGAAGGAGCAATTGGTTCTAAATCTTTCAAAGCTTGATGAAATGTATTCACTTCAGCTTCTGTAGCGTCATCTTTTAACCAAAATAGTACGTGGTGTGCTAACATAAAATTCTATTTTTAATATGCAATTTGCATTTTTACTTTCTTATTTTTTACTTTTTGACCGTTCAATTTTTTCAATAAGTCCGGAACTTTTTTACGGTTAATCGCAACATACGAAGTGGTATCTTTTACCTCAATAATTCCGACATCGTTTTTTTCTAAACCTCCTTTTTTGAACAAAAATCCAACAATATCAACTTTGTTTACTTTGTCTTTTTTTCCTGCAGAAATATAAATCGTTTGGTAAGGTGTACGTTCTGGAATCTTATATGTTCCACCTAAATTTTCGACAGGTAAATTTTCATTTACAAACGGAAAATGTTCTTCATTGCTAATAATTAAATACACAAAACCTTTCGCATTCATACGTGCTGTACGTCCATTTCTGTGAATAAAAGCGGCTTCTTTTGCAGGTAATTGATAATGAATAATCGAATCTACTTCTGGAATATCCAAACCACGCGCAGCCAAATCTGTTGTAATTAAAACTCGAACCGAATCATTTCTGAATTTCAGTAACGCACGTTCGCGTTCGTCTTGTTCCATTCCACCATGAAAACTTTCACGCGCAATTCCTTTTTCATGCAACAAATTACTAATACGGTCGACAGCATCACGGTGATTACAGAAAATCAACATGCGTTTGCTTCCAATTTTGCAAATCAAATTAAATAAAGTATCCAATTTTTCTTCTGAAATGGTGTTAACCACTTTCATATGTAAATCAGGCTTTACCTCGATTTGTTTTAGATAGCTCACAATTTTTTCGTCATTCAATCCAACAAATTCTGGAATATTTTCCATTTCTGTAGCAGAAGTCAAAATACGTTGTTTCAAACCAGAAAGTTGCTCTACAATAAAGCTCATATCTTCTTGAAAACCTAATTCTAACGCTTTATCAAACTCGTCTAAAATTAAAGTTTGAACAGTCGAAGGATCAAAATTTTCGTTACGCAAATGATACGCAATACGTCCTGGAGTCCCAATTAATACAGCTGGAGCTTCTAACAAAGTATTTTGCTCAACTTTTGTATTGTGACCTCCATAACAACACGTTACTTTATAATCAGACTTCATCGATTTGAAAACTGTTTCGATTTGTAAAGCTAACTCACGCGCAGGAACTAAAATTAAGGTTTGAACACCTTTTACATCTGGATTTAAATCTCTTAAAGTCGGAAATAAAAACGCCAATGTTTTACCAGATCCTGTTGGTGATAATAAAATTAAATCTCGTTGATTTTCGGACATTTTGAATGCTGAACGTTGCATTGCATTCATATCTTTGATGCCCAAATTTTTATAAAGTAAATCGATTTGCATGCTGCAAAAATAGTCTATTCTTTCGAATTAATCATTTTTTGAAGCTGTAGAAATCTTATAATCTTCCATAAATTCATCAAAAAGATTCATGATTTCGAAGTGATTTTTATCTAAAGTATTTGCGTCAAACGAAACAACAGCGCCATACATTTTATTCCAAAATCTCATACGTGCTTGTAAGAATTTCTGCGTTTCGTTATGGATAAAATCGTCTGCATCAATAATTTTTATATTAATGACACGTTGGCGAGGCAATTTCAGTTCTTCAATTTCTAAAATTTTTCCCCATTCAATATAATTCAAATGATCCGTAGGTTTGTAAACAATTCCTTTTTTATCAATCAATAAAATCAATTGTTTTTTCATCAATTTTTTGATTGAAACGATGATGAATAGTAAACTTGGAACAAATAAAACTCCGCTTAAAATTTTTGCAGTTTGCGGAGAATTAACTTGATTGGCGTTTAGAAATAAATAAATTGAACAAGCAAAAAATAAAAGACTACCGAATAATAATCCCCAATTGCTTGTTTGTTTTGCGTAAACTTTAACTGAATTCAATTGATTTTGTTTTTACAAAAATATAGATTTTAATCTTAATTAAAGGTTATAAAAAAGAGTCTCAAAAAACTGAGACTCTTATTAATTATCCAAAAATTTCTTGGTATTGTTTCTTGTATTTTTCTAAAATAATTTTACGTTTAAATTTTAACGTTGGCGTTAATTCTCCACCTTCTACGGTCATTTCATTTGGAATAATTGCAATCTTTTTGATTTGTTCCCAATGTCCAAAATGATTATTCAGTTGATTGATTTCTTCTTCTAATTTCTTTTTGACAACATCGCTTTTCTGAAATTCATCATGAGGAAGATTTACAATTTCAAGAGCATTTGACTGCGACCATTTTTTTAGATTTGTATAACTCGGAACCACAAAAGCTCCAGGAAACTTCTCACCTTCTCCAACAACCATCAATTGCTCGATGAATGGCGATTCTACCATTTTCATTTCGATTTGTTGTGGAACAATATATTTCCCTCCCGAAGTTTTGTACATTTCTTTTTTACGGTCAACAATTTTCAAGAATTTATTGTCTATCCATTCTCCAATATCACCCGTGTATAGCCAACCATCTTTGATTTCTTCGGCAGTTTTTTCTGGTAAATTATGATAACCCATCATCACAATATCACCTTTTACTAAAATTTCGCCATCATCAGCCAATTTTACTTCAACACCTTTCAACGGAGGTCCAACAGTTCCTATCTTTTTACCTCGACGAAAACAATTCACCGCAATTACTGGCGAAGCTTCTGTCAATCCATAACCTTCATAAATTGGAATTTCGGCAGCTAAAAATACGCGAACAATTCGTTGTTGAATCGCTGCACTTCCCGTTACAATGGCTTTTAATTCGCCACCAAGTCCTTCGTACCATTTGTGTAAAACTAATTTTCGGGCAATTGCTAATTTCAAATTATAAATTGTAGAACGCTGATCATCTTCTAACACAAACTCATCGCCAACTTTTACAGCCCAATCAAAAATAGATTTCTTAAAACCTGATAATTGAGCTCCCGTTTGCATGATTTTTTCATAAACTTTTTCAATCACACGAGGAACAGCCGTAATCATATGCGGTTTAATTTCTTTTAAATTATCGCCAATCTTCTCCATCGATTCTGCAAAATATATCGAAATCCCCATGTACACATACAAATACTGAATTGTTCGCTCATACGCATGACAAGCAGGAAGAAAGGTCAAAGCACGATCATAAGGATCAAGTGGTGTTGAATATTCGCAAGCCATAACATCTGCAATAATATTTTTGTGCGACAACATCACACCTTTCGGATTTCCCGTTGTTCCTGATGTATAGATTAAAAAAGCTAAATCTTCGTGCTTTACATTTGCGGCACGTTTGTCTATTTCTTCTTGTTGAATTGTTTTTCCTTTTTCGATTAAAACATTCCAACTTTCTGTATTTTCAAATTCATCAATCGAGTACAGTTGCTCTAATGAAGGCAATTTTGTTTTGAGTTGATTGATTCGCGTATACAAATCGAGATTACTTGTAAAACACAATTTTATAGCCGAATCGCTAAAAATATATTCGTAATCGCTGTCAGAAATATTCGGATAAATCGCTACCACAACAGCTCCGATTTGTTGTATCGCATAATCTATCATATTCCATTCGACACGATTTTCTGAGATTAATCCCACTTTTTCACCTGGTTGAACTCCACAAGCGATTAATCCTTTTGAGATTGCATCAACATGTTCTAAAAAAGTTGTGGTTTTCATTGGTTTCCATTCTCCATTTTGTTTGGATACAAACATGGATAAATCAGGAAACTTTTCCAGCTGACGTTTTGGTAAATCAAAAATTCTGGTTGCTTCCATAGCGTACTTATAGTTTTGTAATTTTGAAAAGAATTCGTCGAAAATAGCGTAAAATGATGAGTTTTTCAAAAATTTTATCTTCAACTTAAAAAGAATTATATTCGTCATAACTATTACAATTATGAAATATCTAATTTTATTTCTCTTATTATTTTACTCTTGCAGTTCTGATTTTAAAAAGTCTTATATAATTGGAGATATTAAATTATATGAATTACAATGTTCTGGACACTATTATTTAAGCACTGATAATTGTGATTGTAAACATTTACCAACTAATTATTTTATTCCAAAAGGAGAAAATGATTCATTTTTTGAATTATTCTTAAGAGAGAATAATGGTAAACTTCAAGTTAATTCACTTTATAATGAATTTGAAACTCATGGAAATAGCTAAGAGAAAGTAGATTTTATTATATATACCGATAACGCTTCTTTTATGGATAGTATTGAAAAAGTAGATTATACTGTGATTCGTGGTTATACTAACGAAAGAATGAATCCATAAAAAAATCCCTCAACTCATTATGAATTGAGGGATTTTTTTATTTATAAATTTCTTCGAATTCTTTCTGATATTTCTTTAGAATAACTTTACGTTTTAATTTCAAAGTTGGAGTTAATTCTTCACCTTCAATCGTAAATTCATGCGCTAAAATTGCTGGTTTCTTAATCTGTTCCCAATTTCCAAAAAACTGATTTGCTTTACGAACTTCTTGATTAATTACTTTATGAACTTCTGTAGATGCTATGAATTCATCGCGAGAAAGATTACTAATTTCAGGTGCATTTTCTTTTGCCCATTCTTTCAGATTTGCATAATTCGGAACAATAAAAGCTGACGCAAATTTTTGCGCATCACCAACAACCATTGCTTGCTCAATAAAATTTGATTCGACAAGTTTTGTTTCAATTGGTTGAGGAACAACATATTTTCCACCAGAAATTTTGAACATTTCCTTTTTACGATCAATGATTTTCAAGAAATGACCTTCTCCTTCCTCCCAAACTCCAATATCACCTGTGTGCAACCATCCATCAATAATGACCTCATCGGTCGCTTTTTGATTTTTATAATAGCCCATCATCACATTAGGACCTTGAACCAAAATTTCTCCATCTTCGGCTAATTTTACCTTAACATCTTTTATTGGTGAACCCACAGTCCCTATTCGAACACCTAATTTATGCGGATTATTTACAGTGATTAAAGGCGAAGTTTCCGTCATTCCATATCCTTCAAAAAATGGTAATCCAGCCGCCATAAAAACACGCGCAATTTTACCTTGCAACGAAGCACTTCCCGAAATAATATATTTGAAATTACCTCCTAACGCTTCATAAAATTTATTCAAAACTAATTTTCGAGCTAAAGCTAACTTCACATTATACACCAAAGATCGTTTCTTCGCATCAGGTTCATATTGAGAAGCAATATTAATCGCCCAATCAAAAACTTTTCGTTTTTTTCCTGTTAAAGCGCTACCTGTTTTTAGGATTTTCTCATAAACTTTTTCCATCACTCGAGGAACAGCAGTCATGATATGAGGTTGTACTTCATTGATATTATCACCAATTTTTTCAAAACCTTCGGCGAAATAAACCGTTACACCAATATATAAATAGGTATAAATTACAGTTCTTTCGTATGTATGACAAGGCGGTAAAAAAGTCAAACCTCTTGTTCCTTCTTCTAACACAACAATTTCTTTTGCCGCAATAAAATTCGAAACCAAATTATTATGAGACAACATTACACCTTTCGGTTTTCCTGTTGTTCCAGACGTATAAATTAAAGTTGCTAAATCTGAATTTCGAACAATTGAACTAAGATTATTTACATATTCGTCTGTTATATCTTTTCCAATTTCTTTTAATTCTGACCAATTTCTAGAATCTGGGAACTCATTAATTGCAAAAACATATTCTAAACTATAAATTGTCCCAAACATATTATTGATACGTTCATACAAATTTTTTGTACTTACAATACACAATTGTATTTCGGCATCATTGAAGATAAATTGATATTCAAAATCTGTAATATTTGGATAAATCGCTACCACAACCGCACCAATTTGCTGAATTGCAAAATCAATCACATGCCATTCATAGCGGCTTTCGCACACAAGTCCTACTCGATCGCCAGGTTTAACTCCCAGAGCTAATAAACCTTTCGAAATTTCTCTTGTTTGCGCAATAAATTCGGCTGGTTTTGTAAACTTCCATTCGCCATCAATTTTACTTGCAAACATATTATGATTGGGGTAAAGTTCTTGTTGACGATAAGCTAAGTCAAAAATTCGTGTAGGATTATTCATTTTTTAAATACTAAACTTTATAAAAAAGAGTGCAAATTTGGTGCAAAATTTTCATAAATCAGTTTTATTTCACGAAAAAAGCAAGATTAATAAAAATCTTGCTTCGTTATTTTTCTAAAAAATTGATGTTTTTATTGATAAATTCCGTCAATTTCTTTTTTATATTTTTCTGAAATGATTTTACGTTTCATCTTCAAAGTTGGCGTTAATTCTCCAGCTTCAATTGTAAATTCATAAGGCAGTAAATGAAATTTTTTAATTTTTTCCCAATTTCCAAAATTGACATTTAATTTATTGATTTCATTTCCTATCAATTCATAAATTTTTGGATGCGTTAAAAACTCTTCACGAGGTAAATTAATCAATGAAGATTCATTTGCTTTTGCCCAATCAATACAGTTTTCATAAGAAGGAATAACCAAAGCAGCAGGGAATTTTCGTCCTTCTCCAACTACCATAATTTGTTCGATATAATTAGATTCTGAAAGAATTTTCTCAATTTGTTGTGGCACAACATATTTTCCTCCAGAAGTTTTGAACATTTCTTTTTTACGATCGATAATTTTTAAGAATTTATCATCAACCCATTCTCCAATATCGCCCGTATACAACCAACCATCTTTCAAAACCTCAGCCGTCGCCTCAGAATTTTTATAATATCCTTGCATGATATTTTTACCTTTTGCTAAGATTTCTCCATCTTCAGCTAATTTAATCTCAATATCAATCAAAGGAATACCAACGGTTCCGATTTTCATTCCACGTTTGATACAATTTACAGATAAACAAGGTCCAGCTTCTGTTAAACCATAACCTTCGTAAATTGGAATTCCGGCTGCTAAATACAATTTTAATAAACGAGTTTGTAAAGTTGCACTTCCCGATGCAATTCCTTTGACATTACCGCCAAGCGCCGCTTTCCATTTCGAAAAAATTAATTTTCGAGCAATGTTTAATTGAAATTTATACCAAGCAGAAAGTTTTGATTCGTCTAAATCATACTGTTCTCCTAACGAAATTGCCCAAAAGAATAAAGCTCTTTTTACTCCTGTCAATTGTTCTCCAGTCGCCATTATTTTATCGTAAACTTTCTCTAAAACACGTGGAACAGCCGAAAAAATATGTGGTTGAACTTCTTTCATATCTTGCCCAATCGTATCCATTGATTGTGCAAAATAGATTGGTAATCCCATTTTGATGTACACGTATTGAAAGACGCGTTCATACGCATGACAAGCAGGTAAAAAAGACAACGCTTTATCATACGCTTTTACAGGAAAAGAATATTCGGAACTATTGACATCAGCCAATAAATTTTCGTGAGAAAGCATAACGCCTTTCGGGTTTCCTGTTGTTCCAGAAGTATAAATAAGAGTTGCTAAATCAGTTGGTTTTACATTGTCCATCTTCGTTTGTAAAACCTCATCAGAAATAGAAATTCCTTTCGAAATTAGCTCAATCCAATTTGGTGTATGCGGATAAGTATTAAATGTATAAACTTGTTCAAGATTTGGAATACGATCTTTGATTCCTAATAATCGTTGATACAACGCATCATTGCTCACAAAACAAAGTTTGATTTCGGCATCATTTAGAATAAATTCGTAATCATTATCCGAAATATTGGGATAAATTGCCACAACAACAGCTCCAATTTGCTGAATTGCAAAATCTACTAAATTCCATTCTAAACGATTTTCGCTGATTAACGCAACTTTATCATTTTGTTGAACACCATTTGCAATCAAACCTTTCGAAATATTATTTACTCGATTGATAAAATCTGTTGTCGAAATTCCCTTCCATTCTCCTTTTTCTTTGTAATTAAAAATCGAAATGTTAGGTGTATTTTTTTCTTGAAATCGAGATAAATCGAATACTCTTTGTGGTTGTTTCATATTCTTGAAATAAGGATACAAATTTCTGCTAATTCTTTCTACTTTAGAAATTATTTACTCATTCTTTTCTCAAAAAAATTAAGTTTATTATCAATAAAAATCATTTTATTTTTTTGCAATAATTATACTATACTCTCTATCAACTTTTTCGCCAGCTTTGCTAATTACACTTTCTGAAAATGTTTTTCTATTTTCAATAGAAAATTTAGCTGATTTCAATAGTTTTATCACTTCGTCTTCTGTGTATAAATTGAAGCCAAATTGAGTAAAAGGTAAAGTTTCCATAAATTCCTTTTTAGCAAAAGTAAGAGCAAATTCCCCATTGAATTTCAAGACTCTATAAATTTCACTCAAGAAAAATTTAGGATTTTTCCAAAAATAGATTGTATTCACTGTGAAAATTTTATCAAAACGTTTTTCATAAAAATGAATTCTTTCATCCATAATTATTTCAAATCTAATATTTGCATTCAAATAATCAGAATTGTTCGTGATAGCACTATTTTTCATGACCTGTGAAAGTTCTAAACCAATATATTCTAAATCCTTTGCTTGATTTAATACATAAGGTAAATGCTTACAATTTCCATGACCTAACTCTAATATTTGTTCTTTATTTTGTAATTGTAAATGATCTATTGTCGTTTTTATCATACCAAAATTACTTTCATTCATTTGCTCACCAACTTCAATTCCTTCGTCTCCATTTGGACAACTCAATTGTTCCGCAAGATTTTGTAAATCAATATTATTTTTCATTAAATTTATTTATATAGAATAATTCTAAATTAATAAATATTAATCATTGTTCGCGTGATTTTAATCATTTAAAAATTACATCTTACCTTTGAAAAATAGTAAAATAGATGAAGGATATTATACGAACTGAAGACGAAGATGATTTCAAATTGTTTTGTTTGGAATCTGTAGCAGATATTGAAGAGCAAAATGATTCGCAATTATTGGAATTTTTGGAACATTTGGCTCGAGAATTTCAGATTACAAATGTTTATAAAACGACTGATAGCTTTGAAGGTTTCGAAGAAAGTTTGACCAATCTTCTTTATCATGATAAATATTTTAGAGATTATAAAATCATTTATTTAGTTTTTGAAGGCGAAGGAAATCAAATTCAAATTGATGATTATTACTATAGTTTGGAAGAAGTAGCAGAAATTTTTCAAGGAAAACTAACCGATAAAATTGTTCATTTTGCAAATACAATGAGTTTAAATTTGGAAGACGAAAGTTTTCAATATTTTATTGATGTTACAGGAGCAAAAGCCTTATCTGGATATGTAAACCCTTCTCCAATTTTGAGTACAATTTTAGATCAATATTATTTTTGTTTAGCAAAAGAAATTGATGACGAAGAAGAGCTTGTACATGCATTGTTTGATAAACACGCCAATATATGCCTGAAATTAGGATTTAGATTGTATCATTAATAAGATTTAACAATAAGCTAAAACACTTCTCAGAAATAATCTATTCATTTACAAAAATAATAAAATGGATAGACGTAAATTTCTTAGAGGATCGGCATTAATTTCTACAGGCTTAATTCTAAATCCTTTCGATTTATTTGCTCAAAATAAAATCAAACCTAATCTTTCTACAAATTCTGCAAAGAATATTATTTTTATGATAAGTGATGGAATGAGTTCCGGAACTCTTGCTATGGCTAATTTGTACAACATACAATTGCATGGAAAAAATGGTAATTGGATAAATCTTTATGAAGAAAATAAAGTAAAAAGAGCTTTAATGGACACCGCTTCTGCAAGTTCTATTGTTACCGATTCAGCTGCTGCAAGTTCAGCTTTTGGAGGTGGAATTCGTGTGAAAAATGGCGTATTAAATATTAGCACGAATGGAGAACATCATGTTCCGATTTGGCAAAAGTTCAAAAAAGCGGGTAAAAGAACAGGGTGTGTGACTACAGTTACTATTACTCATGCCACTCCAGCTGGTTTTTGTATAAATTCTGCAAGTAGAAATGCAGAACCAGAGATAGCTGAAAAATATGCCGAAATTGGCATTGATGTTTTATTAGGTGGTGGTGATGAGTTTTTTAATTCATCCAAAAGAGAAGACAAGAAAGATTTGTATGCTATTTATAAAAATAAAGGCTATCAAATTGCGAAAACAAAGGAGGAATTAGGAAAATCTCAAAACAATAAATCTCTATTAGGTATTTTCAATACTGGAGCAATTCCTTACGCAATCGATCATAAAAATCTCTCAAAAAATAAATCTATTCCTACACTTGCCGAAATGACTAAGGTTGCGATTGATAATTTGAAAGATCATCAAAATGGTTTTGTATTGCAAGTAGAAGCTGGAAAAGTGGATTGGGCGGCACATGCAAATGATGTTGCAGGATTAATAAATGATCAAATTGCATTTGATGAAACAATCAAAACTGTAATGGATTTTGCTGAAAAGGATGGAAATACGTTAGTTATCATCACAACTGATCACGGAAATGCAAATCCAGGAACTATTTATGGAGCTGATGTAAACAAAAAATTTGAAAGTATTGTTAATTATAAATATACCAACGAACATATTTTGAATGAAATTCACGAAGATTTTAATATACAAGAAATCAAAGATTGGATTGTCGAAACAAATGGTTTTAGTTTAACTGATGATGAAGCAAAACATATGTTAGATTTTTACAAAGGTTTGGATAAAGAAGAAGGATTATATAATTTCAAAAAGCTTCCGTTCAAATTTTTCTCTGAAATTCAGAAAAAACACAACAATGTAGGTTGGATAAGTATGGATCACTCGGGCGATTATGTAGAATTAGCTATGTATGGACCAGGAAGTGATTTGTTGAAGCCATTTGTAAAAAATACAGATCTTCATCAACTTATGTTACAAGCAACGAACGTAAATGTATAGTAAACAAAAACCTCTCAAGTTGAGAGGTTTTATGTTTTATTCTTAAACTATATTTTACATCGAATGCGCTTTATTTCCTTCGAAATGAATCATCCAAGGTGTTCCAAATTGATCAATAAAAGACGCATAAAGCTCAGCAAAAAACTGCTCAGCCAAAGGCATTTCTAACGATTTTGCATTTACCGAAAGACGATCATATAATTGATGCGCTTCTGCGGGATTATCAACATCAAGCATAATGTAATTATTATTTCCAGCTTTGTATTGATGTCCAAATTCTTCAATAATATCAGAACCCATTAACATTGTTGTTTCATTAATAAACAATGCCACATGCGAAACTTTATCCTTTGCACTTTCTGGAATCTGAAATTCTGGATTTGGCGGCATATCTACCATTTTATACATCCCAATATTTTGCGTTTCAAAAACAGTTTCATAAAACTGAAATGCCTTTTCGCAATCTCCGTTAAAATTTAAGTAAGCGTGTACTTTAGCCATAATATAGTGTTTTTTTGTGATTATTTTTTTAATATAATGGTTGACCATTTTCATCGGTTGTTAAAACCTCTGTCATATAATTCAAAAATGGTTGAAGAACCTGAATTGATTTCGCCACTTTCTGCGGAAAATCTTTTGCTAAAACTTCTTCATCCGTGAAATTCTTGATAAATAAATATTGCTTTTTACGCAACAATTCAATTCGCTCATGATCTTTCGAAAAACCTTTTGGAGCAGATTTCACTTCTTCTCCTTGCATTTCTCCAAACTCATTCATAATTGTTTTGGATTGAAGAATCTTCGCTAATTCATCCGAAACTTCAATATCTTTTCTAATACGAAGCAAATCATCGCGCTCTGGTCCCCAAAAACCAACACCTATAAAATTATGATTCGGTTGAATATGGAAATAATACCCACCTCTATTAAGTGGCTTTTTGCGACCTGTTTGCGCAGAAAAATGAGTTTTATAAGGAGTTTTATCATGAGAAAAACGAACATCTCTATAAATTCTATAAATTTTAAGCGGTTCTAATTCTTCCTTTTTACTTAATTCTTGGTAAATCACATTGAAAATTGAATCTGCTTCAGCTTTCGCTGTATCAAATTCAACTTTATGTTCTGTAAACCATTCGCGGTTATTATTTTTTTCTAATTTTTTTAAAAATTTATCGATTTGTGACATGATTTATTTTTTTCGATTAAGTAGTACTTTTTCATAATTTTCTATCCATTGTTGTGGCGTAATTTTTTGCGCTAATTCTCCGATTAATTCAAACGGAATATCCTCTACTTTTTTGAAACGAATACAACTTTTTCCCATATCTAATTTACGTTTTGAGTATTTTGGATATTCATCAACAAACCAATTCAGCAATTTATTGTCCATATAAATTCCCATGTGATATAACGCAATGAAATTCTTTTGAGAAGCAATATTGATAAACGGCAACGGTGATTTCGGATCGCAATGATAACCATTCGGATAAAGTGAAAACGGTACAACAAACCCAAGATGACCATAGCTCAACTGCAACTCGAAACCAGTGGGTAATTTATCTGCCAAAATTTTAATTAATTTCTCAACAGCTTCTTTTCTTTCTACTGGAATTGACGTTAAATATTCTTCTAAATTTGCGACTTCATATTGCATTATTTTCGATATTTATCATTCAAACCTTTTCCTTCTAAAATCATAGGTTTTATTTTTTCGATGCGAGAAATTTTCGTTTTCTCTTGTTTTGCTTCATCAATATATTCGATGTATTCTTTTTGTCTTCCTGAAGTTAAAGCTTTAAATGAAGTAAATAATTTATTGTTTTGATTTAGAGTTTCTTTCAAAATCCCATCAACTTCTTTTGGTACAGATTTTTGAGGTTTTATTTCCTTTCCGTCTTTCACCAATTGAATCGCTTCTAAGACATATTCTCTTACTTTTTCGACATCAATTTCATCGGCAGAATTAAATCTCCATTGACGCAAAGCTTTCGTTTTTTCTTCATTCGCATTCACCAAAACTTTATATTGATCTTTCAAGAAAACGCCATTGTGAAACCACAACGCAAAATGATTTTTGAAACCACTAAATGCCAACACATTTTTCTTGTTAAACGTATAAATATCTCCACCCCATTTAAACTCTTTTACAAGTTCCGTTTCATTTACAACTTGTTGAATTTTCTCATTCGCTTCTGCCCAATTACCATTGTATTTCGTCCATTCTTCAGCTTTCTGATCTTTCATCAAACTAACTTTATACAACACAATTTCTCTCAATAATTTCTTCGGTAAAACTTTATCCAAAGGAAGTTGTATTGTACCTTTTGATGTTTTATAATCGGTTAAATCATTTTTAAAATGTTCGATTGTTTCTGCTCCAGGATAAATCCCTACATGATTTTTGAACATCGCAAAATGAATCACATTTCCATTCAAACGAAATGTTGGCATTTTATAATTAATCGTTTCCATTGCTCTTGGTACAGCTTCATGAATAATTTTTCTTACGTTTTCTAAAATCTCCTGTTTAGCTTGATCAAACCCAAGAATATATTCATCAATAGTTGTGAAATTATCTGTCATCATAATTAATCTTCGCAAATCTCTTTCAGTTTGCGCAGTGCATTTATCCACATTTCTCTGACTTGAGTTTCTGGAAAAACCTGATCATCTATCTCCACCGAACAGGTTAATCGTGTGTGACCTTCTACATCTTCCATTTTATAGGTTTCTTCTGTATTTTTCCACGCATCAATTTCTGGTCCATCAAAAATTTCTTGACCTTCTTCATTCAGCTTTCCTATATGACGCATTTTGATTGATTTTCCAATAATATTTTCATCTATTGTAGCAATACCTTTCTCGGTATCATAAGTGAAATAAACATGAGAACCTTCGGACCAATCTCCTTTAAAATCTGAAGTTTCACTAAACGATTTCGTCCAAATTTTATACGAATCTGGCGCAATCATTACTTTATGCACATGTTTAGGCTGCGCATAAATTACTTCTGTAAACGATACTTTTTTCATATTTTAAGCATTTGCTAATCCAAAAACAGCTCCAGCAGGATCTTCTACAATTGCAAATTGAAGATTTCCTTCTTTATTTTTAATCTCATGAATAGATTTCCCTCCCATTTCCAACGCTTTTTGTAAACTTTCCGCAACATTTTCTACACTAATGTACATAATCCATTGAGAAGGAATTCCTTTATTCATACCACGTTTCGTACAAACTCCACCAGCCGCATTTTCTGGAGAAGACATCATTGCATAATCATTGTATTCTTCTTCGCCATCTTTCATCGCAACATTTTTGACTTCCCAACCAATCACTTCTTTGTAAAAATCTTTTAATTCAGTCGAATTTTCAACAGTTAAATCAGCCCAAACCATTTGACCAATTTTCGATTTATTTTCTTCCATCTTCTACTATTTTTATCGATTTGATTCAACATAATTTTTGAAACTATTCAAAATAGCTTGCCAACCTTGTTGTTGCATTTCAGTAGGATTTTGACTTTCTGGTTCAAATTTTTCTGTGATTTTGGTTAAATTATTTTCTTCATGAAAATTAATTTCAACCTTACGACCATCTGCGATGTAATAACGAATAAATTTATTTGGAATGATTTCATCATATTTAGCTTCAAATTCGAATTGAAAACTGCCATCTTTCGCAGCCATCGTACTCTTTAATTTTCCACCAACTTGCAAATCATTTTCTGCTTTCGGACAATGCCAATCATCAGAAGCTTGATTCCATTTTACAATATCTTCAGGAGAATTAAAAGCTTTCCAAACTTGATCTATTGGAGCATTTATTATTGTTTCGATTGTGATCATACGTATGTCTTTTGTTCATTTTTAAGGTTTCATAAAATCAAAAGCACCTTTGCGCAAATTAATTCCATATTCGAGATAAGCTTTCAAACAAGCCAAGAAATTAGCCCAACCTTCTGTTTGTCCCATCAATTGCTTAATTCCAGCTTCATCATCATTCATTTCATGTTCAATGACTTTGACAATTGTCGAATCATTTTCTCCTTTTTCAAGAAAAATTTCCACCAACATATCATCAACACCGCCACTCCAATCAAACGAAATGTATTCATCTTGTTTTAAATCGCCTCCCATTACAGGAAAAATATCATCAAACTCAGGGAATTTCCATTCAACAATTTTTCCAGTTTCGATAGCACCCGTAGAAGAAGCGATAAAATATTGATTCATCTTATTTGGATTAACAATCGCATCAAAAACTTCATTTTTAGGTTTCTGAATTTGAATTGTTGCTTTTGCAGTTAACTTCATTTCAATTGATTTTGGCTAACTAATTTAGTCAAAAAAAGTGTTCGAATTTTCAAATTCATAAAAAATAATTAAAACTTTATCGATATTGAAATCATTTGTAGAAAATAATTCGATTTATAAGTGTAAAATTTAAAAGTTTTTTACATTTATAGTATTGTAAAATTGATAAACACGTGAAAAAATTTACTCAAAAAGCAACTCTACTTAGTCTTATTTTGATGAGTGGAATTAGCTATGCGCAAGTTGCAAAAGCAGATTCTGCCTATGTTAGAGAGCATTATGAAAAGACCGAACAATTGATTCCGATGCGAGATGGAACGAAATTGTTCACGGCTATTTATACGCCAAAAGATCAAACCAAAAAATATCCTGTTTTACTTAATCGAACACCTTATACCGTAGCGCCTTATGGAGCAAATGAGTATAAAAAATCGCTTGGAAATTTCCCTGCAGAAATGCGCGAAGGTTTTATTTTCGTGTACCAAGATGTGAGAGGAAAATGGATGAGCGAGGGTGAATTTGAAGATGTACGACCTGTTAATAAAACGAAAAATAAAAAAGCGATTGACGAAAGTACAGATACGTACGACACATTGGAATGGTTGGCAAAAAACATGAAAAATTACAACCAAAAAGCTGGAATCTATGGAATTTCTTATCCTGGTTTTTATTCAACAATGAGTTTAGTTAATTCGCATCCAACCTTGAAAGCTGTTTCGCCACAAGCACCAGTTACGAATTGGTTTTTAGGCGACGATTTTCATCACAATGGTGTATTATTTCTGAATGATTCTTTCAAATTTATGTCGTCATTTGGTGTAAAACGTCCGCAACCAATTACGCCAGATAAAGGTCCAAAATCATTAGAATATCCAATCAAAGATAATTACCGTTTTTATTTAGAAGGTGGATCTGTAAAGGAATTGAAGGATAAATATTTTCAAGATAATATCAAATTCTACAATGATTTGTTTGCACATCCTGATTATGATCAATTTTGGCAAGATAGAAATCCTTTGCCACATCTTACCAATGTGAAACCTGCTGTGATGACGGTTGGTGGTTTCTTTGACGCAGAGGATGTTTATGGTGCTTTTGAAACTTATAAAGCAATTGAAAAGCAAAATCCGAATGCGACAAATATTTTGGTCGCTGGACCATGGTTTCATGGTGGTTGGGTTCGCTCTAAAGCCGATACGTTTGGCGATATGCAGTTTGGAACGCCAACAGGTGAATATTATCAGCAACAAATTGAATTACCTTTTTTCAATTATTATTTAAAAGATAAAGGAAATTTCAAACCGACAGAAGCGCAAATCTTTATCACAGGTTCTAACGAATGGAAACAGTTTGATACTTGGCCACCAAAGAATGTGACAACTCAGAAAATGTATTTGCAAGCCAACGGAAAAATATCTTTTCAACAGACTAATAATACAAGTTTTGATGAATATGTAGCAGATCCAAATAATCCTGTTCCATATCAAGGTGGTGTTTTAGAAAGTCGTCCACGAGAATATATGGTCGATGATCAACGATTTGCGTCAACTCGTCCTGATGTTATGGTTTATCAAACCGATATTTTAACGGAAGATATGACAATCACAGGTCCAATTATAAATCATTTATTTGTTTCATCAACAGGAACAGATGCTGATTATGTAGTAAAATTGATTGATGTTTTTCCTGAAGATACACCAAAATATAATGGGAAATTGATGGCTGGATATCAAAATTTGATTCGTGCCGAAATTATGCGAGGAAAATACCGCAATAGTTTTGAAAAACCCGAAGCAATGGTTCCTAATCTGAAAACAAATGTAACGTATTCTATGCCAGATGTTGGACATACTTTCAAGAAAGGACATCGTATTATGATTCAAGTTCAAAATACATGGTTTCCTTTAGCAGACCGCAATCCGCAACAATTTATGAATGTTTATGAAGCAACCGCGAAAGATTTCTTGAAACAAACACAACGAATTTATCACGATTCTTACATCGAAATTCCAGTTTTGAAATAACAAAAAATCCAACAAGTAATTTGTTGGATTTTCTATTTTGATTCTATCAATTTATTCAACTAAAACTGCAGAAATCAACACTTTTTCGAAACTAAATGAAACACTAATCGGACAGGTTTCTTCTGCCTCTTTTGCTATTTTCTGAAATTCTTCATCTGTAATCGAAGGAATACTTGCTGTTAAACTTAATTCTGATCGAACAACTTTTCCTCCTTCAAAAACAATTTTACAATCGGTTTCTAATTTTTCTGCTGTATAACCTGCGTCTCCAAGTAATGCAGAAGTTTTCATTGTAAAACAACCTGCATGAGCCGCTGCCAGAAGTTCTTCTGGGTTTGTTCCTACTCCTTCTTCAAATCGACTTTTGAACGAATATTGCGTATTATCTAATACTGTACTTTGTGTGGTTAATGTTCCTGATCCTTCTGTAACCGAACCATTCCAAACTGCTTTTGCACTTCTTTTCATTTTGAATATTTTTTAGATTGAATTTTATTAAAGTTAAAGATTATGAAATCATAAGAAGAATTAATTCTCAACTTTAAGAATAATTTTAACGAAAAAAGTTCAGATAAAAAATATCTGAACTTTTACTAAAAAAACTACTAACCACCCTTTACTATGAATTGTATTAGGTTATTCAAATTTACTAAGAAACTAATATTTATAAAATTGAAAATCAATTTCTAATCTAATTTTAATTTTAGAAAATCTTTATAACGTAACTTTTCCTATCTTTCCTTTATTCCCAACCAAAATCACATATTTCTTATCTGGCGAAACTGTACACGTATTGTAACTATCTTGTGTAATAGTTGTCCAATTATGTCCTCCATCTGCTGAATAATCCACTCCAGAATATCCACAAACCAAGACTTTATCTTTTGAAATAATTGTTACGCCAGATTTATATCCTGTTGGATATTTCCATGAATCTTGAAAAGCAATTTTACCATTTGTCAACTTAAATTTATAGAAATTATAGCTCGAATCTTCTGGTTTTGTAAAATCTCCACCAACCAAATATCCTACATTATTTGTTGCGTCATAAGCCATTCCATTAATTCCAGAAGTAGAACTTTTTGTTTTCTCTAACGCATACATTTGACCACCTTTTGGCGTATAATAGTATAAATTCGATAGCTCTCCTCCTGTCACAATCAAGGTTTGCTTTGCATCTACATACAAATTACTTCCACTTGAAGCAAAAAAAGCTTCTTTCGGATTTTTTAAACGCAAAGGTTGACCATGAAGCGATTTTGCAACTTCCCATTTTGTCGGATCAGTAATCGAAGACGTTAATACAAATGGTTTATCTGGCGACATTGGATCGCCCAAGACAATAATCTTTTTCGAAGTTTTATCCACATAAATTGCATCTAAAAAAATACCTTTTTCATTATTTTCATACACTTTATTCCATGATTTTCCGCCATCTTTCGTTTGCAAAACATAAGCAGGAGAATCAATTCCTAAAGCTAAATAGTTATCTTTTCCTAAAACTTCTACATCTCTAAAATCTCTATTTTCAACAACTTTCGGGTTAATCCAACTAAATGTTTTACCACCATCTATCGTTTTACCAATTGTATTTTTTGAGCCAGAAACAATAAACGTTTTTGCATCCTGAAAAGCCAAACCTCGGTAACTAACAGACGAATTTTCCTCATTAATCACTTGATAGGTTTGCGCAAAAGACAAACTCGATAACAATAGGACGAAATATTTCATTTTTTTATAAATTTTAGATTCTACATTTTATATAAAACTATTTTATCTCGGCGAATCAACCAAATATTTTTTAAGTTTGTGTTTTACATCAAATAAAATGAAACGATATACATTCTCAACATTACTTCTAAGTCTTACTTTAACATGTTTTAATCCAATTAATCAAACTGTTTATGGACAAAATATGTCAAAAAATAGTTCGAGAAGTTTACAGATTAATGAAAAAACATTAAACGATATTCTTGAGAGAAATAAAGCTTTTTACAAAGAAGGAAAAGTTGCCGATTATATTCCAGAATTAGGAAAAATGCAAGCGGATAAAATTGCTTTTTCTGTAGTTAATGAAAATGGTAAAGTGATAAATGTTGGCGATATCAATCAAAAATTTACAATTCAAAGTATTTCTAAAATCATTGCGTTGATGATTGCTGTTACAGAAAAAGGGGAGAAAAATGTATTTTCTAAAATGGGTTATTTCGGAACAGATAAACCATTTAATCATTACGCAAACCTTGAAACGACAGGAAAACCTCTGAATCCAATGATGAATGCTGGTGCGATTTTAACAACTTCTATGATTGATGGTGAAGGTGAAATTCCTTTCAAAAAAATCCTTGAAATGGTTCGCTACATCACCAAAAATAATTCGATAGATTATAGCAAATCCGTTTATAATTCTGAAAAAGAAACGGGACACAAAAATCGTGGAATGTTTTATTTGATGAAAAATAATGGCTTGATTGAAGGTGATGAAGAAAAGTTGAACAACTATTTCAAACAATGTTCTATCGAAGTAACTGCCGAAGATTTAGCTAAAATTGGTTATTTCTTTGCGCATCAATGCACACGTTTTGATGGTGATGCAACGTATAAAAATCCAGAAATCTCACAGTTAATTCAATCTCAAATGTTGACTGCTGGAATGTATGAATTTAGTGGCAAATATTCACGCACCGTTGGTTTACCAAGTAAATCTGGCGTTGGTGGCGGAATTACCGTTTCCGTTCCAAACAAAATTGGTATCGGCGTTTTCAGTCCTGCACTTGACGAACATGGGAATTCCGCAGCTGGATATCATATGATTTTGGATTTGGTAAAGCAATACAATTTAAGCTTATTTCAATAATTTCTTATGTTCGATTTTAGATTAAAAGTTTTTGATACGGTTGCTAAACGATTGAATTTCACGAAAGCAGCAAACGAATTAAACATAACACAACCAGCTGTTACAAAACACATTAAAGAAATTGAATTAAATCTTAACATTAAGTTATTTGAACGAAATGGGACGAAAATAAAATTGACCAAAGCTGGTGAAATTCTATTAAAATATACAGAAGAAATTTTTTCTGTTTATCAAAAAATGGAATTTGAAATTGGGCAATTACAAGAAAAACAAAAAGGAATTTTACGTTTGGGTGCAAGTACGACAATTGCGCAATATGTATTACCTCCTATTTTGGCAGAATTTCGAAAAAGATTTCCTGAAATTCAATTGAGTTTGGTGATTCAAAATTCGGAAAGAATTGAAGAATTATTAGGAAATCATAAAATCGATGTCGGTTTAATTGAAGCTCAAATCAAAAATAGAACGTTTCATTATTTTCCGTTTATGAAAGATGAAATTGTGTTAGTTTCTCGTCAAAATCATTCTATTTTTACCAAAAATAATATCAAATTAGATGATTTAAAGAACATTCCGTTGGTTTTTCGGGAACCTGGTTCTGGAACTTTAGAAACCATTGATTTAGCTTTAAAATCGAAAAATATAAAGCTAAATGAACTCAATATCGAAATTCAATTGGGAAGTACAGAAAGTATAAAATCGTATGTGTTACATTCTGATGCTTTAGCGTTTTTATCAATTCAATCTATTTTACAAGAACTTAAAAATCAAACTTTAACTATTATTGACATTAAAAACCTTGTGATAGAACGTAATTTCAATTTTATCATTCCAGAAGGTGATCAATCTAAATTGGTGAATTTGTTTATTAATTTTTGCAATAGTTATAACTTAAAGTAATAATAGATTACTTTTTATCATTTCTTTTTGAATAATAAGTACAAGAAATTTGTACCATAAAATTATTCAAATCATGAAAATTATACATTCAGAAAAAGGCTTATTTCAACAATTCACTACACAAAAAGTTATCTTTTTAATTTGTGCATTTCTATGTTTAATGCCTTTTATAAGCTCTCCTATCGCATTAGTTTTAGGATTTGTTGTTGCGCAAATATTTGGAAATCCATACGAAGTACAATCACGAAAAGTATCAAACACTTTACTGAAAGTTGCTGTGGTAGGTTTAGGATTCGGAATGAATATTTTTTCGGCTATACAAGCAGGAAAAGAAGGAATTGTATTCACCGTTGTAAGTATTTCTACGTTGATGATTTTAGGATTTTTATTTACCAAACTCTTCAAAATTGAAAAAGCTACAGGCTACCTAATTTCCGCTGGAACAGCAATTTGCGGAGGAAGTGCAATCGCTGCAATCGCGCCAATTACAAAAGCAAAACCCAATCAAATTTCGGTTGCTTTAGCAGTAGTTTTCACATTAAACTCAATTGCATTATTGATTTTCCCACCGCTTGGACATTTATTCAACTTATCTCAACACGAATTTGGTTTATGGTGCGCTATCGCAATTCACGACACAAGTTCTGTCGTTGGAGCAGCAAGTAAATACGGAGAAGAAGCTTTACAAATCGCTACAACAGTGAAATTAGCTCGCGCACTTTGGATTATTCCATTATCGTTTTTAACCTTATTGTTTTTCAAAAACAACACATCAAAAATTAATATTCCGTGGTTTATTGGTCTATTTTTAATCGCTATTTGTGTGAATACCTATGTACCTTTTGTCCATCAATTTAGTCCAATTATTATCGATCTATCTAAAGCTGCTCTTACGCTTACATTATTCTTAATCGGCACAAGTTTATCATTCAAAATGATGAAAAATATCGGCTACAAACCGTTATTAATGGCGATTATTTTATGGGTAATTATTGGTGTTGGAAGTTTAATTATGATTATGAATTTAGCTTAAAATCATTCAGATTTCTATATTTGTTGTTATCTTTAGAACAAGAAAATTTACAATGAATCATCGATTATTAAAAAATATTGCTCTCGGAATTGGATTTTCAATTTCGAGTTTTGTTTCTGCGCAAACCTATACTTTAAAATTCAAAACTAATTACGGAAAATTTGATGTAATGTTATATGATTTCACTCCCAAACATCGCGATTTGATTTTGAGTGAGATTAATAAAGGAACTTATACAAATGCACAATTTAACAGAGTTGTGAAAGATTTCGTCATTCAAGGAGGCGAATTAGATGATCCTATTTTGGCGCGAGAAGCCGAACATCCAGAGCAAAAACCGATTCGTTTAGCGCCAGAATTTAATCCGAAAGCTTTTCATAAAATGGGAGCTTTAGGTGCTGGTCGAGATGGAAATAAAGAAAAAGCTTCTTATTACAATCAAATTTATTTTGTTGTAGGAAAAAAAATTACAGCGAAAGAATTAGATGATTTGGAAACTAAAAAAGGAATCAAATTTACAGCAGAACAACGCGCTGAATATTTAAAAAATGGCGGACAGCCTCGTTTAGATCATGATTTTACAGTTTTTGGAGAAATTACAAAAGGTTTAGACAAAGTCATGAAAATTAGTGAATTTGAAACAAAGAACGAATTACCATTAGAACCTGTTATTTTTTCAATCAAAGTGAAAAAGAAAAAAACGCCTACAAAATATAACAAAACAAGTGTTTCTTTGGGCGGTACAGCGATAGGTTTTTAATTATTATTTTTGCAAATCAATTACAAATTATGCAATCATCAATTTTATTAACGACTTTAAACGCAAAATATATTCACCTCAATTTGGCAATTCGTATTTTGTACGATTTAAATCATCATCATGGAAATATTTTTTGGAAAGAATTTACGATTAAATCTGACTTTGATGAAGTTGCAGAAAAATGCGTTAAATACAATATTATCTGTTTTAGTTGCTACATTTGGAATATTACGCAGACGTTAGAAGTTTGTAAACGAATCAAACAAATTTCTCCTGAAACTAAAATTTTGTTGGGTGGACCAGAAGTTAGTTACGAATATGATGATGTGATTGCAAATGATTATATCGACTATATCATTGTAGGTGAAGGAGAAATTCCGTTCGAGGAATTTGCAGCAAATTATCCCGCAATAGAAAATGTACCGAATTTAGTTTACAAAAAAGAGAACAAAGTTGTTTTCAATGCACAAAATATTCAATTTGATATTAATCGATTAAAAGGTCGAAATCCTTATCAATACGATAATCCAGCGGATTTGGAAAAGAAGGTTTGTTACATCGAAACTTCTCGTGGATGTCCTTATAAATGTGAGTTTTGTTTAGCAAGTTTAGACAATAAAATGCGCTATTTGCCGATGGAAACCATTAAAGAAAATTTGTTGTATTTGATGAAGCATGGAAAAACAATTAAGTTTTTGGATCGAACATTTAATATAAAACGTGATTTTACGATCGAATTGTTTCAATTTATTTTGGATCATTATCGTGAAGGAAATGTTTTTCAGTTCGAGATTACAGCAGATATTGTTCATCCTGATATTATAAAATTCATCAACGAAAATGTTCCAAAAAATCTTTTCCGTTTCGAAATCGGAATTCAAACCGTTAATCAACAAAGTAATCGAGAAGTTTCGCGCAAGCAAAATTTTGAAAAAACGTCAAATGTTATCAATCAATTGAAAGATCGTATTGAGATGCATTTAGATTTAATTGTTGGTTTACCTTTGGAATATATTGATGATTTGAAATTTAGTTTCGAAGAAACCTTTAAACTATATCCACCAGAATTGCAATTAGGTTTTCTGAAATTTCTGAAAGGGACTCCAGTTCGTCAAAAATATGAAAACTATGGTTACCATTTTGATCCAATGCCGCCTTATCAAATTATAAAAAGTGATTTTTTAAGTGAAAATGATTTAGAAAATATTACTGCTTTAGAAAATGCTCTGGAGATTTATTGGAACAAACCAAGAACGCCAGAAACGCTGAAATATATTAGTCAAAAGTATTCTATTTTCGATTATTTGATGGGATTAGGACAATATTTTGAGCAGCATCATTTGTTTCACAAACATACCTTGAACGATGTTTTTCAAACGATTTACGATTTTGCGCAAACATTTACAAACGACAAAATTATATTAGAATTAATCGCGATTGATTATTATAGTTTTCATAAATCAAAACCAAAAGATTTATTTGAAATGGAACAAAAAATTGAAGAAGATTTGAGTGAACTTGCTTCTCATCCAAAAAGTAAATTTGTTTCGATTCCAATTTCATTTGATTATCTAATTTGGAAAGATGAAAATCGAATTGAAGAAACTACTGAAAATTGGTTAATAGAATTTGTAGGAACTTCTCACAATATTATTCATTGCGAAGTTTTAGAGAAATAGAAGTATAAAAAAACCTCTCAAATATTTGAGAGGTTTTTTTCTTAAGATTAGAATTGCTTATTGCCATCCACCTCCAACAGCGCGATATAATTCGACCATTGATGATAAAGATGATAATTTCGCATCAACAACATTCAATTCAGCATTCAACCCATTGTCTCTTGCTGTAATTACTTCTAAATAGTTTGCCATACCGTAGTTTAACAATTCTTCAGAATAGGTAATTGCTTGATTGTATAATTGATATTCTTTTTGTTTATATTCAGCTTTCTTCGTTGCTGCATCGTATGTGTATAACGCATCAGAAACCTCTTTACTTGCATTTAAGATTTTGCTTTTATAATTAATCAAAGCATTTTCTTGATTTGCTAAAGCAACTTCTTTTTGCGTACGCAATTTACGTTGTTGTAACAAAGGTTGAGTTAAGCTACCGATCACCGTTGCAAATAAAGATTGCGCACTAAATAATTTATCAATATCAATTCCTTGTACACCACCTGTTGCAGTAATAGAAAGAGAAGGATAAAAACTTGCATTCGCAACGTTAACATTCTCAAAAGCGTTCATCAATCCAAACTCTGCAGCTTTGATATCAGGACGATTTTCTAATAATTGAGCTGGAACACCAACAGATAATTTTTCGTCAATTTTTTGAGAAGCTAAGTTTGTACGATTAATAGATTGAGGATTTGTTCCTAACAAAATACTCATCACATTTTCATTCATCTTAATTCCATTTTCAACGTCAACTAATAATGATTTCACATTGAACAATTGCGCTTCTGTTTGGTTAACTGCAACTTCTGTTACATTCCCAGCTTCTTTCAAAGCTTTCGTTGTTTCTAAACTTTGCTCGCGGTTGATTAAAGTTTTATCTAAAATTCTTTTTTGCTCATCTAAAGCCAATAAGTTGTAATATGCATTTGCAATAGATGCAACAATTTGCGTTTTTACCGCTTTGTGTGCTTCTACAGTTTGCAAATAAGTTGCTGCAGATGCACGTTGATTACTTCTAATTTTACCCCAAATATCTGCTTCCCAACTTAAGTTCCCTGAAACTTCGTATTGACTTTGTGCACGTTTTGACATCAATGCACCAAATTGAGTATTACGAGAGTTTTCTGTAAACGTATATTTCGGACCTACAGATAAAGTTGGTAAATAACCTGCTTTACCTTGTTTAGCATACGCCTCAGCAACTGCAATATTTTGCAGTGCTGAACGTATATCTAAATTATTTTGTAAACCTTGATTAATCAAAGCTTGTAATTGAGTGTCTGTAAAAATTTGTTTCCAAGAAACAGTTGCAACACTTGCACTGTCTTTTGCAATAACATCTGTTCTGAAATTTGCTTCATTTACAACAGCTTCAGGACGATGATAATCTTTTGCTACGAAACAAGACTGAACAGCAAACAATCCAGCTGCGATTAAAGTAATATTAAATATTCTGTACTTTTTCATTTTTAGATTGAATTATTATGTTCAATTTCTTCTTGTGGACGATCAAATTTAACTGGTTTAACTTTTTCTTGTAATGTTTGGAAAACAACAAACAATACTGGAATAACAAATAAACCTAAAATTGTACCTACCAATAAACCAAATGCTGCTCCAGTAGCTACAGAACGGTTACCAGCAGATGATACACCTGTTGCAAATACTAATGGCATTAATCCTAAAATAAAGGCAAAAGATGTCATCAAAATTGGACGTAAACGAGCTTTAGCTCCATCTATAGCTGCCTGAACAATTGACATTCCGTGTACACGTCTTTGTAAAGCGAACTCTACAATCAAAATGGCATTTTTAGCGAGTAACCCAACCAACATGATTAAGGCAATTTGGAAATAGATATTATTTTCTAATCCAGCTAACCATTGAGATAAATACGCCCCCATCATACCACAAGGAACAGATAATAATACTGCGAATGGTAAAACATAAGATTCATATTGTGCAGATAAGATAAAGTACACGAATACGATACATAAAGCAAAAATCATTGCTGTTTGAGAACCTGAATTAATCTCCTCACGAGTAAGACCTGTAAAGTCAGTACTATAAGAAGTAGATAATGTTTGTTCAGAAACTTGATTAATTGCTGTAATCGCATCACCTGTAGAGAATCCTGGTTTTACTGCTCCTGTAATATTAGCTGATGTAAATAAGTTGAAACGGTTAACAGAGTTAGGACCATACACACGTTTTAAAGTCACAAATTGTGAAACTGGTGTCATTGAACCTGCATCCGTTTTCACGAACATTTTATTTAAGCTTGTTTCATTGATACGATCATCTGGTGAAGCTTGAATGTACACACGGTATTGTTTACCAAAACGTGTAAAGTCAGCTGCATATAATCCTCCAATATATCCTTGTAAAGTTGAGAAAATAGAACTTACTGAAACACCAGATTGTTTTGCTCTTTCAATATTAACATCGATTTCGTATTGAGGAAAACCTGTGTTTAAAGATGTTTGAGCATACATAATTTCTGGACGTTGCATTAAAGCACCAATATATTCCTTTGCAACTTTATCAAAATCAGCAATATCTCCACCTGTTTTATCTAATAATTTCAACTCGAAACCAGAAGACATACCAAAACCTGGAATTGATGGTGGTTGGAAGAAAATCATTTGAGCATCAGGAATTTGAGCTGCAGCACCAAATAATTGTCCAATGATTGATTGTACTGATAAAGCATCTGTTGTACGTTCTTCGAATGGCTTCAATTTAATGAACATCATACCATAGTTAGAACCAGCTCCAGAAATAATAGAGTTACCCGAGATAATTGTTGCTTTATCTAATCCAGGAATTTTTTCAATTTTTTTCTGGAATTCTTTTTCAACTTCATATACACGGTCCATAGAAGCACCCGCTGGTAACTCGATATTACCAATAATAAACCCATTATCTTCAGTTGGTACGAAACCTGTTGGCATCATCTTTCCAACACCCCAAATTCCTAAACCACTTACAATAATCAATAAGAATGAAATCCATTTGTGTTTAATTAAAAATTTGAATGAATTACCATATTTATGTGTCATACGATCAAATGAAGCATTGAAAGCATCAAAGAATCGCTGAATAAAGTTACGTTTTTGCTCTCCTTCTTGATGTGGTTTTAAGAATAAAGCACACAATGCTGGAGATAATGTCAAGGCATTTAATGCCGAAATTAAAATGGCAACAATTAAAGTAATACCAAATTGTTTGTAGAATACTCCGGTTGGTCCTGAGATAAATGTTACTGGTACGAACACCGCACACATTACTAATGTAATCGAAACGATTGCTCCAGAAATTTCATCCATCGCATTTTTTGTTGCATCCATAGGAGCTTCGTGATGAGACTCCATTCGAGCATGCACGGCTTCCACCACAACAATGGCATCATCTACCACAATACCAATGGCGAGTACTAAGGCAAATAACGTTAATAAGTTTAACGAGAATCCTGCCAAATTAAGGAAAAAGAATGTACCAATAATAGACACTGGTACCGCAATCAATGGTACTAATGTAGAACGGAAATCTTGTAAGAAAATATATACAACAATAAATACTAAGATAAACGCTTCTATCATTGTGTGAACAACTTTAGAAATAGACGCATCTAAGAATGTATTTGTATCCATTAAGATAGTGTAAGAAACTCCTTCTGGTAATAATTTAGAAGCTTTTTCTAACTCAGCTCTCAAGTTTACAATAATTTCTTGTGCATTAGATCCTGGTGTTTGATAAACAGCAAATACAGCAGAAGGATCCCCATCCATTGCAGAACGTCCTGCATAAGATTGAGCACCAAATTCTACATTTGCTACATCTTTTAATCTTAGAACCTGTCCGTTTGGTAAAGATTTAATAACAATATTACGATATTGATCTTCTGTCTTGTATCGTCCAGAATATGTAATTGTATATTGGAATGACTGTCCAGAGTTTTCTCCTAACGAACCAGCAGCAGCTTCAAGAGATTCTTGAGATAAAGCTGCAGAAACTTCAGAAGGAACTAAACCATAACTTGCCATACGAGAAGGATCTAACCAAATACGCATAGAATAAGTCATCGCACCAAACACAGTTGCATCCCCTACACCGTTTACACGTTTTAAGGCTGGAATAATATTGATGTTCAAATAATTTTGAAGATAAATCTCATCGTATTTGGGGTTTGTTGAACTAAACGAAGCAAACATCAATGCTGATGTCTGTTGTTTTTGTGTCACAACCCCTGAACGAGTTACCTCCGAAGGTAATAATGGTGTAGCACGTGCCACACGGTTTTGTACGTTTACCTGTGCGATATCTCCATCTACACCTGGTTTAAATACAACATCAATAGAAGCAGAACCGTTATTAGAGGCAGTAGAAGAAATATAATCCATTCCTTCAACCCCATTCACCTGTTCCTCTATCGGGATAATTACAGACTCCATTACTGTCTTTGCATTCGCTCCGGGATATGAAGCAGAAATTTTTACAGTAGAGGGTGCAATATCTGGATATTGTGTTACCGGAAGCGATATAAGCCCCAGTATACCCAATATCAATATAAGGATAGAAATTACCGTAGATAATACGGGTCTTTCAATAAACTTTTTTAACATATCTATTTACAATTTAGAATACCGTTTTTGTAGATTCTACGATTTGATCAAAGTTTGCTGGAGTTGGTTTAACAGCTGTTTTATCACGTAGTTTTCCTACACCTTGTGCAACAACTTTATCACCTTTTTTCACTCCGTCTTTTACAACTGCCATATTATTCGCTCTTTCTACTACAGTAATTGGCGTTGCGTAAGCTGTATCTTTTGTTACTTTGTAAACATAAGTCATACCTTGTTGTTCAAACGTTGCAGCCTCTGGCACAACCAATACATCAACATAAGTTTTTGGAACACGAATACGCCCTGAGTTACCATTTGCCAAAAGCTTAGCCTCATTATTGAACGTAACACGGAAATCAATTGTCCCTGTTGTTGGATTAATTTGACCAGTTACAGTTTGTATTTTACCTTTCTCAGGATAAACATCTCCATTAGCTAATACTAATTCAACTGCTGGAATTTTGTTTAATTTATCTTTTAAAGTTGATCCTTCAGATTTAGAAATAAAGTTTAAATACTCTTTCTCATTCATAGAGAAATAAGCATATACTCTACTTGTATTTGAAACTGTAGTAATTGGAGTTTGATCTGTAGGACCAACTAATGTACCTTGACGAGAATTAATAGAACCAACCACTCCACTAATAGGTGCTCTAACAACAGAATAATCTACATTTGCTTGAGCTCCTTTGTAATTTGATTGAGCTTCAGTAACACCAGCCTGCGCTTGAGACTTAGCAGCTACAGCTTGATTATAACTCGCTTGTGCTTTTGCTAGATTAGCTTTTGCAGTTTCTAATTGTACATTACTAATAATATTTTTCTGTACCAACGGAGTCAATTTGTTTACCTCTACTTGAGCTGCTTGTACTGCCGCTTGTGCTGCACTTACATTAGCCTGAGCCGCTTTTACATTAGCTTGCGCTGCACCAACACCTGATTTTAAAGCATCCGCATTTTGAGTTAAAACATTTGTCTCTAATTTGAACAAAGGTTGACCAGCTTGTACATATTGACCTTCATCAACATAAACTTCTGTAATATATCCTTGGATTTTTGCACGAACATCATTATTTACAATACCTTGAATATTTGCAGGGTATTCATCATAACTCGTTACCACTTTCGTAGGCACATCAACTACCGGATAAGGCGTTGGACCTTGTGCTTGTTGAGCAGCAGCATTGTCTTTCTTTCCACAAGAACTCAAAGCTATTGCCAAAGCACCAACCATTATAACGTTAACGTTTTTCATATTACTTTTACTTATTTTCTAGTTGAATTTTATTTATTTTCTAGTTGAATTTTATTTATTTTTTGTATTGTTTCGTCTAATATCACTTTTGTTTGATTAAGATGTTCCAAATAGATATCAACTACTCTATTTTCAACATTTTTAGAAAGCGTATTATTCGCTAGTTTATGTTCTTTTATTCGATTTGTATAACCTATATCTTGAGAAATCATTTCAAATAAAAAATCTAATTTCTCTGTCAAATAATTAAAATTTAATCTAAAATATCTTTTTCTAGAATTAATTTTATTTATGTATTCGATGTGTTTCATCGATAGTAAGTAGTTAATAGAGTTTGATAAGGAACTTTTACTAACATTAAAAATCTCAAGAAGTTCTTCGAAAGTAAATCCCTCCTCATCTGATTCTAAAATCATGTATGCTTGCAACTTAGCCGTCAGTGGAGGAAAACCATAAGTTCTCTCCAAAAAAGCACTAAAGCTGCAAAAAAGATCCAAATTACATGCTTGATTTTTTATATTCATAATTGTATAATCTACAAAACCATGCAAATATAAAATAGTTAGTTCGGTTTACACAGAACTAACTATACTTTTTTCGATATTTAACAATTAATTAAATTAATAATTTGTTAATTCACATCTTAAATCCAAACAAAAAATAGACCAAACAAATTAAAAATAAAGCTATTATAGCATAATTAATTATTATTTTACACAATATTACATAAGCAACCTTTTGTTTAAAAGAACTATTGAGACTTAAAATTTATAGGAGTTTTTGTTAAAAAATTATTAATTTCATCAACATCGTTTAAATAATCGAATTTTAAATCTTCATGAAATTTTTCAAAAATAGAAAAAATCAATTTCAATCTCCCGTGTTGATAATTGTATAATTTTTCTGCATTATCTCCTGTTGTATAAGTTTCAAAAAGATAAGGATAACGACTAAAAGATTCTTGAATGATATATTTTCTCAATTCAAATTCTGACACTTTATCTTTCGTAATTTGAACATGATAATTCACAATTCCACTCAATGTTTTTAACGTCAACAACAATTGACGATGACTTCTATTTATATTAATCTGATTAATTAAGTGATGAGACTTTTTAAACTGCAAATCAATCTTTTCATAAATATTTTTTACACGATCTTGCAAATCATTTTCACCCTCTAATAATTGAAAATGCAAATGTTCTACTAAAGTTTCATCTTTATTGATAAGACGCAAAAGAAGTTTATCTTTTTCCTTTGAAGGAAGATCTAAGATAGAGTTTTTCAATTCAGGAACGTCTTTCAATTTCATACTTATTTTGTTTGTTGTTAGCTTGTTTAAAATTACAAAAATATTCGAGATAATTCATTTTACACAAAACGATTAAATCATATAAATAATGTATATTCGAAAAAATAAATCATAACCTAAATGCCAAAATCACTCAAAATCTACATCATTTCTTCAGTTCTCCTCATTTTATTTTTATTGAGTTTAAACCTTATGGGGTTGAATTTAAAAGGAGAATATACCTATCAAATTCTTGCTTGGACTTGGATTATTTTCACCTTTTACATCGTTATTAAATTTTGGAAAATTATCTATATCAAAATTTATGGTTTTTTACTTTTTGCTTTAGTTGGATTGAGCATTTTACCAATGGCAATTCCGTTTCTATCTATCGTTAGTTTTTTATTCAATATGAATACAATTCAAACCATTAAAGTAAACGATGAATATAAAATAGTAGTTACGAAAAAAGTTATGGCAATGAAACGTGCTTATATCTATAATTCTGAATCTAAATTTCCTATTTTAGAAAAATCAAACAATATCGCGAGACCAGATTATAGTGATATTGTTTCTGAAACATTAAATATTAATTCTGATGATCCAAAGCTATATGAATACGAAAACGAACCTATTCAGCAAGCTAAACTGATTTCTATAAACAAGGATAGTATTGGAATTGAAATATCAAATTCTCAACAAAAAGAAAATTATTTATCATAACCTTAACGAAACTTATGGATATTAAGCGCATTTCGTGATTTATAATCCGTACTTTTGCACTCCGAAAAAAGGATTATAATTATGAAAAGCGTTGTAGAACACAGAAAATTACTTGGAGTTGATAAAAATGTAACTCTAAAAGAGTTGAAAACAATTTACAGAAATACGATGAAAGATGCGCATCCTGATAAATTTATCAACGACGAAGCAGGTAAAATAGAAGCTGAAGAAAAAAGTAAAGTTGTGATCGAAGCATACCACTTTTTAGTAAGTATTAATCCTGAAACGCACGAAAAAAACAAAGAAGAATATACGATTACAACTGCAAAATCTAACATTCATGATTTTTATATGGATGAACAAATTTTGAAAGTAGAACATTTAGATGGAAATCATTACGAGTATTTTGGCGTTCCTAAAAATACGTACATCAAAATGGTAAATTCTGATTCTCCAAGCCGTTTTGCAAGAAGACATATCTATGGAAAATTTACGCATAGAAAAGCTGGTGAAGCAATGAAAGATTAATTATCGGAACGATATATAACAAAAAAACCACTTCAATCGAAGTGGTTTTTTTATGCTTAATATATTCTATTGATTAGTTTCCTAAAATATAGTTGAAAATCAATGGAGCAACAATAGTCGCATCAGATTCTATCATATATTTTGGTGTATCAACATCTAATTTACCCCATGTAATTTTCTCATTTGGAACTGCTCCAGAATAAGATCCGTAAGATGTTGTAGAATCAGAAATTTGACAGAAATACGCCCAGAAAGGAACATCTGTCCACTCTAAATCTTGGTACATCATTGGAACAACACAAATTGGGAAATCTCCAGAGATACCACCAGCAATTTGGAAGAAACCTACACCTTTACCATCAGAATTAGCACGATACCACTCTGTTAAGTAAATCATGTACTCAATTCCAGATTTTACTGTAGACGCTTTTAAATTTCCTTTGATTACGTTAGACGCAAAAATGTTTCCTGTTGTAGAGTCTTCCCAACCTGGACAAACGATAGGTAAATTTTTCTCAGCAGCAGCAACAATCCAAGAATCTTTCGGATCAATTTCGTAGTATTGCTCTAAAACTCCAGAATTTACAACTTGGTATAAAAATTCGTGTGGTAAATAACGCTCACCTTTTTCTTCTGCTGCATGCCAAACATTCTCTAAATGCTCTTGTAAACGACGAAAAGCCTCCTCTTCTGGAATACAAGTATCTGTAACACGGTTGAAGTGTGTATCTAACAATTCGCGCTCTTGCTCTGGTGTTAAATCACGGTAATTTGGAATTCTTTTATAGTGAGAATGCGCAACTAAATTCATTACGTCTTCTTCTAAATTTGCTCCTGTACAAGAAATGATGTGCACTTTATCTTGGCGAATCATTTCCGCTAATGAAATTCCTAATTCAGCAGTAGACATTGCTCCACCCAAAGAAATTAACATTTTACCACCTTCTAACAAGTGTTGCTCATATCCTTTTGCAGCGTCAACTAAAGCAGCTGCATTAAAGTGTCTATAGTTATGTTCTATAAACTGACTGATTGGTCCTTTACTCATTTTATTTGTTTTATATTTTATTAAAAATTCTAATTATTTATATCCTAATGTATTCAACACATCTTGATGCGTTTGTTCTTCTGAATATACTTTTGCTTCATAATTTTCGTCAATCAAAATATATTTGGGCTGAGGAATTAAACAGTGATTAATTCCACCAAAACCACTAATATTATCTTGGTAAGCTCCTGTATTAAAGAAACCGATATACAATGGTTTTGCTTGATCATATTTCGGAAGATAAATGGCATTTACATGCTGTTCTGAATTGTAATAATCGTCAGAATCACATGTTAAACCTCCTAATAATACACGTTCATACTTATCGTACCAACGGTTAATTGGCAACATTACAAATCGTTTCGAAATTGCCCAAGCATCTGGCAAAGTTGTCATAAAAGAAGAATCGATCATATCCCAATACTCTTTATCATTTTGTTTCTTTTGATAAAGAATTTTGTAGACTACTCCTCCACTTTCTCCTACTGTAAACGAACCAAATTCTGTAAAAATATTTGGAACAGGAATTCCTTCTTCATCACAAATCATTTTAATTTGCAACAAGATTTCTTTCGCCATGTATTCGTAATCATATTCGAAATTCAACGAATTTTTGATTGGGAATCCACCACCAATATTCAAACTATCTAATTCTGGACAAACTTTTTTAAGGTTTACATAAACTCTCAAACATTTTGTCAACTCATTCCAATAATACGAATTGTCTTTAATTCCTGTATTAATAAAGAAATGAAGCATTTTCAATTTAATGCGTTCATTAGGTTTTACCATTGTCTGATAAAAAGGAACAATATCCTTGTAACCAATTCCTAAACGAGAAGTATAAAATTCAAATTTTGGTTCTTCTTCCGATGCAATACGAATTCCGATTTCAAAATCACCTTCAATTGCCTCAGAAAACAAATCAACTTCCTCGTAATTGTCAATTACTGTAATCGTTTTACGATGTCCGCTATTTACCAAACGAGCAATATTTTCTACATATTCCTCACGCTTGAAACCGTTACAAACAACATATTGATCGTCTGTAATCAAACCTTCTCCAATCAAATTTTCGACAATATTAATGTCAAATGCAGAAGATGTCTCAATGTGAATATCGTTTTTTAATGCTTCACCTAAAATGTGACGAAAGTGAGAACTTTTTGTACAATAACAATAATTGTAAGTTCCCTCATAGTTTAACTCTTCACGCGCTTTTTCGAACCAACCTTTCGCTTTCTGAATGTTTTGCGAAATTTTAGGCAAATATGTGAATTTTAATGGTGTTCCATGTTCTTCGACCAAAGCTTTTAGGTCAATTCCATTAAATTTTAAGTACTCTCCATCTAATTCAAATTCATCTTGTGGAAAGTCAAATGATTGCGTGATTAAATCTATGTATTTAGTTTTCATTATGCTTTATAAATGTTACGTGTGTTTAATAATTCTAAAAATTTTGCAAAAAAATTAGGGTATTACAGACGTATCGCATAATATACATTGCGAAGCAATAAGGGGAAAGAATAATTCTTAAATTCGTTTCTATTCATTAAAACTACTGCGTTAAAGCTCTTTCTATTCTCAACGCTTTCGAATAAAAGGTTAAAACTCATCAACTTTTTTTATTAAAAAAATTATAAAAATACTTGTCGCAAATATAAGTTTTTTAATTCTGTTAAAAAGATAAAATAATATTAAAATTTAGCTTTACAGAACTGATGTTTTATGATGTAAAACAAATATTCAACAATTATTCAAAAATTTATTTTTTCTTTAAGGTTTAGCAAGGTTAAATATTGTATTTTTGAAATCGTTTTGAACGTAAATTATGGGTAAAATTATTGCTATTGCTAACCAAAAAGGTGGTGTTGGTAAAACGACAACTTCGTTAAACCTTGCCGCTTCATTAGGTGTTTTAGAGAAAAAAGTTTTATTAATTGACGCAGATCCGCAAGCAAATGCAACATCTGGTTTGGGTTTTGATTTGGATGAAATCGAAGCTGGAACCTATGAAGTATTGGAAAATGAAGTGCTTGCGAGCAAAGCTATTTTACAATCAGAATCGCCAAACCTAGACTTGATGCCTGCTCATTTAGATTTAGTTGCTGCCGAGATTGAGATTGTAGATTACGAGAACCGCGAATACATGTTAAAAAACGCGCTATCAGAAATCAAAGATCAATATGATTATATTATTATAGATTGCGCGCCTTCACTTGGTTTAATTACTTTGAATGCGCTTACAGCTGCAGATTCTGTGATTATTCCTATTCAGTGCGAATATTTTGCATTAGAAGGTTTAGGAAAATTATTAAATACGATAAAAGGAATTCAACAACATCACAACAAAGAACTGGATATTGAAGGTTTATTGTTGACGATGTATGATTCGCGTTTACGCCTTTCTAATCAAGTATTAGACGAAGTGAACAATCATTTTCCGCAAATGGTTTTCAAAACAATTATTACTCGAAATGTACGTTTGTCAGAAGCACCAAGTTTTGGCGAAACAATTATTCAGTACGACGCAGCAAGTAAAGGTGCAGAAAATTACTTAAATTTAGCGCGTGAATTTTTAATTAACAACAACGATACAGTTTAAATAAAATGGCAAAGCCAAACAAAAATAATCGCTTAGGACGTGGATTATCTGCTCTATTAAAGGATGAACCAACTGTAAAAACAGCACAAGATGAAGGTGCAAAGAAATTGGTTGGAAACATTTTGGAAATAGATTTAGAAAAAATCACCGCGAATCCTTGGCAGCCACGAACTAATTTCGATAAAAAAGCTTTAGAGGAATTGGTTTCGTCTATTCAAACATTAGGCGTTATTCAACCGATTACGATTCGTAAAAAACCAACTGGTGAATATGAATTGATTTCTGGTGAAAGACGTTTTCGCGCTTCACAATTAGCTGGTAAAAAAACAATTCCAGCTTATGTACGTTTAGCAAATGACCAAGAAATGCTGGAAATGGCATTGGTCGAAAATATTCAGCGTCAAGATTTAGATGCGATCGAGATTGCGCTTTCTTACCAACAATTGATTGATGAAATCAAGTTAACACAAGAAGAATTAAGTAAACGTGTTGGGAAAGACAGAACGTCTATTACCAATTATTTGCGTTTATTAAAATTAGACCCAATTATCCAAACAGGAATTCGTGACGGAATGATTTCAATGGGACACGGTCGCGCTTTAATGGCTATTGATGATACTGATTTACAATTTGATATTTACGAAAAAATTGTCAAAAACAATTTATCTGTTCGCGATACAGAACGTTTAATCAAATCGATAAAAGAAGGTAAACCTGAGAAAAAAGCAACAAATGAATTACCTTCTCAGTACAAAGAAGCATTAAGTTCTATTTCAAATTCATTGAATACGAAAGTTGAAATAAAACGTGCAAATAATGGAAAAGGTAAAATAATTTTGAATTTTACTTCTGATGATGAGTTTGAACGATTAAGAAAATTTTTAAATGAGAATTAAAGCATTCTTACTTGGATTAACGATCTCTTCGACGTTTGCTTTCGGTCAAGTTAAAACGGATTCTTTAGTCGTTGTCGAAAATAATGTTATTGTAAACGATACAATGAGCGTAACTAAAGAAGCATTAATGGAGAAAAGTCCAATTAGAGCCTCTTTGTATTCGGCTATTTTACCTGGTGCTGGACAATTGTATAACAAAAAATGGTTAAAAGCACCTATTGCGCTTGGTTTAGTAGGTACAGGAACAGGTTTTACGATTTATTACAATAATTTGTACAAAAAATACCGAAAAGCTTATATTGCGGTAAGAGAAGGAACACCAAACGAATTCACAGGAATTTTATCTGCAGAGCAATTGGCAGTTATTCAAGATGATTACAAACGAAAACGCGATTATAGTGTCGCTTTAACTGCATTAGCTTATTTATTAAATATTGTAGATGCAACAGTAGATGCGCATTTATTCACAGTTCGTAATGACACAGAAATGTCATTCAAACCAACAGTCATTCAAGATGAAATGACATTAGAGCCAGTTTTAGGATTGGCATTTAACTTAAAATTTTAGAAATTACAGATGAAAATTGCATTAATAGGATACGGAAAAATGGGAAAAGCCATTGAAGAAATTTTAATTCAACGCGGACACGAAGTTGTACTTAAAATATCTCGTACTCCACTTGCGGAAGAATTAAATAATGTTGAAGTTGCAATAGAATTTTCGAGACCAGAATTCGCTTACGACAACCTTAAAGTATTACTTGAAAATAAAATCGCAACAATTTGTGGAACAACAGGATGGTTAGATAAACAAGAAGAAATTAATCATTTAGCAATTTCAAATAACACCGCTTTTTTATATGCTTCTAACTTTAGTTTGGGCGTTAATTTATTCTTCGAATTAAATTCTATTTTAGCTCGAATGATGAATAAATATCGTAACGAATACCAAATTAATCTAGAAGAAATTCATCATACACAAAAGCTTGATGCACCTTCTGGAACAGCGATTACAATTGCAGAAGGAATTATTGACAATTCAACATATAATTCTTGGTCGATGGACGAAAAAGCAAAAGACATTATTCCAGTTGAAGCAAAAAGAATCGAAGATGTTCCCGGAACACATATCGTACAATATAACTCTGATGTAGATACTATTGAGATTTCTCATACGGCGCATTCTCGCAAAGGTTTTGCCTTAGGTGCCGTGATTGCTGCGGAATGGATTTGGAATAAACAAGGTGTTTTCACAATGAAAGATGTACTTGAACTGAACTAAATTAAAATACTAAATATCAAAAACTTATGCATGTACTAATTTACTGGTTAATTGGTTTTATTATTGCCAATATAATCTTTGGAGCTGCAACTTGGAAATTATATAAAAATGCTGGAAAGCAAGCAATTCAAGCTTATATTCCTTTTCTAAATATCTGGAAAGGTTTAGAAATTATTCATCGTCCAAAATGGTGGATTATTCTATTTTATTTGCCAATTGTTGGTCCTATTTTTTGGTTAGTATTCTTTGTTGATTTAGGAGATTCTTACGGAAAAATTGAAACAAAAGACAAAGTCATTATGGTTTTGACTTTAGGTTTATACATTTTTGCGGTTAATTATTCTGATAATCCAAAATATTTAGGTCCAGAAAAACGCAAACCAACATTTGTTTCTTCCTTAATTTTTGCCCTTGTTTTAGCAACTTTGGTTCATAACTGGTTTATTCAACCAATGATTGTTCCAACAGGATCGATGGAAAATACAATCAAAATTGGTGATGCTTTATTTGTAGAAAAAGTAAGTCACGGAGCGCGTGTTCCTATGACACCAATCGGAATTCCATTCTCAGAATTTATTTACCGTGATGGTTTTATCGACAAAGCACGCCTACCTTATATGCGTATTCCAGGTTGGAGAGATTTAAAATCGAACGACATTGTTGTCTTCAACTATCCTACAGATTCTATTTACAATGCGATCGATCGTAAAGATGCTTATGTAAAACGTTTAGTTGGTTTACCAGGAGAAACTGTACAGATTCGTAATGGAGTTTTATATGTAAACGATAAAAAATTCATTCCGAAAAAAGATGCACAAGTTCAGCATGCTTATACAGTTGTTGTAAAAACTCCTTTCAGTGATAAATTATTATACGATAATTTTGGAATCATAAGTACAGATTATAATGCTGCAAAACAAAGCGACGGAACATTTATTTATCAATTTGCAGCTTTGACTGATGCTCATGTTACAGCAATGAAATCTAATGCAAATGTAGTTTCTGTTGAACCTATTTTACAACCTGTAGGTGAAAAAACGGAACATATTGTAAATGGAAAAATTGATAGTACAAACACTATTTTTCCAGTAAACAAAAACTGGAATCCTGATCAATACGGACCTTTATACATTCCGAAAAAAGGTGATGTAGTTGATGTTAACAAAGAGACTTTAGCGCAATATATTAACATTATTCGTCGCTATGAAAACAATACATTAAGAGTTGATTCTACAAACGGTAAGTTTGATGTATTTATCAATGATCAAAAAACAGATAAATACGAAATCAAACAAAATTACTATTTTATGGTTGGTGATAACAGAAATCAATCATTAGATGCACGTTTCTTTGGTTATGTTGGAGAAGATCATATTATTGGTCGTCCTATTATGATTTGGGCAAATATGAACGGAATGTTCGAGCCTGCTGCTCCTAAGAAATTTATTTGGAATCGTTTCTTTACATCAATTAATAATGATAATCCTGACAAAACTTCTTACGGAATTTATGTTCTAATTGCCTTAATTGGTTGGATTGGATATGATATTGTAAAAGCTCGTAAAGAGAAAAAGAAGAACAAATATTAATAAAAAGAGCGATTAAAATCCTCTAAATTATAAAATTAACAACACTATAAATGTGCATTATAAGCTACTTGTAATGCACATTTCCATATAAAATAATAGAATGAAAAATACGTTTGCAGCTTTTTATTTTGGACCGATTGATTACTATGCAGAAATGGTAAAAAGCCAAACTTTGGATATCGAAGTTCAAGAAAATTTTCAAAAGCAAACTTACCGTAACCGCATGTATATTTTGGGTGCAAATGGTAAATTAATGTTGAATATTCCAATTTTACACAACGGAACACGTTTGTTCAAAGATTTGCAACCTTCTTATGAATATGATTGGCAAAAAGAACACATCAAATCTTTAAAGTCAGCTTATCAAAGTTCTCCATATTTTGAATATTATGAAGATGAAATTATTCCAATTTTAGAACAAAAAGAGAAATTTCTTTTAGATTTTAATCTAAAAACAATTGATTTCATCAACAAGAAATTAAGCTTAGATTTGGAGATTTCTAAAACTGAAACCTATCAAGATCTGAATCCTGAAAATGATTTCAGAAATCAATTTTCTGCTAAAAAAGCACCTCAGTATAACCTACCAGAATATGCACAAGTTTTTGATGATAAATTTGAGTTTATAGAAGGTTTGAGTATCTTAGATTTACTTTTTAGCGAAGGACCAAGTGCCGCAGTATATTTAAAAAACTTAATAAAATAACAACATGAGAAAATTATTTATTGCTTTAGGATTTGCCTTTACATTAGGGTTTGTTCAAGCACAAACAACAGAAGTACCAAAAGAAAAATGGTATCATGCAGGTGTAGAACAAACAGGTGTTTATGGTGTAAATACTGATCAAGCTTTACAATTCTTAAAAGACAACAAAAGAAAAGCAAATACAATTATTGTAGGAGTTTTGGACAGCGGTGTTGAAAATTTTCACGAAGATTTGAAAGCAAATATGTGGTCAAATCCAAAAGAAATTCCAGGAAACGGAATCGATGATGACAAAAATGGTTACATTGATGACGTACATGGATGGTCTTTTTTAGGAACAGCAAAAGGAATCAATTACAATGATGATACCACTGAATTAACACGTGTTTACAAAGCTTTATCATCTAAATACGCAACTTTCGATCAAAAGAAAAATCATGAAGCTATTGTAAAAAATCCTACTGAATATGCTGAATTTCAAAAAATTGAAAAAGAATATTTAAGCGCTGTAGGAAAAGCAAAATATAACCAACAAGTTGCTCAATCTAAATTGAATGCTGTTGAAGGTGGTGTAAATAAAATGGTTCTTGAATTTGGAGATACTAAATTAACTAAAGATATTTTAAAAAATTACCAACCAACAGATTCTCAAATCTTAGAAGCTTTATGGATTTTTGGTGAATTGAAAGAAGAGCAATGGGTTGGGAAAACGATGAAAGAAGTTTCGAATACCTATTTAGGAGCTGCTCGTCGTGCTGCGAAGGGAGATGCTTTATCTTCTCACTTAAATTTAGATTTGGTTGATCGTAAAGATGTTGACAATCCAAATGATAAAAAAGAGCGTTTTTATGGAAACAGTGATTCTAACGGACCTGAATCTTCTCACGGAACTCACGTTGCTGGAATTATCGGTGCTGTAAGAGGAAATAATATCGGTTCTGAAGGAACGACTGGAGGAAATAATGTAAAAATTATGTCGGTTCGTACAGTTCCAAATGGAGACGAACGCGATAAAGATGTTGCAAATGCAATTTACTACGCAGTTGACAATGGAGCAAAAATCTTGAATATGTCTTTCGGAAAACCTTATTCTCCTGATGCAGATTTAGTTTGGGATGCGTTCAAATATGCTTCTGATAAAGGTGTTTTAATCGTTAAAGCGGCTGGAAATAGCAACGAAGATATTGATGTTCATGTACATTATCCAACTAATTTTAGAAATGGAAATGTTGTTTCTAAATCTGTTCTTACGGTTGGTGCTTCTACTAAAGATCCAAATGCTTTAAAAGCTCGTTTCTCTAACTATGGTAAAAAATCGGTAGATGTTTTTGGACCAGGACAAGAGATTTATGCAACATATCCAGGGGTTGATCAATATCGTTTCTTAAACGGAACTTCTATGGCTTCACCTGCTGTTGCTGGTGTTGCAGCGTTGGTTTGGTCACATTATCCAAAATTAACTGCAGAAGATATTCGTAATATCTTAATGGAAACAGTTAATAAAAATGAGCAATTAAAAGAGATTTCTGTTGCTGGAGGTGTTGTAGATTCTTACAAAGCTGTACAAAAAGCTGAAGAAATTTACAAACAACGTAAATTGAAATAATTTTAAATTTAACACAACATTATAAAAAGGCTTCAAATTTTGGAGCCTTTTTTGCGTTTAAACTCGAGATAATTTTAGATGTAACAATTTCGGTTGTTTCTCGACATATAGATAAATCAATTATGAAAAAATTCTTATTAAGTATATCAGTTGCCATGTTTGTTGGTGTGGCATCGTTCGCACAAGAAACGACAACTGCTCTACCATTGCCTAAAGTTGATCAAAAATATTGGCAACACGAATCTTTAGAAGAAAGTGGTGTTTATGGTGTAAATACTCAAAAAGCTTTACAATTTTTAGAATCAAAAAAACGTAAACCTTCACAGTTAATTGTTGGTGTTTTAGATTCTGGAGTTGAGATTACTCACCCAGATTTAAAAGATAATATTTGGACAAACACCAAAGAAATTGCTGGAAATGGAATTGATGATGACAAGAATGGTTATGTTGATGATATTCATGGTTGGAATTTTATTGGAGGAAAAGATGGTAAAAATGTTGATGGAGATACATTAGAGTTAACACGTCTTTTTGTAAAATACCGCGATTTATTCGAAAAAAGTAAAGATGCAGCTTCTAACAAAACAAAATTCCCAAAAGAATTGGAAGAATATCAAAAAATAAAACCTGAGTTCGAAAATAAATTAGCCGAAGCAAAACAAAATGCAGCGCAATATGTGCAGATGAATGATATTTTCTCAGTTGCATTTCCTGCTTTGATTAAAGAATGGGGCGAAAAAGAGTTGAATGAAAAAAATATGATGTCTTTTAAACCTGTTTCTAAAGAAGCACAACAAGGGATGATTATTTTTGGTATGGTTCCGAAAGAAGCTTGGGAAGGAAAATCAATGAAAGATTTCTTAACAGAAGTTGGAAATGAAATTTCAGAAGGAACAAAATACTACAAAGAACAAGTTGAAATTAACTTGAATACAGAATTAGATCCTCGTCCAATTGTTGGTGATAATTATGCTGATAAATCAGAACGTTTTTACGGAAATAATGATGTAGATGGCCCTGATTCTATGCACGGAACACACGTTTCTGGAATTATTGCAGCAAAATCTGGTAACGGAATTGGAATGGATGGAATCGCTGGAAATGGTTATGTAAAAATCATGTCAGTTCGTACAGTTCCAAATGGAGACGAACGTGATAAAGATGTTGCGAATGCCATTCGTTATGCAGCAGATAATGGAGCAAAAATCTTAAATATGTCTTTTGGAAAAGCTTATTCTCCTGATAAACAAATTGTTTGGGATGCATTTAAATATGCTGAGAAAAAAGGTCTTTTATTGATTAAAGCTGCAGGAAATGAAAACGTAAATATTGATGACGAAATTCACTTCCCTACCGTTTATGACGACAAAGGTGTAGAAGTTTCTAAAAACGTAATTACAGTTGGAGCAAATACAATGGATAATGACAATTTAAGAGCAAGTTTTTCTAATTTTGGTAAAAAGTCTGTAGATGTTTTTGCGCCAGGAAATGAAATATATTCTACTGTTCCTAATAAAGATGGGGAATACAAAAATGAAAGCGGAACTTCTATGGCTTCTCCAGTTGTAGCAGGAGTTGCGGCTTTGGTTTGGGCACATTATCCTAAATTAACTGCAACAGATATCAAACAAATATTGTTAGAATCTGTCAACAAAAATCCTGCTTTAACAGATATTTCTGTAACAGGCGGTGTTGTTGATGCGTACAAAGCTGTTCAATTAGCAGAAAAAATGTATGTTGCTAAAAAATTGAAGTAAGGAAATCTTAATATCACCATTTCTTATAGTATTTAAGTAACAAAATAAACTTGGGTTAGATTCTATTTTTTTTAGAGTCTAACCTTTTTTTGTATAAGATATTTCTTGTACAGATTGAATAAAAATTGTCAGTTCGAGTGATTTTTAGGAAAAATTATAAATGAATCATTTATTTAAAATCATAATTTCTCCTCGCCCATTTTTTACTTGGTTCAATCCATTCATCAAGAGCTTTATAAAGAAAACCATGCTTTAAGCCATTATTTAATTCAATTTCTTTGAAATGATTGATTTTATTGGTTGAATTTTCTTTACGTTTTATAGCTGAAACGCCAAATGCATCAGACTTCTCGTAAATGGTTAAAACATTTCCAGAAAATTTTATATCAGGCATTTCTTCTAAATCACTTTCTTGAAACGAACCAATAAATACATAGTTGATTTGAGGATTATTTTTAAAAGTTGATACATATTGCGCAATGTAACCACCTTTCGAAGTTCCTACAACCGTAATATGATTAGGTTTAACACCTGTATTAATCAAACTATCAATTTGCTTAACAACCTTTTTTGCATATTTTATTCCGTCTGTTTTCGGCTTTCTTTTCTCACTAATCACAATAAAACCGTCTTTCTTGAATGAATTCAAAACTTTAGAATACTCAATTTTAGTTTTATAGACTGTATCATAATCTCCATCGTTATGCGTTTCTAAATATTTATTATGGAGAAAAAAGATATAATCTTGATCCTTTACATTTTTTGATATTTTATGTTGCGAACAACTCATTAAACCAATTATGAGAATCAATAAATATTTCATTAATAATTTTTTAAATCAATCAAATATAACCAAAAAACCCTCACTAAAAAGTGAAGGTTTTTTTTATATTCTAAATTTGTAAATCTAAATTCAAACTTACTTACCAGTTCATCAAAACAGAGCCCCATGTAAATCCTGCTCCAAAAGCAGTCATCATTACTAAGTCACCTTTTTTGATTTTACCTTCTTGTTTTGCTTCACTCAATGCAATAGGAATAGATGCTGCCGTAGTATTTCCGTAACGCATAATATTGTTATAAACTTTCTCATCTGGTAATCCCAATTGTTTTTGTACAAATTGAGAAATACGCAAATTCGCCTGATGTGGAATAAATAAATCTAAATCTTCTGGCTTTTTATTCGCAGTCGATAAAGCTTCGATAATTGATTCTGGAAAACGAGTTACCGCATGCTTGAAAACATAGTTCCCATTCATATATGGATAAATCTCTTTTTTAGTTAACGTATTACCTTCTTTCAATAATTCGTCTGACCAACCTGTTTTTGTTCCAGGGAAAGTAACTGCTAATTCTTCGGCAAATTCACCTTCAGAATGTAAATTAGTCGATAAAATTCCACGTCCTTCTTCTTCCGTTGCCGAAACAATTACTGCTCCTGCTCCATCTCCAAAAATTACTGAAACGCCACGACCTTCATCCGACATATCCAATCCGAATGAGTGCACTTCTGCTCCAATCACCAAAATATTTTTGTAAACTCCTGCTTTTATAAAAGCATCAGCCGTTGATAACGCATATACAAAGCCAGAACACTGGTTACGAATATCCATTGCCCCAATTGTACGACAACCTAACTCTTTTTGCACCAATACACCATTTCCAGGAAAATAATAATCGGGAGATAAAGTCGCAAATAATATAAAATCAATATCTTGAGCAGTGATTCCTGCATCTTCTAACGCATTTTTAGCCGCAATAACTCCCAAATCTGTAGACGAAATCTTAGAACCTGGCTCGATATGTCTTCTTTCGACAATCCCTGTACGTTCCTGAATCCATTCGTCATTGGTATCCATCACTTCAGCTAAATCAAAGTTTGTAACAACTCTTTCGGGAACATAATGCCCAACACCTGTAATAATAGAGTGTATCATGTGATTATGGTTTACTTTTCAATTGAAGCAAAGATATTAAATGATAAGCATTCTTTAAAACAAATGCGTCTTTTTGACAATAAATTATTTAGAAAATCTTGTTTTTAATATTCCGTTCATAATTATAGAAAGTACCATTACCCCTGTAGCAATATAAAATATAGGATTCATATGTTCTGAATCTCCAAAAATAAGACTTGCCAAAATGATGCCATAAACTGGTTCTAAATTTACGTTCAACATCAACGTAAAAGCACTAACATGTTTCAGCAAATCAACTGATTCTATTTGTGCAAAAGCTGTAAAAATGACGCCAAGCAAAGTCAACCATCCTAAGTTTGACCAACTTATATTTACAACTTCAGAAATAGCTTCTGGCTGAAAAAGAATCATTACCACCGAAAGTGTGATAACTCCACCAATCATTTCGTATAAAGTAACTTTAGTTGGTTTGATTGACTTTGGTAATCTCGAATTAAGAACTGCAAATAATGCCGATAGAAAACTACACAAAATACCAATGATAATTCCCAATTTATAATCTTCTGGTGATGCATTAAAAATAACAGCTACACAAGTGGAAACGATTATAGCAAGAATTATTTCGAGCAGATTAATTTTTCGTTTAAAAAAAATAGGTTCTAAAATCGCACTAAAAAGCGCGCCCATCGACAACGTACTCAACGCAATTGAGATATTAGAAAGTTTAATCGACAAATAAAATGTAAACCAATGTATTCCTACAATTCCACCGATAGCAAGTAATTTCAACAATTCGTTTTTAGTTACCTTGAAATCCATTTTTCTGAACTTCATATAAATAAAAACAGCAATAGCCCCAATAAGAACACGATACCAAACCATTGACAACGCACTCATTGTAACTAATTTTCCGAAAACTCCTGTAAATCCCCAAAGAAGTACGAGAAACTGCAACCGAAGTTGAACTTTTGAAATCATTCTAAGTCTTTTTCGCAAAAGTAAAGTTTAATTCTATATTGCTAAAACGATTTGATTGATTTAATCTGTAAATAATTTTGTATAAGTTCTAATATTAAATTAACATTAAATAATTATTACTCAAACTTTAATTCTTATTCTTCGTTGTATTTTCGAAACTTCAAAATTAATCGATGGATTTTAGTATTTTTTTACAACCAGATGCATTAGTTGCATTATTTACATTAACAATGTTAGAAATCGTTTTAGGGATTGATAATATTGTTTTTATTTCTATTTTGTCAGGAAAATTGCCTGCACATCAACAAAAGAAAGCACAACAGCTTGGTTTATTTTTAGCCATGTTTACACGTGTTATCCTTTTATTCTCACTAAGTTGGGTCATGAGTCTTACCACTCCTCTATTCAATATTGGCGAATGGATTGGCATTACTTCAACCGAATGGTTAGAAAAATTAGCAATCTCTGGTCGAGATTTGATTTTACTAATCGGAGGATTATTCTTGATTTATAAATCGACTGTAGAAATTCACCACAAAATAGAAGGTGTTGAAGAAACCGGAGGAAAAGTGAAAGTCCATTCTTTTGCAGGAACTATCGTACAAATCTTAATTTTAGATATTGTTTTCTCATTAGATTCTGTAATTACAGCAGTTGGTATGGCAGAACATATTGAGGTTATGATTGCGGCTGTAATTATTGCTGTTGCAGTTATGATGCTTTCAGCAAGTGCGGTTTCTAAATTTGTGAACGATCATCCAACGGTTAAAATGTTGGCTTTATCATTCTTATTATTAATCGGCGTTTCGTTATTAGCAGAAGGATTTGATCAACACATTTCGAAAGGATACATTTATTTTGCCATGGGCTTCTCTGTTTTAGTCGAATTCTTGAATTTGAAAATGAAGAAAAAACATTCGAATCCAGGAATTGTTCGAAATATGGTTGGTGATGCAGAAGAACAAAACAAAAATATATAATACAAAAAAGAGTTTTTTTCAAAACTCTTTTTTTATTTATTCTCTAAAATAGTTTCGTTTTCAGCTTCAACTTTCTTTTCATATTTTTTTCGGATATATTCTGCAGCCAATGTTACGGCTACTCCACCAATTATTCCATATATTGAACGTTTTCCCAAAAATTTAGCTACCGTTACTCCCGTTGTAGCGGCTGTTGTTAATAAACCTATTTTAGTTCCTTTCTCCGTTTGATTTTTTGTTAATGCATCTAAAATTTTCATAGCTTTTTATGTTTAGTCTTAGAAATACTTACAATTATCAAACCATTTTTATTTAATAAAATTTTCTACCAATTCTTTTGGACGACCTACTACTCCACTTTTTCCATCTGTCACTATTGGACGTTGAATCAATTTTGGATATTCAACCAAAGCATTCAAAATTTCATCATCAGAAAGTTCATTTCCTTTAAAATTTATTTTCCAATCTTCTTCATTTGTCCTTACTATATCAATTGGTTTTAGATTTAGTCTTGTTAAAATAGTTCTCAATTCATCTTTCGTCAAAGGCTCATTCAAATATTCTCTTATTTCAAAATCTTTTCCAGACTCTTCCAAAACCTTTACTGCATCTCTACTTTTTCCGCAACGCGAATTATGTAATATTGTGTACATAAATACTCTTTTAGAAATTAAATATAGTTCAAAAAAAAGAATCCTTATATAAGGATTCTTTTTTTATTTTATTTTTACATTAACAGCCATAAGACCTTTTTTTCCTTTTTCAATATCAAAAGTAACTTGATCATTTTCATTTACTTTGTCAATTAATCCAGAAACATGTACAAAAACATCTTCACCTCCGTTTGCGTTAGAGATAAAACCAAAACCTTTTGATTCGTTGAAGAATTTTACTGTTCCTTCTTGCATAGTTGTATATTTAATTAATTTATTTTTTTGATATTTGAATTGCTCTGAATCCTTTTTCAGACATTTCTTTTTTGAACTGCACTTGATCTCCTACTTTAAGTAATTCTTTTGATTCTTTGAAGTGGAAGAAGATTTTATCGTTAGAAGTTGGTACTTTAATAAAACCAAACCCTTTTGAATCGTTGTAGATATCAACCATACCTTCAATAAAAACATCTCTGTTATCAGATTCTAATCTTTTATTATTCAGCAAATCGGCTTCTTTGTCTTGTAAATGAGGTGGTACATCTGTAAAATTACCAAGTACATCAACATAGACAATCATATCTTCTAATGATTTTCCTTTGTTGTTATTCTCTTTTCTGTTCTCTCTTTTGTTTAATTTCTCTAATTTTTTTAAAGCTTTCTTTTTGCTATTTTCTTTTTTAGATGTAGAATCTGCCATAAATGTTTGTATAGATTTTTTGTTTTTAATACTGATAAAACCTAAGAAAACATGAATTAATTATCCGACAACATTTATATTATAATGTAGTAAAACTTACAAGTATACGTTTTAGAAAACAGAAGTTAAAATTATATTGACTAGGTCAATTAGTGAATTAAAAAAAGTAAAATAAAGAATACAATTGTAAACTATTAAGACAAAATATCTTCTTAAGTACGTTGCAAAGGTAATAAGTTTTAATGAATTAAATGGTATTAATTTCTAGAGAATTCTATATGATAAAAAGTTCTAATCTAATTGTGATTAGAACTTATCATGATTGATATCGTTAAAATTGGTAAATAAACGTGTTTATATTCATGCCTGCGCCAACAGATGCAAATAATACCACATCGCCTTCATTTATCTGGTGATTTTCTAAATCATTATCCATAATCATTTTCAAAAGAATTGGAATTGTTGCCACACTACTATTGCCAAGTTTATGAATATTCATTGGCATAATATTTTTTGGCACATCTTGATCATATAAACTATAAAAGCGTTTTACGATTGCTTCGTCCATTTTTTCGTTGGCTTGATGAATCACTATTTTACTGATATCGTCAATATTATATGAGCTATCATCAACACATTTTTTCATTGCTAAAGGTACTTTGGATAAAGCAAACTCATAGATTTTTCTACCATACATTTTGATGTATTTGGTATTCGGACATTTTTCTGAATTATACGATTTTCCAAAAAACAGATAATCTTTTTCTTCGTTTGCATAAGAGGCAGATAAATGGGCTTGTATTCCTTTATTGTTTGTAGAAGCTTCTAATATTGCTGCACCAGCGCCATCTGCATATATCATTGTATCTCGGTCGTGTTCATCTACTACTCTCGAAAGAGTTTCAGCACCAATTACCAAACATCTTTTTGCTAATCCAGCTTTTATAAATGCATTGGCTTGTATAACACCTTCTACCCAACCTGGACAACCAAAAATAACATCGTAAGCAACACAATAAGGATTTTGAATTTTCAATAAATTTTTTACTCTTGCAGCAAGACTTGGCACCATATCAGACTGAATCGTATCGTGTTTTACATCTCCAAAATTATGAGCGAATATAATATAATCAATAGTTTCTGCGTCGATATTTGCATTTGTGATGGCTGAAGCAGCTGCCATATAGCCTAAGTCTGATGTTACTTGATCTTTTCTGGCATATCGACGTTCTTCTATTCCTGTTATTTGTTTTAATTTATGCGAAATTGTAGCATTATTTTGATCTAAAATTTCTCCTTGTTCATTAAAAAATTGATGTTCTTCAAAAAAATGATTTGATATTTTTTCAGTTGGAATATATTTTCCTATTCCTATAAAGTGATTTGTCATATATATTTTAGATAACAGAGTTAGAATCTGCTATCGGATACAATCTCGGGATAACTTTAAGAACTATTGCTATAAAGTTACATTTTTAACTTAAACTTTATATTTATACCAAAATTATATCTTATAAAATATTAAATTAATAAATTTCATGATGATAATTTTTCAATGTCTCTTAGATATATATATAAATAATATGAAATAAACATTTATATTTCAGAACTACTATTAATGTAATTCTAAATTATTAGAATATAAGTGTAAATGTAGATATAAACACTTAATATCGTTATTTTTCAATATATTTAATCAAATTAAAAAATTATGAAAAAGCTATTTTTATTCTTCAGCGTTTCTCTCCTATTTTTTGCTTGTACAACCAATCAATCCACACAAAATTCAGTGCCGAATAAAGATGAGAATTCATTAAAATTCGAGCCGAATGAAGATGGCGATTATGATATTGTTGTATTTGATCCTCAATATGATATTTATTTAAAAACAACTGCATTACCCAAAGAATATTATTCAAAAGAATATTACGAACAAAAAAATCGCCAATATGTGATGATTTGGAATCAACGACATATGCAACCAATGACATATAATCCAGATTTGTATGCAGTAAGTATAGATTTAGATCCTTCTGTTGACTATGGTTATGATTTTGAATACAAATTATTTAACTTTTTTCGATTTATTGAACATAAATATCGTGTCAGAATTAGATAATATCGTTTATTTTTGCAAGCTAATTTTAGAAAGATGAACGATTTTTCAATCAAAATATACAATCAAATCATTGAAGCAATTCCAGATTTTACAGGGCTTCACAAAAAAGATACCGAATTATTAGAATTCCATATCGAGAATGAATACAAATCGACTTTTGGTGATCTTTATATTCAGACTTCGGATGATGATAAGATTTGGATCAAATCTTCTTTTCCTTTTACAACTTACGAAGTAGATTCTGTTGAGGAACTTTTGTATATTTTGGAAGGTTTGTTGTTCAACCAATTATTCTGGGTAATTAGTTATGATGATGGTGATTGGGACGATACTTTTTTGATGCTGAAAGACCAAGAAATTAAAACGGAAGACGGTTTTACTTATAAAATTCTTTCTTGGAACGGAAAAGATGATAAAGTGATTAATGCTTAACCTCGTGTTCATAAAATCCCCTATTTTTATACATTTGCAATTATGTTTAACAACGAATTACTAAAAGACATCCAAAAACGTACACAAGATTTGCACGAATATTTGGAAATCGAACAAAAAGAAATCGAAGTTCAAAATGAAGAAGAACACGCTGCTTCACCTGAATTTTGGAACAACCCGAAAGAAGCCGAAGCTTTTATGAAAGTTTTACGTGGTAAAAAGAAATGGATTGATGAATACCAAACGATTGCAAATGCAGTAAATGATGTCGAAGTTTTAGTAGAATTTAACCGCGAAGGCGAGGTAAGTGACGAAGAAGTTATGGAACAATATACTGTTGTTGCTAAGCTTTTAGAAGATATAGAATTCAAGAATATGCTTTCAGAAGAAGGAGATAATCTTGGTGCAATTCTTCAAATTACTGCGGGAGCTGGAGGTACAGAATCTTGTGATTGGGCTTCTATGTTGTTGCGTATGTATTTGATGTGGGCCGAAAAACATGGATATAAAGTAAAAGAATTAAACTATCAAGCGGGTGATGTTACAGGTGTAAAAACGGTAACATTAGAAGTTGATGGCGAATTTGCTTTTGGTTATCTAAAAGGAGAAAATGGTGTGCATCGTTTGGTGCGTATTTCGCCTTTTGATAGTAATGCAAAGCGTCACACAAGTTTCGTTTCGGTTTATGTTTCCCCAATTGTGGATGATACAATCGAGATTGAAATCAATCCTGCTGATATCGAATTACAAACGTCTCGTTCTGGAGGAGCTGGAGGGCAAAATGTAAATAAGGTAGAAACTAAAGTTCAGTTAACGCACAAACCAACTGGGATTGTAGTTGTTTGTCAGGTTGAACGTTCTCAGTTAGCCAATCGCGAACGTGCAATGGAGATGTTAAAATCTGAATTGTATAAGATTGAGTTAGAGAAAAAAATGGCTGCACGTAATGAGATCGAGGCAAATAAGATGAAAATCGAATGGGGTTCTCAAATTCGTAATTATGTGATGCATCCATACAAATTGGTAAAAGACGTCAGAACAGGAACTGAAACAGGTAATGTGGATGCTGTAATGAACGGTGATATAGACGAATTCTTGAAATCGTTCCTAATGTTAATGGGACAAAAAGAAACGTCAAAATAGTTTTATCCTAAATTTCTTTCATGAAAATATTAATCGGAGGTGCTGGAGAAGTTGGTTTTCATTTGGCTAAATTACTTTCTAATGAAATGAACGACATCGTCATCATGGACATGGACAAGGACAAGTTGTTGATGATCGAAAACTCGTTAGATGTAATGGCTTATCGTGGTGATATCACTTCTTTCAAGGCTTTGCGAGAAGTTGGAATTGATGATACAGATATTTTTATATCGGTCACTCATCTTCAAAACACAAACCTTACAAGTGCTTCGATTGCGAAAGATTTAGGGGCAAAACGCACATTAGCTCGAATTTCGAATCCTGAATTTCTTTACAAAGAAAATCAATTTTGGGTTCAAGGAATGGGAATTGATGCATTAATTAGTCCTGAGAAATTAGCGGCTGATGAGATTTATTCTCTTGTTCAACAATCTGCTTTCAATGCGATGCATCCCTTTGCAAATGGTCAACTTTTTATGGTTGGAACTGTTTTGGATGCGGATTGTAAAATTTTGGACAAGCAGTACAAAGACATGTATTTGACGACGAAAGGTGGCGAAGACAATCTTTTGATGCCAATTGCAATAATTCGTAGCAACGAACGTGGCGAATATCAAACCATTATTCCCGAAGCCGAAACTGAATTTAGAATAGATGATCACGTTTATTTTATTGTCAAAAAAGCTGGAATTTTAGAAGTTTATAAAATCCTTGGAAAGAAACAAGAATATTTCAAAAATGTAATTGTTTTAGGAGGAGGAAGTATTGGTGTCAAAGTTGCCAAACTTTTAAAAGATAACAAGCACAATGTTAAGTTATTAGAAATCAATCGAAACAAAGCTTTTGATTTAGCTGACGATTTAAATAACATTTTGATTATCAATGGTGATGGTCGAGATGGAGAATTGTTATTGGAAGAAGGTATTTCTGATTCGGATGCTTTTATCGCTGTGACAGGAAGTTCGGAAACGAATATTATGTCATGTCTTTTGGCAAAATCAAAAGGCGTTAAAAAAACAATTGCTTTGGTCGAAAATATCGACTATATACATCTTAGTCAAGAAGTTGGAATTAACGCTTTTATCAATAAAAAACTCTTAACCGCAGATAGTATTTTCCGTTATATTCGACAAGGTTCTGTGATGGATGTAACAGGAATTTCTGATTTAGATGCTGAAGTTTTAGAATTCCGTATTCACGAAAATTCTGAAATCGCATTCAAAAAAGTAAGCGATTTTCCGTTTAAAGAAGGTGCTATTATTGCTGGAATTGTTCGCAGAAATGATGGATTTATTCCAACAAAAGATTTCATTATCGAACCAAAAGATCACGTCGTTGTTTTTAGTCAAGCGAATTTAATTCCAAAAGTGACCAAATATTTTAAATAATGAAATCACTTAACATCAAAGTAATCCTGAATCTTTCGGGTGTTTTATTACTATTAAATGCGCTCTTTATGTTTATTGCAACATGTGTCAGCATTTATTTTAATGATCATCTACTCTACCCTTTTTTAGTTTCGGGGAGTTTAGTGGGATTGTCGGGAGCTGCAATGATGTATTTTACGCGTGACAGAAGAAAACACATCAACAAACGCGAAGGTTATATCGTGGTTTGTGTCGGATGGCTTTTCTTGATTCTTTCGGGGTGTTTACCCTATGTTACCTCGTTAATATTTCTACCAAACGATCATATCATCAATGAAAATTTTAGTTTTGTCAACATTATTTACGAAACCGTTTCTGGTTATACAGCGACTGGGACATCAATTTATGATGATGTAGAAAGTCTCCCAAAAAGTATATTATTTTGGCGAAGTACAACCAATTGGATTGGTGGTATGGGGATTATCGTTTTGACGATTGCGATTTTACCGTTTCTTGGAATTGGTGGTCGACAGCTTTTTATGGCAGAAGCGCCTGGAATTTATACGGATAAAATTCACCCTCGAATTACAGAAACAGCAAAAAACCTTTGGTTAGTTTATTTAGGCTTAACTGCTTTTTTTGCGATGTTGCTTTATTTTGGTGGAATGAATTTATTTGATGCTGCAAATCATTCGATGAGTGTGATTGCAACGGCAGGTTTTTCTACTAAGAATGAAGGTTTGATGTATTGGAATAACAATATTTTTATTCAATATGTATTAATCGTGATGATGTTTTTGGGCGGAACAAACTTCGCATTGATTTATTTATTGATTAAAGGACAATTCAAAAAAGTATGGAAAAATGAAGAATTCCGTTGGTGGGTTGGTTTACTTGCTGTCGTTACATTTATCGTTTTTGTTGTATTATTTTTCAATATTTACCCTAGTTATTCCGTCGAAACCTATTCGTGGTTTAATTTCGAACATTCATTCAGAAGTTCATTATTCCACGTTGTATCTATCGCATCTACAACAGCTTTGGCAATGGAAGATTACACAAGTTGGTTAACCGTAACCACACTTATTTTCTTCTCTTTGTTCTTCATCGGAGGTTCGGCAGGTTCTACATCTGGAGGAATTACAGTTATTAGACACGTCATTTTATTAAAAAATAGTTGGATCGAATTTAAGCGTATTTTACACCCAAACGCAATTATTCCTGTTCGTTATAACAATCGTTCGCTTAACCAATCTATTGTTTTCCACGTCATGGCATTCTTTGTCATGTTTATGTTTACATGGATTGTGAGTTCTATTTTGTTTGCGCTTTTGAATTATGGTATAACAATGAGTTTCCAAGATATTTTGGCCTCTTTAACATTAACTGCTTCCACTTTAGGAAACGTAGGTCCGGGAATTGGCGAATTTGGTCCGGGTACTTCAATGAATTCTTTAACGGATAGTGCAAAATTATTATGTTGTTTTTTAATGGTTTTGGGACGATTAGAGCTTTATACAATCTTAATTTTATTTACGCCTGCTTTCTGGAAAAATAATTAATGGGATGCTTCTAAAATTACTTTCTGAATGATTTCTTCGGTTTGATCTGGGAAATCTTTCTCAATAATTTTATTCGAATCCACCCAACGTTGCAATTGTGCTACATTCAAATCATATGAATAATCAACGCCAATCATTTTTAAAGCTTCGCAATTACATAATTGTTCGTATTGACCTTTAATCGGAATCACAAAAAGCTTCTTTTTAAGATAAATACTTTCGGCAGGCAATTCGAAACCAGCACCGCACAAAACTCCTTTACAATTTTCTAAAGTTCTAGTAAAAAGACGTTCATCAATTGGATAAATTTGAACATTAAATTGACGCGTAACATCTTTCACAAAAGGTGAAAAAACTTTCCATTTTGAATCTTTAATCAGTGATAATTTCTCCATAATTTCGGTTGGATGAAAACTCGGTAAATACGCCAAATAGTAATCTTCTTGTTTTGGATGCAATGCTCTAATTTTATCTCGAATGATTGGTAAAAAAATAGCATCATTATATTCTTCGAAATGAAAACCGTAATGTTTAGAAGTTGGTGCATAATATTTTAAAATCGTCTCGCCCGTTTTATTTTTCACTTTTGGCGTTTCATCAAATAAAAGCGAAGCTTGATGACTTAATCCAACAATATTTATCTTTTTCTTTCGAGCTGCATGTGCCGTAATTGGCTCAAAATCATTAATAATTAAATCATATTTTTCAATTGGAAAATGATTCACTTCATTCCAAAAAGATTTAAAACTATTCTCCTTAAAAATTCGTTTATACGAAACTTTCCCAAGCTGATTATAAAACAACGACAAGCCATTGTGATGTTTAAATTGATAATTTTCGAGTTGTAATTGTGAATTAGAACCACTTACAAAAACATCCAAATCTCCATATTCTTCAAGGATTGGTAACATTTTTTGCGCACGAGCCAAATGTCCATTTCCTGTTCCTTGCAAAGCGTATAAAATTTTCATTTATTTTTTATTGAGAATTGAAACAATCAGTTCATCTAACGAATAATTGAACTCGATTTCTTCTAAATTTTGCATCAAAGTATGTTTATGTTCTTCAAAATAAAACACTGACCAATTTCCGTCTATACATTCTAAAGCAGATAAATTCTCAATCCAATCTCCCGAATTCATATAAACACAAATTCCTTTATCCGTTTTTACTTTTCGCAATTGTGGCTGATGAATATGTCCACAAACCACGTAATCATATTCATTTTCGATCGCTAATTCGGCAGCAGTTTGTTCAAAATCATTGATATGCTTCACCGCTTTTTTCACTGAATTTTTAATCTTTTGAGATAACGAATAACGTTCTCTTCCAAAAAACTCTAAACATTTATTGATAAAATAATTCAACTGAATTAATTTATCATAACCCCAACCACCTAATTTCGCAATCCATTTCGAATGTTGAATCGATGCATCAAACACATCTCCATGAAAAATCCAAGCGACTTTATCATTTTGTTTCAACATATATTTATCCGTTAAAAGAATATTTCCAAAACGCATTGTGGTAAATTTACGTAACAATTCGTCATGATTTCCTGTTATATAAACGATTGGAATTCCTTGTTCTGAAAGATTTAACAAATAACTAATAATTTGAAGATGCGTTTCTGGGAAATAACTTTTCTTAAAATTCCAAATATCCACAATATCACCATTGAGAATAATTTTTTTTGGATTGATTGACTGTAGATAAGCTAACAGCTCTTGTGCTTTGCAACCAAAAGTTCCTAAATGCACATCCGAAATAACAACAACATCAAGATTACGCTTCATTGATTTTTATTTAAATTTCGAAATCAAATATTACTTAAACGTTTTTTTAATCTTATGAAATCTTTATAAATTTGAGTCTAAATTGTAAAGTTATGAGCGAATTGAAATTCAAAACAAATATAAATTGTGACAGCTGTATCAAATCTGTAAAACCTTTTTTGGACGAAGCTGTAGGTAAAGACAATTGGAAAGTTGATACTTCTGATGAACGAAAAGTACTGACTGTGACAACAACCGAAGATGAAGAAGAAGTTGTAGAAGCTGTGACAGATGCAGGTTTTAAGATTCAGAAATTAGAAGAATAAATAAAAGCGATTCAGTAAACTGAATCGCTTTTTTGTTAGATTAACAATATATTCTTTCTTATTTTTTTACTACTTTTTGAGTAGAAGATTTTCCGTTAGAAGTAGTTTTAACTACATACGTCCCTTTAACTAATGAAGAAACATCTACATTTTGAACACCTTTAACTTCGAAAGATTTTACCAATTGTCCGTTAATATTATAAACTTCTACAGTTGTTTTATCTTTTGCATTGAAAGAAGCTGTATTTGTCCATAATGTATTAGAAACTGCTTTAGTTAATGTTAAATTATCTGTACTCAAATTTGTACAAACATTTGCAGCCGTTTGTCCATTTCTAGGAGCAGCAGCAGCTACGTCAAAATCATTCTTATTATCATTTGTATCTTGACATCCTTTTAACTTTCTTTGAGCAGAATCAGTATTAGATAAAGCCGCAGTAGGACCAGATCCTTCATATTCATTAGACGTTCCAAAACCTACAAAATCAACGATATCTTTATCTGTTACATCAGTTATTGGATCAACATTAGATACAAGTGCTACTTTACCGTTCATGGCTCCTAATGCAAGAGCTGTAGCAGGAATTTGGTCTGGAGTTGGCAATGCATCTGTTCCACTATTACCTTTAGCTTGTTGAATTAAATAATATTTACCTGGCTGAATTGTAATATCTGCTAATACTTGTGTATTAGCTGCACTAACATTACCTGTAGCAGAAGCATATTGAAGTGAATGACCTTTTAATGTAACAGCTTGAGAGCCTCTATTAAACAACTCAATAAAATCATGCGTATATTTTGCGCCCGAATTTCCTCCTCCACCATAAACTTGACTAATCACAACTTGTCCAAATGATAAAGAAGATAATGCAGTAATTACTACTAAAGAATAAAATTTTTTCATATTATATCTGTTTTTAAATTATTATTATAAAGATAGTTAAAAAACAAATTCAATATACATAACGCAAAAAATTAACGATTTGGTAAAATAAAAAAGCAGCCAAAAGGCTGCTTCAACTATAAATTTTAAATTTATTTCTTAGATATGAATTGCATGTCCATATGCATCTTCTACAGCTTCCATAATAGCTTCTGCCATTGTAGGGTGCGCGTGAACAGATTTCATAATTTCATGTGCAGTAGTTTCTAATTTACGGGCTACAACTGCTTCTGCAATCATTTCAGTAACTCCATCACCAATCATGTGACATCCTAACCATTCACCATATTTCGCATCAAAAACTACTTTTACAAAACCATCAGCAGCTCCGTTTGCAACAGCTTTACCGTTTGCAGAGAATGGGAATTTTCCTACTTTTACTTCGTATCCAGCTTCTTTAGCTTTTGCTTCTGTTAATCCTACAGATGCAATTTCTGGAGAACAATAAGTACAACCTGGGATGTTTCCGTAGTCGATTGGTTCTACTTTTTCACCAGCAATATGCTCAACACATAAAATACCTTGTGCAGATGCTAAGTGAGCTAAATCTGCTCCTTTTACAACATCACCAATTGCATAATATCCTTTTACAGATGTTTCACAAAAATCATTGATAACTATTTTACCTCTTTCAGTTGCAATACCAACTTCTTCAAGACCAATATTTTCTGTATTTGGAACAACTCCTGCTGCTGATAAAACAACTTCTGCTTCAAGAATTTCTTCTCCTTTTGCAGTTTTAATTGTTGCTTTTACTAAATCTCCAGTTGTATCAACTCCTGTAACTTCTGCATTTGTTAAGATATTGATTCCAGATTTTTTAAGAGATAATTGTAATTGTTTCGAAATATCTTCATCTTCAACATTTACAATGCGTGGTAAAAACTCTACAATTGTCACTTTTGTTCCTAATGTATTGTAGAAGTGAGCAAACTCAACTCCAATCGCTCCAGAACCTACAACAATCATTGATTTTGGTTGCTTTTCCATTGCTAATGCACCACGGTAACCAATTACTTTTTTACCATCTTGTGGTAATGCAGGTAATTCACGAGAGCGTGCACCAGTTGCAATAATTATATTTTCTGAAGATAATTCACTAACAGAACCATCTGCTGCAGTAACTTTTACTTTTTTTCCTGGTAAAACTTTTGCTTCACCTTGAATTACTTCAATTTTGTTCTTCTTCATTAAGAATTGAACACCTTTACTCATACGATCCGCCACTCCTCTACTACGAGAAACAACATTTCCAAATTCGAATGAAATATCTGAAGGTAAGTTAATTCCAAAATCTTCTGCATGATTTAAGTATTTGAATACTTGAGCAGATTTTAATAAAGCTTTTGTAGGAATACATCCCCAGTTAAGGCAGATTCCACCTAATTCAGCTTTTTCTACGATTGCTACTTTTTTACCTAATTGTGCTGCTCTAATTGCTGCAACGTATCCTCCAGGACCACTTCCAATAACTATAATGTCGTAACTCATTTTTTCCATAATTTGAATGCTAATTTAATAATTATAACCCGAAAAAAAAGGAATTCCTTAAAATAGATTAAAATTTCTTACTTTTGCACTGTGAAAATATTCTTTGAAAATTACGCTGACGACTTACAGGTCGAAACTGAATTACCTTTAGAAGGTAGTTTATCACAAGCTATTGAGATTTTTCATAACCTACCTGATTATGACGGAAGTTATATTGGTTTGATGAATCAAGATGGGAATACTGTTCAGATTTCGAAATATGATCGATTTTTATTTTTAGTAGAAATCCCTGTTTACCAAGAACAAGCTTCATATTCAGTATTATTTACTTATTTTCAAGTAATGCAATTAATAGAAGATTTATACAAAGGATTTGATCCTTATAACATAAAAGGATTGAAATTTGAACAGTATTTAACAAAAAAAGCAACGAAATAATCGTTGCTTTTTTATTTTTATATTATTTAGATTTTACTGCCAAATATATTTCTCACCTAAACTTAACGTTGATTTCATCACATATTTTCCTTCCTCATTTTTTTCAGTTAATACTAAAATAGGATAATATTCACCTGCGGGAACCAATTTTGTGATATTTGTAGTAAAATTTAGCTTTTCAATTTTAGTAAAAGCAGAAATTGGTGAAACATCTAGATTTAGAAGTTCAAATCCATCTATTTCTTTAATTCCTGTTATATTTTGATTTGAAAAATATACCATTAATTTTAAGTCATTTGTAGGTTTATAATCTAAATTCTGTATAGAATTATCAACTCCACCAATTGTAACCATCAACGAATTGAAATCAATTTCTAATTTCCAACCTCCAACTAATTTTAGTTTTTTATTTACATTCGCTATGTTCAAAGAACTTTCTACAGGTGTATATATATCAGATAAAGTAGCGTCTATATTCTTTGTAGAAGCTAAAGTATTAGCATCTGTAACCTGAGGTAATTCTACATTCTTTACAACTTTTTCAATTAAAATATTATTAGATTCTAAAGAAATTTTATTACTCAAAACTTTATAATTCAAAATAGAACCTGATTCTTTTTCTTTCAATAACAAAACTGGTGTATAATCTCCTTGTGCTAATGTTTCAAGATCTGAAGCTTTAAAAGTAATAGTAACGTTATTGAAGCTTGTTCCATTTCCTTCTAACTGCCCTAATTGTGCGTTTGTATTGATTTTATTCGGTAAATTATATAAATCTACAGATGTTTTTGATGGAGCAAAATATAAATCAAGAAATAAAGTCTGACTTGTTTTGTTTAAATAATTTGTCAATTTTCCTCCAGATATTTTATAGTTAGATGTATTTCCATCATTCGAAATTTTCCATACTCCTTCAAAAGAATAGTCTTTATTTATCGTAGTCGGTAAATTAATAATGTTTATACCATCTTGTTGAGCTGTAACAAAACTACTCATTATAATAGTTGCAGTAAAAAATAATTTAGTAAAAATATTCATAGGTTATATTTTAAGCTTTCCTACAAAAGGAAGAATTTAATTTACAAAAAGTGTTTAAAATTGGATTTTTTAATATTTATATACAAACTATTAATTTTTGATTAATTAATTTTACGTCGAATTATAGAATTATGACTAAAATATCACCAAAAGATACAGACCAGTTTGACAATTTTGTTCACAAAGAAACAACAACATTTGAAGATTTAACTGTTTTCGATCGCAACAATTTGGCACCAATATCTATTGATAATCAATTTGGTTTAATAGATAAAGAAGGAAATGTAATTATTCCGTTTCAATATCAAAAACTTGTGCTCACAACTGTTAATGCCTATAGCGCGCAAAAGGAGAATAAGTGGGGAATTATCACAAAATCTAACCAGATTTTGATTCCGTTCGAATATGATTTAACAAGTGATTTTATTGAAAATATTTGTGCTGTAAAAAAAGATGGAAAATGGGGTTTTATTGATTTATTAAATCAAGTTGTGATCCCGTTCGAATATGATGGTTGTACAGATTTTAGAGCTGGTTTAGCTGGAGTTGAAAAAGATGGAAAATGGGGAATGATTGATAAAAATAATCAGTTGATTATAGATTATCAATACGAATATTTAACGCCAGTCGATCAAAATTTTGCCACTTTTGGAGAAGCTACTTCACTAAAAATTGAGCGTCCAGATATATTAGCTTATTTTCCATATTTCTTATCAAAAGAGAATTATTTGATGCATTTTGGTTTAATTTCAACCAAAAACGAACAAATTTTAGGTCCAATTTCTGAATTACCAATTTTAGAAAGTTTCGAGAATCAAGCTGTTATTCGTCAAAATTATCAATTAGGTTACTTGAAAAATGGAAAAGATTTTGTGAAATTTGAACAATTTACAATCGATCCGTACGAAGAAAAAATCTTAACACAATTAGGAGTAATGAAATAAAAAAAGAGCTTTAAGAAAAGCTCTTTTTTTATTATCTATTGTTTTGGTTTATACTGCATATATTCATGATTTTCGCTCATCAACATTTTTTCCCCAACCACTTCAAAACCTTTTCTTTCGTACAATTTCTTTGCATTTGGGTTTGTAAAATCGACCAATAAACCTAATGTTTTGCCTTGCTTATTTCCTATTTCATCAATCAAATAATCCAATATTTTAGAACCTATTCCTTTCCCTCTAAAATCTTCAGAAACTGCAATTGTGTCAATATATATTTCACCTGCTTGTGTTTCATCTTGCGGATGAATAATTTGGTTATAATCATTTTTCAATAATTCTAAAACAGGTTTTCGAAGTTCTTCTAATTTTCCTCCGTCATAAAAAGTTGTTGTTCCAGCAAATTGATTATCATATTCTACAACAACTGTATTTTGATAACTATATTGATTTTCTTCTTGTTCAATTAATTTTTTCAAGAATAAAACTCCTTCTTCATAATCTGTTTTTCCGATAAAATCATAAACGATTTTATCCATCGCTAACATCATCAATCTTGCAATTGATAACGCATCTGTCTTTGTTGCTTCTCTAAAATTTAACATAAAAAAATAGCCTTGAGATTTCTCAAGGCTAAGTTAGCAATAATTATTTTGAAATTATTTCGCTTTTAATTTATCTAACGTATTGTTATATCCTTCTTTTGCTTTTTCTCCAGCTTCTTTCGCTTCTGCTTTCACATCTTTTGCAGCTGCATTGATATCAGCTTTTGCATCTTTTGCAACAGTTTTAATATCTTCTTTTGCTTGATTAGCTTTTGCATCTACTTTATCTACAGTATTATTCACTCCATCTTTTACATCTTGCGCAGCATTATTTACAGCAGCTTTTGCATCAATCCACGCTTTATTAGCATCGTCATAAGCTTTTTGTGCAGCTTCTGTTGCAGCTTTATCACCTTTCGCTTTTGCTTCATCTAAAGCTTTTTTTGCTTCGTCTACTTTCGCTTTTGCATCAGTTTCTGATAATGTAGTTGTTGTAGTTGTCGTTTCTTTGATAACAGTCGTAGAATCATTCGCTAATGAATCTACAGTTACATTAGTTTCAGTTGTTTTTGAAGTTTCTTGTTTACAAGAAGTAGCAAATGATAATGAAGCAACTGCCACTAATACAAATAATTTTTTCATAGTTGTTTTTTTTTATTGTTTTAATAATAGAATCAGTTCTAACAATTTTAATACCAAATTGCGAACGATTATTGAATTAAAATTAAATCTTTTCAGAAAATAAAACAAGATTCTTATAGATAATTATTGATTAGAAGCACTTAGCATACGATCATTTCCAGAAATATCTTTATGAATGATTACATTTTGATAAAATTTTTGAAATAATTGTTTTGTCTCTTTTCCTAAATATTGATTGATTTCACAATAAATTTTACCATTCTCTTTCAAATGATTTTTAGCAAAATCTATTACTCGTTCATAAAAAATTAAAGCATCATCATTTTCAACAAAAAGCGCCAAATGAGGTTCAAAATTCAAAACATTTTGATGCATTTCTTTTTTTTCAAGATTTCGGATATAAGGTGGATTTGAAATAATTACATCAAATTTATGGTTTAATTGAATGTCTTCCAGTAAATTATTGTGATAAAAATTTATATTAACTTTTAAATTTTCAGCATTTGATTGTGCTATTTTCAATGCATTTTCAGAAATATCTAATGCTGAAACATTTGCATTTGGAAATAATTTTGCCAACGAAATAGGAATACATCCTGTTCCTGTTCCTAAATCAATCATAGAAATATCTTGATTTTGAGCATAATCATTTCTAATTAATTCAACCAATTCTTCCGTTTCTGGACGAGGAATTAATGTATGTTCATTCACAAAAAAGAAATCGTTATAGAAAAAAGCTTTTCCAGTAATATGTTGTATAGGTTGACCTTTTTTTAATTGTTCTAAATCTGATAAAATTTCAGTCGTTAATTCAATTTCATCTCGGCTAGATAAATCAAGATTCAACTTATCTTCTACATAAATCATGAAAATATGAGAAGCTTCTTCTTTATCATATAGTAATTGCAATTTATCTAAAAACAATTGTTTTAGCTCAACTAAAGTCATTTTGTTAAATTTTTGTAAAGTTAGATTTTATTAATTGAAAGTGCACGATTCTTGATTTCTAAAAAGTAACCAAAAAAGAAATCACAATGAAAATGAATAAATTATTATGTGCTGTTACGATGTTATTTATTAGTCACCTTTCTTTTGCGCAGATAGAAATTGATGGAAATAATAAAAAACTAACGTTAGATTGTAAGGGACAAAAAGTAGAAGTTGGCGGAAGTGGACATGTGATCAATTTGAAAGGAGATTGTACCAAAGTTGAAATCATGGGAACAAATAATACAATATCTGTTAATGGATTAACTTCTGCTGAATTAGCTGGCGAAGGAAATACATTATATTATCGTAAAGCATTATCTAAAAATGGTAAATTACCTCAAATAATTGAGGGAAATAATAATACAATTATCAAAAAGCAGTAAAAATCTTTTCATTTATTATGTCTTTAATAGTTAGAATCTCTTTCTTAATTGTATTATTAAAGAAAGGGATTCTTTATTTCTTAACATTTCCTTATTTTTTTTTCAAATTGGTTCCTAGCTGATTATAAATAAAATGTATTAATTAACTTGTCTAAACAACAAAATATCAATTAACACAAATTATTTATGAAAAAAAATTACTTCCTACTAAGTATGATTTTACTTGGTATAGATTCTTTTGCGCAGGAATACAAAATGCCCGTTTCTAGTGTTACTTCTAAACAAGAGGCACAAAGTGGTAATGAAGCTACTTTTAGCGCAGATGGTATATTAACGACAATGTACCATTCTAAATGGAATCAAAATGGAATCCCAGATCAATTAGATTTTAGTTTCAACAGTCAAGTTAAATCTATAAAATCCCTTGCCTATTTTCCAAGGCAAACAGGTACTAATGGAATTTGGACAAATGTTGAAATTTTATATTCAACTAAAGGTGATCCAACAAATTTCAAAACAGCGACTACGAGTGCTATAACATGGGCTGGAGATTCTACATCTAAAAAATTTGATTTTGATAAAGAAATTATCAATCCAGCAGTCATTAGAATAAAAGTGAATGCTGCTCTAGGAAATTTCTCGAGTGCTGCGGAAGTTGAGTTTTACTCGTCTGATCAAATTACTCCAATAGCTTCGGAGTGTGTAATACAAACAAATGAGTTCTCAAACTATAAGGATATGAAAGTTTCTCCATTAGTTACAGGTTCGTCAGCATCAAGTTTTCAAACAGGGGAAAACATAGAGCAATCATTTGATGGAGATTACAATACGCTTTATCATTCTAACTACAATTCTACTGAAAAAACTTTCCCTATTTCATTAATTTATACTTTTGATGGAAACACACCATTAGATTATATGATCTATTATCCAAGAAATGATGGTGGAGTAAATGGTTTATTAGGAAAAGTAAAAGTTAGTTACAATACTATAGCTGACCCTACTTATATTGAAATTTCTACACAAGATTTTACGCAAACAAATGATGTAAGAAATATATCTTTTCCATCACAAATAAAACCTTCTTCTATCAAATTAGAAATTTTAGATGGCAAAGGAAATTTTGCAAGTGTTGCCAAGATGGAATTTTATCAAAAAAATTCAAACAAGTTTGATCAGAAAAAGTATTCAACAATTTTTAAAGATGATTTATTCTCAGAATTAAATTCAGGCGTAAATCAACAAACAATTGATGGAATTACTACATCTCCTTTTGTTAAATCTTTAGCACAATGTTTATTAGATAATAAATACAAAAAAATAGATCGTGTTAACGAACATAAAGCATATAAAACAATAGCTTCTATCAATAAAGAATACAAAATTGGAAATTACAATGCTTACGAAAATCCAACAGGAATAGTTTTTTCGGAAAAAACAACTAGCGTTATGTTTGTAAGTGGTATTCCTTCTGGTGAAAGTGTATATTTACGTGTTAGAGATTCTGCTAACGAAGCAAATGTAACTGATATCTCCTACCCTTTATCAAATGGAATAAATGCTATTGAAATGAAAAATAATGGATTAGGATATATTTCTTATTATTCTGATTCTAATAATCTACCAAATATAAAATTAAATGTGTAATCTTCCCTAAAAAACGGAACGTTTAAAAATATAGTTTATTAACTTAGGGATAATTATGAAACAAAGCAATTTTACAGAAGTTCAGATCGTCAAGATCTTATCAAAACAAAATCAAGGCAAAA